>VOFB01000193.1_pt1 | contig 128000 bp, 127 predicted proteins | sample 5384141 | NCBI WGS metagenome assembly VOFB01 (sample SAMN12384721, study PRJNA508395) | human gut metagenome | isolation source: healthy gut A | host: Homo sapiens
CATGCTGAAAACGCTCGTCAAAAAGCAGCTGATGGAGATCTTCCGCAGCTACTTTTACAATGCCAAAACCAATAAAAAACGTTCGACGGCGAGGATTATCGCTTATATCCTGCTCTTTGCCGCGTTGATGATCGGCCTCGGCGGGATGTTCACGGGGCTTTCCGTTTCACTCTGTGCGCCGCTTACGCAGGCGGGGATGGGCTGGCTCTATTTTGCACTCATGTCGCTGCTCGCCATCTTTCTCGGCGCGTTCGGCAGCGTGTTCAACACGTATTCGGGCCTGTACTTCGCTAAGGACAACGACCTGCTGCTGTCTCTACCCATCCCGGTGCGGACGCTGATGGCCTCGCGGCTGCTGACGGTCTATCTCATGGGCCTCATGTACTCCGCGGTCGTCATCCTGCCCGCGGTCATCGTCTACTGGGTCACGGTCTCGACGGCGCCGATGGTGCTCCTCGGCGGCGTGCTGCTGACGGCGCTCATCTCAATCTTCGTGCTCACGCTCTCGTGCGCGCTGGGCTGGGTCGTGGCGAAGGTGAGCCGTAAGCTCAAGCACAAGAGCTTCATCACGGTCATCGTCTCGCTCGCGGGGCTTGCCATCTACTATTTCTTCGTCTTCAAGGCGCAGACGGCCATCGAGCAGCTCGTCGCCAACGCCGCGGTCTACGGTGAGAAGATCAAGGGCGCGGCGCACCCGCTCTACGTCTTTGGCCTGACCGGTACGGGCGATGTGACAGCGATGCTGCTGAGCGCGGCGGTCATCCTCGCGCTGTTTGCGCTGACGTGGACGCTGCTCTCGCGCAGCTTTTTGCAGATCACGACTGCGTCGGGCGCATCGGGCAAGGCTGTGTACCGCGAAAAGGCCGTCAAGCGCCGGAGCATCGATGGGGCACTTTTCGGCAAGGAGCTCGCGCGCTTCACCGCGAGCCCGAACTACATGCTCAACTGCGGGCTCGGCATCCTGCTGCTGCCAGTCGCGGGCGTGGCGCTGCTGATTAAGGGCGGGGAGCTCCTGCTGCTTTTGCAGATGGCCTTCGGCGATCGCGGCGGCTGCGTGGAGGTACTGCTCTGCACCGGCGTGTGCGCCATTGCGTCGATGAACGACATGGCGACGCCCTCTGTTTCGCTCGAGGGAAAGTCCCTCTGGCTTGCGCAATCGCTGCCCGTCAAGCCCTGGCAGGTGCTTCGCGCAAAGCTCAAGGTGCAGCTTGCGCTCACGGCCCTTCCAGCGCTCGTGCCGCTTGCCTGCATGGCGTTTATCCTGCCTGTGACGGCGGCGCTGCCGCTCGTTTTTGCCGAGGCACTCGCGTACATCGCATTTTCTGCGTGCCTGGGGCTGACGCTCGGCGTCGCGCGTGCAAACCTGACGTGGACGAGCGAGCTCATGCCCATCAAGCAAAGTCTGGCCGTGACGATCGCGCTGTTCGGCGGCTGGCTCTACGCCATCGTGTTCGCGGGGCTCTACCTCTGGCAGGGGTGGAAGCTCGGCGCGGCTGCGTATCTTGCCATCGCGGCGGCGGTGACGCTCGCGGTGACAGCGCTGCTTCTTCGCTGGCTCAAAACGAAGGGCGCACAGCGCTTTGCGATGCTGTAAAGGAAAATAAAATGAGAGAGTGCGGCGGTCGAAGAACCGCCGCACTTCTTTTATATAGGCGGGGGCAAAAATTTACACAGTTCGTTCTTGCGGAAAGCGGCGGGCCATGCTGTTATGTGACTACACTCACAAGTAGACTTTGAGGCGTGATCGATATGCTGCTGCGCGGCAAGCAGGCGAGCGGACTTTTGACGCAGCAGAAGATGCTGCGCGCCGCCGTAAAGCTGTTTTTGGAAAAGAGATATGAAAGAACCACCACCGCTATGAAGATGCTCAGCAGACCAGTCAGATAAATATAGCATCGATGAGTGTCACATTGACTGTTGAGCAGGGCAACCATACTGCCCCATCCGCGCCGCACTATGACGTTGCGGTCTCTGACGGCGCGCACGGCAGCGTTACCGTCAGCCCAAAGTCTGCCTCCAAGGGCAGCACTGTGACCGTCACCGTCACGCCCGATAAGGGCTACGCGCTCGAAACGCTGACGGTCACCGACAAGAACGGCAGCGCGCTCGACCTGACCGACCAGGGAGGCGGAAAGTACACTTTCACCATGCCGTCCAGCCCCGTGACCGTCGCGGCGACGTTCATGGACGACAACACGATGCTCAACTTCTTCGTCGACGTCCCCGCGGGCGCGTACTACTATGACGCGGTTCTCTGGGCGACGGAGGGCGGCATCGTCACCGGCACGGACGCGGTGCACTTCTCGCCGGCCGCTTCGGCACGAACGACTTCGTCACGCGCGAGCAGGTCGCGGCGATGCTCTACCGCTTCGCCAAGGCGCAGGGAATGGACACGACGCAGGGTGGCATGGCCGCGCGCGAGTTTGCGGATTTCGAGTCCGTCTCGTCCTATGCGCTCGAGGCGATGGACTGGGCTGTCAACGCGGGTGTGCTCAAGGGCGACAACAATCGCCTCCTGCCGCAGGACAACTGCACCCGTGCCCAGATCGTGACGATGCTCTACCGCGCTGGGCGAAAAGTGAGCGATACTATATAATATAGGAAAAGAGGACGGCTAAAGCCGTCCTCTTTTTTCAGCTCTCCATGTGCTTGCCGAGAAAGCCTGCGATGGCCTGCGCGAGCTTGTACTCCGTCTCGCCTGCGGCCGACTCGCCCTCGGTGCCGATGAAGACCACGAGCCCGAGTGCGTCGCCCTCGGAGATGATGGGCGCGGCGATGGGCGCGCAGTAGCGGTCGAGCGACTCGGTGACATAGACGCTGCGCTCGCTCGGCGCGGCGCGGTAGATGCCGCGTCCTTCCATGATCTGCTCTAGCTGAGGGCTAATGCGCTTGCCGATAAGGTCGCGGCGCGCGCTGCCCGCCGCGGCGATGACGCTGTCGCGGTCGGTCACGGCCACGCTCGTGCCGGTCGACTTGCTCAGCGTGTCGCACAGCTGTGCGGCAAACTCGTCCACGCCGCCCATGAGCGAGTATTTCTTAAAAATGACCTCCCCGTCCTTGCTCGTGTAGATCTCCAACGGGTCGCCCTCGCGGATACGCATGGTGCGGCGGATCTCCTTGGGGATGACAACGCGGCCAAGGTCGTCGATCCGTCTGACAATTCCGGTTGCTTTCATCTATCAAAACTCCTTTTATACTCGATAAACTGCACTTAGTCTTTGGAAAAGCCGCCAATTTATCCAAAGCCGCGGCTGGAAGATTTTGCAGCGCGCTGAGGATGATGTTTTTTAACAAAATAAGGTGAAAGAGGAGCGAATGTGGATATTGTGCACAGCTAAGGGCGGATTTTAGATGATGAAACTGAAAGAAGTGACAGACCAAAAAAACTTTGAAAAATACGCTTGACATTTCCTGGGATGCGTGTATAATAACATACTGTTCCGCGAATGGAGCGTGCACCTTGTAAATTAAACAACGAAACTTTGACAAGCACCAGATGAAAAACTGTGCGAAATGCACAGAGCTTGCGGAGGACCGGTTAAGTCAATTACGGTCTGAAGTAAGGATAAAAAGTTTTAAGCTATGACAAATAGCTCGATAAAGATTAGCTCAGACTTAGGTCTGTGTTGATACCATTTTATTGAGAGTTTGATCCTGGCTCAGGACGAACGCTGGCGGCGTGCTTAACACATGCAAGTCGAACGAGAATCTACTGAAAGAGTTTTCGGACAATGGATGTAGAGGAAAGTGGCGGACGGGTGAGTAACGCGTGAGGAACCTGCCTTGAAGAGGGGGACAACAGTTGGAAACGACTGCTAATACCGCATGAAGCATAGGGGTCGCATGATTCTTATGCCAAAGATTTATCGCTTCAAGATGGCCTCGCGTCTGATTAGCTAGTTGGCGGGGTAACGGCCCACCAAGGCGACGATCAGTAGCCGGACTGAGAGGTTGAACGGCCACATTGGGACTGAGATACGGCCCAGACTCCTACGGGAGGCAGCAGTGGGGAATATTGGGCAATGGGCGCAAGCCTGACCCAGCAACGCCGCGTGAAGGAAGAAGGCTTTCGGGTTGTAAACTTCTTTTAAGAGGGAAGAGCAGAAGACGGTACCTCTAGAATAAGCCACGGCTAACTACGTGCCAGCAGCCGCGGTAATACGTAGGTGGCAAGCGTTGTCCGGATTTACTGGGTGTAAAGGGCGTGCAGCCGGGTCTGCAAGTCAGATGTGAAATCCATGGGCTCAACCCATGAACTGCATTTGAAACTGTGGATCTTGAGTGTCGGAGGGGCAATCGGAATTCCTAGTGTAGCGGTGAAATGCGTAGATATTAGGAGGAACACCAGTGGCGAAGGCGGATTGCTGGACGATAACTGACGGTGAGGCGCGAAAGTGTGGGGAGCAAACAGGATTAGATACCCTGGTAGTCCACACTGTAAACGATGAATACTAGGTGTGCGGGGACTGACCCCTGCGTGCCGCAGTTAACACAATAAGTATTCCACCTGGGGAGTACGATCGCAAGGTTGAAACTCAAAGGAATTGACGGGGGCCCGCACAAGCGGTGGATTATGTGGTTTAATTCGAAGCAACGCGAAGAACCTTACCAGGGTTTGACATCCTGCTAACGAAGTAGAGATACATTAGGTGCCCTTCGGGGAAAGCAGAGACAGGTGGTGCATGGTTGTCGTCAGCTCGTGTCGTGAGATGTTGGGTTAAGTCCCGCAACGAGCGCAACCCCTATTGTTAGTTGCTACGCAAGAGCACTCTAGCGAGACTGCCGTTGACAAAACGGAGGAAGGTGGGGACGACGTCAAATCATCATGCCCCTTATATCCTGGGCTACACACGTAATACAATGGCGGTCAACAGAGGGAAGCAAAGCCGCGAGGCAGAGCAAACCCCCAAAAGCCGTCCCAGTTCGGATTGTAGGCTGCAACTCGCCTGCATGAAGTCGGAATCGCTAGTAATCGCGGATCAGCATGCCGCGGTGAATACGTTCCCGGGCCTTGTACACACCGCCCGTCACACCATGAGAGTCGGGAACACCCGAAGTCCGTAGCCTAACCTGAAATGGAGGGCGCGGCCGAAGGTGGGTTCGATAATTGGGGTGAAGTCGTAACAAGGTAGCCGTTCGAGAACGAGCGGCTGGATCACCTCCTTTCTAAGGAGACTTCAAAACATGAAATACTGTTTTGTAACGTCCTAAGGTCAGGGTGCTGAAAACTTTTCGTTGTTTAATTTAGAGGGCGCAGGCGATGAAGTCTGCGGGAAGCGAAGATAGCTTGGGGATATAGCTCAGCTGGGAGAGCGCCTGCCTTGCAAGCAGGAGGTCGCCGGTTCGATCCCGACTATCTCCACCATTTAAGTTCATACGGGCCCGTAGCTCAGCTGGCTAGAGCGTACGACTGATAATCGTAAGGTCGGTGGTTCGAGCCCACTCGGGCCCACCAACAGATTACACCGAGCGTGTAACGCGAGGTATAATCGTATTTCGTCCGGAGGACGAGATACAGAAACAACAGTTGTCGTTGGATTTGAAGACCTGGCATAAGACAGATCTTCAAATCTGGCTGCAAAAGCAGTTGGAAGATCGAACCTTGAAAACTGAACAATGTAATGAAGAAGTGATAAGCAAGGCAACAGAGAGGTCTTTTGTTTGAAAGAACAGAAGAACGTATTTTAGTTTTAATTGTGGAACATCGTATAGATGGGTAACAATTACAATTTCGAAAATCCTGTTAAATTGCCTGCATAATTCAACTTTGAGGATCAGCAAATGATTCGATAGGTCAAGCTGAAAAGAGCGCAAGGGGAATGCCTTGGCATCAGGAGCCGACGAAGGACGTGACAAGCTGCGATAAGCCACGGGGAGGAGCAAATATCCGATATATCCGTGGATTTCCGAATGGGGGAACCCGCTCAAGCAATACTTGAGCATCGTGCGTTGAATCAAATAGGCGTACGAAGGGAACGGCCTGAACTGAAACATCTAAGTAGGGCCAGGAAAAGACATCAACCGAGATTCCGCTAGTAGTGGCGAGCGAACGCGGAGGAGGCCAAACCGGAGGATTTTATTCTCCGGGGTTGCGGACAGACATCATGATCAGAGGAAGCTAGGAGAACGGCGTGGGAAAGCCGGCCATAGAAGGTGAGAGCCCTGTATCTGAAAATGAAGACTGGCAGTCTGGATCCAGAGTACCGCGGGACACGTGAAACCCCGTGGGAAACCGGGTGGACCACCATCCAAGCCTAAATACTACCTGATGACCGATAGAGGAGCAGTACCGTGAGGGAAAGGTGAAAAAGGACCCCGGGAGGGGAGTGAAAGAGAACCTGAAACCTTGTGCTTACAAGCAGTCAAAGCACGTTAAGGTGTGATGACGTACTTTTTGTAGAACGGTCCGGCGAGTTATAGTAACGAGCAAGCTTAAGGTATTGAGTACCGGAGGCGAAGCGAGACCGAGTCTGAATAGGGCGTTAAGTTCGTTGCCATAGACCCGAAACCGGGTGACCTATCCATGAGCAGGCTGAAGTGAGAGTAAAATCTCATGGAGGGCCGAACCGACCCCCGTTGCAATGGTGGCGGATGACCTGTGGATAGCGGAGAAATTCCAATCGAACTCGGAGATAGCTGGTTCTCCCCGAAATAGCTTTAGGGCTAGCGTTATATAAGATTACCGGAGGTAAAGCACTGAATGGTGGCGGGGCCGATAAGGTTACCAAGACCTATCAAACTCTGAATGCCGGATAATTGATGCATAGCAGTCAGACAGCGTGAGATAAGTTTCGTTGTCAAAGGGAAACAGCCCAGACCCACAGCTAAGGTCCCAAATTCATGCTAAGTGGAAAACGATGTGGAATTGCGAAAACAACCAGGATGTTGGCTTAGAAGCAGCCACTCATTAAAAGAGTGCGTAATAGCTCACTGGTCGAGTGACTCTGCGCGGAAAATATAACGGGGCTAAGCATGAAACCGAAGCTTGGGCTTGTACTTAGGTACAGGGGTAGGGGAGCGTCGAGTATGGGGTGAAGTCAGAGCGGAAGCACTGGTGGACTGTACTCGAGTGAGAATGCCGGAATGAGTAGCGAGAATTATGTGGGAATCATAATGGCCGAAAATCTAAGGTTTCTTGGGGAAGGTTCGTCCGCCCAAGGTAAGTCGGGAGCTAAGCTCAGGCCGCGAGGCGTAGGCGATGCACATACGGTAGAAATTCCGTAACCACCGAAACTTAAGCAGAGGGACACTTTGAGATAGCGGAACCCGGGCGTTGGTTGACCCGGGCGTAAGGGAGCGAAATTATAGTAGCGAAGTCCGCGATGCTCGGAGGCGAGAAAAGCTCTGAGGTATGCTAAGGTGCCCGTACCGCAAACCGACACAGGTAGATGAGGAGAGAATCCTAAGGCCAACGGGAGAAGGGGTGTTAAGGAACTCGGCAAGTTGACCCCGTAACTTCGGAGAAGGGGAGCCCCCTACGGGGGTCGCAGAGAAATGGCCCAAGCAACTGTTTACCAAAAACACAGGTCTATGCTAAATCGAAAGATGACGTATATGAGCTGACGCCTGCCCGGTGCCGGAAGGTTAAGAGGAGATGTCAGGCAACGAAGCATTGAATTGAAGCCCCGGTAAACGGCGGCCGTAACTATAACGGTCCTAAGGTAGCGAAATTCCTTGTCAGGTAAGTTCTGACCCGCACGAATGGCGTAATGATTTGGGCACTGTCTCAACAGCCCGCCCGGCGAAATTGTAGTACTGGTGAAGATGCCAGTTACCCGCAACTAGACGGAAAGACCCCATGGAGCTTTACTGCAGCTTAATACTGAAATTCGGTAGTACATGTACAGGATAGGTGGGAGACTGAGAAATACAGGCGTCAGCTTGTGTGGAGTCGCTGTTGGGATACCACTCTTGTACTGCTGGGTTTCTAACCTGCGGCCGTGAATCCGGTCGGGGGACACTGTTAGGCGGGCAGTTTGACTGGGGCGGTCGCCTCCCAAAAGGTAACGGAGGCGCTCAAAGGTTCGTTCAGCACGGACGGAAATCGTGCAGTGAGTGTAAACGCAGAAACGAGCCTAACTGCGACACCGACGGGTGGAGCAGTAACGAAAGTTGGAGTTAGTGATCCGGTGGTATGTGAGTGGAAATGCCATCGCTCAACGGATAAAAGCTACCCTGGGGATAACAGGCTGATCTCCCCCAAGCGTCCACAGCGACGGGGAGGTTTGGCACCTCGATGTCGGCTCGTCGCATCCTGGGGCTGAATTCGGTCCCAAGGGTTTGGCTGTTCGCCAATTAAAGCGGCACGCGAGCTGGGTTCAGAACGTCGTGAGACAGTTCGGTCCCTATCTGTTGCGGGCGTAAGAGATTTGAAGGGAGCTGTCCTTAGTACGAGAGGACCGGGATGGACGTACCTCTGGTGCACCAGTTGTTCTGCCAAGGGCACAGCTGGGTAGCTATGTACGGACGAGATAAACGCTGAAAGCATCTAAGCGTGAAACTCCCCTAAGATGAGATCTCTCATCCTTTAAGGAGTAAGGACCCAGAAAGACGATCTGGTTGATAGGCCGAAGGTGGAAGCGCAGTAATGCATGTAGCTGACGCGTACTAATAGTCCGAGGGCTTGACCTACGAAAGAAGCAGGCAAGGCCTTGAGAGGAGCTTTGAAGTTACATTGTTCGGTTTTGAAGGTTCGATTTGAAGACATGCACCTTTCGCTCATGGTGGTACTAACGCCGCAGGCGTTGTGTCGCGGGCAACCGCGAAGCGGCACTTAGCCTGCGATTGAGCACGTAGTGCGAGCAGGAGGAGCAGACAGAAAGATAAGCGCAATGAGCGAAAGAACATGCACCTTTAGCTCAGCTGGTAGAGCACCTGACTCTTAATCAGGGTGTCCAGGGTTCGAGTCCCTGAAGGTGTACCATCCCACTGGATGGGAGCACCATCCAGTGGGGACCCCACGACGCAAGGCATGGCCCGTTGGTCAAGTGGTTAAGACAGCGGCCTCTCACGCCGTTAACATCGGTTCGAATCCGGTACGGGTCACCATCCCCAAAAAGCAATGCTTTTTCGGGAACCCTTGAGGACAAAAAATCCTCGGGCGAAATGAATTCGCCCTGCGGCAAGGTTTTGCTGTGCAAAACGCTTGAACGTGCCACTCGGCACGACTTGACAAATGAATAAAGGTTTGTTACTGTAGAGATGCAGTTGCAATACAGCAGTTGGTGCTGATTAGGGCGAGGGTCCACCCGTTCCCATCCCGAACACGGAAGTTAAGCTCGCTTCTGCCGACAATACTTGGCTGGAGACGGCCCGGAAAGATAGGTAGCGCCAACATGGAGAGAAGCCACTCAAGAGAGTGGCTTCTTTTTTTATATTCATAGCTGCGGGAGTGCAATTCACTGTTCGAAATCCGCGACAATACGTTACAATACCCCTATCAAGAAAGATAGGGGTATTTTTATTATGGAACATTTATATGACTGACAAGATGGTCGAAGCCTATTTGAAAGCCCTCGAAAGCGAAGAACGTGCCGCAGCGTCAATCGAAAAATATCGCCGTGCTTTACTAAGCTTTGCAGCCTTTTTAAGCGGCGCGGCGGTCACACCGGAGATGATCCGCCTTTGGAAAGACGATCTGCGCGCAAGTAACTACGCACCGTCGACCATCAACGCTTGTTTGGCGGCACTGAACGTCTTTTTCTGCTTCTGTGGCTGGACAGACTGCCGCGCACGGTTTCTGAAAATCCAGCGCCGCCTGTTTCGCGACAGCAGGCAGGAGCTAACGCGAAGGGAATACGAGAGGTTGGTCGCTGCGGCGGAGGCCACGGGCGACCGCGCCCTCGCGCTCCTGATGGAGAGCATCTGCTCCACCGGCATCCGCGTCAGCGAGGTGCAGTACATCACGGTTGAGGCCGCGAAGAACGGCAAAACAGAAATTGCGCTCAAAGGCAAAATCCGCACGATTTTACTGTCGTCAAAGCTCTGCCGCAAGCTGCTCAAGTTCGCAACGCAGAAAAAACCGCCTCCGGCGCGATCTTTCGCGCCAAAAGCGGCAAGTCCATGTCGAGATATCAAATTTGGCCGAAAATGAAAAAGCTGTGCGCCTGCGCGGGCGTCGACGCAGGGAAGGCCTTTCCGCACAACCTGCGGCATCTGTTTGCAACAGCTTTCTACCGCGCGTACAAGGACATCGTCATGCTCGCGGATGTTTTGGGCTATTCGAGCATCGAAACGACGCGCATCTACCTTGCCACAAGCGCAGCAGAGCACCGGCGGCAGCTCGAACAGCTAAAACTTGTATCATAAAAACAGAATATAGAATCCGTTCTCAAAATCTCATATTTTGGCAAAACCGCCGAAAGGCGGCGACGCAAAGCCAGATGGGTCTAACGCCTCTCCGAGTGGAGAACACGCTATGACAGCCGGTTGCACCCTTACTGATGTATTCGCTTGTCACTGCTCCGTCCGGCTTTGCTGGAACGGAGCTTTTTTCGCAAGGGGGTGGCTGACGATCCGACGAACATTTCGAGCGTTTTGCACCGAACAGGGAAAGACTACTTTGATTGCCCAGTGGGATATTGAGCAAAATTTACCACTCACGCCGGATGCGGTCACTCGTGGCAGGCGATGGTCTACACCCGTAGCGAGGGCACAGGTTGCCCCTACTGCACAGGGCGCAAGGTTACGCCTAAACAGGGCGGCCTGGTGAAGCAGTTTCCGCTGCTCGCGGCAGAGTGGGACGTCGAGAAGAACACGCCTCTGACGCCGCAGGATGTGACGACCGGCAGCCACAAGCTCATCTGGTGGCGCTGTCCGAAAGGCCATTCGTGGCGCGCGGCGGTGTATTCGAGGACGACCCTCGGCACGGGCTGTCCGGTCTGCACCGGACGGCAGGCGCTCGCAGGCGAAAACGACCTCGCAACGCTGTACCCGGACATTGCCGCGCAGTGGGACGAGGAGAAAAACGGTGCGCTTCATCCAAGCAATGTCACCGCGGGCTCGAACCGCCGTGTGTGGTGGCGATGCGAAAAGGGGCACTCCTACCGTGCTGTGATCGCGCAGCGCGTGCAGCGCGGCGACGGCTGCCCTTACTGCGCCAACCGAAAGGTGCTGCCGGGCTTCAACGACTTAGCGACCGCAGCGCCGCTCGTCGCGAAGCAATGGCACGAGACCCTCAAAGGCGCGCTGACACCGGAGATGGTCACAGCCGGCAGCCAGAAAAAGCGTGGTGGCAGTGCTCTTACGGCCATGTCTGGAAAGCGGCCATCTACTCGCGCGCGGGCGTGAAGCAGTGCGGCTGTCCCGTCTGCGCCGGGAAAACCAAGCGAACCAAGTAAACCCAGCCCGTGGAGGCGGGCAAAAGATAAAGAAAACTTTAGGAGGTAATGAAATGAAACGGCGATTATTGGCAAGTATACTGTCGCTTGTCAAGATGCTGAGCCTGCTGTCAACGGCAGTTTGGGCAAGGGAAACGGGCAGTGGCGGCTCTCAGGAAACTGAGGATACCGCAAAACTCAAACCGCAGAGCGGTGAGGGGGGAACTCCCTATGAGACTGCGACGAGTAAGGAGCTTGATTTGGCTGATGGCTCCATTGTCATCACGGAGACTGGTTATACCCAGGGCAACGCTGAAAGCGAAACTGCGTATACCGGCGAATACACCATCAGCGGTACGACCACCGAAAACACCATCACTGTCACCGGCGGCGATCACACGATCATGCTGAACGGCGTGAATATCGATGTGTCGGGTTTCCCTCGCTGGTTCCACGGTTTCCTTCATCAAGGCGACTGCTGAGGGTGAGACCGGCACGGTCAAGCTGGTCTACGACGGTCAGACGTTCTTCACCACGGAGATTACTGTTGCGCAGAAGCCCTTGAGCAAAGATGATGTCACCATTACCGGTATCAACGACAAGTACCCCTCTCATGAGGCTGCCGAAGCTGCCAAGGACGGTATCGGTATTGTCTATGACGGCAAGAAACTGACCACAGACGACTACACTGTGTCCCGTGAGGATGGTATGTTTACCATTACCTTTGAGGGCAACTACTCCGGAACCGTGAAGCAGGACTACCAGGTAGAGACCGGCCTACCCACTGTCACCGTTTCCGACGCTACCTTTACTTACGACGGTCAGAATCACACCATCGTCGTTAACAACCCCAACAATGACGATGTGAAGTTTAGCCTGAGCCAGTCCGGTTACGGCGCACAGATCGAGAAGAAGGCTGCCGGTACTTATGTGATCTACTGGGCCGCTGAGAAGGACAGCAAAACTGTTTCCGGTTCGGCCACCCTCGTGATTACCAAGGCCACACTGACCATCAAGGCAGACAACCAGTTCATGTACGTCGGCGGCAAGCTGCCTGAGTTTACCTACAAGGTGAGCGGCCTTGTGAAGGGCGACACGCTGACGACCGCACCGACACTGACCTGTACGGCGGAGGGTATGACGGTCGGCAAGTTTGATATCGTTCCTTCCAGTGCTGTGGCAAGTGACAACTACGAGATCACCTATGTCAACGGCACGCTGACGGCCTCGCGTCGCCACAGCAGCCCGTCTTCCACCACCCCCGATCCCGAGCCGACGCCGGACGACAGCAACAGCTTCTCCGACGTTCCCGCGAACGCGTACTTTGCAGACGCGGTGAAGTGGGCGGTCGAGAACGGCGTGACGAACGGCCTGTCCGACACGATGTTCGGCCCCTACGCGTCCTGCACCCGCGCGCAGATCGTGATCTTCCTATGGCGCGCCGCCGGCAGCCCCGAGCCGAAGGCGATGAGCAGCTTCACGGATGTTCCTGCGAGCGCTTACTATGCGAAGGCGGTCGCTTGGGCCGTTGAAAACGGCATCACGAACGGCATGACCGAGACGACGTTCGCGCCGAATGCGACTTGCACGCGCGGCCGGATCGTGACGTTCCTGTATCGCGCCTATCAGGGCAAGTAAATCCAACTGAAAAAAGCGGCGGTTCATCAGAACCACTGCTTTTTTGCGCCGCATTGACAAGCGCTCCCGCCCTCGGTATACTATGACCAAAAGCAAGACGGCAGTCAAAAATGCAGACGAGTTTGAGAGATTAAACTCGAAAAGGGGAGAGCAAATGAAGTATCTTGGAAAGCCCGCGGGCATGTGGGCGCTGTTTGCCGGATCGTTTGAAAAGCACCTGACGGTCGAATTCGACCTGACCGCGGAGCAGGCGAAGGACGTTGCGGCGCGCGCCAAAAAGAAATATCGCGAGATCATCGCGAAGCTGCCGGAATTTGACAGGCGCGACCGCTTCGAAATGAACATCGTCAACTGCGCGATGCTCGCCGCGTTTATCCTGTGCATGCCGCAGCGGCCGGACATCAAAACGCTGACGGACTACTACGCCGCGGCGATGATGACGCCTACGATGAAGGCTTTCTGCCGCGCGAGCGGAAAGAAAAAGTTCACGCCCAAGGACATCGAGGGCATGAAGGCGACGGCGAAGCTGCGCGCGGGCGACCGCAACCCCTATTCGTGGAACATGGACTTTTTCGAGTACGAGGACGGCAGCGGCTACGAGGCGCGCTTCACGACCTGCGGCATTTGCACGCTGATGCAGGTGTTGGGGCTCTACGATCTGACGCCCGCGCTGTGCCACCTCGACTACACGATGAGCGAAGCGGGCGGCGCGTCGGATTTTGTGCGCGAGTACACGCTCCCCTCCGGCGGCCCCTACTGCGACTGCGGGTATCACAAAAAGCAGTGAAAAAACAAAAAGGATGCGTCTTTCGATGCATCCTTTTTCCTTTATGTAGGGGACTCAATCCTCGTTGTAGGCATCCGAGGCCTTGATGCGCTGGTACATGTCCTGCATCTGGCGGTCGATCTCAGCGATCTTGCCCGCGCATTCGAACATCTCCTCGTTGATGCCCTCGGGCAGCTTCGTTTTGTCGACCTTGTAGCGGATATCGTGCTCAAGGCTCTGGCCCAGAAGTCCATGGCGATCGTGCGCAGCTGGATCTCCGCCACGACGTATTCCGTCCGGTCGGAGAGGTAGACGGGCACCTTGATGTCCATGTGCAGCGAGCGGTAGCCGTTGTAGTTCGGCGTCTGGATGTAGTCCTGCTTTTTGACGATCTCCACATCCGTCTGCCGCGCCAGCATCTCGCCCACGCGGTAGACATCGTCGATGTAGCTGCAAACGACGCGCACGCCCGCGATGTCGTTGATGTTTTTTCGCGCGGACTCGATCGAGAGCGGCAGGCCGCGCTTGATGAGCTTGGCGACGATGCTCGATTGCGATTTGACGCGCCCGTCGATGTGATGAATGGGATTGCGTGCATAAAGAACATTGAATTCACTGTTGAGAATATTGAATTTCAACGTGAGCTGCCGAACCGCCGCGTCATAGAGATTCTGCATGACAAGAAAGTCATGCGGATCTTCGCAGAGTGCGGCGCCGTTCCCCGTTCGATTCATTCTGAGCCTTCCTTTCCATCGGAAGCGTCAACGCCCGCCCGATGTGCTTTTGTTCCTTTCAGTATAGCAGACGATCACCGCCGCGCCAAGGGGAGAAATGTTGATTTTCCGCAAAAGTCTGCGCGAAAAAAGCAGCGGGCGGGAGAAACTACCAAGCGACGGGCAAAAGAACTTGCAATGCAGCGCAAGCCATTCTATAATTAACCTGAAAGGATATGCACAGCGTTCGGCACTTCCGCTCCGGTGGCAGAGCGAACGCGCGGAAGGTGCAGAAAAGAACGATGGATAAAAAAGGAAAACAGCAATTTCTTCTGGTCGCGTTCGGTGTGGCGCTCTATGCCGCGCTGATGAATCTCAACGAAGTCGCGGCGTTTCTCACGAGGCTCGCTACCCTCTTCACGCCGGTGATCATAGGGTTATTGATGGCGTTTGTCCTCAGTGTGCCGATGCAGGGCATCGCAGGACGCTTGACGCGCCTGATGCCAAAGGCAAAGGAAAAACACATTGACCTTCTCAGCCTGCTGCTGACGCTTTTGTGCGTGGTCATCGTCGTGGTACTGCTGTGCGTTCTGGCGCTGCCGCAGCTTGCCGCGTCGCTCAAGAGCATCGGCACACTGGTCAGGGAGAACTGGCCGGACTGGGCGCGCCTTCTCTCGGATCACGGCGTAGATACAAGCGAGCTCACCGATCGCATCGCCGCGCTCGATTGGAAAACAGTGCTGGAAAAGGCGCTCACCGGCGCCGGCGCGCTGATCGACTCGGTGGTGGATCTTGCCGGTACCACAGTCTCGGCGGTGGCCAACGTCACCTTTGCCATCGTCATCATGTTTTATGTGCTGCTCGACCGGCGCAGCCTTGCTAAACAGAGCCGCAGACTCCTCTACGCCAACCTGAGCGAGCGAAAGGCCGATCAGGTCTGCCGCATCGCGCGCCTGACGCACACCACCTACGCCCGTTTCCTGTCCGGGCAGTGCGTGGAGGTCGTGATCCTCGGCACGATGATCTTTCTCGCGTTCTCCCTGTGCGGCATTCCCTACGCGGGGCTGACCGCCGCGCTGACGGCGGCCTTCGCCTTTGTTCCCTACATCGGCGCGCTGGCCTCCTGCGCAATCGGCGTACTGCTGACGCTGCTTGCCCAGCCGGAGAAGGCGCTGCTGTGCCTGATCGTCTATCAGGCGGTGCAGTTCACGGAAAATCAGTTCATCTACCCGCATGTGGTTGGCAGCAGCGTGGGGCTTGCGCCGCTGTGGACGCTCCTTGCGGCATTGCTTGGCGGCAAGCTCTTCGGCCTTGTCGGTATTGTGTTTTTCATTCCCCTCACGGCGGTAGTACTCCAGCTCGTACATGAGCACACCGCACAGCAGCTTTCGGAAAAGAAACTCGACCGCGAGGATCTGATCGAATAACAAAAAAGGACGACAGCTAAAAATAGCTGTCGTCCTTTTTTGTGCGGTCACGACTGCGCCATGCGCTCGAGGAGCTGGAAGGCCTCTTCGAGCTTGGGGTCGATATGGTCGGTCTGCAAAGCCTCGCGCACGCAGCCTTCAATATGCGCGCGCATGATCTCGCGGTTGGCGCTTTTTAAGAGCGACTGCGTGGCAAGGATCTGGTTGGAGATGTCCACGCAGTAGCGATCGTCGTCGATCATCTGCAAAATGCCGTCCAACTGGCCGCGCGCGATTTTGAGCTTGCGGCGGACGGAATCCCGGTCGGCTCTCATGTCCTCAGCGAATGGAAACGGCCTGATAGCCCGCCTCATCCACGGCGGCCTTGAGCGCCGCGTCGGTTACGCTGCCGTCCACGCTGACGGTGGCGGACTTGCTCTCGAGATCGACCTTTGCCTCCTTCACGCCGGGGACGGCGGAAAGCGCCTGCTGGACGTGGTTCACGCAATGCATGCAGGCCATGCCCTCAATGCTGATGACTTTTTCCATGTTTGTTTCTCCTTTTTCATTACTTGCCATAATTTCCTTGCTTGCTATCTCCACTCCGCGATCCGACGGAGAAGAAACCGTTTTCGGTGCTGCCTCCGTGTGCTTGGCCTTGAACCAGCGCAGGCGCAGCGCATTGCTCACCACAAACACCGAGCTGAAGCTCATCGCGAGCGCGCCGAGCATCGGGTTCATCTTGAGCTGGAAGGCGGGGTAGAACACGCCCGCCGCGATGGGAATGCCGATGGCGTTGTAGAAAAACGCCCAGAAGAGGTTCTGCTTGATGTTGCGGATCACCGCTCTGCTCAACTGCACGGCGGTCGAGACGTCCAGAAGGTCGCTGCGCATCAGCACAATATCCGCCGACTCGATGGCGACGTCCGTACCCGCGCCGATGGCAATGCCGACGTCTGCGCGCGCAAGGGCGGGCGCGTCGTTGATGCCGTCGCCGACCATGGCAACCTTCTTGCCGCCCTCCTGTAAGCGGCGGATCTCGCGCTCCTTATCCTGCGGCAGCACCTCGGCCACGACGCGGTCCACGCCGACCTGACGGCGGATGGCCTCGGCGGTCTTGGCGTTGTCGCCCGTGAGCATGACGACTTCAATGCCCATGCTCGAGAGCTCGGCGATGGCCTGCGCGCTCGTGGGCTTGACGACATCGGCTACGGCGATGAGGCCGATGAGCTTGCCGTCCAGCGCAAAGTAGAGCGGCGTCTTGCCGTCCTCAGCCAGCGCTTCGCCTTGTGCGAGCAGGTCACTCTTTTCGATGCGGTTTGCTTCCATCATGCGGCGGTTGCCGGCAAGGCAGAGCTGGCCCTCGACCTCGCCGCGGATGCCCTGACCGGGGATCTGCTCAAATTTGTCGACGGACAGGAACGTGAGCGATTCCTTCTCCGCCTCGGCCACGATGGCCTCGGAAAGCGGATGCTCGGAGAGCTTTTCGAGCGACGCGGCGACGGAGAGAAGTTTGTCCCTGCCGATGCCGCCGTCGACGACGTCGGTGACGACGGGCTTTCCCTGCGTGATGGTGCCGGTCTTGTCGAGCACGACGGTGTTGACGCTGTGCGTCGTCTCAAGCGCTTCGGCGGACTTGATGAGGATGCCGTTCACCGCGCCGCGGCCCGTGCCGACCATGATGGCCGTCGGCGTGGCGAGACCCAGCGCGCAGGGGCAGCTGATGACGAGCACGGAAATGCCGATGGACAGCGCAAATTCCACGCTGTGGCCCGTCAGCAGCCACGCTGCCGTCGCGATGACGGCGATCGTGATGACGACGGGGACGAACACGCCGCTGACCTTATCGGCGAGCTTGGCGATGGGCGCTTTGGAGCTCGTGGCCTCGTCCACAAGGCGTACGATCTGGGAAAGGGCGGTATCGTCGCCGACTTTGGTCGCGCGCATCTTGAAATAGCCGGATTTATTGATGGTCGCGCCGATGACGCTGTCTCCCGCCTGCTTTTCGACGGGGATGCTCTCGCCCGTCAGCGCGGATTCGTCGACCGAGGACGTTCCCTCGAGCACGACGCCGTCGACGGGGACGCTCTCGCCCGCCTTGACGATCAGCATGTCGCCGAGTTGGACCTCCTCGACGGGGATGACGCTCTCGACGCCGTTGCGCTCGACCGTCGCGGTCTTGGGCGCAAGGTCCATGAGCTTTGTGATGGCGTCAGAGGTCTTGCCCTTGGCGCGGGCCTCCATCGTCTTGCCCATGGTGATGAGCGTCAGGATCGTGCCTGCGGACTCGAAGTACAGCTCCATCATATAGGTGTGCACCGTGTCCATGTCCATTCTTCCGAAGCCGATGCCGATCTTATAGATGGCGTAGATGCCGTACACGATGGCGGCGCTGGAGCCCAGTGCGATCAGCGAATCCATGTTCGGCGAGCGCTGCCACAGCGTCTTGCAGCCGCCGATATAATACTGGCGGTTGAGAAAGACGATGGGAAGCAGCAGCAAAAACTGCGTGAATGCGAACGTCATCGCATTTTCCATGCCGAGGAAGCACGCGGGCAGCGGCCAGCCCATCATGTGGCCCATCGAGAGATAGAACAGCGGGATGGTGAAGATGAGCGAGAGGGCGAGACGCTTTTTCATGTCGCTGTACGCCTTCTGTGCGGCGCTGGCGCCGCCGGTCTCGGCAGTCTGCGCGGCGGGGGCGCTGCCGGGCTTTGCATGCAGAGACGCACCGTAGCCCGCCTTTTCGACCGCGGCGATGATCTGCGCGGACGAAAGCTGGGATTCGTCGTATTCGACGACCATGCTGTTTTTCAGCAGGTTGACCGCGACCTGCTGCGCGCCGGGCTGCTTGGCGACGGCCTTTTCCACGCGGCTGGAGCAGGCGGCGCAGCTCATGCCGGTCACGTCATAGGTTTCCTTTTTCAATTTGATTCCTCCTTCGAGGCAAATACAATACCCGTGTGGGGTATTTTTAATTTGCCAACAGTATAGGTCGGAAATTGGCGGATTGTCAAGACCTCTTTTCGAGAAATTTCCGTTTGGGCGAAAGTTGCGGCGTTTCGGTCGGGAAAACTTACCGCCGCCGCGCCGCTGGACAGCTTGCATCCCTTATGGTAAACTGACGGCATGAGTTTTATGATAAGCAGGTGAAAAATGAAGCAAAAACATATCTTGAAATGGCTTGGCATCTCACTGGGCGTATACCTTTTATATGGGGTGCTGACAGCCATTCTCGTCCCGCTGCCGCAAAAAGAGGCGGCGGGGGAGCTGTGGAGCCAGTATGAAGCCCGATTGAGTACGGACGCATCGCAGGAGCGCGTGAGGAGCATCGAGGATACGGACAGTGCGCTGCTCTGGCGCTTGCAGCTCATCGAGAGTGCGGAAAGGGAGGTCATCTTCTCGACCTTTGACCTGCGCGCGGACGGCAGCGGACAGGATTTGATGGCCGCGCTCTATGGCGCGGCGCAGCGCGGCGTGCGGGTGCGCGTCATCGTCGACGGGCTGAACGGTTTTCTGCATCTGCAAAACAGCGGCGTTCTCCGCGCCCTCGCGGCGGAGGAGAATGTGGAGGTGCGCTTTTATGATCCTATCGACCTGCTGCGCCCGTGGAAGCTCAACTACCGTCTGCACGACAAGTATCTGATCGCCGACGGGAGCAAATACATCCTCGGCGGAAGAAATTCGAACGATTTGTTCCTCGGCTCATATCAGGAGAACCAGAACATCGACCGCGACGTGCTCGTCGTGTCGGACGGGGGAGAGGGCAGCTCGGTCTCCCAGCTTTTGACGTATTTTGAAAGCGTCTGGTCGCAGCCGGAGAATAAAACCATCACAGGCAAGACGTCCTCGCAGACCGACGCGCTGCAGGAGCGCTACGCGGCGCTATGCGCGGTGCATGGAAAAGAGCTTGCCGCCGTCGACTGGGAGGTGGAGACCGCGGCGGTCACGCATGTGAGCCTTCTCAGCGGCTCGCCGCGCGCGGAGGCGAAAGCGCCTGAGCTGTGGGACGCGCTTGTCCGCCTGATGGCGCAGGGCGATGACGTCCTGCTGCAAACGCCGTACATCATCTGCAACGACAAAATGTATAACGATTTGGAAGCACTTGCCGAGACGCGGCAGCTGCGCGTGCTGACGAATGCCGTTGAAAACGGCGCGAACCCGAGCGGCTGCTCGGACTACTTACGCGAAAAGCAAAATATTTTATCGCGCGGCGTCGACGTGTACGAGGTCGTCTGCGGCCAGTCGCTGCATACGAAGACGATTTTGATCGGAAACGATTTGAGCGTCGTCGGTTCATTCAACGCCGACATGCGCAGCGCATATCTCGACACGGAGCTGATGCTCGTCATCGAGAGCGAGGAGGTCAATGCCGCGCTGCGGCAGGAGAGCGTACAGTACATCGACCAGAGCCGCCTCGCCCTGCACGACGGCGGCACGGAGTACGGCGCGCAGTTTGAAGAAGTGACGCTGCCGTGGACAAAGCGCGCGCTGTATACGATTCTGAGCGTTGTCCAGCGCCCGATCCGCCATCTGCTGTAACGAAAAAGCGCGGCATAGCGGAAAATGAGGGAAAGGAATACGGATTTTGCCCGTATTTCCGTTTTTTCGCCTTGCAAAAGACGTTCGGGTTTGCTATGATAAAAAATACGTATGGATACGTTCCGCTTTTTGTGGAGACAGAGGATAAGAAAGGAAGATCGTTATGATTTACACGACCGAAGTGCAGCATATGTGCCCCGTTGCGAAGGGCGCATATCACGGTCCCGCCCCGATCCCTGAAGAGGGCAAGTGGGTTCAGGCCAAGCAGATCGCCGATATTTCCGGCTTCACCCACGGCATCGGCTGGTGCGCGCCCCAGCAGGGCGCCTGCAAGCTGACGCTCAACGTCAAGGAGGGCGTCATTCAGGAGGCTCTGGTCGAGACCATCGGCTGCTCCGGCATGACCCACTCCGCTGCCATGGCTTCTGAGATCCTGATCGGCAAGACCATTCTCGAAGCGCTCAACACCGACCTTGTGTGCGACGCCATCAACACCGCCATGCGCGAGCTGTTCCTGCAGATCGTCTACGGCCGCACCCAGTCTGCCTTCTCTGAGGGCGGCCTTGCTGTCGGCGCGTCCCTCGAGGACCTCGGCAAGGGCCTTCGCTCCCAGGTCGGCACGATGTTCGCCACCGCCGAAAAGGGCCCCCGTTACCTCGAGATGGCCGAGGGCTACTGCTCCCGCGTCGCGCTCAACAAGGAAAACGAGATCGTCGGCTACGAGTTCATCAACCTCGGCAAGATGATGGACTTCATCAAAAAGGGTATCGATGCGAACGAAGCGCTCGAAAAGGCCAAGGGCCACTACGGTCAGTGGGACAGCGCGGTCAAGTACATTGACCCGCGTCAGGAATAAGGAAGGGAGGACGAAACAATGGCTTTATTTGAAAATTACGAGAGAAGAATCGACAAGATCAACGGCGTCCTCGCTCAGTACGGTATTTCCTCCGTCGAGGAGTGCCGCGAGATCTGCAAGGCCAAGGGCTTTGACCCGTATGAGATCGTCAAGGGCATCCAGCCCATCTGCTTTGAAAACGCCTGCTGGGCGTACACCGTCGGCGCGGCCATCGCCATCAAGTCCGGCGTGAAGTCCGCGGCCGAAGCCGCCAAGATGATCGGTGTCGGCCTGCAGTCCTTCTGCATCGACGGCTCCGTCGCCGAGGACCGCAAGGTCGGTCTGGGCCACGGCAACCTCGGTGCGATGCTGCTGTCCGACGAGTCGAAGTGCTTTGCCTTCCTCGCCGGTCACGAGTCCTTCGCCGCCGCTGAGGGCGCGATCGGCATCGTCCGCAACGCCAACAAGGCCCGCAAGGAGCCCCTGCGCGTCATCCTGAACGGTCTCGGCAAGGACGCCGCTCAGATCATCTCCCGCATCAACGGCTTCACCTATGTTCAGACCCAGTTCGACTACTTCACCGGCAAGCTAAACATCGTGCGCGAGATCCGCTACAGCGAGACCGAGCGCGCCGACGTCCGCTGCTACGGCGCTGACGACGTCCGCGAGGGTGTTGCCATCATGCATTCCGAGGGTGTGGACGTCTCCATTACCGGTAACTCCACCAACCCGACCCGCTTCCAGCACCCCGTCGCCGGCACTTATAAGAAAGAGTGCATCGAGCAGGGCAAGAAGTACTTCTCTGTCGCCTCCGGCGGCGGCACGGGCCGTACCCTGCACCCGGACAACATGGCCGCCGGTCCCGCCTCCTACGGTATGACCGATACCATGGGCCGCATGCATTCCGACGCCCAGTTCGCCGGTTCGTCGTCCGTTCCCGCGCACGTGGAGATGATGGGCTTCCTCGGCATGGGCAACAACCCGATGGTCGGCGCCACCGTCGCCGTGGCCGTCGCTGTTGCGGAGAGCCTGAAGTAAGAGGGAAAACCGCAGGGTTTGTCCTTCCAAGGTTCCAAAACCTGATTTTTCATCAAACATAGGCAGGAAGCACATCTTCCGCACGAAAATGCGGAAGATGTGCTTCCTGTTTTTGCGTTTTTGGTGGGAAAAACCGTGAAGAAAATCAGGATGTGCTTCCCGAATGAGAAGACGTTCAGGGAAGGGTTCGAAGAGTATATTTTGGACTGTAAGGCCCGCAATCTGCGGGATGGAACAATCAACCATTATCAGGAATCCATCAAGCAGATTTACAAGCGAATCACACCAGATACGCTGATCTCTTCGATGTGTCAGCAAACCATGGCAAACTTCTATATTTCACTGAGGGATGACCCTAATTTGAATGAGGTTTCTATGGGAACATATGCGAGAGATTTGAAAACGCTGATGCGATTCTTTATCCAAGCGATGTGACTGCGGGCTCAAACCGCCCCGTATGGTGGCGATGCGAAAAAGGTCACTCCTACCGCGTCATCATCGCACAGCGCGTGCAGCAGGGCAACGGCTGTCCCTACTGCGCGAACCGCAAGGTGCTGGTAGGCTTCAACGACCTCGCGACCGTCCAGCCGCTCGTTGCCAAGGAGTGGCACGAATCACTCAACGGCGCGCTGACGCCGGAGATGGTGACTGCCGGAAGCCACAAAAAAGTGTGGTGACAATGTCCCTACGGCCACATGTGGCAAGCGGTCATCTACGCCCGCACCGGCGCGCAGCAAAGCGGCTGCCCCGTCTGCGCCGGGAAGACAAAAATCAGTAAACCCAGCCTGCGGAGGCGGGCAAAAGATAAAGAAAACTTTAGGAGGTAATGGAATGAAACGGCAATTATTGGCAAGCATACTGTCATTTGTCATGCTACTGAGTTTACTGCCTGCGGCAGCGTAGGCAGTAGACGGGGAGGACGAGACCGGCAGCGATGACGGCGTCGTCCTCTATACGGGGTCTGAAAATACAGACCTTACGGACGAAGGTGAGGACGGCGAAGGTGCTGAACCCACGGCGGAAGGGCCGCAGTGGAACTTTGCACCTCAGTATGGGAACCTTATCCATGATTACAGCTATTATTTTAATAGTAGCTATAATAACGAGACAGAGGGATATCCCGGCGTAACGGGATATAATCCAAAGAATGCAATCTCCCTTCGAGATAACAAGCTGCCGGATGAGGTCAATACAGTCGGCTTGGCACAGCGCTTTATCAATGCATATCCGCACGAGTTGGATGGCGGCCGCCGCCAGAGAATCGGCGTGGCGCGTGCTCTTGCAGTCAACCCGGAGTTTATCGTCTGTGATGAGCCGGTCTCAGCACTGGATGTTTCCATTCAGGCGCAGATCTTGAATCTGATGATGGACCTGCAGGACGAACTGGGACTGACATATGTCTTTATCATGCATGACCTGTCGGTCGTTAAGCACATTTCAGATGAGATTGCAGTGATGTATTTGGGGCAGTGTGTGGAAAGAGTGCCCAGTAAAGAGCTGTTCCAGAATCCGCTGCACCCGTATACAAAGGCGTTGCTGTCAGCAATTCCCATCCCGGATCTTTCAACACGCGGAAGGAAGAAGCACCCTGTTCTTATTCGCCGGACGGAGAGTATCCCGTCATCAACCTGGAAAAGGGCGGCCTATATACGAGCTATTCAGGCACATGGGAAGAGAACACTGTGCTTCCCTGCATCCGCAGAATTGACAGCGGTACGGTTGGCAATGCGGTCCACGGTAAGGCGGAAGCCGTTGTAGAAGGGATTTCAACAGATGAGATCGCAAGGGCTGCCTCCGCTATAGAAGAGCAGACTGGGATCGCTTTCAGATGGGAAGAAAAAATGGGTGCGTTGTGATCCGTGCGGAAGGCAAGAGTGCTCATGCCTCCACGCCTTGGGAAGGAAACAGTGCACTTACTGGCTTGCTGGCGCTGCTGATGCAGTTTCCCTTTGCCGACTGTGAGGGACAGCGCCGCCTGCGCGGATTGACAGAGCTGTTTCCGCACGGCGCATTTTACGGTGAGGCGGCTGGCGTGGCGCAGGCGGATGAATTGTCCGGCCGGTTGGTGCTGAGCTCCAACGTGCTTCATTATGCGGAAGGCGGTATGTCCGGCCGCATAGACTGCCGCGCGCCGATGTGTGCCAGCGAAGAGACTGTGCTTGAGGTGCTGCGTGAAAAACTGGCGGCTTATGGCTGGTATCTTCCGGAGAACTGCAAAATGGTCCCCCCATTACGTTCCGGAAAATAGTCCGTTTATCCAGACGCTTTTAGGCTGCTATGAGCAGGTCATGGGCGAACCGGGCAAGTGCCTTGCTATTGGCGGCGGGACATATGCGCGCTTTCTGAAAAATGGCGTGGCGTTTGGCGCTTTCCAATTAGGTGTAGATTATCACATGCACGGTGCAAATGAGTACCTTGTGGTAGATGAGATCGTGCGAAGCGCGGAGCTGTTTGCGCTGACCATTGTTGCACTTTGCGGCGAACACGCTGAGCCGATGTAAAATGCGGTTATGTAAATAACACCCGTCGGTATGATCCGATGGGAGTTATTATTTGTGCTGTGTTTTTTGACAGACGAATCGGATTCTTGCAAAAATGCCCAAAGATGTCAATAGAATCCGTTCGCCTGCGCAAGAATTTTATGGCGTGCGGACAGAAAAGACTTTTTCGTGCTGCGAGACGGCGACAGACAGCAGATCTCATGGCGATAATGACGAATTTCTGTCATTGGAGTGTTTTTCGTAGAAATACATCTGTCCGCTCCTTGCAATTTCCTGCACATAAAGATATAATAAAGGCCGTTAGTGAAAGCGCCTTTGCGGCCTGAGCAGAGAGAAGAGGATCGTAAGAGCGTTAGATTTTGTAAAGAAAGAAGATGCCCCTATGAATCCCTTTATGAAGACCCTTAAAAAAATTGCCGCCGCGTATAACGGCATCAGCCTGATTTTGCGCATCGCGATCGGCCTTGTCGTCGGCGTGATCCTGGCGCTGGTCTGTCCCGGCGCGACGTGGTTACAGGAGCTTGGCAACCTGTTTGTCGGCGCGCTCAAGGGCATTGCCCCCGTGCTGGTGTTCGTCATCGTGGCGAGCGCGCTGGCGCAGGGCTCGTCCAAGCTCGACCGCCGCTTCGGCACGGTCATGTGGCTCTACATGCTTACGACGTTCGTCGCCGCGGCGCTGAGCGTTGTGACCAGCATGCTCTTCCCGCAGATGCTCCTGCTGCCCGAGGCCGCTGAGGCCGAGGTCATCCCGCAGGGCCTTGGCGAGGTCATGCACACGCTGCTGTCCAACATCGTCTCGAACCCCATCTCCGCCATTATGAACGGCAACTACATCGGCATCCTGATGTGGGCCTGTCTGTTCGGCCTGGCGATGAAGAAGCTCGGTGCGGACTCGACGAAGGTCTTCCTCAGCAACACTGCGGACGCGGTCTCCACCATCGTGCGCTGGATCATCAACCTGGCACCGTTCGGCATCATGGGCCTTGTGTTCACGAACGTTGTGAGCAACGGCCTTGCGATCTTCACCCAGTACGGCAAGCTCCTGCTGCTTTTGGTCGGCACGATGCTCTTCATGGCGTTTGTCATCAACCCCATCATCATCTTCATCTATCTGCGCTGCAATCCCTATCCGCTGGTGTTCCGCTGCCTGCGTGAAAGCGGCCTGACGGCGTTCTTCACCCGCTCTTCCGCGGCGAATATCCCCGTGAACATGGCGATGTGCGAAAAGCTCGGCTTGGACAAGGACTTCTACTCCGTCTCTATCCCCCTCGGCGCGACGATCAACATGGACGGCGCGGCCATCACCATCACCATCATGACGCTGGCTGCGGCCAACACGCTGGGCATGCAGGTCTCGCTGCCCGCGGCGATTTTGCTCTCGATCATGTCGGCCCTCGGCGCGTGCGGCGCGTCCGGCGTTGCGGGCGGCTCGCTGCTGCTCATCCCCATGGCCTGCTCGCTGTTCGGCATCTCCAATGACATTGCGATGCAGGTCGTCGGTGTCGGCTTCATCATTGGTGTCATCCAGGATTCGGTGGAGACGGCGCTGAACTCCGCTGGCGACGTTGAGTTCGCCGCGACCGCCGAGTATCACCAATGGCTGAAGGAGGGCAAGCCCCTGCCGGAATTCCTCGGCGGCAAGAAGTAAAGCGGCAGAGTGTGAAAACAAATAAAAGTGCGCCGGCTCAACGAGCCGGCGCACTTTTGCGCGGTGGTGCCGAACGATGGTCGGGAGGGGGCAACTTCGTATTTACTTTCAAATTACCCCCCATGCTATAATAGACAAACTATGACCAATTTATATTTATGACAGGTATCGAAAGCTGCCGCAAAGGAGACAAGCGCATGAAGCAAGCAGAACATCCGCCCGTGACCGCAGGGGCGAACAGTGCGGCAGAATACAGCCTTGCGCTCATCGACCAGCTTGCGCGTATCGACCGCACGTGCAGCAAAGAGGAGATGGACGAATTGGTCTACCGCCTGCTGAGTCTGATCGGCGAGGCCATGCAGTCTGACCGCGTGTTTCTCTTCGAGCGGCTGGAGGGGACGGCGGAGGCCTATTGCAACACCTTTGAGTGGTGCGCGAACGGCGTCGCGCCGCAGATCGACAACCTGACGGAGATCGTTCCCGCGGATATGCCGTACTGGCTGGAGGTCTTCGACTGCGGCGAGACGATCGTCATTCCGAATATTGAAGGCGTGAAAACGCAGATGCCGAGCGAGTACGAGATCCTGAAGACGCAGAGCATCCACTCCGAGATCGCGGTGCCGGTCTTCTATCGCGGCAATCTGAGCGGCTTTTTCGGCCTTGACAATCCGCAGCGGGCGATGACGGCCGGCCAGCTCCGATTGCTTGCCTTTGTCGGCGGGCACCTCGGCAGCGCGCGGGAGAACCTGCGCATGCTGACGCTGCTGGAAGAAAAGCAGAAGTCGCTCGAGCAGAATTTGCAGGCCGTGAAGCTTGAGCAGCAGATGCTCAAGGTGCTCTGCAAGGACAGCACGTCCGTCTACCGCGTGGATCTGATGAACGACCGGGCCGAGATCGTCAAGATCGAGGAGCACTCCAACTCCGCGGGCGACCTGCTCCCGCACGGGCAAGAGCTGTTTTCCTATGCCGAGGCGGTCGAGCATTACTACCACAAGTGCGTCCTTAAGGAGAGCGCACCGGATTTCCTGCAATTTTTGGACGCAGAAAATCTGATGCGCAAGCTCAGGACCAAGGACCGCGTCAGCCGCCGCTACCAGAGTGTGCCGAACGCCATCGGGAACATCTATTTCGAGGCGCGCGCCAATAGGGTGCAGCAGACGGAAACGAGCTTTCAAATTCTGCTGGACTTCCGCAGCGTGGATGAGATCGTGAGGGAGGAGCGCGAGCACCAGCACGCGCTGGAAAGAGCTCTTCAGGAGAGCCGTACGAGCTACGAGGTCATCTCTGCTATCAGCAAGATCTATTATACGATCTACCGCATCGACCTGCGTACGGGCCATTATGAGGAGGTCGCAAACGAGCGGCAGATGCACCGTCTGACCGGGCACAGCGGCAGAGCGAGCGTCCACATGAGTGAAATGAGCAAGCAGAGCATCGTTGCCGGAGTATCTGCCCTATGTTGAACCGTTTTTTGACCTTTCGACGCTCGCGGAGAGACTGCGGCGCGCCGCGCGAACGAGGCAAAGTCCGAGTTCCTCTCGCGCATGTCGCACGACATCCGCACGCCGATGAATGTCATCACGGGCTTTACGAACATCGCCCTACAGCACGCGGACGATTCGGATAAGATGAAAGAGTGCCTGGAAAAGATCCAGATCAGCGGCGGCAACTTGCAGGAGCTCATCGACGATGTGCTGGACATCTCGCGCATCGAGAGCGGGGAGTTCAAAATCGTCTCGCAGCCGGTGAAGCTGCCGGAGCTGTTTGACTTCTACTGCCAGGCCATCGCGGGCATGGCGGAGGCGAAAAACATCCGCTTTTCGGGGAAGCTGCACAACATTTCCCACAATGTGCTGCTCTCCGACCAGATCCGCCTCGGGCAGATCTATATGAACCTGCTCTCAAACGCCGTCAAGTATACGCCGGAAAACGGCGATGTGAAGTTCGAGGTCTATGAGGAAAAGCTTGCCGAGAGCGGCAAGGTCCGCCTTGTCTCGGTCGTGAGCGACACGGGCATCGGCATGACGCCGGAGTTCATGGAGCAGATGTATTCGGCCTTTTCCCGCGCGGTCGACACGCGCGTCAACAAGGTGCGCGGCAGCGGCCTCGGCCTTGCCATTGTGAAAAAGATCGTCGACCTGATGGGCGGTGCGATTGAGGCTGAGAGCAAGGTCGGCAAGGGCACGACATTCCGCGTGACGCTCGACCTGCCCGCCGCGGCGGACGACGCCGAGACCGAAGAGCACACCGAGACGGCCATCACGCTGCCGGAAAAGCCGCTCACCGTGCTCGTGGCCGAGGACAACGACCTAAACTACGAGATCACCGCCGAGTAGCTGCGCGGCTACAGGGTGCACTGTGTGCGCGCTGTGAACGGGCAGGACTGCTTACAGCGGATCGAGCAGGCCGCGCCAGACGAGTTCGATGCGATCCTGATGGACATGCAGATGCCGGTGATGAACGGCCTGGAGGCGACTGCCGCCATCTGAAAGCTCGACAGCGAGACGGCGAAGCACATCCCCATCATCGCCCTCACAGCCAACGCCTACCATGAGGACATTCAAAAATGCCTCGCCGCGGGCATGAACGCCCACCTCTCCAAGCCCATCAACATCGACCGCGCGGTGCGCACGATCATCGAATGCGCCCGCACGGCGAAAGAGAACGGATAAAAGAAAAAGGCTCACGAAAGCATTGCTTTCGTGAGCCTTTTTGCGATATTTACTGCTTGTCGCCGCCAAATATCGAAATTTGACTCTCGTCGCTCTGGCTGTGCATCTCGGCGATGACGGCAAGACTTTCTTCGCTCGCGCCGCCGGGTTCGACCTGCGGCATCGCGAGGAAGAAGCCCTGCAGAAGGTCGACGCCGAGCGACAGCACGGTGCGTACCTCGTCCGCGGTCTCAAGGCCCTCGGCCACGACCTTCATGCCGCGCTGGTGCGCGTAGGACACGGTGTTCGACACGATCTGGCGCTTGTTGGCGTCGGTGTCGATGCTGCGGATGATGGAAAGGTCGATCTTGATGTAGTTGGGCGAGAGCTCGAGAAGGCTGCGCTCGTTGCTGTAGCCGCTGCCGTAGTCGTCGAGCGCGAACGCACCAGAGCTGCCACGGATCGTCTGCTTGATGCGCAGCGCCTTGGGGTCGAGGCACTCTTCCTCCGTGATCTCAATGACGATGCGCGGCAGGATCGAGGCGTAGCGCGCGGAGTATTCCGAAAGCTCATCGGGCGTTAGATACTGGCTTGCAATCGAATTGATGAACAGCAGCGCGCTGGGCACGACCTTACCGGCGTTTTCAAGCGCCTGATATGCACTTGACGCACAGAAGAACGTGATGCGCTCGACCTCGTGCAAGCAGTTTTCCTCGCGCGCGAGGCGCAGCACGTCCATCGGGGAGCGCAGCGTGGGAAGATCCACGCGCATGAGCGCTTCATAGGCGAAGACGCTGCCGTCTTTTGCGTCGATAATGGGCTGGAAGCGGTAGGTGACAAGCTCCTCGTTGATGAGACGGCGGAACTCCTCATGGCAGCGTCTTTCCTGCAGGCTGGTGCGGTAGACCTCAGGGTCGAATTCCAGCAGCTCGCCCTTGCGCGAGAGCTTGACCTGATACATGGCAAAGTCCGCGTATTTGCGCAGTGTGATGAGATTTGTACTGCTCTCGGGATACCACGCGACACCGCCGGAGACGCTCACGCGCAGCTCACGTCCGCTGGGAAGCTGGACGACAGAATGCTCAAGGGCGGCTTTCAGCGCGCGGATGTCCGCGCGCAGCGTATCCTGATCGTTGTAGCCGTAGAAGAGTGCATTGAACTCATCGCCGCTGATGCGCGCGCAGACGGTACGCGCGGGAGCGTTCTTGGCAAAGCATTCGCCTGTGCGGCGGATGTACTCGTCGCCCCAGTCGTGGCCGAATGTGTCGTTTATTTGCTTGAGGTTGTCGAGGTCGAACATCAAAAGCGCCGCGTGGCCGAGCTTTTCGGGTGAGCAGAAGAACTCGGCGCAGATGCGGTGGAAGGCACGGCGGTTGTAGAGGTCTGTGAGCGTGTCATAGTCGCGCTCGTGCTCAATGCGCAGCTTTTCAAGCGTGTTGGCGGTCGCATCCTCGGCAAGGCCGACCTGCGTGCCGCCCTCGTGCGTCGTCTCGATGCGAAGGTAGCGCTCTTTGCCGCTTGGCAGACGGATGTGGTAGAGCATCGCGCCGTCGGGCGCGGGGGAGTGGGGGCACGAGCGCTCAAAGCGCTGCAAAAGCTCGCGGAAACTCTGCGCTGTTAAGTCGTCTGCGTCAACGCCGGGCATGCCGAGAAGGTCGAAGAAATTGTCGGTGACATAGATGCTGTCGGGAGCGGAGCGCAGCTCATAGCCGCCGAGCTCCACGCTTGCCATGTCCATGATGCGCAGAAACTTGGTCGAAGTATCGAGTACCTCGCGTCCGAGCTGCGTGAACGCGGAGGAGAACCGGTCGAGCTCGATGATGCCGGTGGCGGAGAGCATGGGGATGGAGCTGCGGCTTTCACGCGCGTGCGCGACCTCGTCGGAAAGGCGCGAAATCGGGCGCGAGAGCTTGCGCGCCAGCACAAGGCTGCTGAAAAGTCCTGCAGTGAGCACGACGAGGACCGCGATGATCAAAAACCGCAGCACATAGCCTGAAAAGGCGTAAAGCGCCGATACCGGCACCGAGCCGATAAGCAGCATCTGCTCATTGGAAAACGGCGCGTTGCGGTTGTAGAGCGTCAGCGGTGCCACGGCGGCGTGACAAAGGCCGAGGGGGGAGTCACTCTGGTAGCCGCCGCGCTTTGACGGCTTGAGCAGCAGCGTCTGGTCATAGGATTGCTGCGGCGCATTTGCGGCGGGGGAGGCGGAGATGACGCTGACGGTAAGGTCGTCTTTTCCGATGGCGGAATTCGATGCGACGCCGAGAAGATAGGTGCCCGAGCTGTCGTTCTGCAGCTCGGTGCCCGGCAGCAGGGCTTGCAGGTAGCTTTCAAGAATTTCGACGCCGAGCACGCCGTAGACCGTGCCGTCATCTAAAATAAGCGGGATGGTGTAGGCGATGGCGGAGTGATCGTCGCCGGAGAGCGTGTAGGGCGAGGACGTCCAGTGGCCGTAGTCCGCGGCGTCCAGTTCGCCGTTTCCGTGGTAGGCTGCCTGAAAGACGGGATAGAGAAAGCCGCTGCTGCCGTTGGCCCCATAGTTGATCGAGGGCGTCCAGCTCGTGTCGGTCGCAATGTAGAGTGACTGTACGACCTGTGCGGGTGCGCGCACGAGCATAAGATCAGAATTGCGCTGCGAGGGGGAGGAATTCGGGTCAAGGTCGCGCAGATAAAGGCAGGGCAGCGGCTCGCCCTTTTTGCGTGTGTCGAGATCGTGCGTGTTGAGCACGACAAAAATGCCGGTGACGGGGCGATGGCGCATCGAGGAGATCAGGCTGTCGCCGATCGAGAGCAGCAGGGGGGATGCGGCGTCGCTGCCGCTGTCGAGCGTGTCAAGGCTGATCTCGCCGTCGTCGAGCATGGCCTGCGTCACGGCGTTGATCTTGCCCGCAAGCGACGAGAGATCCTGCGCGTCGAGCATCTGGCCTTGCAGATAGTTTTGGCGGTTTTCCGTCTGTATCTGCAAGATGTCGACAGCATTCTGCTCAAGGTTCGTGTTGATGCGGCAGAGATAGAGAATGCCGACAAGCAGCGCGATCTCGATGAACAGGATCCAGAGCATGGAGCGCAGGATCGTATGGAAGATGGTGACATGCGGCACATGATCCGATGGTTTGCGAAAGAACATAAAACGGCCCCTTTTTTGTCATTGAACAGTCACTCAGCCCTGAAAGGCCTCAAGCGATGCAAGCGTATCCTGATACCAGGCTTCAAAGCATTCGTCGGAAAGGAACTGCGCCGAGGCCTCTTCAAAGCTCTGTCCCTGCGCCATTGCCTCTTTGACCGCGGCGCGGTCAGCGCTTGCCTTATCGCTCATGGAATATTCAAGAATGGCGCGGGCGTTCGTGCCGCCGGAGAAGGCGCGGGGCGTGTAGAGATGGTTTTCGTTGACCGTGTCGACTGCGGCGGAGAGGACTTCGTCCATCTCATCGCTGAGGGCAAGACCGCTTATGCGGATCGCGTCGATGGAGTTGCCCTCGTGCGTGACGGGGAGGTAGCCTGAGTCGACAGAGAACGTGATGTTGTGCTCGGGTGAGGTGAACCATTTGAGGAACACGAGGCTTGCCTGAATCTCGGCATCGCTCGCCTTCGTCACGACCATGCCCGCGCCCTGCTGCACGGCGTAGTCCTCACCGTTCGCAAACTTCGGGCTTTCAAGCGCCTTGCGCGTGATGTCGTGGCTGTCCATGTCGTCGGCGATGACCTGCGTGGGGAAGAACGTTGCGCTCGAAGACGAGCCGACGTAGGCGATGATATTGCCGGTCTTCACATCATCGCTGCGGAAGCGGCCGCTTGCGGAAAAGTAGCCCTTGATGAAGGGTACATAGTAGTTATCCCAGAGGGTGCGCACGGCGTCGTGGTCAAAGTTCAGCGTCATGCTGCCGTCCTGTGCGTCGAAGATCGTGCAGTCAAGCTGCTTGGCGCCGATGAGCATGTAGTTCGCCATCGCGTCGCGGCCGAAGAACGCGCGTCCATCGTTCGGGATGTCGGGCGTCTGCGCGTCGGTCCACTCGTAGTAGCGTTCGGCGACGGAGACGAGGCCTTCGATCGTGGCCAAGTCGTCATAGGTTGCGCCTGTGGCGGCGGCGAACGGCTCCCAGTCCGTTTCATTGAGAAACAGCAGCTCCGCCGACTTGGCGACGGGGAAGATCTTGATACTGCCCGAGCCGGAGAAGTCGCCTTCGCTCAGATAGTCCTCAATAAAGGCGGCGCGGTCCTCTTCGCTTAGATAATCGCTCAGATCGGCAATTTGACCCATCTCATCGAGCGCGTAGGCAGTGTCGGCGTAGGCGGAGAAGATGTTGGGCATCGCCTCGGCACCGACCTTGCCCTCGGCAGAAGCGAGCACGTTGTTCTCAAGATCGGTCACGCTGCCGTGGCTGGAGCTCTCAACCGTGATGCCCTGTTCCTTGCCGACGGTCGAGTTGAACTCGTCGACGAGCGCGTTGAACGCTTCGAGCTGTTCACCGTTGTAGTACGTCCAGATCGTGATATTGACAGGGTTCGCCGGGGAAAATCCGGGGTCTGCCTTGCTGCCGCAGCCTGCGAGCAGCATCATCGCCGCCGCTGCGGCGAGCACGCGAGGGAGAAATTTGTTGTGAGCCATGATGCTTCCTTTCTATTTTGCGCGCCGTTCCGAGATGTGCAGACGAGCTGGCGCAGCAGAATATCCGTGATGGCGCGCACATGCAGAATGTGCGTGCCGGATTCGAAGTTGCGCGACTCGACGACGTGGCTCAGAATGTTGATGATGGCGCTGTTCGTCTTCTCGCGCTCGTAGACCTGCTCTTCTGCCAGGTGGACAAGGTGCTTCTGGCGCGCGTAGAGCGTGAGTGCGTTGCTCACGCGCCGCTGCGTGACCGTCAGGTTGAACGGGCGGCGGATGTAATCCGTTACGCCGAGCTCGTAGGCCTTCTGGATGAACGACTCGTCATCCTCGGACGAGGTGATGATGACGGGGATCTCCTGCAGCCAGTTGCGCTGCTTCATCACCTCGAGCACGCCGAAGCCGTCGAGGCGGGGCATGTTGATGTCGAGCAGCAGCAGGTCGATGTCGAACTCGGAGTGCAGCAGCTCGAGCGCCTGCATGCCGTCGTCGGCATAGAGGTATTCGTAGCGGCCGCCGAGGATTTCAGAAAGGATCTGCTGGTTCATTTTCGAATCGCCCGCGATCAGGATTTTGGCTTCGACCACAGTGCAGACCTCATACGCATTTTAGGGCGCGCTCTTTTGCAGAAATGCCGCCGCGGGGCGGGCGGACAAGAAAATAGGCACCGGAAAAGCCAGTGCCAAACAAAAACTGTTTATGCGTGTTTTTTAGAAACATTTGATACTTAATGTAAACTTAGCACAGAACCACGGAACATTCAAGGGAAATTTTCCCGGTTTTTCCTGCTGTTTTGCCAGAAATGATTGAAAAAAGAGCGGAAAGGGCGAAGCGTTTCCGCAAAAAAACGGGAGAGCCGTCAGCGGACGGTAAAAAATGCACGATAAATTTGAGGAAAAAAGAAATATGGGTTGTAAATATGTGCGAAATGGGGAGAAATACTGAACATTATTGACAATTTTTAGAAAAAAGTTTATAGCAATAGCGCATTTTTCCTGATATACAACGCCGGCTTTATCACAGAGCAGCAGCTCATCGAGGCGCTGGAGATGCAGCTCGGCGTCGAGTTCGTCGACCTGACGGCGGTGTCCATCCCCGTGGAGCTTGTAAGCTATGTGCCGAAGAATATCGCCAAGAAGTTCTGCGTCGTGCCGGTCAAGCTCGTCAAGGATACGCTGTACCTCGCTATGAGCGACCCGCTCGACTTCGTCGCGCAGGAGGAGGTCAAAGTTGCCTCGCGCAAGCGTGTGATCCCGATGATCGCGACCCGCCGCACGACCGAGCACGCCATCAGCCTGCTCTACGGCAGCGAGGGCACGGCCGGCGTCATCGAGGAGATGAAGTGCGAGGCGGGCTCTTCGACGCCGGACATCGTCCCCGTGCAGGTTTCGCAGGAGGCGATGAACTCCGGCGACAGCGCGCCGACGATCCGCTTTGCCAACAGCCTCATTGAACGCGCGTTTTCCGAGCGCGCGAGCGATATCCACTTGGAGCCGCAAGACGGCGAAATGGTTGTGCGTATGCGTATCGACGGTCTTTTGCGCCGCGTGCTTACGGTCCCCTCCGAATTGCAGAGCACCGTCATCTCGCGCCTCAAGATCATGGGCGGCATGAACATTGCCGAGCATATCGCCGCATCTTTGACATTGCGCGGCTGGTCGCCCCGACGATCTGTGTGGAGCTGACGAAAACGGATGAGGGCTACACGCTTAAAAAGAGCGAGCACTGCTACGCGGTGTGGAAAAAGAAGCGCCGCTGCGAAAACTGCATTTCGCAGGAGGTGCTGCGCACGCACAAGACACAGACGAAGATCGAAACGCGCGAGGGCGATATCTATTATGTGCTCGCGTCGTTCATCGAGGTGGACGGCAGGCCGTATTCGCTCGAGCTGGTCAAGCGCATCAAGAGCGACGACATGTTCGAGCGCGAAAATGTGCTCAACCAGCTGCTCGTGCGCGACCGGCAGGTGTATATGGACTCGATCACCAAGGTCTACAACCGCCGCTATTACGACGAGCGGCTCAAGAATCTGGAGGGCTGGTTCTCGTTCGCCATGATCGACATGGACAACTTCAAGCACATCAACGACCGCTTCGGCCATCAGGCGGGCGACGCGGCGCTCTATCGCGCGGCGCAGGCCATCAAATCGCAGATCCGCAGCGACGACGAGCTCGTGCGCTACGGGGGCGATGAATTCTTCCTGCTGTTCCGCGACCTGCCGCAGCAAATCTTGGAGAAGAAATTGCAGTCCATCCGCGCCGCGCTTGACGAGATCGTCATCGAGGAGTATCCTGAACTGCACATCAGCGCGAGCATCGGCGGCGCGTTCGCGGCGGGACGCATCTCAAGAACGATCCGCAGGGCGGACCTTGCGATGTATCAGGTCAAATTGAAAAAGGATTGCGTAGCAATTTATCGAGAGGAGAAAGAACATGAAACTTGACGAATTTTTCCGCTGCGTCGGCGGCGACTACGGCGAAGCCAAGGCGCGTTTTCAGAACGACGAGCGCATCGTGCGCTTCCTTAATATGTTCCTGGGCGACGACAGCATGCAAAACCTGACGAATGCGATGAACACGGGCGACACGACTACGGCGTTCCGCGCGGTGCACACGCTCAAGGGCGTGGCGCTGAACCTTGGCCTCGGCTCGCTCGCCCACGCCAGCTCTCAGATGACGGAAGCGCTGCGCGCGGTCAGGATTCGATGCCTGAAAGCGTACAGCCGCTCTATGAGGCAGTGCGGAAGGAATACGATGCTGTGCGCGGCGCGCTCGAGCAGCTCGAAAAGTAATTGAGAATAAAAAAAGTCGAAACCTTTCGGTTTCGACTTTTTTACTTCTTACAGCAGCGGGGCGATGATGCGCATGCCGGGGCCGATGAGCTTTCGCATAAACGGATCGTTTTTGAGAAGCTCTGCGTCCGCGCGGACGCACTTGGCGAGCGTCTGCTGGAAGTCTTGCTCAATTTTTGGGACTTCGGGGGATGCATAAAGGTACGTGCCGCATTCAAAGTGGTGGTACAGGCTGCGGTAGTCCAGATTGATCGTGCCGACGGTCGCCTTGCAGTCATCGCTGACGAAGACCTTCGCGTGAACGAAGCCCGGCTCGTACTCATAAATTTGTACACCGTTTTCAAGCAGCCTGCGGTAATACGTGTGCGCAAGCGAGAAGGCGATCTCCTTGTCAGGCACATGCGGCAGGATGAGCTGCACCTCCACGCCGCGGCGCGCGGCGTAGGTCAGCGCCGTGATCATCTCGTTGTCAATGATGAGATACGGCGTCATGATGTGCACGTAGCGGTTGGCGCGGTTGATGATGTCCAGATACACCATCTCGCCGACGAGGTCGCGGTCGAGCGGGCTGTCGCCATAGGGGATGACATAGCCCACTTCCTTTTCATGCGCCGGCTGCGGCACGTCGAGATACTTGCTGTAGACTTCGGGCGTAAAGTGCACGGAGCTGACGTCCCACATCTGCAAAAACATCAGCGTCAGGCTGCGCACGGCGTCGCCGCGCAGGGCGATGGCTGTGTCCTTCCAGTGGCCGAGGCGCGAGGTGCGGTTGATGTACTCGTCGGAGAGGTTGATGCCGCCCGTGAAGCCGATCTTGCCGTCGATGACCATGATCTTGCGGTGGTCGCGGTAGTTGTAGTGCGTGGAGACGAACGGGCGCAGCGGCGCGAACATCTTGCAGGCAATGCCGAGCTTTTCGAGCTTTTTGGGATAATTGTAGGGCAGCAGCGCCACGGCGCAGGTGCCGTCGTACATGACGCGAACCTCCACGCCCGCGTTGACCTTTTCCTTCAGAATTTCAAGGATGCGGCCCCACATGTAGCCCTCCCTGACGATGAAATACTCGAGGAAGATGAAGTGCTCGGCCTTTTGGAGCTCGTCGCACATGACCGCGAACGCATCGTCGCCGAGGGGGAAGTATTGCGCCTGTGTGTTTTGATAGCAGGGGAAGCCGCAGGAATTCAGGTAGGAGGCAAGGCTTTGGAGCTCCTCCGGTAATTCCTCCTTGGAACACGCGCTTTCCGAGGGGGCGAAGTGCTCCGTCTGCGACAGGATGTCGTTGTAGCGGCGGATCATCAGCCGGTGGCCGAGGTCGGTCTTGATGTAAACATACAGAATCAAGCCGAACACCGGCAGCACCGCGAGGATGAAAAACCACGTGAGCTTGATGGTCGGGTTGTCGTCGTTGCCGAACAGAAACAGCACGACTGCCGCCGACAGCAGCGTGTTGCCGCCCCAGAAGTAGGGCAGAAAACCCTCAAGCTTGTAAAAGGCGGCAAAGAGAAACAAGATCTGCACGATCAGCGAAACGATGATGATGCCCGTGCGGCCGAAGATGATCTGCAGAAGGCCTCGTTTGCCCTTTTCTAAAAGAAGAATGTGATTGTCGTCGTCTTTCATAGATGTCCTTTCTCAAAGATGACCGTGCCCACGCGGGGCAAGGCACCTACATTTAATATATATTTACTTTATCATAACATAACTTTGCCGAAAAGCCAACCCATTTCCGCAGCGAAGCGTGAAGCGCACGCAGACGGAGAAAACGGGACTTGGCGATTTGATGTTCCTGTGTTAAAATGGCGAAAAAGGCAGAAAGGGGACGAGAAAATGGAGCTTAAGACGCAGGTCCATAATATTCCGCCGCTGTATGACGAAAAGTCGCGCGTGCTGATCCTGGGCTCGTTCCCGTCGGTCAAGTCAAGGGAGGCGGCGTTTTTCTACGCGCACCCGCAGAACCGCTTCTGGCCGACGCTCGCCGCTGTTCTGAGCGAGGAAACGCCGAAGACGGTCGAAGAGAAGAAAGCGATGGTCCTGCGCCGCGGCGTCGCCATGTGGGACACCATCGGCTCATGCGAGATCGTGGGATCGTCGGATGCGAGCATCACGAACGTTGTGCCAAACGATCTGCGCGTCATTCTGGAGACGGCGGATATTCAGGCCATCTTCTGCAACGGCGGCACATCGTACGCCAGCTATAAAAAATACTGCCGCGCGAAGCTCGGGCGCGAGGCCGTCCAGCTTCCCTCCACCTCGCCGGCCAACGCGCGTTGGACGAAGGAAAAGCTTATCGAAGCGTGGGGCGCAGCGCTGAAACCGTATCTTTTTTGACGCGGCGTTGACAAAGAAAAGCAAATAGTTTATGATACAGGCTCAATCGATACAAGGAGTGTGAAACCATGGGCAAACTGGCAGCGCCGGTGCGCGCTGACAAGGAAATGATGTTTACGAATCGCCAGCTCGTCGCGCTGATGTGGCCGCTGCTGCTCGAGCAGCTTCTGGCCATTACAGTGGGTCTTGCCGACTCGCTGATGGTTGCGACCGTCGGCGACGCGGCGATCAGCGCGGTGTCGCTCGTCGATTCGATCAGCAATCTGATGATCTACATTTTCTCGGCGATGGCGACCGGCGGCGCAGCCGTTGCGGGCCAGTACATCGGACAAAGACAGAAGGAGGACGCCTGCAACGCGGGCCAGCAGCTCATCGCGCTGCTCGGCGCGGTGTCGATCTTCTTCGTGGCGCTGCTGTACCTCTTCCGCACGCAGATTTTGACCGTAATGTTCGGCCATATCGAGCCCGACGTCATGGCGGCGACGAACACTTATTATTTATATGTGATGGCATCCATTCCGGGCATCGCGCTCTACAACGGCGGCGCGGCGCTGTTCCGCACGATGGGCCACAGCGACGTGTCGCTCAAAGTTTCACTCCTGATGAACAGTATCAACGTGATCGGCAACGCCGTTTTGATCTTTGGCTTCGGTATGGACGTCGCGGGCGTCGCGATCCCGACGCTCGTGTCACGCACGGTCGCGGCGATCGTGATCCTCTCGCTGCTCTTCAACCGCGATCTGATGCTGCACCTTTCTGATATCCGCGGCTTTCGTGTCGATATGCGCCTGATGAAGAACATCTTCTACATCGGCGTGCCAAGCGGCGTCGAAAACGGCATGTTCCAGCTGGGGCGCCTCGTGCTCTTCAGCCTGATCTCGACGTTCGGCACGGCGTCGATGGTGGCAAACGCCATCGGCAACACCATCGCAAACTTCAACTGCTTTGCCGGTCAGGCCATCAACTTGGGCCTTGCCGCGGTCGTGAGCCAGTGCGTCGGCGCGGGCGAATTCGATCAGGCGCGCGCGTATCTCAGAAAAATTGTCAAGTGGACCTACGGCATCATGGCGGTCGTCAACCTGACGATCATCGCATTGCTGCCGCTCATCATGCGTGTCTACAACGTCTCACCAGAGGCGGAAAAGCTCGCCGTCACGGTCACGCTGATCCACGGCATCTCATCCATCTTCATCTGGGTACCGGCGTTTATGGTGCCGGGCTTCCTGCGCGCGGCGGGCGACGCTAAGTTCACGATGCTCGCCAGTATGCTGACGATGTGGGTCGTGCGCGTGCTGCTTGCGTATGTGCTGGGCAAATACATGGGCTACGGCGTCATCGGCGTGTGGTTCGCGCACGCGATCGTGGACTGGTCGGTGCGCGGTGTCATCTTCTTCCTGCGCTACCGCAGCGGCAAGTGGGAGACGATGGGAATCAAGACGTGATTATTTTTTTAAGGATGCCGTTGGCATCCTTAAAAAATAGGGGATGCGCTCCGCTTCGTGCCTCGCCGCCCGTAGGGCGGCTCGACACGCGCTCTGCGTAAAGTATTTTTCCGACGCGCCGGTCGTCGGAAAAATGATTTGAGATCATTTCGCGGCTGCGGCCGCGAAGATAAAGAGGTCTCCGCTTTTTAAGCGGAGACCTCTTTGCCTTCTGTTACACTTTTACATTTCAACGGTGATGTTGTCGGTGCCGTGCTGCTCGAATTCGCCTAAGTACGTGTCCATACGCTCGCGCAGCTCGTCGACATTTTCGGGCGTGGGCGCGTCGCTGTCCATATCGCGCAGGGCAAGCTCCTGAGCGAGAATTTCGAAAAACATCGTGTCCTCGTAGGCCATGATGGCCTCGTGGATGCCGCCCTCGGCAAACGCGCGCGAGGGGATCAGTTCGCCCTGATAGGCCTCGACCAGCGGCACCATGCCGTGGGAGAGGCAGTGGGCAAAAACGGCGCTCTCCACATCGTCGTATTCGCGGATACGGTCGTCGCCGCGGGTGGAGTTCATCACCCAGTTGCCGACGTAGACCAGATCAAGAAGACGGCGGAATTGCTTTTCCGTCAGATCAATTTTCATAGTGACGCCTCCTTTGACGGAACAGAGAATCTGCTTACCGGAGATTATAGCACGCGCTTTTGCATTTTACCATAGCAAAAACAGGGAAACGCACAAAAAATGCAAATGCGCCTTGTGTCCCGCTCTCCGCCGTAGTATGATGACAGAAACAAATGAGAAAGAGGACTGTATGAAAAGAAACGTTTGGCTCACCGTGCACGGCGAGCAGCAATACGAAGGCATGAGCGCCGACAGCTCAGATCTCCGCGTGCGCGGCACGATGGAGGAAACGCGCGACGGCTATCTCCTGCGCTATGAGGAAACGGACGGGGACGGCAAGGTGACCACCGCGACGCGCCTTGTCCTCGCGCCGGACTGCATCATTCTGACGCGCACGGGCGAGGTGACGAGCGAGATGGTCTTTGCGGAGGGGAAGGAGCACACCTCATTCTATGCCGTGCCCTACGGAACCTTGCCGGTCGCAGTGAAGGCGGAGTCGGTCAAGTGGAAGCTCGACGAGGACGGCGGGATGCTGGCCCTGCGCTATGCAATTACTATCGGCGGGCAGAGAGGAAAATGCGCCCTGCGCATCCGCGTGAGAACAGAAGAATAAAGGAAAAGGAGCTGCCTGCGGCGGCTCCTTTTTTTACGCGCCCATGAGTAGCCGCACAAAAAACGCGGATGCGAGGAACATCACCACGTCGGCGCAGAGCGCGGCGGGGATAGTATAGCGCGTTTTCGTAATGCCCGCTGCACCGTAATAGACGGCGACGGTGTAGAACGTCGTTTCGCTCGAGCCGAGCATGACCGCCGCAACGCGGCCAACATAGGAATCGACGCCGTAGGAATCCATGATCTCCGATCCGACAGCCAGCGCGCCGCTGCCGGAGATGGGGCGGATGAAGAGAAGCGGCGCGGTCTCGGCAGGAATGCCGATCATGTCGAGCGCGGGGGCGAAAAGCGCGCCGAGCGCCTCCATCGCGCCGGACGCACGGAACATGTAGACGGCGGAGAGCAGTGCGATGAGTGACGGCAGAATGTGCAGCAGCACCGTGAGTCCCTCCTCCGCGCCTTTGGTGAGGGCGGAGTAGACGTCGACACGCTTGCCGAGGGCAAAGCAGGCCGTGAAGGTGAGCAGTACGGGCACGATGAGCGTAGAGAGCGCCATGACTTAATTCCTCCAGAGACGGGCGAAGAGCTTTGCGGCAAGGAGCCCTGCGAGGACAGAGAGAAGCGACGTCAGCCACACGGCGGGTAAAATGTCGAACGGGTCGGCGGCGCCGAGCGAAGCGCGCACGCCTGCGAGCGTGGTGGGCAACAGTTGAATGGACGCCGTATTCAAAACGACGAGCAGGCACAGCTCATCCGATGCGGTACCCTTGCAGCCGCGGCTCATGCGGCAGGCTGCGCGGATGCCGAGCGGCGTGGCCGCGTTGCCAAGGCCGAAAAGATCGGCAGAGAGGTTGGCGGAGATCGCGGCCAGCGTCTCACTGTCGCGGCTCGCGTTCGGCAGGAGCCTCTTGAGCAGCGGGCGGAAGAGGGAAGCGAGGCGGTCGGTGAGATGACACTGGTTCATCACTTCCATCACGCCCGTCCAGAGGCACATCACGCCGCACATCGCCAAACACAGCTCGACCGCGCTCTGCGCGCCCTCGAGCGCGGCAGCGCTGAGCGCATTCAAGTTTCCCGTCAGCGCGCCGAAAATGAGCGAGACTGCCACCATTCCCGTCCAAAGCCAGGCCATTGCCATGTCCATCAACTCCTTTGCCCATAAATATATCGGCAGGGAGGGGGCAATATGCCGCGTTTTTGCGCCAAATCCGCCACAGTTGCCGCGAAAAGAGACTGCTAAAAATTTCTCAAGAAAAAAGTGAAATTTGTCTTGACATGTGCAACGGAATTTGGTACTATATGCAAGTCCGCGATTGGGCGCATTCTGCCCTATTTGCGCGATATTGCGATGAACCGGGAGATTGCTCCGCAAGGAGGTAACTTCCGGGGAGTATGTCCGATAATCGGGCGGCTGAGAGATATCTGTACGTCTGCGTAGATCGCTGCGCCATGTGTGGACCGGCCGTTTATTCGTGCCGGTTTTTCTATGAGCCGGAATGATACGCACGGATAAGCGTACAAGAAAACCTCTCACCGTACGGCTTCGACAAAGCAAGAAAACCGTACAAAATGAAGGAGAAACCGAAAATGGCAAAAGAAATGATTCGCATTCGTCTGAAGGCCTATGACCACCAGGTCATCGACCAGAGCGCAGAGAAGATCGTGGAGACCGCCAAGCGCACCGGCGCTACCGTCTCCGGCCCCATCCCTCTGCCCACCAAGAAGGAAATCGTCACCATCCTGCGTGCTGCCCACAAGTATAAGGACAGCCGTGAGCAGTTTGAGCGCCGTACCCACAAGCGTCTGATCGACATCACCAACTCCACCCCCAAGACGGTTGAGGCTCTGATGGGCCTCGAGCTTCCTGCCGGCGTTGAGATCGAGATCAAGCTCTAATCCCTCGCTTCATTACATTTCGCGTCCGCAGACGCGAAACCAATGAAATCGTTTTTGGCCGCGACATGCGCGTGGACAAAAACACCTCTCAGTTTGTTTGTGTGCGAGCACAGCGAGTGCGCAAAACAAACTGTAAACCCAACTCAAAAAACGGCTCGCCGTTTTTTGAAATTACCTTTGTTGCTCTACCCAAAAGCTTATCGACTTGCGTGAGATGAGCGGGGTCAAGTCGGCAGAGCAATGGCGGGAGTTGCCGCTAACTAAGCCGACCAATAACCTTTACAGGAGGATCATACATGAAAGCAATCATCGGCAGAAAAGTTGGCATGTCTCAGATCTTCGACGAGAAGGGCCATGTGATCCCGGTCACCGTTATCGAGGCCGGTCCCTGCGTGGTCACTCAGAAGAAGACCAGCGAAAAAGACGGTTATGAGGCTGTCCAGCTTGGCTACGAGGACATTCGCGAAGCGAAGCTCTCCAAGCCTGAACTCGGCCACCTGAACAAGGCTGGCGTTTCCCCCAAGAAGTACCTGCGTGAGTTTGACCTTGACAATGCCTCCGAGCTCGAGCTCGGCGCCATCATCAAGGCGGACACCTTCAAGTCCGGCGACTTCGTTGACGTCACCGGTACGAGCAAGGGTCACGGCTACACCGGCGTTATCAAGCGCTGGAACGCCAGCCGCGGTCGTATGACCCACGGCGGCGGCCCTGTCCACCGTCACGCCGGTTCCATGGGCTCCACCACCGACCCCAGCCGTATCTTCAAGGGCAAGATCGGCCCCGGCCAGTACGGTGTGGAGACTGTCACCATCCAGAACCTTGAGGTCGTCAAGGTCGACCCCGAGCTCAACATGCTCGTCGTCCGCGGCGCGGTTCCCGGTCCCAAGGGCAGCCTCGTCACCGTGAAGACCACCGTCAAGGTCCACAAGATCAAGCAGGCTGGTGCCGACATCAGCAAGAACCCGCAGAAGGCTTCCGGCCGCAACCCGCAGAAGGCTTCCGCCAGAAATATGTAAGGAAAGGAGTGCTTGATAAATGTCTACGATTAAAGTTGTCAGCATGACCGGCGCTGAAGTCGGTTCCGTCGAGCTGAACGACGCGATCTTCGGCATCGAGCCGAACATGAGCGTTGTCCACGAGGTCGTCAAAAATCATCTCGCCAACTGCCGTCAGGGCACGCAGAGCGCTCTGACCCGCGCTGAGGTTTCCGGCGGCGGCAGAAAGCCGTGGCGTCAGAAGGGCACCGGCCGCGCCCGTCAGGGCAGCACCCGCGCGCCGCAGTGGACGCACGGCGGTATCGTGTTTGCCCCCAAGCCCCGCAGCTACAGCTACGTGCTGAATAAGAAGGTCAAGCGTCTGGCTCTCAAGAGCGTGCTGTCCGCCAAGGCAGCCCAGGGCGAGATCGTCGTTGTCGACAAGATCGCGCTCGACGCTATCAAGACCAAGGACTTCCGCAGCTTCCTCACCGCCGTCAAGGCGGACGGCAAGGCCGCTGTCATCACTCCCGAGGTCAACGAGGTCGTCGTCAAGAGCGCCCGCAACCTGCCCGGTGTCACCACCGCGCCCGCGAAGCTCATCAACGTCTACGATCTGCTCAACGCCAAGACCCTCGTGATCGACAAGGAAGCCCTCGCAGTCATCGAGGAGGTGTTCGCGTAATGGCAAACGTTTACGACATCATTATTCGTCCCATCATCACCGAACGTTCCATGGTCGACGTTGCGAACAAGAAGTATGTGTTCGAAGTTGCCAAGGACGCCGGCAAGGTGGAGATCAAGAACGCTGTTGAGACCGCTTTCGGCGTTAAGGTCGCCAAGGTCAACACGCTCAACGTCAGCGGCAAGGCCAAGCGCCTCGGCGCCGGCCGCCTGGGCAAGACCCGCAGCTGGAAGAAGGCCTATGTGCAGCTCGCTGAGGATTCCAAGACCATCGAGCTGTTCGAGGGCATGGTGTAAGGAGGATTTGAACAATGGCTATCAAGACTTATAAGCCCACTACCCCCTCCCGCCGTCACATGACTGTGTCCGCCTTCGAGGGGATCGACAAGAAGGCCAAGCCCGAGCGCAGCCTGGTCGAGTCTCAGAAGAAGCATGCCGGCCGCAACAGCTACGGCCGCATCACCGTCCGCCATCACGGCGGCGGCAACAAGCAGAAGTACCGCATCATCGACTTCAAGCGCGACAAGATGGACGTCCCCGCGACCGTCCTGCGCCTGGAGTATGACCCCAACCGCAGCGCGTTCATCGCTCTCGTCCAGTACGAGGACGGCGAGAAGCGCTACATCATCGCTCCTGTCGGCCTGAAGGCTGGCGACAAGATCATCTCTTCCGCCTCCGCTGATATCAAGCCCGGCAACTGCCTGCCCATCGCCAACATCCCTGTCGGTACCGTCATCCACAACATTGAGATGCACCCCGGCAAGGGCGCTCAGCTCGTCCGCTCCGCCGGTACTGCTGCTCAGCTGATGGCGAAGGAGAACGGCGACGCTCAGATCCGTATGCCCTCCGGCGAAGTGCGCATCGTCCGCACGAACTGCATGGCCGTCATCGGCCAGGTTGGCAACATCGATCACGAGAACGTTCACATCGGTAAGGCCGGCCGCAAGCGCCACATGGGCGTCCGTCCGACCGTCCGCGGTTCCGTCATGAACCCGAACGACCACCCCCACGGCGGTGGTGAAGGTAAGAGCCCTGTCGGTCACCCCGGTCCCATGACCCCGTGGGGCAAGCCGGCTATGGGTTACAAGACCCGTTCCAAGAAGAACCCGACGAACAAGTTCATCGTCAAGCGTCGTAACGATAAGTAAAAGGAGGCAATGTAAAAATGAGCAGAAGCATCAAAAAAAGGCCCGTTTGTTGCCCCTGAGCTCATCAAGCGAGTCGAAGAAATGAACAAGACCGGCGAGAAGAAGGTTCTCAAGACCTGGAGCCGCAGCTCCACGATCTTCCCCTCCTTCGTCGGTCACACCATCGCCGTTCACGACGGCCGCAAGCACGTTCCTGTTTATATCCAGGAAGATATGGTCGGTCACAAGCTGGGCGAGTTCGCTCCCACCCGTACGTTCCGCGGCCATACCAAGACGAAATAAGGAAGGAGAATGCAGAACATGGAAGCTAAAGCATATCTGAGATATGTCCGCATCTCTCCCCGCAAGGTCCAGATCGTCTGCGACCTGATCCGCGGTAAGGACATCAACACCGCCATGGCGCTCCTGATGCAGACCCCCAAGGCTGCGTCCGAGCCCCTGGTCAAGCTCTTAAAGAGCGCTGTCGCCAACGCCGAGAACAACTTCAGCATGGATACCTCCAAGCTGTACGTGTCCGAGGTCTACGCGACTTCCGGCCCGATCCTCAAGCGCATGATCCCCGCCAGCAAGGGCCGCGGCTACCGCATCAACAAGAGAACCTCTCACGTGACGCTCGCCGTCGCTGAGAGAGACTAAAGGGAGGAGACAGTTTCATGGGACAGAAAGTTAATCCCCACGGCATGCGCGTCGGCGTCATCAAAGACTGGGACTCCCGCTGGTATGCCAGAGACGAGAAGGTCGGCGACCTGATCGTTGAAGATAACAAGATCCGCAAGTTCGTCAAGAAGAGCCTGTACGGTGCAGGCGTGCCCAAGATCGAGATCGAGCGCAGCAATGATGTTGTGACGCTGTTCGTTCATTGCGCCCGCCCCGGCATGGTCATCGGCAAGGACGGCGCGGAGGTCGAGAAGCTGCGTCTCGCGGTCGAGGCTCTGATCGGCAAGAAGGTCAAGCTCAACATCGTCGAGGTCCGCAATCCCGACATGAACGCTCAGCTCGTCGCTGAGAACATCGCCCAGCAGCTCGAAAAGCGTATCTCTCACCGCCGCGCGATGAAGAACGCCATGGGCCGCGCCATGCGCGCCGGCGCCAAGGGCATCAAGTGCTGCTGCTCCGGTCGTCTCGGCGGCCGCGAGATCGCTGGCGTTGAGCACTATCACGAGGGCACCATCCCCCTGCAGACCATCCGTGCCGACATCGAGTACGGCTTCGCCGAGGCTGCGACCACGTTCGGCCGCATCGGCGTGAAGGTTTGGATCTACAAGGGCGAGGTCCTCACCCAGACCCTGCGTACCACCCCGCGTACGCTCGATACCACCAAGCCGTATGAGGAGCGCCGTGAGCGTCGTCCCCGCCGCGATGGTGACCGTCGTCCCCGCCGTGATGGCCAGGGCGGCTATCAGCGCCGTGAGGGCGGCTTCAACCGCAACGGCAACCGTCCCCAGGGCGATCGTCCCCAGGGCGGCTACCGCAAGCCGGCCGAGAATAAGGAAGGAGGCGCTCAGTAATGCTTCTGCCGAAGAGAGTGAAATATCGTCGCGTTCAGCGCGGTCGTATGACCGGCAAGGCGACCCGCGGCAACACCATTACTTATGGTGAGTACGGCCTCCAGGCCGCTGAGCCCGCGTGGATCACCAGCAACCAGATCGAGGCGGCCCGTGTCGCCATGACCCGTTACACCAAGCGTGGCGGTCAGGTCTGGATCAAGATTTTCCCCGATAAGCCCGTTACCAAGCAGCCTGCCGAGACCCGTATGGGTTCCGGTAAGGGCTCTCCGGAGTATTGGGTAGCAGTTGTCAAGCCCGGCCGTATCATGTTTGAGATCGCCGGTGTTTCCGAAGAAGTCGCGCGTGAGGCGCTCCGTCTGGCCAGCCACAAGCTGCCCATCAAGACGAAGATCGTCAAGCGCGAGGCCGAGACCCAGGAAGTAGGTGAATGAGATGAAGGCAAGTGAAGTTCGTGCCATGAGCGTTGCTGAGCTGAACACCAAGCTCGACGCCCTGAAGAAAGATCTGTTTATGCTGCGTATGCAGCACGCGACGAATCAGCTGGATAACCCCCAGAAGCTCGTCCAGACCAAGCGTGATATTGCCCGAGTCAAAACCATGATCCGTGAGAAGGAGGAGAAGTAACATGGAAGAGAAGAGAATTTCCTCCCGTAAGGTCCGCGTGGGTAAGGTCGTTTCCGACAAGATGGATAAGACCGTCGTTGTCGCCATCGCTGACCGCGTGGCCCATCCCCTGTACAAGAAGATCGTCGGCCGCACCTATAAGCTCAAGGCCCACGATGAGAACAACCCGTGCGGTATCGGCGATACCGTTAAGGTGATGGAGACCCGCCCCCTGTCCAAGGACAAGCGCTGGCGCGTGGTCGAGATCGTCGAAAAGGCTAAGTAAGGAGGTACCGGAACAATGATTCAGCAGGAAAGTTTTCTGAAGGTCGCCGATAATACCGGTGCCAAGGAAATCAAGTGCATCCGCGTGCTCGGCGGCTCCAGCCGTAAGTACGGCAACATCGGCGATATCATCGTCGCGTCCGTGCGTAAGGCTGCCCCGGGCGGTCAGGTCAAGAAGGGCGAGGTCGTCAAGGCTGTTATCGTCCGCTCTGCCAAGGGCGTCCGCCGCGAAGACGGCACCTATGTCCGCTTCGACGAGAATGCTGCGGTCCTGATCAAGGACGACAAGAACCCCAGCGGCACCCGTATCTTTGGGCCCGTCGCTCGCGAGCTGCGTGAGAAGGACTTCCTCAAGATCCTCTCCCTGGCTCCGGAAGTTGTCTAAGGAGGGCTTGAAGAATGGCTATGAATGTGAAGAAGGGCGATACCGTTATCGTCCTGTCCGGCAAGGACAAGGGCAAGCAGGGCAAGGTGCTCGGCACCGTCCCCAGCGAAGCCAAGGTCGTCGTGGAGGGCATCAACATGGTGACCTGCCACGTCAAGCCCCGCAAGCAGGGCGAGACAGGCGGCATCGTGCAGCGTGAGGCTGCCATGTACGCTTCCAAGGTGCAGGTCGTTTGCCCCAAGTGCAACAAGGGCACCCGCGTCGCTCACAAGATCGAAAATGGCAAGAAGACCCGCGTGTGCAAGCACTGCGGCGCCGAGCTGTAAGAAAGGAGAGTAGTTCACAATGGCAAGACTGAAAGAACAGTATAAGGCAGAAGTGGCACCCGCTCTCTACAAGAAGTTCGGTTACAAGTCCACCATGCAGATCCCCAAGATCGACAAGGTCGTCGTGAACGTCGGCTGCGGCGAGGCCAAGGAGAATGCCAAGGTCCTCGAAGCGGTCGTGCGCGACCTGACCACCATCACCGGCCAGAAGGCCGTCGTCACCAAGGCGAAGAAGTCCATCGCAAACTTCAAGCTGCGTGAGGAGATGCCCATCGGCGCGAAGGTCACCCTCCGCGGCGACAAGATGTGGGAATTCCTCGATCGTCTGTTCAACGTTGCGCTTCCCCGTGTCCGCGACTTCCGCGGCATCAGCGCCAACGCTTTCGACGGCCGCGGCAACTATGCCCTCGGCATCAAGGAGCAGCTGATCTTCCCCGAGATCGAGTACGATAAGATCGACAAGATCCGCGGCATGGACGTCGTCATCTGCACCACCGCCAAGACCGACGAAGAAGCCCGCGAGCTGCTGACCCTGGTCGGCGCTCCCTTTGAACGCTAAGTAGGAGGATAACGAAAATGGCTAAGAAATCTATGATTCTCAAGCAGCAGGCTCCTGCTAAGTTCTCCACCCGCCGCTACAACCGCTGCAAGATCTGCGGCCGCCCCCACGCGTATCTTCGTGACTATGGCGTCTGCCGTATCTGCTTCCGCGAGTTAGCCTACAAGGGCGAGATCCCCGGCGTTCGCAAGGCTTCCTTCTGATCTTTTTCCGTTATACTTCGTTGAAGCTCCTTGGCGTACACAAAGTACGCCGGCGTTGCTTCGCTTCGTCTAACGAAAAAATCTCAAGAAGGACCTGCTGTTGAAGTTTTTCAACAGCCCGACACCTCGGAGCTTGAGCCTCCGAAACAAACTCATAACCACGAACGTTGCGATATGGACGTTCTGGCGATAAAGGATCGCGAAAGGTCAGTGTCAATTACGCGTGTTCACACGCGTGTGGGCACGTTCCAAATTGGCACTGATACCTCGTGACCTAAACGGTCCATGACCGTAACTCTAAATCAGGAGGATTTACACTATGCATATCACTGACCCCATTGCGGATATGCTCACCCGCATCCGCAACGCAAACAGTGCCCGTCATGACACTGTGGATGTCCCCGCTTCCAACATGAAGAAGAGCATCGCTCAGATTCTGCTGGACGAGGGCTACATCAAGAGCTACCAGATCGTTGACGATGGTACCCAGGGCGTGATCCACATCACCCTGAAGTACAACGGCAAGGACAAGGTCATCACCGGCCTTCGCCGTGTCAGCAAGCCCGGTCTCCGCGTTTACGTCGGCGCAGACGAACTGCCCCGCGTGCTCCGCGGCCTCGGTATTGCCATCGTCTCCACCTCCAAGGGCGTTATGACCGACAAGGCTGCTCGCGCAGCTCACATCGGCGGCGAAGTCCTTGCGTTCGTGTGGTAAGGAGGGTATAGAACAATGAGTAGAATTGGTAGAATGCCCGTTGCCATCCCCGCAGGCGTTGAAGTCACCGTCGCGGAGGGCAACCTTGTCACCGTCAAGGGCCCCAAGGGTACCCTGACCCAGCAGCTCCAGCCGAGCATGACCATCAAGCAGGAAGGCGCTGAGCTTCTCGTTTCCCGTCCCGACGACGGCAAGGAGAACCGCGCTCTGCACGGCCTGACCCGCGCTCTGCTGCACAACATGGTCGTCGGCGTCACCGATGGCTACAAGAAGACGCTCGAAGTCAACGGCGTTGGCTATCGTGCCGCCAAGGAGGGCAACAAGCTCGTCCTGAACATCGGCTACTCCCACACGGTGGAAGTCCCCGAGATCGACGGCATCACCATCGAGGTCCCCCAGCCCAACCAGATCGTCGTTTCTGGCTGCGACAAGCAGAAGGTCGGTCAGTTTGCCGCTGAGATCCGCGAAAAGCGTCCTCCCGAGCCGTATAAGGGCAAGGGCATCAAGTATGCTGACGAAGTCATTCGCCGCAAGGTCGGTAAGACCGGCGCCAAGAAGTAAGGAGGTGTGCCGATATGATTAAAAGACCCGATACCAAAGCGCAGCGCATCAAGCGCCATAAGCGCGTTCGCGCCAAAGTCTCCGGCACTCCCGAGAGACCCCGCCTGAACGTTTTCCGTTCTGAAAAGAACATCTACGCCCAGATCATCGACGATGTTGCCGGCAACACGCTGGTCGCCGCTTCCTCCCTGGACAAGGCGATCGAGGGCAACGGCAGCAACAAGGCTGCCGCCCGTGCAGTCGGTAAGCTGATCGCCGAGCGCGCCAAGGCCAAGGGCATCGACACGGTCGTTTTCGACCGCGGCGGTTACCTGTATCACGGCCGCGTTGCAGAGCTGGCTGAGGGCGCCCGCGAGGGCGGCCTGGAATTCTAAGGGAGGAGGAAAATACAATGCCCAGATTTGAACGTGAACAGAGCGAATACATGGAAAAGCTCGTTTTCCTCAACCGTGTTTCCAAGACCGTGAAGGGCGGCCGCGTGGCCAAGTTCTCTGCTCTGATGGTCGTTGGCGACGGCAAGGGCAAGGTCGGTTACGGCCTTGGCAAGGCCGCTGAAGTCCCCGAGGCGATCCGCAAGGGTCTCGAGGCTGCCAAGAAGAACATGATCACCGTTACCCTTGATGGTACCACCATTCCTCACGAGACGATCGGCGAGTTCGGCGCCGGCCGCGTGCTGATGAAGCCCGCTGCCCCCGGTACCGGCGTGATCGCCGGCGGCGCTGTCCGTGCCGTCGTTGAGGCTGCCGGCATCAAGGATATTCGTACCAAGTGCCTGCGCTCCAACAACCCCAACAACGTTGTTGGCGCTGCGATCGAAGGCCTGAAGTCCATGCGCAGCGCGGAGCAGGTCGCCAAGATCCGCGGCAAGAGCGTGGACGAGATCATCGGTTAAGGAGGCAGAGCGTCATGGCTAATTTAAAAGTTGAGCTCGTCAAGAGCTTGAACGGCAGACACGAAAAGCACATTGCTACTGCCAATTCCATGGGTCTGCGCAAGATCGGCGATACGAGCGTGCAGCCCGACAACGACCAGACGCGTGGCAAGATCGCCAAGATCGGCTATCTGCTGCAGGTCACTGAAGAGAAATAAGGAGGAACAGATATGGAACTGTATAATCTGTCTCCCGCCGCTGGTTCCACCAAGGAAGCGTTCCGCAAGGGTCGCGGCCACGGCAGCGGCAACGGCAAGACCGGCGGCCGCGGTCATAAGGGCCAGAAGGCTCGCAGCGGCGGCGGTGTCCGCGTCGGTTTCGAAGGCGGCCAGATGCCTCTGGCCCGCCGTACCCCGAAGCGCGGCTTCAACAACATTTTTGCAAAGCCCTATGAGATCATCAACCTGAGTGCGCTCGACAAGTTCGAGGACGGCGAGACCGTTACCGCAGAGGCTCTGCTTGCTAAGGGTATCCTGAGCAAGTGCGCGTATGGTTACAAGGTGCTCGGTAACGGCTCTGTTACCAAGAAGGTCACTGTTCAGGCCGCTGCGTTTTCCCAGTCTGCTAAGGAAGCTATTGAAGCAGCTGGCGGAAAGGCAGAGGTGGTCTAAGTGATTCAGACGATCCGTAAGGCCTGGGGAGTTCCCGAACTGCGCAAGAAGATCGTGTTCACGCTGTTGATCCTTCTGATCTTCCGCCTCGGTAACGCGATCCCCGTCCCCTATATCAACACGACGCTGCTCGGCAACTATCTCGACAGCATGAGCGGCACCGTGCTTGGCCTCTACAACGTCATGTCCGGCGGCGCGTTCGCAGAAGCGACGGTCTTCGCGCTGGGCGTCCAGCCCTACATCAACAGCTCGATCATCATCCAGCTGTTGACGATCGCGATCCCCGCGCTCGAGCGTCTTGCCCGCGACGGCGGCGAGGCCGGCAAGAAGAAGATCGCCTCCATCACCCGCTACGCAACCGTGGCGATCGCCCTCCTGCAGGGCTTTGGCTACTACATGATCTGCAAGAACTACAACATCCTCGAGCAGCAGGGCATCTGGCCGGCGCTCGTGATCATCGTTTCGTTTGTTGCCGGTTCTTCGTTCGTGATGTGGCTGGGCGAGCAGGTCAATGAATTCGGTGTCGGCAACGGTATCTCCATTATCCTGTTTGCAGGCATTCTGTCCCGCGTGCCCAACATGGTCACGATGGGTGCGAGCTACATCCGCACCAAGGGCTCCATCGGCTACCTGTGGATCGCGCTGCTGATCGTCGGCATGCTTGCGATGGTCGTTCTGATCGTCCACGTCAACGAGGCCGAGCGCCGCATCCCCGTCCAGTACGCCAAGCGTCAGGTCGGCCGCAAGATGTACGGCGGCCAGGCATCCACCCTTCCCATGAAGGTGAACATGTCCGGCGTTCTGCCCATCATCTTCGCGCAGTCCATCGCGTCCCTGCCCGCCACCATCTGGGCTTTCATCGGTACTCCCGAGGAGGGCACCGTTGGCCGCAGCATCTACAACGCGATCGACACCAAGTCTGTGCTGTATCTGATCGTCTACTTCCTGATGATCATCGGCTTCAGCTATTTCTACGCTACCATTCAGTTTAACCCCGTTGAGATCTCCAACAACCTCAAGCGCAACGGCGGCTTTATCCCCGGCTTCCGTCCGGGCAAGCCCACGTCCGACTTCATTGCCAAGGTTCTCAACAAGGTCACCCTGTTTGGCGCCATCTACCTCGGCATCGTGGCCATCTGCCCGCTGATCGCCGGCAAACTGCTGGGCAACTCCGGCCTCGCCATCGGCGGTACCTCGGTCATCATCGTTGTCGGTGTTGCACTTGAGACGGTCCGTGCGCTGGAGTCTCAGATGATGATGCGCCAGTACAAGGGCTTCCTCGAGTAAGAGAGGCGTTTTTATGAAACTGATTTTATTGGGCGCTCCGGGCGCCGGCAAAGGCACGCAGGCTGCTGTCATCTCCCGTGAGCTTGGAATCCCCGCGATTTCCACCGGTAACATTCTGCGCGCGGCCATTCAAGAAGGTACGCCGACGGGAATGAAGGCTAAGACCTATATGGACGAAGGCCATCTGGTACCCGATGAGGTCATCATCGGCATCATTAAAGAGCGGCTTGCCGAACCCGATTGTGCGAAGGGCTACATCCTAGACGGTGTGCCCCGCACGATCGCGCAGGCGGAAGCTCTTGAGGCAGCCGGTATCAAGTTCGATCATGTCGTCTCCCTGGAGATCGCTGACGCGACCATCATGGAGCGCATGAGCGGACGCAGGGTTTGCAGCAAGTGCGGCGCAAGCTACCACATCGTGGCAGTGCCGCCCAAAGCCGAAGGCGTCTGCGACGTCTGCGGCGGCGAGCTGGTCACCCGTAAGGATGATAAGCCCGAGACGGTGAAAAACCGCCTTGCGGTCTATCATAGAGAGACAGAACCGCTCAAGGACTTCTACCGCGAGCGTGGAGTTCTGTATCCGGTGGAGGACATGGGGCCGGTGGAGGCCACCTCCAAAGCGATCCTCGCAATTCTGAGACAGGATGGTTAATCCATGATTATTGTGAAATCAGAGCGCGAGATCGAATTGATGCGCCGAGCGGGAAAAATTACCGCGGCTGCCCGTGCGTTAGCAGGGGAAATGGTAAAGCCCGGCGTAACAACACGAGAAATTGACAAAGCAGTGTTCCATTTCATTCGTTCGCAGGGCGCTGAGCCGTCGTTTTTAAACTACAACGGCTATCCCGCCAGCGTATGCGTGTCCGTCAATGACGAGATCATCCACGGCATCCCGGGTCCCCGGGTGCTCAAGGAGGGCGATATCGTCAGCGTGGACGTGGGCGCATACATCGGCGGCTTCCACGGCGACTGCGCAGCCACTTACCCCTGCGGAAAGATTTCCGAAGAGGCACAGCGGTTGATCGACGTGACTCGTCAGAGCTTTTTTGAAGGATTTGCGCAGGCCCGCGAGGGCAACCGCATCTCCGACATCTCCCACGCCGTGCAGGCGTATGTGGAGGCGAACGGCTTCTCCGTCGTGCGTGAGTATGTCGGTCATGGCGTCGGCAGAAACATGCACGAAGCGCCCGAGATCCCCAACTACGGGGCTCCGGGCCACGGGCCGAAGCTGCTGCGCGGCATGACGATCGCCGTCGAACCGATGGTGAACGCGGGCACCGCAGCCATCCGCCAGATGAGCGATGGCTGGACCGTCAAGACCCGTGACGGCAAATACGCGGCGCACTACGAGAACACGATCCTCATCACCGCCGGCGAGCCCGAAATTCTGACGGCTCCGGCACCGTAAGAGGACGCCATGGACATTGCGAATCTTGTTCAGGCAACTGCCGGCAGAGAGCAGGGAAAATACTTCTTCATTCTGGAAACAGACGGGGAGTACCTGCTGCTGGCCGACGGCAAGAGCCGCAGGATCGAAGCGCCGAAGCGGAAAAAGCAAAAGCATGTCCGCTTCATCGCAGAGAGCGCGGCGCCTGTCGCCGAGAAGATCAGAAGCAAGGAAAAAATCACAAACAGTGAGCTTCGTAAAGCCATCGCCGCATACAGCGGCAAGGAAAATCCGGACCAGGAGGGATAACACTTGGCAAAATCCGACATGATTGAAGTGGAAGGCGTTGTCGTAGAGGCCCTGCCCAACACCACATTCCAGGTAGACATTGGAAATGGACACACGATTTTGGCGCATATTTCCGGAAAGCTCAGAATGAATTTCATCAGGATCCTGCCAGGTGACAAGGTCACGGTGGAGATGTCTCCCTACGACCTGACCCGCGGCCGCATTACCTGGCGTACTAAGTAATGGAGGTTTATCGACATGAAAGTAAGACCGTCCGTGAAGCCCATGTGCGAAAAGTGCAAGGTCATTCGTCGTAAAGGCCGTGTCATGGTCATTTGCGAGAATCCCAAGCACAAGCAGCGCCAGGGCTAAGACTTAATTGGAGGTTAAAAAGTATGGCACGTATTGCCGGTATTGACCTGCCCAAGGATAAGCGAATCGAAATCGGTTTGACTTATATCTATGGTATTGGCAGAAAGAGTGCTCAGGAGATCCTGGCACAGACAGGCGTGAACCCCGACACCCGCGTGAAGGATCTGACCGATGCCGATGAAGCCAAGCTGCGTGAAGCCATCGACCACGGCTACATGGTCGAGGGCGACCTGCGCCGCCAGACCGCGCTCGACATCAAGCGTCTGAGCGAGATCGGCTGCTATCGCGGCACCCGTCATCGCCGCGGCCTGCCCGTTCGCGGTCAGCGCAGCAAGACCAACGCACGCACCCGCAAGGGTCCCAAGAAGACCATTGCGAACAAGAAGAAGTAAGGAGGGAGAATAGAATATGGCAGCAAACAATGCTAAAACCGGTAAGAAGGTTATCCGCCGTCGCCGCGAAAAGAAGAACGTCGAACGTGGTCAGGTTCATATTCGTTCCTCCTTCAACAACACCATGGTCACGGTGACCGATACACAGGGCAACGCCCTTTCCTGGGCTTCCTCCGGCGGCCTCGGCTTCCGCGGCAGCAAGAAGTCCACTCCGTTCGCCGCTCAGAGCGCCGCTGAAACGGCTGCTACCGCTGCGATGGAGCATGGTCTCAAGACGGTCGAGGTCTTTGTTAAGGGCCCCGGCCAGGGTCGTGAAGCTGCGATCCGCGCCCTGCAGGCTGTCGGCCTGGAGGTCACCATGATCAAGGACGTCACGCCCATCCCTCACAACGGCTGCCGTCCCCCGAAGCGCCGCCGCGTCTAATCGAAAGAGGAGGTAACAAGCAATATGGCAAAGAATATGCAGCCGATCGCCAAGCGCTGCAAGGCTTTGGGCATTTCTCCTGCTGTGATGGGTTATGCGAAGAAGACCACCAATCGCAACCCCGGCAGCCAGATGAGAAAGAAGAAGAGCGAATACAGCCTTCAGCTCGCTGAAAAGCAGAAGGTCAAGTTCATCTATGGTATCCTCGAAAAGCAGTTCCGCGGCTACTACGAGTCTGCCGCTGCCGCCCCCGGCAAGACCGGTGACAACCTGCTCATCACGGTCGAGCGCCGTCTGGATAACGTTGTTTACCGCATGGGCTTTGCGATGACCCGCCGTCAGGCCCGTCAGCTCGTCAGCCACGCCCACTTCACCGTCAACGGCAAGAAGGTCAACATTCCTTCCTACCTCGTCAAGGCCGGCGATGTGATCGAAGTTGCGGAGAGCAGCCGCTCCTCCGAGGTCTTCAAGCGCCTGATGGGTCAGGACGCTCCCGTGTTCCTGGTCCCCACCTGGATGGAGCGCGATAAGAACAGCCTCAAGGGCACCGTGGTTCGTCTTCCCGTCCGCGAAGAAATTGATGTTCCCGTTGAGGAGCACCTCATCGTTGAGTTGTACTCCAAGTAATCGGCGGCGAGCCCTCAACAGACACACGCAGAATTTTGGTGTGGACTTTGAGACCACAGAATGGAAATGGAGGGTAACTGCATGATTGAAATCGAAAAGCCCAAGATCGAGTGCGCGGAGGACCCCGCGAACGGCACCTACGGCAAGTTCACCGTGGAGCCTCTTGAGCGCGGGTACGGCATCACGCTCGGCAATGCGCTTCGTCGCATTATGCTCTCTTCCCTGCCCGGCACCGCGGCGACCTCCATCAAGATCGCCGGCGTGCAGCACGAGTTCTCCACCATCCCCGGCGTCAAGGAGGATGTGACCGAGATCGTGCTGAACGTCAAGAGCCTCATTACCCGTCTGCACAATACCGACGGCATCAAGACCGTCTATATTGAGGCAGTGGGTCCGTGCGAGGTCAAGGCCGGCGACATCAAGTGCGACAGCGAGGTCGAGGTCCTCAATCCCGACCTGCACATCGCAACGCTCGACGCCGGTGCGACGCTCAACATGGAGCTGACGCTTTCCCACGGCCGCGGCTATGTGTCCGCCGACCGCAACAAGACGGCCCAGACGGCCATCGGCGTCATTCCCCGTTGACTCGATCTACACGCCCGTGTACAAGGTCAACTACACCGTGGAAAACACCCGCGTGGGCAACATGACCGACTTCGACAAGCTGACGCTTGAGGTCTGGACCGATGGCACCATCAGTCCGCGTGACGCCGTCTCTCTCGGCGCCAAGATCCTCTGCGATCACTTCGCTCTCTTCACCGACCTTTCCGACGCGATGGGCAGCAAGTCCACCGTCGTCGAGAAGGCTGAGGCGCAGCGCGACAAGGTGCTCGAGCTGACGATCGAGGAGCTCGATCTCAGCGTGCGCAGCTTCAACTGCCTCAAGCGTGCCAATATCAACACGGTCGAGGATCTGATTTCCAAGACCGAGGACGATATGATGAAGGTGAGAAACCTCGGCCGCAAGAGTCTCGAAGAGGTCATCAACAAGCTGGCCATGATGGGCCTGTCCCTGGCCAGCGAAGACAACAACTAATGACCGGCACCCTACGCCCACGCGTAGAACGACGGCCGACAACTTATCCTTACAAGGAGGAAAACCAATATGCCCGGAACTCGTAAGCTCGGTAAGACTACCGATCAGCGTATGGCGATGCTGCGTCAGCAGGTCACCGATTTCCTGGATAACGGCAAGATGGAGACCACGGTCACCCGCGCCAAGGAAATCAAGCCCATGGCTGAGAAGATGATCACCCTCGGCAAGAAGGGCGATCTGGCAGCTTACCGCCAGGCGATGAGCTTCATCACCCGCGAGGATGTCTGCAAGAAGCTGTTCAAGGAGATCGCTCCCGGCTATGCTGAGCGCAACGGCGGCTATACCCGCATCGTCCGCACCGGCGTCCGCCGCGGCGACGCTGCCGAGACCGCGATGATCGAGTTGGTCTAAGAATAGGCTAACGTGCGGTCGAGGCGCTGCCGACGCCCGCCCGCAGGCGGGTGTGCAGCCGTGCAACCGCCGAAGGCGGCTCTTGGCACGGCGCTGACCGCGATGATCGAGTTGGTCTAAATCAACTCCGCAGTCGAAAGCTGAATTATAAGTAAAAAGCCCTTTTGTATGGCAGATCGCGAAGCCATACAAAAGGGCTTTTTATCGTTTCTGGAAAGGAAAATTGACTAGCGAGGCAGAATGCTGTCAAAACGCACAGAGCAGAGTGACTTGCCGATTGTATCAATTCCCGCTGTTTGCAGCAGGATTCCCAAATGCAAAAAAAGAAGAGCGGAAGCATTTGCTTCCGCTCTTCTTCATTATGGATTCGTTTGCTCTTACAGCATATTCAGCACGAGCGTCAGGACGATGAACGCAGCGCCGACCCACTTGGTGGCACGCGCAAGACGGGCATCCGTGCTCTTGGCCTTGTTCTTGGCCATGAAGGAATCGGCCACGCCGCCGATCGCGCCGCTTAAGCCGGCGGACTTGCCGCTCTGGAAAAGAACGATGCCGATGACGATGAGACCGCAGAGAAGCTGAAGAATCGTAACGAGTAAAGTCATGGTGAAAACCTCCAAATTGTTGAACGTGTGATCACGCTATATTCACAGGTACTCATAATACCATAGAAAGGTGCGGAAAGCAAGCCTATTTTTCAATTTCTGCCGCTTTCTGCGCTCAGAGCATTGCGACCTTGGGGTGCGGCAGGCTGATGGACGGAGCCTCGGGCGGCTGCGGCTTTTTCGGGGTGGCCTCCTGCGCGTGCAGCGCGCGCTGCGCCGCGGTGAGCATCAGCTTGATGCGGTTGAGCTGGTTCACTTCGCTCGCGCCGGGGTCATAGTCGACAGCGACAATGTTCGCGCCGGGATAGGCCGCGCGCAGCGCCTTGATGACGCCCTTGCCGACCACATGGTTCGGCAGGCACGCAAACGGCTGGATGCACACGATGTTCGGCGTGCCGGAGGTGATGAGCTCTGCCATCTCACCGGCGAGGAACCAGCCCTCGCCGTACTGGTTGCCGATTGAAAGGAAGGGCTTGGCAAGCTCCGCCACATGGTTGATGGCCATGGGGGGATCAAAGCGCTTGCTGGCCTTCAGCGCTTCGATCGCGGGGCGGCGCATGCGCTGAAGTGCCGGAATGCCGAGCTTGGCGCTGGCCGAAGCAGTCCACCCCTTTCCAAGGTGGGTGTGCTTGAAGTCCTGCTCATAGATCGTGGCGGCAAAGAAATCGAGAAGATCGGGAACGACCGCCTCTGCGCCCTCGCGCTCCAAAAGGTCGACAACGTGGTTGTTGGCAAGTGGCATGTATTTGACGAGGATTTCGCCGACAACGCCGACGCGCGGCTTTTTGAGCGTTTCGTCGATGGGCAGCGCGTCGAAATCCTCGACAATGCCGCGGCAGAGCTGGGCGTAGCGGTACTTGGGATGCTCGCTCGTGAGCGAGTCGATGCAGATGTCGCGCCACTTGTGGTGCAGCGCGTTCGCGCTGCCCTTTTCAAGCTCATACGGGCGCACGCGGTACAGACAGCGCATCAGCAGGTCACCAAGCACGATACCGTGTGCGGCGTCCAACAGCAGTGACGGCGAGATGCGGAAGCCCTCGTTCGTTTCCATGCCGTTGGCGTTGAGCGAGATGACGGGGATATGCTCAAGACCCGCCTTCTTGAGTGCGCGGCGGATGAAGGCGATGTAGTTGCTCGCGCGGCAGCAGCCGCCGGTCTGCGACATGATGAGAGCGAGATGGTCGGTATCGTAGCGGCCGGAGGTCACAGCCTCCATCAGCTGACCGACCGCTGTGATCGAGGGGAAGCAGGCGTCGTTGTTGACGTATTTGAGGCCGACGTCGATGGCATTGCGGTTGTCGTTTTGCAGCACCTCAAAATTGTAGCCGTAGTGACGGAAGATGGGCTCCAAAAGATCGAAATGAATGGGGCTCATCTGGGGCGCGAGAATGGTGTAGTGCTGCTTCTGCATCTCCTTGGTGTAGTACACGCGCTCAAACGGCTGGACGTGCGAAGTCGAATGAATGCCGCGCTCGCGCCGCATGGCGACGGCGGCGAGCAGCGAACGAATGCGGATGCGCACCGCACCGAGGTTGTTGACCTCGTCGATCTTGAGGCAGGTGTAGAGCTTGCCGCCCTGCTCCAAAAGCTCGCAGACCTCGTCGGTCGTGACGGCGTCGAGGCCGCAGCCGAACGAGTTGAGCTGAATGAGCTCAAGATCGTCGCGCCCGCAGACGAATTCCGCCGCGGTGTAGAGGCGCGAATGATAGACCCACTGGTCGTTCACGCGCACGGGGCGCTTGGGGGTAAAGTCGATGGGCAGGCAGTCCTCGGTCAGCACCGTCAGGCCGTAGGCCGCGATGAGCTCGGGGATGCCGTGGTTGATCTCGGGGTCGACGTGGTAGGGACGTCCGGCGAGCACAATGCCGCTGCCGCCGTTTTTCTCCATGTCGGCGAGTGCCTTCGCGCCCGCGGCGCGGACGTCGGCCTTGGCCCTGCGCTGCTCTTCCCACGCAAGGTGGGCGGCATGGCGCGTTTCCTTTTCGGGAATGTTCCACGCTTCCTTGCAGAATTGCACGAGACGGTCGGCTGCGACCTTCTCATTTGTAAAAGCGAGGAAAGGATGGAGATAACGCACGGAGCCGTCGGTCACGGCTTCGACGTTGTTCTTGATATTCTCGGGATAGGAGACGACGATCGGGCAGTTGAAGTGGTTCTGCGCGCCCGGCACTTCCTGATGTTCGTAGAACACGCAGGGGTGGAAGATGGTCTTGACGCCGTGGTCGATGAGCCACTGGGCGTGGCCGTGGGCGAGCTTGGCGGGATAACACTCCGACTCCGACGGGATGCTCTCCATGCCCAGCTCGTAGATCGCGCGCGTGGAGAACGGGGAGAGGATGATGCGGAAGCCGAGGTCGCGGAAGAACGTCGCCCAGAACGGATAGTTTTCGTACATGTTCAGCACGCGCGGGATGCCGATCTCGCCGCGCGGCGCATTTTCCGGCTCGAGCGGGGGATAGGCGAACATGCGCTCACGCTTGTAGGCGAAGATATTTTCGCCGGGTTTGGCAGCGCTTTCGCCGCGCAGGGCTTTTTCGCAGCGGTTGCCGCTCACATGGCGGCGGCCGCCGGGGAAGACGCTGACCGTGAGCATGCAGTGGTTCTGGCAGCCCTGGCAGCGCGCGGCAGAGGTCTTGTACGTGAGCTGCTCGATCTCCTCAAGCGGGAGCATTGTGCTCTGCTGCCCGTGGTAGCGGTCGCGCGCGAGCAGTGCCGCGCCGAACGCGCCCATGATGCCCGCGATGTCGGGACACGTGACCTGCGCGCCGGAGATGCGCTCAAACGCGCGCAGCACGGCCTCGTTGAAGAACGTGCCGCCCTGTACGACGACGTGCGAGCCGAGCTCGCTCGCGTCGGAGAGCTTGATGACCTTATAAAGAGCGTTCTTGATGACGGAGTAGGCAAGGCCGGCGGAGATATCGGAGACGCTTGCGCCCTCCTTCTGCGCCTGTTTGACGTTGGAGTTCATAAACACCGTGCAGCGCGTGCCGAGGTCGACAGGGGCCTTGGCAAAGAGCGCCTCGTGCGCGAATTCCTGCGCTGTCATGCCAAGGGAGTTGGCGAAATTTTCGAGGAACGAGCCGCAGCCGGACGAGCAGGCCTCGTTCAGAAGCACCGTGTCGACCGCGCCGTCCTTGAGCTTGATGCACTTCATGTCCTGCCCGCCGATATCCAGCACGCAGTCGACCTTCGGGTCGAAGAACGACGCGGCGGTGCAGTGGGCGATGGTCTCGACTTCGCCCTCGTCGAGCGAGAACGCGGACTTGAGCAGCGTTTCGCCGTAGCCCGTGGAGCAGGAGCGCGCAATATGCGCGCCCGCGGGGAGCGCTTCACGCAGCGTATGTACGGCCTGCATGGCAGTCTTGATGGGATTGCCCTGATTGTTGGCGTAGAACGAGTACAAAAGCTCGCCCTTTTCGCCAACTAACGCGAGCTTTGTCGTCGTCGAGCCCGCGTCGAAGCCGAGAAAGCAGTCGCCATTATACGTTGCAAGATCGCCGCGCGGCACGACCGCCGTATGGTGACGGGTGCGGAAGGTCTCGAGGTCGGCTTCGTCTTCAAAGAGCACCGGCAGGCGCTTTAATTCAAAATCCATCTGCACGCCGCTGTCGAGACGCTTGATGAGCGCGCTGAGCGGCTGCGCCTCGGCGGGCGTTTCGTCGATGGCCGCGCCGGTGGCGGCGAAGAGATGAGAATTTTCGGGGTCGATGGTCGTCTCATCCGTCAGCTTCAGCGTGCGGATAAACGCGGCCTTGAGTTGGGGGAAGGAAGTGCAGCGGCCCACCTAAGAACGCGACATGGCCGCGGATGGGCTTGCCGCAGGCAAGGCCCGAAATGGTCTGGTTGACGACCGCCTGGAAGATCGAGGCGGCGAGGTCGGCCTTCGTCGCGCCCTCGTTGATGAGGGGCTGAATGTCCGTCTTGGCGAACACGCCGCAGCGCGCGGCGATGGGGTAGATCTGCTGATAGTGCGCGGCCTCGCGGTCGAGACCCGAGGCGTCGGTCTGCAGCAGAGCGGCCATCTGGTCGATAAACGAGCCGGTGCCGCCGGCGCAGACGCCGTTCATGCGCTCTTCGAGCCCGCCTTTGAAGTAGATGATCTTGGCATCCTCGCCGCCGAGTTCGATGGCGACATCCACCTGCGGCGCGACGCGCTCGAGCGCCTGCGCGACGGCGACGACCTCCTGCACAAAGGGGATGCCGAGCGCCTTGGCAAGGTTGATCGCGCCGGAGCCGGTGGCGCGCAATTCGAGCGCGCACTCACCGAGCGCTGCGCGCGCCTGCTTGAGTAAGTCGGACAGTGCGCGCTGTGTGTGGGACAGATGGCGCTGGTACTGCCCGAAGATCATTTGTCCGTTTTCATCCAGCACGACGAGCTTGACCGTGGTGGAGCCTACGTCGATGCCTGCTTGATACGTTTTCATGGGGAACCTCTCTTTTCATGTCGATGCGATTTGGCGGTAAAAGAGTCCCGCCGGATTTTCAGATTGTTATTATAATTGTATGCCGCAAAAGGACAAGAAGTAAAGTTTAGGGTCTGTTAAGAAAATGAACAAAAATTTACAAATATTTTTGGCTTGACATACCTCGTAACTCTATGTATACTACAAGCATAGATACTCTATGTATCATCGGAGGTGCAACATGAAGAAAAAGAGCATTGACCACACGCAGCTTCTACTGCTCAAGCTCCTCTCGACCGAGGACATGTACGGCTACCAGATCATTTTAGAGCTGGCGCGCCGCTCGAGCAATGTCTTCGAGATGAAAGAGGGCACGCTCTACCCCGTGCTGCACGGCATGGAGCGCGAGGGGTATGTGGAAGCCTATGAAAAGGCGGCGCCCACCGGCCGCGTGCGCAAGTATTATCACCTGACGCGCGCCGGGCGCGCGGCGCTCACGGAAGAGGAGAAAGCCTGGCAGGAGTACAGCGGCGCGGTGAACGCCGTGCTGCACTTTGCTAAAAAAGGGTGAGGCTATGGACAGAAACGAGTATTGCGACCGCGTGCTCGCGCAGGTCGGCCGCCTGACGAGCGATGAAGCAAACGATCTGAGAAATGAGCTCGCCGGTCACATCGAAGACCACGCCGAAGCGCTGGTCGAGCACGGCTACACGGAGGAGGATGCCGCTGCGCGCGCTGTGGAGCTGATGGGCGATCCGGAGGAGACGGGCAGGGCCCTGCGCGAGCAGTACCGCCACTTCTGGCTCGTTATCGTGCAGCGTATCGCGATTTTCGTCACGATCGTCGCCTGTGTGCAGGGCTTTTTCATGCTGCCGATGCTCAGCGGCGTGTACGAGAGCATCCGCGAGCGCGTGAGTCCGGCGGTGAACAGTATTTCATGGGAAGAGCTCGACGGCGCGGCAGACCTGCACGAGCGCATCCTCGTCGGGGACGATATCGTGCAGCTGAACCGCATCGAATACGGTGTGCGCGAGGGAGAGCGGCAGGCGGTGCTCTGGGTGAGCAGCTATGACCGCATTCCGGGGCGAAAGGTCTATGAGCGTTTGATCGAGACAATGTCGCTGCAAAGTGAACGCGGCGAGACGATGTACGACTATGAGGATACAGGACGGTATCCGGGCTGGTATTCAAGCTGCCGGAGCAGCAGCGGCAGCTTGTATGTGCACTATGGCCAGCATACCGTGCCGCTTGAAGAGGGCGATACTTATGTGACATTCGTCTACGACCGCTTCGGCGAGCGCATCGAGACGAGGATCGAGCTTCCGGAAGGGGGAACGCAGCCATGAAAAAGCAGAAGATCGAAAAGCGGCCGACGAGGGCGCGCCGCGCGGTCAAGAGCGTTGTCATCATGCTCTGCGCGCTGCTCATCTGCAATATGCTCGGCGGCGGACACCTGACGCGCGCCATGGCTCTGCGCGACGGCGAACAGCGCTACGGCGTATATGAAAAGACGCACGAGATTACATCCCTTCCCGCCGAGAACATCTATAAGACGCTGCGCGTCACGCTGATGGCCAGCGAGAATGTGACCTATTGCGGCGCGAGCCATTTCTACACCTTGCTTGGCTGGCAGGACGATTTCGGTGTGCCGCTTGACTGCTCAGACGGTGAGAGCATTCACGCGGGCTGGTGGGATATGGCGCGCAACGGCGTCGTAAGGGATATCTTTTACTGGGGACGCGTCGACGATGCCGCGGTCGATAGCGCCGTGATCGAGCGATACCGCGCGGTTTCACAAGATGAAAACGGGGACTACACCTTTGAGAAACGTGAAGCATTCGCCGCTGAGTTGATTGAAGACGGCGATTATCGGTATTTCCTCACTGGCGGAGTGGCGACAGAGGCCAACTATGGCGACTATGGATGGGATCGGGTGTATTTTGTCGGATACGACGCCTCGGGCGCAGAAGTGCTGCGCTATGAGATCGAGCGGCAGATGAGCACTATGTTCGCTTAAAAGAAGATCAGGGAGCGCTGCGGCGACGCCGCGGCGCTCCTTTTATCAAGTAGTAAACAAAGATGAACTTTCGGTGAACTCTCGACCGCGCCGGTTGACGGTAAAAGGTCAAAATGGTATCCTACTCTGGAATTCTTATTCATTCATTTCCTCAGAAAGAAGGCAGACTATGCTGAAGCTGCAACAGATCGTCAAGGATTATCAGGCGGGCGATACTACCGTCCATGCGCTGCGGGGCGTGAGCTTACAGTTCCGTGAGAGCGAGTTTGTCGCTATCCTCGGCCATTCGGGCTGCGGTAAGACGACGCTTTTGAACATTATCGGCGGGTTGGATCAGTACACGAGCGGCGACCTTGTCATCAATGGCAAGTCGACGAAGGACTTTTCCGACGCTGACTGGGACAGCTACCGCAACCACTCCATCGGCTTTGTCTTCCAGAGCTATAACCTCATTCCGCACCAGACGGTGCTGAGCAACGTGGAACTGGCGCTCACGCTCTCGGGTGTGAGCAAGTCAGAGCGCCGCGAGCGCGCGAAAAAGGCGCTTGAGAGCGTGGGCCTTGGCGACCAGCTCGACAAAAAGCCGAACCAGATGTCCGGCGGCCAGATGCAGCGCGTCGCCATCGCGCGAGCGCTTGTCAACGACCCGGACATTCTGCTTGCCGATGAGCCGACCGGCGCGCTCGACAGCGAGACGAGCGTGCAGGTGATGGAGATCTTGAAAGAGATCTCCAAAGACCGCCTCATCATCATGGTGACGCACAACCCCGAGCTTGCCGAGACCTACGCGAGCCGCATTGTGCGCTTAAAGGACGGCGAGATCGTGGACGACAGCGCGCCCTATGCCGGCGGAACGGAAAAGCCCGCGGCGCAGGGAAAGGAGAAAAAGCCATCGATGGGCTTTGGCACGGCGCTGTCGCTCTCGCTCAACAACCTGATGACGAAAAAGGGACGGACATTTTTGACGGCCTTCGCCGGCAGCATCGGTATTATCGGCATCGCGCTCATTCTGTCGCTGAGCAATGGTATCCAGACCTATATCGACCGCGTGCAGGAAGATACGCTATCGAGCTATCCCTTGACCATCGAGGCTGAGAGCATGGACATGTCCAGCATGGTCAGTTCGATGATGGGCGTCCATGCGCAGGACGAGGGTGACGGGGAGCAGCATGACCTCGACGCCGTCTACTCCAACAACATTATGTACGACATGATGAGCTCGTTTGCCTCGGCGGAGACGCAGACGAACAATTTGAAGGACTTCAAGACCTATCTGGAGGGCGACAACGAGCTTTCGCAGCATATCAGCTCCATTTCCTATGACTACGACCTCGGCATGAGCATCTATGCCAAAGACACCGACGGCAAGGTCTTCAAGTCCGACGTGACGGAGCTTTTGCAGACCTGCATGAGCGAGCTCTACGGCGGCGATTACAGCAGCTATTTCGAGCGCTTCGGCTCGGCCTACTCCGCGATGGAGACCTGGGAGCAGATGCTCCCGCCGCAGGATAGTGAGAGCGGCGAGCTCGTGGGCGGCCTCCTGCACGAGCAGTATGACCTCATTTACGGCTCCTGGCCGCAGAATTATGACGAGGTCATGCTCATCGTCAACAAGGACAATGAAATTTCCGACCTTGTCATCTATTCGCTGGGCCTGAGCGCACAGGACGAGGTCGTGGAGTCGATGCAGCACATGCTCGACGGCTCGGAATTCGACAGCAAGGACATCCAGAGCTGGAGCTATGAAGACCTGTGCAATATGAGCTTCAAGATCGTCCTGCCCGCCGAGCGCTACCAGTACGATTCCGCAAGCGGCACATATACCGACGTCAGCACGACGGACACGGGGCTCGACTTCCTCTATAACTCCGACGATGTCGGCACGCGCGTGAAGATCGTCGGCATCCTGCGCCCGAACGAGAACGCAGTGTCCTCCATGCTCTCCGGCGCGATCGGCTATACGTCCGCGCTGACGGACTACCTCGTCGAAAAGGCGGGACAGACCGAGATTTTGCAGAAGCAGAAAGAAGACCCCGATACCGACGTTATCCTCGGCCTGCCGTTCCTGACCGATGACTACTCCGTGAGCGACGAGCAGAAGGAAGCGGACGTGACCGACTATCTCGAGGGCCTTTCCGTCACCGAGCGTGCCGCAGCCTACACCGCGATGATGAGCGTGCCGAGCGAAGAGTATCTCTCCGCCATCGTGGACCAGCAGATGGGCTCGCTCGACCGCGCGAGCATCGAGCAGATGGTGATCTCGACCTACGCCCAGCAGATGAGCGTGGACGAGGCGACCGTCAAGTCCTATATTGCGCAGATGGACGACGAGACGCTTTTCGGCTACGTGGAGCAGTCTATCCGCGAGCAGGTGACAGAGCAGTACGCCGCGGGCGTGCAGGCGCGGCTATCTAACATGACAAGCGATCAGCTCGCCATGGCGCTCGACCTGGCGCTCGAAAAATCGCCCGCTGTCACGCCGCTGACGAGCGAGCAGTACAACTGGCTTTATGATAACTACATGCCTGCGACGGTCTCGAACGGCACGTATGAGGACAATTTGAAGCTGCTTGGCGACGTCGACCTCGCAAGTCCCAAGACCATCAACATCTACGCCTCGACCTTTGCCGACAAGGATGCCATCGCCGATGCGATCGAGCAGTATAACAACAGCGTTTCCGAGGATGACCAGATCGATTACACCGACTATGTGGCGCTTCTGATGAGATCGGTCACGACGATCATCAACGCCATCAGCTATGTGCTTATCGCGTTCGTCGCGATCTCGCTCGTCGTGTCGAGCATTATGATCGGCATCATCACGTATATCTCGGTCCTCGAGCGCACGAAGGAGATCGGCATTCTGCGCGCCATCGGCGCGAGCAAGCGCGATATCTCGCGCGTGTTCAACGCGGAGACGCTCATCGAGGGCTTCTGCTCCGGTGCCATCGGCATCGGCATCACGCTATTGCTGATCATCCCCATCAACCTCGTCGTGCACCACCTGACGGGTATCGAGAGCCTCAACGCCATCCTGCCGCCTGTCGGCGGCGCGGCGCTCGTGGTCATCAGCATGGCGCTCACGTTTATCGCGGGCCTCATTCCCTCCGGCATCGCCGCGCGCAAGGACCCTGTCGAAGCGCTGCGCACCGAATAACACGATATTTGACCTTCAAAAAGGACGTTTTCCGACGGAAAACGTCCTTTTTCTCTTTTACCGCGATTTTACAAAAGGCGACTTTCTGATTTTACAACCTGCCTTTATGATGGCAAATGTAGCAAGGAACAACATCTTGGAAAAATTGAAAGGAAGTATTTCAAATGAAAAAGTTTCTCACTCTTGCGCTGACCGCTGTCATGGTGCTGAGCCTGCTGACCGCCTGCGGCAGCAAGAACGACAACAGCGCCGACACCAACACTGACGGCAGCAACACCGAAACGACCCTCTCCGGCACCGTTTCGACCGACGGCTCCACCTCGATGGAAAAGGTCATCAACTCTCTCGGTGAGTCCTTCATGGCCGCCAACAAGGACGTGAAATTCACCTACAACCCCACCGGTTCGGGCAGCGGCATTCAGGCCGTTACCGAGGGACGCTGCGACATCGGCCTTTCGAGCCGCGCGCTCAAGGACGATGAAAAGGCCTCCGGCCTTGTGGAGACCGTCGTCGCGCTCGACGGCATCGCCATTATCGTGAACCCCGAGAACCCCGTCTCCGACCTCGACGTTGAGACCATTGCGAAGATCTACACCGGTGAGATCACCAACTGGAAGGAAGTCGGCGGCGAGGACGCCGAGATCGTCCTCATTGGCCGCGAGGCCGGCAGCGGTACGCGTGACGGCTTCGAGTCCATCACCGAGACCAAGGACGCCTGCCAGTACCGTCAGGAGCTGACTTCCACGGGCGATGTCATCACCACCGTGTCCCAGAACCCGAACGCGATCGGCTATGCCTCCCTCTCCGCGGTCGGCGACAGCGTCAAGGCGCTGACAGTCGGCGGTGTGGAAGCCACGGAGGCGACCGTCAAGGACGGCAGCTATGTGGTCCAGCGTCCGTTCGTGCTCGTCACGAAGGAGGGCACCGAGCTTTCCCCCGCGGCACAGGCCTTCTTCGACTACGCGCTGTCCGCTGACGCGGCAAGCATCATCGCCGCTGCCGGTGCGGTCGCAGCCAACTAACAGAACACAGGAACCATCACGGGAGGCGGCGTGAGCCGTCTCCCGCTGACAGCAAAAAGAGGAAACAATTATGGCGCAGAGGAAAAAAATGTTTGAAGCCGTCGTCCACGGTATTTTTCTGCTTCTCGGCCTCATTACGGTCGGATGCGTGCTGCTGATCACGGTGTATCTCATCATCTCCGGCATCCCGGCCATTCAGAAGATCGGCCTTGTGCCGTTTCTCACGGGCAAGGTGTGGTCGTCGACGTCGGCGGAGCCGAAGTACGGCATTCTGCCCTTTATTTTAACGAGTGTTTACGGCACGGCAGGCGCGATCGTCCTCGGCGTGCCCATCGGTTTTTTGACGGCGGTGTACCTCTCCAAGGTCGCGCCCAAGAAGGTCCGCACCGTGCTGGAGGCCGCCGTCAGCCTGCTCGCGGGGATCCCGTCGGTCGTGTACGGCCTTGTCGGTATGCTGGTGCTCGTGCCTGCCATCCGCAAGACGTTCCACCTGCCGGACGGCGCAAGCCTGTTTGCGGCCATCATCGTGCTGGCCGTCATGATCCTGCCGTCGATCATCAAGGTGAGCGTCACCGCGCTCGAGGCCGTTCCGCATGAATATGAGGACGCCTCGCTTGCCCTCGGTGCGACTGAGGTCGAGACCTATTTCCGCGTCTCCGTTCCGGCGGCAAAGAGCGGCATCGCCGCGGCGGTCGTGCTCGGCGTGGGCCGCGCCATCGGCGAAGCGATGGCCGTGATGATGGTCTCGGGCAACGCGCCGAACATGCCCGGCTCGATCTTTGAGAGCGTCCGCTTTCTCACGACGGCGGTCGCGAGCGAGATGTCGTATTCGAGCGGCTTGCAGCGTCAGGCGCTCTTTTCCATCGCGCTCGTGCTGTATCTTTTCATCCTGCTCATCAATGCGGCGCTCAACTTCTTCTTAAAGCGCGACAAGGAGGGTAACTGATGCTGAAAATGCAGTCTTCGGCCCGCCGCAAGGCCTATATCACGGCGATGAAGCTCCTGATGAGCGTCGCCGCAGTATTGACTTGCGCGCTCGTTCGGTATGATTGGTTATATATTGGGCAACGGCATTCCGAACATCACCTGGGAGATGCTCTCCACCGCGCCGAGCTATCTTGCCAACCGCGTCGGCATCCTGCCGGACATCCTGAGCACGCTCTACATCGTCATCGCGACGCTTTTAATCGTGCTGCCGCTCGGCGTGGGCGCGGCCATCTACTTAAATGAATACGCCGCGAACAAAAAGCTCGTCTCCATCATCGAATACGCGTCCGAAACGCTCTCCGGTATCCCGTCGATCATCTACGGCCTTGTCGGCATGCTGATCTTCTGCAAAAACGGCACGTCGCTTCTTGCGGGTGCGCTGACGCTGACGATCATGAACCTGCCGACCATCATGCGCACGACACAGGAGAGCCTCAAGACCGTGCCGCAGAGCTACCGCGAGGGCGCGTTCGGCCTGGGCGCGGGCAAATGGCGCACCATCCGCACGGTGGTGCTGCCAAGCTGCGTGGACGGTATCGTGACGGGCTGTATCCTGTCGATCGGACGCATCCTCGGCGAGTCGGCGGCGCTCTTATTCACGGCGGGCTCGGCGCACATGCTCTACAACTTCTTTGAGGGCATGCACAACGCGGGCGCGACGCTGACGGTGGCGCTGTACTTCTACGCCAAGGAGTCGAGCGATACGGGGGTAGTGTTCGCCATCGCGGCCATTTTGATGCTGCTGACGATGCTCATTAACCTCATCGCCGATCTGGTCGGCCGATACTTCAGGAGGAAACAGCAATGATACGACCTGTCAACGGAAGCGGCATGAAGCGCATGGCGCTCTTAAATGACCTTTCCTGCTTCGGCAAGTGTTCGCTGAGCGTGGCCATGCCCATCCTCTCTTCCTACGGGGTGGAGACGGTACCGCTGCCGACGGCCATTTTATCGACGCACACGGCGGACGGCTTCGGCAGCTACGTCATGCGCGATATGACGGACGAGATGAAGGCCTTTGCCGCGCACTGGAGACAGCTTCAAATCAAATTCGACGGCATCTGCACGGGCTTTTTCGGCTCGGTGGAGCAGATGCATTTTGCAAAAGATTTCCTCCGCGACTTTGCGGGGGAGGATACCATCGTTGTGGTCGACCCCGTGCTCGGCGACAACGGCGCGCTGTACGGCTGCTTTACCGAAGAGTACGTGCAGGCGATGCGCGCGCTGTGCGAGAGCGCACAGCTCATCACGCCCAACCGCACGGAGGCGGCGCTTCTCGCGGGCTGCGGGATGGACGCACCGATAGAAACGCTTCTTAAAGCGCTCACGGTGGAAAATGTCATCATCACCGGCGTCCACCGCGGGGAGGAGATCGGCTACTGCGCGCGGCTGAACGGGCAGTATATGGAAATTTTCAAGCCCTGCCTTCCGCAGACGCTGCATGGCACGGGTGATGTGTTCGTCTCCGCCCTGTGCGGCGAGCTGATGAACGGTAAAGGCATGCCGCAAGCCCTGAAAGACGCGGCGGAATTCTGCGACGACTGCGTGCAGAAAACGGCAAAACGCGGCGAGAGCCACTGGTACGGCCTCGCCTTTGAAGACAAATTGAAAGAGGGGAGAGGGCTATGAACAACATCCTTTCCGTTGAGAACCTGTGTCTGTGGTACGGGAGCCATCAGGCGCTCAAGGACATCAACATTGAAATTCCCGAAAAGAGCATCACGGCGCTCATCGGCCCGAGCGGCTGCGGCAAATCGACGTTTCTCAAAACGCTTGACCGCATGAACGACCTGATCCCCGATGTGAAGATCACGGGAAGCATCAAATATAAGGGCGAGGACATTTTTGACGCGTCCGTCGATGTGAGCGAGCTGCGCCGTCAGGTGGGAATGGTCTTTCAGAAGCCGAACCCCTTCCCGATGAGCATTTACGACAACATTGCCTACGGTCCGCGCACGCACGGCGTGAAGAACAAGGCAAAGCTCGATGAGATCGTTGAAAAATCCCTGCGCGGCGCGGCGATTTGGGACGAGGTCAAGGACCGCCTGAAGAAAAACGCGCTCGGCCTCTCCGGCGGCCAGCAGCAGCGCCTTTGCATCGCCCGCGCGCTCGCGGTCGAGCCCGAGGTGTTGCTGATGGACGAGCCGACAAGTGCGCTCGACCCCATTTCGACGTCGAAGATCGAAGAGCTCGCGATGGAGCTCAAGGAGAAGTACACCATCGTCATCGTCACGCACAACATGCAGCAGGCGGTGCGTATTTCCGATCACACGGCGTTTTTCCTGCTCGGCGAGCTTGTGGAGTACGGCGAGACGGAAAAGCTATTCTCCCAGCCGCAGGACAAGCGGACAGAAGATTACATCACGGGGAGGTTCGGTTAATGAGAAGCCGGTTTGATGAACAGCTTGCGCTTTTGAACCGCGAGCTCATTGAGATGGGCGCGCTGTGCGAGGAGGTCATCGCCCTTTCGGCACAGGCGTTGACGGAGGGCAACGCGGAGCTGGCCGCGCGCGTCGCACCGCTCGATCAGGAGATCGACCGCAAGGAGCGCGAGATCGAGTCGCTGTGCTTAAAGCTCCTTTTGCAGCAGCAGCCTGTTGCAAAGGACCTGCGCCAGATCTCGGCGGCGCTCAAGATGATCACGGACATGGAGCGCATCGGCGACCAGGCCGAGGATATTGCCGAGATCATCACGTTCCTCGGCGGGCGCGGTGCGGAAAACAGTAATCTCCTGCGCGAGATGGCGCGCTCGACCATCAAGATGGTGACCGAGAGCGTGGACGCCTATGTCAAGCACGACACGGCGCTTGCCGATCAGGTCATCGCTGAGGACGACACCGTGGACGACTATTTCGCGCGCGTGAAGAAGGACCTCATCAAGCGCATCGCGCAGGACCCTGATGATGGTGAATTCGCACTCGACCTGCTGATGATCGCCAAGTATTTTGAGCGCATCGGCGACCATGCGACGAACATCGCCGAATGGGTCATTTTCTCTGTGACAGGAGAGCATAAGGAGGGGTGAAGTATGATCTGGTGCGTGGAAGACGATGCCAGTATCCGCGATATCGAGGTATATGCCCTGCAATCGACCGGCTTTGAGGCCAAGGGCTTTGAAGACGGTACCTCGTTCTGGGAGGCGCTGCGCACGGGAAGACCGGAACTGGTCGTGCTGGACGTGATGCTTCCCGGCATCGACGGGATGGAGCTGCTGCGCCGCATGCGCGCGGACGCGGCGCTTTCCGATATCCCTGTCGTCATGGCGACGGCCAAGGGCGCGGAATACGACAAGATCCGCGGTCTCGACCTCGGTGCAGACTACTATCTCGTCAAGCCGTTCGGCGTGATGGAGCTCGTCTCCTGCGTCAAAGCGGTGCTGCGCCGCTGTGGCACGAAGACGGCAGCCCAGCTGCGCTGCGGCAGTCTGGTGCTCGACGAAGAGAGCCACACCGTCACGGCGGATGGAGAGAGCGTCGCGCTGACATACAAGGAATTCGAACTGCTGCGCCTGTTCCTCTCGCATCCCGGCACGGCGTTTTCGCGCGACCAGCTCATGGCGGACGTGTGGGGCACGGACTACTGCGGCGAGACGCGCACGGTGGACATGCACATCCGCACGCTGCGGCAGAAGCTCGGCGCGTACGGCGAGAAGATCGAGACCGTGCGCGGCGTGGGCTACCGGATGGAGGGCAAGGCATGACAAAAAAGATCTTTCACTCCATCCTGCTTGTGGCGGGCACGGTGCTGCTGGCGAGCTTGCTTGTCATCATGGGCTGCCTGTACGAATATTTCGGCAGCGTCGAAAAAAAGCAGCTGCATGATGAACTGGCGCTTGCTGCTGCCGCTGTGGAGGAAAACGGGACGGACTATCTCTCTCAGCTCTCCTCCGAGCGCTACCGCCTGACGTGGATCGAAAACGACGGTACGGTGCTCTACGACACCATGACCGATGCCGAAAGCCTTGAAAATCACGCCGACCGCGTGGAGGTCAAGCAAGCGCTGGAATACGGCGATGGCGAGAGTACGCGCTATTCCTCGACGCTGCTGCAAAAGACGATGTACTGCGCGGAAAGGCTCGCGGACGGGAGCGTGCTGCGCATTTCGATGAGCCGCGCGACGGCGGGTGTGCTGCTCGTCGGCATGGGGCAGCCCATTTTAGTGGTGCTGATTGTGGCGCTGATCCTGTCCTCTGTTTTAGCCAAGAGCCTGTCGCGCCGCATCGTCCAGCCGCTCAACAAGCTGGACCTTGAGCATCCGCTTGAAAATGACGCCTATGAAGAGCTCGCCCCGCTGCTCGGGCGCATCAACCGCCAGCACTTGCAGATCGACGAGCAGATGGACGAACTTCAGCGCCAGCAGACGGAATTTTCGCAGATCACAAGCAGCATGCGCGAAGGGCTTGTGCTGCTCGATGAAAAAGAGCATGTGCTGAGTATCAACCCCGCGGCGGAAAAGCTCTTCGGCACGGACGAGAGCTGCGTCGGGCAGGACTTTTTGACCATCGACCGCAGCCACGACATGAGCCTTGCCATCGAGCGCGCCATGGACGAGGGGCACAGTGAGGCGCGCGTGGAGCGCGGCGGCCGTATCTGGCAGTTTGACGTCAGCCGCATCGGCGCAAGCGGCGCGGCGGTCGGCGCTGTGTTGCTGGCTTTCGACATCACCGAGCGCGAGACAGCGGAGCAGACGCGCCGTGAATTCACGGCGAACGTGTCGCACGAGCTCAAAACGCCGCTGCAGGGCATCATCGGCAGCGCGGAGCTGCTGGAAAACGGCATGGTGAAGCAGGAGGACGTTCCCCGCTTCGTCGGCCACATCCGAAAAGAAGCGCAGCGCCTTGTCACGCTCATCGGCGACATCATCCGCCTGTCCCAGCTCGACGAGGGCGACGAAATGCCGCGCGAGACGGTCGACCTGCTCACGCTTTCGCAGGAGGCGGCGGACGATCTCAAGACCGCGGCGGCGGAGAAGCACATCGCGATCGCCGTCGAGGGCGAGAGCGAGACCATCGGAGGCGTACGGCGGCTTTTGTACGAGGTTATCTATAACCTCTGCGACAACGCTATCAAGTACAACGTCGAGGGTGGCAGCATGAAGGTAAGCGTCGGCGAGCGGGACGGCAAGGCGTTCGTCTCCGTGGCCGATACGGGCATCGGCATCGCGCCGGAGCACCAGAGCCGCATCTTCGAGCGCTTCTACCGCGTGGACAAGAGCCACTCGAAGGCAAGCGGCGGCACGGGCCTCGGTCTTTCCATCGTCAAGCACGCCGTGCAGTACCATCACGGTACAGTCGAGCTTCATAGCGAAGAGGGCAAGGGCACGACGATCTGCATCCTGCTGCCGAAGGAGTAAGTGAATAGTAAGAGAGCCGCAGGCACAGCCTGCGGCTCTCGTTTTAGTTGACGATTCTCAATAATTCTCCGCGTGGACTTCGAAGTAGCTCTGGGGGTGGTTGCAGGTGGGGCAGACGTCGGGGGCCTTGGTGCCGACGACGATGTGGCCGCAGTTGCGGCACTCCCAGACCTTGACCTCGCTCTTTTCAAAGACCTTGGCGGTCTCGACGTTGCGCAGCAGCGCGCGGTAGCGCTCTTCGTGATGGCGCTCGATCTCGCCGACGAGGCGGAACTTCTGCGCCAGCTCGGGAAAGCCCTCTTCCTCTGCGGTCTTGGCGAAAGAATCGTACATGTCGGTCCACTCGTAGTTTTCGCCCTCAGCGGCGGAGAGCAGATTGTCGGCGGTGGAGCCGATGCCCTGAAGCTCTTTGAACCACATCTTGGCGTGCTCCTTTTCGTTGTCCGCGGTCTTCTGGAAGAGCGCGGCGATCTGCTCATAGCCCTCTTTCTTGGCCGTGGAGGCGAAGAAGGTGTACTTGTTGCGCGCCTCGGATTCGCCCGAGAAGGCGGTACGCAGGTTCTGCTCGGTTTTGGTGCCGGAATACTTGTTGGTCTTCATGGTGAAATTCTCCTTTTCATCTTTCAAAATTTTCATGCTGCTCCTGCGCCTTGCGGCAGGCGGGGCAGAGATAGTGAATGCGAAGGTCGTAGGACTGGATGCGCGCGCCGAGCGCGGCTTCGATGTTGTGCGTCAGGTCGGTGAACTTGAAGTCTGCGAGCGCGCCGCAGCGGGTGCAGATCAGGTGATCGTGGCGCGTGGTGTTGTCGTAGCGGTCGGGCGCGCCGGGCTGCGACAGGCGGATGAGTTTGCCGTCCGCTACAAGCGCGTTGAGGTTGTTATACACCGTAGCTTGCGCGATTTTGGAATTTTCCTGCTTCATTTGCAGAAAAATCTGCTCGGCGGTCGGGTGCTCGGTGGAGCACAGGACGAGATCGAAAATCTGCTGGGCGTACTTGGTCATGTGTTTCTCCTAAATAAGAATTAGAATAATTCTTATTATAGCGATAAAAATAGAGTTGCCAAGCAAAAAATCAAAAATAGTTTGCGTCATGCGCGCACGCGCCGCGGCATACCCTTTATGGAAAAGGGGGAATGAGATGGACCAGATGATAGCATTCCTGGGCGGCGACGCACGCATGCGCCTGCTTGCTCAGATGATGGCGGCGGAGGGGTACGACGTCTGCTCGTGGGAGCTGACCGGTGCGCCAAAGCCGCTGGCGCTGTGCGACGCGCTGAAAGCGGACATTATCGTCCTGCCGCTGCCGGCGGAGAAAAACGGCTATTTGAGCGGCACGGAGCTCACGATGGAGAGCCTGCTGCGCTCGCTGCGGCGCGAGCACCGCATTTTCGCGGGCAATGTGGGAAACGACGCGTCAACGCTCGCGCAGTCGTTGGGGCTTACGATCACGGACTACTTTGCCTCGGAAGAGCTGAGCGTGCGCAACGCGATCCCGACGGCGGAGGGGGCCATCGAGGCGGCGATGAAGCACACGAGTGTCACGCTGCACGGCACGCCATGCCTCGTGCTCGGCTTTGGCCGCATCGGAAAGGTGCTCGCGCACGATCTGAGCGCGCTGGGAGCGAAGGTCAGCGTCAGCGCGCGCAAGCGGTCGGACCTTGCGTGGATCGACGCGTTCGGCTACGCGCCGCTGCACACGAACCGCCTCTCCGGCACGCTGGGGGAATTCCGCGTGGTGTTCAACACCGTGCCGCATCAGGTATTGGACGAAGCGCTCCTTGCCGAACTGCCGCCGGACTGCCTGCTCATCGAGCTTGCGAGCGCGAGCGGCTTTGACATGGACGCGGTCGAAACGCTGCGCCTTTCGTATCTCAAGGCAGGGGGACTGCCCGGGCGCGTCGCGCCAGAGACGGCGGCGCGCGCCATCAAAAAGACATTATGTCGACTCATCAAGGAGGAAGCATGAAGATCGGATTTGCCTTTTGCGGCTCGTTCTGCAACCATCCCGAGCTGCTGAAACTCTACGAGGACATCGCGCGCGAGCATGAGATCGTGCCGATTTTGTCGGAAAACGCGGCGAAGTATTCCACGCGCTTCGGCACGGCGGAGGACTTCGTCACCCGCGTGGAGGCGCTGGCGGGGCGGAAGGCCGTGCGCAATATCGTCGAAGCCGAGCCCCTCGGCCCGCAGGGCGCGATGGAGGTGCTCGTCATCGCGCCCTGCACGGGAAACACGCTTGCCAAGCTCGCCCACGGCATCACGGACGGCGCGGTGACGATGGCGGCGAAGGGGCACCTGCGCAACGGCAAGCCCGTTGTGCTTGCCATTGCGACGAATGACGGCTTATCCGCGAGCGCGCCGAACATCGCGGTGCTGCTGAACCGCAAGAACTACTATTTTGTCCCCTTCGGGCAGGACAACGCCGAGGCGAAGCCCACGTCGCTGATCGCGGACTTCCGCAAAATTATCCCGACGGCCGAGGCGGCGCTGGAGGGAAGACAAATTCAGCCGATTTTGCTGTGAAACGAAAAAAGGCAGGAATTTCCTGCCTTTTTTGCGATGTAACAATAAACTTGCGCGCGATTTTTGTCAATGCTCGCTGAACTTGCTTGAAAAATCCCCCTCGCTTCTTTATACTTTGCCATAGAGAGAAGAGAGGAGGGAGCGCGAATGGACGAAAACCTGCGCGAGACAACAGAGCTTCCGGAGAGCGGAGGGACTGTGCCGAACGAAGAGAATGAGCCCGAGACGAAGAGCATCCGCTTTGTGCCCAGCGCCTATGACCCGCGCGGCATCGAGCAGTGGCTTTCCGAGCGCGCGGCGGAGGGGAAGCTCCTACTCCGCTACGACGATTTTGTGATCGGCGAGCCGCGCGACTGCCGCTATCACCTGGAACCCGCCGCGGACGATGACGACCCCGACGAGCTGTTGCGCGAAAAGCGCGCCCGCCTGGGCTGGGAGTACGTCTGCCGGACGAAGGACGGCATCTTCTATATCTGGCGCGGTGAAAAAACCGCGCATGTCCCAACGCCGAAGGACTGTACGGACTCCTATGGCTACCGCAGACTGTGCAAAAAGCTGCGCCGCAGCTATTTTCTGCCGCTGGTCTATCTGCTGATGGACGCGGGGCTCATTTTTCTTGTGTTTTACGCGTGGAGTATCCCGCTGCTGTCGCTGCTCACGATGCCGAAGAATGATGTGATTCAAGGTGTTTCGCTACTCCTTGGCAGCATCATCGGTATGTTCAGCGGCGCGCAGGAGAGGAAAGAGATGCGCACGCTCAAGCGCGCGATGGAGGACTGCGAATATGTGGAGCAGATGCCGCGCAACCGCTGGGCGGGGGTAGACCGCGCGCTCTCGCTTATTGTCGTTGTGCTGATGGTCGCGGTGCTCTTCGGAAAAGGGGGATACAGCAAGTACGGCGATGACTATGATGAGCCGACGCTGCCCTATCTTCGCGCCGAAGAGCTCGGCGGCAATCCGTTCGACTGGTGCGATCAGCGAGATCTTTCCACCCCGCTCGGCGGGTATGTGTACTCCGTCGGCGAAACACCGTATGCGGGAATGATCGACGGCTGGGAGCAGCTGAGCACAGAAGTGGACTTCTACGCCCCGCGCATTTCAACGCTGGCAACGCCCTTGACACATGAGCTGCGGGACTATTTTATGGGCAGCGGCGCGCAGACGCTTTCCATCGACGGCTTTGACGAAGCGTACTACGCAGAATTTATCAAACCAAATACCCGGCTTCCAAATGAACCGGACGAAGTCAGCCAGTTCCTTATTCTGCGCCGCGGGGGAGAGGTACTCTACTTCCGCACCGAAGCGTCCGACGATCTGCGCGAGCATCTGGACGAATTTGCAGATATCTTTGATCAGTACAGCGAATTAGCATAAAAAGAAGTGCGTTCCTAACGGGAACGCACTTCTTTTTTTGCTATCTTGTCACTGCTGCAGCTTTTTGAGCTCGTCGAGCTGGCCCTCCAGTGTGGTGAACGCCTCGGGCAGCTGCGCGACGGCAGCGTCCGCGCGCTTGAGCTCGTTCGACACGCTCTCGCAAGTCGCGCCGAGCGTCGAGAGCACCTGCTCGCAGTGCCCTCTGCATGCCGCGATCATTGCCTGCAAACGCTCGCGCGTGGCGGCGTCGAGCGCGTCGGCGCGCTCACGGGCGGAGAGCTCAATGTCGGCGATGTGCGCCTTGACACGGCCATATTCCTCGACCTGCGGGCGGAGCTCGTCAAGCTCGCTTAAAAGGCGCTTGCGCTCCTGCTCGGCGGCGGAAAGGCGTTCGGCGTGCTGCGCTTCCAGCTCGGCGATGCGCTGCTCGGCAGCCTCCTCTTTGGCTTTCAGCTGGCGGTCGCAGTCGGCCTTGGCGCTCGCGAGCTTCTGCGCGCCCTCTTCGATCTGCGCGCGCAGCTCGGAGATCGTCTCCTGCGCGGCGGTCAGCCCTTTTTGAGCGCGTCCTGCGCGCTGGACGCGGTCGAATAGGACTCGGCGAGCTTGTCGCGCTCGCGCTCGGCGGCGGCGAGCTTGTCGCGCAGCTCTGCATTCTCGCGGCAGAGGCCGTCGCTCTCCTGCTCGAGCGCTTCGATCTGCTGCTTGCTCTCGAGCGAGGTTTTTTCGATATAACGGATGACGTCATCGCGGTTGAAGCCGCCGAAGACGGAACTCTTGAAGGTATTTTCCATGTTTCTCCCACCTTTTCCTTTGTCAAAGTTATGGTAACACAAACCCGCCGCGATGACAAGGAAAAAAGCGCGACCTCTTAAGGCCGCGCTTTTACGGTTTTATCGGAGAGGGAAGGAAAAGCTCTTGCCCTTCTTGGTGAAAGTAAAGCTCTCCTGCTCTTCGCCGCCGGCTTTGGTGCAGCGCACGCGCTCGGCGCTCACGCTGCCGCTGATGTCGCCGCAGGTGACGCTGTCGCTTGCGCGGACGTTGCCCTTGACCTCGCCGCAGCGGACGCTGTCGTTTGCGGACACGTCGCCGCCGACATTGCCGCAGGTGACGCTGTCGCTCGCGCGGACATTGCCCAGCACGTCGCCGGTGCAGTGCACGCTGTCGCCCGCCTGCACGCTGCCGCCGACATTGCCGCAGGTCACGTCATCGCCCGCGGTCACGTCGCCGCCAACGTCGGTGCAGGTCACGCCGTCACCGGCTCTGACGCTGCCGGAGATCGTCGAATCGGTGCAGACGACGGAAAAGTCGCTGTAAATATCCTGCGCCGTGCCGGAAAAGTGCAGCTCGACGGTCTTGCGGATCTCGTCGTATTTGTCGTGGCGGAACAGGCTCCCCTGTTTCGGCTGGAGCAGCCGGTGCCCCTGGAAGAGCACGGCATGGATGGTGTCGTCATCTTCCCACGGCAGCTCTGCCGCGATGGGCAAGATCTGGCTGTCCGCTTCCGCTTTTTGGGCGGCTTTTGCCATGCTTTCGCGTCCAAAGAGCTCGTCGAGGCTGAGCTCCAGCGTGTCGGCCAGCAGCGGCAAAAGCTGCAGGTCGGGGCAGCAGACATCGCCCTCCCACTTTGACACGGCCTGATTGCTCACGCCGAGAGTGTTTGCCAGCGCCTCCTGTGTCAGTCCTTTTTCTTTACGGCGGCGCAGAATGCGCGCGCCCATTGTCGATTCTTCCAAGTTGTCTATCCTCCTGCACTGCATTATAATAGTAAAGTGAGCGTTGGAAACGCGATGAGCGGGTGTCCCGCGTCGAACGGGAAGTCAGGCGCCGGCGTTTCCCTCATATTCAGGCAGCACATCGCGTGCAAACGCCTGATCGCCGATCGTAACATGTTGGTCCTTCCTTGCCCCGTGCTGCAGCCGCGGCTTTGAATCACCGGTTATGGACTCAGTATAGGGGGCATGAGGAGGATTGACAATGGCGCGGTGGTTGAATCGGGGAAAATCCTTTCCAACCGCCGGTTGGAAAATGAAATTTTCCCTGATTTTTCAAGAAAAACTCAGTGCCGGATGACGGTGATCTCGCCCATATCCTTGGTGTAGTCGACCACATGCTGAAGGAAAAGCTGCGTGATCGTCGAGGGCAGGAAGCCCTTTTTGACCGCAATGCCGATCTCGCGCGACTGCTTGACATTGAGCGGCAGCACGGCGACGCGGTAGCGTCCGGGCTTGATGAGCAGGCTGTGCACGATGCTCACACCGAGTCCCGCCTCGACCATGGACAAGAGCGCGAAGTCGCTCGTCGTGTCGTAGGTGACCTCGGGGTGGATGTTGTAATGGTCGAGCAGACGGTTGAATTCGTAGTCTTCGATCTCCATCAGGCGCACGAAGTTCTCGTGCGGCAGCTGCTCGAGCGGGAAGACGGACGCGTCCGCCATTGGGTGATCCTTTGGGAGAATGGCGACCATCGTGTCGTGCAGGATGGGCGTCGTCTCAAAGTCGTTGGAGGCGGGGATGGCAAGAAAGCCGCAGTCGATCGCGCCGCGGCGCAGCCATTCGGAAATTTCATAATACTCGCCAGTCATCAGCTGGATCTGAATGTTGGGGTACGTCTGGTGGAAGTCCTTCAGAATTTCCGGCAGCAGGCTGATGGCAAGGCTTGTAAAGCACCCGAGGCGCAGCGTGCCGGACTGCACGCCATGCAGCTCGGACACGGCAAAGTTGAGGTCCTCATAGTCCTTGACGATCTCGCGGATCGTGGGCAGGAGCACCATGCCGTCGGAGGAGATCTCGATGCCGGAGTGGTTGCGCGTTAAGAGCTTGACCTGCCAGTCCTGCTCCAGATCCGAGATCATTTTGCTCACAGCGGACTGCGTGTAGCCCAGTTCGTTGGCCGCCTGTGTGATGCTGCCGGTCTCCACAGTGCGGAGATAGGCAATATATTTACGAATACTCATTATAAATGCCCTCAATAATCAACAATACCTCAAAGATTCCATTTTGGAATGCGCATATAAAAATATATTCGCTTTTCAAAACTGCTTTTGGATTATACAATATTACCAAAGAAAATTCAATGCCTACACACGGGATTTTCCAAGCAGTACAAAATTGTCAGACAAAATGTCGAATCAACAAGGAGGAAAACAGACATGATCCATTATTCCTGCATCGGTGCTACCGGTTATGTTTGCGGCGAAGTGCTCCGCATGATGGTCAACCATCCCGAGGGCGAGCTTGTCAACGTGCTCGATACCTACGGCGCCGGCGATGCCATCTCCACGCATCATCCCGCTCTGCGCGGCTTCTATGATCAGGTCATCATGGACCTCACGGAGGAGAACGTCCGCGAGACCGCGAAGAAGAGCGATGTCATCATGATCCAGGTCCCCTCTGGCGATGTGGCCAAGTGGGCGGAGATCGTGCTCGCTGAGGACTGCGCCATCATCGATATCGGCGCTGACATCCGCTTCCGCGATGTCGACGTCTGGGAGAAGTGGTACGGCCAGAAGCACCCCGACGCCAAGATGACCCACGACGCTGTTTACTGCATCCCTGAGGTCATGCGCGACCTTGCCAAGGGCAAGAAGCTCATCGCCAACCCCGGCTGCTATCCCACCGCCTCCACCCTCGGCCTTCAGCCCATGCTCAAGACCGGCCACATCGTTGACAACACCATCGTCATCGACGCCAAGAGCGGCTACACCGGCGCCGGCCGCCGTCCCGCCCTCAACAAGCTCCTCACTGAGGCGGAGAACAACTTCTGCGCTTACGCCCTCGGCGGCGGCCACCGCCACACGCCCGAGATCGAGCAGAACATCGCCTACATCACCGGCAAGGATCTGATGAAGCCCGAGACCTGGCAGTACATCAACTTCCAGCCGCATCTCCTGCCCCAGGTCCGCGGTATCGAGGTCACCATCTACGCCACCTGCGACAGAGACTTCACCAACGAGGAAGTTTACGAGCTGTACAAGGACTTCTACAAGGATGAGCCCTTCGTCAAGGTCTTCCCGGCGAGCCTGCCCGTTCAGACCAAGTGGGTCTACGGCACGAACTTCTGCGAGATGACCCCGACCTTCGACGCGCGTACCCACCGCCTGATCGTCTCCTCCGTGATCGACAACATCGGCAAGGGCGCAGCCGGCCAGGCCATCCAGAACATGAACCTCATCATGGGCCTGCCCGAGACCACCGGCCTCATGATGCCCCCGATGTATCCGTAATTTTCGGTTCGACGAGTTTCGGCCCGATTTTGGCAAAAGTGCTGTTAAACTAACGTTAAGAGAGGAGATCCCCCCACATGTCCAATCTGAAAAAGATCGAGGGCGGCGTTACCACGCCGCAGGGCTTCACCGCCGGTGCGGTCTACACCGCCATCAAAAAGCGCGAGAACAAGAAGCCCGACGTCGCTGTTCTCTACTCCGACCTGCCCTGCTCCTGCGCGGCCTGCTTCACCACGAACAAGTTCTGCGCAGCTCCGGTCATCCTTGACCGCGAGATCCTGAAAAAGGGCAAGGCCCGCGCCGTCGTCATCAACTCCGGCAATGCCAACGCCGCCACCGGCAAGCAGGGCATCGAAGACGCCCGCACCGTTGAGCGCGAGGCGGAAAAGCTCCTCGGCCTCGGCGAGGACGAAGTGTTCGTCTGCTCCACCGGCGTCATCGGCCAGAGACTTCCGGTCGACAAGGTGCTTCAGGGCATCCGCGAGATCATTCCCGGCAAGCTCGCCAAGGAGAACGGTTCCGAGGCAGCTTACGCCATCATGACCACCGATACCGTCCGCAAGGAGTGCGCCTATGAGCTGGAGCTCTCCACCGGCACCGTGAAGATCGGCGCGATGGCCAAGGGCTCTGGCATGATCCACCCCAATATGGCGACGATGCTCGTCTACGTGACGACCGACGCCAAGGCGGATCCCGCAGACCTGCAGAAGATGCTCTCCGCGGCTGTGGATAAGAGCTTCAACATGTGCACCGTCGACGGCGACACCTCCACCAACGACTCCATCTTCCTGCTCGCCAACGGCGCCTCCGGCGTTGAGATCAAGACCGAAGAAGACAAGAAGGCGATGGCCGACCTCGTGCTCGCCATCTGCACCGATATGGCCCGCCGCGTCGCTTCCGACGGTGAAGGCGCGACCCACCTCATCGAAGTCGAGGCCTACGGCCTGCCCACTGAGCACGACGCGCGCCTGGTCGCCAAGTCCATCGCGGGCTCCATGCTCTTCAAGGCTGCCGTCTTTGGCCGCGACGCCAACTGGGGCCGCATCATGGCCGCTGCCGGTTACTCGGGCGCAGACGTTGACCCGACCCGTGCCGACTGCATCATCAAGAGCGCTGCCGGCGAGGTGCAGGTCATGAAGGACGGCTTCGGCGCGGACTTCAGCGAAGAGCTCGCCAAGAAGGTCCTCACCGAGCATGACATTACCGTCATCGTCCGCTTCTATCAGGGCGACGGCGAGGCCAAGGCCTGGGGCTGCGACCTCACTTACGATTACGTCAAGATCAACGGCGACTACCGCACCTAATTTTTGAAGGAGGCTCCACCATGAGCGATATCGCAAACAAGGTCGAAACTCTGATGGAGGCGATGCCTTACCTGCAGAAATATCAGGGCAAGATCATCGTCATCAAGTACGGCGGCAACGCTATGATCAACGAAGAGCTCAAGGACGCCGTCATGCACGACGTGGTGCTGCTCAAGCTCCTCGGCCTGAAGCCGGTGCTGAGCCACGGCGGCGGCCCCGGCATCAACAAGATGCTCGAAAAGCTCGACATTCCCGTCGAGTTCATCGACGGCCTGCGCTACACCTCCGCCGACATCATGCGTGTTGTCGAGATGGTGCTCGTCGGTCAGGTGAACACCGAGCTCGTCGGCTTCATCAACAAGCTCGGCGGCAAGGCGGTCGGTCTCTCCGGCGTCAGCGGTGACATCTATCACTGCCACCAGCGCGACGAGGTCCACGGCTACGTGGGCGACATCGACTATGTCGATCCCAAGCCCATCTTCGCCATGCTCGACGCGGGTTACATCCCCGTCATCGCCCCCGTTGGCACCGACGGTCAGGGCCACACCTTCAACATCAACGGCGATACCGCCGCAGGCAAGCTCGCTTCCGCGCTGGGCGCTGAAAAGCTCGTGATCCTCACCGATATCGAGGGCCTGTGCAACGACATCAAGATCCGCGACGTCATCAGCTATCTGAACATCGAGGATGTCAAGGCGCTCAAGGACAAGGGCACGATCGCCGGCGGCATGATCCCGAAGGTCGACTGCTGCGTGCAGGCCATCGAAGAGGGCGTGACGAGCGTCAACATCATCGACGGCCGCAAGCCGCACTCCGTGCTCTACGAGGCCTTCACGAACGAGGGCACCGGCACGACGATCGGCACCGCACAGCCGAGCGTCGGCATCAAATGGTAAAACATACACCCAACTTTTATTATAGGAGGACATAATAATGATCGAAAAGTTCAAGACCAACGCCGAAGTCATCGAGAACGGCGACAAGTATCTCTATGGCAACCACGTCCGTATGCCCCTTTCCATCGAGCGCGGCGAAGGCGCTTACGTCTTCGATAAGGACGGCAACAAGTACCTCGACTTCATCGGCGGTATCGCCGTCAACGGTCTCGGTCACTGCCATCCCGCGATCGTGAAGTGCCTCGAAGAGCGCGCCCACACGATCCTGCACTGCTCCAACTACTTCTACAATGAGCCCGCCGTCCAGACCGCGAAGCTCATCGTCGAGAACAGCTGCTTCGACAAGGTTCTGTTCGCCAACTCCGGCGCTGAGGCCAACGAAGGCCAGATCAAGCTCGCCCGCAAGTACGCCAAGGATCACGGCCATCCCGAGCGCTTCGTCGTCATCACGATGAAGAACTCCTTCCACGGCCGCACCCTCGCGACCTGCACGGCCACCGGCCAGTATGCGGTGCACCGCTACTTCGAGCCCCTGCCCTCCGGCTTCCGTTATGCTGAGTTCAACAACCTCCAGTCCGTCAAGGACATCATGGACGAGTACGTCTGCGCGATCCTGACCGAGCCCGTTCAGGGCGAGGGCGGCGTGCGTCCCGCTTCCCAGGAGTTCCTGCAGGGCCTGCGTGACCTGTGCGACGAGAAGGGCATCCTCCTCATGTTCGACGAGGTCCAGGTCGGCTCCGGCCGTACCGGCAAGCTCTTCGCGCACCAGAACTACGGCGTGGAGCCCGATACCTGCTCCATGGCCAAGGCTCTCGGCTCCGGCGTGCCCATCGGCGCTGTCTGCGCCCGCGGCGATGCTGCCAAGACCCTGACGCCCGGCACCCACGGCTCCACCTTCGCCGGCGGTCCTCTCGCCTGCGCGCTCGCTGCCACCACGCTCGACGTGATGATCAACGACGGCGTCATCGAGAACTCCCGCAAGATGGGCGAGTATTTCCGCGACCAGATGCACAAGGTCATCGAGAAGAACCACCCCGAGGCGGTCAACGAGATCCGCGGCCTCGGCCTGATCGACGGCATCCAGCTCAACAAGCCCTCCGGCCAGCCCGTCGTCGACCTGTGCTTCAAGGACAGCAACGTTCTCATCAACAACACCAACGGCAACGTCCTGCGCTTTGTCCCGCCGCTGATCGTCAATGAAGAGGAGATCGACATTGTCATCAAGGCTGTTGATGAGGCCATGACCAAGCTCGGCTGGTAATTATCTCGGATACTACCTCGCGTTTCTTGCCTGCGAGGCCGGCGGCACGGGTTCCCTTCCCGTGCCATGCCGGAAGTATACATGACCTCATCCCCGGCCTGCCGATGGGGGATCGGCGGGCCGGGGAGAGAGGTATTTTCTGCATTTTACAAGCAGCATTTCACCCCTTGTGTTGTGCCAGTGTAAAATCCAAAAGGAGGAGTGCGATCCAAAACCTGCATCGGTAGATACCACGAGAATTGAAGAAAAGGCATTACCGTAAAACTGCGTTCACCATTCAAAAACACTTGCTATCGCTATGGAATCATGCTAAAATGAATGCATAGATATCCATGCAAGTAGCGAAGCGACCCCCAAAATTTCGAAAGGTTGGTAACACTATGAGTAAGGAAAAAAGAATGCCCAAACTGTGGGAAGCCCTGTTGACGCTGGCAATCCTGATCGCGGCACTCGCGGTCGGTATCATCATCTTCGGTGTTGACCCGCACGTACCCATGTTTGTCGGCGTAATGGCTGCCGCGATCATGGCACTGCATCTCGGCTACAAGTGGGATGAAGTTGAAAAGTCCATGATGGACGGCATCTACAAAGCGTTACAGTCCATCTGCATCCTGATCATCGTCGGTATCCTGATCGGCGTGTGGATCAACGCGGGCGTTGTGCCTACGATGATTTATTACGGCCTGAAAGTCCTCAAGCCCGCGATCTTCTTCATCGCGTGCGTTCTCATTTGCTCCATCACCTCTCTTGCCACCGGTACGTCCTGGGGCACGATGGGTACGATGGGCGTTGCCCTGATGGGCATCGGCTTCGGTCTCGGCATGAGCCCCGGCATGACCGCCGGTGCGGTCCTCTCCGGCGCCTACTTCGGCGATAAGATGAGCCCGCTGTCCGATACGACGAACCTCGCTCCCGCCATGGCCGGTACGGACGTTATCACCCACGTCAAGTCCATGATCCTGCCCACCGGCATCACCTACGCCATCACCCTGATCTTCTTCGGCGTTCTCGGTGTGATGCAGTATCACGGCGGCGATGCGGATATGTCCCGCGTGATCGAGTTCTCCAACGCGCTGAACGCCGCGGAGGGCGGTATCTTCAACATCAACCCGTTGCTGCTCCTGCCTCCGGTCGTCGTTATCGTGGCAGTTGCCCTGAAGGTTCCCGCGATCCCCGGCATCACCCTCGGCATTGTTGCCGGTGTCATCCTGGGCCTCATCTTCCAGCCCGGTGCCTGCACGCTCGGAACCATCTTCGATTATGGTAAGAACGGCTACTACTTCTCCGACGAAGCGCTCGCCATGTTCGAAGCCAGTCTTTCTCCCGAAACGAGCTACACCATGACAAGACTCCTGGAAAGCGGCGGTATCATGGGTATGATGTCCTCCGTCTCCATGACGATCATCGCCATGATGTTCGGCGGTATCATGGAGGAGACCCACCAGCTCGAGGTCATCGTCAACTCCCTCAAGAAGTTTGCCAAGGGCCCTGCGGCTCTCGTTGGCCTGACCGAAGTGACCTGCGTTCTCTCCAACGCCACCATGCCCGAGCAGTACATCTCCATCGTGGTTCCCGGCCGTATGTATGCCGAGGAGTATCACAAGATGGGCGTGCACCCGGCGGTTCTGTCCTCTGCTCTTGAGGGCGCCGGTACCGTTACCTCCGCTCTGATCCCCTGGAACACCTGCGGTGTGTTCATTAAGGACACCCTGAACATCGTTCCTTGGGGCGCCGGCGGTTACGGTCCCTGGGCCATCTTCAACTGGCTCATGCCCATCATCAACTGGCTGTGCGTGCTGATCGGCTGGACGCTCAAGGATCTTGCGGGCAAGCCCTTCAAGAAGAGCAAGAAAGTCGCGCAGTAAATCAGTTAGCGACCCAACAGAAAGGTCCCTACCTAAAGGAATTAAAAATCATGACAATGAATCGGAATCAATATCCCTGTGTGGAATTCGATCTCGATAAATTGGCAGCGAATCTGGCAGCGCTCGTAGAGCGCTGCCATGATTCGCTCATCGAGGTCGCGGGCGTCGTCAAGGCTGTGTCGTCGCTGCCGGAGATCGTGCGCGTTTATGAAGAGAGCGGCGTGAAGTTCATCGCCACGTCCCGCATCAGCCAGATGCGCGCGATCCGCGAGGCGGGTATCTGCAAAAAGCCGCTGATGCTCATTCGTATCCCGATGCTCTCCGAGCTCCCCGACGTGGTGGAGCTGTGTGACATCAGCCTGCAGAGCGACATTACCGTGCTGCGTGCGCTGAACGAAGAGGCCAAAAAGCAGGGCAAGGTGCACGAGGTCATCCTGATGATGGATCTTGGCGACCTGCGCGAAGGCTTTTGGAACGAGGAGGATGCGCTTGATGCCGCGCTCGAGATCGAGCATGAGCTCAAGAACCTGCGCCTTGCGGGCGTGGGCGTCAATTTGAGCTGCTACGGCTCTGTTTTGCCGACCAAGCGCAACATGCAGGGCCTTGTCAGCCTCGCGTCCGACATTGAGCGCGAGATCGGCCGCAAGCTTGACTACATCAGCGGCGGCGCGTCGACATCCGCCTACATGGCGATGAACGGCACGATGCCCTACCGCATCAACCTGCTGCGCCTTGGCGACATCGGGCTTCGCGGCGAGACGGACAACTTCGCTCCCGACTTTTTGGAAACGGGCGTCATGACGATCAAGGCTGAGGTCATCGAGTGCCGCGACAAGCCGAGCTTTCCGGTCGGCGAGTTGGGCGTGAACGCCTTCGGCGAGGTCGGCCACTACGAGGATCGCGGCATCCGCCGCCGTGCGCTTGTCGCGATGGGCCGCGTGGACTACGGCAACTGCTTTGACCTTGTCCCGCGCATGGAGGGCGTTGAGGTCATCGGTGCGTCGTCTGACCACACGATCCTTGACGTCGAGGCCGTGAAGGACAAGGTCCATGTGGGCGATGTGTTGGAGTTCGGCATCAAGGCCTACGGGCCGATGGCGTATCTCACCAGCAGCGACGGCGTTCACATGGTGTTCAAGGGCGGAAAGCAAAACGCCTGATCGAAAAGAGAAAAAAGAGAGAGGAAAACGGTATGCCGACGGTGAGCGAGTTTTGGGACGGCCGTGCGCAGAATTACGACGCTCAGGTCGGCACCCACTACGCGGAGGCCTATGAAAAGACAGCCGCGTGTTTCAAAAAATATCTCAAGCCGACGGATACCGTGCTGGACTTTGCCTGCGGGACGGGGATCGTGACGTTTGCGGTCGCGCCCTCGGTGCAGTCTGTGCGCGCGATCGACGTATCCGGTGAAATGGTGCGCCGCGCGCAGGAAAAAGTCAAAGCGCAGGGCGTGGAGAACGTGACCGTCACGCAGACGGATCTGTTCGACGGCTGCCTTGCAGAGGGATCTTTCAATGCGGTGCTGGCCTGCAATGTGCTGCTCTACATCGAAGATCGGAGCGCGGCGCTTGCGCGCATCCGCGCGCTCTTGAAGCCGCAGGGAACGCTGCTGCTGGTATCGGACTGTCTGGGAGAGGGGCTCACGCGCGAGCGAGTGCGCAAGTGGTTCGAATACAAGACCGGCAAACGCCCCTACGTTGCATTTGACACGATGCGCTCGCTCGAACGGTCGGTCGCCGACGCGGGGTTCGCGGTGCTGGAGCGGGAGAACCTCTTTCCCGCGCCGCCGAATTTGTTCCTTGCGGCGAAAAAGGTATAAATGCCCAAAATGTAAAGACCCCGCACACCGTTTTGAAACGGTGTGCGGGGTTTCTTTATTGTTTTTGCCTGCGGGAAATTTTGTCGAGCAGCTTTCCGCCGTAGCGGAATGTCAGCTCGCCGATCAGAAGACCCAGCAGCGCTGCGGCAAACACGTCGCTCGGGAAGTGGACGTACAGATACAGCCGCGACAGGGCGATGAGCACCGCGAGAGAAATGGCGGCATAGCCGAAGCGCCTGTCAGTCTTTGCCAAAATCGTTGCGGCGATCGTCGAGGACAGCGTGTGTCCCGAGGGGAACGAGTAGTCCGTCGGCGTGGCGATCAAAAGCTGCACGGAGGGATCGAGCCAGCAGGGCCGCGAGCGCGCGACAAGATGCTTGAGCGCAACATTTCCGACGAGCAGTCCCACAAGGAGCCCCATCAGCACGAGCGCGCCCTGACGGCGGTATTTTTTTGTGCACAGCAGGAGAACGCCTGCGAGGATCCAGATGATGCCAGCGTTGCCGAGCATCGTGAGCTTTGGGACCACGGCGTCGAGAAACGGGCAGGAGATGTTGTTCTGGATCCAGTGAAGAATGCCCCAGTCGAGCGCCATGGACGAGCAGCTCCTTTCTGATATTATTTGTGCAGCAGCGGGGAGAGCGGCTTGTAGATGAGGAAGCACAGCGCCACATCGATCATGCCTTTGACAAAGGTGAACGGCATATTGAAGACCATCAGGCACTCAAGAAGACCGTTGGTCGAGGGACGAATGGCCTGATACATGCCGATGATCGCCTCGAGCGGCAGATTGTAGCACACAACATAGGCGGGATAGACCACAAAGTAGTTGAGGGGCACAGACAGCACCGCCATCAGCAGCGCGCCGACGAGAGCGCCGATAAGTGCATTCTTGCGGGACTTCTTCTTCTGATAGATGAAGCCCGCGGTGAAGGAAAACACGCTGCCCATGATGAAGTTGAAAAGCTCGCCGACGTACGCGGACGACGTGCCGTGCAGCACGGAGAAGAGCACGTTCTTGAGCAGCGTTACGATCACGCCGTAGACGGGGCCGAGCGAGAACGCCGCCAGAAGCTCTGGAAGGTCGGAGATGTCGAGCTTGACGAACGCGGGGATGAGCGCGGGGATCGGGAACTCGATGAACATCAGCAAAAATGCGACGGTCGAGAGCATGGCGGTCACCGTCAGCTTGTGGGTACGGCTGTGGTGAGTTGCGCGGGTGGTGGGGATGGCGTTTACATTGGGTTCGGACATAAAAATACACTCCTTTTTGTCATTTCCCCTGAAAGAACAAGTCTTCCAAGGTGCATGACGCAAAAGAGCGTGAAAATTGCGTGGTAGATCGCGCGCAGCACATCTTCTCTCATCCGGACTGTGACCGTCGGTACCGGAATTTCACCGGTTCGTGCGATAAAAAAATACCGCTTGCGGACTGTAACCGCCGGTGGGGAGTTTCACCCCGCCTCGAAGACAAGTGATTCAGTTGATAGCTTGAGTATACGACAAATTTTCAGTTTGTCAAGAGGGAAATGCTTTACAAAGACGAACGAATGTTCTATAATGGCAAAGAGAGAGGAGGCGATGTCCATGCGGGGGAGACCCTGTTCCTGCGCATTCACCGGCCACCGGCCGGGGAAGCTGCCGTGGGGAGAAGATGAAAGCGACCTTCGCTGTATCGCCCTTAAGGCGAAGCTGCGCGCCGCGGTGGAGAGCGCCATCCACGAGGGGATGGAACATTTCATCTGCGGTATGGCCGAGGGCTGTGACCTCTACTTTGCCGAAACCGTGCTGGCGCTGAAAAGCACATACCCGCACATCACGCTCGAGGCGGCCATCCCGTGTCCCTCGCAGGCGGACGGCTGGGGCGAAGCTCAAAAATCCCGCTACCGCGACATTTTAGCTCGCTGCGACTATGAGACAATGGTGCAGCAGAGCTACACGCCGGGCTGCATGCAGCGGCGCAACCGCTACATGGTCGACCATGCGAGCCTGCTGATCGCCGTGAACGACGGCGCGCGCGGCGGGACGCGTTCGACGATCGAATACGCCTTCAAGCGCGGTGTGAACGTGCTGGACATCCCACTGGACTGAAAAAGGAGAGGACCATGTCCTTTGACTTCAAGAAAGAATACAGGGAATTTTACCTGCCGAAGGCAAAACCGGAGATCGTCACCGTGCCGCGTGCGAATTATATCGCCGTGCGAGGGCAGGGTGACCCAAACGAGGAAAATGGCGCGTATCAGCGCGCCATCGGCGTTCTCTACGCCGTGGCCTACACGCTCAAGATGAGCAAGCGCGCGGGACACGAGATCGAAGGCTTTTTCGACTATGTCGTGCCGCCGCTCGAGGGCTTCTGGCAGATGCCGGACACGGAGACGGTCGACTATGGGCGAAAATCGGATTTTCGCTGGATCTCTGTCCTGCGCCTGCCGGATTTCGTCACGAAAGCGGACTTCGACTGGGCGGTCGAGGCGGCGGCAAAGAAGAAAAAGCTCGACTGCTCGAAAGCGGAATTTCTGGCCGTCGACGAGGGGCTCTGCGTGCAGACCCTGCACCTCGGCTCATTCGACGATGAGCCGGAGTCCGTTGCGAAGATGGACGCATTTCTGCGCGAAAACGGGTATGAAAACGACCTGAACGACATCCGCCTGCACCACGAGATTTATCTCTCTGACCCGCGCCGTGTCGCGGCGGAAAAACGGAAGACCGTCATTCGCCACCCCATCAAGAAGGCTTGAAAGGGAAAAAGGATCGTTCCCGCCTTGGCGGGAACGATCCTTTTTTGCGCATAAAGATCAAATATCGAACACGCCCATCACGGCGATGCCGATGACGACGAGCAGGATCATCAGGTAGTGCTTCCACGAGAGCTTTTCCTTCAGGAAGAGCCGGCTCCACAGCACGCTGGCCGCGCAGTAGGAGCTGATGATCGGCGCGGACATCGCAAGGTGCGACGTATCGGCGATGGCATAGATGTAGGCAAACTGACCGGCCGTTTCGCAGATGGCGCCGATGTACTTCGGCGCTTCGCGCTTGGGCAGCAGGCGATCCTTCTTGATGAAGACCACGTAGATGAAGCACAGCACCGCGGCAAACAGGAACGTCAGCTCGTAGGCGCAGTTTGCGCTGCCCTCGTCCAGCGTTTCGAGCACGCGGTTGTCGGCAAAGGTGCCGGCGGCGTCGAGCAGGCAGTAGGCCACGGGCAGGGCGAGGGCCAGGAAGCTCTTGGAATACTTGCGGTTGCCCTCCGCCTGACGGGCGGCGCGCAGCTCGGGGTCCTCCGTGGCATCCACCACACCGAGGCCGATTGCGCCCACGCAGACGAGGACGATCGCGCCGAGGGCGAGCGGGGAATAGTCCTCGCCGCCGACAAATAGCAGTGTCATCACGGCGACGAGCGCGCCAGACGAATTGCAGATCGGCGACGAGACGGACAGTTCAATGTAGCGAAGGCCAAGATAGCCGAGCGTCATCGAGCCGATGTACAGCAGCGACACGGGCAGATAGGTCCAGATAATAGACCAGCTGATCTCCGTGCCGCCGATGAAAATTTCGAACGCGGCGTGAAGACCCATCACGGTACCGACGGCAATGACCATCTTGAGGTGGGCGAGGTGATCGTCCTCCCCCTGACAGCCGATCTTGGAAAACAGGTCGCTGCCGCTCCAGCAGAGCAGCGCGATCAGAGAAAGCCAGAACCACATATTGAATTGTTAAACTCCTTTGTACTGTTGAATTTTTTGATCAGATGGTAACAAACAGTACGCGGGGGCGGACGGCGGCGAAAATGCCGGTTTGTCAGCGGTGTTCTACGAATGAGCATAATAAAAGCGGTATCCTTTTCGAAGGGGGGGATTTTCGTTACGGCAGGGTGATGAGTCCGGCGTCGAGCATTTTTTGCAGCGACAGCAGCACGCCAAGCTTGGCGTGGTACCAGGTGAGGCCGCCCTGATAGTAGACGGCGTAGGGCTCGCGCACGGGGCCGTCGGCGGAGAGCTCGATGGAGCTGCCCTGCACGAATGCGCCCGCCGCCATGATGACGTCGGAATCATAGCCCGGCATCGGCGCGGGCACGGGGTCAACGTAGCTGTCCACCGCGGCGGCAGCCTGGATGCCCTTGCAGAAGGCGACCATGCCCTCAGGCGAGCCAAGCTCGACGCACTGGATGATGTCGTGGCGCGCCTCTTTCGACGACGGAACGACGGTGAAGCCGAGCTTTTCATAGCACGCGGCGACGAACACCGCGCCCTTGACCGCGCCGGAGACGACGCTGGGGGCGAGGAAGAAGCCCTGATACAGCGCAGGCATCAATCCGAGGTTTGCGCCGACCTCCTGCCCAAGTCCGGGGGCGGAGAGGCGGTAGGCGCAGCGGTCGACGCACTTCTGCGTGCCGCAGATGTAGCCGCCGATGGGGGCAAGGCCGCCGCCGGGGTTTTTGATAAGGCTGCCGACGATCATATCTGCGCCGAAGTCGCTCGGCTCGTTCGCCTCGACAAATTCACCGTAGCAGTTGTCGACCATGATGACAACATCGGGGCGCAGCTTTCTTGCAGAACGCGATGGCCTCGCCGATGGCGTCGACCGAGATCGTCGGGCGCGGGCAGTAGCCCTTGGAGCGCTGGATGTGGATGAGCTTCGTCTTATCGTTCAGCGCGCGCTCGATGGCGGGGAAATCAAAGCTGCCGTCTTCGAGCAGGTCGACCTGCGCATAGCTGACGCCGTACTCCTTGAGCGAGCACGGGCTTTCGCGGATGCCGATGACCTCTTCGAGCGTGTCGTAGGGCTTGCCGGAGATGGCGAGCAGCTCATCGCCCGGCAGAAGGTTGGCGGAAAGCGCGATGGCCAGCGCGTGCGTGCCGCAGGTGATCTGCGGGCGGACGAGCGCGGCCTCGGTGTGGAAGGCACTCGCGTAGACGCGCTCCAAATTGTCGCGCCCCTCGTCATCGTAGCCGTAGCCGGTCGAGGCGGCGAAGTGTGTCGCGTTCACGCGGTTTTTCTGCATCGCGCCGATGACTTTCGCCTGATTGAGCTCGGCGATCTCTTCAATCTCGGCAAAGCGGGGCTTGAGCTCGTCCAAAACGGCCTCGCCGAATTGAAGCACCTTGTCGCTCACGCCGAGCGACAGGTACATTTCATCTCTGTTCATTTCTCCTCCTCCGGCGTGTCGGAAAATTCGACGCCGTTGCACATTAAAATAAACCGCAGCGGATAGTCGCGGTCCAGATAGTTTTTACTGTACCATTCATAGGTCGCGGCAGGCAGGTGGCGCAGCTCGGGCGCTTCGGCGCGGAAGAGCTCGAACGTTTTCCAGTCGCCCGAGAGCAGCGCGCCTAAAAGCTCACCCTGCTTTTCTTCATACAGGCGCGCAAAGCATGCGTCGATGATGGCCGCGCAGGCGCGCTCATCGTCCGTGCCGTAGTCCTCGCGATGGGCGAGCCAGTAGAGAAATTCGCGCGGGTCGAGGTCCAGCTGCGTCGTGACCTGCGAGAGCTTGTAGAACGCGGCCTTGTCGCCGCGCTTCAAAATGTCGATGAGGTACGCGACGAGCTGTTCGTCGAGCTCCACGCAGTCGCAGAAGACCTCGAACGCGTGCTTGCCCGCGTCGGGATCAGGGGTAGTTTCGGCTGCGGGCGGCTGCTCCTCGACTTCCTCCGGTTCTGCCGCGGCGGTGAGCATTTGCAGCAGTGCGCGGGAGAAATCCTCCTCGCTGAAATGGTCGAATATCGCCTCGTCCAGCTCGTCGCTTGCGCTTTTGGCGCACAGGCGCACAAAGTCCGGCACACTCAGATCTTTCAGCGCGCTTTGCAGCTGCGCGGCGCGCTCCTTGGTGGTATCGGCGGTGAGCGCAAGCTCCGGCGGCGCGGGCATTGTGCCCTCGCACAGCGCGCTCATATAATGTAAGTAGCGTTCGCACAGTTCCATTGCCGTGCCCCCTCGGTTTATAATCTCTAATAATCTATCATACGGCGGCAGAAAAAGCAACTGAAAACCGAAGAAAGCCATCAAATGAAAGCCATCAAATACGGCTTTCTTTCTGAATTTTCGCCCTGAGCAGTGCGCAGTTTTCCTGCAAACGCGCATCGTCCGGTGCAAGCGCAAACGCTTTTTCCGCGTTTTTCAGCGCGCTTTCCCACTGCGAAAGGTGAAAGTACGCGATGCTCAGCAGATCGTAGGGGAAGCTGCCCCACGCGAACGGCTCGCAGATATAGGTGCGCGGGCGCTCGGTGATCGCGAGCGCGCAGTTTACCATAAAAATGACGCCGCACCAGTTCTTTTGCTGATAAAGCAGGTCGGCAAACTCCAGATACGGCTCGCGCAGGTGCGGCGCTTCCGCGATGGCGCAGTGCAGCCAGAGCGCGGCTTCGTCCTCGCGCTCCAAACGACGCAGACAGCGCGCGATGTAGCGCATCGAGGCGCAGCGCTCATCGCGCCACACGGCCTGCGGCATCGCGAGGTGCGTCTTCAGGGTCGAGACTGCCTGCGCCCACTCGCCGCGGAACATGTACTCGCGGCCTAAATAGTGGCGGTTGCGGTCGTTTTGCGGGTCCTCCCGCACGGCAAGCTCTAAAAGTGGAAGATACTGCCCGCGCGATTTGCTCGGGTCGGGGTGGTGGTCGAGCTGCACGCCCTCGGCGTCGACAAAGCGCTCGCCGCCCTCGCCCAGATATTGAAGAACCTCGTGCACCGGATTTACCCAGCGGTAGCAGCCGTTTTTGTGAATTTTGTCCGTCCAGAAGACACAGCCCTCGCGCCCATCGGGCAGAAAGCTCCACGTGTAGCGGTAGCGGGCACGTGTCGCGTCCGGTTGCCACGCGCGCTCGAGCTTTTCGCGCCAGCCGGGCTGAAACTGCTCGTCGAGGTCGATGCAGCAGCAGATATCGGCGTCCTTGGGGATGAGCTTCAGCGATTTATTGCGCGCGACATCGAAGCGCCACGGCGAAATAACCTTCTGCTCGACGTGCGCGCCGCGGGCTCTGAGTTTTTCGACCGTATCGTCCGTTGACCCCGTGTCGAGCACGCAGATGTCGTCCGCCTCAGACATCGAGTCCATGAAGCGGTCCACAAACTGCGACTCGTTTTTGCAGATGGCGTAAACGCAGACGCGGTAGGAAATGGCGATTCCTCCTTTTATATATGTATCGCGGTGCGGCTTGCGCCGCACCGCTTATTGCTCAGGTCGAGAGGAGACCCGCTGCGCGGAGATTTGCCAGCAACGCGTTGAACTGCTCGACGACGTCCTCTACGCTTGTCGCATCGGCAACAGCTGCCGCCGCGCGCGTATCGCTCGGTCCAGTCGGACCCGTAGGACCTGTGGGACCCGTTGCGCCGGTAGGACCGACTGCGCCTGCTGCACCCGCAATACCCTGTGGGCCGATGGGGCCTGTCGGTCCGGTTGCGCCAACCGCGCCGGCGGTTCCGGCTACGCCTTGAATGCCCTGCGGTCCCTGCGGGCCTGCGGCGCCTGTGGCACCCGTCTGACCTTGAGGTCCGGTAGGCCCAATGGCGCCCGGCGCACCGGGGACGCCTTGAAGACCCTGTACACCCTGCGGCCCCGTCGGCCCGATCGGGCCGGGAACACCCTGAATGCCCTGCACGCCCTGCGGCCCCGTCGGGCCCAGCACATACTGAGGCGGGAACGGCGGCGGAGGAAACGGCGCGGGGCAGGGCGGCGGGCAGCGGTCTGCACAGCCGCACGAATTCTGAAAACGATTCATCGAAAATACCCTCCCTTTTAAGCTCGGGGCAGGAAAACTCCTGCGCTTCATTCTATGCCGTGGGCAGGAAGAGGTGAGCGCGATAGAATGTGCACGTTTTGTGAACAATGGGGAAAAGCCTTGCAACGCTTCCGGTGGTATGCTAACATATAATAATATGTTTTACAGAATCAAAATGTTCGTCAGAACAGGAGGAGCTCATGCAGAAAAAATTGCTCATCCCCATCCTCGTCGTGCTGTTGCTTGTGATCATGCTGGTGGTGCGGGGCTGTGGGAATAAGGATGCATCACAGGGTGATAAACAGGACGAAACGCAGGACGTGCAGACGGACACGTTCGACAATACGAACACGACCGGAAACGACGTGCGCACAGAGCTTGGCACGATGACCGCCAATGAAAGCGGCGGTGTCGACATCACCGTCACGGCGGACGGCCCGCAGACGACTTACACCTATACCGATGTCGCACCCGACGCGTGGTACGCCGACGCGGTCAACTATGTTGTCGCCACCGGCGTGATGAGCGGCGACGACACGCAGCATCTCTTCCAGCCGGAATATGGCGTGGAGAGATCGCAGTTCGCTGTCATCATGTACCGTTTTGCCGGCGGCACGCCGACGGAGGAGGATGCAGAGTTCAGCGACCTCACGGGCGACGAATGGTATTACGAATATGTCAAGTGGATGGTCGGCAAGGGCCTCATGGGCGGCAACGGCGGGGCGTTTGACCCCAGCGGCTTTTTGTCCTGCGAGCAGGCGATCATCGTGCTCTACCGCCTCGCGGGCGAGCCTTCGGTCACGGGTACGCTCGACGACTATCCCTATGCGCCCAAAGTGTCGGAGAGCGGCAGGGATGCCGTGACCTGGGCGTGGAACAACGGGCTCATCACCGAGAAGGAGTGCGTCTGGTATCCGACGCAGGCCGTCAGCCGCGCGCAAGTCGCGCTTCTGTTGATGCGCTATGACGCCTTGATCGGCCGAAATGCAGCGTAAATGAATGAATACGGGAAAATGCGGGCATTCTGTTCTTGACAGAATGCCCGCAAACCGTTGGCAGCACTGACTTTTTGGAATGCTTGTAAAGAGCCTGAGAAGAAAAATGCCAAAAAAAGTAAAATTAACTGTTGACAAACGCTGACCCACGTGCTAAGATAACACCTGTTCCGCGAATGGAGCGTGCACCTTGTAAATTAAACAACGAAACTTTGACAAGCACCAGATGAAAAACTGTGCGAAATGCACAGTGGCTTGCGAGGAAGACGGTTAAGTCAATTACGTCTGAATCGTAAGGATAAAAAGTTTTAAGCTATGACAAATAGCTCGATAAAGATTAGCTCAGACTCAGGTCTGTGTTGATACCATTTTATTGAGAGTTTGATCCTGGCTCAGGACGAACGCTGGCGGCGTGCTTAACACATGCAAGTCGAACGAGAATCTGCTGAAGGAGGATTCGTCCAACGGAAGTAGAGGAAAGTGGCGGACGGGTGAGTAACGCGTGAGGAACCTGCCTTGAAGAGGGGGACAACAGTTGGAAACGACTGCTAATACCGCATGAAGCATAGGGGTCGCATGATTCTTATGCCAAAGATTTATCGCTTCAAGATGGCCTCGCGTCTGATTAGCTAGTTGGCGGGGTAACGGCCCACCAAGGCGACGATCAGTAGCCGGACTGAGAGGTTGAACGGCCACATTGGGACTGAGATACGGCCCAGACTCCTACGGGAGGCAGCAGTGGGGAATATTGGGCAATGGGCGCAAGCCTGACCCAGCAACGCCGCGTGAAGGAAGAAGGCTTTCGGGTTGTAAACTTCTTTTAAGTGGGAAGAGCAGAAGACGGTACCTCTAGAATAAGCCACGGCTAACTACGTGCCAGCAGCCGCGGTAATACGTAGGTGGCAAGCGTTGTCCGGATTTACTGGGTGTAAAGGGCGTGCAGCCGGGTCTGCAAGTCAGATGTGAAATCCATGGGCTCAACCCATGAACTGCATTTGAAACTGTAGATCTTGAGTGTCGGAGGGGCAATCGGAATTCCTAGTGTAGCGGTGAAATGCGTAGATATTAGGAGGAACACCAGTGGCGAAGGCGGATTGCTGGACGATAACTGACGGTGAGGCGCGAAAGTGTGGGGAGCAAACAGGATTAGATACCCTGGTAGTCCACACTGTAAACGATGAATACTAGGTGTGCGGGGACTGACCCCCTGCGTGCCGCAGTTAACACAATAAGTATTCCACCTGGGGAGTACGATCGCAAGGTTGAAACTCAAAGGAATTGACGGGGCCCGCACAAGCGGTGGATTATGTGGTTTAATTCGAAGCAACGCGAAGAACCTTACCAGGGTTTGACATCCTGCTAACGAAGTAGAGATACATTAGGTGCCCTTCGGGGAAAGCAGAGACAGGTGGTGCATGGTTGTCGTCAGCTCGTGTCGTGAGATGTTGGGTTAAGTCCCGCAACGAGCGCAACCCCTATTGTTAGTTGCTACGCAAGAGCACTCTAGCGAGACTGCCGTTGACAAAACGGAGGAAGGTGGGGACGACGTCAAATCATCATGCCCCTTATATCCTGGGCTACACACGTAATACAATGGCGGTCAACAGAGGGAAGCAAAGCCGCGAGGCAGAGCAAACCCCCAAAAGCCGTCCCAGTTCGGATTGTAGGCTGCAACTCGCCTGCATGAAGTCGGAATCGCTAGTAATCGCGGATCAGCATGCCGCGGTGAATACGTTCCCGGGCCTTGTACACACCGCCCGTCACACCATGAGAGTCGGGAACACCCGAAGTCCGTAGCCTAACCTGAAAAGGAGGGCGCGGCCGAAGGTGGGTTCGATAATTGGGGTGAAGTCGTAACAAGGTAGCCGTTCGAGAACGAGCGGCTGGATCACCTCCTTTCTAAGGAGACTTCAAAACATGAAATACTGTTTTGTAACGTCCTAAGGTCAGGGTGCTGAAAACTTTTCGTTGTTTAATTTAGAGGGCGCAGGCGATGAAGTCTGCGGAAAGCGAAGATAGCTTGGGGATATAGCTCAGCTGGGAGAGCGCCTGCCTTGCAAGCAGGAGGTCGCCGGTTCGATCCCGACTATCTCCACCATTTAAGTTCATAAGGGCCCGTAGCTCAGCTGGCTAGAGCGTACGACTGATAATCGTAAGGTCGGTGGTTCGAGCCCACTCGGGCCCACCAACAGATTACACCGAGCGTGTAACGCGAGGTATAATCGTATTTCGTCCGGAGGACGAGATACAGAAACAACAGTTGTCGTTGGATTTGAAGACCTGGCATAAGACAGATCTTCAAATCTGGCTGCAAAAAAGCAGTTGGAAGATCGAACCTTGAAAACTGAACAATGTAATGAAGAAGTGATAAGCAAGGCAACAGAGAGGTCTTTTGTTTGAAAGAACAGAAGAACGTATTTTTAGTTTTAATTGTGGAACATCGTATAGATGGGTAACGATTACAATTTCGAAAATCCTGTAAAATTGCCTGCATAATTCAACTTTGAGAATCAGCAAATGATTCGATAGGTCAAGCTGAAAAGAGCGCAAGGGGAATGCCTTGGCATCAGGAGCCGACGAAGGACGTGACAAGCTGCGATAAGCCACGGGGAGGAGCAAATATCCGATATATCCGTGGATTTCCGAATGGGGAACCCGCTTGAGCAATACTCAAGCATCGTGCATTGAATCAAATAGGTGTACGAGGGGAACGGTCTGAACTGAAACATCTAAGTAGGGCCAGGAAAAGACATCAACCGAGATTCCGCTAGTAGTGGCGAGCGAACGCGGAAGAGGCCAAACCGGAGGATTTTATTCTCCGGGGTTGCGGACAGACATCATGACCAGAGGAAGTTAGGAGAACGGCGTGGGAAAGCCGGCCACAGAAGGTGAGAGCCCTGTATCCGAAAACGAAGACTGGCAGTCTGGATCCAGAGTACCGCGGGACACGTGAAACCCCGTGGGAAACCGGGTGGACCACCATCCAAGCCTAAATACTACCTGATGACCGATAGAGGAGCAGTACCGTGAGGGAAAGGTGAAAAGGACCCCGGGAGGGGAGTGAAAGAGAACCTGAAACCTTGTGCTTACAAGCAGTCAAAGCGCGTTAAAGCGTGATGACGTACTTTTTGTAGAACGGTCCGGCGAGTTATAGTAACGAGCAAGCTTAAGGTATTGAGTACCGGAGGCGAAGCGAGAGCGAGTCTGAATAGGGCGTAAAGTTCGTTGCCATAGACCCGAAACCGGGTGACCTATCCATGAGCAGGCTGAAGTGAGAGTAAAATCTCATGGAGGGCCGAACCGACCCCGTTGCAATGGTGGCGGATGACTTGTGGATAGCGGAGAAATTCCAATCGAACTCGGAGATAGCTGGTTCTCCCCGAAATAGCTTTAGGGCTAGCCTTACGTTAGATTACCGGAGGTAAAGCACTGAATGGTGGCGGGGCCGACAAGGTTACCGAACCATATCAAACTCTGAATGCCGGATAATTGATGCATAGCAGTCAGACAGCGTGAGATAAGTTTCGTTGTCAAGGGAAACAGCCCAGACCCACAGCTAAGGTCCCAAATTTATGCTAAGTGGAAAACGATGTGGAATTGCGAAAACAACCAGGATGTTGGCTTAGAAGCAGCCACTCATTAAAAGAGTGCGTAATAGCTCACTGGTCGAGTGACTCTGCGCGGAAAATATAACGGGGCTAAGCATGAAACCGAAGCTTGGGCTTGTCTTAGGACAGGGGTAGGGGAGCGTCGAGTATGGGGTGAAGTCAGAGCGGAAGCAGTGGTGGACTGTATTCGAGTGAGAATGCCGGAATGAGTAGCGAGAATTATGTGGGAATCATAATGGCCGAAAATCTAAGGTTTCTTGGGGAAGGTTCGTCCGCCCAAGGTAAGTCGGAGCTAGCTCAGGCCGAGGCCGCGAGGCGTAGTCGATGCACATACGGTAGAAATTCCGTAACCACCGAAACTTAAGTTAGAGGGACACTTTGGGATAGCAGAACCGCGGCGTTGGTAGACCGGGGCGTAAGGGAGCGAAACTATAGTAGCGAAGTCTGCGATGTCCAGAGGCGAGAAAAGCTCTGAGGAATGCTAAGGTGCCCGTACCGCAAACCGACACAGGTAGATGAGGAGAGAATCCTAAGGCCAACGGGAGAAGGGTTGTTAAGGAACTCGGCAAATTGGTCCCGTAACTTCGGGAGAAGGGAGCCCCTACGGGGGGTCGCAGAGAAATGGCCCAAGCAACTGTTTACCAAAAACACAGGTCTATGCTAAATCGAAAGATGACGTATATGGGCTGACGCCTGCCCGGTGCCGGAAGGTTAAGAGGAGATGTCAGGCAACGAAGCATTGAATTTAAGCCCCGGTAAACGGCGGCCGTAACTATAACGGTCCTAAGGTAGCGAAATTCCTTGTCAGGTAAGTTCTGACCCGCACGAATGGCGTAATGATTTGGGCACTGTCTCAACAGCCCGCCCGGCGAAATTGTAGTACTGGTGAAGATGCCAGTTACCCGCAACTAGACGGAAAGACCCCATGGAGCTTTACTGCAGCTTAATACTGAAATTCGGTAGTACATGTACAGGATAGGTGGGAGACTGAGAAATACAGGCGTCAGCTTGTGTGGAGTCGCCGTTGGGATACCACTCTTGTACTGCTGAGTTTCTAACCTGCGGCCGTGAATCCGGTCGGGGGACACTGTTAGGCGGGCAGTTTGACTGGGGCGGTCGCCTCCCAAAAAGGTAACGGAGGCGCTCAAAGGTTCGTTCAGCACGGACGGAAATCGTGCAACGAGTGCAAACGCATAAACCAGCCTAACTGCGAGACCGACAAGTCGAGCAGTAACGAAAGTTGGAGTTAGTGATCCGGTGGTATGTGAGTGGAAATGCCATCGCTCAACGGATAAAAGCTACCCTGGGGATAACAGGCTGATCTCCCCCAAGCGTCCACAGCGACGGGGAGGTTTGGCACCTCGATGTCGGCTCGTCGCATCCTGGGGCTGAATTCGGTCCCAAGGGTTTGGCTGTTCGCCAATTAAAGCGGCACGCGAGCTGGGTTCAGAACGTCGTGAGACAGTTCGGTCCCTATCTGTTGCGGGCGTAAGAGATTTGAAGGGAGCTGTCCTTAGTACGAGAGGACCGGGATGGACGTACCTCTGGTGCACCAGTTGTCCTGCCAAGGGCATAGCTGGGTAGCTATGTACGGACGAGATAAACGCTGAAAGCATCTAAGCGTGAAACTCCCCCTAAGATGAGATCTCTCATCCTTTAAGGAGTAAGGACCCAGAAAGACGATCTGGTTGATAGGCCGAAGGTGGAAGCGCAGTAATGTGTGTAGCTGATCGGTACTAATAGTCCGAGGGCTTGACCTACGAAAGAAGCAGGCAAGGCCTTGAGAGGAGCTTTGGAAGTTACATTGTTCGGTTTTGAAGGTTCGATTTGAAGACATGCACCTTTAGCTCAGCTGGTACTAACGCCCGCAGGCGTTGTATCGCGGGCAACCGCGGAGCGGCACTTAGCCCGCGATTGAGCACGTAGTGCGAGCAGGAGGAGCAGACAGAAAGATAAGCGCAATGAGCGAAAGAACATGCACCTTTAGCTCAGCTGGTAGAGCACCTGACTCTTAATCAGGGTGTCCAGGGTTCGAGTCCCTGAAGGTGTACCATCCCACTGGATGGAAGCACCATCCAGTGGGGACCCCACGACGCAAGGCATGGCCCGTTGGTCAAGTGGTTAAGACAGCGGCCTCTCACGCCGTTAACATCGGTTCGAATCCGGTACGGGTCACCATCCCAAAAAAGCAATGCTTTTTCGGGAACCCTTGAGGACAAAAAATCCTCGGGCGAAATGAATTCGCCCTGCGGCAAGGTTTTGCTGTGCAAAACGCTTGAACGTGCCACTCGGCACGACTTGACAATTGGATAAAGGTTTGTTACTGTATAAGACAGTTGCAATACAGCAGTTGGTGCTGATTAGGGCGAGAGTCCACCCGTTCCCATCCCGAACACGGAAGTTAAGCTCGCTTCTGCCGACAATACTTGGCTGGAGACGGCCCGGAAAGATAGGTAGCGCCAACATGGAGAGAAGCCACTCAAGAGAGTGGCTTCTTTTTTTGTTTATTTTTTGCCTTGACAAGTTTCGCCTGGGAGACTATAATCGCCCAGTTAAAAAATGATGGAGATTTTTATGATGCAGAAAAAAGGTTTATCTGCCCTGTTCCGACCGGTGGAGCTCACGCAGGGCGAATGCTGGAAGACGATTTTGGCGTTTTCTTTCCCAATCATTGTTTCGTACTTGCTGCAGCAGGTCTACACGATCAGCGACGCGGCCATCGTCGGCCAAACGCTGACAGCGCAGGAGGTTGCGGGTGTCAACGATACGACGTCGCTCATCTTTATTTTCCTGCAATTTGCCTTCGGCGTCAGCGCGGGCTTCTGCGTGGTCACATCTTGTAATGTCGGCGCGCACAATCCTGCGGGGGTGCGGCGCTCGCTGACGACGCAGATCGTTTTATCCGCCGCGCTGACGGTCATCCTGACGGTGCTTGCGCTGCTTCTGCTCGATCCGATGCTTGCGTGGATCAATGTGACGCCGGACAACGGCGAGGTCTACCGCGCGGCCTATACCTATTGCGCGATCATCTTTGCGGGCATCGGCGCGCAGCTGTTCTATAACTTCATCTGCTCGTTCCTGCGCAGCATGGGCGACAGCGTGACGCCGCTGGCGTTCCTGCTGTTCTCCACGGTACTGAACGTGGGACTCGACCTGCTGTTTATCATTGTGTTCCGCTGGGGCGTCGCCGGTGCGGCCATCGCCACGGTGAGCGCGCAGCTCATCAGCACGCTGGGCTGCTTTGCCTATGCTTTCTCCAAATATCCCGAGCTGCGCCTGCATCAGGAGGACTGGCAGATCACGCGCCATGATGTGACGCGCCATCTGATCCAGGGCATCCCGCTCGGCCTCCAGTTCTCCGTGCTGGCGATCGGCATCATTGTGGTGCAGAGTATCGTCGTCCAGTTTGACATGCTGAACGGCGTGATGGTCTCTAATTCCGCGCAGAATGGCTTTGGCGCGGCAAACAAGATCAATAGCCTCTTGATGACGCCGCTCAATGGCCTCGGCTCCGCGATGACGAGCTTCACGGCGCAGAATCTCGGCGCGGGTGACACAAAGCGCATCAAGAAGGGCACGATCCAGTCGATTATCATCATGCTCATCATGGCGGCGTGCTCCATTCTGATTGGCCTCCTGCTGACGATCAACGGCACCTATCTTCACATCTTCCTCAGCGCGGATAAGGTGACGGCGGAGACGCTCCGCTTTGGCAATTCCTACCTCTATATCGACCTGTCGCTCTACGCATTCCTCGGGTTTATCTTTGTCGCGCGAAACTGTGTGCAGGGCATCGGCAAGCCGCAGTTCGTGCTGGGCGCGGGAGCGGCCGAGCTTGTCGCGCGCGTTGCCGTCTGTCTGCTGCTGCCTGCGGCGCTCGCGGGCGGCGTGGTCAGCGCGGAGGCACCGCAGGCGGCGGTCTACGGCCTGTGCGTGGCTGACCCGTTTGCGTGGATGTCAGCCGACGCGGTGCTGTGCATTCCGCTTATCAAGAACATCATGCGCGAAAACTACGACTATCTTTACGGCAGCGGCCAGAAACTCATTGAGCGATAAAAAGAACCATAAACTTGCCCCCTCCGTATTCAAAATACGGAGGGGGCAAGTGTTGTTCATAATGAGACGGAGAAATTTGTTGTCAGTCGATGTTCTTCAGACCGTCATATAGATCGTTGAAGGACATTTCCTGACGGCATCTTCCGTAGGAGAGCTCTTTGTTTTCGCCAAATTCCAGCAAGAAGCATTTGGCAAGCTCTTCCACGGTCTGCTCAAGCGTCGTAAAAAACTGTTCATAGGCAAACTTGTTTGCTGCCGAGCCTTCTTCAAAGCAATTCACGATCAGCGATTCGGTCACCTGATCGAGCGGATACATTTTGATGTGCATCAGCTCATGAACGATGATCTCTTCAACGTTTTCCTCCCGCTTGGGATTCGCAATATTCAGAAGAATGATTGCTTTTCTGTCGGCGCAGTCGATCTTGATGTCGCCGGTTTTCGGCCACGCGGGGTCTTCCACAAATTCAAGGCGGATATCCCACGTGGGTGTGATCCTCAGTTTCCGGATATATTTTTCAAAAAGTGCGGTCAAGGCCTGTTTTTCTACCATGGTATTCCTCCTGAACGTTCAATTTGCTGCATCAAAGCGTAACGGATCAGTCCTCGAACCATGCCACGGCGCGGATGGGCGAACCATCGCAGTTTTCGAGCTTGAGCGGGAAGCAGCTGAACGAAAACAACCCCTTGCCGCATTTGTCGAGGTCCTTGAGGTTTTCGATGTTGACGATGTCCTTATTTTGGAAGAGCTTTTTGTGGCGTGTCAGGTTTTCGTCTGCGATGGGGTCAAGGCCGATGACGTCGAAGCCGATGCCCTTGTAGTCGCCCGCGATGATGTAATCCATCGCCGCATCATCAAGGCAGGGATAGTCGCCAAAGTAGGCATCCGTCCCCCAGCGCTTGTCCCAGCCGAGGTGGAAGAGCAGAAAATCGGCATTTTCCGCGTCTTTGCCGTATTGCAGGATGCGCTCGAGCGTGATGGCCTTGCCCTCGTTCAAGTCGCTGCACTCGATAACGAGCGCCTTGCCGATGAACTGCGAGGCGGGGAACGCGTCGAGCGTCGTGCGGCCGGCGAACAGATGCGCGGGCGGGTCCATGTGTGTGCCCGTGTGGGTGTACATGGTCAGCTTCGTCTCCTTGAAGCCGTCCTTTTCATAGGTGTTCGCGCCGGCGAAAATGGGTGTCTCCGTGCCGGGATAGACCGGCATATTTTCAGCGATGGTGTGGGTCAGGTCAAGTACGCGCATGGGAACATCTTCCTTTCTGTTGAAATCAAAATCAGAACACGAACTGCACCAGCAGCATATAGCACACCGTGCCGCCCGCGATGGAGAGCAGCATTTGTCTCTTCCACAGGTGCAGGCTGATCGTCACGGCGATGGCGATGAGCTCGGGCAGGCCGTAGGCAAAGTGCAGCACGTCAACATTGCGCAGGCAGTAGACGACGAGCATGCCGAAGATCGCGCCCGGCAGTGCTGAGCCGAGGTATTGGATGTACTTGGGCGTCGGCTTTTTCGGGTTGAAGACCAGAAACGGCAGGAAGCGCGTGAGCATCGTGCCGAGCGCGCAGAGGATGATGGTGATGGTCTGTTGTAAGATCGTCATTTTACCGCCTCCTGCGTCTTGGCTTCGACGGGCTTTCTCAGCGCGGTCAGCGCGACGAGGATGCAGATCATCGTGGGAATGAGGAAGTTGTCCGCACCGAAAATGAGCAGACACGCAACACTTGCGATAAGACCGATCCACGCGCTGAAATGGTGCTTTTCTTTGAGCCACTGGTCCATGAAGATGACCACAAACATCGCCGTCATCACAAAGTCGAGCCCCTCGGTATTGAAGCGCAGAAGCCCGCCGAGGATGCCGCCGAGCGTCGCGCCCAGGAACCAGTAAAATTCATCGAGCAGCGAGACGAAGAAGTAGAACCAGCCGCGGTCCACGCCCTCGGGGATCTCCGCCGTATAGTTGACGCTGAACGTCTCGTCGCACATCGCGTAGATGAGGTAGGGCTTTTTCCAGCCCGTGCCCTTGTACTTGTCGAGCATCGAAATACCGTAAAACAGGTGGCGCGCCTGGATCATCACCGCCGTCAGGAAGACCTGCACCGGCGCAAACGGCGCGAGCAGCATGCTCGTGGCGACAAATTCAAGGCTGCCGCCGAAGATGACGACGCTCATGATCATCGGATACCAGAAGCTAAAGCCCGACGTGCGCATATAGACGCCATAGGTCATGCCGAGAAATAAAAAGCCTGCGAAGATCGGGATGGTGTGCGGAAACGCGGCCTTCAGTGCCGCAACTGCGGGTGATTTGCTGTGCATGGGAACGGGAAACCTCCTTGTGGTGATGAAACGAAGCAGAAATGCGCCGGTTATTTTTGCGCCCGGTGCATAAACTGACCTGAGGTGATACGATGTCCTGTCAGGACGCGCTGCCCGCCGCCGTCAGCGCCGCCGCGGCGGCCATGGCGCAGGGAAAGAGCGATGAAGAGGTCGCGCTGCTCGCCGCCATCTTTACGCAGCTGGGCGACAGCCTTGCGATGATCGTCGTTCTGCGCGCGTGCGAAAAAAGCGGCGGCAGCGAGGCGGAATAAGGGAATCAGTCCTTGGCCGCCTCTTCTTTGCCTTCGTCCTTTTTGCCGCCCTGGGTGATGAACACGCCTGCGACCAGCGTGATGACCGAGCCGAGCAGGATGCGCGGCGTGAGCGTTTCATTTAAGAAGAGAATGCCGACAAAAATGCTCGTGATCGGCTCAAACGTACTCAAAATCGCTGCGCGCTGTGCGCCGATGAGGAACGTGCCCTTCTGGAAGAGCATGACCGCGCCGATGCAGATCATCAGCGAAAAGGCGAGCGCCGCGAGCCATCCGGCGAGGGTCTGCGGCAGGCAGAGCTGGTGCGAGAAGAGACAGAGAAAGAACATGCAGACCGCACTGATGAGCGCCATGTAGAAGGTCATACGAAAGCCCATGACCTCGTGGTGGCGGAAATGCGCTAAAAGCAGAATGTAGACGGCGTAGGTCACGCCGGACGTCAGCGCCAGCGCGACACCGAGCGGATCGACTGCACCGCTTGGGTCGATGAGAAGCAGAATGCCGAGGGAGCACAGGACCGCGCAGAAAAGCGCTTTTTTCTGCACCCGTTCGCGCAGCACCAGGCCGCCGAGCACCACGATGACGGGATAGGCGAAGTGGAATACCGTCGCCATGCCGGAGGCAAGATAGCAATACGAGCTGAACAGCAGGATCGGCGTGATACAGCAGCCGAAAAAGCCGGTCAGGCTGGTCTCGAGCAGCGCGCCGCGGCTGATGCGCAGCCCGCCCTGCTTTTGGCACAGCAGCGCGAGGACCGGGAGCGAGAGAAGATTGCGCAGAAACACCAGCGACATCGGCGTCACGCCCTGCGCGTAGAGAAAATTCGCGCCCAGCGGCATACAGCCGAAGATGACGGCGCTCAGGATCACGCAGAGATAGCCGAGCCACGGCGTTCGACGTTCCATGATTCTCCCCTCCTTTATATGAATAAAGTGAATGCATTTATCATACGCGCGCATTTCCTTCCGGTCAAGTGGGAAAAAGAAAAAACACCGCGTTGACAAATATTCTCGCGGCTGATATGCTGTGATATCATCAGAAAAAAGAGAGGAAAGCTATCATGTTTCTCTTTTATGTAAACCCGATATTGATCGCTGCGGCAGTCATTCCGGCCATTGTCCTGCTGCGCTTTGTCTACAAGGAGGACCGGCTCGACAAAGAGTCACCGGGGCTGCTGCTCTCGCTCGTGATTTTCGGCATTCTATCGACATTTGCTGCCATCGTGACCGAGCAGATCGGCGAGGCGATCTTGGGCATTCTCCTGCCGCAGAGTTCGACCGCCTACAACGTGCTGCTCTACTTCGTTGTGGTCGCGCTGTCGGAAGAGGGCTTTAAGTACCTGCTGCTCAAGAAGCGCACGTGGTATTCAAGCGAATTCAACTGCCAGTTCGACGGCGTGGTCTACGCCGTGTTCGTCGCGCTCGGCTTTGCCCTGTGGGAGAATATCAGCTATGTGCTGATGTACGGTCTCGGCACGGCGGCCATCCGCGCGGTCACGGCCGTGCCGGGGCACGCGTGCTTCGGTGTGTTCATGGGCGCTTTCTACGGCCTTGCCAAGCGCTACGACAACTTTGGCGACGAGTACCGCAGCCGCCGCTGCCGCCGCCTTGCCGTGCTCGTGCCGGTGCTGCTGCACGGCACGTACGATTTCATCGCAACGTATGAGTACGACGGCTATGCATGGATCTTCGTTGTGTTCGTTGTGCTGCTCTTCGCCGCGGCGTACCGCATGATCAAAAAGCTCTCGCGCGACGACCGCTTTATCGACGACAGCGACTACTACCACTATGACGGCCCCGAGTTCTGAAGAATGAAAAAAGCGCCCGCTCACCGAGCGGGCGCTTTTTCTATTTGAAAGTTATAATTCCATTTCGTACAGCTCGTCGCCGGCCTTGTGGAATCCGGCGCGCTCGAACATCCGCTGCGACTGCGCATTGAACGAGTAGATCTCCGCGTGCAGTTTCAGAATCTGCTGTTCTCTTGCGAGCTTCACGATCTCGCCGTCGACAATTCTGCGTTCCATGACAGACCTCTCTTACATGATGACTTTCGGCGGAAACGGGCTCAGATGTGCGCGATGCAGTCGTACGCGATACGCTCTCCGCCGTCGACGGCACCGTGGATGACGCCGCAGCGCCGGAAGCCATACGCTTCTAAAAGCCGCTGCATCGGGCGGTTATCCGCGTGCGTGTCGGCGCGCAGATAGCCGATCTGCGCGGTGCAGAAGTCAAAGCAGGCTCTCGACACGCCACGCGCTTTCCCGTTGGAGGCGAGACGGTGGATCGTGCCGTAGGGTTGATCGAGATGCCACGCGCCGTCTTCGATGACGCGGTAGCTCTCGTCCTCGCCGAGAAAGAGGGCGAATGTGCCGACGATCTCGCCATTTTCAAGCATCACATAGCTGCTGCCGCATGCGATATCATAGGTGACGATGCTGCGGTCTGGGTACTCGTCGCCCCATTGCGAGGCATTGCCGTTTGCGCGCATGTAGCGCTTTGCGGCGGCGAAGACGTCCAGCACCGTGTCGACGTCCTGCAAGGTGGTTTTGCGAATTTCCATTTTAGCCCTTGTGCTGCTCGAACCAGCCGGTGATCTCGTTTAAGCGGCGGATGCGATGCTTGGGCTTGCCGCTGCGGGAAAGCTCGTGGTTCTCGCCGCGGAAGAGCACAAGGCGGCTCTCGACGCCGTGCGCGATCAGCGCAGAGTACATCTGATAGCCCTGATCGACGGGGCAGCGGTAGTCCTCGAGCGAGTGGAGGAAGAGCGTCGGCGTTTTGACCTTGTCGGCGTACTTCATGGGGCTGTGCCACCAGAATTTTTCGACGTCCGGCCAGATGGTCGAGCCGCACTGATCCTCAGAAAAGTCCGGGCCGATGTCGGACACGCCGTAAAAGCTTGTCCAGTTCGAGATCGAGCGCTGGCTGGCGCAGGCGCGGAAGCGGTCGGTGTGGCCGATGATCCAGTTGGTCATGAAGCCGCCGTAGGAGCCGCCGGTCTCGAAGAGGTTATCTGCGTCCATCTCGGGATACTTTGCGAGCGCCGCGTCGCAGAACGCCATCAGATCATCGAAGTCGACCGTGCCGTACTTGCCGCGGATGTCCATGAACGCGCCGCGGCCCGTCGCTGCCGGTGGGGTTGCAGAAGATGACGAAGTAGCCACGGCTCGCCCAGTACTGCATCTCGTGATAGAACACGGGACCGTAGACGGTCTTGGGACCGCCGTGAATATCGAAGATGACGGGGTACTTTTTGCCCGCTTCGAAGTCCATCGGCTTTAGGATAAAGCCGTGCACCTCGTGGTCGCCCGCGGTGAGGTTGAGGGGGTCAGGCTGGGCAACGTATTTGCCGCGCAGCATGGCGTCGTTGAAGTGCGTGACGCGGCGGCCCGTCTCGTCGTAGAGCTCCTGCGGCTTCATGTCCCAGAGCGCGCAGAGGAGCATTTTGCCGTTCTTGCGGTCAAAGCAGTCGACGCTGCCGTCGCGCACGAGGACGGGGGAGACGGTGCCGTCTTCGAGCTTGTAGAGCCCCGCGCCGTCGAAGCGCGTCGAGATGAAGTACAGCACGTCGCCGTCCATCTTGAACGCCTGACCGCCGCCGTGGCGGACGTCGCAGCCGACGGAGGAGCCGATGGCCTCGCCGTAAACGGCGTAGGGCGTGACGGCGAGCGTCTCGTAGTCGAGCTTGTAAAAGTCGCAGTCCGTGTTCATGCCGAACTTGCCGTCCGCGGCCATGACGAGCAGGAAGGACTTGCCGAGCGCGTATGTCGCGATGACGAAGTCGGGGCGACTCTTGACGACGAGCTCCTGACGGCGCGAGGCAAGGTCGATGCGGTAAAGGTCCTGACCGCCGAAGTGCGCGGGGCGGGGGACGGAGACGTCGAGAAGACTGAAATAGACGGTCTTCTGATCCTCCGCGAGCTGGACATCGGAGACGTTGAAGCCCGCATCCGTCAGGCGGGTGAGGGACTTTTTCTTCGCATCGTAGTAGAAGAGACTTTCATACGCGCCGCGCGTGTATGTGCCGCCGTTCCACCACCAGGGTAGCTGAGAGATGACCTCGTAATCCTCGTTTTCCTTTTTGTCGTCAAAGTAGGCTTTCACGAGTTTCCTGTCGCCTTTATAGAGGTCCTCAAAGCCGGGAAAGGTCGAGCCGACGACAAGCAGGTCGCCGTTTTTGAGAGGGAAGACCTGCGAGACGGGGATGGGAAACGTGTAGGCAAGATCGGCCTCGCCGCCGTCGAGTGCGATCTTGTAGAAGCGGCTCGTGAGAGATGGTTCCTTTACCTCCTCACGGTCGCCCGCGAAAAGAACCGTGTTTTCATCCAAGTAGCAGAACGAGGATTCCTTGCCGCCGCCGGTCAGCGCGCGGACGCGGCCGCCTTTTAAAAGATAGAGGCGGGATTCGTAGCAATTTTTTTCTTTTTTCGCCTGACTCACGGTGAAGCAGGCGCTTGTCCCCTCGGGGGAGAATGTCACGTTCGCAAGTGAGCGGACGGCGCAGAAATCGTCAATGGCGATGGGCTTCATGGGAAAACTCCTTTCATCCGTCTGCGCGCAGAGCGGCGCAAAATCACGCAAGCATCATACCACAGCGACAAATATATTGCAATCCGCGGCAAAATCCGTCGAAGCGCACAAAAAAACATCTGCGGAAACCGCAGATGTTCACAAAAAATGCCTTGACTTTTCTGTACCCATTTGGTAAAATAAAGCGCTTATAAACGGGAAAGGGCGAGGAAAATTCCCCACCCATTACCGAGAGAATAGCATACCGCGGCAAAAAAAGCAAGATGCAGTTCGCTTTGTTTTACAACAAAGCCGGGTGTGTCGAACTGAATAGAGCCGCCGCAATACATTCCTTCAAGCGGACAGGGCTTGAAGAAAAGAAAGGCGTGAAGAGCAAAATGGCCAAAGACAAGATGTATGGCAAAACCCTTCGCAAGAATTTCGCCCGACACGAGGAGATCGTGGAGATGCCGAACCTGCTGGCGCTTCAGAAGAAGTCCTACCAGTGGTTCCTCGATACGGGCCTGCGCGAAGTCTTTTCCGACGTTGCCTCGATCTCGAACTACGCGGGCAACCTTGAGCTGAGCTTCATCGACTACAAGATGGACGAAGCGCCCAAGTACGACGTGCTCGAGTGCAAGGCGCGCGACGCGACGTATGCCGCCCCCCCCTGAAGGTGAGTGTGCGCCTCTACAACAAGGAGACCGGCGAGATCAAGGAGCAGGAGATCTTCATGGGCGACTTCCCGCTCATGACCGAGTCCGGCACGTTCGTCATCAACGGCGCCGAGCGCGTGGTGGTTTCCCAGCTCGTCCGTTCCCCCGGCATTTACTACGGCAAGGAGATCGACCTCAAGACCGACCTCCCGCTGCTGACGTCCACCGTCATCCCGTACCGCGGCGCATGGCTCGAATACGAGACCGACGCCAATGAGATGTTCTGGGTGCGCATCGACAAAAACCGCAAGATCCCCATCACCGAGCTGGTGCGCGCCATCGGCTTCAAGACCGACGCCGAGATCCTCGAGCTGTTCGGCGATGACGACCGCGTGGCCGTCACGCTCGAAAAGGACGCCTGCAAGACCTATGAAGAGGCCATGCTCGAGATCTACCGCAAGCTGCGCCCGGGCGAGCCGCCCACGGTCGAGGCCTGCGAGACCCTCATCAACAACCTCTTCTTCGACCCGCGCCGCTATGACCTGTCCATGGTCGGCCGCTACAAGTACAACAAGAAGCTCTCCCTGTGGGCGCGTATCCGCGGGCAGAAGCTTGTCTATCCCGTTGCCGATCCGCGCACGGGCGAGATCCTCTTCGACGCCGGCCACATCGTCACCGACGAGGAGGCCCGCGAGATGGACGCTATCGGCGTCAACGACGTGACCATCGAGGTCGATGGCCGCACGATGCGCGTTTTCTCCAACCACATGGTCGATCTCGGCCGCTTTGTCGACTTTGACCCCGTGGCCGAGTGCGGTATCAAGGAGCGCGTGCGCGAGAGCGTGCTCAAGGAGCTGCTCGAGCAGTACAGCGGCGAGGAGCTCAAAGAAGCTATCCGCGACAACGCCGACCGCCTCGTCCCCAAGCACATTCTGGTCGACGATATCCTCGCCTCCATCAACTACATGAACGCGCTGGCGCACGGCATCGTCTTTAAGGACGACATTGACCACCTCGGCAACCGCCGCCTGCGCTGCGTGGGCGAGCTGCTGCAGAACCAGTTCCGCATCGGTTTTTCCCGTATGGAGCGCGTCATTCGCGAGCGCATGACGATCCAGGATCTCGACATCGTCACCCCGCAGAGCCTCATCAACATCCGCCCCGTCACCGCGGCGATCAAGGAGTTCTTCGGATCGAGCCCTCTGTCCCAGTTCATGGACCAGACGAACCCGCTCGCCGAGCTGACGCACAAGCGCCGTCTGTCCGCTCTGGGCCCCGGCGGTCTTTCCCGCGAGCGCGCCAACATGGAAGTGCGAGACGTGCATTACAGCCACTATGGCCGTATGTGCCCGATCGAGACGCCGGAAGGTCCGAACATCGGCCTGATCTCCTACCTCGCGACCTACGCCCGCATCAACGAGTACGGCTTTATCGAAGCGCCGTTCCGCAAGGTCGACCACGAGACCTGCCGCGTGACCGACGAGATCGAATACATGACCGCAGACGTCGAGGACCAGTACATCGTCGGTCAGGCTGCCGAGCCTGTCGATGAAAACGGCTGCCTCGTCAACCAGCGTATCACCTGCCGCCACCGCGACGAGATCGTCGAGGTCGACCGTGACCGCGTCGACTATATCGATATCTCCCCGCGTATGATGGTCTCCATCGCGACGGCGATGATCCCGTTCCTGCCGAACGACGACGCGAACCGCGCCCTGATGGGCGCGAACATGCAGCGTCAGGCCGTTCCTCTGCTCCGCCCCGAGGCGCCCATCGTCGGCACCGGTATGGAGCACAAGATCTGCATGGACTCCGAGGTCGTCATCCTCGCCGAGGGCGACGGCATCGTCACCAAGATGGACGCACGCGCCATCACCGTTGCCTACGACAACGGCGAGACGAAGGAATACAAGCTCACGAAGTTCCTGCGCTCCAACCACGGCACCTGCATCAACCAGCACCCGATCGTCGACGTCGGCGAGCGCGTGCATGGCCGCCGCCTGAACGAGAACGGCGTGTGGGAAGATCCCACCGTCCTTGCCGACGGCCCGGCGACCGATCAGGGCGAGATCGCCCTCGGCCGCAACATCCTCGTCGGCTTCATGACCTGGGAAGGCTACAACTACGAGGACGCCGTTCTCCTGAACGAGCGCCTTGTCCGCGAGGACTATTACACCTCCATCCACCTCGAGGAGTACGAGCTTGACGCACGCGACACCAAGCTCGGCCCCGAAGAGATCACCCGCGATATCCCCAACGTCGGTGAGGACGCGCTCAAGGATCTCGACGAGCGCGGCATCATCCGCATCGGCGCTGAGGTTCACGCCGGCGATATCCTCGTCGGTAAGGTCACGCCCAAGGGCGAGACCGACCTGACCGCGGAAGAGCGCCTGCTGCGCGCCATCTTCGGCGAAAAGGCGCGCGAAGTGCGCGACACCTCCCTTAAGGTGCCCCACGGCGAGAGCGGCATCGTTGTCGATGCCAAGGTCTTCTCCCGCGAGGCGGGCGACGAGCTCGGCCCCGGCGTGAACATGGTCGTGCGCGTTTACATCGCGCAGCGCCGCAAGATCCAGCCGGGCGACAAGATGGCCGGCCGTCACGGCAACAAGGGCGTTGTCTCCCGCATCCTGCCGCAGGAGGATATGCCCTTCATGCCCGACGGTACGCCGCTCGATATCGTGCTGAACCCGCTGGGCGTTCCGTCCCGTATGAACATCGGTCAGGTGCTCGAGGTCCATCTGGGCTACGCCGCCAAGACCCTCGGCTACAAGGTCGCAACGCCGATCTTCGACGGTGCGAGCTACGAGGACATCCGCGAGGAGCTCATCAAGGCCGGTCTCGATCCCGAGGGCAAGAGCTGGCTGTACGACGGCCGTACCGGTGAGCGTTTCGACAACAAGGTCACCGTCGGTTACGTTTACTTCCTCAAGCTGCACCATCTGGTCGACGATAAGATCCACGCCCGTTCCACCGGACCCTACTCCCTTGTTACGCAGCAGCCGCTCGGCGGCAAGGCACAGTTCGGCGGCCAGCGCTTCGGCGAAATGGAAGTTTGGGCGCTCGAGGCTTACGGCGCAGCTTACACCCTGCAGGAGATCCTGACGGTCAAGTCCGACGACGTGACCGGCCGTGTGCGCACCTACGAGGCCATCGTCAAGGGCCACAATATCCCGCAGCCGGGCGTGCCCGAGTCGTTCAAGGTTCTTGTCAAGGAACTCCAGGCGCTCTGCCTCGATGTTCAGGTCCTCGACCGCGACGGCAACCAGATCGAGCTCAAGGAGGACGAAGACGCGATGGATACGTTCAACCTCGCCCGCATGGACGCCGAGGATGAGCGCCACCGCAGCAACCCTTTCGCCGATGAAGCCGAGCTCGAGGACGCAGGCTTTGAATATGTCGCTGATGATGAAGTCAACGCCGACTTTGCCAGCGACGATCAGGAAGACTGAGAAAAGGAGGAGCATATAGAAAATGAGTTACGCAACGTTTGACGCCATTAAAATCGGAATCGCTTCTCCGGAGATGATCCGTGAATGGTCTTACGGCGAGGTCAAAAAGCCCGAGACCATCAACTACCGCACCCTCAAGCCCGAGCGCGACGGCCTGTTCTGCGAGCGCATCTTTGGCCCCACGAAGGACTGGGAGTGCCACTGCGGCAAGTATAAGAAGATCCGCTACAAGGGCAAGATCTGCGACCGCTGCGGCGTGGAAGTCACGCGCGCCAAGGTTCGCCGCGAGCGCATGGGTCACATCGAGCTCGCCACGCCCGTTTCCCACATCTGGTATTTCAAGGGCATTCCCTCCCGCATGGGTCTGCTGCTCGACATCAGCCCCCGCATCCTTGAAAAGGTGCTGTATTTCGCCGCCTATATCGTCACCGATCCCGGCGAGACTCCGCTGATGCGCAACCAGATCCTCTCGGAGAAGGAATACCGCGATATGCGCGTGAGAAGTACGAGGACGATTTCGACGCCGGTATGGGCGCCGAGGCCGTCAAGAAGCTCCTCCAGCAGATCGACCTCGAAGCCTTGTCCGAGCAGCTCCACGCCGAACTCAAGAGCGCGAGCGGCCAGAAGAAGGCGCGTATCGTCAAGCGCCTTGAGGTCGTGGATGCCTTCCGCATCTCCGGCAACAAGCCCGAGTGGATGATCATCGACGTGCTGCCGGTCATTCCGCCCGAGATCCGCCCGATGGTCCAGCTCGACGGCGGCCGCTTCGCGACCTCCGACTTGAACGACCTCTACCGCCGCGTCATCAACCGCAACAACCGCTTGAAGCGCCTCATTCAGCTCAACGCGCCCGACATCATCGTGCGCAACGAGAAGCGCATGCTGCAGGAAGCGGTCGACGCGCTGATCGACAACGGCCGCCGCGGCCGCGCCGTCACCGGTGCGAATAACCGCGCACTCAAGTCCCTTTCCGACATGCTCAAGGGTAAGCAGGGCCGCTTCCGCCAGAACCTGCTGGGTAAGCGTGTTGACTATTCCGGCCGTAGCGTTATCTGCGTCGGCCCGGAGCTCAAGATCTACCAGTGCGGCGTGCCCAAGGAAATGGCGCTCGAGCTGTTCCGCCCCTTCATTATGAAGAAGCTCGTGGAGGACGGCGCCGCCAACAACATCAAGTCCGCCAAGAAGATGGTCGATAAGGGCCGCACCGAGGTCTGGGACGCGCTCGACGTCGTCATCAAGGATCACCCCGTCATGCTCAACCGCGCGCCGACGCTCCACCGCCTCGGTATTCAGGCGTTTGAGCCGGTGCTGGTCGAGGGCCGCGCCCTCAAGCTCCACCCGCTGAACTGTACCGCATTCAACGCGGACTTCGACGGCGACCAGATGGCCATTCACGTGCCTCTGTCTGCCGAGGCGCAGGCCGAGGCCCGTATCCTCATGCTCTCTGCCAACAACCTGCTGCGTCCGCAGGACGGCGGCCCTGTCACGGTGCCGACGCAGGATATGGTGTTGGGTTCCTACTACCTCACGTTCGAGCGCTTTGAAAACGGCGTTTCCCAGATGGATAACGACGAGTTCTGGCCGCAGGACATTGACTTTGCCCTTGCCGGCAAGCGCTACGACGAGCTGACCGACGAAGAGAAGGCCAGCGTGAATCTGCACGTTTACCGCGACGAGGACGAGGCCATGCTCGCCTACAACGACCACCTCATCGGTATCCACCAGCCCATCCTTGTCCGCACGGTCAAGCAGATGCCGGACGGCACCATGGGCAGCAAGGTCGTGCGCGTTACCATCGGCCGCATCATCTTCAACCGCAACATCCCGCAGGACCTTGGCTTTGTGAGGCGCGTGGATGAAAACGGCGAGCCGACCGAAAACTACTTCGACTACGAGATCACCGAGGTCTGCGGCAAGAAGCTGCTCGGCAAGATCGTCGACCGCACGATCAAGATGCACAACTTCACCATCGCGGCCGAAGTGCTCGATAACATCAAGGCCACGGGCTACAAGTTCTCCACCCGTGCGGCCATCAGTATCTCCGTTGCGGATATGACCATTCCGCCGGCAAAGTACACCCTCATCGCCGAGACCGAGCAGCGCGTTGTCGACATTGAAGACCAGTTCAAAATGGGCTTCATGACCGAAGACGAGCGCTACCGCGCCGTCGTCGCGGAGTGGGAAAAGACCACCGCCGACGTTACCGACGCCCTGCAGAAGAACATGGACCGCTACAACCCCATCTTCATGATGGCGGACTCCGGCGCCCGTGGTTCGATGAAGCAGATCCGTCAGCTGACCGGTATGCGCGGCCTGATGGCCAACACCGCCGGTAAGACGATCGAGATCCCGGTCAAGGCAAACTTCCGCGAAGGTCTGTCCGTCCTTGAATACTTCACTTCCTCCCGAGGCGCCCGTAAGGGCCTTGCCGATACGGCTCTTCGTACGGCAGACTCCGGTTACCTGACCCGCCGAATGGTCGACGTCTGCCAGGATGTCATCATCCGCTCCGACGACTGCGGCGCGACCCGCGGCATCACGATCAGCGAGATCAGCGAGAACGGCCAGGTCATCGAAAAGTTCTCCGAGCGCGTCAACGGCCGCTATCCGGTCCACGACGTGATGAAGCCCGGCACGGACGAGGTCCTCATTTCCAAGGATCACATGATGACCCCCGAGGATGCCGACCTCATGGAGAAGTTCGACATCCACTCCGTCGAGATCCGCACGGTGCTTACGTGCAAGGCCCACAGCGGTGTCTGTGCGAAGTGCTACGGCATGAACCTTGCCACCTCCAAGCCCGTCGGCCCCGGCGAGGCGGTCGGTATCATCGCGGCCCAGTCCATCGGCGAGCCCGGTACGCAGCTGACGATGCGAACCTTCCACACCGGCGGTGTTGCGGGCGGCGATATCACCCAGGGTCTTCCGCGAGTCGAGGAACTGTTTGAGGCGCGCCGTCCCAAGAAGATGGCGACCCTCGCCGAGATCGGCGGTAAGGTCCGCTTCGAAGAGGCGACCAAGGGCAGCCTGCTCAACATCATCGTCACCGCGGACGACGGCGACAACCGCATCTACTCCGTGCCGCACACCGGCCTGCGCGTGAACGACGGCGACGTCATCGCCAAGGGCACGCAGCTGCAGGACGGCGCGCTGTCCCCGCACGATATCCTGCGCATCCGCGGCACGTCCGCCGTTCATGACTACCTCATTCAGGAAGTTTTGAAGGTTTACCGTCAGCAGGGCGTTGACATCAACGATAAGCATATCGAGGTCATCGTCCGCCAGATGATGCGCAAGGTGCGCGTCGAGGAGTCCGGCGACACCAACCTGCTCTCCGGCTCGATGGTCGACCTGCTCGAGTATGAGGATGCCAACGAGGAGATCCGCGCGCGCAATGCCGCGGGCGAGGTCAACGCAGAGACCGGCGAAAAGCTGCAGGAGGCTGTTGCCACGCAGCTGCTCATGGGTATCACGAAGGCCTCTCTTGCGACCGACAGCTGGATGTCCGCCGCATCCTTCCAGGAAACGACCAAGGTTCTGACCGAAGCCGCCATCAAGGGTAAGGTCGACCACCTTGTTGGTCTGAAGGAGAACGTCATCATCGGTAAGCTCATCCCCGCCGGTGCAGGCCTGAACGCCTACCGCGAGTTTGCCGAGGAGATCGTTCCCGAGCCTGAGAAGCCCGAGGAAGAGCCGCACGAGCCGCGCATCATCACGAATGCCGTCGAAGTGTGAGTTAAGACCTCACGTATTGAATAGGTAAAAAGAGACGCGGAAAATTCCGCGTCTCTTTTTTGCCATTTTGGCGGAAAAAGGGAGAGTTTGACAGCCTCTTTTCAAAAGTTTGACGCGCCGGCGCGGAACGCACAAAAAAATTCGGGAAAAGCCCGTCGTTTCAGCGATTATTTTGTGTAGACAGCCATAAAAAACGCTTGACGGCTTGTGTGCCTCATGGTATAATTTCAACTTGCGTGGGTATGTCCCACGGAATTTGTCATACCGTCAGGAGGGACCTGCCGTGACGCCGGATCTGTCCACTTGCCGCAAGGTAGCGGGCATCAAGCAGACGATGCGTGCACTGCGGGAACACCGCGCGGAAAAGCTGTATATCGCCTGCGATGCAGACCCAGCCGTGCTTGCGCCGATCGAAGCGCTCGCACGCGAAGAGAACATCGAGATCGACGATCGCGCCACGATGGCGCAGCTTGGCCACAGCGCGGGCATCGCCGTTGGCGCGGCGGTGATCGCCGTTCTGAAAGACTAAGGTTTTTTCGGGATATTATTCCAATATCCTGTAAAAAATATATATCACATCATTTCAGGAAAGGAGAAACAAGAATGCCTACTTTTAACCAGTTGGTTCGCAAGGGCAGACAGCAGTCGACTTACAAGTCCAACTCCCCGGCTCTGCAGTATGGTCTTAACACGCTGAAGAACAAGGAGACCGACCTCGCCTCTCCCCAGAAGCGTGGCGTTTGCACCGCAGTTCGTACTGCGACCCCGAAGAAGCCGAACTCCGCTCTTCGTAAGATCGCCCGTGTCCGCCTCACCAATGGCTATGAGGTCACCGCTTACATCCCCGGCGTCGGTCATTCCCTGCAGGAGCACTCTGTGGTCATGATCCGCGGCGGCCGTGTGAAGGACCTCCCTGGTGTGCGTTACCACATCATCCGCGGCACTCTGGACGCTCAGGGCGTGCAGGGCCGTATGCAGTCCCGTTCCAAGTACGGCGCCAAGCGCCCGAAGCAGAAGTAAGGCTGCGACCTTGAAATGAGCTTTGCCGAAAAGGTTTGATATATATTTTTGTGTCATTCACCTCTTTGGCAGGCCGGAACACGATGGGGGAGAGCCCCATTCGCGAGTACCTATGATTTCTATATTATAAGAAGGAGGGAAGCAAAGTGCCCAGAAGAGGTAATGTTCCCAAGAGAGAAGTTCTGCCCGATCCCATGTACAACAGCGTCCTCGTGACCAAGCTCGTCAACAGCGTGATGCTCGACGGCAAGAAGGGCGTCGCCCAGAAGGTCGTTTACAGCGCGTTCGACATGATCAAGGACAAGACCGGCAACGAGCCTCTCGATGTTTTCAACCAGGCCATGGAGAATATCATGCCCAGCCTGGAGACCAAGTCCCGCCGCGTCGGCGGTGCCACCTATCAGGTGCCCATGGAGGTCCGTCCCGCCCGTCGTCAGACCCTCGGTCTGCGTTGGCTGACGGCCTATGCCCGTGCCCGTGGTGAGCGCACCATGGCCGAGCGTCTGGCCGGCGAGATCATGGATGCTGCCAACAACAGCGGCAGCGCCGTGAAGAAACGCGAAGATACCCACAAGATGGCCGAATCCAACAAGGCATTCGCCCACTTCCGCTGGTAACGGAGGAACGAGAGAATTATGGCAAGAAAAGTCTCTCTGGAAAACACCAGAAATATCGGCATCATGGCCCATATCGACGCTGGCAAGACCACGACTACCGAGCGTATTCTGTACTACACCGGCGTCAACTACAAGATCGGCGAGACCCACGACGGTACCGCCACGATGGACTGGATGGCTCAGGAACAGGAGCGTGGTATCACCATCACCTCCGCTGCCACCACCTGCTACTGGAAGGGCAGCAAGAACCAGTTCCCGCAGACCCGCCTGAACATCATCGACACCCCGGGCCACGTCGACTTCACCGTTGAGGTCGAGCGCTCCCTGCGCGTTCTGGACGGCTCTGTGACCGTTCTCTGCGCCAAGGGCGGCGTTGAGCCCCAGTCTGAGACGGTGTGGCGTCAGGCTGATAACTACAAGGTCCCCCGCATGATCTACGTCAACAAGATGGATATCATGGGCGCGGACTTCTACAACGTTCTGCACATGATCCACGACCGTCTCAAGTGCAACGCTGTCCCCATCCAGCTGCCGATCGGCTCTGAAGACACCTTCAAGGGCATCATCGACCTGGTGGAGATGGACGCTGATATCTACTACGACGAGCTCGGCAAGGACATGCGCGTCGAGGAGATCCCCGAGGACATGCTCGAGCTCGCTCAGGAGTATCGCACCAAGCTCGTTGACGCTTGCGCCGACCTGAACGACGAGATCATGGAGCTGGCGCTCGAAGAGAAGCCCGTTCCTCAGGACCTCATCCGCAAGACCATCCGTCAGGCCACCATCGACAATAAGATGGTTCCTGTCACCTGCGGTACCTCTTACAAGAACAAGGGCGTTCAGAAGCTGCTGGACGCGATCGTCGACTACATGCCGTCCCCCGTGGATATCCCCGCGATCGACGGTGTGAACCCCGACACCGGTGAGGAAGATGTCCGTCACGCGGACGATAACGCGCCGTTCTCCGGTCTCGCGTTCAAGATCGCGACCGACCCGTTCGTCGGCCGTCTGTCCTTCGTTCGCGTGTACTCCGGTATTCTGAATACCGGTACCGCCGTTCTCAACTCCACCAAGCATCAGAGAGAGCGCATCGGCCGCATCCTGCAGATGCACGCCAACCACCGCGAGGATATCGAGTGCTGCTACGCCGGCGACATCTGCGCCGTCATCGGCCTCAAGAACACCACCACCGGTGATACGCTCTGCGATGAAAAGGCTCCGATCATCCTGGAGTCCATGGAATTCCCCGAGCCCGTGATCCGCGTCGCCATCGAGCCCAAGACCAAGGCCGGTCAGGAGAAGATGGGCATCGCGCTGATGAAGCTGGCTGAGGAAGACCCGACCTTCAAGACCTACACCGATGAAGAGACCGGTCAGACCATCATCGCCGGTATGGGTGAGCTCCATCTGGAGATCATTGTCGACCGCCTGCTCCGTGAGTACAAGGTCGAGGCGAATGTCGGCGCTCCCCAGGTCGCCTACAAGGAGACCATCACCAAGGCTGTCGATCAGGATACCAAGTACGCCCGTCAGAGCGGTGGTAAGGGTCAGTACGGTCACGTCAAGATCCATGTCGAGCCCAACGAGTCCGGCAAGGGTTACGAGTTTGTCAACGCCCTCGTCGGCGGCGCGATCCCCAAGGAATACGTTCCCGCGATCGATGCCGGTATTCAGGGCGCCATGCTCTCCGGTGTTCTCGCCGGTTACCCGGTCGTCGACGTCAAGGTCACGCTGTACGACGGTTCTTATCACGAGGTCGACTCCTCTGAAATGGCGTTCAAGATCGCCGGCTCCATGGCCTTCAAGGAGGCCTGCCAGAAGGCCGGCCCGACGCTGCTCGAGCCGATCATGAAGGTCAGCGTCATTGTCCCAGACGAGTATATGGGTGATGTCATCGGCGACCTCAACAGCCGCCGCGGTCAGATCCAGGGCTTCGAGGCCCGCAGCGGCGCGCAGCAGATCGACGCCTTTGTTCCGCTTGCTGAGATGTTCGGCTACGCGACCGACCTCCGCTCCTGCACGCAGGGCCGCGGTCAGTACACGATGGAGCCCGCGCATTATATCGAGATCCCGAAGAACATTCAGGAGAAGATCATCAACCAGCGCACGAACCGCGCCTGATAAAAAGGTATTGCAAAATACCGCGTTTTACGGTAAAATACCGGTGTATGTAAATGACACCGGCAAACAACGAAATTTTTTCATAGGAGGATCACTCTAATGGCTAAGCAGAAATTCGAGCGTACCAAGCCCCACGTAAACATTGGTACCATCGGTCATATCGACCATGGTAAGACCACCCTGACCGCCGCGATCACCAAGTTCCTCGCCATGCAGGGCGGTGCTGACTACACCGATTACAGCTCCATCGATAAGGCTCCGGAAGAGCGCGAGCGTGGTATCACCATCAACACCGCTCACGTTGAGTACCAGACCTTCGACCGCGTTGGCCACAACTACAAGACCGGCGAGGACAACGCCCAGATTCAGGGCCGTCACTATGCCCACGTCGACTGCCCGGGCCACGCCGACTATATCAAGAACATGATCACTGGCGCTGCTCAGATGGACGGTGCTATCCTGGTCATCGCCGCTTCCGACGGCCCCATGGCCCAGACTCGTGAGCACCTGCTGCTCGCCCGTCAGGTTAACGTGCCTTCCGTTCTCGTTTTCCTGAACAAGTGCGACCAGGTCGACGATGAAGAGCTGCTCGAGCTCGTCGAGATGGAAGTCCGCGAGATGCTCGACTTCTACAGCTTCCCCGGCGACGAGACCCCGATCATCCGCGGCAGCGCTCTGAACGCCCTGATCTCCGAGTCCAAGGACATCGACGCTCCCGAGTACAAGTGCATGCACGAGCTCATGGACGCTGTTGATACCTGGATCCCCACGCCCGACCGTAAGGCCGACCAGCCGTTCCTGATGCCCGTTGAGGACGTCTTCACGATTTCTGGTCGTGGTACCGTCGCTACCGGCCGTGTTGAGCGTGGCCAGCTGAAGCTCGGCGAGGAAGTCGAGATCATCGGTCTGACCGACGAGCGTCGCAAGACCGTCGTCACCGGTATCGAAATGTTCCACAAGCTGCTCGACTACGCCGAGGCTGGTGATAACATCGGTACCCTGCTCCGTGGTGTTGCCAAGAACGAGATCGAGCGCGGCCAGGTTCTGTCCAAGCCCGGTTCCATTCACCCC
>VOFB01000214.1_pt1 | contig 128000 bp, 217 predicted proteins | sample 5384141 | NCBI WGS metagenome assembly VOFB01 (sample SAMN12384721, study PRJNA508395) | human gut metagenome | isolation source: healthy gut A | host: Homo sapiens
GTGTCCGACACGGCCCGTGTGATCGGCTGCTATGCGACATCATTGCCATGCGCCACCCGAAGGAGGGCGCGCCCCTGGTGGCCTCCTCTCCTCACCAGTGCCCATCATCAACGCCGGCGACGGCGGCCACCAGCATCCCACGCAGACGCTGACGGACCTTTTGACCATCCACGCCGAAAAAGGCCGGCTCAGCGGCCCGACCATCGGGCTGTGCGGCGACCTCAGTTCTGGCCGCACAGTGCACCCCTGATCACCGCCCTGGCCCGCTACGAGAACATTCGCTTTTTCCTCATCTCCGGATGAACTTCGCATCCCCCGACTTTGTCCGCGAAGAAGGTGCTCGGAAGCCAACCACATTCCCTAAAGGAATGCGACGCCTTGGACGGCGCATTGCCCAAACTGACATCCTGTACATGACCCGGGCAGAAAGAGCGCTTTTTCAACGAGGAAGATTATATCCGCCTGAAAAACCATTACATCCTGGACAGCGAAAAAATGAAACTGGCTAAAGAGGATATGATTGTGATGCACCCCTGCCCCGGGTGAACGAAATTTCCGTGGACGTGGATACCGACGCGCGCGCCATTTACTTCAAACAGGCGCAGTACGGCGTTTACACATCCGCATGGCGCTCATCATGAAACTTTTGGGATTGGAGGCTTAACGTTATGTTGAATATCAGCGGAATCGAAGAAGGCTACGTCATTGACCACATCCGCGCGGGCTCCTGCATGAAAATCTATGACGCGCTGAACCTGGACAAGTGCGAGGGCGAAGTGGCAATTATCAAAAACGCCAAAAGCGGCAAGCTGGGCAAAAAAAGATATCATCAAAATCGAAGGGCTGGTGCCCCTGGATCTGGAGCTGCTGGGCTTTTCTGGACGACAACATCACCGTGGACATTATCAAAAACAACAAGATCATCGAAAAGAAAAAGCTTATCGCTGCCGGATAAAATCACCGGCGTAGCAGTATGCAGAAATCCCGCTGCATCACCTCCATCGAGCAGGGACTGAAGCAGACTTTCATCCTCTCCGACCGGAAACGGCATATATACCGCTGCATGTACTGCGAAGCGGCTTTTGAGCAGACAGCGGGAAAAGCGCGTTCTGCGCCGAAAGGGCACAGAACGCGCTTTTTTGTTTTTTATGCCCCCAGTGTAGCCGCCATCACAGCCTTAATGGTGTGCATCCGGTTTTCCGCCTCATCAAAGACGATGGACTGTTCCGACTCGAACACCTCATCGGTGACCTCCATCGCCTCACGGCCGAATTTCTGCCCCATTTCTTTCCCACAGTGGTTTTCCAGTCATGAAACGCGGGCAGGCAGTGCATGAAGCGGCACTGAGATCCGGCGTTGTCCATCAGCGCGCGGTTTATGATAGGGCGCCAGCGCCGCGATGCGCTCAGCCCACACCTCCGCCGGCTCGCCCATGGACACCCACACGTCGGTGTAGATCACGTCCGCGCGCGTGGCCTCCATGGGATCCTCCAAGAAACGCAGCTGCGCGCCGCTTTCGGCGGCAAAACCGCGGCACTGTTCGATGAGCTTTTCCTCCGGGAAATAGACCCTGGGCGCACAGGCCGTAAAGTTCACACCCATTTTCGCACAGCCCACCATCAGGAATTACCCATATTAGCGGGCGTCGCCCATATAGACGAAATTCAGGCCCGCAAGCTTTCGAAATGCTCCCGCATCGTGAGAAAAATCCGCCAGGATCTGAGTGGGATGGGCCTCATTGGTCAGGCCGTTCCACACGGGAACGCCGGCATATCGACCAAGCTCTTCCACGATTTCCTGCCCAAACCCCCGGTACTCGATGCCGTCAAACATCCGTCCCAGCACCCGAGCTGTGTCGGCAATGCTCTCTTTTTCCCGATCTGAGAACCGGAGGGGATCGAGATACGTCGCCCCCATACCCAGATCATGGGCTGCCACTTCAAAGGCGCAGCGGGTTCGAGTGCTGGTTTTTTCAAAATCAGCGCAATATTTTGCCCCGCAGCGTATCGTGGGCCACGCCTTTTTTCTTTTTGGCTTTCAGCTCTGCCGCCAAATCAATAAGCCCGCCAATCTCCTCAGGCGTGAAATCCAGCAGTTTCAAAAAAAGTTTCTGTGTTTCAGATCCATTGCGGTGTTCCTCCTGTGTTGTTTCTCTCTTGTCACAGCGCCCGCCGGATAGCCTCCAGCAGGTCTGCAAAGGTCTCGTACGCCGGCAACTCCGGATGATCCCGGCGGATCTGCTCCGTGCTGCGGAACAAAAGCCCGCCTTACTGGCGCGGATCATGTCCAGATCGTTGTAGCTGTCCCCGGCGGCGATGGTATCGTAGCCCATGGACTGCAGGGCTTCACGGTGGTGAGCTTGGAGTGCTCACAGCGCATGTGAAATCCCGGTGATCGCGGCCCCGGCGCCACTTCCAACGCGTTGCACAGCAACGTGGGCCAGCCCAGCTTGGCCATCAGCGGTCTGGCGAATTCTTCAAAGGTGTCGCTGAGGATCACTACCTGCGTCAACGCGCGCAGTTCATCCAGAAATTCTTTTGGCCCCAGGCAGCGGGTCAATGTTTGCAATGGTGGTCTGGATCTCCTGCAGCCCCAGGCCGTGCTCCTTCAAAATACCCAAGCGCCAGCGCATCAACTGTCGTAATCCGGTTCGTCCCGGGTGGTACGCTTGAGTTCAGGGATGCCGCTCTCAGCGGCAAAGGCGACCCAGATTTCAGGTACCAGGACACCCTCCATATCCAGGCAAACAATATTCATGGCGCGCTCCTCCTGTCATTTTGGTTTTCTATGCTTTAACGCAATAAATTTTCTGTGCGTATTATAGCACAGTTCCACTGCCGCGCACAATAGCCGTTTTTCCTCTGCCATACAGCCTTGATAGAAACGCCCCTTTTGTGAGAATTATGGAATACTGATACCGTGCCGCCATCATACCAGCAGCGGCAACTTGGGGCTGAAAAACAGGGGGAAATTTTTTCGATGCCAGCCTGGGCTTCAAAGCCGGCCGGCTGAGACGCTGGAAGACAGCGCAGCGGAACAGCCCCTGCTCCGCTCCCGGCACGAAGTCGATTGCTGTTATAGATTTTTCCTGAAAATGGGAAGTGCAGCAATCCATCCCCCAATATAACACGAAGCAGAGCCTCTGTATATGAAATACATCTGCATTTGAAAAAAATTTATTTCCCGGTACTTGACATTCTCCCATATATTAAGTATATTAGAAATATCTTAATTACTTGTTCTGGAGGTCTTATGCCAAACCGATTCAAACTTGCTGAAATTGGATCCGAATGCGTTGCCTGCGGATGCTGCGTCCGCGTGTGTCCCCGGGGCGCAGTCCAGGTCCTTTGGGGTATACGCGCTCAAGCCGACCCGGAAAAATGTATTGGCTGTGGAAATGTGCAAGAACATGCCCGGCTGCTGTGATTGAAATGATTGAACGGGGGGCTGCACAGTGAAAAAAACGGAAATGGTCCAATTATCTTTGGGTGGTTGAGCTGCTTTACCTTTGTCTGGGACTGTTTAACATTTTATTTGCATGGCTGGGGATGCTGTTTTTACCATTCCGCTGCTGGTCGCCGTATTCGGCGGCAGTAAAAGCCTACTGCAATCGATACTGCGGACGCGGCCAGCTGCTGGGCATACTGGGCGAAAAAGCTGAAATTGTCACGAAACACACCGCCGCCTAAATTTTTGCGGAGCCGGTGGTTCCGCTACGGCTTCCTGGCCTTTTTCATGGTGATGTTCGGCCGGATGCTGTTCGCCACATATCAAGTGTTTACAGGCGCGCCTCTTTCACAGACGGTAACGCTCCTGTGGACATTCAAACTGCCCCTGGCAGTGGGCAGATGTCAGTTTGGCAGCTCCCTGGGCTGCGCAGTTTGCATTTGGTTTTTCAGTGTCATGCTCACTTCCACCGTGCTGGGGATCGCCACAATGGTGTTGTTCCGTCCCAGATCCTGGTGCGTTTACTGCCCGATGGGGAACCATGACGCAGGGAATCTGCGCACAAAGAAACAGAAAGAAGGCAAATCTCTATGGAAGAACAGGCCAAAAAAATTGCGGAGCTTCTGAAACTGCTGGCAAATGAACACCGGCTATTGATTTTATGCGCGCTGATCCAGGGAAACTCACTGTGGGGAAATTCATAAGCACGCCCCCAATATTACCGCCTCTGCCTTGTCTCAGCACCTGAATCAACTGAGAACCGCCGGAATCCTTTCCTCTGAGAAACAGGGAATGAACGTAATATACTGGATCCGAGACGAACGGGTCATCGCTCTGATGGCGTCTATCAAAGAGCAATACTGCAAATCAGAAAGTGGTGCAACAATATGAAAATTATCGTAAATCCGCAGAAATGTCCGCAAAATCACTCGTGCCCGTCCATCGCGGTTTGTCCTAAAACGCCATTACTCAGCGGGACATCCGCTCCCTCCCCATGATTGACGACGCAAAATGTATTGTCTGCGGAAAAATGCATTCGGTTCTGCCCGAAAACGCGTTTGAAAAAGTACCTTAAACATCCCTGCAACCAGCGGGCCGTCCCTCGTTTTCCTGTCTCAGTTTCTCATCACGATGCAAAACGCCGTTGCCCGCACCATCCACAAATATATAACGAAAGCCAGACGAACAATTGGTGTTCGTCTGGCTTTCGTCTGAACATCGCAACACTATAGATGCCGCAGTAACATAGCATGGAATATCATGCCGCAATCAATAGCACTGCTTGAACTCATTACAGAAAAGCTTTATCTGTTCCGAATATTTATTAAGATCTCTCTGTACCGTATAAGTAAAGTTGTTGATTTTTTCATTCTGTGGAGCAGTTCTCACTTTTCGTTATAGAATTCGCTAAAACTTACTACATTATATTGTTTAATGTCATCCGCGTGGATTCCAAGATCACTGAAAAATGAATTGGCATAAAGCTGCAATTGTTTTACAGCATCTCGTTCTCTGTGTTGTCAAGAGATTTGAGTATGCTGCCCAGACTTTGTTACAAGATTCCTTGACTTCAAACGCATTGAGAACATAAGAAACATAGAGAATGGAAGGATCCTCTATAGGAGGATACTCTATTAACTGAGATTCTTGCCTTTTACCGAAGATAGCAGCTCATATAATGCGTATTTTTTTATCTGCGAGATATCTTCGAGTTGCTTTTTTCTGAAGCCAATTGAGAAAACAAGTAGCGAAGCACTAAATACAAGCATCGTAGAAAAATGTAAGTTGCAATTTCTTTAATTCTTTGGATATCAAAAGTAAAGTTAAAAGAAACGAGATCTTTAAAGGATACATCAGAATTTGCTAAAATAAGACCCAACAGGCTTGCAAGTAGTCCTATGATACAGGCGCTAATGTAATAGCGAGAACGTTTCATGTAGTTATCTCCAATCTGTAATGATAACTGCTGCGTTAGATTGTTCAGATTATTTTTAAATCTTTCGCAGTTAAGCTATGTAAGATTGTTACAGGTATGCTGTTCCGTAATGCTGAAGCTTTTGCAAGGTTTATTCCGGAAAAACACAGTACCTGAAGTTTCATTTTTGCCTTTTCAGAGTTTCTCCCTTTAAGACGAATGAAGATTTGTTCGTAAGTGTTATATAATGCTAAGCCATAAACAACAGGAAGATTTAAGAAAAGCAATACGATGGGGAGCAGAAAGGACTTTAGTGTTTCTATGTTAATAAAGCCCTCTGGAGCTTGGGCAAAACGTTGTATAGCGGTTATTAGAATTATAAGTCCCCATAGAACAGTTAAGCGATCGAAAAACTTTTTTAACAGGGTGATGCTTTTTCTCCCGTTCAGACAAAGCATATACCAAAGAGAAGAATACTGTTATCGGTATGAGAATGATTTCTACCCATAAACTAAAGGTCCAGAAACCCACAAAGAATTCGATGATGACAGATAACGCTATATTCTCTTTTATCAAGTTGCCGAAGAAGCGGTTATCTTTTGCTTTTTCAATTGTTTTTACGAAAATCGGAAACTCTACAAGGAGAACCCAGAATACTGTATCTTTGAGTAAATTGATGTTCCAAAAGCCAATCCACTTCAGAAAAGCAAGGACCAGGAACAAGAATCCGGCAAATACTAAGTAAAAGGCAATAAATTTTTTACTTAATAGAAGAATGATTATCTTTTTTAAGTGGCTTTCTTGCGGATTTTACGAAAAGAAGAGCAATACCGGAAACCATTACCCAAAAGCCAACGGCAATTTCACGATTATTAAATATTGCTTGAAGTGTATCCAATAGATTTCCTCCGTTTGCTCAGTTGCATTACTTTGTTATTATATCAATCATTTCAAGGACTTCAAATGTTCGGTGTTAATGTTGTATTTTTTGTGATAGGTTTACTGTGTTATTAATTGGCGGAGATGCTATGCCTATTGAATATCCTGTGGATTTCAAGCGGAAAATCATTCGGCGTTATGAAAAAGGAGAATCCATCAAGGAACTTAGTCAAGAGTTTCATATTGCACAGAGCACGATTTACCATTGGCGTAAGTTATTCTGTTCTATTCAGACGCCGCAGCATACCTACACGCCCAAAGAATTTGATGTGCTTTCGAGAAAGCTTGAGAAAATGGAGCATGAAGTGGAGATCATTCGCCTTTCGGATTTCTTGCCAAAGTGCCGCTCCGCAGGAAACTTGAAGTACTGGAAAAGACATACCGTGAAAATCAACAGTTCAGTGTACATGAGTTATGCGAAGCCCTGGGGTTGCCGGGGCACTTTTTATAATCACATATTTCGTCGTGTAGATCGAAGTAAACGAGAAGAAGAGCAAGCAGAGCTGATGTTAAGGGTACAGCAGATTTTTGATGACAGCCAGCAGCGCTTTGGTGCCGAGAAGATCAGAACCATTTTAGCGCAAAATGGGATGAAGGTCAGTGCCAAACGAATCTCTGCAATCATGCAGGAATTGGATCTTAGAAGTATTCGTTCCGATGCGAAAAAGCAGTATAAAAAGCGGCAGCAATATGCAAAACGCAATTTACTCGAAAGAGAATTCGTTGCGGAGCGTCCAAACCAGATATGGGTCAGTGATATTACATACTTTAGGGTTAACAACTATTGGGTATATCTCTGCATCATTTTGGATCTCTATGCCCGCAGGATCGTAGGTTACAGAGTATCTCGTAACGCCAGTACCAACTTGGTTACTGCCACATTTCGAAATGCTTATCAGGAACGCGGCAAGCCGACAAATCTGACATTCCATAGTGATCGAGGAAAGCAGTACACATCTGCTGCTTTTACGCTGCTTCTTCAAAAGAATGGAGTCAAACAGTCTTTTTCTGCTACTGGCCGCCCACATGACAACGCAGTTGCTGAAACTTTTTTGCAACATTCAAAAAAGAAGAGGCATACCGCAGAGAGTATACCTCAGAGCAAAGCTTTTTCAAAAGCGTTGAGCAATACATTCAATTCTATAATGAAGTTCGTCCGCACCAAACACTCAAATACCAGACGCCGCAGGCCTTTGAAGAGAAGTACTATGCCAGTTTTATCGAAAATGGGTGTTCAAATAGCGTCATGGAATGAAAATAATACTTTTTCATTTAGAGATTTTTGAAGTGCGCCGCCCGAAATATAAAAAAGAAAAAGCCTTGATACGACAAGGCTTTCCAAAATGAGAAGTCCGTTTTCGATAAAAATGTTCGAAAACGGACTTCGTTCATTTGGTGGACCCGAAGGGGATCGAACCCTCGAACCTCACGGATGCGAACCGTGCGCTCTCCCAGCTGAGCTACGGGCCCTTATTCATATCAAGCGTTTGATAGTATATCACGCGACAGGATGGTTGTCAAGGCAGCGGGAGCCTTTTTCCGCAAAAAACTGCAAATAGGCCCCCCGCTTCGTCTCCATCGCCCTTTTACAGGCCAAAGCCGCCCAGATTCAAGCCGCCGGCCGCCTTATTGACTGCATTTTCCATGGCCTCATCCGCCTGACGCAATGCCTCATTGACAGCCGAAATTACCAGATCCTGAAGCATCTCCACATCCTCGGGATCCACTGCTTCGGGCTTGATGGCAATGCCCGTCATTTCTTTTTCCCGTTCACCGTGGCGCTGACCGCGCCGCCGCCAACGGAAGCAGTAAATACCTGGGCCTCCACAGCCTCCTGGGCTTCCTTCACATCCTGCTGCATTTTCATAATTTTCTGCTGCATCTGCTGTTGCTGGCGCATCATGTTGCCGCCGCCGAATCCGCCTTTAAATCCCTTTGCCATTTCGCATTTCCCTCACTTTATCCTGTTATTGTATCATCATGGTTACTGAATCTTGAAATTGTCAAAGCCCTGCATCTTGTTCAGTAAATGTTCCAGAGGATCTGCATCTGCCTGCTGTTTCGGCTGCGGCGCCGGTGCACTGCCAACCCGCGGCGCTGCAGCTTCCCCTCCGCCTGCAGCGGGACGCTGCGCGGAGGCCGATTTTGTAACCACCCGCACCGCGATGCTCCGTCCCAGGAACTCTGAAGCTGTCTGGCGGAGCACCTCCACCACATCATCTTTGGAAAGCGTATTCTTCACCAGATCGTTATCGCACTGGACAATCAGCTGATCGCCCTCCAGAACACCGCCGGCCATATTGAGAAAAGCCCGCTTTGCCATAGGAAGCCGGGCCTTAAACTGCTCCAGCAGCGCCGGCCAGCACTCGTCCGTTTCCCGCACAGGCGGAGGAGGCGGCGTATTATCCCGTGGCACGGCGCTCACAGTTCGGCGCGGGGCTGCCGGCTCTGCCGGCTGCGCAGGAGCCGGCATATCGTAATCCTGTGTCAAACTGCTGGCGCCAGGATCGTCTGCATCCGTGGGCAGCGGTGGCGCATCTTCCCAGGGAGCATCATCCACCGGGGAAACCGGAACAGGAGTTGCCGCGCTTCTCCGTTTCTCCTGCGCCGCCGGAGCGGCAGCAATCGGCGCTCCTGCAGCGCTTTCACCGCAGATTCCAGTTTTTCACACGGGACACCAGCGCCGTCCAATCGCCGGACAGGCTCTGATCGCACAATTTCAAAATACAAAGCTCCGCGTCGGTGCGCAGGTTCGTGCTGCGCAGAAGGCCGGCGCTGGTATTCTGCAGCGTGGTCAGGATCGCAATGAGCCGGGACGCATCGGCGGCAGTCCCCAGCTCTTCCAGCGTGGCGCTGTCATAACCGCCGGAGAGCAGCGCCGCACCGCCTTTTGGGCGCGGTTTTGCGGATCAGCAGATCCCGCCCCAGCGTGGAGAGCGCGCTGAGCACCGCCCCCATGTCTTTTCCGCCAGCGTAGAGCTGATGAAGCAGCGTCAGGGCGCCCTGCGCATCCTCGTTCAAAATGCAGCGCATCAGCTGCGCCGTCTGCAGATTGCCCGCCAGCCCCAAAGCGTCCAGCACCGCCCGGGCATCCACTGTGCCGCCGGAGGCCGCACATTGATCCAGCAGACTCAGTCCGTCACGCAGCGCGCCGTCGGCCAGACGGGAAAGAAGCTCTGCGCCGTCTTCCGTTAAATCAATTTGTTCCTGTTGTGCCACATAGCGCAGGCGGCGCTGCACATCTTCCGGCGTGATGCGCTTAAAGAAAAGCGCTGGCAGCGGGGGAGGATTGTAGCCGGCACTTTGTGCAGCTCCGTCGTTGCTAAAATAAAAATGAGATGCTCCGGCGGCTCTTCCAGAATTTTCAGCAGCGCATTGAACGCAGAAGTAGAGAGCATATGCACTTCGTCCACAATGTATACGCGCTTTTTACATTGGCTGGGGCGTACACCGCCTCATCCCGCAGAGCCCGGATCTGCTCAACGCCGTTATTGGAAGCAGCATCCAGCTCCAGCACGTCCAGAAATCCGCCGCTTTCGATACCGAGACAGCTGGGACAGCGGTTGCAGGGGTTTCCATTTTCCGGCTGTTCGCAGTTCACCGCTTTGGCCAGGATCTTGGCGCAGGTCGTCTTCCCGGTGCCCCGGGTACCGGTAAACAGATACGCATGGGACAGCCGCCCCTCCGCCACTTGGCGCTTGAGCGTTTCCGTAATATGCCCTGTCCCACCACATCTTCAAAGGTCTTGGGCCGCCATTTGCGATAGAGCGCCTGATACAAAGGCAAAACCACCTTTCGTTCAAATCGGGATTCTGAGTACGGCAAAACGCATACTGCGCGCAGCAAAGATGCGCCTGCCCGGCACTCCGCTGTCTGCGGTCGGCCGCAGACGCCTTCGCCGCTGCACAACTCTCCAGAAAGGGCCTGGCCCTTCCGAAAAAACGCAAAAGCCCTGCGCAAGCATCCCCTTTCAGACTCGGCACCCTCGCGGCACATGGACATTCCCGCTTAATGCTGCTCGGTTCCCCGCCTGACATGATTCACAGGCATCCATTGCGCGAGACCGAAATTCCTGCCGTGAATGCTTGCGCAGGACTTTTCGCAAAGTGCTAATAGTATACTACAGTTCCGTTCCATTTGCAAGAGGAAAATGACCAGCCTCCTTCCAGAAGGTGAAAAAAGAGTACCGTCCCGGCAAGTTTTTCTTGACAGTGCCGCCCGGCCAGCGCTATACTCATAACAGTGTTATATAACATTGTTATGAGTGGAGAAAAATGTATGACGCAGAGAAACCGGCCACGCAGCAGGCAATCCTGGCCGCGGCTCAGGCAGAGTTTTGGGAGAAGGGATTCCAGCGCGCTTCACTGCGCAGCATCGTCAAGGCAGCCGGCGTAACTACCGGCGCCCTATATGGGTATTACGGCAGCAAGGAAGCCCTGTTTGAAGCGCTGGTGGGCCAACAATATGAGTATATCATGTCCCACTACCGAAAGGCTCAGGAGGATTTTACCCGTATTCCTCCGGCAGCAGCCTGATCACATGGGCGATATTTCCGCCCAATGCATGATGGATCTGCTGCTGTATGCCTATGACCACCTGAAGGCATGCCAGTTGCTGCTGTGCCGCGCCGAAGGCACCCGCTTTTGCCCATATGGTGGATGAAATGGTGGCCATTGAAGTGCAGGGCACCATGAATACCTGCAGGTGCTTTCACAGTTGGGCCGCCCCGCACCGGCCATCGATCCAAAGCTGGAACACATCCTGATCACTGGTATGTTTAATGCCTATTTCGAGCTGGTGCTCCACGAAATGCCGCTGGAGCAGGCAAAAGCCTACCTGTATGAACTGCATGCTTTTTACACCGCAGGCTGGATGAAAATTATGGGGCAGTAGCTCTATAATTTTTTACGCAAAAGGTTAGTATTAACTAACTTTGCAAAACCTGTCATCCGCCCATCTGCCGCATAGCCGCACATTATTTGATTCCCATTTCCACCCGCAGAAAACTGGATAAAGGAGGTTTCATCCCTTGAAAAAAACAATCGAGTCTGTCCCGGCTAATGACCTATGCCGGCACTCACAAGTATCTCACATACGCTTCCTGGCTTCTCTCGGCGCTGAGCGCTTTCATGGCTTTGGTACCCTTCTGGTACATCTGGCGCATTTTACAGGAGGTGCTGCGCGTCGCCCCGGACTTTGCTCGCGCTGAATTTCTGGCCGCCTATGGCTGGGCCGCTGTGGGCTTTGCCGTTCTTTCAGTGCTGATTTATATCGCGGGCCTGATGTGCTCTCATCTGAGCGCTTTCCGCATCGCTTCCAATCTGCGCAAGGAAACGCTCCGGCATATTGTCCAGCTGCCGCTGGGCGAAGCCGAACGCTTCGGCAGCGGCAAACTCCGCAAAATTGTGGACGAATCCAGCGCCGCCACGGAAACATATCTTGCCCACCAGCTGCCGGACATGGCCGGCTCTATTGCAACGCCCATCGGACTGCTGGTCCTGCTTCTAGTCTTCGACTGGCGGCTGGGGCTGCTGTGTCTGATTCCCGTAGCCCTGGGCTTTGCCTGCATGATGCTTATGACCGGTTCCGGCATGCGCACCAAGATGACGGAATATCAAAACGCCCTGGCAGATATGTCCAATCAGGCAGTGGGTATGTCCGCGGCGTTCCGGTTGTCAAAACCTTTGGGCAAACCGTATTTTCTTTCAAAAAGTTCAAAGGCGCTATCGACAACTATAAAACCTGGGTCATCGCCTATACCAAGCAGCTGCGTCTGCCTATGATGTTTTACACCGCCGCCATCAACAGCGCCTTTGCCTTTTTGGTCGCCGCAGCATTTCTGTTTACAGCAGAGGGCGTGACAGATCAGTTTCTGCTGAATCTGCTGTTCTATATCATCATCACGCCGGTTATTTCCACCACGCTGACCAAAATTATGTTCCAAAGCGAAAACACCATGATCATGGAAGACGCCCTCGCGCGCATCGACAGCGTGCTCAGCCTCGCCCCCCCTGCCCCAGGCAGCCCATCCCAAAATGCCCGCAGACGGCAGCGTGGAAGTGGACGACGTATCGTTCTCTTATGACGGAAAAACTGACGTGCTGCATCACATCTCTCTGCGCATCGAACCGGGGCAGACGGCAGCTCTGGTGGGACCCTCCGGCGGCGGGAAAAGCACTCTGGCCAACCTGATCGCCCGGTTCTTCGATCCCAGGAGCGGCGCGATCCGCATCGGCGGCGTAGATCTGCGGGACATCGGCAAAGAAACGCTGATGGACACAGTATCCTATGTGTTCCAAGACAGCCGCCTGATTAAAGGTTCCATTCTTGACAACGTGCGCCTGGCCCGTCCGGAATCCAGCGAAGCTCAAGTCCTGGAAGCGCTGCAAAAGGCCCAGTGCATGGATATCATTGAAAAAATTTCCCAACGGCATCCACACCGTACTGGGTACCAAGGGCATATACCTCTCCGGCGGCGAACAACAGCGCGTGGCCATCGCCCGCGCCATGCTGAAGGATTCCCCGTAGTCATTCTGGACGAAGCGACTGCTTTCGCCGATCCAGACAACGAAGCCAAAGTGCAGGCGGCGTTCCATGCGCTGGCCAAAAACAAAACCGTGCTCATGATCGCCCACCGCCTTTCCACTGTGATGAACGCCGACTGCATCTTTGTGGTGCAAAACGGCGCAATCGTCGAGCGCGGGACGAGCCGCGCGCTTCTGGAGCAGGAGGGAGTATTCGCCAAAATGTGGAGAGATTATCAAGCCTCCGTGCAGTGGAAAGTGGAGGTGTCGAAATGATCGAAACGCTGCAGAAGCACTATGCCCTCTCCCGGCAGGGCGCAAAAGACCTGGTCAAAGGCTGCGTCGCCTGCGCGGTACAGAACCTGTCTTTCATGTTCCCGGTGTGCCTGCTCTATTTACTCGTGCGCGATCTGCTGAACGGAAGTCTTGCGAGGCCGCGCCGGATGGTATGCAGCGGGCTGCATCGCCTGCATCCTGTTTATCCTGGCCGCTACTTGGTTCCAGTACAACGGCACTTATCTTGCCACTTACCTGGAAAGCGGCGTGCGCCGGTAACGCTGGCCGAACGGCTGCGTAAAATTCCCCCTGTCCTTTTTCGGAAAAAAGATTTGGCGGATCTGACCAGCACCTTGATGGCTGATTGCGCTTTTCTCGAAACGGCTTTTTCTCATTTTATCCCGGAACTGGCCGGCTCCATTCTTTCCTGTTTGTTGGTGGCCGCAGGCGTCTTTTTCTTCGACTGGCGGATGGCGCTGGCATCTTTATGGGTGCTGCCGGTATCTTTCCTGATCGTGTGGCTGTCGGCCAAAGTACAGGAATCCCTGAGCCGAAAATCCATGGCGGCAAAAATGGCCTGTGCCGACGGCATCCAGGAATGCATCGAAACTGTCCGCGACCTGAAATCCTGCAATGCAGAAGAGGCCTATCTGAACGGTCTATACACCAAAATCGATACTGTAGAACACCGGGCCATTGTCAGTGAGCTGGGTACTGCCGTATTCGTGGTCTCCGCCTCCCTCGTTTGAAACTGGGCATCGCCACCACTGCCCCTGGTTGGTTCTGTTCTGCTCTCCGGCGGCTCGCTGGATGTACTGACCTTTTTCGCCTTCCTGCTGGTCGTCTCACGCCTGTACGATCCGCTGCAGGGCGCGCTGCAGAACCTGGCGGCCGTCATCAGCACCCGCACGAATATCGCCCGAATGAACGAAATTCTCTGCCATCCCACCCAGGAAGGCTGCGATACGCTTACCAATCTGGGCTGCGATATTACCTTCGAACATGTCGGTTTTTCCCTACAGCGGCGGGGAAACCGTACTCGGGACGTATCCTTCACCGCCAAACAGGGCCAGGTGACAGCTTTGGTTGGCCCCTCCGGCGGCGGCAAGACCACCGTCTCCCGCCTGGCCGCCCGCTTTTGGGATATCGACCGGGGAAGATCACCGTGGGCGGCATGGATATTTCAAAATCGACCCGGAGCGGCTGATGAGCCTTTATCCATCGTGTTCCAGGACGTAACACTGTTCAACACCACTATTCTGGAAAACATCCGCCCTGGGCCGCAAAGACGCCGACGACGACGAAGTACTTGCGGCGGCACGCCTGGCTAATGTGGACGAATTTGCCGAAAAGCTCCCGGACAAGTGGAACACCGACATCGGCGAAAACGGCTGCGCCCTTTCGGGCGGCGAGCGCCAGCGCATTTCCATCGCCCGGGCTTTCCTGAAAGACGCTCCCATTATTCTGCTTGACGAGGCCACTGCTTCTCTGGATGTGGAAAATGAAACGCTGATCCAGCAGGCCCTGTCCCGGCTGATCAAAACAAAACCGTGCTCATCATTGCCCATCGCATGCGCACAGTGGCTGATGCAGACAAAATCGTTGTTCTGGCAGACGGTTACGTGGCAGAGGAAGAGCTCCCCCAGGCACTGCTCAACTGGGCGGGCGCTATGCCAACATGGTGAAGCTGCAGAGCGCGAACCAGAGCTGGACGCTCGCCGCCGATACCTGAACCGGCAATGCAGGATCAAAAGAAAAACAGGGTGCAGCCGCCGTTTCCGGCGGCCGCACCTGTTTTTCGCATTTCCCCATATCTGCGGACCGTAATAAGCCACCAGAAGATCCACTACCTCACCGTAACTCTGGATACCGCTTTCCTCACCGTAGCTTTTCAAAACGCCGTCGTAAACGCTTTGGGAAAGTTCGGCCGTTTCGCTTTCAAAGCGTGCCCAATAGGCATTGTTATCCGCCAGATCTGCGCGCACCTGCGCGTTCAATTCGGCATGGACCGCCTCCCAGCGCGCCGGGTCCGCCCGATACAAAGCGTTGCTTAAATGAACAAAGCCCATCAGATACCCGGAATACTCGTACACAGCGTTGCCGCTCGTGGCACAGGTCAGCACTGCCAGGAAATTGCACTCGTCCTCCGAAGCAATGCCCCGCTGGTAGGCCATTTCGTGGGCGATAGTGGCTGGGAGCAGACAGGCCGGGCTGTCGTCGTTCAAATTTGCTTCCCCCGGTAAAAGGGAAAAAAAGCCTGTAAAATTTGTCCGGCTCATCAACCGGGAAAAAGACGCTTTGGGCGGTGATCCCGCAGCGCCAAAAGGGATATTCCTGCTCCACACCGCGGTAGATCTGCACCGCATCGTCGTAAATTGCGTTGCGGTCGGCGTCGGTCGCGTCCCCCGCCTCGTCCCGCTTCACCGAGGCGGACGTTTCGTTGAGCTTCTGCGCAAAATAGACCGTGGTCGCCTGCAGCTCTTCGATGGACACTTCTTTTACCCGCAGGCCGGGCGCTCCTGAAATCCATCGGTGTAATAATTGACGCCCCAGAGCAGGCAAAACAGACTGTAAACCGTTGCGCCCCGCACACCAGTCCTAAAAAGCGCGTGTAAAGAAGGCTTCCGCGCCGAGGGCAACGGATCAGATCTCCCACCAAAGCCCCCAGATAAGCAGCAGGATCCCTGCCGCGGCAAAAGTGACACTTCCGCCACAGAAAAAGGCACCGCCGCGCAGCGCGCCCAGAGTGTCTTTGACCGGCCCAGTCACATGCTCCGCCAGCGCATTCATCAGCATCCGGTTTCCCTTGCTCAGGTGAAAGGCCGCCGCGGTCAGCAGCGCACCAGAGCAGCCAGATGTGCAGAACGGCGTGACGCTGAAAAAAGCTCTCATGTCTCGCCTCCCATTTCGCCGGCGCAGTGCCGGTGCATTTGTATTCAGTGTATCCATTTCGGTCCCACCTTACACGCCGCAGAACAAAAGCGGCGTTCCTAAAAGTCCGCCGCTTTTGCAATATTACGTGTTCCGCCACAGGATACGCACTCAAACCCCCTCCGGCTCCTGTTCCGCCGCCTGCGTTTCCGCAACGGCATCGCGAATCCGATCCAACAGGGAATAAAACGCACAAAATCGATGGTCTGGTAATGGCTCAGCACATATTTGGAGAAGGCGTCTTTTCCATAAGACACCTGGGGGTCATAATCATCCCGCAGCGAAGAGGCCCCGTCCGTCGATGACCACCGCGCGCGTTCTCTCAGCAAACAGATCTTCGATTTCGGAAGCCGATTTGCCCTCAGCCAGCGGTGTGTAACGAGATAGAGATTCCCTCCCGCCACCAACTGCTCTTTCAAAGATTTATTTCAGGCGCTCTTTCCCCTCCTCCCCCATCCCAATAGAATGGAGCAGCTTGCTGATCGGCCGCGTTTTGTCGTTGATCTCATTGTCATACACCAGTATGACAGGCCATTGCGGCTTTTACCGGAAAGCGCCAGGAAATAGGGATAATAGGCCGTCTTCCAGTGCGCCCCTTTGCCGGTATACAGTTCATAAAGATTCTTCATTGCATCTGCGCCGTCCAGGCTGAGATCAAAAAAAGTACCGCAGCCGCTTGGACCGGCGCAGAAAGCGCACTTGAAAAGCAAACGTTCCGTCCGGCTGCCGGACGACCAGTTCGGATATCTCCGGTGCAGGTTCATCAGAGCGGCTTTCAGATACAGAATATCCGTTTTTCCCTCTGTCACAATCAGGGGGTGGGTATTGGCATAAAAATACCGGTAGAATAAAAATTTCTGATATTGTCTCTCCCGCCCGTTGAGCGTCTTAAAATCTCTTGGTTTAGAAAGGCTGTGTTTGTTTTCGTACCGATCCAGCTGGTTGATAAAGGCAAACCGTCCCTCCAGCTGCGCCATCGTACCCGCAGCGCCCTGTATCCGGTATTCTCCTGTTTTGTACAGGGTATGAGCCATCGCTCTGGTTTTCTCTGCAGTAGCAGCGGTCGACGCTTAATTTCCGGTTAACCACCAGGCCAGTTACAGTTTGCCGCGCATCCCGGTACTCAGCCGGGTCTTTTTTTCGTTGACCGCAAACCCCGCGCGGCGGATCTCTTTCTGCAGCTGCTGATAAAAAGCGTCATATCGGCTGCAGAACGTTTTGTCATTGGTGGAAAAGGTCAGGTCGTCGGCATAACGGGTATAATCCAGTTTATAGTGCTTTGCGATTTTCAGAATCCGGAAGTCCAGGATTTCACAGATCAGATTGGAAAGAACCGGCGACGTAGGCGCCCCGGGGGAGTTTCCCCTGATAGCAGCACAGCTGCGCCAGAATGGTTGCCACTTCTGCAGGCATTTGAAAGTATTCGTTTTTCTGAAAATACCCCCGGATACGGCCGAAATGAATACTGCCGAAAAAATCCTCCAGGTCGGTATTGAATACATACCGTTTGTTTCGATGGATATAGGCATTGGTGATGATGCCCTGCGCGGCTGAAAGGCATGCGCGATATTGACAGACAGCCCCCGCTCCTCCCGGCACCGCAGGCAGTGCTCCTGCAGCCTTCGGGCCAAAGATCGCTGCAGGCTTTTCAAGTCGCCTGTAGGCGCGCAGATCACCCTTGTGCCGCCAGCCCGTTTGGGAACTTCAAACACATGATAACAGTTTTCGATCCTTTGCACATACAAAAGATGAGTCAGCTTCTTCCGGGGAATCCCTTAAAAGTCGGCCAACTCATTTCGCGTTTCAATATGTTGAAAAAGGACATCCTGCGTCCCCCTTTCTTCGGGTAAAAGCGTGTGGCAACTCATTACGCGAGCACACCAGCCCTCATTGTTTTCTGCTGTTTTATGCAGGAAAATGATACAAGGAAGCAAATCTCCCCGGCATTTTCGTCAACGCCTGCGAAACACAGGCACATGATCTTGCCACACGCTTGTTTTTATCATATCACATTTTTTCGACTTTTTCAAGCCGAAATGCCTGCTGTGCAATGTATTCGGCCGATCCCACGGCAAAGGGCAGAAAGCGCCCGTTTCAGCGGCAGGCGGCTCCCGTCCGGCACTCTCCTTTTCACCGCCGAAAACATACTATGGATTGGCGGTATACACCTATTTTTTATACCGCCAATTCCAGGAAGGAGATATCTGTTATGCCAGCCATCATTAACGGGATCGTCTATGACGACCGAAATCAAAGCGGGCAGTATGACGTGGGAGAACCCGGCATCCCCGGCGTATTTGTTCTGTTATATACGCCTTCCGGCAGCTGCTCTGCCACCCAATCCGACTCCAATGGCAGCTATGGCTTTTCCGTCACCGCGCCAGGCGCCTATACAGTCTGCGAAACCGCGCTCCCGCCCAACGCCTGCCCGCCTACTGTGGTTGCTCAACCGGCAGGCTATGCTCACTCCAACAGCCCCCGCACATGGACCACCACGGTCACTGCCGCCCAAATCGAACGCAACGAGGTCCTTGCCGGGCAAAATTTCGGGCATGACGCAGTGGATGCCCCCTGCCCTGCACCGCTCAAATGATCCAGTTTGTCAGCCGCCCCACCAGTTGGTATGATATCGATCTGGTCAGCGGCCAATCCACACTGCACGGCCTTCTGTCCCCCGGCTCACGATGTAAACGCCATCGGATACAGCCCGCTGGATGATTCCCTATGGTTACGACCAGACTACCAACACTCTGGTCCGTATTGACGGAAACTCTGTGATCACCCAGCTGACCCGGCCCGCCGGATTACCCGCGGCCGGATACAATACTGGCACTTTGACGCCGCCGGCTTTTTCTATCTCTATATCAACAACACCGCACGCTTCTACACCGTGGATCTGCGCCCTTCGTCCCCACCTTTTGAAACTGGTGGATCCGCGGGCAGGTTATGCCGAACAGACCGCCAACTACGGCACGCCCCTGTCCGCTGCGGTCAATATCAGCGACTGGGCCTACGACCCATCCGACGGCAATTTGTACGGCGTGCAGCGCGACGGCGTTCTGACCCGCGTCGCCCCCACCACCGGACAGGTCACGTCCCTTTCCACCACTGCTCCCAACCCCAATGCCTCCTTCGGCGCAGTGGTCATCGACAGCACAGGCACGCTCTACGCCATTGCCAACAATGACGGAACGGTCTACCGCTATACCCACAGCGGCAATACCGCCGCGGGCGTTCCCTTTTCCACTACGTTTTTGCCTCCTTCAACGACGGGGCGATTTGTCCCCGTTCTGTGGTGCTGCCCTACCGCCGACTTACTGGTATCCAAAACCGCAGAGCCAGTACCGGCCACTGCAGGACAGCCCCTGACCTATTTCATCCAAAATGTCAACAACGGGCCGGATACCGCCCGGGACGCCGTGCTCATCGATGCAGTGCCGGCGCAGCTTTCTCGTTCCGGAATACTCCCTCAACAGCGGCGCCACCTGGCAGCCTTGGACCGGTTCGCAGCCGCTGGGCGACATCCCAGCCGGGGCCAGTGTCACTGTGCTGCTCCGGGGCATGGTGGACCCTCCGCCACCGGCTCCATTTCCAATACCGCCTCAGTATCCTCCTCTACCTATGATCCGGACCTGTCCAACAATACGGACACCGTCGACGTCCCCATTGGGAGGAAGCCGACCTGTCGCTGGTTAAAACCGGCGCGCCCAAACCCGCCCGCCCCGGCGAGCTGGTGACGTATACCCTGGCGGCGGCCAATGCCGGCCCTTCCAGCGCTGTAAACGTGGTGCTGGAAGATCCGCAGCCTCCGCTTTTAAACAATCTGGAATGGTCACTGGACAATGGGAGCAGCTGGCAGCCCCTGGACGCCTTCCCTCCCCCCCCGGCACCCTGCTCCCCCGGTGAAGCCAGAGTAATCCTTCTTCGCGGTACGGTTCCCGCCTCGGCCGCAGCAGTGATCCAAAACACCGCCGCCGTCACCAGCGACACACCGGATCCGGACCCCGGCAACAACACTTCCAGCGAGGCTATTCCCATTGAACAGTCCGCCGATCTGTCTGTTACCAAAACTGGTTCTCCCAGCCCGGTATCGGCAGGAGGCGTGCTCACCTACACGGTGGAGCTGTCCAATCTTGGCCCGTCCGATGCGCAGAACACCGTCCTGTCCGACCCGCTTCCTGATATGCTCTCCGGCGGGAGCTATTCCTTGGACGGGGTCACGTTCCAGCCCTGGACGGGAATCCTGGCACTGGGCACGTTCCCCGCCGGTTCCGCCCGGACAGTATTCCTGCGGGGCACAGTGGATCCGGCGGCCACAGGTACGCTGCGCAACACAGCCACCATTTCCAGTGATACACCCGATCCGAACCCGGACAACAACTCTTTCACCGAACGCACCCCGGTCAATACCGCCGCTGACTTGGCCTTGACCAAAACCGGCACGCCAAGCCCGGTCCTCCACGGTCAGCTGCTGACGTATACCGTAACCATTCGGAACCTGGGACCAGATCCAGCGGTGGATGCCAGGCTGGACGACACACTGCCGAGTGCGCTGCTGGGGACAGAGTATTCCCTGGACGGAGGTGGGAGCTGGGCCCCCTGGCCCGGCAGCCTATCTCTGGGCACTCTGGCCACAGGGCAGAACCTTTCGATCCTCCTGCGGGGAACCGTTCATTCAGACGCCGAAGGCATTCTGAAAACACAGCTTCCGTATCCTCGCTTACACCGGACCCGGATCCGGACAACAACAGCGATACCGCCCGGATCCCGGTGGATACCGCCGCTGATCTTTCCCTGACCAAAACCGCCCTGCCGCCCCTTGTAACAGCTGGCGAACTGCTGACCTATACCATCACCGTTTCCAACGCCGGTCCGTCCGCCGCCCAGGATGTCCTGGTGCGCGACGACCTGCCCGCGGCACTGCTGGGGACAGAGTTCTCCGTGAATGGCGGTCCTTTTTCTCCTTGGTTTCCCCTATCCGGCCCGGACGTTGCCGAGCGGGGCCTCCATCGTTCTCACCATTCGCGGCACGGTGTCCCCTTCCACACCAGCAGGCACACTGACCAACACTGCCTCTGTCTCTTCCAGCACCCCGGATCCGAACCCGGACAACAACACTGACCGCGCCGTGGTGGATGTGGCGCCCTCAGCCGATCTGTCCGTTGTGAAGCAGGGAGCCTCTTCCCCGCCATTCCCGGCCAGCTCTTTCAGTATTCCATTCAGATCCGCAACACCGGCCCCTCCGACAGCCAGGAAGTGCTGCTGAGCGACGCTGTACCCAGCGTGCTGCTGAATCCCCAGTTCTCCACAGACAACGGCCAGAGCTGGAATCCCTGGAGCAATCCGTATTCCGCGGGCGTTGTTTCTCCCGGCCAGGAGCAGACACTGCTGCTGCAGGGCATCCTGAGTCCCTCGGCCACCGACATCCTGCGCAATACCGCTGTGGTATCCTCCAGCACCCGGATCCGGATCCGTCCAACAATGCCGACACGGATCAAACACCCGTTCAGCCCTCCGCAGACCTGTCTTTGGTTAAAACCGGAAGCCCCGCCTCCGTATCGCCGGGGGATCTGCTTACCTATACCCCTGCTGGCGGTCAACGCCGGTCCTGCAGATGCGCAAAATGTGATTCTTACCGATCGGCTCCCCGCCGGGCTGTCCAACGCGGAGCACTCGGCCGATGGTGGACTCACCTGGACGCCCTGGAACGGTGCTCTGGCTCTGGGTACGCTGGCCGCCGGGCTGTCGCAAACCCATTTAATCCGGGCAGTGGCTGCTCCGCAGGCTGCGGGTTCTCTGGTAAATACCGCCGTTATTTCCAGCGACACCCCCGACCCGAACCCTGCAAACAACACCGATACGCAAGAAACACCGGTGGTCTTTTCTGCCGACCTGTCTGTGGTAAAAACCGGCCCTGACGGCCCCGTTCTGCCCGGCCAGTTGGTAACTTACACCATCCTGATCGCCAACGCCGGCCCCAATACCGCCGGGATGTGCTGCTGAGCGATACGACGCCCCGGAACTGTCCGGTGTGGAACCTGTGGACAGCGGCAGCACCTGGATCCCCTGGGACGGCACCGCACCGTTAGGCGATCTGTCCGGCGGCAGCAGCCAGTCTCTGCTGCTGCGGGGCGAACTGTCCGATTCAGCCCAAGGGACGCTGACCAACACCGCCGGGTTTCCAGCCCTACCCCGGATCCAGATCGAACCAACAACTGTTCCACCAGCGATTTGGCCATTGCAGAGGGCACCGATCTGCGTCTGGATAAATGCGCACTGCAGTGCGCACAGCCCTGCCGGCCTTTGATTTACGCTTTAACCGTTACCAACCTCGGGCCAAATGAGGCGCAGCAGATCATGGTGTCCGATCCTCTGCCCCCAGAGCTTTCTTGCCCCGCCTTTTCACTGGACTGCGGAAAATGCTGGCAGCCTTGGCCCGGCTACTTTACCTGGGCGTCCCTGCAGCCTGGCCAATCGGTTTCTTTTCTGCTGTCCGGCACAGTCCGCGCCGGCGCCTGCAGTCCCATTGTCAACCATGCCCCGTCACCTCTGCGACCCCGGAACTGAACCCTATGGATAATGAAGCACAAACCTGCACTCAAACCAACGCCCCTCCTGCTGTTCTTCCGCAGATCTTCCCGGCCGCAGGCATCCCCCTGCTGAAAAGATGCATTCCGCACCAACCGGCAATTCTCGCCCTCTTCGGATGCAGAGGCATCCGAAGGCTGAAAGGCTTTCACGTAAAAACGCCCGCCTTCCCCAGGCGGGCGTTTTGCAAGCGATGTTGTCCGCCTGACCAAAGCCAAAGAAACAGGCCGGATTGGACAGCAGGACGCTTGCGTCCTATGTGCAGATACAGCGAACATGACGCAAGGTGAATTCCTGTCAATCGAGCCGATAAATTTTGTACAGTGCCATGAGAAAGACTGATTAGGCCATTCTTTGTATTTTGAACATCCGGTAACGCAACGGGGACTGTCATACAATCTGGATCGTTTGCAATATGAATCCTTCACCGTATTCATATACTGTCCCTATTTGTAAGAAAGTGCAAAAGCAAAAGCCAAGAAGCCAGATGAGGAGAACTCATCTGGCTTGCTTGGCGGAGGTGAAGAGATTCGAACTCTTGCGCCGGCAAAACCGACCTACCGGATTTCGAATCCGGACCCTTCAGCCACTTGGGTACACCTCCATGTATTGAAAATCGGTCTCCCGATTCACAACCTGCTATTCTCTTTTTTCGAAAAACTGTGTCTATTCCATGAGCGTTTTATGCTTTTGAGGACTTTTCCAAAAACCAGAAAACCTCTGCAGCACAAAGAATTACCGGTTTTACTGCACTTTCTTCAGCAGCCATTCCGAGCCATCCCGGCTGGAACCATTCCAATGCCGCTGCAAAAATAAGCGCATTCATTATGCCACAAATTCCCGGCTCTGACAAGGGGGTTTTCCATTCCCGCAAAAATATTTTCTCCGATCCCTTTGTTTTTCGCTGCAGAAGACAGCATAACCCCCTTTTTGCGGCAAAATTGCGCCGCCAAAAATTTATGGTGACAAACGTGCAAAAATCATGTATAATAAAGCTGTTGTTTTCAGCATCCGCGGGGTATTTTTCGGATTTGTGCATATTCATACATTCCAGTCCAGAAGCCATCCCGCCTGAACAATGATTTCCCGTAAAAGAGCAGCGGCGGTGCAGAATTCACAACGCACCGATGCGGCTTTTAATATTAAATGGAAGAAAGGGAAGATTTTTATTATGACGAAATTTACCAAACGGGCTGCTGCGGTACTCACAGCTTCTCTGATGCTGGCCGGCGTCGTTTCCGGCTGCGGCAACAATGCCAACAACGAAACCCTCTACCGGCAGCAACAACGAGGACACCAAGGTCTATAAAATCGTAGCAGACAACTCTTTTGCCCCCTTTGATTTTATGGATCCCGACACCATGGAATATACCGGCATCGATATGGACTTGCTCGCTGCTATCGCCGAGGATCAGGGCTTTGAATACACGATTGACAACTGCGGCTGGGATGCAGCATTGTCCAGTTTAAAAGCCGGGCCAGGCCGACGGCATGATCGCCGGCATGACGATCACCGATGAGCGCAAAGGAATCCTACGATTTCTCCGATCCTTACTTTGAAGGCGGTCAGATTATGTTTGTCAAGGGCGACAGCTCCATCACCTCCATTGAAGACCTGAGCGGCAAAACGGTTGCGGTGAAAGCCGGCACCGAAAGCGAAAAGTATGCTCAGAGCGTCGCCGATGAATACGGGTTCACCATTGTTTCCCTACAAGGATTCTCCCACGGTGTATACCGCTGTGACCAATGGCAATGATGCCGCCGGCTTTGAGGACTTTTTCCGTAATTAACTACCAAATCGCCGCACAGGATCTGGATCTGAAGACTGTGGGCGACAAGGTTCAAATCGGCAACTATGGCTTCGCCGTTCTGAAGGGCAGTAATCCTGAATTGATCCCGAAATGTTCAACGCAGGCCTCGCCAACATCCAGGCCAACGGCGTCTATGACGAAATCCTGGCCAATTACGGCATCGAGGGCTGAGCATTTCATCCCTTTCGCCAACTCCAACAATAGGAAGTTGATTTTATGATCCAATCGTTTCTTGAAACTCTGCAGCGCGCCTGGCCGTTCCTGATTCAGGGTTTTCAAATCACCATCGAGATCTGGGCGATCTCCATTGTCGTGGCATCGTGGTCGGCCTGTTCTCCTGCCTGATGAAGATCTCGCGGTTCAAAGTGCTGAATCTAATCTCAATTTTACATTTGGCTGATCCGCGGTACGCCCATGATTGTGCAGGCCCTGGTGGTATACTTCGGTATGCCTCAGGTGATCCCCGGGTTTCACCCCCACACCTTTTATGGCGGGCATCATCACCCTGAGTCTGAACGCCGGCGCCTATCTCTCCGAAATTTTCCGCAGCGGCATCCAGGCCGTGCCGAAAGGACAGACGGAGGCCGCCCGCAGCCTGGGCCTCAGCGCCGGCCGCACTACAGTGAAGATCGTTCTGCCGCAGGCGTTCAAGATTGCCATTCCGCCCATGGTGAACCAGTTTATCATTACGCTGAAGGACACTTCGATCCTGACTGTGATCGGACTGGCGGAGATCGTGAACAAAGCCACCCAGTATGTATCGGTACGCTACGATTATTTTGCAACCTATGTATGGGTCGGCATCTTCTATCTGGTGTTCACATCCCTTTTGATGATTTTGGCACATTATATGGAAAAGAGACTGAGCTATGACAGAAAAGGTAGTCGTTCATAATCTGAAAAGAGTTTTCACCATCTGGATGTTCTCAAGGGCATCGATCTGACGGTGGCCGAGGGCGAAGTGGTCTGCGTGATCGGCCCTTCCGGCGGCGGAAAGTCCACGTTCCTGCGGTGTCTGAACCGTCTGGAAGAGGCAACCGAAGGGCAGATTTTTGTGGATGGATACGAAATCACCAACAAAAGGTGGACATCAACAAGGTGCGCCAGAACATCGGCATGGTGTTTCAAAGCTTTAATCTCTTCGCCCATTTGAGCGTGAAGAAAAACATTATGCTGGCCCCTGTAGATTTGAAGCTGATGAGCAAGGAAGAAGCTGAGAAAAAGGCCATAGAGCTTCTGGACCGGGTCGGCCTGGCCGACAAGGCCAATGCATTCCCTCATCAGCTCTCCGGCGGACAGCAGCAGCGCGTGGCCATCGCCCGCGCCTTAGCTATGAATCCGGACGTCATGCTCTTCGATGAACCCACCTCTGCGCTGGATCCGAAATGGTGGGCGAGGTGCTCTCCGTGATGAAAGAGCTGGCAGAAGGCGGCATGACCATGATCGTCGTGACGCACGAGATGGGATTTGCACGAGATGTGGCCGACCGAGTTATTCTGATGGCCGACGGCGTCATTGCCGAGCAGGGCACACCCGAGCAGATTTTTTGAGCATCCTCAGGTCAAACGGACGCAGGATTTTCTGGCCGCAGTGCTCTGACCATCTTTCCGCAAAAACAAAAACGCTCCCGAAACCATAGGTTTCGGGGAGCGTTTTATGCCTGTTATGCTTTTTGCCTGCTGCAGCAGATCTGCTTTGATATCCCAGAGCTTCTGGGACAGATCCACATAATAGTTGTGGGGATTTTCAAAGCGTTTGACCTCATCCCATTGCCGCTCGATCTGGCGGGCACAGTAGGCACGAATCGTTTCAATATCCGGCAGATCGTACACCAGCTCGCCGCTTTTGAAAATGGACCGCAGCAGTTCCTCAGCCCGGTAGCGCTCCACGGTCTCCCGTTTCCACACCGCGTCGGGATCGAACAGTTCCAGCGGCTTTGTTTCGTCCATCGGTTCGTCATACACTGTAATCAGGTCTGCTATCGCCTTATCGCTTTCCTGTTCAAAAATACGCCAGACCTTTTTAAAATGAGGCGTGGTCACTTTGCTGGGATTTTCACTGACCTTGATCTTGGGAATCACATTTCCTTCCGCGTCCTCAATGGCAGCCAGCTTATATACACCACCGAACACTGGTTCACTCTTGGAAGTAATCAACCGCTCGCCCACGCCGAATGCGTCGATACAGGCACCCTGATTGATGAGATCCCGGATAATATACTCATCCAGAGCATTGGACGCCACAATTTTGCATTCTTTCAGCCCCGCCGCATCCAGCATGCTGCGAGCCCTGCGCGACAGATAAGTCAGGTCGCCGGAGTCAATGCGAATCGCCCCATTAGTAATACTGTGTTTCTGAAAGGCGCGGATGGCGTTTGGCACACCGGAGCGGAGCACATTGTAGGTATCCACCAGAAGCGTAGCAGAGGCAGGATACAAAGGCGCAGTAGACGTCAAAAAGCCGTAAATTCGTCTTCGAACATCTGCACCCAGGAATGCGCCATAGTGCCGCCTGCGGGTACGCCGTAGCGCTCGTCGGCCATGGCGCAGGCCGTGCCGCTGCACCCGGCGAGATAGGCCGCCCGGGCCCCGGACACCGCGCCGTCTGCTCCCTGCGCCCGGCGGGATCCGAATTCCGACACAGCGCGCCCCTGGGCAGCGCGCACGATACGGTTCGCCTTGGTAGCAATCAGAGACTGGTGATTCAGCGTCAGAAGCACATAGGTCTCAATAAACTGCGCCTCGATCGCCGGCGCACGCACAGTGAGGATCGGCTCCTTGGGAAACACCGGCGTGCCTTCCGGCACCGCCCAGATATCACCGGTGAAACGGAACGTGCGCAAAAAATCGAGAAAATCCTCACAAAGGCGCCTTTGGAGCGCAGATACGCAATATCTTCCTCGTCAAAATGCAGCTGCTGAATATAGCGCACCACCTCTTCCAGCCCCGCCGCAATGGCAAAGCCGCCGCCGTCGGGCACGGAGCGGAAAAACATATCAAAATAGCAGATCTGATCCTTCTTACCGGACTTGAAATAGCCGTTGCCCATGGTCAGTTCGTAAAAAGTCAAACAGCATGGTGTAATTGATATCCTGTTTCATACAAAAAGCCTCTTCTCTTTTGTCGTTTGCCGCATTCTGTCAGCGGTTCATCACTGTGATCTGCAGCGCCTCCATCAAATCCAGAGCTTCTTTCGTGCAGTTTGGGGTCAAATGAAGCGGTACACGCAGCATCCACAATGATCTCTGCCTCCGGCGCGGCGGCCTTGGCCATCACCGCGTTGCTCAGCACACACATATGAGACACCAGACCCACCAGCTCGACAGAAACGAACTCCTCTTCAGCCAGATAGTCCGCCAGTTCCAGCGACGGAAATGTGGGTTTCTGGAAACACAGGTCTTCTTCCTTTTGCTGCTTGGCCGTTTCGCCGTACAGTTCCCAGCCCGGTGTGCCGCAGATGCAATGCTCCACAGGGGCAGTTTACGTCCCTCCTGGGTGGTCAGATAATTTTTTCCAGTGCGTGTCGTAAGTGAACACAACCACATCTCCGGCATCGTGATAGCGTTTGATTTTAGCCGCAATGCGCAGATCCAGATTCTCCGCACCGGCAAAGCCCAGCGCCCCGTCCACAAAATCTTTTGGTAATCTACCACGACTAACAGTCTTTCTCCGTCCATGGAAACTCCTCCTGCCCGTTCCGTTTTTTCCTCCCTGCTTCAGCTCGGCGCAGGTGCGCTCCACCAGCGAAGCCAGCGTTTTCCGATCCTCCAGATCTTCAATGCGCCAGCAGGTTTCGCTCCCTCATAGGGTGCCGCTGGCTCCGGACGTGCAAGCAAATCCACATTGGTGGCCGTGGGTTTGATAAACAGCTGGTTGTCACAACGCAGCCGAAATAAACCCCGCCGCAGTACAGACCCCACTCGCCGAACATCCGTTTGGCCCGGATTTCCCCGCGCCGCTGAGCTGATCGCAAACATAGTCTACCATTTCTTTGCTGGAAGCCACCGTCCTTCACCTTCTTTTTTCCTGTTTTCGCGCGCTATGCTACACAGCGCACAAAATGCGTCAAAGAGCTTTGCCCCGTCCGCCGCGCCAGTGCGCGCGCGTTCAAAAAGCCTGGCGCTCGGGGGTGCCACTGAACCCCCACAGGGGCAGCGCTGTATGCGCAACAGCCTCCACCACGCCGTCCGGCGCCCATGCCACGGCACGCAGCCCCTCGCCCAGACACCCCACCGCCTGATGGTGCGCCGAGGTGACCACGGCGCGGCAGCCGTAAAGCGCCGCCAGAAAAGTATCCGGCGCCGCCACGATTTCATGCAGCTGATCCCGGTTTTCAAGATCTACATGACGCTCTTTCGTGGGAAGATCCTGAATCAAATCGCCCCCCAGGGGCAAAGTTCATCAGCTGGCAGCCTCTGCAGATGCCGAACCGGCTTCCGCGCGCCGCAAAATCGGCGCAGGAGCGCCAGTTCTTTTCGTCCCGATCCCGGTCGATATTGCGGCAAGCCACATTCTCCTGGCCATACAAAGCCGGATCGCTGTCGTAGCCTCCGGGGGCAGCAGCCCGGCACAACCGGCAGCGGGTGCAAAGAGTATTGGATACCACCGGTTCCATACCGGCGGCAGTCAGCGCCTTGACATAGTTTTCAAGCAGAGCGGCAGCGCCGTAGCGGTACAGAAAATACGCACCACACCGCTCATTGCTCCACCGTTCCCTCACCTTCGATAACCTCTGCCGCTTCTACCGAGGCCTCCACGCCCTGCTGCACTTTCCGGAAGGTGCGCGTCAGCTGGAACAGGATCAGGAGATCCGAGATCCCATCATAGATTAAAGCGATGCCGACCAGCATCAAAAGGGCATTGATGCTGGCAAAGGGATTCCAGAGAATCAGCGCACCCAGCGCCAGCGTAATGAGGGCAATCAGGAACGCAGGCCACCAGTGCCGCGCATGGCCGGCGCGCAGATTCAGCGCACCCTGCAGGTCAATCACACCATGGACGATCAGGATCAGGCCCAGAATATACTGCAGAAAGGCCACAATCAAATCCGGCGTGGTAAGCAGCCACACACCCACGACGGCCAGCACCGCCCCAGGATCAAATCGTATTGAAACACGGCTGCCGCTCATTTGGCGCGTGCAAAGTGGGATACCACATACACGCCGCCGCTTACCAGCAGGGCTGCGCCCAGCAGACGGCAAATCCAAATGCGGCTCAGCTCCGGCCAGAACACCAGAAAACGCCCAGCGCAATGAAGCAGAGGGCAGACAGGGTACAGCTGACCCTGCGGTTGTTGAGAAATCCTTTCACGATTCCACCTCTCTCATAAAAATTCGATCGTTGCCACGAACGGTTTTCTGCCGTCCGCTGCCCGAAATGGAGACAGGCTCTCCGATACAGGCTGTGCCAGAACGATACTATTGTACCATATTCGCTCCGGCAGAACAAGATGCGCCCTCGCCTGCCGGCCTGCGCCGCCGGAGCATAACATTACAGTTTGGACAGAGCATGGTGCAATGAAGAGGCACTTTGACGGAACAAAACATGTCAAATAACACTTTGGGAGGATGGGTTATTATGACAGGCAGCGCCAAACTGCGCGGCGTGTCTGCGCTGCCTGAAAGCACTGCAGGCAAAAGGAACCGCCGAGGTTGCCGCGGCGGAACTGCACGCACCCGAAGGGATTCTGACACAAGAGGAAACCATTGCCGATTCCCTGCTGACCTTCTCCGGCCGTGCGGGTCAGACGCTGGAACGGCACAGCCAGAAATACGGCAAAGCACCGCGCCTGAGAGCAGCGCTGTTCTATTCCGTATGAAAAACGAATAGGCTGTTTGACCGGGGGCCGGGACTGGAAGGATGTTCCAGCTTCAGCCCCCGCTCTTTATGGTCGATCGAACGCAAACCCGCATGCTGCAAATTTGATTCTTTTCTCTAAAATTTGTAATAGCATTGTAATCAATTTTGGTCAATTTTTATGTTATAATACATCTAAAAGCAGAAAACAATCGAAAAAAGGAGATGCACAATGAATCTGTTCAGTATCATCTGGCTGGGGCTGGTTATCCTTCTGGGCTTTTTGGAAGCCCTCACCGTTACGCTGACGTCCATCTGGTTCGCCGTGGGCGCGCTGGCTGCCATGGCTGTGGCACTGTTCGGCGGGGCGCTTTGGGTGCAGATCCTGGTATTCGCCGTCGTCAGCCTGATCTGCGTTCTGGCCTTGCGCCCCCTGGCCAAAACGCGTCTGGGCGGGGCAAAAAAGGTCGCCACCAACGCCGACCGCATCATCGGCCAGAAAGCGATGGTCACAGAACCTATCGACAATGTAGCCGGCACCGGCGCCGTGTCCATTGGGGGTACGGTGTGGACTGCCCGCAGCGACAGCGCAAAACCGATTGCCGCCGGCAGCGTGGTCCGCGTACTGCGCATCGAAGGCGTCAAGGTATTGGTTGCTCCTGTTTCCGCAGCTTCGTAACTGTTTCACCATGTATCCCCCTGCATGAAAGGAAGGTGCTCCGCAAAATGCTCGATACCATTTATACGATTCTGATTGCAGCCGGCATTGTAAGCTTCCGCTGCTCAGCCTGCTCTTCGGCGGCGTGGACGCTCTGCTCGGCGGCGTAGATCTGGATTTGGACGGCGACGGAAACGCCGGGTTCCTCTCTTTTAATTTCAACGCCCTGCTTTTTCTCCCTGGTGGTGGTGGGCTGCATCGGCAAACTGTGCCTGAGCAGCTTCCACCTGTGGCCAGTGAGTCTGGTCGCAGGACTGATCTGCGGAGCAGCAGCCTATATCCTGATCTGCAAATTTTAATCCTGCCGCTCAAGCGCAACAACGCCAAGGCCATGCGTGCTGAAGACGCCCTGTTTCAGCATGTGAACGTAATCGAAACGATTCCCGAAGGCGGCACCGGCCAGGTGGAGCTGACCGACGCAGCAGGCAGCCGGATTACCTATCTCGCCAAATACCAGTTTGCAGACTTCGAACCCCGCGGCCCCATTCAGGCGGGCACCGTGGTCAAAGTTCTGGACACCGAAAACAATCTGCTCGTTGTCGGCAGATTATTTTAATCCATTCCCCACACACCAACCCATACCATATCAGAAAAGGAGAACAATATGATTGAATTGTTGAACGGCCCCGTTATCAAAACGCTTCTCATTCTCATTGTCGCCCTGATCGTGATTGTCTTCGTGGTCCTGAAAACCTGGAAAAAGTCCCCAATGATCACGCCGCAGTGATTGTCGGCCTGGGCAAGCCCAAGGTTGTCACGGGCGGCGGCGTGTTCCTGATTCCCCTGCTGCAGCGCATGGACGTGATCACGCTGGAGACGCTGCTTTGGATGAATATCCAAAACGTCAAAACCTCCTGGGCGTGCCCATCAACGCCGACGGCTATGTGATCCTGAAGGTCAAAGCCGATGAAACCAATATTCTCACCGCCATGCAAATGTTTTTTATTGCAACGATGAGAACCGCACCAAAAACAAGATCGTCGAACAGGTGCAGAGCCTGTGCGAAGGCAAGCTGCGCGAGATCGTTTCCACCATGACTGTGGAGGAGATTTATGACGACCGTGAGAAATTCAGCGCCAGCGTCACCGAAATTGCCAGCAAAGCCCTGAGTGAAATCGGTCTGGAACTGAAATCCTTCACCATCAACGACATCACCGACAACGACGACTAACATCGTCCCCCTGGGCCGCGCCCAGATTGCCAAAGTGAAAGCCGAAGCCAGCATTGCCGAAGCCGAAGCCAATAAAACCCAGCAGATCCAAAACGCCGAGGCCCGCAAGCTGGGGGAACAGGCCCGTCTGGCTGCTGAAACCGCCATCGCCGAGTCGGAAAAGGACAAAGAGCCGAAGCTCCAGGCTTTCCGCAAAGAGCAGGAGACCAAGCGCGCCGAGTCCGACGCAGCCTATCAGATCCAGGAAAACATCACCTCCAAGGACGGACCTCCACCGAGATGGACGCCAGCGTGCTGCGCGAGCAGCGCGCCAAAGAAGACCGAGGCCCAGATTCAAGTGCAGATCGCCGCTGAGCAGAAGAACATCGAGCTGGCCAGAAGCGCGCCGAGCGCAAGGCCGCCGAGCTGCAGGAAACCGTGGTGAAGCCCGCCGAAGCCGCCCAGCGCGAAACCGAGCTGCGGGCAGAGGCCGCCAAAATTCAGGCCATCAAAGAAGCCCAGGCCGAAGCCGAGGCCAAAAACTGGACGCCGAAGCGGAAGCGGCTATGATCTCCCAGCGCGGCCAGGCCGAAGCCGAAGCCATTGCCGCCCGCGGCCAGGCCGAGGCCGAAGCCATCCGCGCCAAAGGCCTTGCCGAGGCCGAAGCACTGAAAAGAAAGCCGAAGCCCTGGCCAAGATGAACGAGGCCGGTAAGCTGCAGATGGTAATGGATATTCTGCCCGCTTTTGCCCAGGCCATTGCCGAACCTATGAGCAAGATCGGCAACGTTACGGTCATCGGCGGCGGCGAAAGCGGCAGCGGCGTGGATGCCATGACCCGTTCCGCCGTCAGTTCCCTGAAAGCCGTCACCGAAGCCGTGAAGGATACTGTGGGCTTTGACCTGACGAAGGTAATGGAAGCCCAGACCATCGACGCCAAGACCCGCCGTGATGTAACGCTCAACGGCGGCGGCGCCATCGACGTGCAGCTGAATCAAACTGGTACACCCGCGCCGGTTCCGCCCGCTCCCCAGACACCCGGAACCCCGGCTGCTCAATAAATACCCCGGCACATTGAGAGATTATCAGAAATTCGAGGAGGGTTTGCCCATGCCATCCATTGGCGTTATTCTTTTGATCATTCTGATTCTTGTTGTTCTGGTCGTTTTGGTGCTGAATGTCAAAATCGTGCAGCAGTCCAAAGCCTATGTCATCGAGCGTCTGGGCGCCTACAGCGCCACCTGGACGGTAGGGATCCACTTTAAAATTCCCGTCATCGAGCGGGTCGCCAAGGTGGTGTCCCTGAAAGAGCAGGTAGTGGATTTCCCTCCCCAACCTGTCATCACCAAGGACAACGTGACCATGCAGATCGACACGGTGCTCTATTTCCAAATCACCGATCCCAAATTGTATTCTACGGGGTGGAATACCCTATGAGCGCCATCGAAAACCTGTCCGTCACCACCATGCGCAACATCATCGGCGATATGGACCTGGAACAGACGCTGACCAGCCGCGACAATATCAATTCCCAGATGCGCCTGCTGCTGGATGAAGCCACCGATCCCTGGGGGATCAAGGTCAACCGCGTGGAGGTAAAAAACATCCAGCCTCCTCCGGACAACCAAAGCGCTATGGAAAAGCAGATGAAAGCCGAGCGTGAAAAGCGCGAAGCCGTGCTGCGGGCTGAGGGGCCAGAAGCAAAAGCCAGATCCTGGTAGCCGAAGGTGAAAGAAGCGCTGATTTTGCAGGCAGACGCCGCAAAACAAGCCGCCATTTTGAAGGCGCAGGGCGAAGCCGAAGCCATTCGCCAGGGTGCAGCAGGCCACCGCAGACGCCCTGAAGATGCTCAACGAGGCCAATCCCAATGAGCAGGTGGTAAAATCAAGGCCCTGGAAGCATTTGAAGCCGCTGCCGACGGAAAGGCCACGAAGATTATCATCCCCAGCGAACTCAGGGACTGGCCGGCCTGGTGGCCTCGGCGAAAACCGTGGGACAGCCGGGGGGAGCCGGAAAACTAACCATGCAAAGGAAAAATGCAGGTACCCCAAAGGGATACCTGCATTTTTTCAAGCCCTTTCCAAACCGTCCGCAGAACGGTTTTCTCCGGAAAATTTATCTCTTGTCCTTTTTGCTGCAGCTGCTATAATAATAACAAAAGAACAAACGCAGAATCAAACTCTCAAATGATGAAAGGATGGACTACTATGGAATTTCTGGATTTGGCCAAGCTTTGGCGGCGCATCGGTGCGCGCCTATCAAAAACGGAGCGTGGAGACGCTTTGCTGTGCTGGAACAGGTTCTGGAAGCCGGACGCATCGCGCCCCGGCCTGCAACCGCCAGCCGGTGCATCTGCTGGTGGCCCACACCCATGAGTCTGTGGCCAAAGTGTGCAGCGCCGCCAATCTGCGGCGCCACAGCAGCCATTGTAGTGTGCGCTGCGCGCGCTCAAGCCTGGGTACGCTCGTACGACGGCTTCAATGCTGCCCGAAACCGATGCAGCCATCGTCACCGACCATATGATGCTGCAGGCGGAAGCCCTGGGCCTGGGTTCTGTTTGGCTCTGTTATTTCGACCCGGATAAGCTGCGCCGGGAACTGCAGATCCCCCCGATGAACTGGAACCGGTGAATATTTTAGCTCTGGGTTATTCGGCACAGGAAGCTTTGCCGATCCGGAACGCCACAAAAATCTCCGCGTGCCGCTGGGCAGCTGGCCATTTATCTGAGCGCCGCGCAGGACAATAAAGCAGCAAGGAGTGCATATTGTGGAAGCGATAATCCAGAAAATCGTGACGCGGGGAATATGATATGATGATTCGCATCAACAATATCGGTGGTCCGGCAAGCTGCCAAAAGCCAGACGGACGCCTTTTTCATGCGTACCAGCCAGTTTTCAGGTCTGGACGAACGTCATGCTCGAAAGTTATCTCGGCGACCGATCTGACGCGGGAAGCGTCCGGCCGCAATCTGCTGTTCGAAAAAATATGCCTGGATGATGGAGCACAGTCTTTCCGGACGCCTTTGCCCAGGTGCGCCATGCGCTGCCTGTGCTTTCCCACCGGAGCAATTGGCAGAAGTAGAGAATGCGTGGCCATGGAAGCTGTCTGGGCCGAAGAATGCGCCCGGCGTTATCCCTGGCCGCCACGGCCGCCCGCTGCGCACCGTTCAAAGACACACGGGAACAAACCTCTATGGAAACCTACAATCGGGGCGAATTACGCACTTATGCCGCCGCACTTTGACCCTTTACCGCGATTTTCTTTACACCTGCCGTGCGGGGGACAAAACCTGGCCATGGAAGTGCGCACGCATCAGCTTCACGCCCAGGGCTTTGCATCCCTGGAAGCCGCAGAAAGCAGCATTGTCCCTGACACCATTCCAAACGCACAAAAAGCGCCTGTGCGCCGCAGAAGTTCCTGCAGCGCACAGGCGCCGTTTTCTTCCCCTTCAGGATTGCTTTTCCTCTCCTGCACCGCAGCGGGAGAGGAACTGCTCACCTGGAAATCCGATGGCTATGCATGGCGCTGTCGCGCTGCATCATACTGTTCATTACATCAATATCACTGAATGTCCTCGGCAGCATAGAGCGCATCCAGCTGGCGCTCAAAGCCCCGCACAATGTTGTCCATGGGTGTCCTCAATCTTTCCTTGGCCATGTGCAGATTTTCCCCTCGATGCCCGCAGCTTCGAACTCGGCATAAAATCCAGCAGCTTCTGCGTCGTGGGCAGATAATATTCCAGGAACGTACGCACCTGGGACGCCTTTTTCCCGTCTTTTTCAATGGCCCGGAAAATCTGGGCGGTAACTTTCCTCCAGCCGGTCGATTTTAGCCGAAAGCGCCGCATCGGCAATGCGGTCATTGGCCCCGGCGGATCGAACGCAGCACGCCGGCATATCCTTCCTCCGCTTCTTTTCGGCGTAGCGGCCTCCGCGCGCTTCCGGGCCGCTGCTTCCTCCGCAGCCGTACGGCTGCCGAAAAATAACCCAGGCTCAAATCAAGATACGCTGTGGGTCCAAAATATCCCTGTCCGATCATATGATCCAGATCTTCTTCCACCCGTTTTTGTGAAAAAGCCCGTAATGCCTGAAAGTTGGACAAAAAAATGGACTGCACGCTGGCCATGGCCGCCAGATACCTGGCATAACGCCTGGCCGCCTTATCCATGGCAATCCCCTTTGCCAAGCATCAGCACACCCGCCCCAAAAAAGGGACAACACAGCCAGCAGTCCAGGCAGGGCTTGCCAAAGATCTGTGCGCCAATCATAGCGGATAAAACCGCTGATGTCGAGAGAAGCCCCCACAAAAGGCCAGCACCCCGCCTCCCAGTTTCAATGCCCAGCGGGTCCCTTTCTTGCCGAGGGGTGTACTGCGCATCGGCTGAGCCGCCCGCGCGGTTCCCGCCATCCCCTGCTGCGCAGGCGCAGACCATCCCGGCGGCACACCAGCTCCGCGGGCTGCTGCACTTTTGCTGCGCCGCTTTCTTTTTATCGCCGGACAATTTTCGGATCAGCAGAAACAGCCCCAGCGGCCAGAACACCACAAAACAGAAGAAAATCAGCAGCCAGGAAAGAATCGCTTTCCGTCTGCTTTTTCCCACGGGGCATCGTCCGGCGTGTTGTGTCCGTAGTCATAGCTGCTCACTGCTTTGGTCCTCCTTTTTTCCGCTGCAATTTCTGCTTGTTGCCCTGCTCGTCCACAATATAGGTATGATCCAGCTGGGCACTACAAATTCATCCGCACCGCCGCCCATACTCCTGGCGCAGCAGCGTGCGCTCTTTGATTTCTTCCTCTGTCAGCCCTTCGGGCGACTTTGCCTTCCGGCTCAACTCATTAATGCGCCGGATCTTTGCTTCATCGATCATTGCTGTCCTCGTTTCCCGCCGCGCCGTCGGAAACGGCGCACGCACACTTTACTGATATCGCTCAGGCAAATGGTAACACGGCCCTTTTGCTCAAGCCGCCCACTTCGCGCAGCCTGCACTTTCCAAAGCCCCGGGCGCTGAACGTATCCCCTGGGCACACAGGCGGTCTACCTTTTCACAAACGCGCCAATTGACTTCCACTTTGCCGGCACGGATCAGGTCCGCCGCCCGGCTGCGGCTGATGCCGAACGCAGAAGACACCACGCTGTCCAGCCCGCAGTGTGGCCACAGTGTCCCGAATCTCCGTCCGTCGCTTTTTCCGGCAGATGCAGATGGGAAAGGGGCACCGGCGCAGTCTTCAGCGAAAACGCGCCCGGCGCTGGTATAATTCTGCAGCACAAAAGGCGCGATCTCCCGCAGAAGCAGAATATCGCAGGCGTCCTGGCCCGGCAGGATGTCGCCCACCATCTCCGCCGAATGCCCAGGGCCCATGAGGCTGCCGAGAAAATCCCGGTGGGTCGGGCGTTCTCCGGCACGGAAGCTGCAGCGCACGGCACAGACCGGGTACTCCTCATCCTCCCGAAACGCTTCAAAGGAAAGATAGTCCGGCAAAAAGAGGGCGCAGCGGCGCTCGGCATCCTCATAGCCGCCATCCAGCACAGCTTCACCCTCTGCGCCCATTCGCCGCAGGGCCTCTTCGGCCAGCGCCTGTTCCTGAGGCGTCAAAAAACGGGTGACGGCCGGGATGTTGCGGCTGCGGCAGCGCGCCCATTGGTCGAGGACCCGGCTCAACGCCAGGCGTTCGTCCCGTTCTCCGTCAAAGCACGCAAAAGCTGCCCTTTTTCCATAGCTTTTTTCGCCTCCCATTTTCCACCGGCTGCGGCGTACGATTCTGGTACTATGATAGCACACTTTCTGTATGCAAACAACAAGAAATCCCGCCCAGCCGGGCGGGATTTTCAAAAGATTTTTTAATTTTTCACGCGCACAATACAGGTTGCCTTTTGGCCGTCCCAGGAAGCGGTGACGGTGGTGGTGCCGGATTTCACACCAGTGACTTTTTCCGCTGCCGTTCACCGTGGCCACCTGAACTGTCGGCCACCGACCAGGTGACCGCTGTGGTGATGCCTGCACCTTCAGCGTATAATTTTTCACCCACTTTTAACGTGAAATCCTCACTGCTGAGCTTGCCGAGGCAGCGCCGCCGACGAAGACGCAGCGTTTCTTTTCCATCGCTCTTGACACGCACGATTAAGACCGCACGCGCGCTGCCGCGCTGCACGGTGATTTCCCTTTCAAAGCCCGTAACCACGCCGGAGGCGCTGACGGAGGCAATGGATGGATCCCTTGCTGGTATAAGCCGTACCGCTGCCGCTGCGGACAGACAGCGTAAAGCTCTCGTCGCCGGAAAGGGATACATCCTCATGCGACAGCGTCAGCGGACCGGCGGCGGTTGTGTCATCTTCCGACTGTGTGTGTCGTCCGGCATTGGTATCATCGTCCTGCGTATCGTCAGGATTGTCCTCCACAGTAGGCTCCTGTACCGGCATTGGGATCTGTCAGATCGCTCTGATCCGGCTGATCCGGATCCTCCGGCGCGTTGTCGCTGTTCATGGACGATGACGGCGCCGGGTCCACCGGATCATGGTTAACCAGCGAACCGATTTGACGCCGCGGCCCAGATAAAGCAGGCAGGCAATGATAATGGCGATCAGAAATCACCATGACAATCTTAAACCAGGCTGCCCGGTCGTCATCCTCATAATAATCGCCGTAGTCTTCATACTCGTCGTAGCCATCGTCCTCGTACTCTTCTTCCCGGCGGCTGCGGCGGCGGGGAATGTATTCCTCCTCGCTGTCATAGTCCTCCTGGCGGGCACGCCGGTTTTCATAGCCGGCTCCTCCCGCCGTACAGCGGACAGGGCGTATCCTCTTCATAGGTTCGGCGCGCCAGGCGGCGGCCGCCGCCTTCATTGCGCTTGGGCTGTCTGGCCTGGCGGGATTGGCTTCCTCCTCGCAAAACGGGCAGCGTTTATAAGTGTTCGCATATTTTCGCCACAAACAGGGCACTTTTTTTTCAATCCCATGGCGGACGTCCTCTCCTCTTGATCTCCCGCAGCCTCAGCTGCGCCTTTTTCTTGCTGTTGCGCTATCTACATCATACTGACTTTCCGGCACACCGTCAAGTACGGCGGCCGACTTTTTCCGATAAACGCGACTTGGGCCTAAAGGCTCCCTGCATCATTTTGCATCGCCGCTCCCTTGCACTGCCGTACTTTTTGGATATACTAACAATGGCGACAAAAGAGCGCAAAAGACGCCCTGCCATCCCCGTTTCCCGAAAGGAGGACATCAACGCATGATGCGAAAAACAAAAATCATCTGCACGCTCGGCCCGGCCAGCAGCAGCGACGCCATGCTCAGCACCCTGCTGCGCGGCGGTATGGACGCCGCCGGTTCAACTTCTCCACGGCAGCCATGCGAGCCATCTGGCCATGCTCGAAAAGCTGCGCGCGGCCTGCCGGCAGGAGGGGATCTCCGTAGCCACCATTCTGGACACCAAAGGCCCGGAAATCCGTATCGGCACATTTGCAGACGGACCTGTCACTCTGGCTCCCGGCGACAGCTTTACCCTGACCAGCCGGGACCTTCCCGGCAACAAAAAGTTGCGTATCCATCACCTATGACGCCCTGGCCCAGGACCTTCATATCGGCGACCGCATCCTGCTCGACGACGGACTGATCGAATTGAAGGTGGAAAACCTGTCCGGCGCAGACATTCTTTGCAGCGTAGTTACCGGCGGCGTGCTGAGCGACAACAAAAGCATCAATGTGCCCGGCGTGAACGTGTCCCTGCCAGGCCTCACCTCCCGGGACCGCAGCGATCTCAAATTTGCCGTAGAGCACGATTTTGACTACATCGCCGTGTCTTTCGTGCGCAGCGCCGCAGACATCCACGCCGTCCGGGAGCTACTGCAGGGGTTGGGCAGCAGCGATATCCGACTGATCGCCAAAATTGAAAATCGGGAAGGCATTCACCATTTCCAGGAGATCCTTGACGCCGCCGATGGTATCATGGTGGCCCGGGGGCGACGGGCGTGGAAGTACCCATGGAGGAAATCCCTTTCCTGCAGAAGGAAATGATCCGCCAGGGCGTTCTGGCAGGCAAGCCCGTCATTGTGGCCACGCAGATGCTGGATTCCATGATCCGCAATCCCCGTCCACCAGAGCTGAGGTCAGCGATATAGCCAACGCAGTGTTCGACTATGCCTCTGTGTGATGCTTTCGGGCGAAACCGCTTCGGGAAAGTATCCCGCCGAGGCTCTGCAGACCATGGTGCGTACCGTCGAGGAAGCAGAGCGCCACATCGACTACCAGAAACGCTTCCGGGAAGAGCATTTCTCCGTGGACGGCTCTGTAACCAACGCTATCAGCCATGCAGGCTGTGCCGCAGCTTTTTGACCTGAAGGCCAACGCCATCCTTACCGTAACCCATGCGGGCAAAACGGCCCGCATGATCTCCCCGCTTTAAACCCAGCTGTCCCATCTGCGCCGCCACAGTGTCGGAAAAAGTGTGCCGCCAGCTGCGCCTGTCCTGGGGCGTGTATCCCACCACTGACCGCCCCCGCCGCCAACACCGACGAACTGCTTGCCGCCGCCGTGGAAGCCTGCAAGCAAGCGCGCAGGCTACCTGCACAATGGGGATCTGGCCGTGATCACCGCCGGCGTACCCGTGAGGGCGCAGCGGCACCACCAACCTTTTAAAAGTGGAAGTTGTTTAAACGCCATAGATGTTTGAAAAAGTCCCCGCTCCGTTCTTCAACCATTTTCCAGCGCATTTTCGCCCAGTTTCGCACATACTAACCCCACACGTAAAAAACGGAGGATATGCGATGGATATGGCTTTTTACATGCGCGATCCGCGGCTGTGGGAATATTTCATTTCCCTGCCTTCCCCCGGTGCGGGCAGCACTGCTGCGGCACGAGGTGTACGTTTCCAGTCTGGGCGAACTGCAGACCATGGCCGAACATTTCCGCCATGAATTGGAGCTATAGGGCGAAAACCGCGGCAGAGGGCGCTTCGGGGACCGCCGGGTCCTGCGGGCGTCCTTTTTTTTCTTGAATTTTTCGTTGAAAATGCGCCGCACAGGGCATATAATGGTGCTAATCTTGCAACAGACAAAGGAAGCAACTGCTATGACAAAAAAAACGATCCGCCGGCTGGTGGTCAAAGTGGGAACCTCCACCCTGACTTACGCCACCGGCAACATCAATTTCCGCCGTCTTGGACGGCTGGTAGAAACTGCTTGTCCGATCGTTGAAGAATTCCGGCATATCGTAGTGCTGGTATCCTCCGGCGCCATCGCTGTGGGCGTAGGCAAACTGGGGCTTCCGGCACGTCCTGCGGACATACCGGGCCGCCAGGCCGCCGCCGCCGTGGGCCAAAGCGAGCTGATGTTCCTTTACGACAAGCTCTTTTCGAATATTCCAAAACGCCGGCCCAGATGCTGCTCACCGGCAGCGATATCGCCGACCCGGAGCGCCGGGCCCATTTGGTGAATACATTTGAGCAGCTGCTCTCTTTCGGCGCACTGCCCATTGTGAACGAAAACGACAGCGTCAGCGTAGAGGAAATTCTTCACGGCGACAACGACTGCCTCAGCGCGGAAGTGGCTGCCCTGATCGGCGCTGACGCCCTGGTAATCCTGACGGACATTGACGGGCTGTACGACAGCGATCCCCGCGAAAACCCCCAGGCCCGGCGCATCAGCGTAGTGGAAACCATCACGCCTGAGATTGAAGCCATGGCCGGCGGCGCAGGCAGCGCCCGGGGCACCGGCGGCATGACCACCAAACTGCGTGCCGCCAAGCTTGCCACCGCCGCCGGTGCAGATACTTACATCATCAACGGCGCCTCCTGCGAAAACCTGTACACTCTGCTGGAGGGCCGGGATATCGGCACACTGTTTTGTGCAGCAAAGGAGGAATCTGTATGAGTTACGACCTGACCGCCCTGGCACAGCGTGCCCGGGCCGCCGAGCGGATGCTGGCTCTGGCCGGCAGCACACAAAAAAATCAGGCGCTGCTGTCCGCAGCCGACGCTTTGGAACGCGCTGCAGACGACATTCTTACTGAAAATGAAAAAGATTTGTCCGCAGGCCGGGGAAACGGCCTGTCCGACGCCCACGGATCGACTGGCCCTGAGCCGGGCACGCATCGCCGCTATGGCGGACGGCATGCGTTCTGTGGCCGCGCTGCCCGACCCCGTGGGCCTGGTGCTGGAAGAATTCGCCGCCCCAACGGTCTGCACCTGACCAAGCGCACCGTGCCCATCGGCGTGATCGCTGTGATTTATGAGGCGCGGCCCAACGTAACCGCCGACAGCGCAGCATTATGCCTTAAAAGCGGCAATACCGTGATCCTGCGCGGCGGGAAGGAGGCAATCCATTCCAATCTGGCCATCGCTTCCGTTTTACGCAGCGCCATCGCCGAGGCGGGACTGAGCGCCGACTGCGTGCAGCTGATCGAAGACACCGACCGCGCCACCGCCACGGCGCTGATGCGGCTCAACAGCGGCGTGGATCTGCTGATTCCCCGGGGCGGTGCAGGGCTGATCCAAAGCGTCGTGAAAAATGCCACAGTACCGGTGATCGAAACCGGCGCGGGCACCTGCCAGACCTATGTGGACAAGGACGCGGATCTGGCCATGGCCGTGGACATCGTGGACAACGCCAAAACTTCCCGCCCCTCGGTATGCAACGCCTGTGAGTGCGTGCTGGTACACGAAACCGTAGCGCCGGCATTTCTCTCCGCCCTGGAAGCACGCCTGAGCGCCAAACATGTGACACTGCGGGCCGATGAAAAGAGCTTTGCTCTGCTTCATCAGGCCGAGCATGCCTCAGAAGCGGACTGGGGCAGGGAATACAACGACTATATCCTCGCCGTGCGCGTGGTATCCAGCGCAGCGGAAGCCATCGACTATATTGCCGCCCACGGCACCGGCCACAGCGAATGTATCGTGACCGAAAACGAGCAGACCGCCGAAAAATTCCTGCGGGAAGTGGACGCGGCGGCCGTGTACGTCAACGCGTCCACCCGTTTTACCGACGGCGGGGAATTCGGTCTTCGGCGCGGAGATCGGCATCTCCACCCAGAAGCTCCATGCCCGCGGTCCTCTGGGCCTGCGGGAACTGACCAGCTATAAATACGAAATTCGCGGAAAAGGACAGGTACGCTGACATGCAGACATTCAAAAACACCCGCTCCGACCATCTTCTCGCCGCCGCCCTGATGATCGGCGCACTGGTGCTGGCGGTAGTGTCCTGGCAGATCCCCAATCTCTTTTTGCCCCTATGACCGCCGACATGCGCGGTATTGTGGAAACGGTGGAACCTGCCTACGAAAACACCCGCATGGCCATCCGGCTGGAGGGTAACTCCACGCGCTACACGATTATGCTGGAGGACTACGCCACCCGACGCAGACGCCCCAGGTAGGCGACGAGGTGGGGATCAAATATGACATCACCTCCGATCGCCTGATCCGTATGCTGGAGATCGCGGAAAATGGGGAAGATACCGTTGTTTATGAGTCGGTCAATCCTGTGGCCCGTACCCGCGCAACGGCGCAGCTGATTGCTTTTGCCGTTTACGGCGCTTTCGCCGCCGTGTGTATCGCGCTCTATTTGAAAAAAAGGGAAAAAAGCAGCGGAATAAAAAAGGAACGCCGCCGGCGCAATGCGCCGGCGGCGTTTTTCCACCCCTGAAACAGGACTGTCCCGGAGCGCTTTTTACCGCTCCGGGACAGTCTGAAAAAGAGAGAAAAAATGATGAAGAAAGTAACGTCTTATTCTGCGCCTTCCGAATATCCGTCCGGCGCAAAGGGAAGCAAGTGCTCTCCCTTTACACGATTCTTTGATGTTTATGGATGCCCGTCTTGCAGAACTGCACCCATTCAGCCAGGTTGACGGCGTGATCTCCGATGCGCTCCAGATATTTGGCGATCATGAGATAGTCAATGGCACAGTCGATCTCCGGGTGTTCCTGGGCAAAATACTTCGTCAGTTTTTGTTTGATCTCGGAGAAATAATTGTCCACCACATCGTCCTGGGCAATGACTTTGGCTGCCAGCGTCAGGTCTTCGGACGCATAGGCTGGCAATGGCGGAGCGGATCATGCTCACCGCTGCGCGCCCGGTGGCGCAATGAGCACACTCAGCAGCTCTGGGATCACCTCGTTACCGCGGCGCAGTGGTGATCTCGGCAATATCCTGCCGCCGCGTCGCCCAGCCGTTCCAGATCGGTGACCACCTTCATGGCCGTGGAAATTTTGCGCAAGATCTCCGGCCACCGGCTGCTGGCAGGCGATCAGCCCCAGACAGGCAGGTGCTCGATGGCGCTCTTCCCGGTCGATGCGGTCGTCGCCTTCCACAACGGCCTGTGCCGCAGCCAGATTGCTGTTTTCCAGCGCCCCCATGGCGCTCTCCACCGCATCGGCCGCATGACCGGCCATGGCGGAGAATCTTATCGTCCAAAGTCCCGCAGGGCTGTCGAAAGGTATCGCGATTTCCCATAGTAATGTTCCCCTTCTTTATTACAAAATGTACACAAATTTGACGGTATAATCACCGTTTCACTATTGTCTTTTACATGAAACCCCCCTGGGCCGGACGGCTGCAGCGCCGTCCGCTTCAACCGAACCGGCCTGTAATATAGTCTTCCGTGCGCTTGTCCTTCGGCATGGAGAAAATCTGTTGGTAGGCGCGAACTCCACCAGTTCGCCCACCAGGAAGAACGCGCATTTGTCGCTGATGCGCGCGGCCTGCTGCATATTGTGCGTGACGATGACCACGGTATAGTTTTTCTTCAGTTCGCCATCAATTCTTCAATGCGCATGGTGGAAGCCGGGTCCAGCGCGCTGGTGGGTTCGTCCATCAGCAGCACGTCCGGCTCCACAGCCAGGCGCGCGCGATGCACATGCGCTGCTGCTGGCCGCCGGAAAGGCCCAGGGCCCTCTTTTTCAGGCGGTCCTTCAGCTCATCCCACAGCGCCGCGCCGCGCAGGGATCTCTCCACGAGGTCATTCAGCTCCGCCTTGGAGTGCGTCCCGTGGAGCCGGGGGCCGTAGGTGATGTTGTCGTAAATGCTCATGGGGAAACGGGTTCGGCTTCTGCCATACCATGCCGATCTGGCGGCGCAGCCGGTCACATCCACATCCTTTGGAAACATCCCGGCCGCGGAAAGCAGGTCGCCCTCGATGCGCACGCCGGGCACCAGATCCTGCATCCGGTTCATTGTTTTTAAAAAGTGGACTTGCCGCAGCCAGAGGGGCCGATAAAGCTGTGATTTTGCTTTTCCGGAATATCGATATTGATATTTTTCAGCGCATGAAAATCTCCATAATGGAGATTGAGACGGTTTGTTGCATAAAGGATCGCGTTCCATATTCTTTCACACCTCATTGTTATCAATGCATCATACCTTGGGCTTCATCTTTTTCTTGGCCAGCTTCGCGCACAGTTGATGACCAGCACCAGCACCAGCAGAACCGCGGCGATGGCATAGCTGACATCATATTTCCCCGCTTCAAAGGCATACATATAAAGCGCCCACGGAAAGGGTTGCGCCGCTGCGTTGAAATAGGTACTCAGCAGCCCGCCGGCCAGAAGCTTTCCCCGCGCCCGCCGTGAACAGCAGCGCCGCAGACTCGCCCACGATACGGCCCACGGACAAAATGCAGCCTGTTACAATGCCGTCCACCGAGGAAGGCAGAATGATGGTGCGTATCATGTACCATTTTGTCGCACCCAGGCCAAGCGCGCCCTCGCGGTAGCTCTGGGGTACGGTCTTCAGGGATTCCTGCGTGGTGCGGATCATGGTGGGCAGGATCATGATGACCAGCGTCAGCGACCGGCGACCAGAGACGAAGGCCTGTCGTCTGAAAGCCCAGCATTTTTGTCAGGCGTAAAAACAGCATGCCCACAAGGCCGTAGATAATGGACGGGATGCCCGCCAGGGTCTCGGTGGCGAATTCAACGATGCGGATGAACGTTTTTATTGGAGGCATATTCCGTCAGGTACACTGCCGCGCCCACGCCCAGCGGCAGCGCGATGAGCAGGGTGAACAGGATAACGCACAGCGTGTTCACGATGTTTGGAAGAATGCCCGATGGTTCCTTTAAGCACTGGGCTGTCCGATTGGGTGAGCAGCGCAGGGGTGATATGCGGCAGACCGCGGCACAAAGATATAGCCGATGAGCACCACCAGCAGCGCCACGGTGAGGAAAGCGGCAGCATAAACCAACTGTTTTGAAAAGATATCGCATTCGGCGGAGTCTGCTGCGCCTATTTGTCATCGTTCATGGTTTTCCCCTTTATTCAGGAAGAAGTTCAGCAGGCTGTTGATGAGAATGATAAAGCAGAACAGCACCAGCGCGATGCTGAAAACAGCGCCTGCTTCTGCAGGCCGCTGGCATAGCTCATCTCCTTGGCGACGGCCGTCGTCAGGAAGGTGACACTCTTGAACAGGCCCGGCATATTGGCCACGTTGCCCGCCACCATCATAATGGCCATAGCCTCACCGATGGCGCGGCCGATGCCAAGCACGACTGCGGTAGCGATGCCGCTTTTTGCAGCGGGATGCTGACTTTGAAATAGGTTTCCGTCTCCGTGGCGCCCAGCGCCAGGCTCGCCTCCCTCATACTCGGGCGGCACGGCGTTGAGGGCCGTGACACTGACGGATACAACGGTTGGGCAAAATCATCAGCGCCAGCACCAAAATGGGCGGAAAACAAACACGCGCCGGAAGCAAATGCCGAAGGTTTTCCAGCCACCGCCGGCACCAGCAGCGTCATACCCAGCAAACCGTAGACCACGCTGGGTATGCCCGCCAACAGTTCGACGGCGGTGCTGACGGGCGCCGCCAGTCCCCGGGAGCAATTTTGGACAGGAACACCGCGGTCAGCAGCCCCACCGGTACACCGATCAGAATGCGCCGACCGTGCCGTAGATCGACGTCAGGATAAAGGGCAGAATTCCGTAGGAAGGCTCTGCCGCGGTGGACGCCCACTTCGTGCCGAACAGAAAGTCAATGAAACCGATCTTGCCGATGGCAGGCACGCCGGCGATAATCATATACACCGAAATCAGCACTACGCAGGCAATGGCTGTCAGTCCGCAGACGAAAAAGATCGCATTCATTACGCGTTCCACCAAATATTTTTGTTTCATTTTTTCTCTACACCTTCTTCATCAACGCAAGGGCCTGGCAAATCCTTCCGGTTTGCCAAGCCCTCCGCAGAAACTCTTTCATCAAACGATGGGAACGCAGCCTGCCTCCAGAATCCACTGGTTTGCATCACCGGGGTGACATATTCCACGAACGCCTGTGCCGCCTCGGACAGTTCGGCATCCTTCTTCACCACAAAGTTGAACGGACGCTGCACTTTATAACTGCCGTCCTTGACGGTTTCTTCCGTACATGCAACACCTTCGACAGTCAGCGCCTTGACGCTGTCATTCACAGCGGACAGAGATGCATAGCCGATGGCGTTCTCATTGGCGGCCACTGCAGCAGTAACGGCACCGGTGGCGGTCAACTCCTGGGCATACTTGCAGTTATCCTTAACGCCGACAATCTCTTCAAAGCCGTCACGGGTGCCGCTGCCAGCCTCACGGCCGATGACGACAATCTCGCCGTCGCTGCCGCCGACTTCACTCCAGTTGGTGATCTCGCCGGAGAAGATACCGGCCAGCTGCTCCAAGCTCAGATCTTCAACGCCGTTGGCATTGTTGACCACCACGGCAATGCCGTCCAGGCAGACGGTGATGGCTTCCACATCAGTTTCGTCGTCGTGCAGCACACGGGAGGACAAACCGATGTCCAGAGAACCATCGCTGGCACCGGTGATGCCCGCGCCGGAACCGGTAGGATCATAACGACGGTTACACCGTTATTCTTCGCCATGAAATCTTCCTGCAGCATGCTCATCAGCTTCTGCATGGAAGTGGAACCGCCGGTGGCGACCTTGCCGCTCAGAGCGGACGCGTCCCCATTGTCAGCGGAATTGGCCGAAGGGTCGGTGTTATTGTTGCTGCCGCAGCCGGCCAGCAGAGCCACACTCAGGCAGGCGGCGCCGGTGAGCGCCAGGATACGGTTCTTTTCATCTGAAACATCCTCCGTTTTGTCATTTTGTTGAAATACAATTGTTTTTTGAAAAAGCCTCGGCCGGGTGGGGTCCTCCGTCCCGGGACACTTTAAGCATAGTGATTTGCGCCGGCTGATGCCACCATGTTCAGTCAAATTTTTGTAAAACTTTTGTAATCTCCTTCCCGGAAATGTAAAAATCTCTGTTATGTCAACGCAGAACCTCTTTTGGTTTCCATGAAAAGACAGGATTTTACATAAATTTTACATAAATCTGGTAGCAGCTTTTACACGCAATTCTTTACAATAATTTTACAATTGTCTTTTGAAAATCGGAGGTCATCAGGATGGATATTTTTAACGTGTTTACGCTTTTCGGCGGGCTGGCCATGTTCCTGTTCGGCATGGACATCATGGGCAAAGCCCTGGAAAAGCAGGCCGGCAACAAACTGCAGACAATCCTCGCAAAAATGACGGACAATCCTTTAAAAGGATTTGTCCTGGGTATGTGCGTTACGGCAGTAATCCAAAGTTCCTCAGCCACCACGGTCATGGTGGTGGGTTTTTGTCAACAGCGGCCTGATGCAGCTGCACAAGCCGTAGGGTGATCATGGGCAGCAATGTGGGCACCACGGTGACCAGCTGGATCCTGAGCCTTTCCGGCCTGGGGGAGACAGTTTTTTTATCCGCCTGCTCAATCCGTCAGGATTCTCGCCCATTCTTGCCCTGATCGGCATTATCCTTTATATGTTCTGTAAAGGTGAACGTACAAAAAGGTATCGGCACGATCCTGCTGGGGTTCGCCCTTCTGATGACGGGCATGGAAACCATGTCGGGCGCCATGGCTCCCCTGGCCGATATGCCCAGCTTCCAGGCGTTATTTACCAAATTTGAAATGCCCCTGCTGGGCATGGCTTTCGGTGCAGGCCTGACGGCGCTGATCCAAAGCTCTTCGGCCAGCGTAGGTATCCTGCAGGCTCTGTCCCTCACCGGCGGCATCTCCTGCGGCAGCGCCCTCCCCATTATCCTGGGTCAGAACATCGGCACCTGCGTCACCGCCATGATCTCTTCCATTGGCGCCAACAAGAGCGCCCGCCGCGCCGCCATTGTGCACCTCTATTTTAACATTATCGGCGCCCTTCTATTCATGGCCGTGTTCTATGCCCTGAACTTTTCCTGCAGTTCCATTTCCTTTTCATGCCGGTGACCCCCCTTCCTGATCGCGGTGATCCACACCTGCTTCAATGTGTTGGCCACAGCCGTGCTACTTCCTTTGCCCGTGGACTGGAAAAGCTGGCATACCTCACAATCCCTGACCATGAAAACCCCGGCAAGACCGAAATGCTGGACGAGCGTCTGCTGGCCACTCCCGCCGTGGCAGTGCAGAACAGCCGCCGCCAGACCAACAACATGGCCGAACTGGTGCGCTCCAATCTGCTGCAGGCCATGTCCCTGACCCATAAATGGGATGCCAAATGCGCCGACAGCGTGAAAGAGAACGAAGATATCATTGATGCGTATGAAGACAAGATCGGCTCCTATCTGATCAAGCTCTCCGGACGGGATCTGACCCAAGAGGACAGCCACGAAGTCAGCGTGCTGCTGCACACCATCAGCGACTTCGAGCGCATCGGCGACCATGCCTGCAACATCTATGAATCCGCCCAGGAAATCCATGACAAGCAGATGGTTTTATCGGCTGAGGCCTGGGCCGAACTGGCCGTGCTGGAATCGGTGATCCAGGATATCCTGGACCGCACACTGAACGCTTTTGAGAACAACGATCTGCACCTGGCCACCAAAATCGAGCCTCTCGAGCAGGTGGTAGACGATCTGGTGCGCAGCATGCGCGACCGCCATATCCGCCGCCTGCGCAGCGGCATGTGCAGCATCGAAGGCGGCTTCGTCCTGCAGGATCTGCTGGTTAGCTATGAGCGCATCTCCGATCACTGCAGCAATGTAGCCGCCGCCATGGTGGAAGTGGCCGAAGACAAATACGATGTGCACGAATATCTTGACACCCTGCGCAATGCCAGCGAAAAATTTGACGAACGTTATGAAAAGTACGGCCATCGGTACGTACTGCCGGAGGCCGCTGAAAGTAAGGTGGACTAATTGATCTATATTGTGGAAGACGACACCGATATCTGCGAACTGGAGCAATACGCCCTGCGCAACAACGGTTTTGAAACAACAGGCTTCGGCGACGGCAAAAGTTTTTTTGCCGCCTGTGAGAAAAAATTGCCTGAGCTGGTGATCCTCGACATCATGCTGCCCGACCAGAACGGGTTGGATATTTTGCGCCAATTCCGCCAAGGGGCCGATACCCACGATATTCCCGTAGTAATGGTCACAGCCAAAGACAGCGAAATTGACGTGGTGAAATGCCTCGACCAGGGCGCCGACGATTACATCAGCAAGCCTTTCGGCTTGATGGAGTTCATTTCCCGCATCCGTGCCGTATTGCGCCGCGCACAAAAAACAAAGTGCTCAGGCAGTACAGACGTTCCGTGAGATTCAGATGGACGCTGCCGCCCGCCGCGTCACTGTAGACGGAAAAGAGGTAGAATTGGCCTATAAGGAATATGAACTGCTGCGCTTTTTCATCGAGAATCCCGGCAAAGTGCTCACCCGCGAGGAGTTGATGAACCGCGTCTGGAATACTGATTTTTCCGGAGAGAGCCGCACGCTGGATATTCACATCCGCACACTGCGCCAGAAGCTGGGCTGCGCCGGCAACTATATCCATACCGTGCGCAAAGTGGGCTATCAGCTGACGCTCGAATCCGGCACCGACGCATAAGGTATGGAGAAAAAGTTTACAAAACGGCTGATGCTGATGGGCCTGTGCAGCACAGCCGTCACCCTGGCGCTGTGCGTGCTGGTCTTTTTCACTGTATTTGAACGTCAGGCCGCTCAGGACGTGCGCATTTATTCCGATATAATCACCGCGGCGTACTACCAAAACGGACACAGCTTATCCGATATGGGCGTGGGCAGCAGCGACCTGCGCGTAACCCTGATCCAGCCGGACGGCACCGTGCTCTTTGACAACGCGGTATCCGGAAACTTGGAAAACCATCTGGGGCGTCCGGAAGTCCGCGACGCGCTGGCTCATGGGGAAGGCCACGCCGAACGCCATTCCGATACCACCAGCCAGAACGCCTATTATTATGCTGTGCGCCTGGATGACGGAAATATCCTGCGCGTAGCCAGCGACCTGCACAGCCGTTTCGATCTGTTCCGCAGCGCCATTCCGGTTCTGCTGGTCTGCTGTCTGATCGTCTGGGTGCTGGGCTGGCTGCTGAGCCTGCTGCTTACGCGGCAGCTGGTGCAACCTATTGTGCAGATGGGAAATCGTCTTGACGAACTGGATCGCAACGTCCCTACCCCGAACTTCAGCCCTTTGTAGACGCAATCCTTCGCGACCGGGACACCAGACGACAGAGCGAAACCATGCGCCAAGAGTTTACCGCCAATGTATCCCACGATCTGAAAACGCCGCTGACCTCCATTTCCGGCTATGCTGAACTGATCGAGACCGGCATGGCCAAGCCAAGGATGTAGCACAGTTTGCCCAGAAAATCCGCAAAAGAATCCGCGCGCCTTTTTTGAGTCTGGTCAACGATATCCTCCAGCTTTCCAAACTGGATGCCACCCAAGAAGCACTGCGCGGCCAGGCAGAAGCAGAATTTGAACTGCTGGATCTGAAAGACGTGGTCAGCGCCTGTGCAGACAATCTGGCTGTCAATGCCCAGCGAGCCTATGTAACGCTGTTGTGCGAAGCTGAACACACCCAGTGCTGGGCAGCCGCAGTTCCCTAGATGAGCTGTGCATGAACCTGTGTGACAACGCCATCCGCTATAACCGCCCCGGCGGAAAAAGTGATCCTCTCCTGCGGCACCGCTGACGGCCGCCCATACCTGCGGGTGCGCGACAACGGCATCGGGATTCCGGAAGAGCAGCACCAGCGCGTGTTTGAGCGCTTTTACCGTGTGGATAAGAGCCGCAGTAAGGAAACCGGCGGCACCGGTCTCGGTCTCGCTATCGTCGCACATCGCCGCCATTTACAGTGCACAGATCGAACTGCACAGCATCGTAGACCAAGGCACCGACATCCGTGTGGTTTTCCGCAGTTTGAAAAATAAAGGTCAGACCCATTTGAAACGGTCCGGGATCGCCTCTCTGTCGGGAAGGCCGCCTCCGGGTCAGTAAAATGCCTTTCTGCCCCGCATTCGCGGGGCAGAGAGGGCATTTTTCTTTCACCGACCAGAATCGTCCATCGGGTCCCGCGGGACCCGTCCGCCGCATGGCTCAGCCATGCGGCCGCAGTATGACAGGGAAGTCCAGTTTCGCTTTGAAGAGATCTCCGTCGATCTCCAGCCGGAAAGCGCCGCCCATCAGCTCCGTCAGGCTTTGGGCAATGGACAGTCCCAAACCGCTGCCTTCGCTGTTGCGGGAGCTGTCGCCGCGGACAAACCGCTCCATCAACTCATCTGCCGGAATATTCAACGGCGCGCGGGACACATTTTTCATCTGCACCGTCATCTGTTCGCCGCTGCGCTCCATACTGATATACAACCGCGTACCCGGCAGCGCGTATTTGCAGATGTTGCTCAGAAGATTATCGATCACCCGCCACAGCAGCGCGCCGTCGGCTCGAATAAGCACCGGCTCCTCCGGCAGGTCGAACACCGGCGTCAACTGCCCTGCGCCGAGCCGCTCGCTGTACTCGCCCACAGCCTGCTGCAGCAGTTCGCAGACATCCACATCCTCCAGATGCACCGGCATGGCGCCCGAAGACGCCTTGGAAGCATCCACCAAGTCGCAGGTCAGCTTTTTTCAACCGGGCGCTCTGGCGGTCCAGCACGGCGATGTATTCCTGTACCTTCGGGTTATCCACTGGCTCGGCTTTGATCAGATCCACATAATTGATGATCGAAGTCAACGGCGTCTTGATGTCGTGGGATACATTCGTGATCAGTTCACTTTTCAGCCGTTCACTTTTCATCTGCTCTTCCAGCGCCGCCGCCATACCCTCGGAAATCCGGTTCAGATCCCCGGCGTGGTCTTTCAGGGCAGCAGGCAAATGACGGGTGTCGATCCGGTATTCGAGATTTCCCCGGGCCAGTTCTGCCGCGCCGTCGCGCACTGTGCCGAATTTGACAGACCAGCGGCATCCCCACAGCAGCACGAAGAAATTGACAATGGCCAGCAGGAAAAAAACACCCGGCGTGTTGGACGGCAGAAACAGCACCAGCGATACAAACTCATACGCCACATAGGCCAGCACAAATTTCCAGGTCAGATCCACATGGTTGACCATGTCCGAACACAGGCGCGTGAAGCGGGAACACAGGCCCGCCAAGCGGCCCAACAAGGTATGGCGCCAGAAGGCACGCGCTTTCAGGCGTACAGCAGTCGTCACGATACACACCTCCGCAAGCACACACAAATAACTGAGATATGCCCCCACTGCAAAAAATCCTGGTTGATGTCTCTTCGGCAAAGGAGGCCTCTTCCAGCAACGGCAGCCCCAACACCCCGGCAATGCACAGCACTGCCAGCACCGCTTCATAGGGAATTCGGTCAAACACACGCAGCACCACGCCGTCCACCTGCGCGCGTCGGCCGGCGCCTCGGCAGACAAATGCCAGCATTGTCACGGCCAGCAGCGCACACAGCACCGCAGCGCAGATATAGCCCGGCATGCTGCTCTGCATGCTGAAATACCAGTGATTCATCCGCAAAAGCGCATCCTCTACCGGATAATCCGGCCGCACGCCCCAGCAGAGCACATAGGCTTCGGCACTGGAAGAGTCCAGGGCCTCGTAGGCGCCGTCGTCCCAGAAGGCATACGTGCTGGCCGAATCCATGCCGCTGTACTCGCCGCCGTACACCACGCTGTAATAGGAATCGTAAGCATCATAATACGAATCACTGCGGAACAGATGGTCAACACCCATCCGAAAATAATCGGAAAAACCGTTTGCAAACAATACGGATATGGTTCTGTCCTGCACCGTGGCATACTGCGGCGTAATATTCAAGCTGTCAAAGCTTTCCTCATCCTGAAAGTTCGAGTAGAGCCTCGCCTTTCCATCCGCTGTGCGGATCTCAAAGCGAAATTGCTCGCTTTGCCTGCCAATCCCTGCTCCAGCTCCTCCCGGCTGGCCTGCCGCTCCTGCTGATCTACAAAGGAAAGCCCGGGTTCTCAAATCTTCCCCCTGCATGCGGTAAAGGTTGGCCGCGCTGATAATGTAGCCGGACATAATGCTGCGATAGGCTGCGCTGTCCTCGTAGCGCTGGCCCGGCACACAGCCCTGCTCGGCAAAGTTCACCGCGCCGAACGCAAGCATCACAGCTCCCACAGAAAACAGCGCCGTCAGGCAAAAAGGCAAAGGAATTTGACTGCCGCGTTGGTGTAAAGCGTTTCATATGCGCCCAACCCCTTTGTCCTTTTCCATTTTATAGCCCTGGCCCCACACAACTTTCAAATACCGCGGGTTGGCCGGGTCAATCTCGATCTTTTTCCGCAGATGGCGAATATGAACCGCCACAGTACCCTCGCTGCCCAGCGCCACGTCTTTCCACACTTTTTCATAGATCTCCGCAGAAGAAAACACCCGGCCGGGGCTTTCCATCAAAAGTTTCAAAATATTGTATTCCAGCGGTGTCAGGCTGACCGGCTCCCCATCCACGCAGACGGTTTTTTCATCGTCATCCATCTCCACGGCGCCGATGGTAAAGTGCGCTTCCCGCTTGACCATACCGCCCAGGTTCGTATAGCGGCGCGAGCTGGGGAACGCACCCGCGCCACCACCTCGGCCGGATTGAACGGCTTGGTGATATAGTCGTCAGCGCCGATGTTCAACCCCAGGATCTTATCGCTGTCTTCGCTTTTGGCCGTCAAAAGAATCACAGGTACATTGGATGCCTCGCGCAGTTTGGCTGTGGCAGAGATACCGTCCATCTCCGGCATCATGATATCCATCAAAATCAGATGGATCTCATGGCCAGCCACAATGTCCAGCGCCTCTTTTCCCGTATGGGCCCCAAAATACGATAACCCTCCGCCGAAAGATAAATGCGCAGGGCAGACACGATATCCCGCTCGTCATCGCAGATCAAAATATTATACATACTGGATACTCTCCCCTTCTCCCCCACCAGCATAGCATACAGCATGTTAAAAACAAAGCGGGGATTTTTAAATTCTCCTTAAGAATGCGCCGGCGGCGCATCCGGCCCAACGGCTGCCTGGCGGCGGTTGTAGCGATACATCAGACCGCTGCGCCGATGATGACAGCATAGCCCGCCACACTCAGCGCATCGGGCCGCTGTCCGAAAAGGACAAAGCCCCACACTGCAGCAAAAAGCACCTGCGTATAATCGTACACGGAAATTTCCCGGGCCGGGGCATAGCAGTAGGCTTTGGTAATGGAAAACTGTCCGCCCGCGCCGCACAGCCCCGCCGCCAGCAGGCAAAAAAAAACTGCCAGGGCGCCATGGCCGCGCCGCCCAGCAGGAACATCGGCAGCGTGACGGCACAGGAAAACAGTGAAAAATAAAACATGATGCGCGCGCCTTCTTCTCCCTGCAGGCCCATCTTGCGCACAAAGGTGTAGGCCGCACCAGCACCCAGCCCGCCCAGCGCCCCGATAAGCGCCGGGACATAATCCACATGGTAAAACGAAGGCTTGATGATCAGCAGCGCGCCGGCAAACGCCGCCGCCAAACCGGCCGCCTGCACTGGCCGCACCTTTTCTTTCAGAATAACATACGACAGGATCACCGCAAAAAACGGACTGAGCTTGTTGAGCATATTGGCATCGGACAGCACCAGATGGTCGATGGCATAAAAATACAAAAAGGCCCGTGGTACCAAACAGGCACCGCCAAAACATGGGCCGCCGGTTCACGGGCGCCACGCTCAGCGGAGAGATTCCCTTGCGCCAGAGAGTAAAGGCGGCAATAAACAGCGCCGGCAGATTGCGGAACAGCGCCTTCTGTCCCGTAGGCAGATCCCCGGAAAGATGGACAAAGCCGTCATCCCCGAAAAGAAGAGTGCCGCCAGAAGGATATAAAGAATAGCAGTGTGCTTTTGTTTCAACAAATAACGCCTCGGTTTCTGCAATCAGTGTTTTCCGCACAATGACGAATCAAAAATATTGTACCCCTGTTGTACGATAAATGCAACGGACGGATTGACGCTTTGTCCGGAACTGTGCTATGATAAACACAATCTATGCGCTGCGCCAGCGGCGCAGCAAAGGAGCGTTGGAAAAGCGTGAAAGAACAGATCCTTTATTTCACTTTGAAGATGAAACCCGCCTGAACGCTGTGCGCAAGGCGCTGCTTCCGCTGCACATCGCCTGCAAAGTTATTCCCCGCGAGTGGGACACGCCATTGGGCGCTCTGGTAGGGCTGGAAACCGCCGCACAGCCCGACCTTCCCGCTGAGGAACTGCGCGAGGAAGTGCTTTTCCTGTGCGGCCTGACCAGCGCCGGCATCCAGCTGACCGTAGCTGCGCTGCGCAAAAGCCGGATTGTATATCCCCTATAAGGCGTCCCTGACCCCACAAACAAAGACTGGACCGTACGCCAGCTTTTTTCTGAGATCTATCAGGAGCATCAGGCGATGCACAGCCGTCAGGAACGCGTTCACACCGAGGAATAAAACGACAAAAACGTGCTCCGCAGTTTGTGGAGCACGTTTTCGTCTGCTTTGTCCGGCAGACCGCCAATTCATTTCATTTCTTTCATCCGCGGCACCAATACCCCCGCCAGCACCACGGTTGCCGCGATTTTCACAACATCCCAAGGCAAAAGGGCAGCATCCCAGCCCACAGGATCGCCGCAACGCCCATATCTTTACCCAGATAAACATTAAGAATCAGCCCCATATAAGGCAGACCCACCAGATAGATCACCGCCAGGCCCGCCGCGCAGGCCAGGGCGATGCGCCGGCGCAAAGCACTTTTTTTCCGGCGATCAGGCCAATGACAAAGGCTGCGGGGATATAAAGAGCAAAAAAACCAAAGGTAGGCTGGAACACATAGCCGAGTCCGCCGCCCGCTGTGAAAATGGGAAGCCCCATCAGGCCCAGCGCAATGTAAACCAACTGGGACAGCGCGCCGTACTTTGGCCCCAGCAGCACACCCGCCATGCAGACAAAGAAAACCTGCAGGGTAAAAAGGATGACCAGGGCGTTGGAATTTTCAGAAAAGCGCCGATGGCTGTCAGCGCGGCAAACAGCGCCGTCAGCAGCAACATACGAGTTTTTGCGTGAGTTGCGGTTGCAGTCATATTGTAAACCTCAATTCGTTTTAATTGGTTTACAATAGAATACAACAGCCGCATTTAATTGTCAACAAATTCTTTCCCTCTGGTTTACAATTCTCTCGAAACCTGCTACACTCAAATGATAGGAAGGAATATACAGGAGGCAAATACTATGCGCCGTCATACCATTTTGGAAGCCCTGTGCGCGAGCAAGGGCGAATACATTTCCGGTGAACATCTCAGCCAAACCCTCGGCATCACCTGCTCCGCCGTCTGGAAAGGCGTGGACGCCCTGCGCCGGGAAGGATATGAAATCGAATCCAGAACCCGCCTAGGGTACCGGCTTCTCTCCATGCCGGACACATTGGAACCGGAGGCGCTGGCCGCACGGTTGAACACCGCCGTGGTGGGCCGCCGTATCCTTTTTTTCGACACCCTTGATTCCACCAACACGTACGCCAAACAAGCGGCCCTGACCGGCGGCGAAAACGGCCTGGTGATCCTTGCCGGCCAGCAGACCGGGGACGGGGCCGCAGCGGACGCTCCTTCCAATCCCCGCCCGGCAAAGGGCTGTATCTCACCGCCCTGCTCAGGCCCACAGCCGCGCCTGCAGCAGTGCTGCCGGTGACAGCACTGGCCGCGGTGGCCGCCTGCCGGGCCATAGAGCGCATCTGCGGCCTGCGGCCGGGCATCAAATGGACCAATGATCTGGTGCTGGATACACGCAAGCTGGTTGGCATTCTGACTGAGATGGGCGTGGAAGGCGAAACCGGTGTGCTGCATATGGCTGTGGGCATCGGCATCAATCTGAATCAGACGCAGGCTGATTTCAGCGGAGCGGTGGCTGATATGGCCACCTCACTGCGCATGGTCTTAGGGCGCACCGTATCCCGGGCCGAGCTGGCCGTGGCCCTGATGGAAGAACTGGACCGGCTGTATGCCGCCCCTTCTGACCCAAGACTATGCTCCCTGGCTGGCGGAATACCGCCGCAGCTGCGTCACGCTGGGCCATCCGGTGCGCATCCTCGGCAGCGGCCCGGAACGCGTGGCCTATGCCGAGGAAATCGACGACGCCTTCGGGCTGGTCGCGCTACGACGACGGCCGGCGGAAACCATCCGCAGCGGAGAAGTTTCCGTGCGCGGTTTGTATGGATACGTATAAAATGCAGCAGCCGCTGTATTTTACAGGCAAATAAGGGAGATCCGTATGCTATCAAAATTGTGGGAACTGTTTTATACCTTTGCCCGGGTGGGAATTACCACCTTCGGCGGCGGCTACGCTATGCTGCCGATCCTGCACCGGGAAATCGTGGAGAAGAAAGGCTGGGCCACGGAAGAAGAAATGGCCGATTATTACGCCATCGGACAATGTACGCCAGGCATCATCGCCGTCAATGTGGCCACCTTTATCGGCCGCAGGAAGCCGGTATCATCGGCGGTATTGTAGCAACCCTGGGGCAGGCGTTCCCCTGCCTTGTCATTATCTGCGTGATTGCAGGGCTGCTCACCAATTTTGCCGATCTGGAGATTGTACAGAACGCCTTCAACGGCGTACGCGCCTGCGTATGCGTGCTGATCCTGAACGCCGTGCTCAAGCTGTTCAAAACTGACGTGGTAGACCTCGCCACATTCCTGATTTTTTTGGCTGTGCTGGCAGGAGCAGCCTTTACCAACCTGTCCCCGGTGCTGTTCGTTGTGGTGGCCGGTGCGCTGGGCATTGCCGCGCCCTGGGTCTGACGGCGCTTCCCGAAAGGAGGCCGTGAAGAAATGACCCATTCGCGCCTTTTTCTGGAATTTTCCGCACCGGCCTGTTTGCCGTAGGCGGCGGTCTGGCAACGATGCCATTCCTCTATCATATCTCCGACACCACCGGCTGGTTTTCCCATGCGGATCTGGCAAACATGATTGCCGTGTCGGAATCCACGCCGGCCCTATGGGGATAAACATGGCCACCTATGTGGGTTCACTGTAGCCGGGATTCCCGGCGCTGTCATCGCTACATTGGGGCTGGTGTCACCCTCCATCATCGTCATACTAATCGTTGCAAAATTTCTGGAGACCTTCCGCACCAATCGCACTGTGGATGCAGTGTTTTACGGCTGCGCCCGGCCTCCTGCGGCCTGATCGCCGCAGCGGGCCTGTCTGTGGTATCCCTGGCGCTGCTGAACCTCAACGGCGCCCCGGCGGAATGGTTCCAATGGAAGTATATCGCCCTGGCCGCCGTGATCCTGGTGCTGACGCGCTGGGTAAAACCGACCAAAAACTGCATCCCATCGTGTTTATTCTCGGCCCGCCGCCGCAGGAATTCTCTTCGGCGCGCTGGGGATATAAGAGACCCGAAAATGCACGAATACTTCGCCGGGCAGCGCCTTTCAGGCGCCGCCCGGCGGGGATTTCTTCCAAAAGCAAAACCGTGTTTTTCGTTTCAGTGATTCTCCACGTAGTGGATGTGCACATTATCAATACCGACGCATCGGATGTCCGCCGTGTCAAGGTAAGCCAGCAGTGCGTCGCGGCTTCCGGAAACACAGTAGCGCTCTGTCAGCAGCGGACCGGTCTGGGCTGCTAGCGTCACAGTTTGCCCGGATCGCTTTTTGACCGCATCACCGCTGAAAGCATACCAGCCGCCGGAAGAAAAACGCCGCCGTCCAATGACAAATCATCCGGGACGCCGTCCGTCTCCACATCAAAACTCAACTGCCTGAGCAGCCGCGGAGCGCTGAGCAGCGTTTCCAGATTGTTCAGATAGCGCTGCCGCAGTTCATCGTTGCTCATATCCTGGCGCCAATCGTCGCCATTTCGGACGTACGGGTGCGCGTATTCAATCCGCCGCGCCACCGGAACGCCTGGTCAGCAACGGATTCCACGTCGCTGTAAACCTCGATCCAGTTCACGTCCAGGCCGCTTTCCCGCAGCGTTTCAATGCTGACCGGTGCATTGGCGCGCACGCTGATATAACCATAACTGGTGCGCGGCAGGCCTTCCAGATCGGCGCGCACCCCTCTACACTCGTCACGGTAGTTAAAGCGTTCCAGCCGCGTACCAGTACGCGCCGGGTCGTTTTTGACCGCAAAGCGCCCCCGGTCCAGCGTGACCTGCACATTGCTTTCGCCTGTTCTCGCCCAATACTGTTTTCCATCCAGCACGTTCAGCCCCACGGTATAGCACCCAAAGCCGCGGTTCTGCGTCCATGCGCGTCGTTGTTGATCGTTCGCAGGCACCAGTTCCACATAGGGCCGCGTCGTTTCATAATACGCGCCCAAATACCTCCTCCAAGCTGGCGCTGCCCATACCGCCAACGTGCTGCGGCGTGGGAAAGAATACCCCACCGCCGGACTGACGATCAAAAACACCACCATGCAGACAGCGGCGGCCACAGCAAAGGTTTTAAACAAATATTACGGATGCGCCGGTCGATGGCTTTTTCCAGCCGCCGCTCAAAATCCCGCCCGCAGCTCTGGCGCGTTCCTCTGCCTCTTCGGCAAAGCTTTGTTCGGCTCCCGTTTCCGTCCCCCCGCAGCGATTTCCACTGGCTGCGCCCCCTCCGCTGCGCTGTCCCGGCCCAGGGCCTCCAACTCTTTTTTCCCATGATTCCCGTTCACTCATGGCTCTTCCTCCTTCAGCATCCGTTTCAGCCTGACCCGCGCCCGGTGACGCAGCTGGCGCACACTTTCCTGTGAAATGCCTCGCAGAGCGGCAATTTCTGCATCCGAAAGGCCCAGCACAGCACTCTGGACAATGGTTTCCCGATAGGCCTCGGGCAACGCGAGCACCGCTTCATACACCCGGCGCTGCTGCTCCTGAACCAGAAGTCCTTCCAGCGGATCGCTGCCGGGCACGGCAGCCACTTCGGCCTCCTGCAATGGCACAGCATACATTTTTCCCGCTTTTTCTGGCTTAAAACTCATTGCGCAGCACCGTCGCCAGCCAGGCGCGCACACTGCCGCCGGCGCGATAGGACAGCAGCGCCTTGGCAAAAGCATTCTGAACCAGATCCTCTGCCGTAGCCAGATCGCCGGTCAGGAGCGCGCATACAGCAGCATGGGACGATACCAGCGCCGGTACAGCGCCGAAAATTCTGAATGCTCCACGGCCGCCCCTCCTTCCTCTACTTTGTAAACGCAGAAAGCTCCGTTTTGTGACAGCGCACAGCACACACGTTTTGAAAAAAGGACCGGAAAGCCATGCAGCTCTCAGGTCTTTTTTTCAGCATAGTTGGTTTTTATACGGTTTGCGCCCCTCCGCTTCTTGAAAGCCCACCAGCACAAACCCGTCCCTAATCAGGATGGGACGCTTGACAAGCATCCCGTCGGTAGCCAGAAGCGCAAGCTGCTCTTCCTCACTCATGGCGGGAAGCTTGTCCTTCAGCTGCAGCGCTTTGTAAAGCTGGCCAGAGGTGTTGAAAACTTTTTCAGCGGCAGGCCGCTGGCCTTCTGCCAAGCGCGCAATTCGTCCGCCGACGGGCGCTCCTCCTGATGGGCCGCTCCGTATACGCCGCGCCCCGCTGCTCCAGCCACTTCTGCGCCTTTTTGCAGGTACTGCATTTGGAATAACAAAGAAATGTCATGGCCGATGCTTCCTTTCTCCTTTTACCAGGTATCCATATCGGACTGCATGGTGCGGTTGTTGATGCTGTGCCGCTCCAATCCGTGGATCAGCACTTCGGCTGTGGCAATATTCGTGGCCAGCGGAACCATATACTCATCGCACAACCGCAGCAGATGCAGTTCGGTGGGGTCTTTTTCCTTTGCCTTCTGCGCATCCCGAAAAAAACAGCACCATATCGATGTCATGGCAAAACACGCTGGCGGCAATCTGGTGAACGCCGCCCTCCGATCCCGGAAGATAACAATTGACATGCAGCCCGGTCTGTTCCTCGATCCAGTTGCCGGTCACGCCGCTGGCGATCAGCCGGCATTTGCTCAAAACGCCTTCGTAAGCAATGCAGAATTGTGCCATCAGCTCTTTTTTTGCTGTCGTGTGCGACAATGGCAATCGTCATGATGCTGATCTCCTTTTCTACAACCTAAATCCTTTTCGTCCTTTTTTCCTACTGTTTTTATTCTATATTGAAATTCTTCACAAAGCAAGCCGTTTTTCCTATTTTTTCCTAAAAATGCGAAAAAATTCTGCACAAACGCATTTGTACAGAATTTCTTCCAACCGAACCGATTCCAATGTCCTGAGGACTCGCGGCCGCAGCCCCCGTCTTTTTAATACAAGCGGTTTTCACTGGCCACAGCACCCAGCAAAACATCGTGTTCCTGCGCCGCCGCCTGCGGCACACGCTGTGCTTCGTAGGCCAGCGCCAAAGAGAAAGCCCCGCAGCGGGCCAGATAGCGGTCGTAATATCCCGCGCCCATGCCGACGCGGCGGCAGGATGCATCAAAGGCTGCGCAGGGCACCAGCACCAGATCCACATCCTTCGGTACCAGCAGACGACAGCGCCCAGGGATCGGCGCGGGAATGCCATAGCGGCCCGGCGCCAACGCGTCCGCCGCCGCTGGCAGGGCCGCCTCCATATGCCCCTTCCGCCAAGCACACAACGGGTAGGCCACCGCTTTGCTCCAGCCGGAAAGCCGCCGCGTCAATGGCAGCGGGATCGACCTCGCCGCCCACAGCACAATAGGACAGGATTGCGCAGCAAACATGGGCAGCGCCAGCACCCGATCAGCAATGGCCGCATCAAAAGCAGTACGCTGTTGCAGACAGACAGCGCAGCGGCGGGCAATGCCCGCCGCACGCTGATATTCTTTTCTCCCTTTGTACACCGGTATCCATTAAAGCACCTTTGCTTAAAAAATTCCCGAGTGCGCGGGTGCTGCGGATGGGCAAAAACTCCTCCGGCGGAGCCTGCTCGGCGATCACGCCGCCGTCCATAAACAGTACGCGGGTGGCCACCTCCCGGGCAAAGCCCATCTCATGGGTCACTACGACCATGGTCATGCCCTCTTCCGCCAGTTCTTTCATCACTTCCAGCACTTCACCCACCATTTCAGGGATCGAGGGCGGAGGTGGGCTCGTCAAAAGCATCACCTCGGGTGCATTGCCAGAGCGCGCACAATGGCAATGCGCTGCTTCTGGCCGCCGGAAAGCTGGCCGGGGTAAGCCCCCGCCTTATCGTCCAGCCCCACGCGCCTGAGCAGAGCGTGGGCCTCCTCCTCCGCCTCAGCCTTGCTCTTGAGTTTAAGCTTCACCGGAGCCAGGGTCATATTGTCCAGAATGGTCAGATTGGGAAACAGATTAAAGTGCTGGAACACCATGCCCATTTTCTGGCGCATACGGTTGATGTCCACTTTGGGATCGGTGATCACAGTACCGTTGAACACAATCTGCCCGCTGCTCGGCTCTTCCAGCAGATTCAAACAGCGCAGAAACGTGGATTTTCCACTGCCGGAGGGACCAATCACCACCACCTTTTCCCCGCGGTCGATGTGTTCGTTGATGCCTTTTGAGCACCTACCGGCCCGAAACTCTTATGCAGATTTTTAACGTCGATCACTTTGACGCAGCCTCCTTTCCAGTTTCCCCAGCAGCCAGGTAAACAAAACCACCACAATCAAATACAGGATCGCCGTGCCCACCAGCGGCATCATCGGCGCATAGGTTTTGGCATAGATCGCCTGAGCCGCATACAGCATTTCTTTTCCGCCGATTACTGTAATCAGCGACGTATCCTTCAGCAGCGTAATAAACTCGTTGCCCAAAGCCGGCAGGATATTTTTAATCGCCTGCGGCACCACCACAAAGCGCATTGTGATACTGTAGTTCAGCCCCAGGCTCCGCCCGGCCTCCATCTGTCCGGCATCCACGCTCATCAGGCCGCCGCACAATTTCCGCCACATACGCACCGGAGTTGATGCCCAGCGTCAGCGCACCCACCATGGCAAAATCGCGGCTGTGGCTGAAAATAACCAAGCTCATGATCAGCAGCTGCACCATCATGGGTGTACCGCGGATGATAGTGGTATAGAGTTTGCAGACCGTGTTGATAATGCCCAGCACCATGCTGCGCTGTCCCACGCGCTGTTGATCATGCGCCGTGCGCAGCACCGCCACCGCCACGCCCAGGATCACACCGATGATCAGAGCCATCACTGTGATCTGCAGTGTGCGGCCCAGTCCCTGCAGATACTGCATCCAGCGGTCGTTCAAAAGAAAGCTCTGATAAAAATTGACAAAAATTCCTGCTGAAAGGGCAGATCCGCCCCCGCCTTGATTTGGCTGCTCCACAGCTCATACAGCTGCGCCCAATGTTCCATGTTGTCTCTCCTCTCTCGTTTGCCTGGATGATCCATCCGTTGACACGGGACAGCCTCCTGCGGTGCTGCCCTGTGTCAGCCGATGGATGCGCGGGACGACCGAAAAAGGGCGGCTGACGCCGCCCTTTTTCGCTTCTCCACAAAGGGCCGGAATTACTCCGCCTCGGCGGGAATGTACTTATCGATGATGGACTGGATGGTGCCGTCTGCCTGCAGCTCGGCCAGCGCGGTGTTCAGCGCATCTTGCAGCGCAGTGTTGCCCTTGGCCACGCCGATGGCATAGTCTTCGTTGGCAAACTCGGTATCCAGGATCTTCAGTCCGGGATTTGCCTTAACATACTCCTGCGCGGGCGCATTGTCGATCACCACACAGTCCGCCTGCCCATTCATCAGAGCCTGCACAGCCGTGGCGCCGTCCTCATAACCGGTGACGGCATCTTCCCCGTAACCACCATTTTCAGGCGTGTCAGAGCAATAAATATAGCCGGTGGTGCCACGCTGGTGCCGATCTTCTTGCCTTCCAAATCCTCAATGGTCTGGATATCAGAGTCCTCGGGCACGATGACCACTTGTACGCCGTTGGCATAAGAATCGGTAAAGTCCATATTCACCAGGCGCTCTTCGTTTACTGTAACGCCCGCCATGACCATGTCGCTCTTGCCGTTCTGCACAGCCAGCAACGCGCCGTCAAAGTCCATGTCGTCGATCACCAGTTCCAGGCCCAGCTTCTGGGCCAGCGCATAGGCGATCTCCACATCAATGCCCTCGTAGCCGGTGCCTTCATAGCCCCCTCGCCGTCGGAAACCAGCTCATAGGGAGGGAACTGAGCATTGGTGGACATGATCAGCTTGCCGCTTTCGATGGTGGTCAACGTGGCGCCCTCTTCACCGGAAGGCTCCGCGGTGCTCGGATCGGTGTTGCCGCCGCTGCCGCAGCCCGCCAGCAGGGTCGCGGTCAGCGCGCCGGCGCTCAGCAATGCCAAAAACTTCTTGTTCATAGAGAATCTTCCTTTCTGAAATCAAATCATCGCTCTGCTTTGCAATGCAGAGCGAAAACGCTTTCGCCGGCCGTTTTCGGTTCCATCCAATAACAATATTGTATCTGATTTTTTGTAAAGCGCAAAGAGGCAGAACCACTTTTTTTATGCAATATTTTTTGTAAAATTTCCTATAACATATTGCCAAAATGAATAAACTAGCGAATATTCATCCTTTATATACAAAAAAATCTACCGTTGACAATTGCCTTTTCCTTTAGATAATAGAGGATACGAAAGGATGTGATTGCTGCTATGGAAAGTTGTGTACAGGAATTTCTTCAGCGCTCACCGCTGGATGCGCGCTGGGCGGCCCTGTTGGCAGAAGAGTTGGAACAGCCCTATTTCGCCGCATTGTGCCGGGCAGTCACGGCGCGCCGCGCCGCTGGGCCAGTTTATCCGCCGGAAGCAGACGTATTTTCCGCTTTTGCCCTGACGCCGCCAGAGCGGGTGCGCTGCGTTATTCTGGGACAGGATCCCTACCATGAGCCGGAACAGGCCCACGGCTTGGCCTTTTCCGTGCGCCCCGGCGTTCCGCTGCCCCGCAGCCTGCGCAATATCTATAAAGAGCGTGAAGCCGATCTCGGCCTTCCTCCTGCGCAGACAGGCTGCCTGATCCCCTGGGCGCGCGCCGGTGTGCTGCTGATCAACACGGTACTCACCGTGGATGCCGGCCAGGCCAACAGCCATGCAAAATTCGGCTGGCAGACCTTCACCGACGCGGTGTTCCGCATCCCTGGCAGCTGCCCCAGCCGGTGGCCTTCGTGCTGTGGGGCAAGCAGGCCCAGATCAAACTGGAGCGGGCCATCGACGCCCCCCGCCGGCGGGCCGCGGCTGGTCCATACTTCGGCCCATCCCTCGCCGCTGTCCGCCAAGCGCGGCTTTTTTTCGGCAGCCGGCCTTTCAGCCAGGTGGACGCTTTTCTGCGGGAGAACGGCGCAGTTCCCATCGGTTGGGCGCTTTGAAGCGCAACTGCACGCCATATTTATGTGACATTTTCCCGCAACTGTGCTATAATACATTCAACATGCTTTGTACAGCGATGACAAAGTGAACCGCAGGCAGCGCAACGGCGTGCCGTGCCTGCTCCGCCTTTGCCCTGTCAGCACCAAAGGAGGCCGTCTATGATCTACCGCGTCGATCTTCATGTGCATACCCTCCGGGGCAGCGCCGATCCGGCCCTGTGCCTGTCGGAACTGGTACGCGCCGCCCGGCAGGCCGGACTGGATGCCATTGCCATCACCGATACCGATTACTGCACTCCCGTACCCATCGAGCTGCGCGGCGTGGTGCTGATCCCCGGCTGCGAAGTGAGTACCCTGGGCGGTTCGATTTTGGGCGTCTTCCTGGAGCGTCCTCTGGACTTTGTCCGGCTGCGGCAGCACGGCCTGCCCACAGCAGATGAAACCGTACTGGAGATCCATCGCTGCGGCGGACTGGCCATTCTTGCCCACCCTTTTGCCCAAACAGACGCCAACCCCGCCCTGTTTCCCATTCGTCCCGATGCCGTGGAGACTGCGTGCGCCAGCGTTGTGCCCCAAACAGCGCCGCTGGGCAGCGCGCTCTTCTGTGGGCCGCGGAGCACCAGCGCCCCCGCGTGGGCGGCAGCAACGCCCGCTCCCCCCGGAGAGCTGGGTACGGTTTACACGGAGATCTCCTGCCCCCCGCCTGTCCCGCGCTTTTCTGAAAGAAGCCCTGGACTTGGGCCGCTGCCGTCCCGTCTGCGTCCGCCCCGAAACCACGCCACAAAACCGCCGGCCTTCTCCTGCCCGTGCCGGTAAAACGGCAGCCTCCGTTGTTAAGAGCGTCGCCGTGTTGGGTCTGTGCCGCCTGGGAGGATGGCTTGGCTTTGCCCAGGCAGCCTAAAAAGCACCCAGGAAAAAAGCCCCAAAAATAAAACATGCCCGGATGCCATTGGCATCCGAGCATGTTTTTTCATCTCAGCAGCGGCCGGTGGAGCCGAAGCCGCCGCGGTCGGCGCCCTCCAAATGCTCCACTGTTTCAAAAAAGAATCCGCGGCTGGTTTTCCACAATGCGAAACTGGCAGATCCGGTCCCCCTTCTCCACTACCGTATTTCGCGTAGCATACACTGGCATACGCCATTCGTCGTTGTCGCCGCAGTAACTTCCGTCGATCACACCCATAGAATTCGTCTGCAGAAGCCCCCAGGTCTTGAATGTACTGGAGCGCGGCACCACATGCGCCTCATACCCTGCGGGCAGCTCCATGGCAATTCCCAATCGGATCAGGCGGAACTCGCCCGCCTTCAATTCCACACGCTCAGCGGCGCGCAGATCGATCCAGTCGGACTTGCCGTCGATATAGCGCAGCCGTTCAATATCTTCTGAAAAATAACGGATTTTAATGATTGCCTGCCCCATGGGTTTTATGTCTCCTCCCACAGCACCGCGCTTCCGGCGCGCAGTGTTGTCTTCATATCAATAATACGCTGGTTTCGCTGCCCCGGAAACGCAGGGACACGTTACGCTGCTCGGCCACGAAGGGGCCGTCCACCAGAACATCAATCTGCCGCAGCAGATCATCGGTCACCGCACAGCGGCCGCAGCCGCCCCTCGGCCAAAATGTCTTCTTCAAGCACATTTCCTGTGAAGCACCAGATCGTCTTATGCGGATAGGCGGCGCGCACTTTTTTTCAGCAGGGCAAGCACCGCCGGCTGGTTCTCCGGCTCAAAGGTTCCCCTCCCAGCACCGTCAACCCATGGATATAGCCCGGCGCGAGCAGGCGCAGAATTTCCTGCTCCGTTTGTGCGGTAAACGGCTCTCCGAAGCTGAAATCCCAGGTTTCGGCGTTGAAACAGTCCTTACAGTGCCGGCGGCAGCCGGATACAAACAACGACACCCGCGTACCGGGACCGTTGGCGATGTCCACTTTTTTGATCTCGCCGTAATACATGGCGCAGCCCTCCTTTCGCTTGTTTTTATTGTATCATAAACGGCCGGTGGTGACAAGCCGCGCCTTTGGCGAGGTTTTGCCTTGCCGAAAACAATAAATAGCCCCGCCCCGGCTATGCAAAGCAAAGAATGGCCTGCTTCTCCAAATACAAAAAAGAGAGGGCCATAGCCCTCTCTTCCCTCTTTTCCGTTACAGATGCATTACGCGGTCTTTGATTTCCCTGCGTTCGGCCCTGATTCCAGAACTGGGTGCCGATGTAGCCGCAGGTGCGCCGGGCCACATTCATCTTGTTCTGATCGTGGTTTTTGCATTGGGGACACTCCCAAATCAGCTTGCCGTGCTCATCGGTGACAATCTGGATCTCGCCCTCATAGCCGCACACCTGGCAATAATCGCTCTTGGTGTTCAGCTCGGCATACATAATATGGTCGTAAATAAATTTCATCACGTCCAGCACCGCTTCGAGGTTATTCTGCATGTTTGGCACTTCCACAGCTGATTGCTCCGCCGGGGAAAGCTTCTGGAACTCCGCCTCAAATTCCAGCTTGGAATAGGCATCAATCTCCTCAGCAACATGGATATGATAGCTGATTGTGATATAATTTTGTCCGTAACGCCGGGGATCACACCGAAACGCTTTTTTTGCAGACACTTGGCAAATTTATAGGTAGTGGATTCCAGCGGCGTACCGTAAAGGCTGAAATCAATATGCTCTTTGGCCTTCCATGCAGCAGTGGCCTCGTTGAGGTGCTTCATCACCTCCAGGGCAAAGGGTGTGGCGGACGGTCTGTGTGACTCTTCCCGGTCATATACTTCACGCACTCATAGAGCCCGGCATAGCCCAGGGAAATGGTGGAATAGCCGCCAAACAGCAGCTTGTCGATGGGTTCGTCCTTTTCTTCAGGCGCGCCAGGGCGCCATACTGCCACAAAATAGGGGCCGCGTCGGACTTGGTGCCTTTTCAGCAGGCGGCGGTGACGGCACATCAGGGCGCGGTAGCACAAATCCAGCCGTTCATCAAAAAATCTTCCAGAAGCGCTCCATATCGCCGCCGGAACTGAGCGCCACATCCACCAGATTGATGGTGACCACGCCCTGGTTGAAGCGGCCGTAATACTTGGGCTTTCCGGTTTCAGGATCCACATAGGGAGTCAGAAAGCTGCGGCAGCCCATGCAGGTATAGCAGTGGCCCTCGCCGTTCTTGTCCACTTTATTTTTGAGCATAATTTTTTCGGAGATGTAGTCGGGCACCATGCGCTTGGCCGTGCACTTGGCGGCGAGCTGCGTGAGATAGAAGTAGGGCGAATCCTCGGAGATGTTGTCTTCCTCGAGCACGTAGATGAGCTTGGGGAACGCCGGAGTAATCCACACGCCTTTTTCATTTTTCACGCCGCGAATGCGCTGGTTTGAGCATTTCCTCGATGATGATCGCCAGATCGTTCTCGGGTGCGGGCGTCCTCCGCCTCACCCAAGTACATGAACACCGTGACAAAGGGGCCTGGCCGTTGGTGGTCATCAGCGTGACCACCTGATACTGAATGGTTTGTACGCCGCGGCGGATCTCTTCGCGCAGGCGCTTTTCCACAATCCCGGAAATCTGCTCATCGGCGGCGGCGCCCAGGGACTGCAGCTCCGCTTCCACATCCCCTGCGGATTTTATGGCGGCTGACATCCACAAAGGGGCCAGGTGCGTCAGGGAAATGGATTGCCCACCGTACTGGGAAGATGCCACCTGGGCAATGATCTGAGTGGCGATATTGCAGGCGGTGGAAAAGGAGTGCGGTTTTTCGATCATGGTGCCGGAAATAACCGTGCCATTCTGCAGCATATCTTCCAGGTTTACCAGGTCACAGTTATGCATGTGCTGGGCAAAATAATCGGCGTCATGGAAGTGGATGATACCCTGCTCATGGGCCTCCACAATATCCTGGGGCAGCAGAATGCGCTTGGTGATATCCTTGCTGACCTCGCCAGCCATATAGTCGCGCTGCACCGAGTTCACGGTGGGATTTTTGTTGGAATTTTCCTGTTGACCTCTTCGTTGTTGCACTCGATGAGAGCCAGGATCTGCTCGTCCGTGGTGTTGGATTTACGCACCAGGAACGGGTATAGCGATAAGTAATATAACTGCGGGCCAAGGCATAGGCGCTGTGGGCCATGATCTGTTCCTCCACCAGATCCTGGATCTCCTCCACAGATGGTGCGTGGCTCATAACCTTGCACTTGTTCTCCACTTTGGTCGCAATCTCGCGGATCTGGGCAGCGGTCAGCTTGTCCGCCTCGCGCATCTCGTTGTTGCCCTTGGTGATGGCGGCAATGATTTTGGTAATATCAAAATCCACTTCGCAGCCGCTGCGTTTAATAATTTTCATCGGTGGCTCTCTCCTTCTCGTGCTGCTCTCTCATGTATGTAAAAAATGCATTGGAGCAAACAACTTTGTTTTGCTCCATGCCACGCTGTGCGGTTTCCATGATAACAAGATATTGTGGTTTGGTCAAGGGGCTGAACCGCAATTCATGCCATTTCAGGCCCTCCAAGAACAAACAAAAATATTCCGCATTTTTTGTATATTGCTACAAATCGGAACAATCTTCAGGATATCTTGTGCTTTTCACGCACTTTTTCCGGTATTTCGGACAGCTTTTTCCGCTCACTCTCTCCTAGATCTGCCGCGCAGCACAAAACACAATATCTTGTGGTTTGCTTTTGCACCAACAGCCATGCTGTTTTCTTCTGGCACCCCGGCGCGGCACAGCAGTCCCCAGGTGGAAATTTCCCTTGAAAAAAGCGTCTTTTTTCGCCTTTTTTCCACTTTCAAAGCGTTGCAAAGCATCTTTATAATATGTGTAGATACTGCGGCGCACAGGCGCGGCCCCACCGCGCTCCACCGGCATGCCGCAGCATGGTTTTTGATACAAAAGGAGGCTTCCCCATGAAAAAGAAAAACTTCCGAGACTGTCATCGTTGAAGGTCGATTCTATACCATTGCTTCTCCCAATGGAAGAGTACTGGAGGTGGCCAATCATAATCCCGAGTCCGGCGCGGCCATCCAGCTGTGGGATTACGCCGGCGCCCAGTGGCAGCAGTGGACCTTCGTCCCCGTCGGCGCGGACACCTACCGCATCTGCAACCGTTTTACCGGCAAAGCCATTGATTTGTGCCTGGGCGGCACGGCGGATGGCACCTGGCTGCACCAGTGGGACTGCAACACCGGCCGCGCCAGCAGTGGAAACTGGAGCCGACGGAGACGGTTATGTCCGCTTCCGCTCCGTGCTCGCCGGCAAATACCTCGATCTCTACCAGGCGTTCAGCGGCAACGGCGGCCGCGCCCAGATCTGGTCGGACAACGAAGGCACCAATCAGCGCTGGATCCTGAAAGACGTGACGGATAAAAACGCCATCCGCCCCAGCGCGGCACAGCTGGAAAAGCGCGTGAAGGAGCAGGTGGAGGAGGCCGCACAGGAAGCGGCAAAGGCCGCCAAAAAGGCTGCCCGTAAAGCGCCGGCCAAAAAAGAGCGCCGTCAAAACCACTGCCACCCGCACCTGCCGTGCGAAAAAAAACAGCGGAGACCTCCGCAGCAGAAACAACCGCCAAACCCCGTCGCACCCGCAAGAGCACTTCAAAAAGCGACGAAACCACCTAATTCCGCACAGTACAAGCGCCCGACCGGATGGCCGGGCGCTTTTTTCGCTGCCTTCCCCGCCTGAAAGCAAGCGCGGCGAACGTATCGACGGCGAAACAGCTCAATCCCAAAAAGCTGTTTCGCCGCCGATAAAAAGGAGATAAAAGATGAATGTACTTTGGCGTTTTGTTCGTTAATATTTTAACGAACTTTACATATCTACTATACACAATTCTTCCGCGCCGGTCAATCAGCGTTTTACCCGAAATTTGCCCTCTTTTTTTTTGACACAGCGTTCACCCTCCCTCCTGCACAGCCGGTTCCGGGGCTTGCCAGCAGGCCAAAGTATGAGTATACTATGAGAAACGATCTCCCGCCTCTGTGCGGAGCGCCCTTTATGGGAAAACCGATTTGACAGGAGCAATGCGCTATGATCCTTTCCGCCCAGCAGCTTTCCATTCATTTTGGGATGCGGCCCATTCTGCAGCAAGCCGACTTCTACCTGGAAGACCATGATAAAGTGGGTATCGTGGGTCTGAACGGCGCTGGAAAAAGCACTCTGCTGCGCCTGCTCGCCGGTGCGGAAGAGGCGGACGCAGGCCAAGTGATTCTTTCCGCCGGGTGCGCCGTTCCTTTCTCCCCAGCGGCCGGACATGGATGCCGATGCCTCCGTGCTTGCCCAGGTGATGGCAGATGCGCAGAGCAGTGCGGAATATGAATGCAAAGCCATGCTGCAGCGGCTGGGCCTGGAGGATTACAATGCACCGGTGGGAACGCTGTCCGGCGGACAGCGCAAGCGGGCGGCTCTGGCCGCGGCCCTGCTGCGCCCGGCGGAGCTTTTTGCTGCTGGACGAACCCACCAACCATCTGGACAGCGAAAGTATTATATGGCTGGAAGATTATCTGCGCGCCTTCAGGGCAGCCTCGTCATGGTCACCACGACCGCTATTTCCTGGAGCGGGTGTGCAACCGCATCGTGGAAGTGAACCGCGGAAAGCTGTATTGCTATGAAGCCAATTATTCCCGTTATCTCGCCCTGAAAGCCGAGCGTTTGGAAATGGCGGAAGCCGCCGAGCGTAAACGGCAGGCTCTGCTGCGCCGGGAAACAGCCTGGATCCAGCAGGGCGCCCGCGCCAGAAGCACCAAGAGCCGTGACCGCATCGAACGCTATGAAGCTTTGAAGGCGCAGTCCGCCCCGGAGACGGACACTCAGGTCTCCTGTCCTCTGCTTCCACTCGCATGGGCAAAAGTGCATCGAACTGATCGGCGTGGAAAAATATTTTGCGGGGAAAGTGTGTGCTCCAGCCTTTTTTCCTGTCCCATCGGCCGACGCGCCCGCATCGGTGTGGTGGGCCGCAACGGCGCGGGGAAAAAGCACCCTGCTCAATCTGATCGCCGGGACACTGGCGCCGGACAGCGGCACGGTAGAGGTGGGCCAGACGGTGCGCATTGGCTATTTTACCCAAGAGGGCGACCGGACCATGGACGAGCGGGAGCGGGTGTACGATTTCATCACCGGCATCGCCCGGGAAATCCACACCGACGAAGGCACTTTTACTGCCGCACAGATGCTCGAACAGTTTCTGTTTCCCCGGCGAGACTCAGCGCAAATTTATCGGCGGCCTGTCCGGCGGCGAACGGCGGCGGCTGTATCTGCTCAGTGTCCTTATGGGCGCACCTAACGTATTGCTGATGGACGAGCCGACCAATGACCTGGATACCGAAACGCTGACCGTTCTGGAGGATTATCTGCACTCTTTTCAGGGTGCCGTGATCGCCGTGTCCCACGATCGATATTTTCTGGACAAGCTCGCAGAAGAAATCTTCGAAATCTGCCCGGGCGGCGCCGTGCACCGTTATACGGGCAACTGGTCGGACTACGCCGCCAAACGCCCCGCCCCGGCCCAGGAGCATCCGATGAAAAAAAGTCCTTCCACGTCCCCGGCACCGAAAGCAAAGCCGCAGAAGCGGAAGTTCTCCTACAAGGAACAGCGGGAATTTGAAACCATCGACGACGACCTCGCCGCCCTGGAAGATCAGCTCGCCCAGTGCGAGGCTGCCATGAGCGCTGCAGGCAGCGATTATGTGAAGCTCCAGACTCTCTGTGCGCAAAAAAAGAGGCCCTCACCCAGCAGCTGGAAGAAAAAAACGGCCCGTTGGCTCTATCTCAACGAATTGGCCGAACAAATTGCCGCGCAAACCTGATATTCCCCGGTCCGTCTGTTGCCGTTGCCACGGAACGCGGGCCGGTTTCTTTATAATTATAAAATGAATAAAGTCCCGGTTTTCCCGTCCGCAGGGTAAACCGGCAAGGGGCGATTGTTATGAGTTTACACAATACCGTATCCGGCAACCGCGTACACATCGGCTTTTTCGGCCGCCGCAACGCAGGAAAATCCAGCTTAGTCAACGCCGTGACCGGCCAAAATCTGGCTGTGGTGTCTGCTGTGCCGGGCACCACCACCGATCCGGTGCAAAAAAGCCATGGAACTGCTGCCCATGGGGCCAGTACTGATCATTGACACGCCGGGCATCGATGACGAGGGCGCCCTGGGCGCACTGCGTGTGCAGAAAACACAGCAGGTGCTGCACAAGACTGATGTGGCGGTTCTGGTGGTGGATGCTTCCGTCGGAAAATCCGGACACAGATGAAGAACTGATCGCCCTGTTCCGGGAGCAGGGGATCCCCTTTGGTAGCCTACAACAAATGCGACCTGCTCTGCAGACCGCCGGAGGCACCGGAAGGCGAACGGGCCGTGTTTTCAGTGCGCAGCACAAAACCAACATCGACACGCTGAAGGAATCCATTGCCGCCCTGTCCGCCCCGGAGGATAAGCGGCCCATTGTTGGCGATCTGCTGCAGCGCGGCGACTTGGCCATACTGGTAACGCCCATTGACTCCGCCGCTCCCAAAGGCCGGCTCATTCTGCCTCAGCAGCAAACGATCCGGGATGTTCTGGACAGCGGCGCCGGCGCTGTAGTAGTAAAGAGACCGAGCTGTCTCACATGCTTTCCTGCCTGGCTCAAACGCCCCGCATCGTCATCACCGACAGCCAGGCTTTTGCCCCAGTGGCCGCCATTGTGCCGGAAGACATCCCACTGACGTCCTTTTCAATTCTCTTTGCCCGGCACAAGGGTGATTTGATCCAGGCCGTGCGCGGGCAGCCGCATTGGAAACCGTGCAGGACGGCGATACCATTCTGATTTCCGAGGGCTGTACCCATCACCGCCAGTGCGACGATATCGGCTCGGTGAAACTGCCCCGCTGGATCCGCGGGCATACCGGCAAAGAATTGCGCTTTGTCTTCTCCTCCGGCACAGAATTCCCAGAAGATCTGTCACCGTACCGCCTGATCGTGCACTGCGGCGGCTGCATGTCAATCCCCGCCAGATGCGTTACCGCCAGAAATGCGCCGCCGAACAGGGTGTTCCCATGACCAACTACGGCGTGCTGATCGCCCACATACAGGGTATCCTTCCCCGTGCTCTGGCGCCCTTTCCGGCCGCTGCCGCCGCTTTGACCGCCGGCCGGCTCTGAGCATCGTTCCTGTTTTCCAGACACAAAACCCGGGACAACTGCAAAAAAAAGCGCACCGGGAGGCGCGGCCGCAGGCCGCGCCTCCCGGTGCTTTGGGTGATGATAGAGGTAGATTGTTGGCAAATGAAAAGATCAGAGTGTGGTTCGCTCACATCAGGTTATCCATCTGATTGCCCGAACGGTGGTTTTTCCATTCGATCATTTTCAGATCCATCCCTTTGATATGGACAATCAGCCAGTTGGTGATTTCCTGCTCCACCTGGTCGGCAAAATCCTCGGTTGCGCCTTCTTCCATCAGCTTCTGATACAGCCCCTTGACCGTTTCCACAAAAGCGTCATGCGCAGCTTTGTGCTCGGTAAAGAGGGGATACTTATCCTCCTGCATCAGCTTCTCTTCGCCGCCGAAGTGGAACACAGTATACTGCATCAGAAATGCCAGGGCATTTTTCGCCTCGTCGGTGCCCTTACCGCTGTCAATGGCTTCGTAAAAAGCTTGTTAATGGTGTTGATCAGTTCTGATGCTGTGCGTCGATAATAGCATTGTGTATACAAGCTCGGCAAAAATTCTGCTTTCTTCATTACTTTAAGACCTCCAAAAAATTTGTCTGACCACGTTTTTCCCGGTAGCTCCGTTCCACATCCTCCAGAGAATGCCATCCCTGCAGGCGGGCCTGATTTTCCCGGACCTCTGTCGTCAAATTCCGCCCCTGCTCCCGGCAGGAGAGTACAAAAGTGTGGTAGCGCTTTTCCGTACGCTCAGAATACGTGGCAAGTTCCCCCGCATATAGGTCTCCACAGACGTGGATTCCGGGGTATCCTCCTCGGTGTGCAGCGGCCGGCCCCGGGCGCCGATGGTGGATAGCGCGCAGCGAATTCCTCCGCCCAGGCCACCTGAACGGCCACCGTTTCCTGCATCCGCTCACGGCGCTCCGGTGAAAACACCGGCAGCACGTGGCACACCTTTTGAATTCCTCCGGTAAAGCATACATCATCATCCATGCATACTTTTCAAACACCAGATTGCGCCCCACCGCTTCGGCCTGCTTCAGATCGTCCAGATAACTGCGCAGAATGAAATCCGGCCACACCAGAAACTGGCTCGCACGCATGGTGCGGAACACGGCAAAATGATCCTGGCAGGCAGCGCGGCCGCCGCGGTTGTTGACCTTGCCCAGCATAACGTATTCCTTTTGAATAATGCGTTCGATGGTTTCGTCCACGCAGTTCTCACCTGCCCTTTGTCATTTCACAATTCATCCGCAGAGGAATCCAGCCGGAACGCTCAGCTTTCCACCTGCTCGCCCTTGACCTTCATCGGCAGCGTGCAGGCCAGCACCATAGACAGCAGGTATGCACACAGGCAGAAAATCAATGCGGGGATATAGGAACCAAAGTTATCGTTGAACCATGCGCCCATAAAGGTGCCGAAAAGAAGGACCAATGCCCATCACGATCAGCGTGGCCAGACCCCAGATCTTGCCCAGAGTGGCACCGCCGAATACGGAACCGGCATAGCCGGCACAGCCGCCGGGCTCAATGCCCCAGTAGATAGCCAGGAAGATCATGGAAACGATGCACAGGGGCACGCTGCGGGTCAGCAGCAGAATCGTGCCGATGGCGCCGCAGGCCGGCCCGATAATCAGCATGATCTTGCGTCCCTTGCGCTCGTTGCCCAGCCGTTTCACCAGATTATCCGAGAACTTGCCGGTCAGCGGCATGGAGAAAATTCCTGCAATACCAATAATCAGATAAATGTTGGACGCCTCGTTCAGCGTCATGTTCATGTCCACCTGGAAGAAAAGACACCACCTGGGACCACACCAGGAATTCGCCCGCCATAGCCAGCAGGAAGCACAGCATAACGCACCACATGGCATAGGTGGAGAACGCTTCCTTAACTTGCCAGACTTTCTTGGCCGCGCCGCCGGCGGCCTTCTTCAATGTTTCGGCACCAAACGGCTCCACGCCGTAATGATCCGGGTCCGCTTGGCAATCAGGGAAGCGACAATCAGGAAGACTGCCATAATCACAGCCAGCACCTTCATGCCGACCTGCCAGCCCATATTGTTCAGAACGGGCTTGAGCACCAGCGTCAGGATCAGCTGCGCCATGGGAGCACCCATGAATGCCAGCCCCACATGGTGCCGTAGCGCGCACCGACATACCATTTGCGGCAGGAAATGGTGGAAGAAACCCACAGCATACCCGTGCCGACACCGGCAAACACGCCGTATGTAAACAGATACAGATAGAACCCGCTGGGGAAGCCACATTGACCATGGATGTCAGGGAAGAACCCAAGGAAGCAGGTTACCGCACCGATCGCATAGGTCGGACGGCAGCCGCGCTTATCCACCAGAGAGCCGCTGAAAACGCGGTAATCGCGTAAATTGTCATCATCAGGCAGTAGCCCAGGGAAACCTGCATAGTGGTCCACCCGGTATCGGCGATGATCATTTTCTGCATGATGGAGAAACTGGAGCGATATCAAACAGACAGAACACAGCCAGCCACGCCGAAATTACAGTGCAAAGGCCATAGGTCCTTGCCTTTTCAGGAGATATGGATGCCATAGTAATTCCTCAATTCTTTACACTCTTTGATTCGAGTTTTCTGTAGGCCAAAGGGACAGGCATCCCTTCGGCAAGAGCAGACCGCAACATGTGCTTTACAGCGTTTCCGCCATCGCTTCATAGGCGCGCGCCTGTTCTCCATTGCCCGCCAGGGCTACATCTTGCTGCAGTTCCGGCAGATCACGCTCTGCTGCTGCGTCAGTGCGCCAGCCGCCTGCGCCGCATGAAGCAGCGCTGCAAACGCCTCTGCCGCGCCAGCAAATTCTTTCTGCTGGTAAAGGATATTCGCCTTCAGATTCCATGCGGTGAAATACGATGGATCTCCCTGCAGCTCCTCCTTGTGCGGCAGGATCATATCGTCCAGAACGCGCAGGGCTTCTTTCGGGTTTCCTGTCTGCAGCAGTGCCGCGGCATGATTCAGCAACAGACCGGCCTGCGCTTTCGGCTCCTTTGTGCTGCTGCGAATACGATCCGCCGCATTGTGCAGCGCTTCCGCCGCCCGGCCCTCTTCGCCGCGCCGGCGGTAAATCACAACTGCAGATGGCAGAGTCGGGACCAGGAGTCTCCGTCCGCACTGCCGCAGCGCGTCAGAAGCGCTTCAACCTCGTCCGTCAACTCCAGCGCCTGTTCTTCTTCGCCGTAGTCCAGCAGCGCATAGGCGCGGTTGATCCGGATCCTGCCGTATACCTCCGTATCCGACAAACCGCCCTGGCGCACCGTTTCCTCCAGGCTCTGATAAATATCAAAAGCAACGCCGCCATTCCTTGTTTTTCACGGTAAAAATCCGCAAGTTCGCTTCCGACGATGATTTGCCCCTGCAGCCGGTTCCGCTGCCAGGCAATGTCTTCCTCTTCCAGCCTGCAGGCGGATTTCCCGCAGCAGCAGCTGTCCGCCACCGCGATATCGCCTTCCTCCAGGCGCCAAAACTCGGAAAGCAGGTAATCTTCCACCGCATCCCGGTTTCCTTCGGCAGTCAGCTTTTTCATAGCCATACGAAACACCTGTTCGTCAAACAGCATTGGCAAAACCTTCTTTCAGAAGCATTTTCCTGCCGCAGGGCGTGGGGTGGGCGCGCCCTGCGGCAAACCCGATCTTAGGAAGTAAGTAAGGGGGCATATCGGCCGGGCAGCGCCCATCCCGCGCCCGCCGCTGAAAAAAGTGAGAATCTGTGATGCTTAAAACGGGGTATCTTCGCCGACATAGCAGGCGATATCGTTGTCCAGGTAAAGTTCCTGCAGCTTGAGCATACGCTCGTCGCTCATATCGCCGTGATCGGCATACTCGTAGGTCTTTCAAGCTGTTCCCATTTTGTGCCGCCCATACGGTGGAATTTGAGGAGGTTAATCTCGTAAAGACCAAGTTCGTTCATAAAGTCGATGATCTTCTTGGCATTCTCCGTGCTGTCGTTGTAGCCGTGGATTGTGGGTTGGCGGAGCACCAGCCGTCCGCCCCAGCCGGAATGCACCAGTGCGGAAATGTTCGACAGGATCAGCTCATTGCTCACGCCGGTGCCCCACTTGTGCAGCTCGTCATCCATGTTCTTCACATCGATAAACGCAAAGTCGATGTTGCGGAAAATCTTCAAAAAAGACATCCTGCCGGGCATAGCCGCTGGTTTCGATGGCTGTCTGCATCTGGAGCTGGTGGCAGCGCTGGAGCACCTCGTCGAGATACTCATGCTGCAGCAGAGGGTTCTCCGCCGCTGAACGTCACGCCGCCCTCAGCGCCCCAGTTGGAGAAGTCCCGCTTGAGGATTTTCATCAAATCGTCAACAGTCCAAAATACGCACACACTGCTTCAGACTTCCCGCAGCACAGGAATTCACACATTCAATTGTCTCACATTCGTTGCAGATGACCCAGTTTACCGAAGGCCTGCCGTCCGCGTCAAAGGTGATCGAGCCATGGGGACAGGCGTCGATGCACGCCTTGCAGCCCTGATCCCATTTGCAGGTTCTATCCGCAAACATCGGGTGTTTTTTCAGCTTCCAGCTCTCCGGATTGGCACACCATCTGCACTGCAGCGGACAACCGACAAAGAACACATTGGTTCTGCAGCCTGGGCCATCATGAACGGGTAACTTTGAATGTCGAAAATCATTGCCGTCAATTCTTTATTCATACTGTTACTCCCTTCACTTGCCGCGTTTTCTTACGCTCAGCGCTGCTGATAATGCTCGCAGCAAAAAAGAACCGTTGAGGGCATACGTCCAGTTTTCCTTCTCAAAACCGGAACAATTGCCAATTCCGTATTTATCCGCATCGGTGAAGTGGGCGCAGTTTTTGCACAGGAAACCTTCCTTAAAACGAGGGCAGGCGTCGCTGCCTTCACCGTCAATGGGAACAATGGTCTTATCCAGGGCGCACATGCCCTTTTTCACAGTCAAGGCTCAAATAATTCGCGCATTCACAATGTTTCATGATTAAACCTCCATTCAATAACTTTCCAGTCGTTTCCGTATGTTTCTGGCAGCGCAAACGTTACGCGTCGTATTCGGTCCGGTAGATAACCTCATCCTGGATGGGCTTACCGATCTCGCACCAGTACTGGGTAAAGCCAGCCACGCGAACCATCAGGTCACGGTAATCGTCGGGCTTCTTCTGCGCCTCGCGCAGAACCTTGGAAGAAGTGATGTTGAACTGAACATGGAAGCCGCCTTTTGCGCATGTAGGCACGGATGATCTCAGCAGCTTCTTGGTGCCGTTGAGTCCTTAACCGCCGTCGGATGAATCTTGACGTTCATCTGAGAGTTCTGGCACATAGCGTGGTCATAGCAGGTAGCGGATTCAAACACAGCATAGATACCATTCTTATCCGTAGTGGGCGCCGGGGACATGGAACCGTCGGCGTAAGTAGTGCCGGCCAGACGTCCGTCGGAGGGCGTTGCCAGGGTGATGGCGCCCTGCGGGCCGTGGGTGGAAACAGAGATCTGGCACATGTAGTACTGCTTGCCATAGTAGAGCGCAGGCGCAGCATCTCGGGCAGCATCCGGTCTTCGTAATCCTTCAGGATGCTGTCTGCGTAAGGATCGGCGTTGCCGTACTTTTAGGCGCATTGACGCAGTCGAAGAAGATCTTCTCATACTTGGGCGCCTCATCCGTAGCCTCGCGGCGGTCGGGGAATAAACGCCGGTTTCAAAGGCCGTCTTAAATCCGAAGTTGTGGAGAATCGCGTCGGTCATCTCTTCCAGCGTGTACTTCTTATCGTCGTACACATTCTTCTTCAAAGATGCCATGGAGTTGATAAAGTTCACCGTGCCGCAGGACTCGAAGTTAATGCCGCCGTTGTAGCGGGCGCCTTCGTTGCCGATGTGCTGGCCCTTCTTAAAGCAGTCGGGCTTTGAGCATGGAGGCCACCACGGGCATGTTGATCTTTCTCCAGACATCCATCTGGATGTTGTTGATCTTGTTGCCACATCCAGCAGTTCGCGCATGTACATCATCCATACATCCCACACATCCTCGAAGGTATCGAGCTTGTGGTTATGGGGAGCAAAGACCTGGATGCCGGTGCGCTTGTCTTCGCCGTTGGTAAGCACCAGCTCCAGCAGCTTGGGCAGGCCGGTAAAGTGAATACCGGTGCCGCAGGTGGGAGCAGCGCCGCCGGGGACCATATAGGTCTTTCCGTTATAATGCAGGGGCTGGAAGCAGCCGGGGGAAGATTCGAGGCAGCCGCCCAGGCACCATGCACGGGCATCGTAAATGGTCATGCCCTCAGGCTGATAATGGCGCAGCATGTAGTTCATACCGCCCTGGTTGTTCATCCATGCCGGATAGCCCATGCCCAGCTTGCAGCAGCGGGCGCACTTCATCAGGAAGTCCTCGGGCGTCTTTCGTCATACAGCACAGAGAGTGTGGGCTGGGAGGTCTTCGCACGCATGCCGGCTTCCACAATCAGGTATTCCAGAGGCGTCACTGCCGTCAGGCCGTCATAGCCCAAGCCGCCCATGGACAGGTTGTTGAAGGTGTTGCCCGAAAGCACGCCGCCGGTGACGCCGGAGGATGCAAAGCACTCGATGGAGGTAATCTTGATGCGGTACAACTCCAGCAGCTCTTCCACTTCTTCGTCGGTGGTCACGCCGTCTGCGATATCCTTCTCATAGAAGGGCTGCAGCACCTGGCCCCAAACGGCCGATGGACATACCGGACTGCGGGTCTTCGTTGACCACGCCCAGATGGCACAGGAAGGTGAGCTGCAGAGCTTCGCGGAACGTCGCAGGCTTTTTGTGGGCGATGTTGTGCATCACCTGAGCGATTTCCTCGTAATCCTTCTTCTGCGCCGGGTCGGCCTCGATGCCGGCCAGGAACTCCGCGCGCTTGCCGTAGTTGTCAGCCCAGCAGGACAGGCCCTTGGTGATCTCTTTGGTGGCTACATAATAGTAGCCGCGGCTCATGCCGAGGATACCGTCGTCGCCGGCCTCGCCGAGCACCTCTGCGATTTTCTCGTCGCACATCTCGATGATGCGGTCAAAGCCATATTCCAGAGGCATGTAGTAGTTGATGACCTCGCGGCCCTGGGGATGGCCCAGGAGTCGAACATGATCAGTACGCTGTCGCGATAGCCCTTCCACTTGTCGTACTCGGGAACAATTTTGGAGTAACGGTCACTGACGCGCTCCACCGAGGCATTGTCCCAATACTTGGACACTTTGACCAGCACGGGGATCTCTTCCTTGCGCATACCAAATTTCTGCGCAATGGAAATCACGTTGCCGAAATTCTTTGGTCACGTTGCCGCCGCCGGCGCCGACCACGGAAACCGCATCCGCCGCAGCCAGCGGGGGTGCATCCGCCTCGTTCATCAGCGCTTCTGCCTGTGCATTAAAGAAAGAAGCATCCACCCAGGGGAAGGGGAACGCACCGCGCCAGTTCTTGGTCTTGTTCATGACCAGCTTTTCGCCGGGCCAGATCGTGGGGGTCGTGTGGAAAGGGCCGCACCGTAAGCTTTTCGCACGGCGAATCTCAATGACGTCGCCTTCGTTCTCCCACCAGACACGGTTGTACCAATACGGAATTTCCATGTCCACTGTGTTCTTCATCGCATAATAGATATTGATGAGTTTTGTGAAGCGCTCGGTGGGTTCTGGAACGTCCGCTTCGGTGAAGTTATCCACCGGAGTACGTCAAACCGCGTCTCTTCAAGATTTCCTGTACTCTTGCTTCATTATCCATGTCGATCCTCCCTTAAAAATTTATCGTTTGGGTTTCTTCATTCACTGCGTTTTCCTCGGTTGCACCCCTATCCTAATCTCGATTTTCACAAACAGACAGTGCAAAGTGCACAGTTTCAAAAAGCATTTTCACCCCATTTTTTGCTTTCGTGTACAAAGTGCGCAGAAGGTGCAATTTGCACACCAAACGCGCCGGCTTTTTGGCTGATTTGACCAGAGCCATTGGAATAGGCAGCAAAAAGCGCTTTCCTCAGAATGAAGAAAGCCTTTTTTTAATCTTTTTCGATTACGCGTCCAATTCGGCCAATGCCTCGGCGTTCATGCCGAAATAGTCGATACAGGCCTGCTTGAGCGCCGCGTGATCGGGCAATGGCCGTTCCTCCAGCACGCCGTTTTCATGCAGGCGCAGCACATCGTTATCCACCGCCACACTGCCGCCCGGGCGCATCAGGTTCATGACCCGGTTATTGTAAAAGCGGGACTTGGCATGGTAGGTCATATGGGTACTGATCGGCACAAAATCCACGGGATCCATCGGCGCATCCGAAAATACCACCAGCGGCGTTTCGCCGCTCTCTTCCACCAGCAGCGTCCGCCGCAGGCCGCGCACCGGCTCCGTGTCGATGCGAAAACACAGGGCGCCGACGTCTGCACCTCCGGCCGGTCAGATACAGGGCCGTCACCGGCGACGGGCCGCCGAAAGCGATATCGCACAAAACACGTTCCCCGGACTGCGGCAGTGTAACCACCGTGACGCGGTGACTCACAGGAGGAAACGAGCCTTCCCGCAGCACCCGCTGACCCACAGCATAGCACGAAAAGCCCAGAGCCTCGAGCAGCGCGGAGAACAGGGCGTTCAGCTCAAAGCAGTAGCCGCCTCGGCGGCGGGTGACAATCTTGTCAAAAATGTCCGGGATTTCCAGCGAGACTTCCCGGTGCAGATCGTACCCGTCGATGTTTTCAAAGGGCACATGAAACAAAATGTGCGTGTACCAGGAGATCCAGCGACTCTTTTGTATGGGGAATGCTGTAATCTGTGGGGGACGGTGGAAGCTCCGGGTGCATGGCACGGCGGAAGTCCTCCGGCGCCAGACCGATGCGCGCGAGGTAAGCGCCCACGTCGGGCGGCAGGGCATATAAACCTTTGATCATAACAATCCTCCTTTGCAAAACACAGCTTTCTGTTCCACTCTCTTTGCCGCTATCTTAACGAAAAACCGTCAAAATCAACAGTGCAATTTACACAGCACCGAAGAATATTCTTTCAAAAATATTCTTATTCTATTTTAGAACTGCCCGTTTTCCCCTTTTTCGATTTTTTTTCTTTTCGCCCAAAAGAATTGTTTGTTTTTCACAAACTTATTCAATATATATTGGAAGTTCTTGCTTTTCTCGTCAAAAAGCATGATATTTTTGTCAAAATAAATGGATGCCCCTTTTTCTTTCGTTTCTGCGCATTTGGTTGCCCAGGCAGGCGCGGTTGTTTTCGGCCGGCGCCGGCACGTTTTTCAAGCATTTTCCTGTTCGCGCGTACCCAATCCGCTGCGGCAGGTTTTTAACGCGATTCAAAGAAAGCCATGGCTTTCTTTGCGTTTATCGTCGATAAACGCAAAGCGTCACGCGCACAGGTTTCAAAGGGATAAATGAATCCGGCGCGTCATACATATATTTGAGAGAAAATGAAGCGAAACTTTTTTTCAGGCTTTCATGGGGGTATTGGGTTAATTATGAAGTTAGAAGACACCACAATTTATCCGTTTATCCGCAGCGACCCCACGCTGTGCGAGCTGCACACCTTTGCCCGGGGCAAATACATCATCCGCGCCGGCGACGCAGCGGATACCTGGTATCTGGTCAACGGGAAGGTGCAGGTGGAAACCACCACGCAAAACGGCAAAAAGCTGATGGTTGACACGATCTGCGAGGACAACTATGTGGGACACCTGAGTAACTTTGGGGCCAGAATTTTTACTGCGACAGCTATGCTCTGGTGTCCAGCGTGCTGATCCGCATTCAAAGAGCGCTTTCTGAAAATGATGGAAACGCTGGAATTCAGCCGTCATTTCTATATGAAAACCAACGCGCGGCTTTATGACATGTATAAAAAAAAGGAACTGGTGCGGGGTCTGTTTTCCCAGCGCCAGCAGTTTGCTTTTTACGTCATTAAGTATTCGCAGAACAATATCTGCCGTATCCATAACCTCAGCAGCATCTGTGAATTTCTGAAGATCAGCCGCCGTCATTTCTACAATCTGCTCGACCGCTTTTCCGAGGACGGCATCATCAAGCGCCTGGACGACGGCGACATCGAAATCCTCGATCTGGACGCTCTCTATAAAGTTGCCGAGCCTGTGGTCAATTTTTGTTACAACAAGATGTAACCACCGTTTGGAGGACGATACTTATGATGCATTACACCACCGAGCTGTTGGATGACAACACGCTCCTGTTCCGCTTTACCGTGCCTGCGGAAGAATACACGGCAGCGCTGGACGATGCCTGGCGTACCCACAAGGCCCGCTATCCGGTGCCCGGCATGCGCGACGGCAAGGCCAGCCGCACCATGATCCAGCGGCATCACGGCAAAGATGTGTTTGAAAAAGCCGGCCTTGGATCAGCTGGTGACTTCCGCATACCGCAAAGCCGCCTCAGAATACCCCGAAGAAATTTACTACACCCTACCGTGCGGGTAGAGCAGCATGAAAGGGAAAGGCCCTGTGCTTCACCGCCCGGGTTCAGATCCGCCCGGAGGTCCGTTTGGGCGACTACCGCGCCGTGCAGCTGCAGCCAGAGGATCTGCGCCGGGCCGCACAGAAAGCACAGGAAGTCCCCGGCGAACAGCAAAGCGAGACGCGCGCCTATCTGCTCCGCTCCGCCCTGGTGGATCGCATCGCCGCCGGCAGCCGTGTGGAGGTGCCCGAAACCATGATCCACGAGCGTGCGCTCAGTATGGCCCGCTCGCTGGAGCAGCGGCTGGAGCAGGATCAATCCTCCATGGAAGAATACTACAAAGCCTGCCATACCGACCGGGAGCATTTGCTGGCGGACTTTGCCCAGGCAGCGGAAGATCAGCTGCGCGCGCGGCTGACCCTGCTGGCCATCGCCCGCGCAGAGGGACTGGACGCCACCGAGGCCGAATATGATGCAGAGGTGGCCCGCCTGAGCGGCATGTATCTGATGCCCGAAGAGAAACTGCGCCCGCTGCTGGCACACCGGGAAGGTATCAAAATCCGGCAGGATATCGCCATTTCAAAGCTGCCGACTGGGTCGCTGCCCAAGTCCGGCAGCAAACGGCGGCAACTTCCTGAAACAGAAAAAACAACGGCCCGTGCAGCAATCCCTGCACGGGCCGTTTTGTCAGGATTCCGCGGGCCGAAAGCACTCCGCTTCCGGCCGCAAAACCCGGATGATTTCTTCCACCACCGGCTCTACGGTGTGTTCCGTATGAACCACAGATACCGTAGCCTCCGCCCAGCGTCGGTAAAGCGGCGTGCGCAGCGCATAGATATCCGCCAGAGTCTGCCCGGAGCAAACGCAATGCCGCGGGTGGTGATATTATGGATGCGGCGCTCCAGCTCCGGCAACGGCACGTCGAGATAGATGAACCGCCCGTGCTGCGCCAGATGCGCCATAGCCTTTTCACTCATCGGCACGCTTCCCCGGTGGCGATTACCGTATCCCGGAATTCTGTTTCCAGCACCGTTTCTTCCTCCACCTGCAAAAAAGCGTCCAAGCCCCGCCGGTCCAAAAATTTCCTGCAGCGTGCAATCCTCGCGCCTGCAAATCAACAGATCCACATCCACAAAATCCATGCCCAGCGTCTTAGCCAGCACCACACCCACTGTGCTCTTTCCACTTCCAGGCATTCCAATCAGCACAATATTTTCTCCGCCTGCCATGACGTTCCCTCCTTTTTGTTCTGCAAGCCGCCTCAATCTCTGTGCAGATCCCGCAAAAGCGCGATCTCTGCGGCATACCCCGACAGATCATTGGGCGTTTCAGGCAGAAGGGAAGGCCCTGCAGCAGGGGGTGATTGGTTACAGCGCTCAGTGCCGCCGTTCCGATGCAGCCCTCGCCAATTTTTGCGTGCCGGTCTTTGTGGGCGCCCAGGGGATTCATACTGTCGTTGAGGTGGATGGCCTTAAGCCGCTCCAGCCCCAGCACCCGGTCGAATTCTGCCAACACGCCGTCCAGGTCTCCGGCAATGTCGTAGCCGCCGTCCCCACATGGCAGGTGTCCAGACACACGCCCAAATGATCGCTCTGCTCCACCCGGTCAGGATGGCGCGCAGTTCTTCAAAGCGGCGCCCTACCTCGCTGCCCTTGCCCGCCATGGTCTCCAGCAGCACGGTCGTGTGCTGGCCGGGCTGCAGCACCTGATTGAGGATCTCCGCAATTTTGCGCACGCCTTCCTCCGGCCCCTGCTTCACGTGGCTGCCAGGGTGAAAATTATAATAATTTCCGGGAAGGTATTCCATCCGCATCAGGTCATCCTCCATGGTGCGGCGGGCAAACTCCCGCAGCCCCTCGTCCGCAGCGCAGGCATTGAGGGTATACGGCGCGTGGGCAATGATCCGGGTGAAGCCGTGCTCCTCCAGCAGTCGGCGCAGAGCTTCCAGATCTTCTGTATTCAGGGCCTTGGCCGTGCCGCCCCGGGGATTGCGGGTGAAAAACTGGAAGGTGTCTGCCCCGATGGACAGCGCCTCTTTCCCCATATGGGCATAGCCCCTGGACGATGATAAATGACATCCGATGTGCAGCATGATCAAACCTTCTCCTTTTCCGTCGCCTCCGGGCGGCGCTTGCGCATAACAACGTTCTTCAGCCAGACGCCCCGACGCTCCACTTCCTGTTCCCGTACCGCCTGCCAGCCCCTTCGTTCCAAAAAGGCCGTGCAGTCAGCGAAGCATGGGTGATGTACTCTGCCGCAGCGCTGCGGCGCTCCAGCCACGCGCAGATTGCCGAAGCCACTCCCCGGCCCTGGCAGTCTTTGTGGACATACAGCCGGTCCAGATAGCCTGAGGCATCCATATCGCCAAAGCCAACAATGCTCCCGTTTTGTTCAGCGATCACGGTGTCGTGCTCCCGAAACGAACGATCCCAGGCATCAGATCTACTTCGCCCGTGGCCCAAGCGTCCAGCTGCTGCGGCGTATAATCCCGCGCATTGACCGCGTGCACCGTTTCATAAAACAGCGCCGCCAGCGCCGCGCAGTCCTCCGTTCGATACGGCCGCAGAGAAAACATTGGACGGTTCATTTTATATCCTCCCATCTGAAAAAGCAAGCGCTCTTTTTCTGCAAAAAACAGGACAGCGCCGCTGTCCTGTTTTCTTCAAGCCTTTCTTCGCCGCCGGTTTGTTTTGGTTCGGCCTGAGACGCAAAGACCTGTTCAAATTCCTCCGCAGTCATGGTTTCATGCTCCAGAAGATAAGCCGCCACCGCATGCAGCTTTTCCTCATTGCGGCGCAATATGGTTTCGCAGCGGCTTGTGCAGCCATCGATGATCGCCTTAATCTCCTCGTCGATTTCAGCGGCCACTTTTTCTGAATAGGTGCGCTGCTGGGCCATACTGCGGCCAATGAAAATCTCATCGTGGCCGGATTCAAAGGAGATTGTACCGATTCTGTCGCTCATGCCGTACACTGTGACCATTTTTCGCGCCAGATTCGAGGCGCGCTGAATGTCGTTGGAGGCCCCGGTGGAGATATCGCCCAGAATCAGGCGTTCCGCTATGCGGCCGCCCAGCAGGGCCACAATCTCATCAAGCATGGCGCTCCTGGACAGAAAGCTGTGATCCTCCCGGGCAGGGAAATGGTCATGCCGCCGGCGCTGCCCCGGGGATAATGGTGATTTGATGCACCGGGTCGCAGCCGGGCAGCTCATGCATCACGATGGCATGGCCCGCCTCATGGTACGCCGTCAGCCGACGCTCCTGTTCCGGGATCACATGGCTCTTCTTTTCCGGCCCGGCGATCACTTTGATCATCGCCTCGTGCATATCCTGCATGGTAATAAACTTTTCATCCCGGCGGGCCGCCAGCAGCGCGCTCTCATTGGTCAGGTTTTCCAGATCGGCGCCTGAGAAACCCGCAGTGGAGCGGGCGATCACGTTGAGATCCACATCCTCGGCCAGAGGCTTGCTTTTCGTGTGCACCCGCAGGATTTCTTCGCGTCCCTGCGTCGGGCAGTCCCACGAACACCTGCCGGTCAAAACGGCCCGGACGGAGCAGCGCCGGGTCCAGCACATCCTGCCGGTTCGTCGCCGCCAGGACCACCACGCCCTCGTTGGAGCCGAAGCCGTCCATCTCCACCAGAAGCTGGTTGAGCGTCTGCTCCCGCTCATCGTGTCCTCCGCCCATACCGGCACCGCGGCGGCGGCCGACGGCGTCGATCTCATCGATGAACACGATGGCCGGCGCGTCCTCTTTGGCCTGCTTGAACAGGTCACGGACGCGGGAGGCACCCACGCCCACATACATTTCCACAAAATCCGAACCGGAGATGGTGAGGAAGTTGACGCCCGCTTCGCCGGCCACAGCCTTGGCCAGCAGCGTTTTCCCCGTACCCGGAGGGCCGACCAGCAGAACGCCCTTGGGGATACGCGCGCCCAGAGCAATATATTTTTCACTGTCGCGCAGGAAAGAGACGATCTCCTCCAGCTCTTCTTTTTCCTCCCGCGCGCCGGCCACATCGGCAAATGTAACCTGCCGCCCGTCGGACATACCCTGGTGCGCATTGGCTTTCCCAAACTGGGCGGTCTTATCCATCTGAGTGCCTCCGCCGCGCTGCAGCGCGCTCACATACCAGAAGCCGCCCAGAATAATCAGCAGGAACAGGAAAGGCATCATCATGCCCCAGCCATTCATACGCGCGCCCTTGACATAGTCATACCCCGTAAGGATGCCCCTGGTTGCTCTGGCTGTCGATCAGGCTGCCCAAATCCTCCCGGAACATCTGCACATCGTACAGGTCGTACACCAGGGCAGTCTGTCCGTCATAGGCCGAATAGAGATCCATGGTCAGCCGGGTGCCCGTCACTTTGAAAGATCGGACATTTTCCTGTTCAAACTGCTCCACCACGTCGGAATAGCGCAGTTCACCCTGCTGCTGACGGTTCCCTTCAAAAAAAGATAGGCAATTCCAAGAACGATGAGTATGATCAGCGCCACCCAGCCAACCTGACCCAAACGCCGCTCATTCCGCCGCTTCCGTCCCTGCCCATCTCCGCCGGAATGTTCCGGCCCGGTGCTGTTGTTCTGCCCTTGCATCTTTTCCCCTTTCTTCCGCGCTGCGCCACGCACCGCGGTCCGTTTGCTTGCTTCGCGCCGCAGACTGACGCGCTCAGGCGTAGACCTCCGGCTTCAAAACGCCCACATAGGGGAGGTTCCGGTAGCGCTCGGCATAGTCCAGGCCGTAGCCCACCACAAATTCATCCGGCACAGTGAAACCCACATAATTCGGCTGGATGGGTTTTTCCCGCCGCGCCGGCTTATCCAGCAGCACGCACAGCGCAACGCTGGCCGCGCCGCGGTCTCTCAAATGCCCCGCCAGATTGTACAGCGTATTGCCGCTGTCCAGGATATCCTCCACCAGAATAATATGCCGGCCTGCAATATTGCTGCGGATATCATAATCAATCTTGACCACACCGGAGCTTACCGTGGCATTTTTATAAGAGGATGCCGCCAGGAAATCCAGCCCGCAGGGAATGGGGCACACCCGCATCAGATCCGCAAAAACATGAAGGAACCCCGCAGTACACCCACAAACAAGGGATCCTTGTTCTCATAATCCATTGCGATCTGCCCGCCGATCTCCCGCACGCGGGCTTTCAGCTCCGCCTCAGAGATCAGTACTTTCAGAATATCCTTCTCGATCGTATTCATTCTCTTTTTCTCTCCTGTTTTCTGATTTATCTTTTGTAAAAATCAAGAATGTATTTCCATTCCCGCTCTTTTTTCTGCAAAGCCCGGTCCACGCCCACAAACAGCGCTGCCGCCGGACGGCCACCTACATAGATGACCGGTGTTTCCTCCCGCTCCCGCACACTCAGCCCGGCATCCACAAACAGGCGCTTGAGGCTGCGGCTGCTGTCCTTCCCCGGCAGCGTCATGCGGCCGCTCTCCCGCCAACGGTCGGCACAAACCGGCGCATGAAGCGCGGCATTGTTCAAAATCAGGCGCAGGGGCTTCTTCTCCGCCGCACCGCGCTGCACCCGGCACTCGATGCGCCACGGCCCGAGCACCGCTTCGCCCACCGGCGAAAGCGCCGCACACTGCCAGGGCCGGCTGCCGCCCGCTGTGAGCACAAAGAAATCGCAGTCGTTCTTCGCCACAACGCCCCGGGGCAGTGAGATCTGCGCCGTCGGCCCGCTCCGGCGCACCAAGTCCAACACAGCCCGGATATGCCGGGCGCCAATGTCCTTTTTTGAAATTTGCAGCAGATCCAGCATCGACCGCACCACGCGGCCCTGCAGCGCCGCAGGCGCTCCAGCAGCGCCTTGCGCTCCAGCGCTGCACTTTCGCCGCGCCGTTCCACCTGGCGGCACACCCGTTCCGCCGCTGTATGCAGATACGCATCCTCCTGGCGCAGAACGCCTGCAGTCTGCACCAGTGCTTCCTCCACCGGGGATTGAGCTGCCGCAGCAGCGGCAGCACCTCGTGGCGGATCCGGTTCCGCGTGTGGGCCGGGTCAGTATTGGTTCGATCCTCTACATGAGGAATCCCACGCCCGGCCAAATAGTCTTCAATCTCCTGACGCGGTGTATCCAGCAGAGGCCGGACGAAGATCCCCCGCACCGGGGCAATGCCGGACAGGCCGGTCAGCCCCGTACCCCGGATCAAATTCAGCAGCACCGTTTCGGCATTGTCGCCGCGGTTGTGGGCCGTAGCCACCCGCAGCGCGCCGATTTGTTCCGCCGTTTCGCTTAAAAAGGCATAGCGCAGGTTCCGCCCCGCCTCTTCAATGGACCAGCCGTGCTCTTTCGCCGCCGAAGCTACATCGCCGCGGCCAGCGTAAAACGGCACGCTGTGCCCAGCGCACCAATCGCGCACAAACGCCTCGTCAGCATCGCCCTGTGCGCCGCGCAGGCCATGGTTGTAATGGGCCGCCGCCACGGCACAGCCGTACTTCGGCCCCAGCTCCAAAAAGCCAGGCAAGCAGACACATGGAGTCCGCTCCGCCGGATACGGCACACAGCACCGTGCCCCCGATGGCAGCATATCATAGGTTTGGATGAGATCCTGCTTCATTGCCCTCACCCCTCACCGAAACGCTTTTCCAATGTATCGAAGGTCGTAAATTCCGGCATCCATTTCAGCTCCACCTTCCCGGTTTCGCCGTGGCGGTTTTTCGCTACGATCAGTTCGGCAATGTTGCGCTTATCAGAATCCGGACTGTAATAGTCCTCGCGGAAAATAAACAAAACAATATCTGCGTCCTGCTCGATGGCTCCGGATTCCCGCAGGTCCGAGAGCATGGGGCGCTTATCGTCCCGCTTCTCGTTGGCACGGGACAGCTGGGACAGACACAGCACCGGCACCTGCAGCTCTTTTGCCATGATCTTCAGCATACGGGAAATGTCCGACACCGCCTGCTGGCGGCTCTCGCCGGAATGCTTCATGCTGCCGCCGGCGGAGCTCATCAGCTGCAGATAGTCGATAACTACCAGGCCCAAATTGTCCAGCCGCCGGCATTTTTGCGTTCATATCGGACACCGTAAGCAGCGGATTGTCGTCCAGCCGGATATCGGCCCGGGAAAGCACCCCGGCCGCTTCAGCCACCTTCATCCAATCCGATTCCCGCAGCTCGCCGGTGAGCAGGCGGTTGCTCTCCACCAGGGCTTCGCTGGACAAAAGGCGCAGCGCCAGCTGTTCCTTGGACATTTCCAGGAGAACATGGCCACGGTTTTGCCCGAGTTTTTGCCCACGTTCAGCGCAATATTCAGCGCCAAAGACGTTTTTCCCATACCGGGACGGGCCGCCAGCAGAATCAGATCGGACTTGTTCAGGCCCGAGAGCTTGGCGTCGATGGCGGAAAAGCCCGAAGAAATGCCAGGCAGCCGTCCGCCCTCCGCCGAAAGCTGTTCAATGTTTTCCAGCACACCGGAAAGCACCGTGCCGATGGACGCCATATCCTGAGAGGACCGGCCCCTGCCGCACAGCGTAGATCTTCTGTTCCGCCACCTCCAGCACATCTTCCGGATCTCCGCTGCCCTCGCGCACCATGGAAGTGATCTCCCCCCGCTGCGGTGGCCACGCTGCGCAGCAGCGATTTGCCCCGCACCAGCGCCACATACTCCATCACATTGGCCGACGTGGGCGTAATGTCCATGAGCTGGATGATATAATTCTGCGTGGTGTTTTCGTCGAAGGTGCCGTTCTTCTGCATCTCCCCCACCACCGTTACCGGGTCGATGGGCCGGGAATAGCTGAACATGGTATACATGGTTTCAAAGATATCCCGGTTTTGCTGCAGGTAGAAATCACCGGGCTGCAGCTTATCCATCACATCCTTGATACAGTTCTGGTCGATCAGCATGGAGCCAAGCACCGCCTGCTCCGCCTCCAGATTGTGCGGCAGCTGCCGCGCTAAAAATTCATCTTCCAGCGCCAAGTCCAACCGCCTCCCTCCACTTCAAATTGCCACGGCTCATGGATTTTCGTGTGATATCCCTGGTTCATATGGATGATTTCGTATCAATTTCCCCCGGCTGCGTCATAGGCGCGCAGGGAACGGCCCGCGCCTTCTTCCACATGGACCAACGCCCTGCGCGGCGCCGCGGGACGGTAAATCTCCGCGCCATCGCCCATCCGGTACAGCGCCCAAGCCGCCGCCAGGCAAACATGCCGCGCCCGAAGCGGCTTTTTCCCAACGCTTCTATGCACCAGCATCCTCAGCGCATCCCTCTCCCGGAGGAACCGAAAGTCTCTCTGTCCCTTCTTTAATGTTTCTCCTCGGCCACCATCACATGGATCGTGCCTGTAATCTCAAAGCCCAGTTTGCATTTGATTTGATAGCCACCGCAGGCTTTGATGGCCTCTTCCTGAACGATTTTCTGCTTGGCAATGTCGATGGCATGCTGGGCTTTCAGCGCGTCGGAAATCTCCTTGTTGGTGATGGCGCCGAACAGGCGGCCGTCTTTTCCGGTTTTGGCATAGATTTTCACCGTCAGGCCCTTGAGCCGCCCGGCGATTTCTTCCGCCGCAGCCCTTTGCCGGGCCTCCTCCGCGCGCCGGGCTTTCTCCTGCAGCTTCATGGTGTTCAAATTGTCGGACGTGGCCTCCACAGCCAGCTTTCCGGGGCAGCAGGAAATTGCGCCCGTAACCGTCGGAAACTTCCACCAGCTGGCCTTTTTTGCCCTGGCCCTTCACATCTTGCTGTAAAATGACTTTCATGGTTCTGACCTCGTTTCTTTTCTCACATAAATTGCCTTCATAGAATATGACATATGGTACACAACAGAATATCTTACTTGCGGAAATACTCGTCAATGGCCGCCAGCAGCTGTTCGCGCACATCGGCCACCTTGGAGCATGCTTCACCAGACCGCCGGCCGCCGCCGCATTGCCGCCGCCGCCAAGCTTTTCCAGTATCACCTGCGTTAATCTCACCCACGGAGCGGGCGGACAGATTCACATCCTCTCCAATCGGCGTGAGTACAAAAGACGCGCTGACGCCTGCAATCTGCAGCAACTCGTCCGCCGCCTGCGCGGCGATCACACGGCCCACCGGAAGATCCACCGCCGCCAGGGCGATATTGCCGTGCACTGTTTCCGCCCGACGGATCACGTTATAGCGGTTGATGGTGGAATCCAGGTCGCCTCTGGAACAGGCGGCGCACCTCGCCGGTGTCTGCGCCGGCGCGGGCAGATAGGCCGCCGCATCAAAGGTGCGCCCGCCGGTGCGCACGGTGAAGTTTTTTGGTATCCAGCACGATGCCGGCCAGCAGCGCTTCGGCCTCCACCTCCAGCACGTCGCTGGGATCGGTCAGATACTGCAGCAGTTCGCTGACCAGCTCGCTGGCGGAGGAGGCATAGGGCTCGTGGAAGCTGAAGGCGGCGTTTTCGATGTAGCTGGCCGCCCGGCGGTGGTGGTCGATCACAGCGACACGCCCGGCGCGCTCCAAAATATTGGGCGCTTCCACCATATCGGGCGGTTTGTATCCACCACCACCACCAGTGCGCCGGCGCGCATTTGCAGCAGTGCATCTGTGGGATCGGTCAGGAACGCATCCTGATACTCCGGCGTTTCCAGCAGACGGGAGATCATCGGCTCCGCCGCGCTGTTTTCAATGTCCATGACGATACTGGCTTTCTTGCCTTTCTTGCGGGCAATGCAGCAAATGCCCACCGCAGCGCCCAGGGCGTCCATATCGGCAAACCGGTGACCCATGACATACACCTGTCCGGCGTCGCTCATCAGCTCGCCCAGCGCCGTGGCCATCACGCGGGATTTGACCTTGGTGCGTTTCTCCGTCTCTTTGGCACGGCCGCCGAAAAATTCGAAATTCATATCGGTGCGCACCACCGCCTGGTCGCCGCCGCGGGACAGAGCCATGTCGATGGAAAGCGTAGCGTTGTGGAACAGCTCCTCCAGCGTAGCGTCCCCGCGGCCCACACCGATGCTCAGCGTGGCCGGCACGCCCTCGGTGCTGACCACCTCGTGCACGGAATTGAGCAGGGAAAACTGTTCTGCCGCCAACTTTTCATAGTACTGTTCTTCAAACACAAACAGATAGCGGTCGCGCTCGTATTTGCGCAGCAGGCCGTGGCATGAGGCTGTCCAGTCATTAATCTTTCGGTCAATCCGGGCACGCATGGCGCTGCGGGCCACATCGGTGGTGCCCTTGGTCAGCTCTTCATAGTTATCCATCATAATAATGGCCACGTTCAGGCGGGACGCCCTGTATTTACGGGCAATTTCTTCGCTGTCAGTCACATCGATCCAATACATGGTGGCCAGCAGTCCCTGCTCGCGGCCGTCGCCGCCGGCCTGCTGGGTCAGGTTACCATACACCCGGTACAGCCGGCCCCGCATTTCCATCAGTTCCGGCGCCTCGTGGCGACATTCCAGCAGCCACCGGGCGCTGAACCGGGGCACCACGTCGCCGATACGGCTGTCAAAGAGCTGCTCGGAGCGCCCGGAGATCTCCTGGAATCCCTCGTTGCACCACACAATGCCCCCCGTTTCTGGGTGGAAAATCACCATGGGCAGCGGTGCATTGAGCATGGTGTCCTTGGTGGCCGAATCCACATTGGACGTCACACTTTCAATATATTTGAGAATGTTGGCTTTTCCGGCTGACGGCGTTGCGATGAGCATACACCACCAGAACCGCGATAATCACGCCTTCAATGACACCGATCACCAAATCGAAGGACGCTGCCACCACCGCAAAGCAGATCAGCACAAAAAAGAAAAATTGCGACCCCGGCCACATCAGGCGGGATATTTTTTTATCCACAGACCCTACCTCCGTAACCGCCGCGCAGTAAACGCGGAAAGGCCGCCTCTATCCAAAGCGGCGATGTCAGTATAGATTCTTTATTATAGCATGCTTTGCCGAAAGCAACAACTGTTAAACGAGAAATTTCTCCCGCCAAACGGGCAAAATATGGCGGTCTGACCAGTACGCTTTCCGCTTCTGCTGCATTGCAGTGGCACATTTTGGCGTCTTTTGTCGGTCGATTTTTTCGAAGAATTTTGAAAATTGCTGTACTTTTTTCCCTGCTTATGGTATACTGAATACAGCAAGCGCCCCGCCGCGCATCGTTTTGGGGCCACGCCGGAGGCGGTTTTTCTCCGCCCGGCGGTTTTTCGTATTTTTTTGACGGATGCAGCTTTCGCCCGTGATCAAATAAAACAAGTTCATCCTGGTGAAAAAAGTGCGCACGGCAGTACCGGGCGGCGGATCAGGGGCCGTTCCGGACGCGTGCATTTCTTTCTTTTTCGGTTTTGGCACCGTTTTCTGGCGTTTCGGACAGATTTTCCGAGCGGCGGGTTTTTGGCATGGTTTTGCCCCCGGCCCGGCGCGCCGGCGGTGCCTCGGCACTCGGCCGCGCCGAAATCTGCCATGGATCGAACTTACATAACCATATTTTAGGAGGAGTTCTCTCATGGCAGAAAAATCAAGATCATTCCCCTTGGCGGTCTCAACGAGATCGGCAAGAACCTGACCGTTTACGAATACGGCGGCGACATCATCGTGGTGGACTGCGGCATGGCCTTTCCCGGCGACGACATGTACGGCATTGATATGGTCATCCCGGATGTGACGTATCTGGTGAAAAATGCCCAGCGTATCCGCGGCCTGTTTATCACCCACGGCCACGAGGACCACATCGGCGCCATTCCCTATGTGCTGCGCCAGGTGAACATGCCCATCTTCTGCACCAAACTGACAGCCGGCCTGATCAAACTGAAGCTCGAAGAGCACGGCTTGACCAAGCAGACCAAGATCACCACTGTGGAAGCGGGACAGACAGTCAGGGCCGGCAAGTTCGAGGTGGAGTTTATCCACGTGAACCACTCCATCGCCGATTCGGCCGCCTTTGCCATCCGCACCAAAATGGGCACTATCGTCCACACCGGCGACTTTAAGATCGATTCCACCCCATTGACGGCAAGATCATCGACCTGGGCCGCTTCGGCGAACTGGGCAAACAGGGTGTCCTGGCGCTGCTGTGCGATTCCACCAACGTGGAGCGTCCCGGCTTCACTCAATCTGAGCGCTCGGTGGGGCGGACCTTGAACCAGCTTTTCGCCGGCTGCGACAAGCGTATCATCCTGACTACTTTCGCCTCCAACATCCACCGCGTGCAGCAGGCCATCGACGCCGCAGTGAAATACGGACGCAAGGTGGCCGTCACCGGCCGCAGCATGGAAAACATCGTCAAGGTGTGCTCGGAGCTGGGCTATATGAATATCCCCAAAAACACACTGATTGACGCGGCCAAGGCCAAAAACCTGCCCAAAGAGAAAGTGCTCATCGTCACCACCGGCAGTCAGGGCGAAGAAATGTCAGCTCTGTACCGCATGGCCTTCTCCACCCACAAGCAGGTGGAAGTGGGCTACGGCGACCGCATTATCATTTCCGCTTCCGCCATCCCCGGCAACGAAAACAGCGTCAGCACCGTCGTCAACGAACTGTTCCGCAAAGGCTGCGATGTGATTTACGGTAATTCCTGGCATCTCCACGTCTCCGGCCATGCCTGCCAGGAGGAGTTGAAGATTATCCATGCCCTGACTGCGCCTAAATTTTTTCATTCCCTGCACGGCGAGCAGCGCATGCTGCAGCTGCACAGCGAACTGGCCCAGAGCATGGGCATGAGTCCCAGAATGTGGCTATTGCGGGAAAACGGCTCAGTCATCGAGCTGACCCACCGCTCCATCCGCGTAGGCGGCAGCGTTCCCGCCGGACAAGTGCTGGTGGACGGCTACGGCGTAGGCGATGTGGGTGCTGTAGTGCTGCGGGACCGCAAGCATCTGGCAGAAGACGGCATGGTTGTGGTCAATATCAATCTGTCCGCTCAGGACGGCAGCCTTCTGGCCCCGCCGGACATTATCACCCGCGGCTTTATCTATGTCAAGGAATCGGGCGACTTGATGAAGGAGCTGCAGGACGTGGCCACCGAGGCAGTGAGCAAGTGCCGCCGCGGGCGGCGCGGACGCGGCAACGGCAGCGGCGAGGATCTGCGCGGCACCGTCAAATCCGCCGTCAGCAACTATCTGTATAAATCCACCCGCCGCAACCCCATGATCCTGCCCATTGTCAACGAACTGTAATCCCGGGAGACGCAGGGCGCCGCACGCCCCGCGTCTCTTTTTCTCACAGCGGATACCAGCCGGCAAAAGCAGGGCGCTTTCCTCAAAATGGGAAAGCGCCCTGCTTTTTGTCCAAACTCCACCGGTATATTTCCACAGCAGACGGGCCATGCTGAAGCATATGAAAGTGACAAATCTGCCGGGACACGACTCCTGGGTTTTACTGCTGCTTCTGGGCCTCGCCTGTCTGTTTTTTGCGCCGCTGGTGGCCCCGTGGGTCACCCGTCTGGCCGGGTGGTCCTGGCCGTGCTGGGGCTGGAACAGAGCGTTAATGGCTTCCGAAGCAAAAAATACCGCCGCCCCAATCATCTCCAGCCCTCGCTCGGTCTGGAGATGATTGCCGTGGGCGCCGTGGCCCTGTGGCTGGGCGAAGATGCGCTGGCGCTGATCTGCGCAGTATGGGGCGTATTCGGCCTGCTGCTGGCGGCTCACGGCCTGAATCAGGTCCTTTCTGCCGCCGCGCAGCGGCGCTTTTCCTGGTGGAAATGTGCCGTGGCGCTGCTGGAAGCCGTTCTGGCCCTGGAGCTGATCTTCACCAGTGGGGAAGCGGTCATCTGGCACATCCGCCTGCTGGGGCTGGAACTGCTGACCGCCGCTTTTTCCTACCGCGCCAGCAAATCCTCCCAGCTATCCTGACGGGGTTTATTCCTCTTCCATTCCCGGGAAAAAAGCGGGGCGGATACAGGCGGCCGCGGCGCAGCACCCGCCGGCGCTCCACCTTCCGCTGCCGGCGCTTGGATTTCTTTTTCCATCCGCTTGGCATAGAACTGCGGATTGCGGTAGCCGTCCACAGAGTATCCTCCGTCCATGGGGACGCTTGACCCAATAGCCCAAAGGCGCAATCGTGTTGCGGCTGTGCGGCTTGGCGGTCTGATACAGCTTGCGGTAGCGTTCAAATACCTCTGCGCGGGAATTCATCATATCCGGCAGCACTTTGCCCGCAGAGGAAAGGCTGCCTTTCTGCTTGGTGTAAAAATACACCGGTTCGGGCAGAACCATGACGTGTTTTGCATGGGCCAGATAACTCAAATTAAACACTGTATCCTCACACCAGTCGAGGTTATCGGGACAGGCAATCTTTTGCAGCCGCACGATGTCCGTGCGGAAGAGTTTATTCCACAGCACACCGTAATAAAAGTTGGCCGGCGCACGCATCAGCCCTTCTACAAAGCGCTCCCGGGTCACTTTTCCGGACATAAACAGCGCGCGGTGCGCATAAATGCGCCGCTCCAGCACACGGTAAAATCCAGCCACCACTAATTCGCACCCGCTTTGCTCGGCAGCCTCGGCCATGCGCTCGGTGGCATCGGAGCGCAGCCAGTCGTCGCTGTCGGCGAACTGAAGGTACTTGCCGGTCGCCGCGGCAATGGCCCGGTTCCGGCTGTCGGCCACGCCGGAGTTACGTTCCTGGTCGATCAGATGAAAGCGCTTATCGCGCTCACAGTATTCCCGGCAGATGGCCCGGCTGCCGTCGGTGCTGCCGTCGTTCACCAGCAGCACCTCGATCTCCCGCCAACTCTGGCAGCGGATGCTGTCCAGGCACCGGCGCAGGGTTTTTTCCGCATTGTACACCGGCACAATGATGCTCACGCTTGGTCGTATCATGGCGTTTCCTCCTGTTCTATCACATCAGCGGCGCCAGCAGGCACAAAACCTGTTCAACAATCTTTTGGAACAGGCTGCGGCGCTTCCACTCCTCGTAATGCAGTTCTCGGCTGTCCTTCTGGATATCCAGGATCGTCGCCTCAATATCTTCCACCACCTGGCCGCCGGTAAACAGCACGCCGCCTTCATAGTGCTCCCACAGGCTGCGGAAATCGAGATTCACCGAGCCGCAGATGGCCAGCGCCCCGTCCGCTGCCAGGAGCTTTGCGTGAAGAAACCCGGCTGATACTCAAACACCCGGATACCGTGGCGCAGCAGCGGGCCAAAATTGTGGCGGGACACGGCATGCACATAGGATTTATCGTAGATTCCCGGCATGAAAATGCGCACATCCACACCGCTTTTTGCCGTACGGATCAGGCTTGCCGCCATCTGCCGGTCCAATACCAGATAAGGCGTGGTGATATACAAGTGGTCTGTAGCCCGGTCGATCACCATATCGTAAAGCGCCTGCACAGGGTTGTCCGGATTTTTGGCAGGGCCGCCGTCAAAGGGACGCACATAGGCTTTCGCCTCGGCCGCACGCGGAGCCAGGGCGGTCGGAAGCCTCTGGCTCTGCCCCGTGCATACCTGCCACATAACCAGAAAGGCCGCTTCCATGGAGCGCACGGCTTCTCCCGAAATACGCACCGCCGCATCCTTCCAATAGCCAAAACGGCGACGGCGGTCAAAGTACTCGTCGGCCAGATTGATGCCTCCGGTATAGCCGGTTTCTCCGTCAATCAGAATATATTTCTGGTGGGTGCGGAAATTGAAGGAAACGTGCAGCACATCCTTGTTGATGGGCGCAAAAAACACCAGACGGATACCGGAAGCGCGAACTTCCCGCCGAAAAGAAGGCGTGCTGGTTTTCAATGAACCGAAATCATCCAGCAGCAGGCGCACATCAACACCCGCCGCAGCCTTTTCCTTCAGGATGGCAAATACCTCGTCCCAAATGCTGCCCCGGTCCAGAATAAACATTTCAATGTGAATGCTTTTGCACGCCGCCTTTAAATCGGGGATCAGCCGCTGATACATATCCGCACCGGAAGGGAAAAACTCCGCCCCTGGTTTCGTACACCGGATAGCCCGCCCGGGCCAAATACCGCCCCAGAGGCGCTTCGTTGGGAAAGTCCTCATAACAGCGCGTTTCAGTCTCCATGCGAATGGGAAGCAGCTCGCCGATTTCATGTTCGGCCCGGCGAAAGCGCCGGTTAAACCAGCTGAACTCCCGCTTGCTGCCCCAGAGAAAATATAAAATGAAGCCGCCGGCGGGAATCAGGAAAATAATGAGCACCCAGTTGAGCTTATAGCGCGGTTCCTTGTTCACCATAACATAGATGAGCGGTACGCTGAACAACTGCAGATTAAGGTACACTGAGATGGCACTTCTCTGCAGAAACACCACCGGGCTGATGATCAGCACCATTTCAAGGACCAGCACCACGATGACCGAGCCAATACGAAGGAAACTGTTCATCAGCTCCAACATTCTTTCATTCAGTTTCACAGCCCGGCCTCCTTTCCCGCAGGCAATACTGCACCAGAGTAGTGTATTCTTTTTTTTATTATATCGATACGCCGTACCGGTGTCAAATGACATCCCTCAACCAGTGCCAAAATCTCCTGCGTCTGTGCAGGCGCCGTTGGAACGGATTGACTTTCCGCCCCGTCATGATATACTATAGTTAGCGGACGCAAACTTTTTGTTTTGCATCTGGGTCCGCTTTCACAGACGCAGCCGGCACATTCTCCGGCGGCGCAGAAAGGAGAAGATATCATGCCCCCTCGATTTCAGCAACCAACCTGATTGTGATCGCCATCCTGGCTGTCATCCTCTTTTTGCCGTGCGCAGCAGCATCCGGCATCTGCACGGCGCGGGAGGCTGCTGCGGCGGCGGTACCTACAAAGCCCATCCCAAAAGCTGAAGCATGTAGCGCAGACCAAAACATTCCCTGTGGATGGGATGACCTGCCAGCACTGTGTCAACCGTGTGATGGACGCCGTCAACTCCATCGACGGCGTATCCGGCGTGGTGCATCTGAAAAAGGGCATCGTGACCGTATCCATGGAACATCCTGTCGAAGACGCCATCATTTGCCAAGCCATTGAAAAGGCCGGCTACACTGTTCCCAGAACAAAGAACTGAGCCGGCTCCCAGCCGAACGGTTTGTTTCTGAAGATCTCATCTTGTATGACAAGAGGCGCGGAGCATATTGCTCCGCGCCTCTTGCATTTGTATGGATAGGAAACAGACAACAGACGGGGATTCTCCGTTCTGTGTTTCTCATTTTTGTTCCGCACAACAGCCGCAGGTATGCGTTTGACCACAGCAGTTCCCGGCGGTCTCGCCCGAGGAAGGACAGGATGTGCAGTTTCCGCCGGCCGGGCAGCCAATGCATTTGACGCCGCGTTTCTTGGCCCGGATGATATAGCCCAGCGCCGAACCGACAATCACTACGACAATCGCGATTACAATCAAATCTGTCATACGAAGCATCTCCTTTTCTGTATGCCTTTACTTAGCCGTACCCAAGGCATATTCCGCAGCCAATCCCCGGTTCGTCCGGCGGATCAGATACACAATTACAGCGGCAAAGCACAGCACTGCGATCAGACCGGGCAGGAAGCCAGCGCCCAGCGTGCCCGTGGTGATCAACGTGCCGATCTGGAACACAAGGAAGCCCACGGTATACCCCACAGCCAGCTGCAGGCAGATCGCGCCAGCCAGCCATTTGCCGCTCTTCAGCTCAGAGCGCATGGCGCCGATGGCCGCAAAGCAGGGGGGTGAACAGATTGAACATCAAATACGCCAAAGCGGCAACTTTGGTGATGGCCACTACTGTGGCGACCTCCGCGCCGGCACCTTCCATCATCGCCAGCTCTTCCGTGTCGATCAGGTTTTCAAGGCCAACAAAGCAGACGGCCAGCGTGCCGACCACGTTCTCCTTGGCGATAAAACCCGTCACCGCGGCAGCGGCCAGCTGCCAGGACAGCACGCCCACAATGGGGATCAGGAGGTAAGCGAACGGATGGGCAATGGTAGCAAGGATGGAAGAATCCGCTGTTTCCGCCACCTGAAGGCTCCAGTTAAAGCTCTGCATCAGCTGCACAACGGTGTTGCACACCAAGATGATGGTACCGGCTTTGATGATGTACGCTTTACCACGGTCCAGCATGGACAGCACGCCGATCTTCAGGCTGGGCGCCTTATATTCGGGCAGCTCGATGATGAAGAAAGACTTTCTGACCTTATAGCCAGTGATCGCGTTGACCAGCAGCGCGCACACCAGAATCAGGGCAATCCCACAAAGTACATCATGGGCGCCACCCAGCCGGCATTGGGGGAAAACGCGCCGACGAAGAGCGCGATGACGGGAATTTTTGCGCCGCAGGGCATGAAGGTTGCAAGCATGGCGGTTGCCCTGCGCTCGCGCTCGTTGCGGATGGTGCGGCTGGCCATGATGCCGGGGGATGCCGCAGCCGGTGCCGATAACAAAAGGAATCACGGATTTGCCGGACAGACCCACTTTCTTAAAAAATCGGATCGAGCACCACCGTAGCGCGGGCCATGTAGCCGCAGTCCTCCAGCAGGGCGATCAGGAAGTACATGACCATGACCAGCGGCAGGAAGCCGATAACGGCGGACACGCCGCCGATGATACCATCGACCACCAGGGACTGCAGGAACGGCGAGGCATTGACCATCCATTCGAAACGACGCCCTGGAAGCTCTCGAGCAGCCCCACCAGCCAGTCGGCAATCGGAGGCCCGATCCAGGTCTGAGAGATCTGGAACACCAAGAACATTACACCGGCAAAGATGAGCAGTCCGGAAACGGGATTGGTCATCACCGCGTCGATTGTATCCTGTGAATTTTTCTCTTTTGTGAAAACCTTACGCGTTTCCACCTGGTTTACGATTTGATTGACAAAATCAAAGCGTGCACGGTCGGCCTGTTCCACCTGATGCTTGTCAGTCAGGTCCACGCCAGTCTGCTCATAAGGCGCTTTCTGACCCTGCCCTTTCAGGCCGGCAGCAGTTTTACCACTTCGTTCAGACCGCTGGCCGAGGTAGAAACCGTTTTCACCACCGGACAGCCAAGCTTGGCAGCCAGCGCCGCTGCATCAATGGTCGTACCCTTTTTTTCGTTGATATCGCTCTTGTTCAGCGCCACGACCACAGGAATGCCCAGCTCCAGCAGCTGTGTGGTAAAAAACAGGCTGCGGCTCAGATTGGTAGCATCTACAATGTTGATAATCGCATCGGGGTTTTCATGCTTGACATAGCTGCTGGTGATGCTCTCTTCCGAGGTGAAAGGCGACATGGGTATGCGCCGGGCAGATCAACTGCGATCAGCTCTTCCCCCTCATAATACATTTTCTTGATCGGACTCTCTTTTTTCTCTACGGTAACACCAGCCCAGTTGCCCACACGCTCATTTCTGCCGGTCAGGGCATTATACATGGTCGTTTTACCGCTGTTGGGATTGCCTGCAAAAAGCAATTCTCATATCAATTTCTCCTCCTCTTTTTCAGATTTTTTGGAAAACCATCCAAAAAACGGGCGCCTCTCAGAGTTAGTTTTGGCAAACCTCCCGTCAAAAAAACAGCGGCATGCCGCAATCGCAGTTTTTTCAAACTACGATTGCATCTGCCAGCTGATGGTCGATGTTGTATCTGCCGTCCTTGACGGATACGACACAGCTGTTCTTCAAGTGGGAGACCACGGTGATGGGTTCGCCGCTGTAACAGCCAAGGGAAAACAGGAACGCGTCCATTTCTTCGTCGTCGGTGACGATCTCATGCACAATATATTCCCTGCCCAGCTCCGCCTGCGTCAGGTTCATACCGCTTCCCACCTTTCAATCCAAGTTAGGCTCATCTAACTTTTTAACAATATAGCACCGTCACCCATATTTGTCAAACCTTTTTCCGGCGTCCGCCGAAAAAAGCGCGCCAGCGGCGCCCAAAAGTCTGCTGCGATTTTTCAGCCTGATGAACCAGCGTTTCTTGTCTTTTTTTTATCCGCTTTTTTGTAAAGCAGCAGCGAGCCTTTGTTGCATACGGTTGAAAATAGGTATAATATGTGTGATACATTTCCCGGAAAGTGAGAGCGAGAACACAATGGAAAAACAGTTTTCACGGACAGGCATCCGAATCCCTGCGGCTGGGCCTGCTGCTGGCCGTGGTGGGCGGGTTTCTGGAGGCCTATACCTTCTCAGCCGCGGTGGCGTGTTTGCCAACTGCGAAACCGGAAATCTGGTTCTGCTGGGCTTATATCTGGCTCAGGGGCAGATGGTCCGGGCCATGACCTATCTGCCCCTATCCTGGCCTTTTTTCTGCGGCGTACTGCTGACCAACAGCATCCGCCGCCGGGCCGCCTTCCATCCCAGGCTCCACTGGCGGCAGATTACTGTGCTGTTCGAGGCGGCTTGCCTGGCTGCAGTTGCTTTCATCCCTTACGGCCGCTGGGAGAACATCGCCGTCACGGCGCTGGTCTCCTTCGCCTGCTCCATTCAGGTGCAAAGCTTCCGCAAAGTACACGGCAGCGCATATGCCACCACCATGTGCACCGGCAACCTGCGCAGCGCCGCCGACAATCTGTACGCAGGCCTCGCCCTGCACGATGCCCCGGCCCTGCTCCGCGCCAGCCGGTATCTGTCGGTGGTGCTCGTGTTTGTGCTGGGTGCGGTGGCCGGCGCTTTCCTCACCCAGGCACTGGCCGAAAAGGCCGTTCTATTGTGTACCCCTGCCCTTGTTGGCGGCCTTTGGCGTTATGTTTCTCCCCACAGGCGAAGCTGCTGCGCCCTGATCGCTCCCTTTTACCTTTTGGACTGACTTATAGTACAAACAACCTCCCTTCGTCAAAATGACGGAGGGAGGTATATTCTGAAGAGGATAACTGCTTGATAAATTGATGTTTTAGGAATAAACCATCACCGTTAAATCCAGTTGAATGGATTTAGCAGCTCAATGAAAAAATGCCGGAACGTATCCATAAAACTTTTTTAACAGTTTCTTTTCCACTTTTCATTGCTATCAATGTTCTTATTCCAGAAATCACAAGAACTATTGCCATGTATATAAATATAGTTAAAAAGACAATCCATACTATTTCCATACTATCGCCTCTTTACAAATTCTGATCTATTTTCTGTCTATTTTATCATATTTTCCTGCTTTATTCAACGCATAGAGAAATCGATGGAGTTGGACCCCATCCGTTCAAATGCAAAAAAAAGCCTGATCGGCGCCGCTTGCCAAAACCGCCGCTTTGCGGTAAGATAGACAGAAACCATGCAGCTGCAGAAAGGAGTGCTTTTGTGAACACCGTAAACGTGCGCGGCCTGGAAATCGGTGCAGGACGCCCTAAAATCGCCGTGTCCCTTACCGGCGCTGCCCGGGAGGACCTGATTGCTCAGGCCAGGCGCTGCTGCCGGGCTGGGCGCCGATCTGGCAGAATGGCGCATGGATTGCTTTGCCCAAGTGGAAAAACAGCGCCGCCGTAGAGGCCTGCCTCCGAGATCTGCGCCGCAGCCTGGGGAAATGCCTCTGCTGGCCACTTTCCGCACAGACCGGGAAGGCGGCTCGCATCCTCTGTCCGCCCCACACTATATCGCGCTGAACGAAGCAGTGCTCTCTTCCGGTCAGGCAGACCTGATCGACGTGGAACTTTTTTTCCGGCGGAGACTGTGTTCCGCACCTGGTGGCTGCCGCCCACAGCGCCGGCGTCCGCGTAGTGCTCTCCAATCACGATTTTGAAAAAACACCGCTCAAAGACGAACTGATCCGCCGCCTGTGCCGCATGCAGGAACTGGGCGCAGATCTTTGAAAATCGCCGTCATGCCCCGCTGCCGCAGCGACGTGCTGCTGCTGCTGCAGGCCACGGAAGAGATGCTTTCCCAACACGCCCGGAAGCCTCTTATCACGATGAGCATGGGCGATCTGGGCATGGTCACCGGATCTGCGGCGGTTTTTTCGGTTCTGCTGTCACGTTCGGCTCTGCCGCCCAGGCTTCTGCCCCGGGTCAGCTGCCTTCAGAGCACCTCCGCACCCTTTTGTCCTTGATGCCTTTTTCCTTCCTGAACACCCCGCCGTGTCCTCCGCTTTGCGAGAGGATACGGCTTTTTATGTTTGCGGCGCGCAGCGCCCCAACCGGCCGGCAGCTCTATTTGCCTCGTGCAAAACAGCAGGCATTTTGAGATTTCCGTTTGCGCCCCGTCAATTTTCTATTTTTACAATGAATTTTCTTTTTATTTTTTCCAATATCGTCTCTTTTAACAAGTTTTCGACATTATCCACATGGTTTTCCACAGCCCGTTTTTCTCCGTTCCTTTCATTCCGTTTTGGAACGCGGTTTCTATCTTGTTCTCGTCTGTCTTTCGCAAACAAACAGCGCTGCGAATTGTCTTCGCAGCGCTGTTTGTTGCTTTTGTTCACTCCACGCCCAGCATATCGCACAGGAGAGCACATAGATCTGTCCGGCGTTCACCACGTCTTCAATGTCCACATTTTCATTGTAGGAATGGATCCCCCAGTATTGGCGGGACCGTACTGAATGGTGGGAATTCCTGGGCACGGTATGCCCGGGCATCGGAAGAGGCCCACTGATAAGCAGGAATCACTTCCAGCCCCCAGACCGCCTCGGCGTTCTTCTTCACCGTCTGCACGATCACCGCGTCTTCATCGGTGTAATTGCCCTCGCTCTTCCAGTGCAGATCGTAGGTGATGCCCTCCACGCCGCACTCGGCAATGATGCTGTCCAGCATGTCCACGATCTCCTGGTGATCCACGCCGATAGGCAGGCGCACATCCACCGTGGCCTCGCAGTAATCGGGCACCATATTGGGCCGGGTGCCGCCGGAAATTAACCCCACATTCGCCGACACATGGCGAATCACTTCGCCGCTGCCCAGCTCGCCCACCTTCTCCTCAGTGGAGCGGATGGAGTTTTCCAGCGCATGGCGCTGGCTGTCCTTGAAATGGCCTTCGATGGTGGTCAGGCGGGGCAGTTTGTCCAGCACCTTTGCCATTTTCAAAATAGCGTTATCGCCCTTGAAGCCGCCCAGGCTCCCGTGGGGCCGACTTGCCCGCGGCCTTGAGCACGATGTGCAGTCCGCCCTTCTGGCCAATCTCAATGTCGTTGCTGGACGTCGGTTCGGCAATCAGGCAGGCATCAGCTTTTCAGCATAGCCGTGTTCACACAGCCAGGTAGAGCCGTACTCGCCGCCGCTCTCCTCATCGCTGACCAGATGCAGCCGGATGTTGCCCCGGAGCTCCGCGCCGGACTCCTTCAAGATCTTCATGGCAAACAGCAGCCCCTGCCACGCCGGCCTTCATATCCGACGTACCGCGGCCCAGGATCTGTTTGTCGGTCACCGTGCCGCAGAAAGGATCGAAGTCCCACTGACTGCGGTCACCGGCAGGTACTACATCCAGATGGCCGTTCAGGATTACGCTGAAGCCCTCGTCGCTTCCCAGCTTGGCCAATACAGGGAACTCCGGATTGTTTCCGGTTTCCTCATAGGGGATGCCGGCCGCTTTGAGGTAATTCTCTACAAAATCCACCACCGGGCGCTGGGAGCCAGTGGGGTTTTCACTGGGAATCTGAATCAGCTCTGACACGAGCTGCACCAGCTCGCCGCTCTTTTCCTGCGCCATTTGGTGCAGCTGTTCACGTGTAGGATGCGTCATAAAAACCTATCTCCTTTTTTGAAATCTGTCTTAGCCGGTTGCTTGCCGGAACGGCTTTCACTGTTGGAAATGCACAAAGCCTCCCACCCGGCGCAGCCGGCGGCGTCAGCGCAGGCCGCGCGAAGCGGGAAGCTCTACAGTGTTTTAATGATACAGAAAACAGGCCACCTGATGGCCGTCGCCAATGTCCTGCAGGGTCGGGATTTCCCGGGTGCAGCGTTCGGTGCAGTTGGGGCAGCGGCCCGCCAGGGGACAGCCGACCTGATCGCCGATAGGGCTGGGAATCTCGCCCTTAAGCACAATGCGTTCCTTTTTCTGGAAAGGGGACTCCGGCGGAATCGCCGATAGCAGCGCCTTCGTGTAAGGATGCAGCGGATTTTCATAAATCTGGGCTGCCCGGCACAGCTCCACCACACGGCCCAGGTACATGATGGCAATGCGGTCGCTGACGTGCTTGATCACGCCCAAATCGTGGGAAATGAAAATGTAGGTCAGATTGTGCTGCCGCTGCAGCCGGTTGAACAGGTTGAGCACCTGGGCCTGGATGGACACATCCAGCGCAGAAACCGGCTCGTCGCACACAATGATTTTTAGGCTTGAGTGCCAATGCGCGGGCTACATTGATCCGCTGACGCTGGCCGCCGGAAAATTCGTGGGGATAACGATTCATATGCTGGATGTCGAGACCCACTTCGCGCATCAGTTCCAGCACGCGCTCCTGGCGCGCTTTGGGATCGGTGATAATATTATGCACCTTCAGCGGCTCTGCGATGATATCTTCGCAGGTATTGCGGGGATCCAGAGAGGAATAAGGGTCCTGGAACACCATCTGAATATCTTTTTTCAGCGCTTTCAGCTCTGCGCCTTTCAGCTCAAAAATATTTCTGCCCTGATATTCCACCGTGCCGGCAGTAGCCTTGTGCAGCTGGATAATCGTGCGGCCCAGCGTAGACTTGCCGCAGCCGGACTCACCGATGATGCCCAGCGTCTCTCCTTCGTACACATCCAGCGACACATCGCTCAACGCATGCAGGATTTGAGGCTTGGCGCCCAGTTTACGGCTTTTGATCTTGAATTCTTTGGTCAGGCCGCGAATCTTCATCAGCGGCTCCCGGCGCTCGATCTGCGCCGCCGTTGCTTCACTCATGGTTTGTGACGCACTCCCCTCTCACTAATTTCTTTTCGCCATTTTGACGATGGCAGGCCACAAAATGGCCCGGTTCCACTTCCACCAGAGGCGGCACGGATTTCCGGCATTCTTCCGTCATATAGGGGCAGCGGTTGTAGAAATTGCAGCATTGCCCCGTCAGGCGCAGATCCGGCGGTGTGCCGGGAATGGTGCGCAAGTCTTCCTCCGCCTTGTCCGACAAGCGGGGAATGGAATCCAGCAATCCCCATGTATACGGATGCAGGGGATTCGAATATAAGGTTTTGGTGTCGGCGCTCTCCACCGTATTGCCCGCGTACATCACCATCACCTTGTCGCACATTTCCCACACCACGCCCAGGTTATGAGTGATGAGCAGAATGGATGTGTTCATTTCCTTCTGCAGATCCTTCAAAAGATCCAGCACCTGAGCCTGCACGGTTACATCCAATGCGGTGGTCGGCTCGTCGGCCAGGATAAATTTGGGCTTGCAGCACACAGCCATGGCGATGATCACGCGCTGGCACATACCGCCGGAAAGCTCATAGGGATAGGATTCCATACGCTTTTCCGGCTCAGGAATGCCCACACGATTCAACGCATCCACCGCCATCTTCCGCGCTTCGGCTTTGCTCACCTTCTGGTGGGCGCAGATCATTTCCACCATCTGCTTGCCGATCTTGAACACCGGGTCCAAAGCGAGGTCATGGGGTCCTGGAAAATGGTGGCAATTTCCTTGCCACGGAATTCCAGCAACTCTTTATTGCTCATTTTCAAAATATCCCGATCTTCAAACAGGATCTCTCCGGCCACAATACGGCCCGTCTGCGGCGGCAGGAGGCGGATAATGGAGTTGGACGTGACGCTTTTACCGCTGCCGGATTCGCCCACAATGCCCAGCACTTCGCCCCGATTCAGAGAAAAAGCTGACGCCGTCCACTGCCTTGGCCACACCGCTGGCGGTATAAAAATAGGTCTTGAGTCCGCTGACTCTCAGCAATGTTTCGCTCATAGAAACCTCCTTAGCCTTCATAGCGCGCCTTCATCTCCGCGAAAGCTGCGCGAATGCGCTGCAGCAGAGCCGGATCCTGAAGGATATCCACCGCCGTCATCGCCAGGGCGCAGGCCCCCACGGCAATGGCCCGGTGGCCTTCCGGGCTGCCGGTAGACGCCAGAAATTCCGGCGAATGGGCACGCCCCGGGCCAACCCGCACATAGGACTGCAGTCCTGGGAACAAATGGGTCAAATTGCCCATATCCGTGCAGCCAATGCCCATTTCTTTGTCCCGAGGCTTTACGGTTTCGCCCAGCGCCGTGAAGTTGTTTGCCAAAAGCTCCTCCAGCACAGGATTGTTGCGGATGTCCTCGTAGGACAGGGCAATGGGTTCATATTCAAACCCGCGTATGGGTCAACTCCGCCAGATGGCGGCAGATCTCCAAAAAGCGGTCCACCAGTTCCAGCTTGTATTTCATACTGAAGGAACGAATGGTAAATTCCGCCGAACAGTGATCCGGAATATAGATCGCCTGATCGCCGCCGTCGCGGATGATACCAAGGATCTTGCCCCGGTCGGCAATCTCCAGGCGCAGCGCATTAAGGGTATTAAACAGTTCCAGCACCGGCGTCAGCGCACTGACGCCTTCCTCAGGCCAAGTGGCCGCATGTCGACTTCTTTCCGTAAAAATGGACACGCAAATCGGTTTTGGAATAGGAAATATCATTGACCACCGTGTCGCAGGAAGAATGAAGCAACATGCCCACGTCCACAGCGTCAAAGGCGCCGTGCTCGGCCATAATGATTTTGCCGCCGCCGCCTTCCTCTGCAGGGCAGCCAAATACTGTCACCTTTCCGCCCAGTTCGTCAATCACGCTGCGCAGCGCCGCACCGGCGCCCACGGAAATGGCACATGATATTGTGGCCGCAGGAATGCCCCCATGCCTTCCACCGCATCGAACTCACCGAAAATGGCGATATTCGGGCCTTCCTTTCCGGTATCATACACGCCTTTCACACTGGTTTCCAGTCCGCCAATCCCTGTTTCCACGGCAAAGCCGTATTTTTCCAGCAGCGCACTCATGGACTTGCAGGCAAAATACTCTTTGAAATTGTATTCCGGATTATTCCACAAATCATCGGACAGCCGGCTCAGCTCCGGCAGAATCTCATCCACCCGGCGGCGGATTCTCTCCTGATATGTCTCCATGTCCGCCCCCATCACTTCTTCATCTTGGGATCCAGCACATCTCGCACGCCGTCGCCCAGCAGGTTAAAGCCCAGCACCGTGATTAAAATGAACAGGCCGGAATAAGTAGCAATATAGGGATAATTGTTCAGCCAGTTCTTGCCGGTCTGCAGAATACTGCCCCAGGACGCCGTCGGTTCGCTGATGCCCAGGCCCAAAAAAGCTCAGGGCAGCCTCGGAAATGATCGCGCCGGCGATGCCCAGCGTGGCATAAACAATCAGAGGCGAAATGGTGTTGGGCAAAATATGAGTCAGAAGCATTCGTGTATTGGATACACCGATGACCCGTGCCGCATTACAGTATTCCTCATTTTTGATAATGTGCACTTCACCGCGCACAACGCGGGCAAAACTGGGCACGTTGCCGATGCCAATGGCCAAAATTACGTTGAAAATACCGCTGCCCAGCACCGTCATCAGAATGATGGCCAGCAGGATATAGGGGAACGCCAACATGCCGTCCATAATGCGCATAATCACACTGTCCACAATACCGCCGAAATAGCCGGCGATCAGCCCCAGAATAATACCGATGATGCCGGCCACCACCGTGCCGCCAAAGGCCACCAGCAGCGACACACGTGCGCCGTAGAGAATACGGGAAAGCAAATCACGGCCCACATTATCGGTTTCCGAGCAGATGCCCATCCACGCCGGGCTTCAGAAAAGCGCCCACCGGATTAACGGCAGTAGGGTCATACGGCGCCAGCAGCGGGGCAAACACGGCGATAAACACCATGACGCACACAATAATCAGACCGACCATGGCGGTCTTGTTTCTTCTCAGTTTGCTCCAGGCGCTGTTGGCCCGGCGTTCGCGGCGCAGCAGTTCCTCGTTGGAAGCAGCGCCCAGAAGATCGGATGCAGTGGTCTGGGCTGCGTTCTTCTTTTTCATTATTTGCTTCCTCCCTCATAGCTGACACGCGGATTGATCAACATGTATGCAATATCCACCAGCAGATTTACAACGACGAACACCAGTGCAAAGAACAGCACCACGCCCTGGATAAGCATATAATCACGGTTGTTGATCGCGTTGACGATCATAGTGCCCATACCCGGCCAGGAAAAATGCTTTCGGTCAGAATCGCGCCGGTGAAGCAGCTGGCAATCTGCAGGCCCAGCACAGTAACGATGGGCGGCAGCGCGTTTTTCTTCCAGATTACGCTGCGCTCGCTGATGCCCTGGCCCGCAGCGCCTTAATGGAGTCATTGTGAATCACCTCCAGCATGCTGGAGCGTGTAATACGCGCAAAGTCGCCATTGGTATGGTCGCCAAACAGGTACAGGGCAAGATCATATGCGAGACAAAGTCCCACAGTCCCACGTCCAGCGATCCGCGGCCCAAAGCAGGCAGCAGCCCCCACTGCACGGAGAACTGGTTCACCAGCATCATGCCCAGCCAGAAAATGGGCATGGACACGCCCACCAGGGCCAGCACCATGAATACGTAATCCATCACGGAATACTGGTGCAGTGCAGAAAACATTCAATGGCCACGCCGAGAATCAGCGCAATCACCAACGCCGTTACAGTAATCTGCAGAGTGCTGGGGAATGCGCTCGGCGATCAAATCCAGTACCGGCTGATTATACATATAAAGTGCCGAAATCACCATGCAGCACGTTACCGATATAATCGATAAACTGTGTCAGCTTCGGCTGATCCAGGCCCAGTTTAATTTCCATGGCCTGAATGTCCGCCGCAGACGCCTGGGGACCCAGGATCGTCGCCGCGGGATTGCCCGGAATCATACGAGTCAGTACAAACGTGAAAAGTCACCACGATAAAAACAGAATACACTGGAGCACTCGCTTCAAAAAATGGTTTTTAACAACTCAATCTCACCGCCATTTTTATAATCACAAGCCTCTCTCCTGCCAGGCAGAGACGGATGCTCTGGGGTTCACCGCCGATCACAGCGGCGGCGCCGCCGCCTGGTGGCGCGGCGCACAGGCCATGCCATCAGGTCCGGCGGCGCTTTCGAATAAACGATCCGAAAACACCGTTTTCAGACAGCCCCGGGGCGCGCTGCGCGCGCTCCCGGGGACATAAATAAGTCCGTGCTGTTCCGAACAGCGAATCAGTCCGTTACCAGAAGTGTTGCGGGTAATGGTTTCGCCGTCGTCGGAAGTAATGAAGAACAGCTGGCCGTCCGCTCTGGGCACGAAGTCCTGCACACGGTCATTGATGCCAGTCAGCTCATAGGGGTTGGCATAGTAGATACCGGTGTAGTCCTGCATGATCTGCTTCATGGCATTGCTGTAGTGGGCTTTGCGCTCTTCTGATCGGTGGTCTGTCTTGCTGCGGCCAGCTCCTGCTCCACATACTCGTTCACATAGCCGGCGCCATTGCCGATGGCCGTGGTCTCCGTGGAGAGAACAGCTTATCCAGGAAGAAGTAAGGATCGGGATACCAGCTCCAGCTCATGGCATACACATCGGAATTGCCGGAGCAGACGGTATCGGAGAAGGTGCCCCACTCATTGACGCTGATATTGGCCTTCACACCGATCTGCTGCCAGTACGACTGCAGCATGGTAGCCAGCGTCTTGCGCTCTTCGGAGTTGGAAACGTTGATGGTGATCTCAAAGCCGTCGCCGTAACCGGCCTGTTCCAGCAGAGCCTTGGCGTCCTCAGGATCATAGCTGGGAACCATGGATTCCAGGGACGCATCATATCCCCAGGAGCCATAGGGCAGGGGCAGGTAAGCAGCTTCCACTTCGTCATACTGATACAGAGCCGTGCGGACAGCGTCCAGATCCACAGCTTCAATCAGGGCTTTGCGGACCAGCGGATCGGCCGTGGGACCCTTCTGGGCATTGAAGCGGACATAATTGATCTTCAGCGCTTCCGTCTTCAGCAGTTCAATGCCATTGCCGGCATTCTGCACGGTATTGATTGCTTCGCCGGAGAGCTGCGTGGCCAGATCGACCGCGCCAGTCTGCAGGGCATTGGCCGCCTGGTTGGGGTCGGAGATGAACTTGAAGACCAGCTTCTGCAGTGCAGGAGCGCCCAGCCAATAATCGGGGTTGGCCGACAGGACAGCCTGCTCGTCCAGTTCAAACTTATCCATGCAGAACGCGCCGGTGCCGCTCAGATGATAGCCGAAGTCTTCGCCCCAGCCCTCCACTTCTTCCTTGGCCACAATGGGTTGCCCGCATCGGTCAGCGCCGTCAGGAAGGAAGCATCCGGATTCTTCAGGGTGCAGGTGACTTCCCAGTCGCCGGTCACTTCCGCCTTGTCCAGCATGGCCAGACGGTTGTTGTCCGAATGCTGGGCACTGCGGTTCAGGGAGTAGGCCACGTCTTCAGCCGTCATTTCACGGCCCTTAGCATACTCAGTGTTCTGGAAGTGCACGCCCTGACGAATCTGGAACACGTAGGTCACGCCGTCATCGGAAATCGTCCAGCTGGTGGCCAGAGAAGGCGCATACTCTGTCAGCGTGTCGTTGTACGCCACCAGACGATCGCAGACCTGGTTGATGATCTGGCCCTCATAGCTGCCGCTGTAGTGAATGGGGTCAAAGCTTGCTGGGAGAAGATGCCAGCGACACAGTCAGAGTGCCGCTTTCGCCGCCGGCGCTCTCGTTGGTGCTGCCGCTGTCGCCGTTGCCGCCGCAGCCGGTAACAGTCCGACCGCCATCACACAGGCGAGGGACAGTGCGAGAATCTTTTCATCGTTCATTTCTCTCCTATTCTTTATAATTTGGGTTTTATATGCAATGGTGTTCCCGCAGCCAGCGGAATGCGCTTTCGGCATAGACCGCCGCCATCATCGGGATCGCATCCTCATTGAATGTGACCCGGGGATCGTAGAACGCCATAAGCATATCCTTGTTCCGTGCTGCCGGTTCCAAACCAGAACAGCGCGCTGGGGACTTTGAGAAAAACAGAAATCCTCCGATCCGGTCCTTACGTTCGATGTGATAGGTCGTACCCGCGCCGCATATCGTCGATATACCCGCCGATCTCTTCGGCCAGAGCATTGTCGTTCACCATGGGCGGGATACCGCCGCCGATGAAATCGATGTCGCAGGTGGCACGGAAGGTGCTGCACACACCCTCGCAGATCTCACGCATGCGCTGGCGGGCAAATTCCTTCACCTGCAAATCCATGGTGCGGATCGTCCCTTTGAGCACAGCCTCTCCGGGCATCACATTGGCCGCCGAGCCGGCGTGCAGCGAACACACAGTCAGCACAATCATCTGATTGGGATTGATTTCGCGGCTGTTGATCTCCTGCAGGGCCAGTATGATATGCGCCGCCGCGTTGATCGGGTCGATATTCTCATGGGGCGCGGCACCGTGGCCGCCTTTCCATGAATGGTCACTGTGAACACATCGCTGGAACCGCAGGCATGCCCCGGCGTGCAGCCGGCAGTGCCCAGAGGCGCATACCACATGGACGCCAGCGCCGCATCCACATGGGGCTTTTCAAAATCCCGGCGTTGTATACGTCTGCCGCACCGTCCATCGTTTCCTCGGCAGGCTGGAAGAGCAGTTTTACCGTGCCTTCCAGCTCGTCTTCCCACTCTTTGAGCACCTTGGCAGCGCCCAGCAGGCTAGTAGTGTGGAAATCGTGGCCGCAGGCGTGCATACAGCCGTTTTGCGAGGCAAATGGCAGCCCCGTTTCCTCAGCCATGGGCAGCGCGTCCATATCGCCGCGCAGCAGCAGCGTTTTCCCACCGCCGCGGCCCACGGTGCAGGTAATGCCTGCACGGCCCACCGTCTGCGGTTCATAGCCGAATTCTTTCAGCTTTTCCAACACAAAGGCTCTGGTCTGGGGCAGATCAAAGCTCAGCTCCGGGCATTGATGCAGATAGCGGCGGTAACCCACCAGCTCATCTTTCAATTCCAGCATCCGCGCATACGTTTTATGTTCCATTGAAATCCGTTCCCGCTTTCCTGGGTCGTCCTCCACGGGCGCACACATTTCAAAGGGCAATGTCGTCCGCAGAACTGTTATAAAAATACATTTTTTATTTATAATACGACCAGTTTATATCATTGTAATTTTACATTCAGCATAATAATACAAATTCCACTTTTTTGCAAGACGTATCCTGTCTGAAATGCAAAACAGTTCCATAAAAATTATTATCAATTCTCACAAATTTTCCCACCCCTTTCCCCCATAAAAACCACGGCGCGCTCCACCGGGCGCAGCAGCGGCGGCAGAGCGCGTTCTTATGCCTTCTATGCAGGTTTACGCCTCTTCGCCCCTTCAATCCGAAGAGATAGTAGCGATCATGGCTCTCCTTTTTGGGCAAACTGCATCCATGCTTTAAACTCTCCCTCGGGATAGTGCTCCATGTCACGGTATTTGCAGTCCTCCGCCAATGTAGCCAGGGACGTGCGGAGGATGCAGCCGTTTTCGATCACTTTGCCTTCACGGCCCTCCTCGTGGAACTTATCGGGAAGCTGGGAAGGATCAAGCACAATTACGGTCTCTCCATCCTCCTCAATCCCCACCACAGCCACATAGTGCCCTCCGTGGGAAAACAGGCCCACGTGGCTGTCTTCCGGCCGGTCGCCGGTCACATTGGCCACAGCCATGCCGCCGCGTTTGAGATGTTCCCGCAGCAGCTCAGGATCATCGGTGGCCACCAGATCCAGATCAAACCGCTCGGCTACATAAGGAGCCAGCAGATCCATGTCCGTGCCCGGGCTGTGATTGGCTCCCACTGCCAGAGACAGCTCCAGGCAGTCGATCAGGGAAAATTCCCGGCCGGTCAGGTTCGTCACCACCATAGAAGCCGAACACAGGCCACAGCCGGCGCTGCGCACCGTACTGTCCGCCCGCATCAGCTCAGGAAGATCTGTCAGCGTGGGATAAGCCCACATGGGGGTAATTGGTTTGATTGAGATAATAGTACATAAACACCATTCCTTCCCGTCGTTTTTCAAGCCCGGTACAGCGTATAGCTGCCCCGACCGCCATCCTCCACAAATGTGGGAGTAAAATTCTTTCATCGCCCGGGCCAGATAAAGCGTATCCTGCACACCCGCAGTTTCCACCGCCGAGTGCATCGCCAACTGCGGCAGGCCCACATCCACCATATTCAGCGACACCTGTGCGTTGGAGAGATTACCCAGCGTGCTGCCGCCCAAAATATCCGAATGATTATGGAACGTCTGAACGGGCACGCCGGCGCGGCTGCAGATGGCGCGGAACAGCTGCGGATACAGAGTCCGTGCCGTATTTCTGATTGGCGCTGAATTTAAGCACGATGCCCTGATTCATATGCGGATGGTTCGTAGGGTCAGCCAGAGACAGGTGGTTGGGATGCACCGCATGAGCGTTATCCGCCGACACCATAAAGCCCGAAGCCAGCGCGCGCAGATAATCCTCATGGCTGCGGCCCAGGGCCTCATTCACGCGCAGCAGCGTGTCCAGCAGCACGGTGCCCGCCGCGCCCTGTTTGGTGCCGCTGCCCACTTCTTCATTGTCAAACACCGCGTATACAGAAATCGTATTGGGATGGCCGCCGGCCAAAAAAAGCCCTGCAGATTGGCAAACGTGCACTGCAGGTCGTCCAGCTTGGGCGAAGAAAGATATTCCCCGTTGGCCCCCAGACGACGCCGCGGCCCCGGCAGTACAAAAAGAGATCTGTTCCAAGGATATCCTCTTTGTCCACCCCCGCCGCACCGGCCACAATGTCCAGAAACGTCCCCTGCCGCGCGCTGTCGCCCAGCAGCGGGAGCATATCTTTTTGGACGCTGTATTTGTAGCCGTCATTGACGGAGCGGTTCATATGGATCGCAAGGCTCGGGAGCATCAGCAAATCCCGGTCCACATTCACCAGCCTGGATTCCACCCCTTCGCCCCGCCGCACCACAATTTTGCCTGCCACAGACAATGGGCGATCGAACCAGGGCGCGCAGAGCATTCCGCCGTATTTCTCCACGTTCAGCTCCGTATAGGCGCCATCCACGACAATGTCCATGTTTTCCTTGATCTTGAAGGTGGGCGAGTCGCTGTGGGAAGCAGCAATCTGGAATCCCTGATTTCTCCCTCAGGAATTTTGAAGGCCAGCAGGGAGGACAGATTGCGCCGGATAAAATAGCGCCCGCCGCGCTGCAGGCGCCACGGCGCCCCTTCGCTCAGTTCCAGAAAACCCGTATCGCACAGCGTCTGTGCCAGATTTTCCACTGCGTGGTAGCAGCTGGGGCTTTTCTGGATAAAATCCAACAGTTCGTTGGAAAGTTTCATGCTTTCTTCCATCATTGCATCGCTCCTGTTCCTTTGCTTGCCGTCAAGCCAAAATTCGCACAAAATCCGCACCGCCAGCGTACGGGGCAGCAGGACGCTCAGCCCGGTTTCGTCCTCAATGGCTCGTTTCATGGCCACAGAGTACCCCATGCAATCCGTGCAGAAAGGCCAGCTCCCGGCCGCTAGGCCTTTTTTGCCGCTTCACGATCCCTATCAAAGGCGCCGTAGGGCGAAGCGCAGGCGATTTCCACATCCACACCGCTCTTCCCCAGAACTGATAGCCCTGGGCAATTTGTTCTTCCATCGGCACCAGCACGCCCACCTTGTGTCCGTCGGCCAGCTTCTGCACCGCAGCGTGGAACAGGGGCTGCGGCTCCAGAAACAGCTTCTTGGCGAAACTTCGGGAACACACCCGTGCAGAACAGAATCGTAGCATCCGCCCCTTCGGCCTCTGCCTGGTCGATTTTCTGCTGCACCAGAGGCGTAACGAAACGCTCGGCAAATTGGGCCTGCCGACCGTCCCGCATCGGGACACCAGCACTTCATCCCCCTCTGCCGGAGCAAAGCGCGCTTCGATCTCCTCAATGTGAAGTCGTCCAGCGCGCCGTACTCCCGCAGCGTCACGTGCTGCGGGAGCAAGGGCAGAATATCCGCGGTGATATCCACCCGGGGCGCCTGGCCGATGGTAATGGCCGCCAGGATTTTTCTTTCACAGCCTTACTTGCCTTTGCCGAAGTCTGGAACTGGTTCATGGTACCGTACAGTTCAATCAGGTGGTCGAATTCCTTCTGGTCGTAGAAAGACAGTTTGCCCTCGCCGTAATCTTTGGCCACTTCCGGCAAAGCGGGCCGCAGTTTCCATCCATGGCGTGGCTGGCGCCGGTAGCGCAGCCTGCCACAGGCTGGGTGGTAGTAATCGCCACACCCACCACCGGCGCGTTGGTGGCGGTCGCCGGCTGCAGGATGCTGTTCAGATGGTGCAGGTCATTGCCATAGGGCGTGATGTCCTGCTGAGCGCGGGGAAAATAGCCGGCAGCTGGCCGGTAACGCGGGTCATGACATCCATCAGGTCGTTGCTGACTTCAGGATATAGCCTTCCTTGATGGTGTTGGAAATGGCAATGCCGTTGAGATTGATCCCCGGTTGCCCTTGGTGGTATCAATGGACAAATGGCATCCATGCCCTCATCCACATCCATGCGGTTTGCACAGCTCCATGTCGATAGGGGGAATCCATGAAGGGCACAGGGAAATGCTCCTGGGTAGGCGCATCGGGGCAGATATGGGTGGACAGGATCACGTCGCCCTCCAGCACATCGCCGTTTTTATGCATCTGCGCCAACTTCAGTGCCGCAGCCATGGCTGCCAGAGCGCCATCACCGTCAGAGGTGAAACCCACCACTTCAGGGCGCGCACCCAGGCCGCCCAAGCGGCCGATAATACCCAAAGTCGGCACCGTGCCGCCGGCGTGCTTTCCGTTGCGGCCATAGATCCACACTTTGATGCAGTCCGTAGACCCCTGGTCGCCGGTGACGGTCTGTACCTTCACTTCGTCCGCGCCTGCTTCCAGCAGCATTTTTTTTCACGGTTTCACTGCTGGCCTGAGGCGTATCCAGCACTTCAAAAGATCCAAAACTTGTTTGAGCAGCATGTTTGATTTCCTCCTGTTATGCTCCCCCATTTGGGGGCGGCAAATTCTAATAAACGTGTTCAGTTTATCCCAATCGCCTCGCTTCGTCAAAGAGAGGCCTTGCAAAGTCCCCTCTTTCCGGATTCACAATACCATTGCCCCCGGCGGCCGGTGCTGTATTCTGCTCAGAAACAGGCGTGAAGCAGGCCCGGTCCCATGAAGGGATCGGGCCTGCTTCCGGTTTTCCTGCTGCAATCAATGAATCACGCCGCAAAGCCGCAGCATTTCAGTCAAATGCTTCCAACCCCAGCTGCTGCCGAATGGTATCCCGCAGTGCCGTCATCTCCGTGTCGTTCCAAAAGAACTTCAGCTTCTGCTCTGCCACAGTATCACCTTCCGGCTCGCCTCCCAAAACAAAAACCGCAAAGGTATCGGCAATGTCTTCATGGAAATAGTTGGCTCCGTACCGGCTGACATAATGAGTGGGGTTCACCTCATAATCGCTGACAGCAGAATCGCCCAGATCCTTCCAAAACGTCTGATAAAATGCATAGCGGAACGATCCCTCCACAAAACTGGCCGGATCGTGGGTGCTATCTCCCTTCGTCAGATCCACCTGTGTTTCATCTTCCAGCAAAAAACATGGCCATATTCGTGGAGAATCGTATAGTCAGCTTGCTCCAATCCCGGCGGGCGCCGTTTTCATCGTATACATCATAGTAATCAATGCTGATGCAGAAGCGGGAGTTATCCGTAACGCCATTTTCCTCCACGGGCGACGTATAAGCCAGAATATTACTGTATCCGTCGCTGAACAAATTGAACTGTGTAATTTTTTGACGGGCCTCCAACGGCAGGATCGTGCATAAATACTCCCACACAGCCCTGTCCTTTGGATCGGCAATCTGCACCTGCCCGCCTTTGACCTGGTAAGAACTCAGCACATTGGTGATACCCACAGAGTAGTTGCTCACAGTAACCAGCGCACCCTGTTCATCGGTAGAAAGGGTAATGTATTTGCTGTAAACCGGATCCGCCCAGCTGCTGCGTCCCTGCTCTTCCGAGGCAGGCGCGCCATACATCGCCTCAATGGCCGCACGCACCTGTGCCTGTGTATAACCAGTTTCCTCCGGCCGCAGTTCAATCCGTTCGAGAAACCGTTGCGATACTGATAATAGGTATGGATGGGGTCTCCTCATCGAACCACCGCATTGCATAACGATACGTATCATACACATCGGTCCAGCCTTCTCCCTTGACCTCATGTGTATCCACCCATTCGCCGGCCGCACCGATATACGCTTCAGTATCTGAGCGGGAACTTCCAAAGTAAATCACATTTTGCCGTGTCTGACGATAGGTATAATTCTGTCCCTGTTCCCGCGCCAGTGCCCGGTAGGACGGCGTATCTGCAGAAAGGATTTCCTTTACCGCAGCCCCCGCGCGCTCTGCCGTTCTGGCAATGGCATAGGGTTGAGCTGTTCCGCCGTATCTGCGGCAGAGTGATAAAGGTATCCCCGGCCATTTTGCATCAGCAGCACCGAGGGCACGCCGGCCAACTGCAAAGAAGCGTGGTCGCTGGCTGTTTCCCTCCCGCGGCGCAGCGCAGAATCCTGCTGCTGCAGCAAGTCGCTGACCCAATTGGCCTCTCCATCCATTGTGCACACCAGCGCGTCCTCCGTTCCGAGACCGCCCAGCATATCAAACTGAATATTCCCCACCATCCGCTCTTTTTCTGCCTGTGCGAGAGGACGTATAGAAGCGGGAGCCGCATTTCCCGTTTTCCTCATCGGTAAAACTAATAAAGCGCACTTCCGTATCCGTGGAATATCCTGCAGCAACTCCGCTACATACAACAGAGCCGCTACGCCCGATGCATTGTCGTTCGCACCATAGGCCGTAGGCACACTGTCATGGTGGGCAGAGAGCACCAGAATGTCCGCATTGGGTAACGGCGCAGCTTTCACGGCCACCACATTGCTTCCCTTTCTGCCCTGTCCATCTTCATAAGACTGCAGGGTAACCTCATAACCCATTTCGGTAAAGCGTTTTTTCAAATATTGAACTGCCCCGTTCTCCCCCTGTGAACCAACCGGGCGATGCACTGCAGTAAGGGCGTGCAAATCCGCATGGATCCCAGAAACGTCCGGCAGCTCGGCAGCACGTTTCAGCATCGTCAGCGCTTCCGCCACCGTAACAGGATCCTCCGGCGCAATCAGATCCGCACTTTTTTCCACGGACAATCTCCGTCTGTACGCACCAGAGCATGGGAGAAACAGCCCAAGATGCGATTTCCTTCCGATCCTGGTATTTGCCCAGATTTTGGCCGACTACAGCTTGCAAACCCGCCTGGCGGTATAGAATAGCAGCAAGTTCCTGACGCATAACCGTTCGATCCGGGTCATAGTATCCATCGCCCACACCGGTTACATACCCCCTGCTTTGCCGCCCAGGCCACAGCGTCCGCCTCTGCATCCGACACATCGGAAAACGGACTCTGCAGATACTTCAGGCCGTCCTGTTGCCTCATACATCAGACGTGCCGCCATTCCTCTGGTTACATAGGCATCCGGCGCATCTAAAAAAGTTTTATCAATCGAGGCCTGCTGCGCCCAAATCAGCGCATCGTTTCCCCACGCAGGCCAAACCGCCGCCCCAGCACTGGCTGTCAGCAACATAGCTCCCAATAAAAAGATAAAAATACGCTTCATAAAATCCCCTTACTGCTTTATCGCACACAGACTGATCGCACTGCGGAATATTTAGAATTTAGCACAAAATTACATCATAGTCGCATCACCGGAAGCAGCAAAAAAAAACTTCTCCAAAAGCAGAGGCTCTATGGAAGCGGCAACACCCTGTCCCCCGGCTAACATCCTCTCATTTACATACATTCATTGACACGTTGGTGAAATCCGCTAAAAGGAATCGACGCTGCTAACCGATTACTAACAAATAGAAAATAACGAAAAATAAGAAAATCCCGCTATCCCTTGCGGGACAGCGGGATTTTTGAGTGCGTTGACAAAAGATGCAGGAGCAAAGCCTTGTGCCGCAAGGGTTTTGCGGGCTTTTTGAGGCTCGATTTTCCGTTTTGCAATTCGAACCCCCAGCATCTTGTGATGACGGATGAATGATCTGTAAATGTGCGCGTGAATCTGTAAAATTAAGTATACGTGAAAATACATAAAACGTCAATTCCAATAGACCAATTTTACGAGCCTTTCATTTGAAGATCCTTTGCGCTATCAATCGTCATGTTTGTTTCCTCCTGTTTTTTGTCTTGGGCGTAGCCTGCGTCAACACAATGGCATAACGTAGTCGGGAAAGCTATTCGTGAACCCGGACAAAGATTTATGCCTGAGCTTGTGAAAAACTTACTTAAATAGAAAGTGGAGACACATTAGCCAATCGCCAGTGCGCCTCCACTCATCATTTCAGTCGGATAATCTGATTATAGAGCATTACGAACTTTTCTACCACCATGTTCTCATGGTAATGCCCGAAAACCAGTACTGGAATCTGCAGCGTTCCCGAATCTCATCGAAAAGTCTGTCAGCGCATCTCGCTGGTACAATCCTCTACTGAAGGTGTCCTGGACACTGCTGGGGCAGCAATGGGTAATGATGTAATCTACATCCCACCCTGCCTGATTCAGCGTTTTCCTTGCGGTTTCGTATTCATCCTCGCTGGGCAGTTCCTCTTTCCACCAAGACCTGTGGTTGACGCGGAACAGCGCGCCTGCGGCGTTGAGCTGCCGCAGCTTTCGCTCATAGTCCGGGTCATCCGGTTCCAGAATGCCGTCCTGATATCGTGGCTGCTGGCGCCGCCCATGGTAAATATCCGCTTTCCGCAGATGTTAAAAGCTGGCCCCGCATCAGATGCAGGACGCTGGGGCGTATGGCCTGCGTACCAAGCCGCCGTGCCATTGGCTGATTGGATAGTTGCGGAGCAGATCATAGTTTTCATGGTTTCCGCTGACGAACAGCGTGGTAAAGGACCTGGTCTCCAGCCAGTCCAGCCACTGCTGCTCCGCATCGCCGCCATCCCAGACACCGCCGAAGTCTCCACAAAGGATGAGGTAATCCTCTTTGGTCAGGTCACGTTGCTCATGGAATGCTGCAGGCGGAGCCTGCTGAAATCACCGTGCGTATCACCTTATCTCGATGTAAGAATTATTCCGATTTTTATATTTTAATGGTGAGCTATCTCGCTTTCATACTTAAAAACACTGGAATAACTATTGTGAATTAGTTATGTCCCCTTATACTGAAATTATCAAACTCTTGGTGATGAAATTATGAACCTATTAGAAAAGGTACTTGCTGGAAGAACATTAACTCCAGAATCAAGCTATATGTTTTGCAGATATGTCTTTCGAGTACTTGAGATGATGAAAGACTATTTTGCGGGGCGGCCTTTTCGGAAAAAAATATCCGATGTTCTCCCGTTACAAATTTGAGCTTGAACCTGAGTATCTTAATTTTACGAATGAATTTAGGGATTGGCTCAAACTTGAGCCGCAAACCATACTGGGCCTATACTCAATTGCAAGAGATTTCGCATACTACCTTCAGCAGAACGGGCTACATGATTTTTAGCGCTATCGACCAGGGAAACCCTATACTCATTCATGACTTGGGAGTATGAAACACATCCAGCGACACTGGATCGCGTTGGATACTGCCTGCGTCTGATATGCCAGTTCCTTAATCAAAAAGGTTTTAATGATGTCCCAACGCAAATACTGCCCTTTGCGTTCCCTACCCAAGAAAAAAGATTTATCCATCGTTCTCCCAGGATGATATCACTAAAACTTTGCGAACCCAGATCGAACTACCACTGCAGGGAACGTGATTATGCGATACTATATCTCGCTTCAACAACGGGGAATGCGTGCTATTGATATCGCCAACCTGAAACTATCTGATATAAAATGGGAAGAACAGACAATTCATTTTATCCAGAGTAAAACGAAGAACGCTGTATCTCTCCCCATAAACTCTGAAGCGATATCCGCATTGGCGGACTATATTCTCAATGGAAGACCAGCATCCGAGGAAATGAATATATTTCTATCTTTGAAGGCACCTTACAACAGAGTCGGCCAATATGGATGTCTTTTCCAGCATAGTTGCCAAACACATACGGGAATCCGGAGTTTGCAAGGAGTTCCGAGACGGAAAATCCTTCCATGCCTTTCGCAGGAGCATGGGTGCATGGCTTTGATTCAGAGGCTGAACCAGAGATGATATCGCAGATTCTCGGACATCACAGTCGTGATGTACTGAAGGTATATCTTCCACTTGTCCCATCTAAAATGAAAGTTTGTGCCCTTTGATTTTAAAGGAATCGAAATCAGATCGGGGGTGTACAAATGAAATGCACCTTTCACAGTCATTTCGCACAGGACATACAAGCCTATATCTCTCTGCGGGAATCCATAGGGTATAAGGAATACTCATATGACAGATCGCTGCATATGTTTGACAGATTTTGTATGACTCACTTTCCCGATACAACTTCGATTACGCAGGAACTTTGCTGAAGCGTGGTGTACACAAAAGGCCAACGAAAAGATGAAAAACGCTCCAGCGTGGGGCTGTTATTCTGGGGGCTTTACACAAAATATCTTATCAGCATTAGAAAAGATGTTTATCTGATACCGGATGGCATGATTGGTAAACCAGAAAAAAATTTATTCCTTATCTTTACTCTGATCATGAATTAAGACTGTTTTTGATAGTGCTGACAGCCTACCCATCCATTCCATGTCGCCAAATCGTGAACTCGTAGTACCGGTGCTATTTAGGATGATGTACTGTTGCGGGCTCAGGCCCCAGGAAGTTCGCCATTTAAGACGTCGTGATGTAAGTCATATTGACGGTACGCTTCATATCGTTGATTCCAAAAGGAACAAGGATCGTATTGTTGTTATGGCGGAAGAACTGCGCCGTCTTTGCCAGATGTACGATAAGCTAATACAGTGCAGACTGGCCAATCGGGAATTCTTTTTTTCAGCATCCGGCAGGTGGAGCGTATTCAGCGGAATGGGTCCAGACACAGTTCTTTCGATGCTGGAGTTTTGCCGGTATAA
>VOFB01004790.1_pt1 | contig 127021 bp, 128 predicted proteins | sample 5384141 | NCBI WGS metagenome assembly VOFB01 (sample SAMN12384721, study PRJNA508395) | human gut metagenome | isolation source: healthy gut A | host: Homo sapiens
ATGCCTGTGCGACAGCCCTAAGTTGCTGCGGGAGGCCGCCCAATGGGGCGCAGACGTGACCGTGGTATCTGTTCTGCCTTGACGGGCCGCCGGATCATGTCCGGCAGGTGCTGGTGCCGCCGGAGGTCATGTCCTCCATCAGTCCTGCCAAAACGCCCCAGGGGGTGCTGTTCACCTGCGCACGCCATTCCTGTTTGCCGGTGCCGGAAACGCTTCCGGGGCCGGCGATAAGGGGGAAGCTGGACGGGGTCCAGGACCCCGGTAACGTGGGAACGGTGCTGCGGACCCTGACGCCTTTTGACGCCGACGGCCTGTTGCTGACCGGCGGCTGCGCGGACCCCTTCGGCCCAAAAACCGTCCGGGCCTCCATGGGGCGGTGTTCCAAGCCGTCCGGTATGGAGCGTAACGCCGGAGGAGCTGGGAGCCTCAAGCGGCGCAGCGGCATCCCCCTGTATGGTGCGGCTCTGCGGCTGACGCCCCTGGACGCCCGGCAGGCGGACTATTCCCGATGCGCCCTGGCCATCGGCTCCGAGGGACGGGGGCCTTCAGCCGGGAGGTGCTGGACCTGTGCGACAAAACCGTGCTCATCCCATGTCTCCCCGCTGCGAGTCGCTGAACGCGGCCATCGCGGCGGCGGTGCTGCTGTGGGAAAGCTGGCGATAAACGAAGGGGGGGAAACCGCCGTGGCGGCACTGAAATACTGGGTCTGGGCTGACGGCTCTGCCGGGGCTCAGCAACCAGCAGGCTGCTGCTGTTGAGCGCGGGTCCCCGGAGGATGTGTACGCCGACCCCGAGGAGCTGGCCCAGGTAGAGGGTCTGGACGCCAGGACAGGCCCCTTCTGGCGGACAAGAGCTTATCGCGGCGGACCGCATCCTGGCGGACTGCGCCGGGGCGACATGTTCCTGCTGACCATGCAGGACGCCGCCTACCCCGCCCGGCTGCGGGACATCTTTGACCCGCCGGTGCTGCTGTACGGCAAGCGGCCCGCCGCTGTTGCCGCTGTTCGCCAGGGCGCCCATCGTGGGTGGTGTCCGGCATGGCCAAGGGCATCGACGGCGCCGCCATGCGGGGCGCATTGCAGGCAGGAGGGCTTCACCGCCGCCGTGCTGGGCGGCGGCGTGGACGTGGTATATCCTGCGGAAAACCGCAGACTATATGAGGATATCGCCGCCACCGGCGTGCTGCTGTCGGAATATCCCCGGGGAACGGAGCCCTGCCGGGGCATTTCCCCGTGCGAAACCGCATCATCAGCGGCCTGAGTCTGGCGGCGCTGGTGGTAGAGGCCCCGGTGCGGTCGGGGCCCTGATCACTGCCCATGCCGCCCTGGACCAGGGGCGGGACGTGTTCGCCGTGCCCGGTCCCATCGACGCGGCAGCCAGCGTGGGCTGCAACCGGCTGATCCGGGACGGCGCGGGGCTGGCGGCCTCGGGCTGGGACATTCTGTCGGTGTACCACAGCCGGTTTCCTCACCGGCTGCATCCGGCCCAGATCTGCTGACGGATGAGGCGGCGGAACAGACGGGCCTGCCGGTAAGGCGGGTGCTGTCGGCGCTGACGGTGCTGGAGATCGACGGCTATGCCCAACGCTCCGGCCCCCGCAGCTATGTGCGCACAGTCAGGCTACATTCGGAAAAGGAAGGATCATAAATATGGCAAAAAAGGCTGAAAAATACCTGGTGATCGTGGAGTCCCCGGCCAAGGCCAAGACCATCGGCAAATACCTGGGCCCCGCGTATCAGGTGAAGGCCTGTATGGGACATCTGCGGGACCTGCCCAAAAGCAAGCTGGGCGTGGACGTGGAAAACGACTTTGAGCAATTACCGGCCCATCAAGGGCAAGGAGGACATCATCCGGGACCTGAAGCAGGCGGCCAAGGAAAGCGACGCCGTGTATCTGGCCACCGACCCGGACCGGGAGGGAGAGGCCATCAGCTGGCACCTGAAGCAGCTGCTGGACCTGCCGGAAGACAAGACCTTCCGGGTCACCTTCAACGAGATCACCCGCAAGGTGGTCACCGAGAGCATCCGCCAGCCCCGGGACATTGACCAGGACCTGGTGGACGCTCAGCAGGCCCGGCGCATCCTGGACCGCATCGTGGGCTATGAGCTGTCCCCGCTGCTGTGGAAAAAGATCCGCCGGGGCCTGTCCGCCGGGCGGGTCCAGTCCGTGGCCATGCGCCTGGTGGCGGACCGGGAAAAGGAGATCGCCGATTTCGTGCCCCAGGAGTACTGGACCCTGGACGCCCTGCTGCAAAATGACCAGGGGGCCCGGTTCAAGGCCCACTATTATGGCCGAGGCGGCAAGAAATATGAGCCCACCTCCCAGCAGGAGGTGGACGGGATCCGCGCGCAGCTCCAGGATACGCCCTTTGCCGTGTCCAACGTGAAGCGGACGGATAAGCGGCGCTCCCCGTCGCCTCCCTTCACCACCTCCACCATGCAGCAGGAGGCCTCCCGGAAGCTGAACATGACCCCCCGCCGGACCATGGCCATCGCCCAGCAGCTGTATGAGGGCGTGGACATCACCGGCGAGGGCACCGTGGGTCTGATCACCTATATGCGTACCGACTCCCTGCGTATCTCCGACGAGGCACAGGCAGCGGCCCGCAGCTTCATTGAAAGCCGCTACGGCGCGGCCTATCGCCCGGAGAGCCCCAAGCAGTACAAGGCCAAGGCCGGGGCCCAGGACGCCCACGAGGCCATTCGCCCCAGCAGCGTCACCCTGACCCCGGAGCAGGTGAAGGGCGACCTGACCGGCGAGCAGTATCGCCTGTACCGGCTGATCTGGAGCCGCTTTCTGGCCAGCCAGATGGCAAACGCCGTGTACGACAGCGTCAGCGTGGACATTGCCGCCGGAGAGCACACCTTCCGCGCCAGCGCCAGCAGCCTGAAATTTGCCGGCTATACCGCCGTGTATGAGGAGAGCCGCGACGACGATAAGGAGGAAAAGGAGCCCGCCCTGCCGGAGCTGCGGCCCGGCGAGGTGGTGACGCTGGAGGGCTTTGAGCCCGGCCAGCACTTCACCCAGCCCCCCGCCCGCTACACCGGACGCCACCCTGATCCGCACCATGGAGGAAAACGGCATCGGCCGCCCCTCTACCTACGCGCCCACCGTGTCCACCATTCTGGACCGGGAATATGTGGTGAAGGAGGGCAAGGCCCTGCGGATCACGCCCCTGGGCCAGGTGGTGACGGACCTGATGTGCCAGCGGTTCCCGGACATTGTGGACGTGAAGTTCACCGCCCGGATGGAGGATGAGCTGGATGAGGTGGAAAGCGGCAAGATCCCCTGGAAGCAGCTGCTGCGGCAGTTTTACGGCGGTTTTGAGAGCAATCTCCAGCAGGTGGAGAAGGACATGGAGGGCGTATATCTGAAGGTTCCCGACGAGGTCACCGAGGAGAAATGCGACGTGTGCGGCCGCAATATGGTAGTCAAGTCCGGCCGGTTCGGCCGGTTCCTGGCCTGCCCCGGATATCCGGAGTGTACGTTTACCAAGCCCCTGGTGGTGGAGATGCCGGGCCGCTGCCCCAAGTGCGGCGGGCGGCTCATGAAGCGCACCGGCGTCAGCAAGAAAACCGGCAAGCAGTATACCTATTACTGCTGCGAGCGGCTCAACGCCGCCGACGAAAGCGCCCGGTGCGATTTCATGACCTGGGACGTGCCGGTGAAGGACGACTGTCCCGTGTGCGGACACACCATGTTCAAAAAGGCCGGCAAGGGCTTCCGCAAGCCCTTCTGCATCAACCCCGAGTGCGCCAACTTCCTGCCGGAGGATAAGCGCGGCTATGTGAAAAAGGCCAGGACGGAGGAGCCCGCGGCAGACGGCAGTCAGGCAGACGGCAGTCAGGCCGACGGCGGTCAGGCCGACGAAGCCCCGGCAGAGGAAAAAGCACCCGCCAGGAAAGCAGCGGCTAAGAAAGCCGCCGCCAAAAAGCCTGCCGCCAGGACGGCCAAAGCCACCAAATCCACTAAGACCACCAAGACTACCAAAACCACCAAGACCACCAAGACCACCAAGAAAAAGACGGAGGAAGCATGAACCATGTAACAGTCATCGGCGCGGGGCTGGCCGGCAGCGAGTGCGCCTGGCAGCTGGCCCAGCGGGGTATTTCCGTGACCCTGCGGGAGATGAAGCCGGAAAAAATGACCCCTGCCCACCAGACCGCCGATTTTGCGGAGCTGTGCTGCTCCAATTCCCTGCGGGCAGCGGGGCTGGAAAACGCCGTGGGCCTGCTGAAGGAGGAGCTGCGGCAGCTGGGAAGCCTTTTGATCCGCTGCGCGGACGAGACCGCCGTTCCCGCCGGAGGCGCTCTGGCGGTGGACCGCCACGGCTTTTCCCGGCTGGTGACGGAGCGGGTCAGAAGCCACCCCCTGATCACCGTGGTCCCCGGTGAGGTGACGGACCTGCCGGAGGGGGAGGTGGTGGTGGCCTCCGGCCCCCTGACCTCCGACGCCCTGGCGGACCGGCTCCTCTCCATGCTGGGTGGACAGGACTCCGCCCTGCATTTCTTCGACGCGGCGGCGCCTTTGGTGAGCTTCGACAGCGTGGACATGGACAGCGGCTTTTTCGCGTCCCGGTACGACAAGGGAACGCCGGACTACATCAACTGCCCCATGGACCGGGAGGAGTATCTGGCCTTCTGGCAGGAGCTGATCCACGCCCAGGAGGCGGAGGTTCACGGCTTTGAGGATAAAAACGTATTCGAGGGCTGTATGCCCGTGGAGGTCATGGCCCGGCGGGGAGAGGACACCCTGCGCTACGGTCCCCTGAAGCCCCGAGGCCTCAAGGACCCCCGCACCGGGAAGGAGCCCTATGCCGTGGTGCAGCTGCGCAAGGACAACGCCAACGGCACCATCTATAACCTGGTGGGGTTCCAGACCCACCTGCGCTTCCCGGAGCAGAAGCGGGTGTTCTCCATGATCCCCGCTCTCCATGATGCCAGATTCCTGCGCTATGGCGTTATGCACCGGAACACCTATCTGGATTCCCCCCGGCTGCTGGACCGGTATTACCGGCTGAAGGCCCGGCCCCGCATCTCCTTTGCCGGACAGATGACCGGCGTGGAGGGGTATGTGGAGTCCTGCGCCTCGGGTTTTCTGGTGGGGGTGGAGACCGCCCGGCGGCTGCTGGGCCAGGCTCCCGTGGACTTCCCCCGGGAGACCGCCATCGGTGCGCTGGGGCTGTATGTCAGCAACGAGTCCGTGACCCAGTTCCAGCCCATGAACATCAATTTCGGCATCATGCCGCCTCTGGACCACCGGGTCAAGGGCAAGCGCAACAAAAACGCCGAGCTGTCCCAGCGGTCGCTGGCCATTATCGAGCAGCTGAAGCAGGAGGTTCTGAGCTATGAAGATCATCATTGACGCCATGGGCGGCGACAACGCCCCGCTGGAAATCGTAAAGGGCGCCCTGCTGGGCATGGAGCACTGGGGCGTGGAGGTGCTGCTCACCGGCGACACGGAGGCCATTCTCCGGGCCCTGCGGGACTGCGGCCATGATACCATCCCCCATGGGATGGAGATCGTCCACACCACGGAGACCGTGGACATGTGCGACGATCCCTCCAAGGTGTTTCGTCACAAGAAGGACACGTCCATGGGCGTGGGCCTGACCCTGCTGCGGGACGGTAAGGCCGATGCCCTGGTTTCCGCCGGGTCCACCGGCGCGCTGCTGGCCGGGGCCACCCTGATTACCAAGCGCATCCGGGGCATCCGCCGGGCGGCGATGGCTCCGGTGATTCCCACCACCGGCGGCCGGGCCGTACTCATCGACTGCGGGGCCAACGCCGAGTGTACGCCGGAGTATCTGCTGCAATTCGCGTACCTGGGCAGCTTCTATGCCGGACGGGTCCTGGGGCTGGAGCGCCCCCGGGTGGGCCTGCTGAACATCGGCACGGAGGACAGCAAGGGCACGGACCTGCAAAAGGCGGCCCTGGCCCTGCTGCGGCAGGCAGGCGCCGACGGGCACCTGAACTTCATCGGCAACATCGAGGCCAAGGAGGCCATCAAGGGCGGCTGCGACGTTATCGTCACAGACGGCTTCTCCGGAAACATCCTGCTCAAGACCATGGAGGGCGTTGGCTCCTTTGCGGGCCATGCCCTGGGCGATATTTTCAAAAAGAATCTGCTGACCAAGCTGGCCGCCGCCATGGTCATGCCGGGGCTGCGGGCCTTCAAGGCCCAGCTGGACCCCAATAAGGTGGGCGGCACGGCGTTTATCGGCATCTCCAAGCCCGTGATCAAGGCCCACGGCGCCTCCAACGCCGAGGCCATCGACAACGCCATCGGCCAGGCCAGGCAGGTGGCCGAAAGCGGCATCATTGGACAGATTCAGGAAAATGTGCATCTGATGCAGGTGCAGCCGGAATAATTCACAAAAAGGGTATTGACAGACCTGACCAATTGCCGTATTATTTTCCAAGACAAAGCCCGAAAGGAGGGATCATCTCATGACGATGGACGAGATCTTCAAGACCATGCAGGATCTGATCGCTGAGCAGTTTGCCATTGATACCGACGAGATCGGCATGGATAGTTCTTTTGTGGACGATCTGGGCGCCGACTCCGTGGACCTGGTGGAGCTGGTCATGGCCATGGAGGAGGAATTCGACGTCGGCGAGATCGACGAGGAGGACCTCACCGGTCTGAAGACCGTGGGCGACTGCGTGCGCTATCTGTATAATAAGCTGAACTGAATCAATCAAGCAGCTGAAAAAGAAGGCCCCGTTGGTTGCAACGGGGTTTCCTTTTTCCGCTGCGGAAGGGAGAAAAACATCATGCATACCCTGCAAGTACTGGAAAAAAAGCTGGGCTACACCTTCCGCTGCAAGGAGCAGCTTCAGGCGGCCCTGTACCACAGCTCCTACGCCAACGAGCACCGGTGCTGCGGCGTCAGCAGCAACGAGCGGCTGGAGTTTCTGGGGGACGCCGTGCTGGGTCTGGTCACGGCGGACTATCTGTATCACAAGCACCCGGATTTGCCGGAGGGGGACCTGACCCGGATGCGGGCGGCCCTGGTGTGCGAGGAGAGCCTGTATGAGGTGGCCCAGCGCCTGGGCCTGGGCAATGAGCTGCGGCTGGGCAAGGGCGAGGAGGCCGGCGGCGGCCGTCAGCGGCCCTCCATCCTGGCCGACGCAACGGAGTCCGTGTTCGCGGCGGTGTACCTGGACGGCGGCATGGAAGCCGCCCGGGCCCTGATCCACCGGGTGCTGCTGGACAAGGAGCAGGAGGAGGCCGTGGAGGAGCGCCGCCGGGACTATAAGACGGAGCTTCAGGAGCTGGTCCAGCGCCGCAGCAACCAAACGCTGCACTACGAGATGATCGGCGCCACCGGCCCGGACCACGCCAGGCAGTTTACTTGTGCGGTGCTGCTCAACGGCGAAACCGCCGGTACCGGCACCGGCAGGAGTAAAAAAGAGGCCGAGCAGTCCGCTGCCAGGGCAGCGCTGCAGGCGCTGGCGTAATACGCTTTACAATTTGTCAAAAAAGGGCGCCGCCCTTTTTTGACAAGCTCAAACGCTCCCTGTGCCTTCCGGCACAGGGAGCGTTTCTTCACAGATTCATATACCGGTAATCCTTCCGCAGGATGTTCCGCACCACGGGGGTGCCCATGATGATGTCCGCGGCGATCCACGCCAGCGGGTCCGCAGCACACAGGGCGTAAAACGCCGCCGGGCTGGCCGCCGCGCTGACGGCGCCCCCTGCCACAGCCGCAGGCAGCACCAGGCACACGGCGATCCGGGCCACCAGCTCCGCCGCGCCGGCCCCCAGCACGAATTGGGACCGTCCGATGCCCTGGACACAGTTGCGGGTGATGAATACGCAGCCCAGGAACAGATACATGGAATAATCCACATACAGGAACGTGTTGCCAAACCGGATGGTATCTGCCGTGATCTTGTCCGCCGACAGGAAGATATGCAGATATGTATTGTTCAGCGTCAGCAGCAGTCCACAGCTCACCGCCGCCACGGCGATGATGGCCATCATCCCCAGAGCCTGCAGCGCGCCCCTGCGGATGCGGTCATGGTTGCCCGCGCCCAGGTTCTGGGCGGTGAAGCTGGTCATGGCCGTGCCCAGGGCATTCATAGGCGTTGCCGTCAGGTTGGACAGCTTGTTGGCCGCGCCGAAGCCCATCTGGGCGGAGGAGGACACCATAACGCCGTCCAGCATGTCAAACTGTACCACCACGCCCTGCATGACGATAATGCCGATGGCCAGCACCGAGAATTGCAGCCCCAGGGGCACGCCCTGCACCACATGGCGGCGGATATCGCCCCGGGTGATCCGCATGTCCTCCCGGTGCAGCCGCAGCTGAGGATACTTGGCAAAGGCATAGATGAAGCACGCCACCGTGCTGATGAGCTGAGCCGCCACCGTGGCAATGGCCGCACCGGCCACGCCCCACCGGAACACCATGATGAACAGCAGGTCCAGCCCCACGTTCAGCACCGTGGAAAACAGCAGGAACAGCAGCGGCGTCAGGGAGTCGCCCATGCTGCGCAGAAACGCGCAGATGAAGTTATAAAACAGCTGGGCCCCGATGCCCGCGAAGATGATGAAGCAATAGGTATACGCGGCGCGATACACCTCGGCATTGTCCGGCGTCACGTTGATCCACGCCAGCATGGGATTCAGCAGCGCCAGGGCCAGGGCCGTCAGCAGCACCGTCAGCACCGCCGACAGGATGATCTGGGTGGCCAGGGACCGCCGCACGCCTGCCTGGTTCCGGGCGCCCACCTGGCATGACGTCACCACGCAGAAGCCTGCGCTGACGCCGAAGGCGAATTGCAGAAAGATGAACACCAGCGATGTGGTGTCGTTGACGCCCGCCACCTCCTGGGCCGTCAGCGTCTGGCCCACAATGGCCGCGTCACTGATGGAATACACCTGCTGCAGCAGATACGACAGGATCACCGGCAGCGAAAAGATCAGAATCGTTTTCCAGCATGTCCCCTTGGTCAGGTCCATTGGCCCGAACAGGGATTTTTTCTGTTTTTCCATAGCATTTACCTCCCATTAAAAGGAACAAATGATTATAGCCCCGCCGCCCCCCGGTCGTCAAGCAGCAGAACGCACAAGTTTTTTGTAATTTATGCCGAAAATACATGCATGTTTATCGTGTATATTCACAACAAGTATTAGAAATAATAATGTCAGATATGTCGGATTTGTTATTTACTTCTGACGCGCTTTTCGGTATAATAAGGGGCTGTTGGCGGTGGAAACCCGCCAAAAATTCTGTTATGATATAGATGAGGAGACAAAGACATGTCAAATTGCGCGATCGTGGGTATCAACTGGGGCGACGAGGGCAAGGGCCGCATGGTGGACTACCTCACCCAACAATATGACGTGGTGGTGCGCTATCAGGGCGGCGGAAACGCCGGGCACACGGTCATCAACGAAAAGGGCAAGTTCGCCCTGCATCTGCTGCCCTCCGGCATTTTCCGCTCCGGTGTCATGAACATCCTCGGCAACGGCGTGGCCCTGGACTGCGAGAATCTGCTCAAGGAGATCGACACCGTCCGCCAGGGCGGCGTGGACATCACCCCCGAGAATCTGCTGGTCAGCGAACGGGCCAGTCTGCTGCTGCCCTGGCACCGGGAGCTGGACGCCCTGGAGGAGCAGCGGCTGAAGGATAAGAAGTACGGCTCCACCAAACAGGGCATCGCCCCCTTTTATTCCGACAAGTACCAGAAAAAGACCGTCCTGGCCGGAGAGCTGCTGTACCCCGAGCACCTGAAGGCCCATCTGCAGGACCTGCTGGAGTGGAAGAACCTGATCCTCCGGGAGGTCTACGGCGCCAAGGGGTACACCATGGACGAGATGATGGCCTGGGTGGAGCAGTACGGCCAGCGGGTAAAGCCCTATGTGGCCGACACCAGCCGCTATCTCCACCAGGCCCAGGCCGACGGCAAGTCCATTCTGTTCGAGGGCCAGCTGGGCGCTCTGCGGGACCTGGACTACGGCATCTATCCCTATACCACCTCCTCCAACACCATCGCCGCCTTTGCTCCGGTAGGCTCCGGCCTGCCCGGTGCATCCATCGACGAGGTGGTGGGCGTGGTGAAGGCCTATTCCTCCTGCGTGGGCGAGGGTCCCTTTGTCTGCGAGTGGTTCGGCGCGGATGCCGAAAAGCTCCGGGACGCCGGTGACGAATACGGCGCCAAGACCGGCCGTCCCCGCCGGGTGGGTCCCATCGACCTGGTGGCCACCCGCTACGGCGTCCGGATGCAGAACGCCACCAACATCGCCCTGACCAAGCTGGATATCCTCAGCTACATGGACCGGATCCCCGTCTGCGCCCACTATGAGATCGACGGTCAACAGACCGACGAGTTCCCCTTCCCCGTGCTGCTGGACCAGGCCAAGCCCGTCACCGAGTACGTCCCCGGCTGGAACTGCGACATTTCCGCCGCCCGCACCTGGGAGGATCTGCCCCAGGCGGCCCGGGACTATGTGGAGTATGTGGAGCGGGCCATCGGCTGCCACATCGGCTATGTGTCCGTGGGCGCCGAGCGCGACAGCCTGATCGTCCGCTGAAAATCACAGAAACGGAGGACTGTTATGTCCCACGACGTTTATGAATCCCCCCTGTCCGGGCGCTACGCCTCACCGTATATGCTGCACCTGTTCTCTCCGGACATGCGCTTTCAGACCTGGCGCCGCCTGTGGACAGCCCTGGCCCGGGCCCAGCATGACCTGGGCCTGCCGGTAACGGAGGAGCAGGTCCGCCAGCTGGAGCAGCACATCACCGATATCGACTACGACACCGCCCGGCAGCGGGAGCGGGAGGTCCGCCACGATGTCATGGCCCACGTCTATACCTATGGCAAGGCCGCGCCTCTGGCGGCGGGCATCATCCATCTGGGGGCCACCAGCTGCTATGTCACCGACAACGCCGACCTGATCCTGTACCGGGACGGGCTGCGTTATCTCCGGGGCCAGCTGCTGGCGGTGATGAAGAACCTCTCCGCCTTTGCGGAAAAATACGCCGCCACCCCCACCCTGGGCTATACCCACTATCAGCCCGCCCAGCCGGTGACCGTGGGCAAGCGGGCCGCCCTGTGGCTCCAGGACCTGCTTTCGGACCTGGAGGAGCTGGATTTTGTCCTGGGCAGCCTGCGCTTTCTGGGCTGCCGGGGCACCACCGGCACCGAGGCCAGCTTCATGGATCTCTTTGAGGGCGATGAGGCAAAGATTGACGAGATGAACCGCCGCATCGCTGCCGGGTTCGGCTTTGACTCCTGCTTCACCGTCTGCGGCCAGACCTACCCCCGGAAGGTAGATGCCCGGATTCTGAACTGCCTGTCGTCTATGGCTCAGAGCGTCTACCGCATGGCCAACGACATCCGCCTGCTGCAGCACGACCGTCAGCTGGAGGAGCCCTTTGAGGAGCACCAGATCGGCTCGTCGGCCATGGCCTATAAGCGCAACCCCATGCGCTGTGAGCGCATCTGCTCCCTGAGCCGCTATCTCATGGCCGACGCCATGAATGCTCCCATGACTGCCTCCGTCCAGTGGATGGAGCGCACCCTGGACGACTCTGCCAACCGCCGCCTGTCTATGCCTGAGGGCTTTTTGTGCGCCGACGCCATTCTGCGCCTGGCCCAGAACGTTACAGACGGCCTGCGGGTCAACGAAAAGGTGGTGGACAAGGCCATCCGGGAGTATATGCCCTTCCTGGCCACGGAGAACCTGATGATGGAGGCCGTCAAGCGCGGCGGCGACCGGCAGGAGCTCCACGAGCGGGTGCGGGTACACTCCATGGCCGCCACCGCCCGGATGAAGGACGGTGAGCCCTGCGACCTGCTGGACCGTCTGGCGGCGGACCCGGCCTTTGGCATGACCCGCCCGGAGCTGGACCGCCTCATGGACCCGGCCCGTTACATTGGCCGCTGCCCGCAGCAGGTCCGCGCTCTGCTGGACCGCATTGCTCCCCTGCTGGAGGACGCATCCTCCGCCGACGGCGGCGTCAGCCTGTGAGCCGTTTGTAAACCGGAAAAGGGCCGGAACGCACAGGCGTCCCAGCCCTCAGCCTGTCAAAGAACCCCGCTTTCACGCGTGAAAGCGGGGGTTCTTTTTGACAGAGATCGTTTATCTATTTCTTCCCCACTATGCTGCACACCAGAAACGCCAGCAGGTCGGCGATGACCACCGTGGCGCCCACCGGGGTGCTGAGCAGATACGATGCGGTGAGCCCCGCGCAGAAGCAGGTCACGGACAGGATCCCCGCCAGGATCACCACGCCCCGGAAGCTCTTTCTCACCCGCATGGCAGACAGGGCCGGGAAGATCACCAGGCTGGAGATCAGCATAGCCCCCATCATCCGCATTCCCAGCACGATGGTCAGGGCCGTCAGCACGGAGAGGAACGTATTGTACAGCCCCACCCGCACACCGGTGGCCCGGGAGAAGCTCTCGTCGAAGGTGATGGCGAACAGCTTGTGGTAAAACAGCACGAACAGCAGCAGCACCGCCGCCGACAGTCCGGCGCTGAGGGCCACGTCCGACCGGTCCATGGCCAGAATGGAGCCGAACATATAGCTGTCCACGTCCGTGGTCATGCCGGTGGTCAGGCTGGTGACAATGACGCCGGCAGCCAGGGACGAGGCGGACACCACGGCAATGGCGGCATCGGCCCCCATGCGGCTGTTTTCCGTCAGCCGCAGCAGCCCCAGGGCCGCCACGATCACCACCGGGATGGACACCTGCAGCGGCGCCCAGCCGCAGGCCAGCGCCACGGACAGCGCCCCGAAGGACACATGGCTCAGGCCGTCGCCGATCATGGAATACCGCTTGAGCACCAGGGGCACCCCCAGCAGCGCCGCGCACAGGGACACCAGAATGCCCACCACGAAGGCCCGGACGATGAAGGGATAGGTAAACATTTCCAGCAGCAGGCTCATGACAGGTCACCTCCGAAGCGTTTTCCGTAGGGCGAGGCCAGATATTCCCGGGGCGTGCCCAGGAACCACTGGTTCCGTCCGGCGTGCAGGATGGCGGTGGCGTCCCGCAGGGCGCTGCGGATGTCGTGGGTCACCATCACCACGGCCATGCCCTCGGTGCGGTTGAGATACCGCAGGGTGCGGTACAGGTCGTCGGCGGCAGCGGGGTCCAGTCCCGTCACCGGTTCATCCAGCACCAGCAGATCCCCCGCCGCACACAGAGCCCGGGCCAGCAGCACCCGCTGCTGCTGGCCGCCGGACAGCTCCCGGTAGCACCGGTCCTTCAGCTCCAGAATGCCCAGCTTGCCCATGTGCTGCAATGCCTGGGATTTCTGAGCCGGTGTGTAGAAAAATTTCCAGCCCCGGGCGCTTAGGAAGCCCGACAGCACCACCTCGCTGACGGTGGCAGGGAAATCCTTCTGCGCCCGGGTCTGCTGGGGCAGATAGCCGATGGCCCCCCGGCGCACACTGTCGTCCAGGTGGATTTCCCCGGACAGGGGCCGCAGCAGGCCCAGCAGACTTTTCAGCAGGGTGGACTTGCCGGAGCCGTTGTCCCCCACGATGCAAAGATAATCCCCCCGGCGCACCCGGAACGACAGATGCTCCCAGATGGGGCGGCCCTCATAGCCCAGGGCCGCGTCACGGCAGTCTATGAGTATCTTGGGTTCGCTCATGACAACCCCTCCTTCAGTACGTCCACATTTTTCCACATCAGGGAGAGGTACGTCTCCCCCCGGTCAAATTCCTGCCGGGTCAGGGTCTGGCAGGAGTGAAAGGTCAGGATCCTGGCCCCGGTGGTCTCGGCAATGGCGGAGGCCACCTTTTGGCTGCTGAGCTCGATGGTGTACACCGCCGGAATCTGCTCCGCCCGCACCTTGTCAATGAGGTACTTCAGCGTAGCCAGAGACGGCTCCGTGTCGCCGGAGCAGCCGTGGAAGGCCGCCCGGTAGTCCAGGCCGTACTCCCGGCAGAAATACAGCAGCGGGAACCGGTCGCCGAACACCAGCAGGCGGCGGCTGCCTCCTTCCACCGTGTCCCGGAACGCCTGGTCCAGGTCCGCCAGCTCCTGCACATACGCCGCAAGCCGCGTCTGATACTCCGCCGCGTGGTCCGGGTCCGCCTGGGACAGGGTATCCGCGATGACCCGGCACAGGTCCATGGCAATGCGGGGTGAGGTCCAGATATGCTCGTCGTATTCGATGTGCTCCTCGTGGCCGTCGTGGTCATGGCCATCGTGATCGTCGTGGCCGTCGTGATCGTCGTGGCCGCCGTGATCGTCGTGGCCGCCCTGCATGCCCTCGGAAAATTCCTCACCCAGAGCGTCCACGTGGTCCATCATACGGACCACAGAGCCGATGTTCTCCCCGGCAGCGGACAGAATGTCCTCTACCCATTCCTCGCTTTCGCCGCCGTTGCAGAGAAACACGTCCGCCTCAGAGATGCGGATCACATCCAGGGGCGTTGGCTCGAAGCTGTGGGCCTCCCGCCCGGCGGTCACCAGCAGATACGGCTCCACCCGGTCGCCGCCGATGGCCCGGACAAAATCATAGTAAGGAAACAGGGTGCAAACCACCCGCAGTCTGCCGTCGTCCTTCCCTGCCGTGGGTCCGGCGCAGCCGCCCAGCAGCAGCGCCGCCGCCAGCAGCAGACACAGCGCCCGGCGACGATATCGTTTCATGGGAATCCCCCCTTTGTATGCCTGTAAAATTATATTGTACAGGATATGTCCCAATTTCTCAAGCCCTCCCCTGCCCAAAACCGGGTTTTTTCCGGTGCGATTCCTTTTCCGGCCCCGGCAGGTGGAAAAATTAGTCGATCAGCGTGTATTATGGCACACCGATGGCAAATAATCGTCGAAACGGGATGTGGAAATTTCCCTCACCGCATGTCAAAAAGAATTTTTGACAAGCTGAACCGGCGCAGGCGGTGCCTGCGCCGGAGTAGTTTTTCATACCCGATACTTTTCCGCATAGCGGCGGACCCGGTCCTCAAACGCCGGGTCCTGCTGCCGCAGGGCCGTCTGGGCGGCATGAAGCCCCTGGTTCCCATCGGGCAGCTCCGCCACGCACCCGGCAATGTTGCTGCAATGGTCCGCCGCCCGCTCCAGGTCCGTCAGCACGTCGGACCATACAAAGCCCAGCTCCATGGTGCCGCTCCCCTGCTGCATCCGCCGGATGCGCCGGGACCGCAGCTGCTCCTTCAGGCCGTCGATGACCTGCTCCAAGGCCTCCACCTCCGCCTGGGCGGCGGGGTCCTCCCGACGGAAGGCGTCCAGGGCCAGGTCCGCGATCTCCCCCACGGCGTCCGTCAGCACCCGCAGCTCCCGGCGGTCCTCGGCAGGCAGGGAAATGTCCTTATCCCGCAGCTCCTCCCCGCTTTCCAACAGGTTCATGGCGTGATCCCCCAGCCGCTCAAAATCGCCGATCAGCGCCAGCAGCTCCGCCGCCCGGGCGTTGTCCCGCCGGGTCAGCGTCTGGCCGCTGAGCCGCACCAGGAATGTCCCCAGCACGTCCTCCATTCGGTCGATGCGCTCCTCCTGCCGCCGCAGCTCCTTTGCCGAAGCAGGCTGCACCTCCGTCAGAGCAGCCACGCCCCGGCGCAGGTTATCCCGGGCCAGGGCCGCCATGTCCCCGGCCAGCTCCCGGCATTTTTCCAGGGCTGCCGCCGGGGCCGCCAGCAGCCGGGGGTCCAGCTCCGTCCCCTTCTCCCCGTCCTCACCCGGCAGCAGCCGCAGCACCGCCCGCTCCAGCAGTCCCGCCGCCGGAAACAGCAGCATCGTACACAGCAGGTTGAAGGCCGTGTGGATCACCGCCACCCCCGGCAGAGTCACGGGACGGGCCAGCATCGTCGGAGCCGCCAGCACCTTCACCAGCCAGAACACCGCCAGCCACACCCCGGCCCCGGTAAGGTTGAACAGCAGGTGGATCAGCGCCGCCCGGCGGGCATTGCGGCTGGCCCCCACGGAGGACAGCATGGCCGTGATGCAGGTGCCGATGTTCTGCCCCATAATGATGGGCACAGCGGCTCCCACCGTAACCTGACCGCTGGCGGCCAGGGCCTGCAATATCCCCACGGAGGCGGAGCTGGACTGGATCACCGCCGTCAGCACCGCCCCGGCCAGCAACCCCAGCAGCGGGTCCGTAAAGGCCGTAAACAGCCGGCGGAAGCCCTCTGCCTGGGCAAGTCCTGCCACAGAGCCGGACATCAGCTCCATTCCCTGCATCAATGTGGCAAAGCCCAGCAGGGCCTGGCCGGTATCCCGGCGGCGGCCATTCCTGGACAGATAAGCGATGATGCCCCACAGGCTCAGCAGGGGCACGAAGCCCGCAGGCCGCAGCAGCCGTCCCGGAAAACCGCCCCCCTCCAGTCCGCCCAGACTCAGCAGCCAGGGCGTCACCGTGGTGCCTACATTGGTGCCTATGATGACCCCCACCGCCTGACCCAGGGTCAGCAGTCCGGAGTTCACGAATCCCACCACCATCACCATAGCCGCCGACGAGCTCTGCACCGCCGCCGTCACCGCAAGACCCGTGAAAAAGCCCGCCCAGCGGCTGCGGGTCATGCGGCGCAGCTGTCCCCCCAGCCGTCCGCCTGCCCGGCGCTGGAGAGCCTCGGCCATGATGCTCATGCCGAATAAAAACAGGCACAGTCCGCCCAGAGCGGACAATCCGTCAAAAATGTCCATGTGCGCCTCCTCTCCCGGTTAGCATGCCCCGGGGCCGCCGCCGTCAATCGCAGTCAAACGTCCGCTTTATGCGGACATTTTGTCGTTTTGTGTTTTCCGTGCAAAACACCCCGGCCCCATAGGGGTAAATTTGGTGGTTATTCCGTCTTTACTTTATCTCAGTAGTGTGGTAGTGTATTAGCATACTAAATCGCCCGGCGATAGGGGCCGGGGAATGGAGGAAATCATGAAGAACATCATTCAACGCGGAGTCTGTCTGCTCCTGCTGCTGGCTGTCACCGCCGCTCTGTCCGCCTGCGGCCAGAGCGGTGCCAAGAACACGATTTATGCCGTGGAGGCCGGTTCCGCCGGCGAGGAGGTGGCCAAGGAAAAGGGCTGGACTGTCAACAGCGTCCAGGATCAGGCAGCCGCCCTGATGGAGGTAGCCGCCGGGACCTCCGACGCCGCCGTTATTGACCTGCTGATGGCCGGCGCCATGATCGGACCCGACACCAGCTATCCCAACCTCACCTATACCGACAGCCTCACCCAGGAGGAGTACGGCATCGGCTGCCGCCAAGGCTCTGACCTGGCCGACTTCATCACCTCCGTTCTGGCCGAGGCCTATCAGGACGGCACCACCCAGACCCTGGCCCGGCAGTTCGGCGTCCGGGAGGACCTGCTGGTAGAGCTGCCCCAGACCAGCTATACCCAGGATGCCGCCGGTGACGTGGCCTACATTCAGAACAAGGGCGCCCTGGTGGTGGGCATCACGGAGTTTGCGCCTATGGACTACAAGGACGACAGCGGCCAGTGGACCGGCTTCGACGCGGAGCTTGCCCGGCTGGTGGCCCAGCGCCTGGGCGTGGAGGTGGAATTTGTGGTCATCGACTGGGGCCAGAAGGTCAACGAGCTGAACAGCCAGGCCATCGACGTGGTGTGGAACGGCATGACCCTCACCGACGGCGTGCAGAACGCCATGACCTGCACCCCCGCCTACTGCCGCAATGCTCAGGTGGTGGTGGTTCCCGCCGCATAACGCCATGTTCTGGACCGTAACCCTTTCCCTGCTCCAGGGGATGCGCCAGGCCGCCGTCCTGTTTGGGCTGACGCTGGCGTTCTCCCTGCCCCTGGGGCTGCTGGTGGCCCTGGGGTCCATGAGCCGGTGCCGCCCGGTGCGGGCGGTGTTCGACGCTCTGGTGTGGGTGATCCGGGGCACGCCTCTGGTGCTGCAGCTGATCATCATCTTTTACGGCCCGGGCCTGTGGCTGGGCCGGAATATCTGGGGCAGCCACCGGATGCTGGCGTGCATCGTGGCCTTTGTGCTGAACTATGCCTGCTACTTCTCCGTGATCTACCGGGGCGGCATCCAGGCCACCCCGGCGGGCCAGCGGGAGGCAGGGCAGGTGCTGGGCATGACCCGGCGGCAGATCTTCTTCCGGGTCACGCTTCTGCAGGTGGTCAAGCGGATCCTGCCCCCCATGTCCAATGAGATCATCACCCTGGTAAAGGACACTTCCCTGGCCCGGATCATCGCCATTGTGGAGCTGACCAAGGCCGGCGAGGACTATGTGAAGTCCGCCGGGATCACCTGGCCCCTGTTCTATACAGGGATATATTATCTGCTGTTCGTGGGGTTGCTGACGCTGCTGTTTCGGTATCTGGAGCGCCGTCTCAGCTATTTCCGGTAAAGGAGGCCGCCATGGCATATTTAAGCGTCGAGAACCTGGAGAAAGCCTTCGGCGGCACCCGGGTGCTGCGGGATGTGAGCTTCCAGCTGCCGGAGGGTGAAACGCTGTCCGTCATCGGCTCCTCCGGCAGCGGCAAAACCACCCTGCTGCGGTGCCTGAACTTTTTGGAGCGCCCCGACGGCGGTGTCATTTCCCTGCGGGGAGAGCCCCTGCTGGATGCGTCCCGGCCTCCGGACCGGGAGCGGGACCTGCGCCGGAAGCGGCTGCACTTCGGCCTGGTCTTTCAGGACTTCAACCTGTTCCCCCAGTACACAGCCCTGGAAAATGTGACCCTGGCCCGGCGGCTGGCCCGGCGGGACGGCGAGACGGAGCAGGACATCCGGGACCGGGGGCTGGACCTGCTGGACCAGATGGGCCTGTCAGACCGGGCCGGGCACTACCCTCATCAGCTCTCCGGCGGCCAGAAGCAGCGTGTGGCCATCGCCCGGGCCCTGTGCATGGAGCCGGACGTACTGTGCTTCGACGAGCCCACCTCCGCCCTGGACCCGGAGCTTACCGGCGAGGTGCTGCGGGTCATCCGCCAGCTGGCCGGCCGCCGCACCACCATGATCGTGGTGACCCACGAGATGGCCTTCGCCCGGGACGTGGCGGACCGGCTGATCTTCATGGACGGCGGCGTCATCGTGGAGCAGGGGGACCCCCGTCAGGTCATGGACCATCCCCGGATGGAGCGCACCCGGCAGTTTCTGTCCCGCTGTGCCAACACATAAAAATCACCCTCCGGCGGTTTTCACTCCGCCGGAGGGTATTTTCATGCGCCGTTATTCCTGTTTTTCCTCCTGCTCCGCCCGGGGCAGCGTCAGCGTCACCTTGAACAGGTCGCCGTCGATGGTCAGTCGGAAGTCGCCGCCCTGGATGGCGGTCAGGCTGGTGGCGATGGACAGCCCCAGCCCGCTGCCCTCGGTGGACCGGGAGCTGTCCCCCCGGACAAACCGCTCCGTCAGCTCGTCGGCGGAGATATTCAGGGGATAGCGCGAGATATTCTTCACCACCATCCGCACGCCGTCCTCTCCCGCCTCCGTGGACAGATACACCCTTGTCCCGGGCATGGCGTACTTGCAGATGTTGCTCATCAGGTTGTCCAGCACCCGCCACAGCAGCCGCCCGTCGGCCATGGCCGCGGCTCCCGGCTCACACAGCGACAGCACCGGCTCCAGCACCTGCTTTTCCAGTCTCTGCTGATACTCGCCGCACACCTGGCTCAGCAGCACGTTCAGGTCCGTGGGGGCCAGGGACACCGGGATATTCCCGGTGGACGCCTTGGAGGCCTCCACCAGGTCCTCCGTCAGCTTCCGCAGCCGCTGGGACTGCCGGTCCAGCACCTCCAGGTATTCCCTTGCGCTGTCGGAGGGCATCTCCTCCTTTTTCAGCAGGTCCACATAGTTGACGATGGAGGTCAGGGGCGTTTTGATGTCGTGGGACACGTTGGTGATCAGCTGGGTTTTCAGCCGCTCGGACTTCATCTTCTCCTCCACCGCCTGCTGGATGCCCTGCTGCACGGAGTTCAGGTTGGCCGCATGGCGCTTCAGCTCCGGCAGCGCCCCCCGGCTCAGGGTGATGGGATGGGAGAAGTCCCCCTTGGCCAGGTTTTCGCCCCCCTGCTGCAGCTTCCGCAGGGCCAGCACCTGCCACATGGCCGCCCCCAGAATCAGGATATGCAGCGCCAGATACACCGCCAGCTCTGCCTCGTTGAGATCATACGCAAGCATCAGCAGCTCCGCCGCCATAAGGGCGACGAGCACCGCGGCGGTTTTCCAGGTAAGGGGCAGGCTCAGCACCAGCACCCGCAGGTGCCGCCAGGTCCACACGGCCCCCCGGCTGAAAAGCCGCAGCAGCCGCAGCGCCAGCAGGTCGCTGAGCACGGTCCCGGCCTTGCACCGGGCCGTAAACGCCAGCACGAACAGATACGCCAGCGCCACAAATACCGCCAGGCCCAGCGTGGCGGATGGATAGTACACGGCGTCCAGATAGATGTACCACACGCAGGTCAACCCCAGCACAAACAGGTCCACCGGGATCTTCTCCACCCAGGTCAGATGGATGCCCTCATGGCCCGGCCAGTGTCCCGCCGCCGACAGGGAGAACACCAGGGATGCCGCAGCCACCACGGCGCACACCGCCGTCACGGCCCACAGCATATCCAGGCGCCTGTCCGTATGCATGTTATAGACACATATGTATACCAGCTCGACGCCGCCATACACCGCCGCCGTGCCCGGCAGCAGGGTCAGCAGAAAGGCCAGGGCCTTGGCCCACGGCTTTTCCAGCAGCTTTTTCATTGCGCCGCCCCCTCCATTTTGTACCCCTTGCCCCACACCACCTTCAGATACCGGGGCTCTGCGGGGTTGATCTCGATCTTCTCCCGGATGTGCCGCACGTGGACGGCCACGGGATTGTCCGCCGCCGGGTCCTCATGCCACACCCGGCGATAGATCTCGTGGGGCGAGAACACCTTCCCCGGATGCTGCATCAGCAGCCGCAGAATGTCGTATTCCAGGGGCGTCAGGTTCACGGTGTCCCCGTCCACGGTGACGGTCTTGGCATTGTCGTCCAGGCTCACTCCGCCGATGGTCACGGCGGTGGGGGCCACATGGCCGCCGCCCAGAGTCATATACCGCCGCAGCTGGGACCGGACCCGGGCCAGCAGCTCCACGGGGTTAAAGGGCTTGGTAACATAGTCGTCGGCTCCCATATTCAGCCCCAGCACCTTGTCCGTGTCCTCGGACTTGGCCGTCAGCAGGATCACCGGCAGATTCCGGCTCTGCCGCAGCCGGGTCATGGCGGTGATGCCGTCCATTCCCGGCATCATCACATCCAGCAGCACCAGGTGTACCTCCTCCCGGTCCAGCTGCCGCAGGGCCTCCGGCCCGTCAAAGGCCGTCAGCACCCGATAGCCCTCGGCACTGAGATAAATATGCAGCGCCGATACGATATCCTTTTCGTCGTCACAGACCAGAATGTTGTACATGGTGTTCGCCTCTCCATTCTCTCAGGCCGCTCCGTCAGAAGGGCAGCAGCTCCTCCCGGCCCCGGCCCCGCAGGCTTGCCGCGCTGACCCGGTGCTCAATGGGCTTCCACTCCCCCTTGCTGAACAGCGCCGCAAAGGAGATGGGAATATAAGTAAACATAAACAGTGGGAAGGTGAAGGCGTAGATCACCTTCTTCACCGCCTTGGTATGGATCCGCCGCCACTCGGTGACGGTGGTGATGGCCCCCAGCACAAACAGGGTCAGATACATATTCAGCAGCATCTGCCCCACGGACCACAGGGCAATGGTCAGATCCGCCCCCCGAATGGCTCCCAGCACCGCCGCCGTCACATTGCACACGATGGCCGCCGCCGACAGGACAAAGGCCGGCATAATGGCCGCCGCCATGTCGTAGCAGGAGAAGCTCCCCCCAGCCGCGCCCCGCAGCAGCTTGGCGCCGTAGCCCCGGAATACCTGCAAATACCCCTTGGACCACCGCAGCCTCTGGTTCCAGGACTGGCGGAAGGTGGTGGGCTGCTCGTCATACAGCACCGCGTCGGGGCAGAAGGCGATCTTCCGTCCCCGGGTCACCTGGTCCACGGAGAACTGGATGTCCTCCGTCAGCAGGTGGAAGGGCCAGGGTCCGGTCTCCTCCAGCACCTGTCGGCTGAACAGGAACCCGGTGCCAGACACGGCGCAGCTGGTACCCAGCAGGAACCGGGCGTGATTGAGATACCGGCTCTCCCGCAGGAACCACAGGGCGTAACCGGCGCTGATCCAGTTGTCGCCGTAATTCTTGCTGTTGCGGAAGCTGGTGACGATCTCGTGTCCGTCGGAAAACGTCCGGTTCATGGCCTCCACATAGTTGGGAGCCAGAATATTGTCCGCGTCAAACACGAAGTATCCGTCGAAGCCCTGGGGATAGTCCTGCTCCAGGTGCTCCAGCAGCTCCTGCAGGGCGTAGCCCTTGCCCACCCGCACCTGGTTGAACCGCTCATACACATGGGCCCCGGCCACCCGGGCCACCATGGCCGTGTCGTCGGTGCAGTTGTCCGCCAGCACGAAAATGGACAGCAGGCTTTGGTCATATGTCTGCCCCCGAAGGCTGGCGATCAGGTCGCCGATGACCCGCTGCTCGTTCCGGGCGCAGATCAGAACGGCGTACCGGTTGGCCTTGGCCGGGCCGTGGGGCTTCTCCTTCCGCAGCCAGGGCACCGGGATATACAGGAACTGATAGGTATAGCAGACGAAGAAAATAACCGCTATGATAAAATTGATGGTCTTTAACGTCTCCATAGGCGCTTTCCTTTCTCTGTGCGCACAGGCGCAACTGTATCAAGATGGTTGATACACTTAGTATATATGATCTGCTGTTCCCTGTCAAGAGTGGCTCTTTTTTTGTCGATACAGCTTCCGATCAGCTGTCCCTGTTCCTAAAATTCAGTATAAAGAAAAACAGTTAAAGAAACAAGGGGGGAACCTTTAAGATTCCTTAAAGATAATATAACAGTTTTGTCACCCGCCGGTTCACGGCGGCCGCGGGCGTCGGCATTCCCGTGGACGCGGTGATCTGATGGCATAGGACGCGCCGGAAGGCGCATAGGCTGGAGCTGAGGTGGAGACCATGATGTGCCGATTTTCACAGCTGCGCCGCAAGGAGGTCATCAACATCTGCGACGGCAGCCGTCTGGGCTGCGTGGGAGACCTGGAGCTCTGCATCCCGGAGGGGACCGTCAAGGCCCTGATCGTCTTTGGCCCCTGCCGGTTCTTCGGTCTGTTCGGCCGGGGCGAGGATTATTACATTCCCTGGGACTGCGTCCAGCGGTTCGGAGAGGACATCATCCTCATCGACAAGCCCTTCCAGCGCCGGGAGGGCGAAAAGAAAAAGCGGCGCTGGTAAACACATGGCCGCGCCTACAGGTGCGGCCATGTGTTTACCCTGCAAAAAAATGCCGCCGGCGCGGCAAACCCTGCGCCGGCGGCATTCCTGCCGGTTTTATTTTTCCTGCTGCTCCGCATCCTCTCCGCCGATCAGCAGCTGCCGCTGCTGGTTCAGCAAATAGGAGAGGTGCTCCCGGTCCGTGGTGTAATAAATACGGTTTCCCTCCACCAGGCAGGTAACAAGCCCCGCATTCACCAGCTTGCTCATATGGTGGTGAATGGTGTTGCGGGCCAGGCCGAAATGGTTGCACAGCTGCTGACCGTAGACCGCCGGATGATCCCTCAGATAACAGAGAATGTCAAACCGTGTCTTGTCCCCGATGATCCGGATGGCGTCATATACCTGGGAGGCGCTGCTGTTTTCCGCCAGGGTGCGCCGCAGCGACAGCCGCATAACTCCGCAGCAGATCAGCACGCTGCCGTCCTCCTGCTCCATGGAGAGGTTGGTATCCGGTCCCATCAGAAAGGGGATCAGGTGATAATGCACCTCCGGCGTGATGGCCAGGCTGGATGTCTCCCGGAGATAGCTCTCCGTCCCCAGGCCCTCCACCTCCCGGCAGAAGGCCTCTATGATCTCCTGAATGCGGCCGGACTCCGTCTCCAGCGCCGCTATGGCCGGGCGCAGACAGGCTGCGATCTCCGGCAGCAGAGTCCGGTAATTCTGGTGGATCTCCAGCAGAGCCAGGCGGCTCTCCGTGGGGATCGTCAGCGCCAGCACCCGGGAAACCAGCTTTGCGGCGGCCCCGGCGGCAGGGCCGGACTGCTCCTCCAGGCTCAGCGAGATCATCATGTTTCGCGCCGTCTCGTCCGGCGTCAGGCGCTCCATCTGCTGCATCAGGGTCTCAAAGTCCTGCCGGCGGGACAGCATGGGATAGAAGAACAGAAAAGCCGGACTATAGGACCCGATGGTGCTGTAGGAAAAGCCCTTGATGTCGCCGAACAGACGCTGCAGGGTCTCTGCCGGAACGGAAACCTCCGCGTCCAGGTCCTGCAGCAGCTCCCGCAGGGCGGCGCTGGCCCGATGGAAGGGCTCCGCCTTCCGGACGCCCCGGGCCTGTAAGCGCTCCTCCAGCCGGTCCAGGGTATGGCCGTTGGCCCGGGAGCCTAAGTACGCCAGAGCCTCCAGCGCCGGGTTGATCTCGTGCAAAATTTCCATGACAGTGCTCTTCCTTTGCTTCTTTGACGGATGCGGACAGGCTTTCCCGGGGAGCATCCCGCGGTTTTCTCGCCCTGTCCCACTGGCCTTGATTATACATCCTTTTTTCCGGCAAAACAAGGGGACTCCGCGCCGCTGCGGCGGTTTTTTGCAGTCCTGCAATACAGAGCCGTTTTGCATGGGGCGGACCGTTGACTTTTCCGGGGGAATCGTGTATGATAAGAATGGCTCTGTGGGGACACGGGGCCGGAAAGTGAATCATGTCCGAGGATGCTGTGCGGCGGGTACCGCAAAGGCCGGAAAACGGCCAGGTGCCTGCCTAAAAGAAACGGGGTCGGAAACCCCACGCGAACGGCACTGTGGGCGCAAGAATGCACCGAAGCGGCCTTGGCCGCCGGGACGAAAGTCCGCCATTGGGGGCAGTCCCCTGAGAAGGTAGGATGCAAACGAGGAGCCATCGGCTCCACGGCGCGAGGCAGGAGAATTGCACGGCGGAGGACAAAAGCGCGGCGGGCGTTCTCTTCGTTGTGCGCGGGTGAAAGCATGCGCCGCCGGTGATCCCTTGGGGGAGACCGGCGGTTTTTGCGGCGGAAGTGCGCCCGTTTATGGGAATGCCCCGGTGCGCACTTCGTTGACTTGCCGGAAACGGCCGGGCATAAATATTTCACAGGAGGAAAATGCATATGAAGAAACGCATCGTTTCTCTGCTGCTGGCATTGGTGATGGTACTGAGCCTGGTACCCACCACTGTCTGGGCAGCAGAGAACCACGACGGCCAGGTTCGGGTCATCGTGGAAAACACCACCTACGCAAAATCCAGCGGAGCCGTCTGGGACGGCACGCTGGTGGACAAATGGGTGGACCTGGTTCCCGGGTCCACTATGATGGACTGCATCGTCTCCGCCCTGGGAAGCTATTCCCAGACCGGGGCCGACAGCGGCTACATCACCGAGATCAACGGCCTGACCGCCGGAGACGGCGGAGCCACTTCCGGCTGGATGGGCACCCTGAACGACTGGTTCACCAATGTGGGCTTTGCCGACATCAAGGCCGGGGACAAGCTGTTCGCCGGGGATGTCATCCGGGTCATGTACACTGTTAACGGCTACGGCGCGGACATCGGCGGCGACTGGAACACCATGTCCGACACCAGCCTCAGCGCCCTGTCTTTCAGCGAAGGCGTCCTGACTCCCGACTTCGCCTCCGACAAGACCGCCTACACCCTGACCCTGCCCCAGGGCGTCACCGGCATCCGGATGACGGCCACCGCCTCCAACAAGAACAATCAGGTCTATCTCTCTGCCGACGGCACCGACTATCGCCGGGTGGAGACCGTGCCCGTCCATAACGGCACCGTCCTGACCATCCGCTGCGGCGACGCTGCGGAGGCCACCGCGTGGTCCCCCGCCATCACCCCCACCACCTACACCGTCACCGTGTCCCAGGAGGGCGACGCGCCCCAGGGCGACCTGGACGTCTCCTTCAAGGGCCTGCACAGTGCCCAGCTGGCGTCCCTGAAGCTGTATGACTTCGCCGATGGCGTCAAGGGAGACCGCGACCTGTTGGCCAATGTGACCCCCGAGGCCGACGGCTATAAGCTGATGATGAACACCAAGCTGCCGGCCGGCGACTATCTGGTGGAGGGCTACAACGCCGAGGGCTAGTGCAACGGCAGCCTGGTGCTGACCGTGAAGGCCAATCAGGACAACGTGTTCACCCTGAACCGCGTCTATGAGATCTATGCCACCAACGACAGCTACAGCTGGGTGGAGGGCAAGGATTACACCATCGACGTCACCGTTACCGGCCCCGACGGCACGGACCTCCAGGCCAAGACCGGCGTGTCCACCACCTATGGCAATACCCGCACCTCCTGCCTGTTCCTGGAGGGCGGCAGTCTCAGCATCACCCTGACCCCCCTGGGCGAGAAGGCCGAGACCTATCTGCCCATTACCACCGCCATGTCCAGCAAGCAGACCGTGGACTGCGGCGCCAAGAGCTTCTCTCTGACCATTCCCAAGGCCCTGGACATCACCGTCACCGCCCCCGCCGGCTCTACCCTGCGGATGGGCACCTTCGGCAGCTACTATAGCTATACCTTCCTGGAGCCCGTTTCCCAGGAGACCAAGGGCGACACCATGACCGCCTCCTTCCGCCTGCCGGAGACCGGCAGTCAGCAGTTCCTGCGGGCCCAGAATCCCGACGGCGTCACCTACTGGACCTTCGGCAAATTCACCGGCGGCCAGGAGCTGGCTGTGACCCGGGACGACCTGCACATGGACGACGCGTTCAGCAGCGATACCGTGCACCGCTTCGACAAGAACGTGTACGACCTGGGCAACATCTATCTGAACATCAACCGCCAGGGCTATAAGAACCTGGAGGTGGGCCAGAGCTGCGAGCTGGACGTGCTGCGCAGCTGGCAGGCCATCGAGGGCTTCATGAACGGCCAGATCGCCCTGCCCGACGCGCACTATCAGGTGCTGAGCCTGGACGGCGGAGACAGCGACGTGGTGACCATCACCCCCGACGCCAACAATTCCTGCCTGGCCACCATGACCGCCAACCACCCGGGCACCGCCATCGTCCAGGTGACCTATGACGCCATGACCTTCGTTCAGGGTATGGGCGGCAAGGACTTCAGCGCCATCTGGCCGGAGTTCACCGGCGTGTTCGTGGTGTCCGTGGGTGCCGACGGCTCCTCTATCCAGACCAACACCTTCATCGACCGTCCCACCGTGAACATCACCAAGGACGAGCAGAAGTATCTGGATGCCGAGCACGACATCCTGTTCTATGTGGGTACCCAGGGTGCCAGCTACAGCTTCACTCCCCAGGAGGGCTGCACCGTTACCGTGGCCCGCTCCACCGTCACCGATAAGATGACCTTCAACGGCTTCACCAGCCAGGGCGTTTCCGTGGATGAAAACGGCCAGGTCACCGTTACGGGCCTGACCACCGGCCGCCACATTCTCCGCATCGAGAAGGACGGCATGGCCGCCTACCAGGTCATCACCGCCCGGGGCGTCAGCTATGACCTCATCGACGCCGACGGCAAGGTCCTGCCCCAGGATGCTGAGCTGGTCCCCGGCCAGGCCGTAAAGGTCCAGTTCCACGACCTGGTAAGCCCCAAGGAGAAGATCTCCGGCGTTTACAACTTCAATTTCTCCCTGGTGTACCTGGATGCCCAGGGCAGCAAGTATCAGACCAACCCCGGCACCCCCTTCGGCCAGTATGATTTCAGCGGCAACCCCGTTCGCCAGCTGCTGAGCGTCACCATCCCCGAGACCGCCGAAGGCTATAGCTATGACCTGACCGGTACCATCCGGGTGGGCGGCTTCGGCGGCATTCCCACCCACCGCGGCGTGTCCTACCGCTCCGGCATGGACCGCCAGTACGGTTCCACCACCGCCGCAGTCCTGACCCGTCTGCCTGAGCTGGTGCTGCCTCTGACCGGCTGGTACGTCCACGACGTGGAGCAGAAGATCGCCGCCATCGGCGAGGTGACCCTGGACTCCGAGGAGGCCATCCAGGCCGCCCGCGCCGCCTATGACGCCCTGAGCGACCAGCGCAAGGCCCAGGTCAGCAACTATGATGTGCTGCTGGCTGCCGAGAAGAAGCTGGCCCAGCTCCAGGATGAGGCGGTTGCCCATGTGGAGGAGCTGATTGACGCCATCGGCCAGCCCGTGATCCCCGCGTCCCGTGCCGCCGTGGAGGCTGCCCGGGCCGCCTACGACGCCCTGGGCCAGAAGCTCCAGGCGCGCGTGGGCAACTACGATGTGCTGCTGGCCGCCGAGGCCCGCCTGGCGGAGCTGAACGCTCAGGACATCTATAAGACTACCGGCGACTTCATCGTTTCCAAGGGTGCCCCCGTCACCGGCTCCATCGGCGGCGAGTGGGCGGTTCTGGGCCTGGCCCGTTCCGGCCGGGACGTCCCCGGTGCGGACGCGTATTACGCCTCCGTGGTGGAGTATGTGCAAAAGGCCATGGACGAGAACGGCCGTCTGAACCGCTCCCGCTCCACCGAGAATTCCCGTCTGATCCTGGCCCTGACGGCTATGGGTAAGGACGTGACCCATGTGGCCGGCCGCAGCCTGCTGGACGGTCTGGATTCCATGGCGTTCATCACCAAGCAGAGCGTCAACGGTCCCGTTTGGGCGCTGCTGGCGCTGGACAGCCACGGCTATCCCACCTCCGGCGACGTGACCCGGGAGAAGCTGGTCCGCGCCATTCTGGATACCCAGCGCGAGGATGGCAGCTGGCCTGTCATCGCCTCCTCCCAGGTCCCTGATGTGGACATGACCGCCATGGCCGTGCAGGCCCTGGCCCCCTACTATGAAAATGCTCAGGTGAAGGCGGCTGTGGACGCGGCCCTGACCTTCCTGGCCGGCGTGCAGAACGACGACGCTACCTTCAGCGAGATCCCCGGCACCGATGCCTCCGCCGAGTCCACGGCCCAGGTCATCGTGGCCCTGACGGCCCTGGGCATTGATCCCACCGCCGACAGCCGGTTCGTAAAGAGCGGCGTCAGCGTCGTGGACGCGCTGTGCGGCTTCTATGTCACCGGCGGCGGCTTCCGCCACCTGATGGCCGACAAGACCGTGGACGGCATGGCCACCGAGCAAGGCTACTATGCCCTGGCGGCCTACTATCGCCTGCTGGCCCAGAAGACCAGCCTGTACGACATGAGCGATGTCACCGTCACCGTGACCCCCGACCAGCCCGTGACGCCCGCCAAGCCCGAAAAGCCCGATACCCCCCGCACCGGAGACGAGAGCCTGCTGGTGCTGTGGATGGGTGCGGCCGCCCTGTCCGGCGCCGCTGTGCTGCTGATGCAGAGAAAGAAAAAGCGGGCATAAGCCCCGCATCAAACCCGCGTAACCCCAAGGAAATACACCGGCGCAGGGACGTTGTCACAACGTCCCTGCGCGCGCGGTGCTCTGATAGGAGGTGTTTTTCGATGATGAATCGATTCCCCAAAGTCCTGTTGACCCTGCTGCTGACGCTGCTGCTGGCCCTGTCCCTTTCCGGCTGCGACCTGATGGTCGGCACTGGTCCGGAAGCCCCCATTCCTCCCGGCGTGGGGCAGACCGGCGATCAGAATACCCCCGATACGCCGGAGGAACCCGGGAATACGAATACGCCGGAGACGCCCGACGCCCCCCAGGAGCCCGGGACGGACGACTCCTCCACCGGCAGCAAGGACCGCTACCAGACGGACCCGGTGCCGGACGGCAAGCCCAAGCCCGTGGAGCCGGAAACGTCTCAGCCGGATACGTCCCACCAGGACACCTGCACCATCTCCATCTCCTGCGCCACCATCCTCAACAACATGGACAAGTGCGACGAGTCCAAGCGGGGGCTGGTGCCCGCCGACGGGGTGATCCTGCCTGCCGTTACGGTGACGTTTTCCCAGGGGGAGAGCGTGTTTGACGTTTTGCAGCGGGTGTGCAAGGAAAGGAAGATCCCCATGGAGTTCAGCTGGACGCCGATGTACAACTCCGCCTATATCGAGGGGATCTACAACCTGTACGAGTTCGACGTCGGCGACGGCTCCGGCTGGATGTACAAGGTCAACGACTGGTTCCCCAACTACGGCTGCTCCCGGTACCAGGTGCAGCCCGGCGACGTGATCTGCTGGGTGTATACCTGCGACCTGGGGTATGATGTAGGAGGCGGCTTCATGGGCGGCTGAGCCTGTCCCCAAAACGATTCTGTGAAAGGAGGCCGGAGCCGTGGGCGACGCCTTTTCCCGCTATCACCCCCTGGTGAACTTCCTGTTTTTCGCCCTGGTGCTGGCCTATTCCATGGTGCTGATGCACCCGGTTTGCCTGGCGGTGTCCCTGCTGGGGGCGCTGCTGTATGCCGGGCAGCTGGAGGGCCGCCGGGCCCTGGCAAGGCGCCTGCGGGTGGCCCTGCCGGTGCTGCTGCTGGCGGCCCTGGTGAATCCCGCCTTCAACCACGCGGGTGTCACCATTCTCATCTATCTGCCCTCCGGCAACCCCCTGACGCTGGAGAGTATTCTGTATGGTCTGGCGGCGGGGACCATGCTGTGCGCCGTGGTGCTGTGGTTCGTGTGCTTCAACCGGGTCATCACGTCGGACAAATTTGTGTATCTGTTTGGCCGGGTGATCCCGGCCCTATCCCTGGTGCTGAGCATGACCCTGCGGTTCGTGCCCCTGTTCCGGCGGCAGCTGGAGGTGGTGCGCCAGGCGCAGTTCTGCATCGGGCGGGACGCCTCCACCGGCAGCGCATGGCAGCGGGCCAGAAGGGCCGTCACCATCTTTTCCATCATGGTGACCTGGGCTCTGGAGAACGCCATCGAAACCGCCGACAGTATGAAAAGCCGGGGCTACGGCCTCCGGGGCCGGACGGCGTTTTCCATTTACCGCATGGAGGACCGGGACAAATACGCCCTGGGCTGGCTGGGCTTCTGCGGCATGTATCTGCTGTGCGGAAGCCTTGCCGGGGGCCTGAAATGGTGGTATTTCCCCATGCTCCAGGGAGCCATGGCCCAGCCGTTTTCCATCAGCTTTTACCTGGCGTATCTGGCCCTGTGCCTGACGCCGGTGATCATAGACCGAAAGGAGGCGCGGGTATGGCGCTGTTCACCGTCGAAAATCTGACCTTTTCCTATCCGGGGCAGACCGCCCGGGCCATTGACAGCCTGTCGCTGACGGTGCCGGAGGGTGCGTTCCTGGTGCTGTGCGGTCCCTCGGGCTGCGGCAAGTCCACGCTGCTGCGGCAGCTGAAGCCCGCCCTGGCCCCCCACGGGACCCGGCAGGGCCGCATTCTCTTCCGGGATACGCCGCTGGACCGGGTGGACCAGCGGACGCTGGCGGCCCGCATCGGCTTTGTCCAGCAGTCGCCGGAAAACCAGATCGTCACCGACAAGGTCTGGCACGAGCTGGCCTTCGGGCTGGAGAGCCTGGGGGTGGACACCCCCACCATCCGCCGCCGGGTGGCGGAGATGGCGGCATTCTTCGGCATCGAGGACTGGTTTTACCGGGACGTTTCCCAGCTGTCCGGAGGCCAGAAGCAGCTGCTGAACCTGGCCTCCGTCATGGCCATGCAGCCGGACGTGCTGATTCTGGACGAGCCCACCAGCCAGCTGGACCCCATCGCCGCCTCGGATTTCCTGGCGGTGCTGGGAAAGATCAACCGGGAGCTGGGCACCGCCGTGGTGCTGACGGAGCACCGGCTGGAGGAGGCCTTTCCCCTGGCCACCGCCGTGGCGGTAATGGACCGGGGGCAGCTGCTGTGCACCGGCACGCCCTACGACGTGGGCCGCCGGCTAAAGACCCTGGGCCACCGGATGTTTCTGGCCATGCCCGCCGCCATGCGCGTCTGGGCCTCGGTGGAAACGGAGGCCCCCTGTCCCGTCACCGTGCGGGAGGGCCGGGATTTTCTGCGGAGCTATGCGGCGGAGCATCCGCTGGTTCCGCTGCCCCGGGAGCAGACGTACCCCCGGCGCCAGCCGGTGCTGACGGTGCAGGGCGCGTGGTTCCGGTATGAGCCGGACAGCCCCGACGTCATCAAGGGGCTGGACCTGACCCTGGGCCGTGGGGAGTTTCTGGCCCTGCTGGGCGGCAACGGCGCGGGCAAGAGCACCACGCTGAAGCTGCTGTCCGGCATGAAAAAGCCCCAGCGGGGCGACATTTCCGTAAAGGGGACCCTGGGCATGCTGCCCCAGAATCCCCAGACCTTATTTGTGAAAAAAACGGTCCGGGAGGACCTGTTCGAGATATTTTCCGGCACAAAAACGCCCCGCCCCCAGCAGGAGGAGCGGGTGGCCCGGATGGTGGCTCTGTGCCGCCTGGAGGACCTGCTGGACCGGCACCCCTACGACCTGTCCGGCGGCGAGCAGCAGCGGGCGGCCCTGGCCAAGGTGCTGCTGCTGGAGCCGGAGATCCTGCTGCTGGACGAGCCCACCAAGGGCCTGGATGCGGAGTTCAAGCAGGCCTTCGCCCTGATTCTGCGGACGCTGCTGGCCCGCGGGGTGTCGCTGCTGATGGTCAGCCACGACGTGGAGTTCTGCGCCCGCTATGCCCACCGCTGCGCCCTGTTCTTTGACGGCAGCGTGGTGACGGAGGCGTCTCCCCGCGCCTTCTTCTCCGGCAACAGCTTCTATACCACCGCCGCCAACCGCATGGCCCGGAGCCTGGAGCCCCAGGCGGTGACGGCGGAGGATGTCATGGCTGTCTGCGGCGGCACGGTTCCTGCGGAGCCGGCCCTGCCGGAGGACATTCCCCCTCTGCCGGAGCCCCGGGAGGAAACGCCGGACTGGAAGCCCAAAAAGCTGCCCCTGTGGCGCAAGGCCCTGGCCGCCGTGTCCGGGGCGGGGGCCCTGGCCATATTCCTGTATGCCACCGGAGTCACGGACCTGTCCGCCGCCGTGGGCAAGGGCGGCCTAACGGCTCTGGGCTGGCAGCAGCTGCGGCTGTATCTGGTGTTCTGCGGGCTGCTGCTGGTGCTGGCCCTGTCCATCGGCCGCCGGACCAAGCCCCTTGACCTGGTGCAGGTTCCGGCGGAAAAGCGCAGGCTGTCCCGCCGGACGGCAGCGGCGGCGGTGTCTATCCTGCTGCTGATCCCCGTGACCCTGTTTGTGGGGGTCTATTACCTGGACAACAAGCAGTATGGCCTCATGTCGGTGCTGGTGCTGCTGGAGTGCATGGCCCCGTTCTTCCTGGTGTTCGAGGGGCGCAGGCCCCAGGCCCGGGAGCTGGTGGTCATTGCGGTGCTGTGCGCCATCTCTGTGGCGGGCCGGGCGGCATTTTTCATGCTGCCTCAGTTCAAGCCCGTCATGGCCATGACCATCATCTCCGGCGTAGCGCTGGGGGGCGAGAGCGGCTTTCTGGTGGGCGCGCTGTCCATGCTGGTGTCCAACATGCTGTTCTCCCAGGGTGTTTGGACGCCGTGGCAGATGTTTAGCATGGGAATTATCGGATTTTTGGCCGGAGTCCTGTTCCGAAAGGGGCTTTTGCGCCGAACTCTGGGGAGCATGTGTACCTTTGGCGCCTTCTGCGCCATCGTGATCTACGGCGGCATCATGAATCCGGCGTCGATACTGATGTGGGCCGGGGCGGAAAGCCTCACCTGGAAAACGCTGCTGACGTACTACGTCACCGGCTTCCCGGTGGACTGCGTCCACGCGGCAGCCACGGTATTCTTCCTGTGGGTGGCCGCGGAGCCCATGCTGGAAAAGCTGGACCGCATCAAGGAAAAATACGGATTACTCACATAAAAAATACCGGAAAACGGCATGATTTTGCCGTTTTCCGGTATTTTTTATGCAAGTCCTTTGAAAATCCTGTCATTTTTTGTGCGTTTCATGCCGGTTTTCTTCCAGTTTTTCCCAGCACAGGGCGGCGGCATAGCCCTCCGGGGCCGGGAGCAGGGAGAAGGAATAGCCGGGGGCGGAGCAAATGATGGATGAACCGCTCAAATCGAAGTGAACGTGCCGGATTTGGCCCAAAACGCCTCCGCGGCACTTGATCAGGGCCTCCTTCAGGGTCCAAAGGCGGAAGAAATCCTCGTCACACCGCACATACTCGCGTTCAGCAGGCGATAAAATGCGTAAAAGCCGGGGCGGTACCGGGCGGATCTTCTCCACGTCGATGCCCACCGGGACCTCCGCCACGGCGCAGGCCACCAGACCGTGGCTGTGGCTGATATTGAAATAGCAGCCATTTGTCATCGGTTTGCCGTTATTTCCTATAAAAACTGTCCCGATATCCGGCGGGACGTCCCGCTTTTCCCGGGCTTTGTCCCGATACAAGCGCAGCATTTCCCGGGACAGGGCACGGCCTGTCTCATGCTCGTCGCCGCGGGACCAGACAAAGCGCCACTCCATATCAGAAAAACGTGATCTGGCTGGTGTCCGCCATGCCGGCGAAGGCGCCCAGGGCTTTCAGCTGCTCGATGTGGGTCTTGGACAGCTTGCTGCAGCAGGCGGCGAACTCCTCCACGGAGATGAAGGTCTTTCCCTTCCGCTTTTCCACGGTGTCCAGGGCGGCGGTCTCGCCCAGGCCCCGGACGGAGACGAAGGGGGGCAGCAGGCCGTTCTCCGTGATCTTGAAGGCGGTGGCCTGGGAGTCGTAGATGCTGATGGTGTCAAAGTGGAAGCCACGGAGATAGAACTCGTAGCACACCTCCAGGGTGATCATCAGGCTCTGCTCCACGGCGGTGGCGTCCTTGTTGTTCTCGATCTCACGGATCTTCCGCTTCACGGCGTCAATGCCGGCGCAGCAGTATTCCGCGTCGAAGGCCTTGGCCCGGACGGTGAAGAAGGTGGCGTAGAACGCCAGGGGCTGGTGGACCTTGAACCAGGCGATGCGGAAGGCCATCATCACATAGGCCACGGCGTGGGCCTTGGGGAACAGGTAGCCGATCTTGGCCAGGGACTCAATGTACCACTCCGGCACCTGGTGGGCCCGCATGGCGTCCTCCCACCCGTCCTGGAAGCCGCCCTTTTTCACCTTGCCCTTTCGGACGGCCTCCATGATCTTGAAGCTCATCTTGGGGTCCAGGCCCATGTGGATCAGGTAGAGCATGATGTCGTCGCGGCAGCCCACGGTTTCCAGAACCGAAGCGGTGCCGCTGACGATCAGGTCCCGGGCGTTGCCCAGCCACACGTCGGTGCCGTGGGAGAAGCCGGACAGGCGCACCAGGGTGTTGAAGTCCTTGGGCTGGGTATCCACCAGCATGCCCCGGGTGAACCGGGTGTTGAACTCCGGAATGGCCACGGCCCCGGTGGGGCCTAACAGCTCGTCGTTTTCAAAGCCCAGGACCCGGGAGGAGGTGAAGATGCTCATGGTGTCCGGGTCGTCCAGGGGATGGCCCGGGCGTTGACCCCGGTGAGGTCCTCCAGCATACGGATCATGGTGGGGTCATCGTGGCCCAGCATGTCCAGCTTCAGCAGGTTATCCTCCATGCAGTGGTATTCAAAATGGGTGGTGATGGTGTCGGCGTCCTCGGCGTCGGCGGGGTGCTGCACGGCGGTGAAATCCTCCACGTCCATGTCGTCGGGGACCACCACCAGGCCGCCGGGGTGCTGGCCGGTGGTGCGGCGGACGCCTACGCAGCCCTGGGTCAGGCGGTTTACCTCGGCATTGCCGGCGGTGAGGCCCCGCTCGTCCAGGTATTTGCGGACGAAGCCGAAGGCGGTCTTCTCCGCCAGGGTACCGATGGTGCCGGCCCGGAACACCTGGGTCTGGCCGAACATCTCGATGGCGTGGCGGTGGGCCCGGGCCTGGTATTCGCCGGAGAAGTTCAGGTCGATATCCGGCACCTTACCGCCGCCGTAGCCCAGGAAGGTCTCGAAGGGGATGTCGAAGCCGTCCTTGACGTATTTCGTGCCGCACTCCGGGCAGTCCTTGTCGGGCATATCCGCCCCGCAGCCGTAGCTGCCGTCGGTGATAAATTCCACATGGCGGCAGTTGGGGCAGCGGTAGTGGGGCGGCAGGGAGTTCACCTCGGTGATGCCGGACATATAGGCCACCAGAGAGGAGCCAACGGAGCCACGGGAGCCCACCAGATAGCCGTTTTCCAGACTGCGCTGCACCAGCTTCTGGGCGGACATATACACCACGTCATACTTCCCCAGGATGCTGCCCAGCTCCACGTTCAGCCGGTCCACCACCAGCTGGGGAGGCTGGTCGCCGTACAGGGCGTGGCACTTGTCCCAGACCAGGCGGTTCAGGTCCTCCTGGGAGTTTTCCAGCCGGGGCGGGAACAGCTGGCCCGGAGGCAGCAGCTCGATCTCCTCCACCAGGTCAGCGATGTGGCGGGGGTTGTCGATGACCACCTGATGGGCCAGCTCCTCCCCCAGATAGGAAAATTCCTCCAGCATCTCGGTGGTGGTTTTGAAGTAAATGGGCAGGGGCGCGTCGGCATCGGGGAACTTCTTGCTGGCCAGAAGGATATGGCGGTAGGCCTCGTCCTCCGGCTCCTGGAAGTGGACGTCGCCGGTGGCGCAGACGGGCTTGCCCAGCTCCTCGCCCAGGCGGACGATGGTGCGGTTGAACTCCCGCAGCTCCTCCTCCGACTGGACGTCGCCGTTGCGGAGCATGAACATATTGTTGCAGATGGGCTGAATTTCCAGATAGTCGTAAAACGATGCGATGCGCCTGAGCTCGGCCCAGTCCTTGTGGTCCTTCACCGCCTGGAACAGCTCCCCGGCCTCGCAGGCGGAGCCGACGATGAGGCCCTCCCGGTGGGCCATCAGCTCGGTTTTGGGGATGATGGGCACCCGCTTGAAGTATTGCAGGTTGGAGGCGGAGATCAGCTGGTACAGGTGCTTGAGGCCCATTTTGTTCTTGGCCAGCAGGATGATGTGCTTGGGGAAGCGGCTGGACTTGCTGCCCCGGGGCCGCAGCTTCAGCATCTGGGGGTTGATGTCCTGGAGGCGGCGGATGCCCAGCTCTTTTTCCATCTTCTGGAAAAACGGGATCAGCATGTAGGCCACCATGGCCGCGTCGTCGGAGGCCCGGTGGTGGTTGAAGGCGGGCAGGTCCAGATACTCGGCCACAATGTCCAGCTTGAACTTGTGCAGCTCCGGCAGGAGATTCTGGGCCAGGATCAGGGAGTCTACATAGGTAGGGTCGAAGGGAATGCCCTCCCGGCGGCAGCCGGCCCGGATGAAGCTGATGTCGAACTCGGCGTTGTGGGCCGCCAGGGGACGGCCGCCCACAAAGTTCAGAAAGGCCGTCAGGGCCTCCTTGGGGGAGGGGGCATCCGCCAGCATGGCGTCGGTGATGCCGGTGAGGCCGATGATCTCCGGCGTCAGGCGGCGGCCGGGATTCACGAAGGTCTGGAAGCGGTCGGTGACCTGGCCGTCCTTCAGCACCACGGCGCCGATCTCGGTGATGGCCTCCCGGTCCACCTTCAGGCCGGTGGTCTCGATATCGAAGCAGACGATCTCGTCGGAGAAGTCCTGGTCCTGGGGGCCGTGGACGGCGATGCGGTCGTCTAAGTTATTGACGAAGTAGCCCTCCACGCCGTAGAGGATCTTGATCTTGCCCTTGGCGGTGTGCCAGGCGTCGGGGAAGGACTGGGCCACGCCGTGGTCGGTGATGGCAATGGCCGGATGGCCCCAGGAGATGGCCTGCCTGATGACGGAGGCGGTGTCCGTCAGAGCGTCCATGTTGGACATCTTCGTGTGCAGGTGCAGCTCCACCCGCTTCTCCGGGGCGGTGTCCTCCCGGGGCTTGTGGGGGATCTTCATGATGTGGAAGGGGCGCAGCTGAATGTCCTTGCCGTCCCGGCTCAGCTCCACATTGCCCTGGACCCGGAGCCACATGCCCGGGGACACGGCGTTCTGCATGGACTGGGCCTCCTTGCCCTCCATATACTTGGTGACGGTGACGGAATTCCGGTAGTCCGTCATGTCGAAGGTCAGCCGCCAGACGCCGGGCTTGCGGGTCTCGTAGCACTCGGCGGCAAAGACCTTGCCCTCCACCACCACGGCGCCCATTTTGGGGTTCAGACCGTCGATGGGGACGGGCTTGCCCTTGATCTCCCGGCCCATGAGGACGTCGGACTTGTCATCTGCGCGCTGGGGGATGCGGAAGCTCAGGCGCAGCTGGCGCAGGTCGTATTGGTCCATCAGCAGCTGGCGCAGGGCCGTGACGGCGGCCTCCGGCAGCGGGGCGGAGGCCGTCAGCTCCAGCTCCATGGTGCGCTGGGCACGGTCCATGCTGCCGCCCACCACGCAGGCGTCGTGGAGCAGCAGGCCCAGCTCACGGGGCGGCACGAAGCTCTCAAAAAAGGTAAAAAACGGTATTTTATCGCACATATGAGGGCATCCCTCCTTATAGCTTATCGATCTCGTCCATCAGGGCGTCCACCAGCTTGTCCTGGGGGACCTTGCGCAGAATTTCGCCATGGCGGAACAGCAGACCCTCGCCGTCGCCTCCGGCAATGCCCACATCGGCAGCCCGGGCCTCGCCGGGGCCGTTGACCACGCAGCCCATGACGGCCACGGTGATGGGCTTGGTGCAGCCCTGGAGGCGGCGCTCCACCTCCCGGGCGATGGGGATCATGTCGTATTTGGTGCGGCCGCAGGTGGGACAGGAGATCAGATTGGGCCCCGTCTGCCGCAGGCCGGCGGCAGAGAGAATATCCAGGGCGGCCCGGACTTCCTCCTCCGGGTCCGCCGTCAGGCTGACCCGGAGGGTATCGCCGATGCCCTGGCACAGCAGGCCGCCGATGCCGATGGCGGATTTCAGCACCCCAGGCGGGGCGTGCCGGCCTCGGTGACCCCCAGGTGCAGAGGATAGGGCGTCTGCTCGTGGAGCATGCGGTAGGCGGCCATGTTCACCGGTACCCGGGAGCACTTGACGGAGATGCAGATATCGTCGAAGCCGCAGTCGTTCAGCAGGCGGACGTGGCCCAGGGCGCTGTCCACCAGGGCCTGGGCGGTAACGCCGCCGTATTTTTGCAGCAGCTCCCGCTCCAGGGAGCCGCCGTTGACGCCGATGCGGATGGGGATGCCCCGGTCCCGGCAGGCGTCGGCCACGGCACGAACCTTCTCCTGTGAGCCGATGTTGCCGGGGTTGATGCGGATCTTATCGAGCCCTGCGGCACGCACTCCAGGGCCAGGCGGTAGTCAAAGTGGATATCCGCCACCAGGGGGATGTGGATGCGGCGGCGGATGGGGCCGATGGCCCGGGCGGCGTCCATATCCGGCACCGCCACCCGGACGATCTGGCACCCGGCCCCTCCAGGCGGAGGATCTGAGAGACGGTACGCTCCACGTCCTGGGTGGGGGTATTGCACATGGATTGGATGCTGACCGGCGCGCCGCCGCCCACGGCCACGGCGCCCACATGAATCTGCTTGCTCATGGTTTATATCCTCCTTGCGAGTAAAATGCGCCGCACGGGGCGGCGAAATGGGGCCGGCAAAGACGCCGGCCCCATTCCGGGACGGTCTGCCGCTATTGAAACAGCTTGATGACGTCGTGGAAGGTGATGACCAGCATGAGGCCCATGAGAAGGACAAAGCCGGCCAGATGGACGTAATTTTCAAACCTGGCAGGGATCTGCTTGCGGATGATGCGCAGGGACAGGGCGTTGACCACCAGGAAGAAAATCTTGCCGCCGTCCAGAGCGGGCAGGGGCAGCAGGTTCATCACCGCCAGGTTCACGGCGATGAGGGCCGCCAGGTACGCGATGTTGGCGGCGGCGGCCGCAGCGCTTTCGGACTGCTCGCCCACGGTGGTGATGGTGGAGACGATGCCCACGGGGCCGCTCATATCGGAAAAGCCCGCCTCGCCGGTGATGAGCATCTGGAGGCTCAGGCGCACCAGGCGGACAAAGTCCACCGCCTGGTTCCAGCAGTATTTCAGCCGCCCGCCGAAGGTCAGCTCCTCCGCCCCGAAATACAGGCCGAAGCCGGTGAACTTTTCGCCGGACTGGTCCAGATACTCGCCCCGCTCCATGTGGAAATTCTCCAGACGGAGCTTCTGGCCGTCCCGGCGGATGACCAGGTCGAAGTCGTCGGTTTTGTTGCGGCCCAGCAGCAGGGACACGTCGCTGAAGGTGTAGATGCGCTCCCCGTCGATGGACAGGATGCGGTCGCCCACCTGAAGGCCGGAGGCGGATTCCAGGGGCAGCCGTCGGCGAAGCCGTGGATCACCGGGACGTTGACGGCCTTGACCCCGGCGTAAAGCACCAGAATGATGACAAGGCCCGTGAGGAAGTTCATCAGGGCGCCGGCGGCGAAGATCAGGAGCTTGCGCCAGAAGCCCTGGTTATTCAGGGCAGCGGGGTCGCTGGAGTCCTCCTCCTCCCCCTCCATGGCGCAGAAGCCGCCGATGGGCAGCAGGCGCAGAGCATAGGTGGTATCGCCCCTGGTCTTTTTGAACAGGGCGGGGCCCATGCCGATGGCGAACTCGTTGACCCGCACGCCGCAGGCCTTGGCCGCCAGGAAGTGGCCCAGCTCGTGGACGGCGATGAGCACGCCGAATATCAGGATCGCAGCTAAAATATAGATCATACCATGTCTCCTACCGTTTGCAGTACAGCGGCTCGCGCCTGTCTGTCTGCTTCCAGTATATCCGGAAGGTCCGGGGCATATTTCACCTCCACCCGGGAAAGGGCGGACTCCACCAGGCGGGGAATGTCGTTGAAGCCCACACGCTCCTGCAGAAACAGGGCCACCGCCGCCTCGTTGGCACCGTTCATAATGGCGCAGGCGGTGCCGCCGGCTTTGGCGCACTGGCGGGCAATGCGCAGGCAGGGGAAGGCGTCCAAGTCCGGAGCCCGGAACGTCAGGTCCCCGCAGGTCAGCAGGTCCAGGGGCGTATCCGGGCTGGGGGCCCGGTGAGGCCAGGTGAAGGCATAGCGGATGGGGAGCTTCATATCCGGGGTGCCCAGCTGGGCGATCATGGCGCCGTCCCGGTACTCCACCAGGGAATGAACGATGCTCTGGCGGTGGATCACCACGTCCACCTGCTCCACCGGCAGACGGTACAGCCGCATGGCCTCGATGACCTCCAGTCCCTTGTTCATCAGGGTAGCAGAGTCGATGGTGATTTTGCACCCATGGACCAGTTGGGATGCTTCAGGGCATCGGCGGGAGTGCGACCCCCTCCAGGTCCCGGAAGCTGCGGCCGAAGAAGGGGCCGCCGGAGCAGGTCAGCAGCAGCCGCCGGACCTCATTCCGGTCCCGGCAGCCCTGGAGACTCTGGAAAATGGCGCTGTGCTCGGAGTCCACGGGGACGATGTCCGCCCCCCAGCGCTCCGCCTGGGCCATGACCAGCTCCCCGGCGCAGACCAGGGTCTCCTTATTGGCCAGGGCAATGCGTTTTTTTTGCCGGATGGCGGCCAGGGTGGGCTCCAGGCCCACGCTGCCCATAACGGCGGTGACCACGGTGTCGGCCTGGGGCAGCTGGGCCGCCAGCAGCAGACCCTCCGGCCCCTCCGCCACCTGGATATCCGTATCCGACAGCCGCAGGCGCAGCTGACGGGCGGCGTCCCGGTCATACAGCACTGCCAGCTGGGGGTGAAACTCCCGGGCCTGCCGCTCCAGCAGGTCCACCTGGCGGTTGGCGGTAAGGGCCGCCACAGTAAGGCCCAGCTCACGGGCCACCTGCAGGGTCTGGCGGCCGATGGAGCCGGTGGAGCCCAGCAGGGAGATGGTTTTTGTCATGGGCCCCCCCTTACGCCGCCAGGGCCCGCAGCAGGGCGCACAGCACCGGGGCGGCAAACAGCACGCTGTCGAACCGGTCCAGCACGCCGCCGTGGCCCGGCAGCAGTCGTCCGTAATCCTTGATGCCGTACTGGCGCTTGACGGCGGAGAAGCTCAGATCCCCCAGCTCCCCCAGCACCGCGCCCAGCAGGCCCAGGGCAATGCACAGGGAATAGCTCAGGGCCGTGTGGGTCATGGCCCGGAACACCGCGCAGAAAATGGCCATGCCGGCCATGCCGCCTGCCAGACCGCCCAGGGCACCCTCCACGGTTTTGTGGGGGCTGACCAGGGGGGCCAGCTTATGCTTTCCGCAGGCCATGCCGGTGAACAGGGCCAGGGAGTCGCTGCAGAAGGCCGCCACCAGGGGCGTCAGCACCAGGAGATAGCCGTTATCCAGGGTGCGCAGGCCATACAGCCCGGAGAAGGCCCAGGGAATGGCAAAGCCCGCCGCGGCCATGGCGCACACGTCGGTAAACGTCAGGGCATGAGGCTTTCCGTAGGTCAGGACTCCGGACAGGGGCAGGGTCAGGGCCGCTGCCAGCAGCAGACCCTCCAGGGCGGCGCAGCCGGGCCACACCGCCCGGGCCAGCAGCAGCACGCCGCACACGGCGGGAAGCACCGTCCAGCGCCGGGCCTTGTCCGGGCCGCACACCGCCGTCAGCAGCTCGTGGGCGGCGATGACGGTCAGGGCCGCCAGCAGCAGGGCCGTGGCCCAGGCCGGGGCGATGCACAGCACCGCCAGCAGGGCGGGAATCCCCACCACAGCCACCAATATCCTCTGTTTCATAGTTGTATCCTCTCTATTTCACGCCGCCGAACCGCCGGTCGCGGCTCTGGTAGGCGATGATGGCTTGGTCCAGGGCCCGGCTGTCGAAGTCCGGCCACAGGGTATCGCAGAAGTAAAACTCCGAATAGGCGCACTGCCACAGCAGAAAGCCGGACAGGCGCTCCTCGCCGCTGGTGCGGATGATGAGCTCCGGGTCCGGGATGCCGGCAGAGTACAGATAGGAGGAAAAGCCCTCCTCGGTAAGGTCCTCCGGGACGGCCTCGCCCCGGGTGCAGTCCTGCGCGAAGCGGCGGGCGGCGTGGAGGATCTCGTCCCGGCCGCCGTAGTTCAGGCAGACGTTGGCCTGAAAGCCGTGGATATGGCTGGAAATTTCATTGGTGCGGTCCACCAGGGCCTGAAGCTCCGGTGAGATGGCGGACAGGTCCCCCAGAAAGCGCAAGCGGATCTGATCGCGCTCCATAGAGTCGATGGCCTCCAGCATATATTGCTTCAGAAGGCCCATGATGACCCCCACCTCGTCGGCGGGACGCTTCCAGTTCTCCGTAGAGAAGGCGTACACCGTCAGGTATTCCACCCCCAGATCCTTGCAATAGGTGGCGATCTTGCGGAAGGTCTCGGCCCCTACTTTATGTCCGGCAGTGCGAGGCAGGCCGCGCTGCTTCGCCCAACGACCGTTGCCGTCCATAATAATAGCGATGTGGCGGGGCAGGCGGCTCATGTCCACCTGCCCCGCCCCGTGATGATGGATCTTTTTGGAAAACAGGCCCATCAGACAGACAGGAGCTCCTTTTCCTTGTTTTCCAGGAGCTTATCCAGCTCCTTGCAGCTGTCGTCGGTCAGCTTCTGCAGGTCCTTTTCCGCCAGCTTCAGCTCGTCCTCGGTGATCTCGGAGGCCTTCTGCTGCTTCTTGAACTTCTCCATGGCGTCGCGGCGGATGTTGCGCACGGCCACCTTGCCGCCCTCGGTATACTTGCGGATCTGCTTGACCAGGTCCTTGCGGCGCTCCTCCGTCAGCTGGGGGAAGCTCAGGCGGATGGACTTGCCGTCGTTCTGGGGGTTGATGCCCAGGTCGGACTCCTGGATGGCCTTTTCAATGCCCTTGAGGGCAGAGGCGTCCCAGGGGGTGATGACCAGGCTGCGGGGATCGGGAGAGGCCACGGACGCGATCTGCTGGATGGGGGTGGGGGTGCCGTAGTAGTCCACATGGATGCGGTTGAGCACGGAGGCGTTGGCACGGCCTGCGCGGACGGCGGCAAAGTCGTTGGCAACGGATTCGATGCTCTTCTTCATTTTTTCCTCGTAAATCTTGTACTCGTCTTTCAGCATGGGGTTATGCCTCCTTCACAATTGTTCCGATTTTTTCGCCGCGCAGGGCACGGACGATGTTGTAGGGGTCCTTCAGCGCGAACACCAGCACGGGAATGTGGTTGTCCATGGACAGGCTGGTGGCGGTGGAATCCATGACGGCCAGGTGCCGCTTGAGCACCTCGTCGTAGGTGATGGCGTCGAACTTCACGGCGTTGGCGTTCTTGGCGGGGTCGCAGTCGTACACGCCGTCGATGTTCTTGGCCAGCAGGATCACATCGGCGCCGATCTCGGCGGCGCGAAGCACGGCGGCGGTATCCGTGGAGAAGAAGGGGCAGCCCACGCCGCAGCCAAAGATCACCACGCGGCCCTTTTCCAGGTGCCGGACGGCACGGGCCCGGATGTAGGGCTCCGCCACCGCTTTGATCTCCAGCGCCGTCTGGACCCGGACGTCCACGCCCTTCTGCTCCAGCACATCGGCCATGGCCATGCAGTTCATGGCGGTGGCCAGCATGCCCATATGGTCGGCGCGGGTGCGCTCGATGTGGCCCTCGCCGTTTTTGACGCCGCGCCAGAAGTTGCCGCCGCCGATGACCACGCCCACCTGGACGCCCATGGCCACGCACTCCTTGATGACGTCGGCCACCCGGCCCATGACCTGGAAGTCCAGGCCGAAGTGCTTGTCGCCGGCCAGGGCCTCGCCGCTGATCTTCAGCAGCACCCGCTTATACTTCGGTTCGTCCATTGACTGAATCCTCCCTATCTATACTTAGGTGTATTTTACCTTATTTTTCTGGTTTTGCATAGGGGGTAAACGGAAATTTTTCCGAGGTTGTTTTTTTCCGTCGAAGGGTATATAATATGGAATATTGCACCATGGAGGGGGACGAAATATGGAGCTGCGGCACGTATACGGAAGAACCTATGCCGCCGTGGGGGCCACGGCGCTGATGCCGGTATATAAGCTGACGGACACGGACATTGTGCTGATGGACACGGGATACGCCAAGCTGGACCGCAGCGCCCTGACGAATCTTATTGAGGACAACGGGTTCCGGCTGCGGGGGATTCTGTGCTCCCACGCCCACTTTGACCACACAGGCAACGTCCGCTACTTGCAGCAGCGGTACGGCTGCCAGGCGGCGGCCCAGATCATCGAGGCGGGCATCTCCGTGAATCCCGATGCGTACCGGGCCAACTATGTGGCCCTGACCTATGGCAAGAGCCACGAATACTTCCTGGAGGAGTGCTTTCTGGCGGACGTGATCATCCCCGCCGACGCAGACCATGTGGACTTCTGCGGGGCGCGGTTCGGCATATTGCAGCTGCCGGGACACTCCGCCGGACACATCGGCATTGTGACCCCGGACAACGTGGCCTATGTGGGAGACTGCCTCATTGACGAGGGGCAGATCGAGGGAGCCAAGCTGCCCACCAGCATGTTCATCGCCCGGGACCTGGAAAGCAAGGAGAGCCTGCGGGCGCTGCGGTGCCCGGCATACATCATCGCCCACAAGCAGGTGCTGACGGATATCGGGCCGCTGATCGACCGGAACCTTGCGTTTATCCTGGACAAGGGACAGGAGGTGCTGGACTGCCTGGAGGACGGCATGTCCTTTGACCAGTGGATCTATACCTTCTGCAAAAAAGAAAACGTCCGGACCCACAATGAGTTCAAGTTCAGCGTGGTGGAGCGGAATTTTGCCAACTTTGTGGACTGGCTGGCAGACGAGGGCCGCATTGAGGTGCGGCGGGAATTCTGCGCCAAGCACTATTTCCGCAGGGATGCGTAAAGCAAACGATTGCATTGGGGGGCGGAAACCGGCTATCATAGGCGGGCACCCCTGCAAGTATAACGAAAAACTGAGGTATTGAAGGATGAACATTGAGGAAAAGCTGAACATGACCATGCTCTGCGACTTTTATGAGCTGACCATGGGCAATGGGTATTTCGAGAACGGCTTCAAGGATAAGATCACGTATTTTGACGTGTTCTTCCGCCGGGTGCCGGACCAGGGCGGCTTTGCCATCGCCGCGGGCCTGGAGCAGCTGATCGACTACATCGAGAACCTGCACTTCACCCAGGAGGACATTGCGTATCTTCGGGGGCGGAACCTGTTCTGCGAGGAATTTCTGGAATATCTGGCCAATTTCCGGTTTACCGGCGACATTTACGCCGTGCCGGAGGGGACCCCGGTGTTCCCCAAGGAGCCCCTGGTGGTGGTGCGGGCTCCGGCCATTGAAGCACAGCTTATCGAGACCTTTACCCTGCTGACCATCAACCACCAGAGCCTCATTGCCACCAAGGCCAACCGCATCGTCCGGGCTGCACGGGGCCGCACGGTGCTGGAGTTCGGCTCCCGCCGGGCCCAGGGCGCCGACGCCGCCATCATCGGCGCACGGGCCGCATATATCGGCGGCTGCGGCGGCACCGCCTGCACCATCTCCGACCAGCTGTACGGCGTGCCCGCCGGAGGCACCATGGCTCATGCCTGGGTGCAGATGTTCGACACGGAGTATGATGCTTTCAAGACGTACTGCGAAATTTACCCCACCAACGCCACGCTGCTGGTGGATACCTACAACACCCTGAAATCCGGTGTGCCCAACGCCATCCGGGCCTTTAACGAGGTGCTTAAGCCCATGGGCATCACCAAGTGCGGCATCCGACTGGATTCCGGCGACATGGCCTATCTGACCCGGAAGGCCCGGAAGATGCTGGACGACGCCGGGTGGACCGAATGCAAAATCACCGTGTCCAACTCCCTGGACGAGTATCTGATCCAGGATCTGTTTTTGCAGGGCGCCCAGATCGATATGTTCGGCGTGGGTGAGCGGATGATCACCGCCCGGTCCGAGCCGGTGTTCGGCGGCGTATACAAGCTGGCGGCGGTGGAGGACGATGAGGGAAACATCATCCCCAAGATCAAGGTCAGCGAAAACGTGGAGAAGATCACCATCCCCCACTTCAAGAAGGTCTACCGCTTCTATGGCCGGGATACCGGCAAGGCCATTGCCGACCTGATCACCCTCCATGACGAGACGGTGGACGACAGCCAGGACATGGAGATCTTCGACCCCATGGCCACCTGGAAAAAGAAAACCGTGTACAACTTCACGGCCCGGGAGCTGCTGGTGCCTATTTTCCTCAACGGCAGGCGGGTGTATGACTCCCCTTCCCTGCCGGAGATCCAGGCCTATTGCCGCCAGCAGGTGGACACCCTGTGGGACGAGGTGAAGCGGTTCGATTATCCCCACAAGTATGTGGTAGACCTGTCCCGGAAGCTGTGGGACATTCAGCAGGAGCTGCTGCGGTCCTCTCAGCGGTGATGGAGGATAAGGGCGGACAGAGTCGTCCGCCCCTACAGGCCCTCTCAGTCGGCTGCGCCGACAGCTCTCCCAGAGGGAGAGCCAAGGCTGTAGAGCTCGCTGCCCTCAGCGGGCCGCAAAACAGACACCCTTAGATACCCATACACCGCCGATGAGCGGCGGGGACAGCGGGAAAGGAGGAAGGATTCCCGGTGAAGAAACCACATGTGCAGCAAAAGACAGAGCGGCGCATATCGGCGGCCCTGCGGCTGGTGCTGGTGGCGGTGCTGCTGCTGGCCCAGATCGCGCTGGTGCTGGTGCTCAATGACCTGCTGCGGCAGAGAATGGCCATCGCCTATACCCTGCTGGAGCTGGTGGCCCTGGCCTACGTCTTTCGCATCAACAGCCGCCCCGGCGGCAGCTCGTATAAGCTGGGCTGGACCCTGCTGATCCTGACGGTGCCGGTGGTGGGGCTGATCCTGTACTGGCTGTGGAACGGGGACCATCCCCAGAAGCGGCTGGACCTGAAAAAGCTGCCCAGGCCCCAGGAATCCGAGGCCCGGCGGGAGGCCAGCCGCCTCCAGGTGGAGAAGCTGCGGCGGGAGCACCCGGAGTGGGGACGCCTGGCGGCGTATCTGGACCGGCAGGGCTTCCCCCTGTACACCGGCACCGGGGCCGTGTATCTGCCCACCGGCGAGGCGTATCTGGAGGACATGCTGGAGCGCATGGAGCAGGCGGAGCACTTCATTTTCATGGAGTTTTACATCATGGCCGAGGGGCAACTGTGGGACCGGCTGATGGATATTTTCCGGCGGAAGGCCGGACAGGGCGTGGAGATCAAGGTGCTGTTCGACGACTTCGGCAGCATGATGCGCATGCCTGAGGAGGCCGTGGAGGAGCTGCGGCGCATTGGGGCGGAGGTGCTGATCTTCAACCCGGTGCACCACTATGTGAACCGGCTGTACTTCAACTATCGGGACCACCGGAAGATCGCCTGCATCGACGGGGACACCGCCTATACCGGCGGGGCCAATATCGCCGACGAGTACGCCAACATCACCGAGCGGTTCGGCTATTGGAAGGATGATGGCATCCGGCTGGAGGGCCAGGCCTGCTGGACTCTGACCCGGGAGTTCATCTATATGTGGGAGCGCATGGGCGGCTCCCTGCAGCAGGAGCATGACTATTACCGGCCCCAGAGCACCGCGGCGGGGCAGGGCTTTGTGCAGCCCATCGCGGACGGGCCGGACAGCAACCCGGTGTCCTCTGCCGAGGACGCGTTTCTGCAGCTGATCGGCGGGGCCAAGCACATGGTGTACATCACCTCGCCGTATCTGGCCATTGACGAGTCCATGGAGAAGGCCCTGTGCATGGCCGCCGGCAGCGGCGTGGACGTGCGGCTGATGATGCCCGGCATCCCGGACCACAAGTTTGCCTATCTGGTGGCGGAGAGCTATTTCGGGGAGCTGCTGAACCACGGCGTGAAGATCTATCGGTTCACCCCGGGGCTGCTGCACGGGAAAACCGTGTTGGCGGACCGGGAGGCGGCGTTCGTGGGGTCCGTGAACATGGACTACCGCAGCTTCCAGCTGCACTTCGAGTGCGGCACCCTGCTGTACGGCGCGCCGGCCATGGAGACGCTGCTGGAGGACATGGACGGCATTATGGAAAAGTCCCGGCAGGTAACCCGGGCGGACTGGGAGCACCGGCCCCTGCTGCACAGAGTGCTGGGCGGTCTGCTGCGGCCCTTTGCCATGTGGATGTAAATATCAAAAAAAGCTCTGCTTTTTTTGATAAAAATTGCAGTCTGCCGCGCGCATAATTTCTTCGCCATAGGCGAACAAATTCCACACTTGCAGACTGAGAAGTGTTTTTTGCGGCGTACACGCCGCCGCAAAAAACGGATTATACTTGCTTTGCCGCCTGCGGGCGGCAAGCTCTGCGAGGCTTTTACAACAGGCTCAAAAGAGACCGTATTCTTCCGAATACGGTCTCTTTTTGTGCTTTATGGCTCCAGCGTGTGCAGGAGGCGGTCGGTGAGGGACACGGTCATGGCGGCGGCTGCCGCCAGCAGCACCGTTACCGCGCCGCCGCACCACAACACCGCCTGATACGCGGCCCGGCGCATCAGCGGTCCCCTCCGTCGCTGACGATGTGGTAATAGGCGGTGGAGGTGGCGCGGTACACCAGGGTGTACAGCACCGCAAAGGCCAGGAAGCTGGCGGCGGTGGTGCCCACCAGCAGGCGGGTGTTCCAGAGGTTGAACAGAAGCAGCAGCTTATGGACAAAGGGGAAGGCGAATACCAGATGCAGCCCCGCCAGCAGCAGCGGCAGGAAGAATACCAGCAGCAGCTGACTGTTGATGCTGGAACGGATGTCCCGGCGGGTCATGCCCACCTTCTGCATGATGTCAAAGCGGGCCTGGTCCTCGTAGCCCTCGGAGATCTGCTTGTAATAGATGATGAGCACCGCAGCCAGAGAGAAGCCCACGCTCAGCAGGATGCCCAGGAAGAAGAGGCTTCCGTAGGACCCGTAGAAATCGCCGCGATTCTCCGACAGGGACTCCACGTTGAAGCGGATATCGTCCTGCCGGGACACCAGCGCCTCCCGGATGGCGGCGGCCACAGGGTCGCCCTCGTCCCGGGCAGGCTCCTGGCCCAGGTCGAAGCCGCAGCTCCAGCTGCGGGACACGCCGGTGTTCATGCCCTCCATCAGGCGATCCATGTCCGCTATTTCCTCGTCGGGGACGATGGCCGTCAGCTGGGTGACCACGCTGGCGGAGTCACCGCCGGAGGCCAGGTTGTCCACCAGGCCCTTCACCTGCCAGGCAGCGCCGCCGGGGAAGGACAGGGTGCTCTCCCGGTAGTCGGACCGGCCATGGCAGATATACACCTGGCCCGGGGACAGGGTCAGACGGGCGCCCATGGCGGCGTTGTAGTCCGACAGGGGGATGGCGGTGAACTGAACGGCATCGCTGATGCTGCCGCCTGCGCCCTGCAGGACGCCGTTGCGAACAGTCAGCGCCGAGGAGGAGGAACGGTACTCCCGCAGGTCCTGCATCTGCGCGCCACGGCTGCGGGCGGCAGTGACGACGGCGGCGTGCAGGTCGGAGTGGTCCCGGTACAGGTCCTCCCGGTCCGTGTACCAGACGGTAACGTTCTCCGCCCGGGGATAGCGGGTACGGAGGGAATCCTCCGCCCCGAAATACAGGCAGGTGGTGGAGGAGAGCATCACCAGCACCATAGTGCCCAGGATGCAGATGGAGGCAAGGCCTGCGCCGTTGCGCTTCATGCGGTAGACCAGGGAGGAAACGGACACGAAATGCCGCTTCCGGTAATAGAACCGGGGATTCCTTTGCAGCAGGCGGCACAGGGTCACGGAGCCGGAGATAAACAGCAGATAGGTGGCGGCGATGACCATCAGCACGGCGGCGAAGAACCAGGTCAGGGCCGTCAGAGGCTCCCGGATGGACACAGCCAGGTAGTAGGCCGCCCCCAGCAGCAGAACGCCCAGCAGCGCCAGGGCCCAATTGGCCCGGGGAGGCTTCTCCCCCACCGCCTCGCTGCGCATGAGCTGGATGGCGGTGGAGCGGCGGACCCGCAGCAGAGCGGACAGCAGGATCAGCAGGTAAATGGCCCCGTACAGGCCCAGGGCCATCAGCAGGCCCCCCGCGGACACCCGATAGGTCATGTCCGCCTCCAGGCCCATGACCCGCATAAGGCCCAGCTCCGCCAGCTTGCTCAGCACCACGCCCAGGGCCAGGCCCCCCAGCAGGGACAGGCCGCCGGACAGCAGAGACTCCCAGCAGAGAATGCGGGAAATGTCCCCCTTGCCCATGCCCAGGACGTTGTATAGAGCAAACTCCCGGTTCCGGCGGCGGATCAGAAAAGAATGGGTGTAAAACAGCAGCAGCAGAGAAAACACCCACAGCACAAAGCTGCCCAGATTCAGGATCACCTGCACGGAGCCGCTGCCGGGCAGGGTCCCCTCCGGCAGCCGGGCCAGGGCCACAAGAATGTAGAAAAACGACACGGCGCCTACGCCGGTCAGCAGGTACGGTACGTAGAGGCGGCTGTTTTTCCGGATGCCGTCCCAGGCCAGATGACGGTACAGCTTCATGCCCGGTCACCGCCTGCCTGAAGCATGGTCAGGGTGTCCGCGATCTTCTGGTACAGCTGCTCGTCGGTACACTGGCCGCGGTACAGCTGGTGGAACACCTGACCGTCCTTGATGAACAGCACCCGTCCGGCGTGGCTGGCGGCCTTGACGGAGTGGGTGACCATGAGGATGGTCTGACCCTGGCGGTTGATCTGGCCGAACAGGTCCAGCAGCTCATCGGTGGAGCGGCTGTCCAGGGCCCCGGTGGGCTCGTCGGCCAGGATCAGACGGGGATGGGTGATCAGCGCCCGGGCCACGGCGGCCCGCTGCTTCTGGCCGCCGGACACCTCATAGGGATACTTGTCCAGCAGCTCCAGGATGCCCAGCTGGCGGGCGATGGGGTCCAGCCGGGCCTTCAGCTCCCGATAGGGCCGCCCGGCCAGCACCAGGGGCAGGTAGATGTTGTCCCGCAGGGTGAAGGTGTCCAGCAGGTTGAACTCCTGGAACACGAAGCCCAGGTTGTCCCGGCGGAAGGCCGCGGCGTCGGACTCCCGGACGGCGGACATGTCCCGCCCGTCTAGCTCCACCCGGCCGGCGGTGGGCTTATCCAGCGCCGCCAGAATATTCAGCAGGGTGGTCTTGCCGGAGCCGGACTCGCCCATAATGGCCACATATTCCCCCTCCTCCACGGAGAAGTCCACCTGCCGCAGGGCCGTGACCTGGCTGCCGCCGAAACGGGTGGTATAGACCTTTTTCAGGCCCGTTACATTGAGAATTTGCATATCCATGCCTCCTTTACGGGGCCTATTATAGCAGACCGGGGAAATGCGCCGCCATCGAATGGGCTTACATTTCCCCGGTCTGAGCTTACATTTTTGTCACTCGTGGGTGCGGACGTTGATAATTTCCGCACGGAGCTTGGAATAGAGGATGGTCTGGCTGCTGTACAGGCCGCAGTAGCCGGAGAGGAGATAGCTCAGGGCGCAGGCCACGGCAAAATACGGCGCCCCGGCGGAGCCGAACAGCTCCACGCTCAGCAGCACCGAAGCCACCGGGCAGTTCACCGCCCCGCAGAACACCGCCACCAGGCCGATGGCCGCGGCAAAGCCCGCAGGCAGGCCCAAAAGTCCCCCCCATGAAGCAGCCGAAGGCAGCGCCCACGAAGAACGACGGCACCACCTCGCCGCCCTTGAAGCCGCAGCCGATGGTGACGGCGGTGAACAGGAGCTTCCACAGCCACGCCCAGCCGCTGACGTCCCCCCGCAGGGCCCGGGCGATGACGTCCATGCCCGCGCCGTTGTAGTCGCCGTTTGTCAGAAGGCTCATGCCGATCAGCAGGACAGAGCCTGCCAGCACCCGGACCCAGGGGCTTCTGAACCCCCGGTCCAGCAGGCGCTCCGTCCAGTGGAGCCCCTTGCAGAACAGGATGCTGACCAGGGCGCACAGAATGGACAGGACCACCACCGGCAGCATCAGCTCCAGGGTCACCCGGGGCATGGACACCGTGAAGCGGGTGGGCTCCACCCCCATGAGGGCGGATACACCGAAGGCCGCCATGGCGGCGGTGATGCAGGGCACCAGGCCCGCGTAATACAGCACGCCCACGCTGATGACCTCCAGGGCGAACACCGTGGCGGTCAGGGGCGTGCCGAACAGGGCGGCGAACACGCCGCTCATGCCGCACAGGGTGGCAAGGGGCAGGTCCTTTTCCCCCAGGCGCAGGAGCTTGCCCGCCTGGAAGCCCAGGCCGCCGCCGATCTGAAGGGCCGCACCCTCCCGGCCGGCGCTGCCGCCGCACAGGTGGGTAATGACGGTGGACACGAAGATCACCGGCACCAGCAGAATGGGGACGCTTTCGCCGAAGTGAACGGACTCGATGATGGCGTTGGTGCCCTTGCCCTCCAGATGGCAGAGCTTGTAAAGCCCCACGATGGCAAGGCCCCCCACCGGCATCAGGTATAGGATCCAGGGGTGGGCCCCCCGGATGGCCGTGGCGTAATTGACGCCGATATGAAACAGGGAGCCGATCACGCCGCCGGCCACACCGATGATGCCGCCCAGCAGCACCCATTTGAACAGTGTTTTCACATAAAGCCCCATATGGGCAAACTCATCCCGCAATCGCCGCACCTGTGACACGACCTTTCTCTCTTTTCTTAACACCTGCTTGATGGTAACATGTTCCCGGGCATCTGTCAATCTCCCGCCAAAAAACTTGGGCCTGCCTGAAAATTTTTCAGGCAGGCTGATTTTTTGAGATTTTCCCTGTTGATTCCGGAGAACATTTGCCGTATACTATAAGATGGAAGCAAAAAGATCCCAAGTGCTATCACCTATTACAACAATCAGGAGGAAAAGCAAGATGAAATACGGTCGTACTTTCAATTTCTCCGCAGGTCCTGCCATGATGCCGGAGCCTGTTCTGGAGGATATCCGCGACGAGATGATGAACTATCGGGGCAGCGGCATGTGCGTCATGGAAATGAGCCACCGCTCCAAGGTGTTCCAGCAGATCGCCGACGAGGCCCAGGCCGACCTGCGCAAGCTGATGAACATCCCCGATAACTACAAGGTCCTGTTCATCCAGGGCGGCGGCACCCTGCAGTTCGCCATGGTGGCCATGAACCTGATGAAGAACGGCAAGGCCTGCTATGTGGAGACCGGCGCATGGTCCAAGAAGGCCATTGCCGAGGCCAAGAAGTACGGCGAGGTGCAGGTGGTTGCCTCCTCCGCCGACAAGAACTTCTCCTACATCCCCGACTGCTCCGACCTGGACATTCCCGAGGACGCCGACTACGTCTATATCTGCGAGAACGAGACCATCAACGGCACCACCTGGCACAAGCTGCCCAACACCAAGGGCCACGTGCTGGTGTCCGACCAGTCCTCCATGTTCCTGTCCCGGCCCTGCAACGTGTCCGACTACGGTCTGATCTGGGCCGGCGTGCAGAAGAACGTGGGCCCCGCCGGCATGGCCGTGGTCATCATCCGGGAGGATCTGATCCGGGACGACCTGGATCCCAAGACCCCCATTTACATGAAGTATAAGACCCATGCCGACAACGACAGCATGTACAACACCCCCAACTGCTGGGCCATCTACTGCTGCGGCAAGGTGTTCAAGTATCTGCTGAGCATCGGCGGTCTGGAGGAAATGGAAAAGCGCAACATCGCCAAGGCCCAGGTCATCTATGACTTCCTGGATTCCTCCAAGCTGTTCAAGGGCGCCGTGGTGCCCCAGGACCGCAGCCTGATGAACATCCCCTTCGTCACCGGCGACAAGGAGCTGGACGCCGCCGTGGTGGCCGCCTCCAAGGAGGCCGGCTTCGACAACCTGAAGGGCCATAAGTCCGTGGGCGGTCTGCGGGCCTCCGTGTACAACGCCATGCCCATCGAGGGTGCCCAGGCGCTGGTGGAGTTCCTGACCAAGTTCGAGGCAGAGCACAAGTAACACGCAAAACGGGGGACGGTGTCCCCCTGCCCCCTATATCCGACAACATTTCGTATTATGGAAGGAGATTATTACGATGCGTATTCTGGTTACTGACGGTATGGATAAGACCGCTATGGCGCAGCTGCGGGAGCAGGGCCATGAGGTGGTGGAGCAGTTCTATGAGCCCGATCAGCTGGGCGCGGCTCTGCGGGATTTCGACGTGGCTGTGGTCCGTTCCAAGACCAAGGTCCGCAAGGAGCACATTGACGCTGCCAAGGGCGGCAAGCTGAAGCTGATCATCCGCGGCGGCGTGGGTGTGGACAACATCGACGTGGACTATGCCAAGGCCAACGGCATCGACGTGAAGAATACCCCCCGCGCTTCCTCCCAGTCCGTGGCCGAGCTGGCCATGGGTCATATGTTCGCCTGCGCCCGGTATCTGTCCATCGCCGGACACACCATGCGCGAGGGCAAGTGGGAGAAGAAGGCCTATGGCAAGGGCATCGAGCTGCAGGGCAAGACCCTGGGCATCGTGGGCTTCGGCCGCATCGGCCAGCACCTGGGCGTGATGGCCAAGGCCATCGGCATGAAGGTCATCGCCTTTGATATCTATCAGGTGCCCGTGATCTCCGAGCAGCTGGGCATCCCCTATGTGGAGATGGATGAGCTGCTGGCCCAGTCCGACTTCATCTCTGTCCACGCTCCCGCTGTGGACGGCGGCGCTCTGATCTCCGCCGAGAACATCGCCAAGATGAAGGATGGCGTGGTGGTCATCAACACCTCCCGCGGCACCAACGTGGACGAGGCCGCCCTGCTGGCCGCTCTGGAGTCCGGCAAGGTCCGCGCCGCCGGTCTGGACGTGTACGCCGACGAGCCCGCCAGCAACGTGGCGCTGTACAGTCACCCCATGGTGTCCTGCACGCCTCATATCGGCGCCGCCACTGTGGAGGCTCAGAAGCGCATCGGCCAGGAGATCGTGGAGATCATCGCCGCTATGTAACCCGCCCCGGCGGGCTTGCCCGCTCCCTTCCCTGCTGATCAAAGGCTCCCCCTGTCATAGGGGGAGCCTTGTGCTGTCAACGAGAACCCCTGCTTTCATGCGGCGAAAGCAGGGGTTCTCGTTGACAGACGGAAGCGGATGTAACTGAAATCAGTTACATCCGCTTGATATGGTTGCGGAGGGAGGACTTGAACCTCCGACCTCCGGGTTATGAGGTTGTCTCAAGGGCAAATCGGAGTCATTTCGGCTCCGATTTGTGCTTTTTACCACCATTCGCTCGGCGGATTTTCCATTGTTTCCGTCCAGCCCTGCCTGTTTTTTTCGGATTCTGGGTCAAAACTGGGTCAAGGAACCACATTGCACAAACTGATAGAGTACACGCTGAAGGGCGCAGAAGGCAAGCTGCCCGCCGTTGCCGTCAGTGGCCCGTTTGGCACGGTGAAGGGGGCAGTCCTCCGGTCTGTACGCACAGAAGATGGCAGAGTTTGGTTTTCTGGCGATCGCCTTCGACCTGTCTAATCCATGAAATTCGTATATACCGTTTTTTCGTATTCCGGCTTCCCGATGCCCGCGTCGTTCACCGCTGTCTGCGCTTTCAGAAGATACGACATATTTTGTGCAAGCGTCCTCATGGTCTGCATTCCTTCCAGGTCTCTCTTCGCGTCTTCTGCCGTATAGCCATGCACCTGATTCCAATATTGCGAGCTTACCACATGCATATTGGTCATCAGGAAATACTGGTTCAGTCTTTCAAAGGATGCGGAAGCGCCGCCCCTTCTGCATGATACGACCGATGCCGTCAGTTTTCCGGCGATTTTTTTATCTACCGAGAAGAAAAACCTATCGAGAAAGGATGTAAGCCTTCCGTTTGGACCGCCATAATATACCGGTGATCCAACGATCATTCCGTCGAACGCATCCATACGGTCAGCGGTCTCGTTTACGGTATCCGAGAATACGCACTGTCCTGTTTTCTGACACTGAAAGCATGCGATACAATCCGGCATTGGTTTCTTTCTCAGCCACAGCAGCTCACTGTCCACACCCTGCCTGCGCAGTTCCCCGGCGATTTCCTGAAGGGCGGCATCCGTGCAGCCATGCTCGTTCGGGCTGCCGTTGATCAAAAGTATTTTACTCAATGCGCCGCCTCCTTAAAAGTTTGTTGTCTCTGCCACACTTCTCATCTTTTCCATCAGCTTGACGGTTCCTTCGCAGATATCCCGGATGCCATCACAGCAGTCGGTTCCCATCGGAAGGCTTTCATATGGCGCATCCATCTCCGCGACCTTAATGTAAAGCTTTGCGGCCTTTTTCGGATCGCCCGCCTGATTTCCGTTCTGTCCCATATAGAATTTCATGTTTTCATCATACAGATGCTTATACGGGGAACCCTCCGGCGCTGTGGTCTTATGGGAAGACCCGAAGAACTCCGTCTTCATGAAACCGGGCTTCACATCCGTCACATGGATACCGAACGCCTTCACTTCCTGCGCAAGCGTCTCGGAGATCGCTTTCACAGCGTGCTTGGTAGCACAGTAAATACCGGACAGTGGGCCTACATTGTAAGCGCCAAGGCTGCTGACATTGAAGATATGCCCGGAACCCTGTGCCCGCATCTGCGGAAGCGCACCGCGGATCACATTCAGCGTACCGAACACATTGATGTCAAATTCCTCCCGTGCATCGGCGTCGCTCATTTCCTCGATTGTCGCAAGATGGGTAAATCCGGCATTGTTTACCACAACATCGATCCTTCCGAATTTCTCTGTTGCCTGAGCGATCGCTTTCTTCACATCGGCCTCCTCTTTCACATTCATGGAAAGAGGAAGAAAAAGATCGCTCTCCGCTCCGATGGATTTTTCCAGACTTTCCTTGCTGCGGCTTGTTCCCGCAACAGGATATCCCTGCGCGATCAATTCCTCAACCAGGGCTTTTCCAAGTCCCTTGGAACATCCTGTTACCAGCCATACTTTTTTACTCATGTTTTGCTCCTTTCCGGATGAGTTCCTGCATATATTCATGGCTCCATGTATCCTCCTCGCCTTCGAGAAGTTTTCCGTAGTGGTCAAGCTTCCGGTCAAGTACAGCCAATCGAAGCTTCAGTTCTTCTATCTCCTGAATCGTTTTTTCTTTTTGCCTTCTCATGATCTCGTACCGTTCCGGTAATGTAGGATCACCCTGCCCGTATAGTTCAATGTAGTGTTTTACATCTTTCAGAGACAGACCTGTATTTTTCAAGGTCAGGCTCACAAACAGCCATTCGACTTCCATATCATCAAACAATCGCTGATTTGCGGAATTTCTCTTGGTGCCGGGAATCAACCCTCTGTCATCATAATAACGCACCGTATGAACAGATACACCAAGCAGCCGCGCCACTTCCTTTACTGTATACATCTGATCTGTCTCCTGTTTTGAATTATAATATGTTCGAGTTACTCGAAGTCAAGCCCTTTTGTCATTTTAATCAAAATCATTCCGAAAGTAAAGAAAACTCAAATTTTTGAGCATAAAGGACACAGTCCACAAGCTTCCAATGCTTGTATCTCTGACCAACTTCGCCCGATACCTGTCAATATGCATCTGTGTATGCGCCGCGGTTTGTGAAGGACTATGCAGTCACCGGGGATATATCTGCTGTCGATGCCAATATAGAGAGTGTATCAAATAATGCAAATCTACCGGATCTTCCTGCATCTGCAAGGAAAAGGAAATCATATGGTTGCACCGCTGGAATCAATGAAGGCTACCCGACCTCAGAAAACGGCAAATTAGCCTTTTTGACAAGCGGCCATCCAGCGTTTCGGCAACACGCAAAGCGCACCGAGGGTAGTGATACCACCCCCCATCCGAAACGCCCGTGTTTCGCCGTGTGAGCCGCTGTGTGCGATTCTTTGATCGCAGGCGAGTGTGTACTCAATTTTAGGAGTGAAAGCAAACGTGGGCCGTTTGTGCCGGAGGTGTTGAAGTCCGTGTGACCAACGTGTTGGAAACGTTGGTATGACTGCATTTTCTACGCCTTTCACGGCTTTTTCGAGGATGAAAAAGAAAGCAGGATAAAGGGCTGGCGTCGGAACCGACGCTCTGCCCAATCACTTCTGCCCGCAGTGCGGGCAGTTGACGGGGGGTTCAACGCAGGCGGTTGTGGCGCCTTTTGAGCAAACTTTTGGAGCGGCTGGTGTCCTTGTTCCCGCAAGCGCAGATGTCCCAAGGATTTTGGTGGTGCCTTGTGGCCGTTTCGGAAGGAAATCGAGGCAATCACCTTCGCGTGATCAATGGTGCAGGGCAAGCGTATTTTGAGTCACCGCAGTCAATGAAAAAAGACTTTCGACCGTTCAAAAATCGCACCGCTGTAACCAAAGAAGAACGCCTCCGGCAGCGCAAAAATTGCGCCGCAATAAACAAAGAGCTACCGCAATATTTTTTCTGCACTTTTTAGCCGTTTTTAGCGGTTTCCTCTCAATTTTAAATCTTATCCTGACATTTTGTGACCCGCATCCCCCATGTGTTCCACACCTGTCTGTGGCATTTTATGTGGTCAAAAGCAAAGCCTCGCCGGAGCAATTCCGGCGGGGCTTTGCGGTATTCTCGGCAGCCCGCTTTTCTGCTCGATGAACAACACGAAAACCGCGCCGAGCCCCCCGCGCCGTGGGATGCTATAATCAAAGAGTATGGGCTGTGCGGAACTCTTCTGTTGACATTTCAACAACCATGTGGTATAGTCCGACCGTTTAGATTTCAACAAAAGCATTCGTGAGAGAGGAGCGCAGCCATGCAGGAGCGATTTGAGACGTTTACGGTTTTGATCAACCGGATCAGCCGCGACATACGGAGGATAAAAAATCAGGAGATGGCCGTCTATCATCTGCGAAGCGCCCATGTGTCCTGTCTGTACTACATATATTCTCTGGATGGCGTGACCTCGGCGGAGCTGTGCGAGCACTGCGAGGAGGATAAGGCGACCATTTCCCGTGCGTTGGACTATCTGGAAACGAACGGATTTATCGTCCGGGATTCCGACCGGGTCAAACGGTACAGAAACCCTCTGCGCTTGACCGAAAAAGGGCAGGAGGTCGGCAAAAGGATCGCGGAGAAGATTGGCGCTGTCCTCGATACGGTCAGCCGTACCCTCACGGAGGACGAACGAGCGGCACTTTACCGCAGCCTTTCCGCCATCAGCAGAAGCTTGAACGCAATCGCCCAAAGCAGCGGGAAACAGGAGGCTTGAAGAAATTGAAAACAAGGATCATTGTGGATTCCACCGCGGATCTGGTTCCCGAGATCAAGGCGCGGGTCTATACGGTGCCTCTCACCGTTCATTTCGGTCAGGAGGAATACATCGACGGCGTAACCATTGACCACAGAACATTCTACGAGAAGCTCGTCGAAAGCGATGTGATGCCCACCACCAGTCAGGCGACCCCGAGCGACTTTATCGAAGAGTTTGAAAAGGCAAAACAGGAGGGAGAAGCCGCCGTTGTCATCACCCTCGCGTCGAAGTTTTCCGGCACGTATCAAAGCGCCGTGATCGCGGCGGCAGGATATGAAAACATCTGTGTGGTGGACGGCACAAGCGCAGCGATGGGAACGGGTATTTTGGCGGAGCTTGCGTTCCGGCTTTTGGACGCGGGAATGTCCGCAGAGGAAATTGCGGATGCTCTGGAGAAAGAGAAGAAAAAAATCGTTGTTGTGGCGCTGGTAGATACCCTCGAATACCTCAAGCGGGGCGGCCGCATTTCAAAGACAGCCGCATTCGCCGGAGGGGTACTGAATATCAAGCCCGTGCTTTCCGTTATTGACGGCGAGATTCGCCTGCTGGGAAAAGCACGCGGCTCCAAAATGGGGAACAATCTGCTCGTTCAGGAGATCGACAAGGCCGGCGGCATTGATTTCAGCAGGCCGGTTCTGCTGGGCTACAGTGGAATTTCTGACGCGCTGCTGCTAAAGTATATCGAAGACAGCCGTCACATCTGGGAGGGAAAACTGAAAGAAATTCGCTATACGACCATAGGAAGTGTGATCGGAACCCATGCGGGCCCCGGCGCTGTTGTGGTAGCGTTTTTCAAGAATCAATATAACGCAGAACAGAACAGCAGCGATTGAAGAAGCTGCAATAAAGACAGGACTGCGCCGCGCCACCGTCAAATGAAACGGCGATGCGGCGCAGTATCGTTTTATCTGACGCCATAAACCATAATCGAGATCACACAGGCTAACAGACTGACCGCCGAGCCGGCCAGAAGCTGCGGCAGGGTATGGCGCGACAGCTTTAGGGAGGAGCGGTACACTGCTGCGATCAGCAGAACGGACGGTATAGCAAAAAGCGGATGCAGCTTCCATGTCAACAGAAACGCCGGAGCTGTTGTGATGCAGGCGTGTCCGCTTGCGCGAAGGCCAAAGCCCACGTTGAGCAGCAACAGCGCCGCGATAGAAATGACATAAGAGAGAAACAGGACATGGACGAGCCAGGAGCATGGCGTCAGCATTGATCAGAGAAACCCGCACAGATACCCAACGGCGCTGCATACCAGCGCCGTGCCGCGCTGCCCCCTGCGCCGGTCCTTTCCAATGTGGAAGATCTCCCGCAGCGGGTACGCCGCCAAGGGGATAACCAGCAGGAACACCTCGCACAGCAGCAGCTCCCTGCGCGTCAGAAGCCCTGTCGGAGCGTACATCAGAAGCAGCGTTACCCCGATGACGATGGGCGGCAGTGTCAGAATGCGTACCGCAAGATGCAGCAGCGCCTTCCTGTCCGAGACCTTCGTTTCATGACTCAAAGCCCAGCATAATCCCGCCGTGTTCTGCATAGTAGCTGCACAGCCCACGTAGCGGATGGCTTTTCACCTCTGCCCCCGGAAATCGCCGCCGGATCTCGGTGCAGAGCTCCAATGCAAATGTCGCGTTCCGGCAATGCCCGATGCGGACGCTGCCGCCCCTGTAGCCAAGCCGCACCATTTCACTCAACAGGAGCTCCTGCGTTTTTCGAGCGCCCCGACATTTGCCGAGCATCTCAAGCGTGCCCTCCTCGCTGGCCTGCCCAACGGCGCGGATGCCGAGAACACCGGCCATCGTTGCTGCCAGCTTGCTGATTCGTCCGTTCTGGGCGAGATTGTGCATGGATTCCAGCGCAAAGAGCAGATGGGTACGGCGCTGATACTGCTGTACGGCTGTGCAGACCTCCTCGAAGCTCTTGCCGGAGCGCAGTTCGGCGGCTGACTTTTCGATGAGCAGGGCGATCTCCGGACCGGCGGACAGCGTGTCCACCACAAAAATGCGGCGAGAGGGATTCTGCTCCTCGCAGCGTTTCTTTGCGGCAAGTGCCGCGCTGCAGCTGCCCGAAAGGCTGCTTGTAATGGTGAATGCGAGTACATCGCCGCTTTCGCCAAAGGCGGACTCCCAGTCCGCGATGTTCGGGCAGGCGCTGAAGGTGCGGCCCTTCGTGCCGCGAAGTGTTGTGACCATCGCATCGACATCGAGCGCGGCGTCATCGCGAAATTCCTCCACAGCAGTACGGACGGTGAGCGGAACGCTGACAAAGTCCACGCCGTCCATGGTAAGCAGGTCGCAGCTTGAGTCTGCGGCAATGCGGATCTGATCCATAAGATGACCTCCAACTGAAAAAGTGTCGTTCGGTTCCGGTAAGGGATGGATGCAGTTTATCAGTTTTTTATTTCTTCGTCAACAGCTTTTAATAAACTGTTAAAAATATTTCGCAAAGCCGTTGAACTTTGCAGAGGAAACGCTTATAATAACAATATGGAAAAAGAAATGCAAAACAGAATCACGGCGGACATCGCGGCCTTCCGTCTGCCGCGCTATGCACAGATCCCGGAGGTCGGACTGTATCTGGAGCAGGTGGTGCGCTATATCAACGCCCGGTTGGCACCGTTAGGAGAGCCTGAACTGACTGGATCCATGGTGAGCAACTATGTCAAGCAGAAGCTGGTTCCTGCCCCTCAAAAAAAGCTGTATACAGCCGAACATCTTGCGCGGCTTCTGTTCATCGCGGTGGTCAAGCCTGTTGTTCCTTTGGAGGGGCTTCGACTGATGTTTAGCATACAGGAGGAGTGCTATCCCCTTCAGACCGCCTATGACTACTTCTGCGATGAGTTTGAGAATATGCTCGGCGCAGCGTTTGGTGTCGCTCCTGCAGTGGAGGGACTTGGTGAAACCGAGTCTGATGCCAAGGATCTCCTGCGCAGCACGATCTCGGCTACCGTCAACAAGGTCTGTCTGGACCGGTATCTGGAGGAGTATCGAAAGAGGCGGGAGCAGGCTGAGACTATTGTGGGAAAAGAAATCTCCCTGTTATAGTAGAAATGCTGTCTGGCAGCTGCAAAAGGAATATCCCCGGCTTGGCCGGGGATATTCCTTACGTCTCTCTGCCATGATTACAGTGCAAAACAGAAGAACATGCTCCGGGCCCTTCATCGCCATGTCCTAATTGATAAAGAGCTTTCATTGTTCCTGCATCGCTGCAATAGAGGGTATCCGAAGATTCTCTCTATTGTGATGATATGCCGAGCATCCTCCATGGTGCATCTGAAGCCTTCGGCTTTGCGCCCGGACAGTACAGCGTGCTGAGAGGAGGCTCCCTGTGTGTCGAGGCTTGTCTGATTCTGCATACTTCTCTGCAAGCAGGATCTTCTCGACTTCTGCCTTACAAAAGCCTATTTACCCGCCTGCGTTTCGCAGTAGCGGCAGCGGTAAACGCGCTTTTCACGATCCGTTAGCACAAACTCCTGCGGCAGCTCCTGCTCAACGGAGGTGATGCAGCGCGGGTTTTTGCACTTGAGCACGCCACGGATGCGCTCAGGCAGCTTGAGCGTGCGCTTTTCCACAAGTTTCCCGTCGCGGATGATGTTGACGGTGATGCTTGGATCGACGTAGCCGATCAGGTCCCAGTCAAGGTCCATTTCGCGGTCGATCTTGATGATGTCCTTGCAGCCGAGCTTGCCGCTCGTAACGTTTTTGAGGATGGCCACCGTGCAGTCAAGCTGATCGAGGCCGAGGATCTGATAGAGCTCCATGGATTTTCCCGCGGTGATGTGGTCGATGACGATGCCGTTTTGAATAGAGTCAATGATCATTGTGTCGCACTTCCTTTCTCACTTGATTTCCAACAGCTTGAGGATCAGCGCCATGCGGATGTACTTGCCGTACTGCACCTGCTTGAAGTAGCACGCGCGCGGGTCGTCGTCCACGGCGACGGAGATTTCGTTCACACGCGGCAGCGGATGCAGGATGCGAAGAGACTCCTTCGCGCCCCTGAGCTTGTCGGACGTGAGGATGTAGCTGTCCTTGAGGCGCAGATAGTCTTCCTCGTTGAAGAAGCGCTCGCGCTGCACGCGCGTCATGTAGAGGATGTCCAGCTCCGGCATGACGGTCTCGAGGTCGGTGGACTGCGTGTAAGGGATGTTCTTGGCCTTGATGTACTGCTCCTTGACATAGCGCGGCAGCTTGAGCTCCTCGGGGGAGATGAGCACGAAGCGGATGCCGGTGTAACGGCTCATCGCGGCGACGAGGGAGTGTACCGTGCGGCCGAATTTGAGGTCGCCGCAGAGACCCACCGTGAGGTTTTCAAAGCGCCCCATCTCGCGGTGGATGGTCAGAAGGTCGGTCAGCGTCTGCGTGGGGTGGTTGTGGCCGCCGTCGCCGGCGTTGATGACGGGCACGAGCGAGTGCATGGAGGCGACCAGCGGCGCGCCCTCCTTGGGATGGCGCATGGCGATGATGTCGCTGTAGCAGCTCACGGTGCGGATCGTGTCCGCCACGCTCTCGCCCTTGGCGGCGGACGAGCTTTTCGCCTCCGAGAAGCCGAGCACCTGCCCGCCGAGGGAGAGCATCGCGCTCTCAAAGCTCAGACGGGTGCGGGTGGAGGGCTCGAAGAAGAGGGTCGCGAGGATCCTGCCGTCGCACTTGTGCGCGTATTCGGCGGGATGGTCGATGATGTCGCCGGCGGTATTCACCAGCTCCATGATCTCCTGCTCGGAGAGCTCCAGAATATCGATCAGGCTTTTCATATCAGTTTGTTCCTCCTTTTTTGATCCAGCTTTCGTCGGCGGGGTCATCGCGGAAGGCCAGCAGCCGCGCAACGTCCGCCTCGGTGATGTAATGCTCCTCTGCGCCCACGCGGGCGATGGTATCCAGATTTGTCAGGCTCACGCTCTTGACCTTCGCCTCGACCATGCGCTCAACGCCCTTTTTCATGCCGTAGGTGAAGATGCTCACGACGCCCAGCACCTCGGCGCCTGCCTCGCGCAGCGCCGCGACCGTATCCAGCACACTGCCGCCGGTGGAGATGAGGTCCTCGATCACGACGACCCTCTGCCCCGCCTCAAGCCTGCCCTCAATCTGATTTTTTCTGCCGTGGTCCTTGCTGCCCGAGCGCACATAGCCCATGGGCAGGCCGAGCAGATGCGCGGCGATGGCGGCGTGGGCGATGCCCGCCGTGGCGGTGCCCATCAAAACCTCCGCCTGCGGAAACTCACGGTGTACCGTGTCCGCAATGGCACGCTCGACTGTCTCACGCACGGCGGGGGCGGTGAGAATGAGGCGGTTATCGCAATAGATCGGGCTTTTGATGCCGCTCGCCCAGGTAAACGGCTCCTGCGGGCGCAGAAAGACCGCGCCGATGGAGAGCAGGCCTTGAGCGACCCTGCTGCTGATGTCCATATCCATGTTCCTCCCGTTGTTTTTTATTCCTGAAGCAGAATTGCTTTCAGCTCGTTGAGATCGGCGGCAAGATGCTCCGCTCCGGCGGCGGTCAGCTCCTCGCGGCTGCCGTAGCCGTAGAGTACGCCGATTGCCTCAAGGCCGTTGGCGTGCGCCCCGTATATGTCGTGGCGGCGGTCGCCGACCATGACGGCGTGTCCCGTCACATCGGCGCGCATGAGCGCCGTGCGCACGACGCTCGCCTTGTCCGCGCTGGACTTATCCTCCAGACGGGAGCCGCAGATGTCGTCAAAATACTGCGCCAGCTCAAAATGCCGCAAAACTCTCCGCGCAAATTCCTCCGGCTTCGACGTTGCAATCACCAGCCGCAGTCCCGCTGCGCACAGGCTTGCAAGCAACTCGGCCATTCCGGCATAAGGGGCGTTTTCCGCCCAACCGTAGCGTTCAAAATAAATGCGGAACTCGCGGATCGCCCGCTCTGTTTCCTCTTCATTCATCCCGCAGAGCGCAGGGAAGCTTTCGTGGAGAGGCGGACCGACAAAAGTGGTCAGCATGTCTGGAGAGGGGACCCCCCGGCCAAGACGCTTCAACGCATAGGACACCGAGTTCACAATGCCCTCCTGCGAATCCGTCACCGTTCCGTCCAGATCAAAAAGGACCGTATCCCAGCGCATCAGCCCACGAACTCCTCTCGGCAGCGGCGGTAGGCAGCCACGGGGTCCTCCGCCTGGGTGATGGGACGGCCCACCACGATGTAGTCGGAGCCAAGTTCTTTGGCCTTGGCCGGCGTGGTGACCCGTTTCTGGTCGCCCGCGTCCCCGTCGGCAAAGCGAACACCGGGGGTCACGGTGAGGAAGTCCTTGCCGCAGCGCTCATGGACAACGCCTGCCTCCATCGGTGAGCAGACCACGCCGTCAAGCCCCGCCGCAGCGGCGTTTTCGGCATGGTGCAGCACGACCTTTTCCATCGGCACATGAATCAGCAGCTCTCGCTCCATACTCTCCTGATCCGTTGAGGTCAGCTGCGTCACGGCGATGAGCAGCGGCCGAGTACCGTCGGGGCGCGTCAGACCCTCCAGCGCGGCGGTCATCATGGCGGCGGTACCGGCGGCGTGGAGGTTCACGATGTCCACATCCAGCGCAGACAATGCCGCCATGGCCTTTTTCACGGTGTTGGGAATGTCATGCAGCTTCAGATCCAGGAAGATCTTGTGGCCTCGGGCCCGGATCTCCCGCACGATGGAGGGGCCTTCGGCGTAAAACAGCTCCATGCCGATCTTCACAAAGGGCTTTTCCTCGGTGAAGCGGTCCAGAAATGCCAGTGTCTTTTCCTTGCTGTCGAAGTCCAGCGCAACGATAACGTCCTTACCCATGATGTGCTCCTCCTATGATCTCCGTCAGATTTTCCATGCCGTATCGTTCCATCACGGCAGGCAGATTTTCAATGATGGTCTTGCAGGCATACGGCTCCACAAGGTTCGCCGCGCCCACGCCGATGGCAGTGGCGCCCGCCAGCATCAGCTCGATGACGTCCTCCGCCGTGGTGACGCCGCCCATACCCACGATGGGGATGGAAACGGCCTCGTAGACCTGATACACCATCCGCACCGCCAGCGGGAGCATTCCCGGGCCGGACATACCGCCAGTGGTGTTGGCCAGCAGCGGACGGCGGCGTTTCAGGTCGATGCGCATTCCCGGCAGGGTGTTGATCAGGCTCACGCCGTCAGCCCCCGCGTCCTCGCAGGCCCTGGCAACGGCGGCAATATCAGCCGCCGTGGGGGACAACTTCAAAATGATGGGCTTTTTCGTCACCGCCCGGACAGCCTTCGTCACCTCGGCGGCGGACTTGGGGTCCGCGCCGAAGGCCGCGCCGCCGCCGTGGACGTTGGGGCAGGAGATATTGACCTCCAGCCAGCCCACCTGCTCCTGCGCGTCTAACTTCTCGCAGACCTCGGCGTATTCCGCCACGGAAAAGCCGCTGACATTCGCCATCACCGGCTTGTGAAATACCTGCTGGAGCTTCGGCAGCTCCGTTTCGATCACCGCGTCCACGCCGGGGTTTTGCAGACCCACAGCGTTCAGCAGACCGCCGGCGTACTCCGCGATGCGGGGCGTGGGGTTGCCGAAGCGGGGCTCCCGGGTCGTACCCTTGAAGGAGAAGGTACCCAGCATATTGATGTCGTACAGCTCCGCGAACTCATAGCCAAAGCCGAAGGTGCCGCTGGCGGGGATAATGGGGTTGTCCATCTCAATACCGCAGAGGGTCACTTTTGTGTTCACCATACGATCTCCTCCTTTTCCAGCACGGGGCCGTCCTTGCAGATGCGCTTATTGCCGTATTTCGTCTCGCAGGAGCAGCCCATGCAGGCGCCGAAGCCGCAGCCCATCCGCTCCTCAAAGCTGAACTGGCCGGAGGTCTTGCAATCAGCGTACACCGCCTTGAGCATCGGCTCCGGGCCGCAGGTGTAGAGATAGGTATAGTCGGACACGGCGGCCATGCCGTCGGTCACAAGGCCCTTGAGACCGACGCTGCCATCGGCGGTGGCGATGACGACCTCCGCACCCAGCGCCCGAAATTCCTCCGCTAAAAAAAACTCGGATTTTCGGTTAAAGCCCAGCACGGCGGTGACGCGCTTACCTTGTGCAGTCAGCCGCTTGGCAAGGCCGTACAGCGGCGGGATACCCACGCCGCCGCCCACCAGCAGGGGGTGTTCCCCGCTGCGGGACAAGTCAAAGCCGTTGCCAAGGCCCGTCAGCACATCCAGCGCCGTGCCGACAGCCATGCCCGTCATGGCCTCGGTGCCATGGCCCAAAACCTTATAAATCAGGGTCACTTCCCCGTTCTCCCAATCGCACACGGAGATGGGGCGGCGGAGGAAAAAAACCTGAGAGCTTCAAATTCACGAACTGCCCCGGTGCGGTGATGGCAGAGGTGTCCCCCGCCAGCCGCAGACGGTAGATGCCGTCTGCCAGCCGGGTATTTTCCAAAACAGTCAGCAGTGTCTCCTTCATTCGGCATCCTCCCCCTCCAGCAAGGTCTTATCATACCAGACCGCCCGCCCCTCCATGGCTGTCAGCAGGCAGCGGCCCTGTACACTCCAGCCCGCAAAGGGCGTGGCCCGGCCCATGGACAGAAATTCAGCGGGGTCGATCGGATAGGTACGGTTCAAATCAAACACGGTAAAGCCGGTGGCTGGCGCAATGCCGAAGCGGCGGCAGGGCGCGTCATGGAGCAGTTCCATCAAGCGGGCAAAGGAAATGACGCCGGGCTTTACCAAATACGTATAGAGCAGCGGGAAGGCCGTTTCCAGTCCCACGATGCCCATGGCGCTTTTCCAGTCCCCCGCCCTTTTCCTCGGCGCTGTGGGGGGGCGTGATCCGTGGCGATCATGTCGATGGTGCCGTCCGCCAGACCCTCCAACAGGGCTTCCCGATCCGCCTTGTCCCGGAGGGGCGGGTTCATTTTGAAACGGCCGTCCTCCTGCAAGCAGGAATCGTCCAGCAGCAGGTAGTGGGGGCCGGTCTCGCAGGTGACATTCAGGCCCTCGGCCTTGGCCTTGCGGATGAGTGCGACGCTCTCCTTGGTGGAGATGTGGCAGACGTGATAGCCGCAGCCTGTCTCCCGCACCAGTTCCAGATCCCGCTGGATGGGCCGCCACTCGCTCTCGGAGCAGATACCCCGATGTCCGTGGGCGCGGGCATAAGCGCCGTCGTGGATGTAGCCGCCCCGCAGCAGAGAATTGTCCTCGCAGTGGGCCACGATCAGCTTGCCGAGGCGCTTGGCCTCCAGCATGGCGCGGCGCATCATATCACGATCCTGAACGCCCTTTCCGTCGTCGGAGAAAGCCACCACATAGGGGGCCATGGCGTCCAAGTCCGCCAGTTCCCTGCCCTGCTCGCCTTTCGTGATGGCCCCGTAGGGCAGAACGCGGATCACGGCGTCTTTTTGAATGGCGTCCAGCTCCATTTGCAGCGTCTCCATGCTGTCCGGCACGGATTCAGATTCGGCATGGCGCATACGGTGGTATAGCCGCCGTGGGCCGCCGCTAAAGAGCCGGTGCGGATGGTCTCCTTATAAGAAAAACCCGGCTCCCGAAGATGCACATGCACATCAACGAAACCGGGTAATATGGTAAAGGAAGAAACATTCAGGGACGAAGGAAAAACAATATCCTTGCAAAAAACACGATCCCCAAAGGAAACGGAAACATCACCGCCGCTGAAAGCACCTCGGCGGAACACCTGCGCACCCTTCAAAACCACGGTCACGACTATCGCCTCTCTTTCCTCAAATTTTTGATAGAATACCACGCGAGGATCGCCTTGTCAAGACAAAAAAATGGTTTTTCGGCGATAAGTTTTCTCAAGACGCGATATAAGCGTATCTTATGAATTGTCATAACGATACAAATATAGCTAAGATTTTCTATCTTCTTTCTCCTTTTTGTGGAATGGACGAAAAGCAGGGCGTATGGTACACTGAATTCAAGTTGAGCCCCTTGTAACTGACGGAATGTGGGCTACCACGGGGGGAGCAGGGAGCATTGCTCTGAGGCGGCGCGTTTCAGAGGCCGACCGTCCGGGCACTCCAACTGCAAAGGGCAGCGGAGCGCCTATTTTTATGTTTGAAGGAGGGAACGCAAATGAGAAAGGTTGCGATCGTTATGGGCAGCAAGAGTGATCTGCCCGTCGCGGAGAAGGCCGTAGGCGTATTGCGAGACTACGGCGTCCAGATGGAAGTGCGCGTATTATCCGCTCACCGCTGTCCGAATGAGGCAAGGGAATTTGCCGCGTCGGCTCGGGAGGGCGGATTTTCTGTTATCCTCGCGTTCGCCGGCATGGCGGCGCATCTTGCCGGCGCGATGGCGGCAAACACCACGCTGCCGGTGATCGGCGTGCCGTGCAGCGGGACGAAGCTTGACGGCATGGACGCACTGCTCTCCACCGTGCAGATGCCGAGCGGCATCCCTGTGGCGACGGTGGCGGTGGACGGCGGGAAGAACGCCGCGCTGCTGGCGGTGCAGATCATGGCGGTCTCCGACGCGGAGCTCGTCCAAAAGCTGGACGAGGCGCGGACGCGGGAACGGGACGCCGTGCTGCGCGCGGACGAAGAGGTTCGGGCGCTTTATCAGTAAATAAGGAGTACACTTCAAGAAATAAAAGGAGAGCTGAAAGCAATGAAACTCGTATATACCGGAAAGACCAAGAATGTATTCGCACTGGACAACGGCAACTACCTGCTCAGGTTCAAGGATGACTGCACGGGCAAGGACGGCGTGTTTGACCCCGGCGAGAACAGCGTGGGCCTGACCATCGAGGGCGTGGGCAATGTCAACCTACGCATGACCAAGCACTTTTTTGAAAAGATCAACGCCGCCGGCATCCGCACGCACTTTGTTTCCGCGGACCTGAAGGAGACCACGATGGAGGTCCTGCCCGCGAAAGTCTTCGGCCACGGGCTGGAGGTCATCTGCCGCCTCAAGGCGGTGGGGAGCTTCCGCCGCCGCTACGGCGAGTACATTGAAGAGGGCGCCGACCTGCCCGCCTATGTGGAGACGACCTTCAAAAATGACGCGCTGGGCGATCCGCTGGTGACGAAGGACGGCCTTGTGGCGCTGGGCGTGATGACCGAGCAGCAGTATGACGACATCAAGGCCATGACGCAGAAGATCACCGAGATCGTCGCGGACGACCTGCGCGAAAAGGGCCTTGTCCTCTATGACATCAAGTTCGAGTACGGCTACGCGCCGGATGGCAGCGTGATGCTGATCGACGAGATCTCCTCCGGCAATATGCGCGTCTATCGGGACGGAAAGTACATCGACCCCATGACGCTCTCCGAGCTGTTCTTTGCGTAATGGGGGGCTTTTTCGGCGCGGTCTCGGACCGCGATGTCGCGCTGGATGTCTTCTTCGGCACGGACTATCATTCTCACCTCGGCACGCGCCGCGGCGGAATGGTGCTCTTTGACAAGAAGGAGGGCTTCCAGCGCCAAATACACAACATTGAAAATACGCCCTTTCGGACGAAGTTTGAGCGGGACCTCGCGGACTTCCGCGGCCACGCGGGGCTCGGCTGCATCAGCGACAGCGACCCTCAGCCGCTGCTCGTGCGCTCCCATCTGGGCCTGTACGCCATCGTGACGGTCGGCATCATCAACAACACCGACGAGCTGGTGAAGGCTTATCTCTCCGACAAGGGCCAGCAATTTCTGACGCTGAGCAGCGGACGTGTGAATGTCACCGAGCTGACCGCCGCGCTCATCAACCAGAAGGACGACCTCGCCTCCGGCATTCTCCATGCCCAGGAGGTCATCGACGGCTCCATGACGATCCTGATTTTGACCGAGGAAGGAGAGCTGATCGCCGCGCGTGACAGCATGGGCCGCCTCCCTGTGCTGATCGGACAGCGCGAGGACGGCTACTGCGTATCGTTCGAGTCCTTCGCCTATCACAAGCTCGACTATCAGGACGCCTATGAGCTGGGGCCGCGGGAGATCGTCCGGCTGAACGCCAAGGGCTTCCAAACACTCTCTCCCGCAGGGAAGCAGATGAAGATCTGCGCCTTTCTGTGGACCTATTACGGCTACCCGAACTCCAACTACGAGGGCGTGAACGTGGAGCTGATGCGCTATCGCAACGGCGCGATCATGGCGCGGGATGAGGCGGAGCGCGGCGGCGTGCCCGAGGTGGATTTCGTCGCCGGCGTGCCGGATTCCGGCGTGCCGCACGCCATGGGCTATGCCAACCACAGCGGCAAGCCCCTTGCGCGTCCCTTTGTGAAATACACCCCGACCTGGCCGCGCTCCTTCATGCCGGAGGATCAGCAGGTGCGCAGCAGAGTGGCGCGCATGAAGCAGATCCCCGTGCCGGAGCTGATCGAGGGAAAGAAACTGCTGTTTGTGGATGACTCCATCGTGCGCGGCACGCAGCTGCGCGAGACCGTGGATTTTTTATACAGCACCGGCGCGGCGGAGGTCCATATGCGCTCGGCCTGCCCGCCCATCATGTACCCCTGCCGCTACCTGAACTTTTCGCGCGGCAACAGCGCCATGGACCTGCTCGCGCGCCGCATGGTGCAGGAGCTGGAGGGCAACGAGGGCCAAAAGCATCTGGAGGAATACGCCGACAGCCGCACCGAGCGCGGAAAATGCCTGCTGCACGAGATCTGCGCACAGTTCGGCTTTGATTCACTCTCCTATCAGTCCCTTGACGGGCTGCTGGAGGCGATCGGTCTTGACAGGGACAAGGTCTGCACCTACTGCTGGACCGGAAAGGAATGACATTATGGGCATCTCTCACTCGAAAGCATACGCGGCCGCCGGCGTTGACATCGAGGCGGGCTATCAGGGCGTAAAAATGATGAACCGCTATGTACAGCGCACGCTCACAGCCGATGTGATCTCCGATCTCGGCGGCTTCGGCGGGCTTTTCTCGCTGGACCTGCACGGGCTTGAAAAGCCTGTGCTGGTCTCCGGCACGGACGGCGTGGGCACCAAACAGCGCATCGCGCAGCTCATGGATCGTCACAACACCGTCGGCATCGACTGCGTGGCGATGTGCGTCAACGACATTATCTGCTGCGGGGCGAAGCCGCTGTTCTTCCTCGACTACATCGCCATCGGCAAGAACATCCCGGAAAAGGTCGTGTCGCTGGTCTCGGGCGTATCCGAGGGCTGCGTACGCGCGGGCTGCGCGCTCATCGGCGGCGAGACTGCTGAGCACCCCGGCACGATGAAGCCGGACGACTATGACCTTGCGGGCTTTGCCGTGGGCGTCGTGGACCGTGACAAAATTCTGGACAAGAACAAAATGCAGCCGGGGGATGTGGTCATCGGGCTGCCCTCCAGCGGACTGCACTCCAACGGCTACTCGCTCGTGCGCAAGGTGTTCGATGTGGAGAACGCCGACCTCGGGCAGTATTACGGCGAGCTGGGCTGCGAGCTCGGCGAGGAGCTGCTACGCCCGACGAAGATCTATGTCCGTCCTGTGTTAGCGGCCGTTGAGGCCGCCGATGTCCGCGGCATCAGCCACATCACTGGCGGCGGCTTTTATGAGAACATTCCGCGCTGCATTCCCGACGGCCTGTGCGCGAAGATCGAGAAGAAAGCGCTGCACATCCCGCCCATCTTCCCCCTGCTCGCGCGCATGGGCGGCATCTCGGAGCGCGATATGTTCAACACCTTCAACATGGGCACGGGCATGGTGCTCGTCGCTGCAAGAGACAGCGCCGATAAGGCGCTCGCCGCGCTGCATTCTCTCGGTCAGGAAGCGGGCGTCATCGGTGAGATCGTATCGGGCGAGGAAAAGGTGGCGCTATGCTGACACGCGCCCGCATCGCCGTGCTGGTCTCCGGCGGCGGCACGAATTTGCAGGCGCTGCTCGACGCGCAGCGCGACGGAAAAATGCCGCACGGCGAGATCGTGCTGGTCGTTTCTTCCCGCGCGGGGGCCTATGCGCTCACGCGGGCGGAAAACGCGGGTGTTGCGGCACACATGCTCTCGCCCGCCTGCGGGCAGAAGCCGTTTGAAAACGAGCTTTCCGCACTGCTGCGCGAGCAGAAGATCGACCTCATTCTCCTCGCAGGCTTTACGTTCATCCTCAGCGCGGCGTTCACGAGGCAGTGGCCGCGGCGCATTCTGAATGTCCATCCGTCCCTGATCCCCGCCTTCTGCGGCAAGGGGATGTATGGCTTGAGGGTACACGAGGCCGCGCTCGCGCGCGGCGTGAAGGTCACGGGCGCGACGGTACACTTTGTCAACGAAATTCCCGACGGCGGCGAGATCCTGCTGCAAAAGGCGGTGGAGATCGCGCCGAGCGACACCCCCGAAACGATACAGCGGCGCGTGATGGAGCAGGCGGAATGGCAGTTGCTGCCGCTTGCGGCAGAGCGCGTCTGCGCAGAGATCGTAAGAGAGAAGGAGCAGAAAAATGACTGATTTTCTGGAGTTTTTAAAGGCGACCTCTTATCCCGGCCGCGGCATCCTTGTCGGACGCCGCTGTGTGTATTATTTCATCATGGGGCGCAGCGAGAACAGCCGCAACCGCGTCTTTGTCAAGACCGAGGACGGCATCCGCACCGAGGCGCACGACCCCGCCAAGCTCTCTGACCCCAGCCTCATCATCTATCATCCCGTGCGCACGATGGGGCGCGACCTCGTCGTGACGAACGGCGACCAGACCGACACCATCTGCCAGCACGGCGACTTTCGCCGCGGCCTCATGACACGCGAATACGAGCCGGACGAGCCGAACTGGACGCCGCGCATCTCCGCCATCATGCACGAGGACGGCTCCTTTGAGCTGTCCATCCTCAAGCGTAAGGATGGACGCTGCCTGCGCGAGTTCTTCTGCTACGAAGGCTGCGACGAGGGCAAGGGCTATTTCATCAGCACCTATCAGGGGGACGGAAACCCCCCTGCCCACCTTTGCGGGCGAGCCGATGGAGGTGAGCGTCCCCTCTCCCGAGGAGGTCTGGGCGGCGCTCAACGCGGACAACAAGGTCTCCCTTTATACGAACATGAACGGCGAGGTAAAGCTGTTCAACAAAAACTTAGGCGACTGAGGAGGACGATATGAACGAGCTGGAACTCAAATACGGCTGCAACCCCAACCAGAAGCCCGCGCGCGTTTTCATGAAAAACGGCGCAGCCCTTCCCTTTACGGTTCTCAACGGCAAACCCGGCTACATCAACCTGCTCGACGCCTTCAGCTCGTGGCAGCTCGTGCGCGAGCTGAAGGAGGCGACGGGCCTTCCCGCCGCGGCGAGCTTCAAGCATGTCTCTCCCGCAGGCGCGGCGCTCGGCCTGCCGCTCGACGAGGTGGACAAAAGGGTCTATTTCGTCGCGCCCGGCGCGGCGCTCTCCCCCATCGCCTGTGCCTACATCCGCGCCCGCGGCGCGGACCGCCTCTGCTCCTACGGCGACTGGGCGGCACTCTCCGACGAGTGCGACGCCGCCACCGCCGCGTATCTGAAAAACGAGGTTTCCGACGGCATCATCGCCCCTGCTTACAGCGACGAGGCGCTTGCCATCTTAAAGACGAAAAAGGGCGGCAAATACAACATCGTGCAGATCGACCCCGCCTATGCTCCCGCGCCGCTGGAGCAGAAGGATGTTTTCGGCATCACCTTTGAGCAGGGGCACAACGACTGCAAAATCGATGAGAGCCTGCTCACGAACATCGTCACCGAAAATAAAGACCTGCCCGAGGGCGCAAAGCGCGATATGCTCCTTGCCCTCATCACGCTCAAATACACCCAGTCCAACTCCGTCTGCTATGTGAAAGACGGTCAAGCCATCGGCGTGGGCGCGGGCCAGCAAAGCCGCATCCACTGCACCCGACTTGCGGGACAGAAGGCGGACAACTGGTATCTCCGCCGCCATCCGAAGGTGCTCGCCCTCTCGTTCGTGGACGACATCCGCCGTCCCGACCGCGACAACGCTATCGATGTCTACCTCTCCGACGAGTGCGACGATGTGCTCGCCGACGGCGCGTGGCAGCGCGTCTTTCAGGAGCGCCCCGAGGCGCTCACGGGCGAGGAAAAGCGCGCTTGGCTTGCACAGCAGCGCGGCGTGACCGTCGGCTCGGACGCCTTTTTCCCCTTCGGCGACAATGTCGAGCGCGCGCGCAAGAGCGGCGCTTCCTACATCGTCGAGCCGGGCGGCTCGATCCGCGACGACAATGTCATCGAGACGGCAAACAGATACGGCATCACTATGGCGTTCACGGGTATGCGCCTGTTCCATCATTAAGCAAGGAGGAATTTCTCCATGAAGCTCATGGTCATCGGCGGCGGCGGCCGCGAACACGCCATCATTAAAAAGCTGAAGGAAAACCCCGCGGTCGAGAAAATTTACTGTCTGCCCGGCAACGGCGGCATCGCCGCCGACGCGGTCTGCGTCAGTGAGATCGGTGCGAAGGACATCCCCGCGCAGGTCGAATTTGCCAAGGCGCACGGCATTGATTATGCCGTCGTCGCGCCCGACGACCCCCTTGCCCTCGGCGCGGTCGACGCGCTGAGCGAGGCGGGCATCCCCTGCTTCGGCCCTGACAAAAAGGCCGCCGTCATCGAGGCGAGCAAGGCGTTTGCAAAGGACTTGATGCAAAAATACAACATTCCCACCGCAAAATACCGCGTCTTTACCGACGCGCCCTCCGCCTGTGCCTACATCGACGCCGAGGGTGCGCCCATCGTCGTCAAGGCGGACGGCCTCGCGCTCGGCAAGGGCGTCGTCGTCGCGCAGACAGTTGAGGAGGCGAAGGCCGCCGTGCGCGCGATGATCGAGGATAAGACCTTCGGTCAGAGCGGCGCGCGCGTCGTCATCGAGGAATATATGGAGGGTCCCGAAGTCTCGGTGCTGAGCTTCACCGACGGCGAAACGCTCGTGCCGATGGTCTCCTCCATGGACCACAAGCGCGCGCTCGACGGTGACAAAGGCCCCAATACCGGCGGCATGGGCGCGGTCGCGCCGAACGCGTACTATACAAAGGAAATTGCGGCGGAGTGCATGGAGAATATTTTCCTGCCGACGATCCGCGCGATGCGCGCCGAGGGCCGCCCCTTCCGCGGCTGCCTCTATTTCGGGCTGATGCTCACCAAGAGCGGCCCGAAGGTCGTGGAGTACAACTGCCGCTTCGGCGACCCCGAAACGCAGGCGTTGCTGCCGCTGCTCAAAAGCGACCTGCTCACCGTCATGCAGGCGACGACGAACGGTACGCTCGCGGATGTGAGCGTGGAATTTTCGACTGATTCTGCCTGCTGTGTCGTGCTCGCGTCCGAGGGCTACCCCCAAAAGTATGAGAGCGGCTTCCCCATCACAATGAGCGAAGAGGCCGCCGCGCACTGCTATGTCGCGGGCGCGAAAAAGGACAGCGATACGCTCCTGACCGCAGGCGGACGCGTGCTCGGCGTCACCGCTGTCGCCCCCACACTGAGGGCCGCTGTCGAGGACGCGTACCATCTGGCGGAGGGCGTAGATTTTGCCAACAAATACTGCCGCAGCGACATCGGCAGCGCCGCGCTCGCGGCGCGGGAGGAGCGAGGATAAAATGGTATTTCGGACCTATGTGGAAAAGCGGCAAGGTCTCGCGCCCGAGTGCGAGGCGCTGCTGACGGACTGCCGCGATTTTCTCGGCGTGCAGGGCCTGCGCGCCGCGCGTATCTGGAACCGCTATGATGTAGAGGGGATCGAGGCCCCTCTCTTTGAAAATGCCTGCAGGAGCGTGTTCTCCGAGCCGCCGCTGGACCTTGTGTCCGACGCGGCGGACACGCAGGACGCCTGCGCGGTCTTTGCCGTCGAGCCCCTGCCCGGTCAGTTCGACCAGCGCGCGGACAGCGCGTCGCAGTGCATCCAGCTTCTGAGCCAAGGCGAGCGCCCGCGCATCCGCACGGCGAAGGTCTACGCGCTCTATGGGATGCTGACGGATGCCGATGTCGAGGCGGTCAAGCGTTATGTCATCAACCCCGTCGAAAGCCGCGAGGCGAGCCTTAAAAAGCCCGAAACGCTCGCCGAGGAGCTTGCCGAGCCGAAGTGCGTTTCGTCCGTCGAGGGCTTCACCGCCATGGACGAGGCCGCGCTCTCCGCACTGCTCTCCTCTATGGGGCTTGCCATGGATATTGCCGACCTCAAGGCGCTGCAAGACTATTTCCGCGAGACCGAGCGCCGCGACCCCACCGTGACCGAGCTGCGCGTGGTCGACACCTACTGGTCCGACCACTGCCGCCACACGACCTTCTCCACGCATCTTGACGAGATCACGATCGACGATGACGCCGTCAAGGGCGCCTACGCGCGCTATCTTGCTGCGCGCGAGGAGGTCTACGGCGCGGAGAGGGCTGCCAAGCGCCCGCAGACGCTCATGGATATTGCGACCATCGGCACAAAGACGCTCAAGGTCCGCGGTCTGCTCCCCGAGCTCGACGAGAGCGAGGAGATCAACGCCTGCTCCATTCATGTGCCCGCCGTGGTGAACGGCAAGGAGCAGGACTGGCTTTTGATGTTCAAGAACGAGACGCACAACCATCCCACCGAGATCGAGCCCTTCGGCGGCGCGGCCACCTGCATCGGCGGGTGCATCCGCGACCCGCTCTCCGGCCGTGCCTATGTCCATCAGGCAATGCGTGTGACGGGCGGCGGTGACCCGAGAAAGGCGCTTGCCGAAACGCTTTCAGGCAAGCTCCCGCAGCGCAAGCTCGCCCAGACCGCCGCGGCGGGCTACTCCTCCTACGGCAACCAGATCGGCCTTGCCACCGGCCATGTCGCGGAGCTGTACCACGAGGGCTATGTCGCCAAGCGCCTTGAGTGCGGCGCAGTCGTCGCCGCCGCGCCCGCGGACAACGTTGTGCGCGAGCGTCCCGCGCCGGGTGATGTGGTCATCCTGCTCGGCGGGCGCACGGGGCGCGACGGCATCGGCGGCGCGACCGGCTCCTCCAAGAGCCACGATATGAAATCGCTTTCCACGATGGCGAGCGAGGTGCAAAAGGGCAATGCGCCCGAGGAGCGCAAGATCCAGCGTCTGTTCCGCGACGGCGCGGTCACGCGCCTCATCAAGCGCTGCAACGACTTCGGCGCGGGCGGCGTGTCCGTCGCGGTCAGCGAGCTGGCGGACGGACTCATCATCGACCTCGACGCCGTGCGCAAGAAGTACGAGGGCCTCGACGGCACGGAACTTGCGATCTCCGAATCGCAGGAGCGCATGGCGGTTGTCGTCGCACCGGAGAACGAGGCGAAATTCATCGCCGCTGCTGCGGCGGAAAACTTAGAGGCCTACCGCGTGGCGGTCGTGACCGAAAGCCCCCGCATGGTCATGCGCTGGCGCGGACAGACGATCGCCGACCTCTCCCGCGCCTTCCTCGACACCAACGGCGCGACGAAGCACGCCTCCGTCGCCGTCCCCGCGAGGGAATGTGCCGCTCCCGCCGCAGCTCAAACGCTGCGCGGCATGGCAGGCAGCCTCAAGAGCGCGTCCCGCCGCGGCCTTGTCGAGCGCTTCGACTCCACCGTCGGCGCGGGGACGCTCCTCATGCCCTTTGGCGGCAGGACGCAGCGCAGCCCCGCGCAGGCGATGGCGGCGCTCCTGCCCGTCCTCCCCGGCGAGAAGACCGCGCAGGGCAGCGTGATGGCCTGGGGCTGCGACCCCGACGCGCTGAGCGCCGACCCCTATCGCGGTGCGCACGACGCGGTCTATACCTCGGTCGCCAAGCTCGTCGCCGCAGGCGCAGACTATCATAAGGCATATCTTTCCCTGCAAGAATTTTTTGAAAAGCTCCGCAATGAGCCCGCGCGTTGGGGCAAGCCCTTCGCGGCGCTGCTCGGCGCGCTGGACGCGCAGTTGGAGCTGAGCGCCGCCGCCATCGGCGGCAAGGACTCCATGTCCGGCAGCTTTCTTGACCGCGATGTGCCGCCGACGCTCATCTCCTTCGCCATCGCGCCGCTGCTCGAAAGCGAGCTGCTGACGACCGACCTGAAGGCGGTGGGCCACGGCGTCTACCTCTTCGCAGGCAAAACGCCCGAGCAGCAGACCGCCGCGTGGGAGCGTTTCACCGCGCTTGCGCGCGCGGGCAAGGTCGTGAGTGCGTGGGCGGTCGAAAACGGCCTTGCCGAGGCGGTGATGAAGATGTCCTTCGGCAACGAGATCGGCTTCGCCGCGGAAAATACGGTGCTTGACTGGTTCGCCCCCATGCCAGGCGCGATTGTCGCCGAGCTGAGCGATGAAGTCTCCGACGCCGTGCGCATCGGCGTCACCACAGCGGAAAAGGCCATTGCCCTCGGCGCGGACAGTGCCTCCATCGAAGAGCTTGCCGCGCTGAACGACGCCGTGCTCGAAGCCGTCTACCCGACAAAGACGCGGGACAGCGGTACGGTCGAGAGCTTTTCCCATGAAACGAAGACGCGCGTCGCCCCCGCCGTCAAGCAGGTGCGTCCGAAGGCGCTCATCCCCGTTTTCCCCGGCACGAACTGCGAGTACGACACGCAGCGCGCGCTTTCGGAGGCAGGCGCGGACGCCGAGCAATTCATCGTCCGCAACCTCACGAGCGCCGATGTCGCAGACAGCGTCGAGCGCTTTGCCGCTGCCGTCAGGACCGCACAGATGATCGTCATTCCCGGCGGCTTCTCCGGCGGCGACGAGCCGGACGGCAGCGCCAAGCTCATCACCGCGTTTTTCCGCAACGCCGCCGTCCGCGAGCAGGTGACGGCGCTGCTCGAGCAGCGCGACGGCTTGATGCTCGGCATCTGCAACGGCTTCCAGGCGCTCATTAAGCTTGGCCTCGTGCCCTACGGAAGGATCATGGATACCGACGAGTCCTTCCCGACACTCACCTACAATGTCATCGGCCGCCACCAGTCCAAGCTCGTGCGCACGCGCGTGTGCTCGACGCGATCTCCGTGGCTTGCGGGAACAGAGGTGGGAGATATTTACACCGTTCCCATTTCGCACGGCGAGGGGCGTTTTCTCGCCTCGCAGGAGCTGATCGAACAGCTTGCCGCAAACGGCCAGATTGCCACGCAGTATGCAGGCCTTGACGGATATGCTACAATGGATACTGCTTTCAATCCCAACGGCTCCGTCTGCGCCATCGAGGGCATCACCTCCCCCGACGGGCGGGTGTTTGGCAAAATGGGGCACAGCGAGCGCATCGGCCCCGCGCTTTACCGAAACGTGCCGGGGACTTACGATATGCACCTGTTCGCCTCGGCGGTGCGTTACTTCAAAAAATAGGAGGGCAAGTCATGGCCTATTACTATCCCGATCCGTCTCATACCTTCAGCGAGTACCTGCTCGTACCGGGCTACACCTCGGAGGAGTGCGTGCCCGACCGCGTTTCGCTCAAAACGCCGCTGGTCAAATACCGCAAGGGGCAGGAGGACTGCCCCATCAGCCTGAATATCCCGATGGTCTCGGCGATCATGCAGTCGGTGTCGAACGACACGCTCGCCGTCGCGCTTGCCAAGGAGGGCGGGCTTTCGTTCATCTTCGGCTCGCAGTCCATCGAAAGCGAGGCGGAGATGGTGCGCCGCGTGAAGAACAGCAAGGCGGGCTTCGTCGTCAGCGCCTCGAATCTCACGCCTGAGCACACGCTGGCCGATGTGCTCGCGCTCAAGGAGAAAAACGGCTTCTCCACCGTCGCCATCACTGAGGACGCCATGCCCAACGGGAAACTCCTCGGCATCGTCACGAGCCGTGACTACCGCGTCAGCCGCATGAGCACAGACCTCAAGGTGCGCGATTTTATGACGCCGCGCGAAAAGCTCATCACTGCTCCCTCCTCCACCACGCTCAAGGAGGCCAACGATATCATTTGGGAGCACAAGCTCAACGCCCTGCCCATTGTGGATGAGAACGACTGCCTGCGCTACTTCGTTTTCCGCAAGGACTACGCCGAGCACAGGAGCACCCCCTCGCCCTCCAGGACGCGCAGAAGCGCTATCTGGTCGGCGCGGGCATCAACTCCCGCGACTACCACGAGCGCATCCCCGCGCTCGTTGAGGCGGGCGCGGATATTCTCTGCATTGACTCGTCCGAGGGCTACTCTGTCTGGCAGAAGAAGGTCATTGACTTCGTGCGTGAGAACTACGGCAATACCGTGAAGATCGGCGCGGGTAATGTGGTCGACCGCGACGGCTTCCGCTTCCTCCGCCGAGTGCGGCGCAGACTTTGTCAAGGTCGGCATCGGCGGCGGCTCCATCTGCATCACGCGCGAGACCAAGGGCATCGGCCGCGGTCAGGCGACCTCTCTCATCGAGGTCTCCGCCGCGCGCGACGAATATTTCCGCGAAACGGGCGTCTATGTTCCCATCTGCTCCGACGGCGGCATCGTCCACGACTATCACATGACGCTCGCCCTCGCCATGGGCGCGGACTTTCTGATGCTCGGCCGCTACTTCGCCCGCTTTGACGAATCGCCCACGAATAAGCTCCTTGTCAACGGCGTGTATGTCAAGGAATACTGGGGCGAGGGCTCGAACCGCGCGCGCAACTGGCAGCGCTACGACCTCGGCGGCAAGACGGGTCTTGCCTTTGAGGAGGGCGTGGATTCCTATGTCACCTACGCAGGCTCTTTGCAGGATAATGTCGCGCGTAGCCTTTATAAGGTCAAATCCACCATGTGCAACTGCGGCGTGACCACGATCCCCGATCTTCAGAAGAACGCGAAGCTCACGCTCGTCTCCGCCACCAGCATCGTCGAGGGCGGCTATCACGATGTGATGCTCCGCTCCACCGGCAAGGGGAATGACTGAGCAGGGGCGCGCCAATTGACAACGCAAAGCGCATCCAGCTTAGGGCAAAAAAACGGCGGCTCGAAAGCCGCTGCACATAACGCTTATCAAAAACAACGATGACCCTTGGCCGATCTCCTGCGTTTCACGGCCAAGGGTCATCCATGGTTCTTAATATCTAACATCATTGGCTACCTCTCTTTCTGCGGAGTCACGGCATACAAGATCTTTCCTGTGCTGGGGTGCTCTCTGCTATGCAATGCACCGTTGCGCGGTTCTCATGATGCGGGGAACATTGGAGTGTTTTTCTCAGATCCCTTGCAGCCGTCTTCCCCGTGCCGCCATGGCTCGGGGGTATCCTCACTGTACATTGGTCTCACCCTTTCTTTTTGTACTTAAAGGATAGCATCTTTTTGTGGGGACTTCAATTCGCAAAACAGCAGAAAAAAGCAGAAAAAAACTGTTTAAACCAATGAAATTCCGCACGATCCCGAATTTTCGCTTGACCGATTTATCGCTTTATCATATAATAGTATTGTTGGGGCACGGAGCCTTTGTTCTCCGCGCACGGACGCCCGACCTCCGTGCTGTCCTCCGCTTTCATGGAGGCATACAGCGCGCGGAAATCGTTCAGACTGCTCCCGCCCAGTGCCTTCGGATCGGCCTTCAGCGTTTCCTCGTCCACGAACAGCACATCCTCGCCCGCGTCGAAGTCGGTGTCCTCCCCAAAAGAGAGGAACTCCCCGAACAGGCTCATGGCGGTGATGCGGCAGTTATACCCCGGAAAGGCTCTGTTCTTCTCTGTCCACAGATCCTGCATCTCATACGGGTCGTACTTTGTCTCCGTTATCCCCGCTGTTTCAAAGCCCTGCGTGAGCCACTCCGCGCTCACGCTGTCGTTGAAGCGGTCCACGCGACTGAAAAAGTCCTCCATGCGCTCCTCCGCCCCCCCGCGTCGGAGAGCAGCCTTTCCAAAAGCTGCCGCGACGCACGATCGTTCAGGTTCGTGTATTCGACCGTGTCCGCCGCCGGACGCTGCTCGGCCGGGCCGTTTTTCCCGCCGCAGCCCGCGAGCGCGGAAACGATAAGCGCGACACAGAGCAGCAGCGCCGCGCCCCTCTGCTGTATTTTCATGGCTTCGATCCATCCTTTCTTTTTGCTGACAAGCATCAATGTGTTTATCATACCCTGTGAACCAAAAAGCTTGCATTAAGTAATCGCTTTTGGGAAAAGAACATCTGAGTATCAGTGCAACGATGCAGGAATTTGGAATTAACGACCATAAAATTATAGAGCGTTGGGAACGCATTTATTTGGAAGAAGGGTCAGAAGGGTTAGCCATCGAACGGCGTGGCCGCAGCAGTAAGGGCCGTTCGCCAAAGCAGTTGCCGAAGCAGGTAGAAGAAGATCTGCTGGCCGAAGTGCAGCGACTGCGTGCGGAGAACGATTACCTAAGAAATTTGCAAGCCTTGGTTTTGGAAGACGAGCGACGCCAGCACAAAAAACGCTGGTAGTTCAAAAGCATGCAATCCAATTGGAGTTCTAAACGGGATTGGCTTCTGTTCCGAAACAAGCTTGCTGGATGGCAGGAGGCTTATATCGGGAGGCTGAACAAGGAATATATCGAATTGTTGCGTGGAGACGGTTCCGAAGCTGATAAGTTTTGGAAGTTATGCAAGCGCATCCGTGAGGATAGACGCTGTGCCGGCGTGCAGATCTCCATGAGAGGATCGGATCCTCTTCCAATCATCTGCCGTATGATCAATGAGGGAGTTATTACACTCGGCGATCTCGACGAGTTCAGTGCGGAACTGCGGGAGGCGGTGGCAACAATTACGGAGCCACATAAGGACATATAAAAGGGAAATTTGATACATAAATCATCGACCCGTAGGCGCGATTGATACCGCAAAGCCCACAGGCCATATACACAGGGCAGTGGCTTTGCACAGCAAGGTCGCTGCCCTGTCGCCATTTTATAAACCATGCTGAACAGGAGGCTTATTTATGACCTATCTGCTCTATATGAAACGCTCATTCACGCGCAGCTCCCGCCGTCATGCGGTGCTGTTTGCGGTGCTGACCTGCGCGTTTCTGCTGCCGCTGCTAATTTCCATTTATCGTGACAGCAAGCCAACACCGGCGGAGAACGACAGCCGACAAGAAAACGAAAAAAGGCGCTCGCACGGACATCATTGCCCGCACGAGCGCCTTGATTGCGCACGAAAGCGCAAGGGAATACTGCTGCCCCCGGAGGGGCTAAATCACGGATGAACCATACTGCATAAAAAGAGAGCTGCAACTCACTTCTGCGAGTGCAGCTCGTCTGCGGGATCGCCGCGCGCTTTTTTAAGTAGTCGGCTACTCGGTGCTTATGCTTTTTTACATGGCTGCGAGCGGCCTTAGCAGCATCTCCTGTTCATCCGTGTTCTCATAAAATAATCTCCAGTTCCTTGAATGTGATTTGTAGCTCATCTGATATGAGCTACATGTAGATTTAAGTGAAGCGAAGCTCACTCTACAATATAGTAGAGGTGATTTCCAATGAACTTTCTTGACCTGTTTGCCCAGAGACTCCGCGAAAAGCGGGAGCAGAAAAAGATAACACAGCGCGAGTTAGCAGAACGGCTCAATATGTGTACCCGAACCGTCATTGAGATTGAAAAGTGTAAGAGCAATCCGAAATTTGAAACGGTTGCGCTGATCTCGGAAGAAATGGACATCAGTCTGGACGGAATCGTGTTCCACGACAGAGCGCCGCAGACCGTTGCCAAATGCGTGGTCGATTACTTTGCCGGTAAGAGTGAAGCCGAGTCGCAGAAGTACATAGACCTGTGCATGAGCGCGGACAAACTGAAATGACACGCTGGAGAAAAACAAAAAAGAGGGCCGATAACCCGTGCTGCCTGATGGCTCACGGATTATCGGCCCTGCGTCTATGCGTCTGGCTCGAATTGTTAGAATTTGAGGAGTATATAGAATCGGCACACTCTTTGCGCTGATAAGACTCCCATGAGGACGAAAAGACCAAGCTGTACATCTGTCATGCGATTGGCGGATCTTCAGGCATTTTTCCGCTGCTTTACTGCAAGCGCATACAGTGGAACAAGTCCCGCGCTCAACAGCACACCGCCGACAATGTCGCTCAGCCAATGCACGCCGGAGAGCAGCCGTCCAACGACCATGAAAACTGTAAATGCTACAAAGATGCCCAGAATTGCACGGCGAACAGCATCACCGCGAATGCGCGTTTTCAGCTGTATCATGGCAGTCGGAAGCACGCATAGCGCAAGCATGGTCGTTGAGGAAGGATAGGATGCTTCCAGCTTGCCGTCGATCAATACCGGACGAAAGTTGATAACGACCGTTTCAAACAGTAGATACGCTGCCAGCACCACAATATAAAAGCCGCCGAGAATCAGAATGTCACGATCCACCTTGAGAAGGCTTTTCCGCCGAATGAGCTGTACTAGTCCCAGAACGGCAAATCCAAGTGCAATTCCGATTGGAACCAGCCCCAGCCAATCCGTCAGTGTGTAGAGCGCCCAATGCACGCCCGTCAGTGCATGGAATGCACCGTTGATTGCAGCAAAGCCAACGCGGGAGCCGTTGGGCCCAATCGGCTGTACATCCACGCAGCGGATCAGAAATGTCCACAGTGCGAATGCTACAAGCGTGCCGAGCGCGACCAAAATAGTTTTTGAGTTCTTCTTTTTCATGTTCATCTTTCCTTTGCAGTGAATTGGCATTTGCCGTAATTCATTTTGGACGAACGCCGGGCAAAAGGAAAGAATCTGCCCATCACATGGGCGATACGAATCGTGTCACGGCCATTTTATGAGCAGCAGCGCTTTGATGACAAGCGGCGCAAGGGCAAAAACCGCGGCATACGGCTGTAACCCAACCACGAAAAGAAAAATAACAACCATGCTCAGGCAAAGAGATACTTTTTCCTTGCTCCGCTGCCAGACGGGTAATTCCGCATTTTGCAGTGCCAGTGTCACAATGCCGCACAATGTCAGAGAAATGACTGCTGCAAGAAACAGCGGTTTTATATAGGGCACAGCAGGAGCGAGAGAAAGCAGCGAAACTGCCTGTGCGGTCTGATTGCTTCTTATGCCAAAGAAGGGGAGAAAGAGCAACAGTCCCGCGCTGCAATCCAAAAGTCCGAATACCAGCGTGCGGGAGCGCTTTTCACTCTGCGTTTGGTCTTCTTCGGCAATCGCCAGAACCGTATCTCCGGAAAGCAGGTCGTCCACAGATACGGAGAAATACTTTGCGATCGCTTTCAGAGAATCGATGCTTGGATACCCCCGCCCAGTTTCCCTTAGTTAAAGATATTGTTGGGTATCTCAAGATGTGTCATTCGATTTTGCCGATAAAGCGGTAGAAGATTTCTACCTCCTGTTCCCGGCTTCCGTCCTCACTTTTGACCGCTTCATGGATAAGGATTTTTTCAATCAGCGTATTCAGAAGTTCAGCCGTCAATTCTGTGGGATTGACATACTGTTTCATCAGACCTATCCACTTTTCAGCGTCAACCGCTGTCTGGGCGGCGGTCTCCATCGCTTCGTGAAGCCGTTCAATTTTTGCGTCCAATTCTCGCTGTTCGCCCTGATACTTTTCGGACAGCATATTGAAATTGTATTCTGTAATGCGTCCGGCAGACCAGTCCTCATACATTTTTGCAAACAGGGTGTCTACTTCTGCTTTGCGCTTTTCCGCCTTTTCAGTTCGGCTGTCTGCCGCTTCCTTGCAGTATTGCGTTCCTTGTCGCTGGCGTTAAGTAAGCCCGTCGAGTTTTGGCAGCATGATGTCCAGCAGGACAAGGTCATACGCGCCGACGCGGACATAGTCCAGCGCGGACTGGCCGTCCGCCACCCAGTCTGCGCTGTGTCCCGCCTTGCGGAGAATGTGCGCCACTGCCTCCGCCAGGGCGGTTTCGTCTTCTACAATGAGAATATTCAAAGGAATCCCTCCTTTTCGTCGTCATTTTATCATTGTACGCAAGATTCTGAAAGAGTTCTGAAAAAAGTTTACATTCGCTTTTCAGCGTTTTTTCAGAAGCGCATGGATAATGGGGGACAACGAAAGGAAAAGGAGACCACACGATGGAACCCTATCAGGCCGTATTCAAACGGAAGGAAGTAAAATACCTGCTGGCGGAGGCACAGCTTTTCGCGCTGCGTCCGGCACTGGAAGCGCACATGGAGCCGGACGATTTTGCCCACAGCAGTATTTATAATCTCTATTACGACACGCCGGATTTCCGCTTGATCCGCCGCTCGCTGGAAAAGCCCGCCTACAAGGAAAAGCTGCGCCTGCGCAGCTACGGTGTGCCGAACGAGGAAACGCAGGTGTTTCCCGAAATCAAAAAGAAGGCGCGGGGCATCGTCTATAAGCGCCGCGTGAGCATGCCCTACGGCGACGCGCTCCGCTATTTGTCGCGCAGGTAGCCCGGCGGCGATGGGCAGATCTTTCAGGAGCTCAACTGGCTGCTCACCTCTTACGGCAGCCTTGCGCCGCGTATCTTCCTCAACTATGAGCGGGATTCATGGAAGGGAAGGGGAGACGCCTCTCTGCGCTTGACGCTGGACCGTGAGATACTCTGGCGCACTGAGGCGCTGGATCTGCGCCGCGGCGCGTGGGGCGAAGCGCTGTTGGAGCCGGGGCAGGTGCTCATGGAGGTAAAAATCGCCAACGCCGCCCCGCTGTGGCTGGCGGAGCAGTTCCTTCTGTTCGTCGATGACAACGATCCGCTTGCCGAGACAGCAGGCGGTGACGTAGTCGTTCATGGACATGTGAGCCTTCGCCGCCAGTGCCCTGATCTTCTCACGGTCAGCGGATGCCATGCGCGTGCTGAATTTGATATCTTTTTTCATGTTTTTCTCCAATCGTAGCTAAAAGTGGGTGTGGGCTTCTGCCCGCAGCTTGGGGGTGTGGGGCCATGCCCCGCCCAGTGCATTTGGCAGGGCAGCGGCTTCGCCGCAGACCAGACAAATGCGATGCTGGCTGTCGGCCGAGCGGACGACGAATCCCTCGTCCCGCGCCGTGTGCGGTAAACAGCTCTCGGCGGGTACACACGCCACCCCATCCCCCAAACGCGCACACAGCGGCTCACACGCCGAAACACGGCGGGTTCTCAGGGTCGATGGTGACGATGTTTTCGGTAGCGGGATCATCGACCCCATCGGCCCTTTTCAGGCAGATCAGACGGTCGCCGTTGCTCTTGCGGAAGGACACCGTGATACCGTTCCGCCTTAGAGTGTCAACGCTTTTACGGATTCGGTGGGAGAAGCTGTTGGGGGTCAGCCCCTCTGTACCGGCAGGGTCGATCTTTTCCAACAGCGCCTTGGCAGGGGCGCTGATTTCCGGCTGCCGGCGCAGCAATTCAGAGAGAAGAAAAAGAATTCTCTCGTTGGGCTGCTCTTTCTGTTCGCAGTCATCTGACAGCAGCTTCCAGACATGATCCTCACCGTCGAACTCCAGTGCCAGCTCCCGATAGGGGATGTCCCGCCCGGTGCAGTAGAGCGTGGCTGTGTTCTCTCTGCGCTGACTCTTGCGGAGGACGAAGTTGCTGTCGGTGGCGCCGCTGAGTCCGGTGGTGCCGGAGATCATGTTCATGGGATCATCGTCATTCATCTTCCGCAAGTGATGCACCAGCAGAATGGAGATGCCGTGGGTGTCCGCGATGTGCTTCAGCACGGAGAGGTCACGGTAGTCGTTGGCGTAGGTGTTGTCATAACCGGCACCACGGATCATTTGCAGCGTGTCAATGATGACCAGCACCGTGTCAGGGTGCTCTGTGAGAAACGCGCGGAGCTGTTCCTCCAAGCCCTTGCCAAGGGTGTTGCTGTTGGTGGTGAAGTGGACGTTGGCGGGGGCGTCCTCCGTGATCTCAAACAGGCGGTTCTGGATGCGGAGGGTGGAGTCCTCCAGGCAGAGGTAGAGCGTGGTGCCCTGCTTCACGCCCATGCCCCAGACGGGATCGCCCTTCGCCACCGTGACGGCCAGCCACAGCGCCAACCAGGACTTACCCACTTTGGGTGAGCCCGCGAGGATGTGCAGACCCTGAGAGAGCAGCGTATCCACCACAAAGTTCAGCGGTGTGAGCGGCTGACTCATCAGCGTTTCACCGTCGATGGTCAGCAATCTGTTTTCTTTTTTCAATTTTTGTTCCTCCGGATAAAAAGATAAGGGCAGAGACCTCGCTGCAGTCGAGGCTCTAACCCTTTCACTTGATTATTCTGTATTTTTTGATAGAATGAGAATATCGCAAGACAGCTGCAAAACGGATATGGGACAGGGGGTGAGCTTTTGAAAATCGGAACGGATCAGTACAACACATTTGACACCATGACAATGGACTGCTGGAATGACCGTGTGTACTACGAGGGAAAGGAATTTCCGGCAGGACATTTTGCAGCGGAGATCCTGAACTTTGCAGGTGCGATCCACGATCCTCTTCTGGAGCGTATCACTGTGCTGACGGCGCTTGTAGACGATTTGAGCACAGCCGAAAAGAGCAAGCGCCATGATATTGCAGCACAACTGAAACCGCTGCTGCGTAACACAGTTTCATGGTTGTATACTTGTCCCCCGTTTTGCTATTGCGAAGAGCAACGCGCGTATGAGGATCTTGAACATGCTTTGAGCGAGGAGCGACTCGATCGGGACTATGAGGAAGAGGAGGCGCATCTTCCGTACTTGGCGCTTTCCTTTTGCGAACCGATTCTGAGAATCCTGGTGGCGATCTATAATTTTTGCCTGCTGATCCGCGCATTCGAGATGAAATATCTGCGCAGATTGAAGCGGCGTAATGCAGACGCCTTCGCAAAGGCGGCGCATGAGTGCTTTGATGAGGATGACAGCTTTCTGATCCTGCTGGAGCAAATGCCGTTTGGCGGGGTAGAGGAATTTTTCTCTTATCCGAGAGTTATCACAGGATTCAAATATTTTCAGGATGAGAACAATGCGGAAAAATGACAAATACGCAGGCTATGTGGTTTGTCGTATCAAGCTGAAAGACGGTAAGATCGCCTCTATGGATGAGCATTGGGCAGACGATGGCGAAGCTCCCAAGTGGCGACAGGATATGAAAATTGGGAGAAAGATAAAATGATAGAGCTACGAACAATCAACGAGAATAACTACACAGACTGTCTTAATCTTAAAGCCAGCGTTGCAAATGAAAATTTTGTGGATTCTGTGGCGTATTCTCTGGCAGAAGCATGGGTTCATTATAAAGACACCAAGCCATTTGCAATTTATGCTGATGAAACAATGATTGGCTTTGTTTCAATGTATGTTGGTGAAGAAAACTATCAAATAATCAATTTTTTTATTGATGATGCCTATCAAAAAAAGGGGTATGGAACTGCTGCTGCCAAACTCTGTATTGATTTCCTTTATAAGGAATACAAAGCAAGACGAGTTTCAGCTCCTGTAAATCAGCGCCATACAGCTGCGCAGAAGTTTTGGACAAAGTTGGGATTTGCCTATTCAGATTCCGTTGAAGATGGATATGTATTTATGAGATTGAATTTAGTGTAGCAGATAAGGAAAATTAGGCACTCATACATAACCAATATCTTTAATTTAGGGAAACGGGCGAGACGACGCCGAATATCGAAACCCTGAAACTGCTCTTAAAACTCTTCGATGTTTCCATCAATACGCTGCTCGGCTCACCGAGACAGCTTATCTGCCAATGCTGCGGGATGCCGCTTGCGGACGGCGATATCAGCAGGGAGACGGACGGCTTCTTCAATGAGGAATAGGAATAAAAATTCTATCATTGGGTATTTCGCAACAGCGTATTACTTGTTATACCAATAACTTCGGAGTAAGGCGACACTTGGAAATTATCAAAAACCTGGTTTCCCTCTTGTAATTTTGGGCACACTTCGCTATACTGATACTTGTTGATACAAATTACAATCAGAAACGGAGACGCTTTCATGGATGCCGCATTGTTTACCAAGATGCTGTCCGATAAAAATGTTCTGGATTTGAGAAAGCTCGGCTATAAATACCCGCAGGCCGACATCGAAGAGTTTACGGAGCTGCTGAAAAACGGCTTCTACCGTTCACTGCCGCTCAAGGATTTCTCCGGGCAGAATATTGTCTATCTGAGCAGCATTGCACAGGTGCGCCTTTCTGCCGCCAAGGTGCTTTTGACGCCGCAGAACAGCACACAGCTTTACGGTGTCAAGGCGATGGAGGAGGAGATCGTTTCCACCTTCACCATCGAGCAGGTGGACTTCACCCGCGACAGCGTCCGCAAGATCCTCTCCGGCCTTGCTCCCACAGACGAAAGCGAAAGCCGCATTTTCGGCATGAAAAAGGGGCTGGAGTTTATCAGCGACCCAACGAACCAAATCAGCGAGGAAACTATTTACCAGCTCTACGAAATGGCCATCGGGGCCTATCTCTCAGAGGAAGACCGGTTGCTGCCCGGACATTTCTACCGGCATGACAGCGTGTATGTGGTCGGCGCAAAGGTGGAGCACACGGGCCTTCCCTGGCAGGCACTGCCGGAGCGCATGGGAGAGCTGGTCGCGTTTATCCGCGAGGATTCTGAGATCAACGACCTGCTGAAAGCGGCGCTGATCCACTTCTACATCGCGTATCTGCACCCATACTTTGACGGCAACGGCAGAATGGCGCGGTTGATGCATTTATGGTATCTGGTGCAGCAGGGGTATTCCTCAGCCCTGTTTGTGCCGCTCTCCGAGTATATCAACAAAAGCCGCAAGGGGTATTATGACGCCTATACGCTGGTGGAAGAGAACGCGACCATCAGTGGTGTGGTGGACGCAACACCGTTTTTGGCTTATTTTATCGAAAATGTATATCATAAACTGAACGGAGCGCTTCCGGCTGCTCAGACAACGGAGGCATTTCAAGAAGCCCTGTCCCACGGACAGGTCACTGAGAAGGAGAAAGCACTGTGGGAGTTTGTCCTCTCGGCTTACGGCGACGCGGAGTTCTCCACCAAGCAGCTGGAAAAGGACTTCGGAAACGCCGCCTATGCGACGATCCGCAGCTTTGTGTTGAAATTTGAAAAGCTGGGTCTTCTCAAATCAACGCAGTACGGAAATCGCGTGAAGTATGCGGTTTGTGTATGGTGAAAACGGGAGCCGCTGCATCTGAGCCGCGTGACCTGCGGGGCGCGCAGACTACTATTTGACTACTACCGCGAAAAATCTCGGAAGCCCTGTTCAATAAGGCGTCCGAGGTTTTTCTTCAAAATGCCGAAAATTTGTGCAATCTCAATCAAACCGTTGCGCCGCGGTGGATTCCGGCTTGACGGCCTGAGAACTCCGACTCTAAAGGCCGCTGGTTCGAATCCAGTCGGGCGTACCACTCGCCTCCAAAAGCCCATGGCTTTTGGAGGTTGTCCTTTGCCGCAATTGACAAATACGGCTGTCCCATGGTATAATAAAACTCCAAAATAAGTGTGGATTTTTCTGGAGCATCGCCTCTATTTTTCGCCACGCATCCGACAGGGTGTGCGGCGTTTTTTATTAGGAGGAACGACGGATGAACATATTTTACCAACTCATCGGGTTCGGCGCACTGATCGCCATGGGTCTCAGCTATTGGCAGAATGACAAGCGTACCATCTTGCTGTGGCAGGTGGTGGCCAACCTGATCTTCGCCATCCACTACACGCTGCTCCACGCACGCTCCGGCGCACTGTGCAGCTTTTTCCAGATTGTCGTGCTGCTGCTTTTCCTATTGCAGGAGAAATTCAACTGGAGTAAACTGGTCACCGCGATACCCATCGTGGCAGTATTTCTGCTGATTGCCGTGGTGACCTATGAGACGCCAGTGACGGTACTGCCCATCGTGGCATCGTTGGCGGCGTTGCTGCCGTTCTTCCAGTCCAGGCAGCGGGTGATACAGGTGGCGGGCATTGCCAGCGGCCTGTCGTGGCTGGTGTATGTCATTGCGGTACGGTCGTATTCCGGCATGGTGACAGAGTCGGTACTGACCATCATCACGGCGGCGTCCCTGCTGAAGAAGGAATCCAAAAAGCCCTGAACGGACAGCTCCCCCGGCACATTGCCGGGGGAGTCTGCCGAAGGGGTGCGCCGCGTCAGGCGTAGTGCTTCAGACCCTGCGCCATGGATGAGGCGGTGCAGCGGCGGACATAGCAGGAGAGCGTGTCACGTTTCTCTCCGGCGCACCGGGTGGCTGCTATCAGCGCGGCCAGTCTCCGCTTGCGGGGGACTGAGGGAGTATCCTGTTTCATTTGCTTTGCCATGGAATATACCTCCGTTCGTTTTACTACCGCTATCATAAAACAACGGACGGTCTGTTCCATTGGCAAAAATAAATGAACATTTCTATGAAAATTGTGATAGTATCACAAGGGGGGCAGAAGCCATGACATCACAGCACACAGCGGACTATCCCACACTGCAGGAGGTGCTGCGCCTGCCCGTGTTCGCAGGCTGCACGGTCTGCGGCGGCGCGGCGGGACTTGGCCGTAGAGTCAGCGGTGTCAATCTGACGGACACACCGGACTACGCGCGCTGGCTGGCGCAGGGAGAACTGCTCATCACCACTGGTTTTGCCATCGCAGACGATCCGCAGGCCGTGGATGCGCTGCTGCCCACGGCGGCAGAAAAAGGCCTGTCCGGCGTGGGTATCAAGCCGGGGCGCTACCTGCCCAGCCCCCTGCCGGCGGCGCTGGCGGAGAAGGCTGACCGACTGGGACTGCCGCTGCTCCAACTGCCGACCGATATGCGCTTTGCTGAGTTGGCCGATGCGGTGTCCCGCGAGATCGCACGGCGGCGAATACCGGCGGAGCAGGAGCGGCAGCTGGCCGTACTACTGCACCATCTCATCTCTGGCGCGCCGCTGAGCGAAGCGATGGAGCGTCAGGCGGCGGAGTCCGGTATCCATTTGGAATGTCCGCATATCCTGATGTGGATACGGGCTGATGCGCCGGAGTTGCAGCGGCGCTCTTGGCTGCACGAGGTAGAAGAGCGCTGCCGGGCGTTGGGCGCGGACATGTGGGGCGCACTGTCGGAGGATGGCTTTCTGCTGGCGCTGGAGGCGGACGACCTGTTCGCGCTGGAGATGCCGCTGCGGCGGGTGATGGCGGACTTTGCCGCCGACCACGGCGTTATCTGCGGCGTCAGCCGCCCTTACGGCGGTACGGTGGGTTTTCAGAAAGCAGACCGCAGCGCCCGCGCGGCGCTCCGCATGGCGGCGCGAACGGAAACGCCCTGCGTGACAGACGACCCAGCGGGGGTGGTACGGCTGCTGGAGGAATCCTCCCCGGCGGAAACGGACGCCTATATCCATCGGCAGCTGGGAACGCTCCTGCGGCAGCCAGAGCCGCGGCGGCAAGAGCTGCTGGACACGCTGGCGAGCTGGCTGCGCTGTATGGGCAACCAGCGCCGGATGGCGCGGGAGCTGCACCTGCACTACAACACCGTGAGTTACCGGCTCCAGCAGCTATGGTTGCTGCTGGAGGCCGATCCGGTCGATCCGATGAAGCGATTGGCATTAGAAACGGCCCTGTATCTGTACCGGTACAGGCGCACATAAAGGAGTGACTGATCATGGAAAAGAACAAGACGATCTGTGAATGGGAGCGGATGGTGTCGGGGCGTCTCTATACGCCTACCGATCCGGAGATTGCCAAGAGGCACCGGGTTGGTATGCGCCGCTGTGACCGGTTCAACCGCCTCCCGCTGTGGTGCACAAAGACCAAACAGCGTGCGCTGGAGCGCCTGATTCCCTCCGCAGAAGGAAAGAATTTCGAGGCGTTTGCACCCTTTTACTGCGAGTACGGCGTGAATATCTATGTGGGGCGGAACTGCTTCGTCAACTACAACAGCGTATTTTTGGATGTAGCGCCCATTACGCTGGGGGACAATGTGCTCATTGGACCCAATGTGACGCTGGCCACGCCCAACCATCCGTTTATCGCCGAAGAACGAGCCTATGCAGACTACCCAAACGGCTGCCATGCGTTGGAGTATGCCGAACCCATCACCATCGGGGATCACTGTTGGCTATGCGCCGGTGCGACGGTGTGCGGCGGCGTGACCATCGGAGCGGGCAGCATCATCGCCGCAGGCGCGGTGGTGACACGGGACATCCCGCCCAACAGTATCGCTGCCGGTGTACCTGCCAGAGTGCTGCGGCAGATCGACGAGCACGACCGCCTGCATGTATGGGAGAAGTATGTGAAGAACGAACTGCCCGATGCGCAGCGGTGACAACAAAATCTGGGAGCAATTACAAAAACCGTCTCAAGCAACATGTTAGAGACGGTTTTTATATGCGGAGAATTAGGAGAATTGAAACCTGATTTGACCACTACTGCACATTTTGCAATCCAACTGAGCTATCCTATGTCAAATCTCCAGCATTCCCTGCAAGCCCGCGCTGGCGGCCTTTTTGTTCTTATCGAAGGCGTGGGTGTAGATGTCCAGCGTGGTGGAGGGCTGGCTGTGGCCGAGGATGCCCGCTACCGTGGCCACATCCGTGCCGCCCGCGATCATCAGACTGGCGGCGGTGTGCCGGAGAGAATGGACGTTCAGCTCCTGCGGCAAGCAGTTCTTCTTGAGGATCAGCTTGAAGCGGTAGGTGAAGGTGGTGGGCGTCATGGGGAGCTGCGCTCCCTGACGGCGGAACAGGAAGTCATCAGCGGTCAGCTGCCGCTGGTCATACCTCACCGAACTGGCGTGGGCTTACACACCATGGTGTGAGATGGAGGACTTGAAGCAGGAGGCGGCGCTGGCGTTGCTGGACGCGGCGAGGCGCTTTGATCCCGCCTACGGAACGAGGCTGCTGACCTATGCGACGCCCGCGATAGAAGCGGCGCTGTCCGACTATGCCGCGCAGCACGCCTTTCCGCTGTCCGTCCCAACCAGCCGCGGCAGCCAGCTCCGCACCGTGGCGTACTTCTGCGCCGAGGCACAGGATGCCTCAGAGACGGAATTGACCAAGGCGGTATGCGAAAAGCTGAAGGTATCCTCCAAGGCAGCCGAGGCACTGTTGAAGGAATACCGGACGCTGTTTTGCGCGCGGCAGTTGGGGGACGATGTGTTCTCCGTCAGCTGCGGCGGCGATCCAGCCGTTACCTATGACCGCCTGATGCGCAGGACGCTGCTGATGCAGCGGATGGAGGAGGTGCTGACGCCCAGAGAGCTGAATCTGGTGCAAAGCTACCTCGGCATCGGTCAGCCGGACAAGGTCGGCATGACCTTTCAGGAGCTGGCGATCCGGCTCAATTACAACGGTCCCAGCGGTGTGGAGAAGGCGTACAAAGCCGCGCTCCGGAAGCTGAAAAAGGACTTGTACGGCGGTGCCTACGGCCGGTGGCTCTCCGCACAGAAAGCTATTAACAAGGCCAGAGCAGAAGCGGAGGCTGATCCTGGGCATTACACAACTCCTCAGACCACATGGTTGGATGAAAAGGAACTGATGGAGCGGTTTATCTGCGAGGTCGTTTCGCTGATCCGTGTTCATGAGATTTTCAGTGACGCATTGGAGAATATTGCTGCAAAAATTTTTGAGGAGTCTTGAAAACTGTAGCAAACTCATTTCGGACGGTAAACAATTCTCAATACGGGCGATTGGTGCCAAAGTTGAAGTCAAAACACCAGTGATAAAGAACATCGACCGTGAGTATATACGGAGCATCTCAACACGAGCAATGGAAGATGTCGACAAGAACAATTACGATAGTGCTACGTCATAATATATCACGTTGCGACGCCAGCCACATTTGTTTTCGATGTAGTCAGTCATACCCACTACATCAATGTTGTAGTTTCTCGCATTTTCAGCGTTTCTATCAATGGTTGTTATACTGTCTATTCCGAGTTCCCGCTTTAGAAGGGCTCCAATGTTTTCGGTGTATCCTTCCATCTGCTTGGCTTCATCAGGATACAATTCGCTATACAGCTTCTTGTTTTCCGGATATGGTATCCAGAAGCTTTCTTTTCAGGGTGTTCGGGTAGTTTCTCATCGGCGTGGTCTCCTTGAAATTCCTCTCAAGGCGAAGCTTCCGATTTTTTTCAAATTGTCAAGTGTTTTTTTGATTTTTTTGCAAAAATAATCCAGACCGCCCTATCGGCGGTCTGGATTATTGCTTATCTTAATGAGATTACGGATAAGCCAGAGGTTTTGATTTTAAGCCTTGCCGCCGTTATGCAGTCTTCATATCTTGACTATTACCATTTAACGGCTGGTAAAAAAAGGCTGTGGGCCACCCAGATGGACTCCGCTTTCTGGATCAGCTCCGTGGTCGGAGGCCACCACAATCTCATGCTCAGACGCCAACAGCCGGGAGAGCACCCGATCATCGACCCGGCGCAGGAAAGTCTCCTTTTCCGCCGAATCGTGGCGATGGGCCGCTTCATCCGCCCCGTTGATATGCAGCAGCACAAAGGGGCAGCGTTCCGCCGCTCGCAGGGCTGCCTCTGTCTTGGCGTCCAGATCCGTATCCACATCGCCAGTAGCCCCCTTTACCGGGAAAAGCTCCATGTGCAGCAGCCGGGCAATCCCCTTTACCAACTCCTTGCCGCAGATCACGGCGCTCTTCTGGGGAAATGGCGGCAGTGCTACCGGAACAGACTGTCCCCACAGAAGCATACATCGTTCTTTCGTCAGCAGTCTTTCAAAGGCATGGCGCAGTACCAAGCTTCCCTGCGGGCACAGTGCCCGCTGTCCGCCGGAAGGAATCTGCGTTACAATGTTATTCACAGTATGCGCCATGTGGGGAAATACCAGCAGTGCCTGATAGCCGCCCAGCCGATAATAGGTAAATGCAGGATCCTCTACCTTTGCCGGGGCACAGCAAGGCATGGTACAGCAGCCCTCTCCATCCAGCGTGTAGCAGCTGCCCCGCAGCAGCAGGTCATCGGGCCGGACGGGGATTCCGGCCCCCAGCGCCTCTACATAGCCTCGGAGATGTACCGGCAGATCCGTTACCCCCAACAGGCGCAGTACGCAGTGCAGTGTTTCCGGTGGGAAGCCGCCGCAGGTATCCACATACCGCACCGAACCCATGGACGCCAGATGGCCATATCGCTCCACCTGAAAGTGGGGATCCGTCATGCCGTCAATCACGCATAATATCCTGCTCAAGTCTCTCCCCCTTTTTCCATCGGAACTTGTTTCGTTATACTTCCCGGCGCAGCACCCGGTAGACAAAGGACATATCCAGTCCGCCGCGTACCACATCCGCCAGCAGGTCGTACTGCCGTTCCTTGTAGCCGCAGGCGTCAAAGGTTGCCAGCGCGTCAAAGGACACGCCCTTTCTGGCGCACAGTGCTTTCAGGATCGTATCCGTGATGCCCGGCGCGTCAAAAATGCCGTGGACATAGCTGCCGTATACGTTTCTGCTGCCGGTGAGGGCGGGCATCTGCTGCTGACTGCGACCCATGTGGATCTCGTACCCCTCGTAGGCGAGTCCGTTCAGGCCGGAGAGCATTCCCTCCACACCGTGAAAGACGCCTTGCGTCTGGGTCTGCACCTTTTCACCCCGGAATTCGGTGTCCATCTCCAGCAGACCCAAACCGTTGATCTCCGTGACACCGGCGGCCTCCACATGCTCCGGGTCGGACACGGTGCGCCCCAGCATCTGATAGCCGCCGCAGATGCCGAAAACCAGCGTGCCGGCGTCAGCCGCCTTCAAAATGGCCGCCTCCAGACCGGACTGCCGCAGCCACCGCAGGTCGGCAATGGTGCTCTTGGTACCCGGCAGCAGGATCATGTCCGGCTGGTGCAGGTCACTCACCTGATCCACATAGCGCAGCGACACGTTTCCGTAACGTTCGAAGGGGCTGAAATCCGTGAAATTGGAGATGCGCGGCACACGGATTACCGCGATATCCAAGAGCCTTCGCTCTTTGGAGCGGTCAAACCGCTCGGTCAGGCTGTCTTCATCGTCGATGTCTACGTGGGCGTAGGGGATGACCCCCGCCACCGGGATGCCGCACAGCTGCTCCAGCGTCTTCAGTCCCGGCTCCAGAATGGCCCGGTCACCCCGGAATTTGTTGACCACCACGCCCTTGATGCGGCGGCGCTCGTCCTCCTCCAGCAGTGCCACCGTACCGTAGAGCTGGGCGAAGACGCCGCCGCGATCGATATCGCCGATCAGCAGCACCGGCGCGTCCACCAGCTTCGCAAGGCCCATGTTGACGAAGTCGTCCTGCTTGAGGTTGATCTCCGCAGGACTGCCTGCCCCCTCAATGACGATCACGTCATACTCTGAGTTCAGACTGTTGTAGGCCTCCAGCACAGCGGGGATGTAGTCCCGCTTGCGGTGGAAGTACTCCATGGCCTGCATATTGCCCCGCACCTGTCCGTTGACGATGACCTGACTGCCCACGTCGGTGGTGGGCTTGAGCAGGATGGGATTCATGCGGGTGTCCGGCTCGATCCCGGCGGCCTCTGCCTGCACTACCTGCGCCCGGCCCATCTCGCCGCCGTCCTTGGTGATGAAGGAGTTCAGCGCCATGTTCTGGCTCTTGAACGGTGCCACGCGGTAGCCGTCCTGCTTCAAAACGCGGCAGAGTCCCGCCGCCAGCAGGCTCTTTCCCGCATTGGACATGGTCCCCTGAATCATAATATTCATTGCCATAGTGATTTCTCCTTGCAGAATTGCCGGATGGCCGTTATCAATGCTTCATTTTCCCCGTGAGGCCTCACCGCAATGCGATACCACCCGTCGTCCAGCCCGCTGTAATTCCCACAGCCACGGATGGCGATACCCTGCTGCAGCAGGCCCTCCCGCAGCCCCAGCAGCCCACGGAACAGCAGGTAATTGGCATGGGACGGGCATACCCAAAAGCCCAGCGCCGTCAGGTTATCCGTGAGCCAACGCCGCTCCGTATGGATGAGGGATCGTGTTCTTTGCAGGAAATTCTGCTCCGCCAGCGCCGCCACACCGGCGCTCTGCGCCAGCGAGGATACGTTCCACGGCTGGGATGCGCTTGCCATGCGGTGCAGCAGCGCGCTGTCGGCGCACAGGCAGTACCCCAGCCGGATGCCCGCCATGCCGTAGCTCTTGGTAAAGGCCTTCAGGATCAGCAGCTCCGGGTGCGCCGTCAAAAGGGATTTGGCGCTGACGCCGTCCTCCGTGAGATCGAGAAAGCACTCATCCAGAAACAGCCGCGCCCCTTGTGCCGCGCAGTATTGCAGGATCTGCTCCAGCAGAGGGAGCGGGATCAGCCGCCCGGTGGGGTTGTTGGGGTTGCAGAGGAATACCACCTCCGGTTTTTTCTCCTCTAAGAAGGACAGAAACCTCTCGTCCAAATCGAAATTCTGCGCCTGATGCAGGAAATACCGCTCTACGCGGCAACCCACCTGCGCCAGTCCCGCCCCATATTCCACAAAGGTGGGGGCCAGCTCCACCGCCGTCCGGGGCCGCAGGGCGGCGCAGTATGTGTAGATCAGGTCTGCCGCGCCGTTTCCGCAGAGAATATAGGACGCCGGCACCTGCTCATGGCCCGCGATAGCCTGCACCAGCCGGCGGCAGTAGGGGTCGGGGTAGCGGTGCAGCCGGGGCAGAGCCCGGCACACCGCCTCCAGTACGCCGGGAGGCGTACCCAGGGGGTTGGTGTTGGCGGAAAAATCCAGCGTGATACCGCCGCCGTATACATCGCCGCCGTGTTGATTTTTTGTTTGATACAGCATCTATGTCTCCTTCACAGTGCAGAGGGCAGCTTGACCCCGCAGCTCAAAAGCAGGGTGAGGATCGCTGTGACGGTCATCAGGCGGCACACACGGGGGATGTCCTCGTGGGTGATCTCCCGCGATGCGTCGCCGATATACTCCTTTTTGTGCAGCACGCCGTGGTACCACGCATCCCCGGCCAGACGCAGGCCCAGAAGCCCCGCGCAGACGGATTCCGTCTGGGCCGAGTTGGGGCTGGCGTGCTTTCGACGGTCGCGGCGGAAGATCCGCCAGCCTGCCGCCGTATCCAGCCCCATCAGGCCGCCCGCCGTCAGCATCAGCAGGGCGGACAGCCGCGCCGGGATATAATTCACCACATCGTCCGCCTTGGCGGGTACAAGACCGATGTTCTTATAGGGCGGCTCCACATACCCCAGCATGGAGTCCATGGTGTTCACCGCCTTGTAGAAAAAGCCCAGCGGCGCGCCGCCGATGGCCAGAAACAGCAGCGGCGCCACCACGCCGTCGGAGGTGTTCTCCGCCACCGTCTCCACGGCGGCACGGGTCACGGCGGCATCGTCCAGCCGGTCGGTATCCCGCCCCACGATCATGGAAACAGCATGGCGGGAGGCGGCCAAATCGCCGCTTTCCAGCGCGTCATAGACCTTCATGCTCTCGTCCCGCAGGGACTTGACGGCCAAGATCTGCCAGCACATCACGCTTTCCAGCGCCAGACGCAGCCATGGGCTGACCAGACCGCTCAGCCACAGCAGCAGAGCCGGGACGGCGGTGGATACGATGACCACCGCGCCCCACAGGATGGTGCCCGCCGCCCGCTCGCCGGAGGGCGTTTTGGGGCATATGCACCGCAGCCCCCGCTCCAACACACTGATACATTTTCCAATCAGAACTACCGGATGGGGAAAGCCGTGGGGGTCGCCCACCAGAAGGTCTATGCAAAAGCCGATAACAAGTGCCGCAAGCGACCACATCATGCTGTTTCTCCTCCGCCCTGCATCGTAAAAATATAAATGGGATTCTGTCCGCTCATCAGGTGGTAGCTTCCGGCTTTTCTGTCCCGCGCCGCTTGCAGGGATACCACCTCCGTCTCCGCAAAGGGGAACGCCGGCAGGCAGTCCGTCAGTTCAGCCACGGACTCCAGCGAAACGGCCGTGGCCACGATGCGGACATGAGGATTTTTTGCCAGCAGCAGCGCCACGATCTCGTGCATATTGCCGGCACTGCCGCCGATGAATGCGTGAGTGGGGGCTGGCAGACCGACGCAGGCCTCCGGCGCGCTGCCGCAGACCACCTGTAAGTTTTCCAATGCAAACCGATTACGGTTTTGCCCCAGCAGCGCTGCGGCATCCTCTCGCCGCTCTACGGCGCAGACAAGCCCTTGCTTTGCCTGTAAGGCCATTTCCACCGACACTGAGCCGGTACCGGCGCCGATGTCCCAGCAGACGCTCCGCTCCGTCAGCCGCAGCTTGGACAGGCATACCGCCCGCACCTCACTTTTGGTCATGGGAACCACGGGCATTCCCTCCGCACTGCGGAGAAAGGCGTCATCCGGCAGACCCGGTGTGACCACTGCGTCGGGATGGGGGTTTTCGATAAGCGCCACGCTCAGAGGGGCATAGACACCATCCGTCAGTTCCGCCGCCGTGCCGCGCACGATGCGCTCATCTGGGTAGCCCAGCCGCTGGCCCACATACACAGAGACATGGCCCAGATCACCCTCTGTCAGCGTACGGCACAGATCGTTGATACCGCGCTCGCCGCCTACCAGCGCAAAGAGGCGGCCATTTGCCCGCACCTCCGGCAGAATGTTGTGCTGCCGCCCGTGGAGACTCACCACCCGGACATCCTCATAGGAGGTCCGGAGCCGGGCGCACAGATAGGACAACGAGCTCAAACCCGGCAGCACCGCCGTGTCGCAGCCCTCCAGCAGGGGCAGCAGCTTTTTCGTGCCGCTGAAGAAGCCGGTATCGCCGGACATGACCACCGCAAAGCGGCGGTACTCCCGGTGGGTGCGGATAAAGTCCGCAATATCCTGCGGCGCAATGGCGTCGCAGGTGTGCTGTCCCGGCCGCGCCACAGCCTCCAGCATCCGTTTTGCGCCGATGAGACAGTCCGCCGCCTCAATGGTTTCACTGACCTCACGGGTCATAGCCTCCCGGCTGCCGGGGCCGATGCCGACGATCCGCACCTGCGGCCGGACGGTGCAGCCGAACCGCTTACACAGCACATCCAGCACCGCCGCAAAGGGAAGCCCCTCCCGCTGGGGCGGGCGGCCAATGACCACCAGACCTGCGCCCGCCTTCCGGGCGGCGGATGCCTTAGCGGGAAAGCCGCCGGCTTCGCCGCCGTCCTTGGTCACCATCCATGCGGCGTCGGCAAACCGCAGTGTGGCCAGATCCATCTCCTCGGAGAAAGGCCCCTGCATGGCGATGATATGGGCGGCCTTCAGCCCTGCTGCGCGGCAGGCCTCCAGCGAGGCATCCATGGGCAGCACACGGGCGTATACCCGCTGGGTAAAATCGAGGATGCCGCTATACGCCGCCAGTTCCTTACTGCCGGTGGTCAGCAGGATATTGCCCCGCGTACTCTCCAGAAATGCGGCGGCCGCCGCCGCATTCTCCACGCAGACCACATCCTCCGTCTGTTCGGAGGATTGCCGCAGCAGGCGCAGATACTCCGTCTCCGTTTCCCGACAGGCTGTGCAGATGCTCTCGGTGATGGAGGTGGCATAGGGGTGGGTAGCGTCGATGACCAGATCGAACCGCATCCTTTGCAGCATCCGGATGATGTCCTCTACCGGGATACGCCCCGCCAGAATCGTAATGTTTTCCGCCTCCGGCAGCAGCGTTTCACCGTACTCCGTGGCCACGCATACCGTAGCCTGCACCGGCTGTCCGGTCAGGAATTCCACCAGCTCCCGGCCCTCCGTGGTGCCGGCAAACACGCAGATATTACACATTGCGGTATCCTCTGGGTGTGACCAGTTGACCGGCCACCGTTTTGACGGCGGCGCTGCCGATCAGCACGGTGCAGAACATATCCACCTCCGCCTCCCGCAGTTCTGCCAGCGTCAGGATGCGGCTGCTCTGCCCCTCACGGCCAATATTGCGCACGATGCCGCACAGCCGCTCTCCCGGCAGACGGCGCAGCAGGATATCGCAGGCCCGCTTCAGGTGGTCGGGTCTGCCGTGGCTGGCGGGGTTGTACAGGGCGATGGTCAGATCCGCCGCCGCCGCGCAGTCCAGCCGCTTTTCGATGGTTTCCCACGGCGTCAGCCGATCGCTGAGGCTGATGACCGCGAAATCATGGGTCAGCGGCGCACCCAGCACCGCCCCGCCGCTGCACGCCGCCGTCAATCCCGGCACCACCTGAATCTCAGGCTCCTGCGCCTCGCCCCTCAGCTCATAGACCAGCGCCGCCATGCCGTAGATGCCGCTGTCACCGGAGCAAACCATGGCGGCGGTCTTACCGCTGCGCGCCAGCTCCAGCGCCAGCTGGCAGCGCTCGGCCTCCCGTGTCATGGGGGTGGAGTGAAGCTCCTTGCCGGGGTAGCGATCCCGCACCAGATCCACATATACCGGGTAGCCTACGATGGCGTCACACGCCCGCAGGGCGGTATCCGCCCGAATGGTCATATCCTCATAGCCGCCCGGCCCGATACCTACTACAATTACCTTACCCAAAGCGCACCTCCCAATGCTCCGCCGCGACGGCGACGGTCACGCCGTCCCGCGCTGTTTTTTGTACGATCAGTTTTTCGGCATCCAGCAGCGCCGCCCGTTCACAGACATTGTCTACGCCGGTAACGGAACGGACGAAGTCGGAGGGGAGTGAAGTCACCCGCCACATCCCGCAGCTGCTGCGCCGTGTAAAAATGCACCGGCCAGTTGTTTTTCTCACAGGCGGCCAGCAGACCCGGCTCGTCCTGCTTCAGATCGATAGAGTAGACGCCGCAGATGGCCGCCGTATCCAGCCCATTTTCTGCAAACACCGCCCGCACCGCGTTTTCCACCGTTTCGGCGGCGGTGCCCCGGCGGCAGCCTACGCCTACCCGCAGTACCCGTGGGATGAGCCGCAGGGTGCGGGCAAAGGGCGATTTCGTGCGCCAGCCGATGAAAATGCCCAGCGAGCCGCTCTCTCCGGCAAACGTACCCTCCGGCAGGGGGGAGGGCAGGGGGAACTGGCTGCAAAGGGGGATATCTTCCTCTAAGATCGCCGCCGAAACCGCCTTGGCAAGCCCCATGTCAGAGATGACGCAGCCGTGCCGGGCAGCCCATGCGTCCACGGAAAATTTGCCGCGGACATCGGTGGCGGTGGTGACCACCGCCGTGGCCCCCAGCTTTTCCGCCAGCTCCACCGCCAGCGCGTTGGCGCCGCCGATATGGCCGGAGAGCAGGGGGATCACAAACCGCCCCGCCTCGTCGATGCAAACCACCGCCGGGTCGGTTTTTTTGCTTTTGACATAGGGGGCGATCTCCCGCACGGCGATGCCGCAGGCCCCCACAAAGATCAGTGCGTCCATGGAGGAAAAACTCGCGCCATATACCGCCTTGTCCAGCGGTAGGAACTCCGGTTCCTGAAACCGCTCCATGGTGTAGCACACGAACGCTGCCTCCGGGAGCGCTGCCATCACCCGCCGCGCCGTGACGCAGCCGCCCCGGCTGAAGGCAAACAGGGCGGCTCTCATTGCGCCCCCTTGCGGAACTCCGTTGTAAAATCGGGGTGGTACAGCAGGGAGCGCAGATAGTTGTCACCCAGACAGTTGCCCACCACGATCAGCGAGGTCTTGGTCAGACCGTTGCCCGTCACCGTCTCGTGGAGCGTGCCCACGGTGCAGCGGAAGATCTTCTCCTCCGGCCAGGTGGCCTTATACACCACCGCCACCGGGGTGTCAGCGGTATAGCCTCCCGCCAGCAGCTCGGCTTGCAGCAGTTCGGTCAGTGAGGTGCTGAGAAACAGCACCATGGTGGCCTGATGGGCCGCCAGCGAGCGGATGGACTCCCGCTCCGGCACCGGGGTGCGGCCCGGGGCGCGGGTGATGATGACGGTCTGGCTCACATCGGGCAGGGTGTACTCCGCCCGCAGCGCGGACGCTGCGCCGCAGAAGGCGCTTACGCCGGGGCAGACATCGTAGACAATGTCCCGCTTTTCCAGCTCGTCGAACTGCTCCCGCACCGCACCATAGATGCTGGAATCCCCCGTGTGCAGACGCACCGTGGTCTTTCCCTCCGCCTCCGCCTTCTCGATGAGGGCGATGACATCCTCCAGCGTCAGCTTGGCGCTGTCGTGGATCTCGCAGCCCTCCCTGGTGTAGTCCAGTAGCGCCGGATTCACCAATGAGCCGGCGTAGATCACCACGTCGGCCTCGCCCAGCAGCTTGGCGCCTCGGACGGTGATGAGGTCGGCAGCGCCGCTGCCCGCTCCCACAAAATGTACCATTGTCAGTCCTCCTTTATCCGGCGCAGCAGTGCCGCTGCGTCCTTTGTCTCACAGAGATAGCCGTATTCCTTGGAGAACAGGATGGCTCCCGTCTCTATATCACTGCATTTATAGTGCATCATGTCGTCAATGCGCCCGGCCAGCCGGTGCAGCACCGCCTCGTAAAGCCCTTGCTCCTGCAAAATCCGCAGGGCGTCGTCACAGGTGGCGCAGCGGAGCAGCTCCTCCGCTGCCGCCGCGCCCAGTCCCTCCGCAGCGGCACAGGCCGTCAGAATGTCCGTGCGGCAGTCGCCGTAGCGGGAGTGGGTGTTCCACATACCGCCCGCCAGCTTTACCAGCTTGCCGATATGACCGATGAGCAGCGCCCCTCGGAAGCCCAGCTCCCGGCACATCTCCATCGTGTCGCCGATGAAGTTGGAGGTCATCACCGCCGTGGCGGGGTCGATGCCCATGGCATCCTTGATATAGTCTGCGCCGTAGTTGCCGGGGGCCAGCAGTACATAATCCGCGCCGCCCTCCCGCCGCTGCCGCAGCTCTACATGGATGGTGTCCACCAGTGCCTGCTCGCTCATAGGCTCCACGATCCCCGTGGTGCCTAAGATGGAGATGCCGCCCTCGATGCCCAGCCGGGGATTGAAGGTCTTTTTCGCCAACGTCTCGCCATCGGGAGCGGAAATTACCACATACAGGCCGCCGATGTATCCGAACAGGCCGCAGACCTCCTCCACATTCTCCTGAATCATCCGGCGGGGTACGGAGTTGATGGCCGCCGCGCCCACCGGCTGGTCAAGACCAGGCTTGGTTACACGACCTACACCCTGTCCGCCGTCGATGACAATGCCCGCGTCCTCTGTTTTCCGCACCTCGGCATAGATCAGGGTGTCACGGGTGATATCCGGGTCGTCACCGCTGTCCTTCCGGATGGCGCAGCGCACACAGTCCGGGGAGCTGTGGATGTCCTCCACCGCCAGCGTCAGCTCCATGCCCTTGGGCGTCAGCAGCCGGATAGTCTCCTTTTTACTGCCGCTCAGCAGCATCCATGCGGCGGCCTTGGCTGCCGCCGCGGCACAGGAACCGGTGGTGTAGCCCAGACGGAGTTTTTTTCCGTCCCGTATGATAAATTCCTTCATAACCTACCGCCTGATCTGGTAGAGCATGGCGTTGCAGATGGCCGCCGCCACGTTGCTGCCGCCCTTGCGGCCCCGAGCCACGATGTAGGGCGCGGCAACGGCCTTGATGATGCGCTCCTTGCTCTCCACCACGTTCACAAAGCCCACCGGCACCCCGATGATGAGGGCGGGATGGAGCTTGCCCGCCTCCATCAGTTCCTCCAGCGAAAAAAGTGCCGTGGGGGCGTTGCCGATGGCGAAGATGCAGGGCTTTTCCAGTGCCGCCGCCCGCTCCATGGATACAAAGGCACGGGTCACGCCCCGCTCCTTGGCCTCCGCCGCCACGTCCGCGTCCGACATGAAGCAGTGTACCTCTCCGCCCAGCGAGGCGAGGATCGTCTTATTGATCCCGGCCTTGGCCATCTGGGTATCGGTGACGATGTCACAGCCCGCCCGCAGGGCGGCAATGGCCTTTTGTACCGCGTGGTCGGAAAAGGCCAGATTGTCCACATAGTCAAAATCCGCCGTGGTGTGGATGACCCGTTTGATGACCAGCTCGTTTTCCGGGTCCAGCCGCCGGTCGCCCAGCAGTTCGGTGATGATGGCAAAGCTGCGCTTCTCGATATCCATAGGCTTCATCTGTTCCGTCATAGCGTCTCCTTTCTGCAAGCCGCCAAAAAGCGCTGTGCCATGACAGGCTTGGCGTAAAAATGGAAGTGGGGGAAACCCGCGTACAGCGTGTCCGTGGCATACGCACAGCGCCACTGCTTGCCGGAGGGCTTTTCCGCCCCAAAAGCATCGCCGGGCTGTGGGGTGTCCCAGTGGTGGAATTCATGCATCGGCACCTGCTCTCCGGCGCGGCAGAGGAGACTGCCCTCCCGGGCCGTGGCGGTGATATAGCCGAACCGGGTCAGCTTCCCCGTGTCAAAGCAGTCCCCGGGCAGCGCACCCACCATGGCGTGGCCTGCGATGGACTGCGTCAGATACATGAAGCCGCCGCACTCGGCGATACAGGGCATCCCCGCGTGTACGACCTCCCGAATTCGCCTGCGCAGGGCGTGGTTTTCCTCCAACTGCGCCGCGTACAGCTCCGGGTAGCCGCCGCCCAAGTACAGGCCCTGCACACCGTCGGGGAGCCGTTCGTCCGCCAGTGGGCTGAAGGGTATCAGCTCCGCCCCCAGCTGCCGCAGCAGGTCGAGACTGTCCTCATAGTAAAAGCAGAACGCCCGGTCCCGCGCCACGCCGATACGCACCGGCGCGCCCTTTTCCGGCAATACCGGCGGCGTGAAGTCCAGCACCGGCGCATTGTGGGCGATCTCCAGCAGCGCGTCCAGTTCCAGCGTCTTTTCCGCTGCCTCCGCCAGCTGCCGCAGCTTCTCCCGCAGATCCGCCACCTCGTCCGCTGTCACCAGCCCCAGATGGCGGCTCTCCAGCGCGCACTCCGGCAGACGGGGCAGGTAGCCGCAGGCGCGGACGCCCAGCCGGCTTTCCAGCTCCCGCGCCAGCGCGCCGTAGCTCATGGCACTGCACCCGTTCAGAATGACGCCCTGCACGTTGTTGTCCGGCGCGAAGTCCAGAAAGCCCTGCACCGCCGCCACAACGGACAACGCCGCCCCCCGTGCGTTCACTACCAGCACCACGGGGCTTTCCGTTTCCCGCGCCGTCTCATAGGTGCTGGCGCGGGTGGATGTCAGCTCCAGACCGTCATAATAGCCCATGACGCCCTCAATGACCGTCACATCGCACTCCTCACCATTGTGAGCCAGCAGATAGCGCATGGTGTCGCGGTCAAAAAAGAAGCTATCCAAATTGGAGCTTTTCGCGCCGATAACACGGCTGTGGAACATGGGGTCGATATAATCAGGGCCGCATTTCGCCGCGCCTACCCGCAGGCCCCGCCGCACCAGCGATTGCAGCACAGCGCAGGTGACGGTGGTCTTGCCGCAGCCGCTGTTGGTTCCGGCAAGCACCAGCCGGGGCACTCGTCTCTGCATAGTGTCCTCTCAATCCGCCACGATGGTGGCAAAATAGCTGATCTCCTCTGGCAGCTGCCGCAGGTCGGTGTAGACCTGCTCTGTCTCCAGCCCGCAGTCCGCCACCATCCCGGCACGCGCTGCAAGACCGTGCCTTTCCAGCGCGTCCACCGTCTCGCGGATGGATCTCCCGGACTTCATCAGCACCTTCGTTCCTTCCAGCGTGAGCGCACTGTCCATGTCCATGCTCCCCGGCAGGATGTGGAGCGGCTCCTCCATGCGGGTCAAACTCCGTCCCAGCCGCGCCGCCACGGCGCAGAAGCTGGTGACGCCGGGACACATCACCGTCTCAAACCCATCAGCGCGGATGCGCTCCAGAATATAGTAGGCAGTGGCGTACACGGATACGTCGCCCAGATTCACCATGGCCACGTCCCGCCCCGCCGCCAGCGCCGCCTCGATGGCACCTGCCGCCGTGCGGTAGCTCTCCTCCCGTACCGCCGCGTCATGCGCCATGGTGAAGTCCAGCGGCAATATGGTCTTTCCCCGCATATCCACCGCGCCTCCGGCGATGTCCAACGCCAGCATCCGATTGGCCTTGGTTCGGGGAGCCGCTATAACGTCACACGCCTCCAGAACCCGGCAGGCCTGCCGGGTCAGCAGCTCCGGGTCGCCGGGGCCCACGCTGACGGCGTAAAAAACACCCTGTTTTTCCATGTCGCTACTCCTTACGGCACAAATTCCAGACTGTCGAAGCAGGGGTCGTACTTCCCGTGCTCCATCCGGTACAGCCTTGCGATATACTCGCGGGTAAAGATCTCCTCCGGGGTGCCGATGCGGTCGATGCGGTCGCCCGCCACACACACCACCGTGTCCGAAATGCGCTCCGCCAGCTCCAGCTCGTGGAGGGACAGCAGCACCGCCAGATCGTTCTCCCGCACCATGCGCTTGAGCACCGTCAGCAGCTCCAGCTTATAGCGGATGTCCAAAAAGCTGGTAGGCTCGTCCAATACGATGATCTCCGGCTCCTGACACAGCGCCCGGGCCAGCAGGATCCGCTGGCGCTGCCCATCGCTGATGTTGGCAAAGAGCCGGTCGGCAAAGTCCAGCCCGCCTACCTGCGCCAAGGAGCGCTCCACAATGGCCCGGTCCTCCGATGTGAGGATTCCCAGTTTGCCTGTGTAGGGATAGCGGCCGCTGCTCACCACGTCCCTGCAGGTCATCAGCTCCGGATCCATGCGAGCCGTCATCAAAATGGCCATGCGCCGGGCGATCTCATTGCGGCTGCGCGCCTCCATGGCTTTTCCATCCAGAAACACCGTGCCGGACACCTTGGAGAGCTGGCCGATGATGGTTTTCAATATGGTGGATTTTCCAGAGCCGTTGGGGCCGATGAGCGTCACGATCTTGCCCCGCTGCACATGGAGGGCGACATCCTCGATCAGCGGCTTGCCGTGGTAGCCCACGGACAGGGCCTTTGTTTCCAGATATGCTGCCATACTCACGCCGCCTTTCTGTGGATCATCATGTAGATCACGATGGGTGCGCCGAATACCGCCGTGACGGAGCTGATGCTCACCTCTGTGGGGGCAAAGGCGGTGCGGGCGATGAGGTCGCAAAACAGGCAGAACACGCCGCCGCCCAGGAAGCAGGCTGGGATCATGACGAGCGGCTCCGCCGATTTGAACAGGGACTTCATCAGGTGCGGCACTGCGATGCCAACAAAGGAGATGGGGCCGGCAAAGGCCGTGACGCAGGCGGACAGCACGCTGGACAGCAGGATAAGCGCCGTACGGAAGGCCCGCAGGGGGACGCCCATGTTCTGGGCGTAGACCTCGCCCAGCTGGTACGCTCGGATGGGCTTGGACAGGAAAAAGGTCAGCAGCAGTGTGACGCCGCATACACCGGCCATGGTCTTTACATTCTCCCAGCTCATGCCGGAGAAGGATCCGAGAGACCAGTTGTGCAGGTTCACGATGCTGGAATCGTCGGCAAAGGTCACGAGAAAATCCGTCAGTGCCGAGCAGATGTAGCCGATCATCACGCCGCAGACCACCAACAGGCTCATACGCTTGACCCGCTGAGAAATCAGCAGCACGAAGCCCATGGACACCATGGCGCCCACGAACGCCGCCGCGATGAGAATGGCGGAGGAGGTGGTCTTGCCACGGCTCAGCAGCGCCAGCATGGCCACGCACACCGTCATCTTCGCTCCGGAGGAGATACCCAGCACAAAGGGGCCGGCGATGGGGTTGTGGAAAAAGGTTTGCAGCAGATAGCCGGACAGGGACAGCGCCCCGCCCAGGATCAGCGCCGACAGAAGCCGGGGCAGACGGATCTTCATGATGATCTGGCTCTGCGTAAAGCCCACATCGCCCGCCCAGCAGGATCCGCCATATCTCAGACGCGGAAAGAGAAACGCTTCCCGCGAAGATGTTCCAAATCAGAAATGTGAATAAAAGCAGGAGGAGCAGCCAAAAGCCTCCCCAGATGCGAAGTGTTCGGGTCCTCTTCATGCCGCTCCTCCTTATAATGCAATGATGTAAAAAATGCTCACTTCATCCGTGTCAGGAAGTGAAACGCCGTATCCGGCGCGTCGTTCAACGCATGGTTGACGTCCAGAATGAGGTCGCTCAGCTCCAGCGACTCCTGATAGAAGTTTTTGGTCAGGCACCACACGTTACCGCTCTTGACGGCCTTGAAGTCGGCCATCAGTGGATCCAGTGCCACCAATTCGTCCAGCGTGTGCAGCTCGCCGTCGATGATGCTGTTGTAGATCAGCACATCGGCGTCCACTGCACCATGGTAGAAGGATTCCATCTGAATATTGATGGTGGACTGAGCGTTGTCCTCCGCCGATTCATCGAAGGAGACATAGTCGCCGCCTGCGATGGCGACGCACTTCGCCACATAGTCCGTGGATTTGCGGACGTTTACAGCGCCGCTGCTGGTGATGTAGAAAAATGCCACGGTCTTGCCGGTGGGCTGCTGCTCCAGTACGTCCGCCACGCTGTCCATCTTCTCATTAAACAGCGCCTCGGCCTCGTCCTCCTTGTCCAGCAGCGCTGCGTACAGCTTGATCCACTCCATCCGGCCCATGGGCAGGGTCTCATAGCTGGAGGTCTCCACCAGCACGGGGATGCCCAGCCGCTCCAGCTGCTCCAGCACCGCCGGAGAGTGATAGATCATGGTGTTTTCCACCGCCAGATCACAGCCCTGCGACAGGATCAGCTCATAATCCGGCTCGGAGTACTTGCCGGCGTATACCAGCGCTCCGCTGTCCATGGCGTCCTTGGCACGTTGGATATACCAGTCCGCCTGCTTTTTACCGCTGAGGGTGATGCAGTCGATGGCGTTCAGCTTGTCGAAGTAGTCCATGGCAGCGGCGGCTACCAGATAAATCTGGTCCAGCGGCTGCTGCAAAACGGTGACGCCGGCGGGTACGCCCTCCGGTACCGCCGCGCCCTCCGCCACCAGCAGGTATACCCGGTCGTTGTTGATGGTGATGCGCTTGTAGCTGTCCCCGGCGTACTCCACGGAGAACTGCTCCGCGTAGCGCAGGGGCATGGTACGGTCGAAGACCAGCTCGTCCCACGACACGGCGGCGGTTTGTCCGTCTGTTTTGGCAGGGGCGTCTGCCGTGCCGCAGCCACAGAGGGACAGCATCAGCAGCAGCGCCAGTACCGCGGCGGTCAGCCGTTTCACTGGGCTGCCTCCACCACCGTGGCGGACTTAAAGGTCAGGGTGTACTCGATCTCGTGGGGGGTGCTCATGGCGGTGGTGTCGCCGATGACCGTCAGCGGGGTATCCAGCGCCCGCACGGGAATCTCGAAGGTGGAGCCGCCCTCGGTGGTGAGGACATCATAGCGCTGGCCGTCCACCAGCATATAGTCATACTTCTCACTGCTCCACACGATGGTGGCGGTGGCAGCGCCGTTCTCCACCTTCAGGGTGCAGGGGGTCAGCACATGGGACTTACCGGAGCCGCCCTCAAAGCCTACCTCGATGGTGTAAGTGCCGTCCGCCAATGCGATGGCGGCAGCGTCCACGCCGTTCTCCTCCTTCAGAACAGGGTTGGAGACGGACACCTTGTGGTCATACCATACGCCCTTCTTGCCGATGAGGGCCACGTCGAACTCCGTGTCCAAGGCGGGCACGGGGATATCAAAGCCATTGACTGTCTCGGTCAGACCATCGGGATAGGTGACGGTATCCTTGGTGGGCTGCAGCAGCACGGCGCCGTCCTTCTGGGCGTCCTCCTTCAGACCAGGGAACAGATTGACGATGCTGGTGGAGGCGAGGCTGACGTGGATGGTCATCTGGCCGTCCTTCACGGTCAGCACGCCCTTGCCGTCGCAGGTCTCGTTGGCGTGGAACATACTGCTGTCGGTGTTGAAGTCGGCGGTGTATACGCCGTCCGCCAGAGCGGGCTGGTCGGGCTCCTCGTTGCCGGGGGCATCGGTTTGCTGCTGTCCGCAGCCTACCAGCAGCGCCGCCATCATCACAGCGGCCAGCAGAAACGAAAGAATTTTCTTCATGGTCAAGGTCCTCCTTACTTTGAAAAAAGGCTCCGGGGCGATAATATACCGCCCCGGAGCCCGTTCAGTCCTTGTTACGCGATGGCGTCGATAGCCGCCTTGGTGTGGGCGACATACAGCGCGTGGATGGCATCGATACGGCCCAGACCGGAGATCTGGCAGTTCACGGTGAGACCGGCGGCCTCAAACATGGTCTTCCAGGAATCCTCGTCCGCACCGGCCATGTCGTTGTTGGCATGGTCGCCCGCCACGACCATCAGGGGACGCAGCACCACGGTGGTGTAACCGGCTTCCTTGACGGCCGCGATCACGGCCTCGCAGGAGGTATCCTCGGGCTCGCCCTCCACGGTGCCGATGAACACGTTCTCATAGCCCAGCTTGTCCATCTGGGTGGCCATCTGGCTGTAAGTGACCTTCGCCACATGCGCCGTACCGTGACCCATCAGCACATAAGCCACACCGGCCTCCTTGGCGGCGGCGGTGGACTCGTAGCCGCTCTCGCTCAGAGCAGCGGCGACAACGGCCTTGGCAACGGCTTCCTTGTCGGCGTTGATGACGGCGGCGTCGCTTCCCACCTCACCCAGCATGGGCTCGGCGATCTCAACGGACTCGAACTTGTCGCGGACCTTGTCGATGGCGGCGCACATCTCGTCGTACTCAGCACCGTGCATCAGATGGGTGGGCTGCACCACCAGCTGCTTCACGCCGTTGGCGACAGCGCGCTCCAGAGCCTGCTCCATGTTGTCGATCTTCTCGCCGTCACGGGCCTGGATGTGGTTAATGATGATCTGAGCGGTGAAGGCGCGGCGCACGGACCAATCGGGGTTGGCCTCCTGCAGGGCATCCTCAATGCTCTTGATGTCGGCTACGCGGCTGTCGTTGAAAGAGGTACCGAAGGATACCACCAGCAGCTCCTTCTCGCCGATCTCGTCCTGGTTGCGGGGATCGTCCTTGGAGGCGTCACCGGTGTCCAGACCGAAATAGTCGGGGCTGGCTTCCTCACCTTCCACCAGTGCCTTCTGGGCATCGGTCAGGGCGTCCCAAGCGGCCTTGGCGGCCTCGCACTGGGCGTCGGTCTCCTCGGTGCGCTCCTGCACGTAGATGGCGTCGATGAGGGCGGCGACCTTGTCGGCGGCGGCCTTGTCGGTCTCCTCGGTGCTCACGTCGTTGTTGTCCTTGTCGTCGGCATTGTCCTTGTTGCCGCAGGCGGTCAGCATGCTCATCAGCATCACAGCCGCCATCAGAAAGGCAAGTGCTTTCTTCATGGTTGATCTACCTCTTTCCAAATATTTGTTCTGAAAGAAATATAAAAGCGGCTGTGTTTCACACAGCCGCCCTCGGAGCTTCTTACTACATATACATCCGTGCGGCGCTCCGCGACGGATCATAAGTTTGTAGGAAAACCAACCCGTTGGCAGCAGGTTTGAGATTCCACACAGAGGCAGGTCTCCTGACTTCGTTCGTCACGGCATTGCCCTTCCCAGTTTCCCAGTGGATTGCAAGGCCGCTCCCGTACACAGTGACTGCATCGCTCCGGATTCCCACCGGATTCCCTTCTCATCTGCTTTTGAGCAGATACCTCTGTGCTACAACTTTATATTTTTCCAGACAGTGGGATTATATCACATTTTGTCGAATTGTCAATCCGTTCTGATGGTGGGGCTATCTAAAATTTGAGGTTTTTCTGCGTTGAATTGTGACATTTTCGTAAACGCTGCCTTCTTCCATTACTCACGGAACTTTATGACTTCTTGAATACTTCCCGAAAAAGAAAAGCCGCCGTCGTTTGACAGCAGCCTTTCCGATAGCTTGTTATGCGTAAATCAGATCGCTTGAAATAATCTCCATAAGCTGATACAACTATGGCATCGCTGGGCGGATGAGCACGGCATGAAAGAGCGGCGTCGTTATACGCTTGACAATGCGGAGGACTTCTTTGCTTTTAACTACTCCATCAAAGAGCTTCTTTCCGAAATTTACAAGGAAGAACTCCAGACCTGCGTTTATAACGCCTTTTATCAGGTAATGATGCCACAGTACGGAGCAGATCCTGCCGAGTGCTACGAAGCGAGGTTCTATTCCTACGGCCTGTTCGGTTTCCTGGACGAATGGATCAAGCGTGGCTTTTATGAAACGCCGGAGCAGATCACGGAGCTTTTCCGAAAGATGATGGAAAGGCGGGGCTATGCTGAAAACGGGAGCCGCTGCATCTGAGATGCATGACCTGTGGGGCGCTCAGACTACTGTTTGACTACTACCGCGAAAAACCTCGGAAGCCCTGCCTTGCAAGGCTTCCGAGGTTTTTCTCCAAAATGGCGGAAATTTGTGCAACACCAACCAAACCCTTGCGCCGCAGGGCTTTCCGGCTTGACGGTCTGATAACTCCGACTCTAAAGGCCGCTGGTTCGAATCCAGTCGGGCGTACCATATTAACGAAACGGTTGATGCGTCTGGCGAAAAGCCAGGCGCATCAACCGTTTCCGGGCTTTTTCGGGCCCGGATTTCTTCTTTCAAACCATAGATTTTTATGGAGGTTTCGGAGCAACTGACCGGATTTGAACTGGGTATTTTCCCTTTCTGGGCAGATGCATTCAGCCAGCGCCCTTTTTGAGCAGAGTTTTTCACGGCTGGCAGCGGTATTTTTCTCAAAAAAATTCACAAAGACTTGGGCGTCGTTTTGTTGGCTTTGACAGGCCGAAAAAGCGGCGCCCTTTTTCAATTTCTAAAAGGGCGCTGGTTGTAGCGTTAATATTTTGTGGGCCGGAGTCTTAGCAATAAGATTCCGGCCATTTTTTTTGTTTCAGAGAGGAGTTCGCTTATGCCGTACTATTTCATGCGAGACACGCCGCTGCAGGCGATGGAGCAGTTGATGATGTCTCAGCCCGGTCAAAAACCCCGGGGCGGCGGGATATACCGCAGCCCATTTCATTACACGCCCAAAGATGTGGCGTGCGAATACTGCCAGAACTATGTCCGCGAGCATCCGTGCCGCCTATGTGAATGCACCTGTCTGGAGGAACGGATCGAAGCGGGGCCTTGGAGCTGAATGAGTTTGTGCGGGACTGCTTCGCACCTTCTATGGGGCCGCAGCTCCGAAAACGGATGCATCAGCAATTCAGAGAAGGGAAACCTCAATTCTTCCTGTCAGATGCCCACCGGCGAAGATGGACACATTGACGGGAACGCTGCTGGCGTCTGTTTGATCGGAACAAAGCGGCCCTCTTCCTGCTCACGGCATACCACGGAGATATCCAAGCAAAAAGCTCCCGGCATACCACGCGCGTGGTATGCCGGGAGCTTTTTTTGCGCGAAATTTATAGGTGTATGCCGCGGCACAGGTCAGAACGCGAACGGGCTCCGCCCGGTGTCCGTGTCATGCGCTCTATCCGCCGCGCCGGGGATGACCTCTACGATCATCAAACCTCACTCGGCACGGTTCAGGCCTTCATCCCACTTCCAGCTGCGAATCTCGGGCAGATCCACACCGTTGTCGCGGATGTACTGGCGATGCTCTACCAGCTTATCCTGCATCTTCTGGACCAGGTATGCGCCGCGATTGCCCAGCTGCGGCAAACGGCGCACCGTGTCGATGACCAGATCAAACCGGTCAATGTCGTTGAGCACCCGCATATCGAAGGGCGTGGTGATGGTGCCCTCCTCCTTGTAGCCGCGGACGTGGAGATTCCGATTGTGCCGGCGATAGGTCAGCTCGTGGACCAGGGTGGGATACCCGTGATAGGCGAAGATAATGGGTTTATCCTTGGTGAACAAACCGTCGTATTCCTCGTCGGTCAGACCGTGGGGATGCTCCGTGTGGGGCTGGAGCTTCATCAGATCCACCACATTTACCACCCGGATCTTCAGCTCCGGCAGCTCCTTACGCAGAATGCTGACGGCAGCCAGCGTTTCCAGCGTAGGTGTGTCGCCGCAGCAGGCCATGACCACATCCGGCTCCTCGCCCTGGTCGTTGGAGGCCCAGCTCCAGATGCCGATGCCCTGGGTGCAGTGCTTCACCGCCTGCTCCATGGTCAGCCACTGCTGGCGGGGGTGCTTGCTGGCCACAATGACATTCACATAGTTGCGGCTCTTGATGCAGTGGTCAAAGCAGCTCAGCAGGCAGTTGGCATCCGGCGGCAGATACATCCGCACCACATCCGCCTTCTTGTTGGCCACATGGTCCAGGAAGCCGGGGTCCTGGTGGGTGAAGCCGTTGTGGTCCTGCTGCCACACGTTGGAGGCGAGGATATAGTTGAGGGAGGCGATGTCGTGCCGCCAGGGCAGCTCGCTGCACATCTTCAGCCACTTGGCGTGCTGGGCGAACATGGAGTCCACGATGCGGATGAACGCCTCATAGCTGTCAAAGAAGCCGTGACGTCCGGTGAGCAGGTAGCCCTCCAAAAAGCCCTCGCAGAAATGCTCGGAGAGCATGGAGTCCATCACCCGCCCGTCGGGGTCCAGGTGGTCGTCAATGCCGGGGATCTGCTGGTCCAGGAAGCGGCGGCCGGTCACATCGAAAACGGCCTGCAGGCGGTTGGACGCCGTTTCGTCCGGCGCAAAAATGCGGAAGTTCCGGGCGTCCATGTTCAGCTTCATCACATCCCGGACATAGGTGCCGAGAACATACATATCCTGGGCCTCCACGGAGCCGGGGGACTTGACGTCCACGGCGTAGTCCCGGAAATCGGGCGTACGCAGGTCCCGCAGCAGCAGACCGCCGTTGGCGTGGGGATTTGCACCCATGCGCCGGCTGCCCGCAGGGGGGAAGGAGGCTACCAGCTCCACAGGCGTACCGTCGGCGTTGAACAGCTCCTCCGGCCTATAGGACCGCAGCCACGTCTCCAGCTGGGCCAGGTGTCTGTCCGTGTCCGCGCCCATGGAGATAGGCACCTGATGGGCCCGCCAGCAGTTCTCCACCGGCAGTCCGTCCACCTCCTTGGGGCCTGTCCAGCCCTTGGGGGTGCGCAGCACGATCATGGGCCAGCGGGGACGCTTGGCTTCGCCGGATTTCCGGGCCTCCCGCTGGATGCGCTTGATCTCGCGGATCGCCGCGTCGAGAACGGACGCCATCTGCTGGTGCATGGTCATGGGATCGCTGCCCTCCACAAAGTAGGGCTTCCAGCCGCAGCCAAGGAAGAAGCACTCCACCTCCTCATGGCTCATGCGGGAGAAGATGGTGGGATTGGCGATCTTGAAGCCGTTGAGGTGCAGGATGGGCAGCACCGCGCCGTCGGTAATGGGGTTCATGAACTTGTTGCCGTGCCAGGAGGTGGCCAGCGGGCCGGTTTCCGCCTCGCCGTCGCCCACCACGCAGGCGGCGATCAGATCGGGGTTATCCGCCACCGCGCCGAAGGCGTGGGCCAGGGAGTAGCCCAGCTCGCCGCCCTCGTGGATGGAGCCGGGGGTCTCCGGCGCCACATGGCTGGGGATACCGCCGGGGAAGGAGAACCGCTTGAAGAGCTTCTGCATGCCCTCCTTATCCCGGGTGATATTGGGATACACCTCCGTGTAGCTGCCGTCCAGCCAGTCCTGGGCCACCATGGCGTTGCCGCCGTGGCCGGGGCCGGAGAGATAGATCATATCCAGGTCGTCCCGCTTGATGACCCGGTCCAGGTGCGTATAGATGAAGTTCTGGCCCGGGCAGGTGCCCCAGTGACCCACCACGGTCTGCTTGATGTCGCTCCTGACGAGAGGACGCTCCAGCAGGGGGGTTATCCAGCAGATAGAGCTGGCAGGCGGTCAGATAGTTGGCAGCACGCCAATAGGCGTCGATCTGCCGGAGTTCCTGTTCGCTCAGGGGTGCCTTGCTGCCAAGGCGCACACGGGATCTCAATGCGGACATGGGAATTCCTCCTTACAAAACAAAATATGAGATCGTTGCGGATGAAAGAAAACATACGGTCACAAAGAGGCGCACGGCTGCGCCGTCAGATGTGGAGGGCATCCTCGAAGTAGGTGGTCCGGACAAGCTCCTCCACGTTCTCCAGCCGGCGGCTTTGCAGCGTTTCCAACAGGCAGCGGTGGGCGGCAATCAGCTCCTCGCCGCGCCCGGTGTTGAGCATAGTGGCTACCGTTTCATAGCGCATGGCATGGGTCAGGGTGCGGACGACGCGGCTGATCTTGTCGGCCAGGGGGTTCTTCCCCATCTGTGAGATCAGGTTGTGGAAGGCGTTATCCACCTCGAAGAAGCGGTCTACCACATTTTCACCGCTCTGCACGATGCCGGTCATCTGATCCAGCATGGCGGCCAGTGCGCGGCCCTCCTCCTCGCTGTACTTCGCGCTGGCCAGCCGCATGATGCCGGATTCCACCATTTCCCGCAGCTCCATCAGGTTTTCGGAGGAATCCTGATTCAGGATGATGCCATAGATCATGGGATCGATCATGCTCTCCTGAAAGCCGCTGCAGACAAAGGTACCCTCCGCTCGCTTACTCTCCAGCACACCCAGATACGACAGGATCTTGATGGCCTCCCGCACGGAGCTGCGTGCAACGCCCATAGAGGCGGCCAGCTCCGGCTCAGGCGGGATGCGGTCGCCGGGCTTGAGCTCCTTGCTGCGCATAGCGTCCGTCAGACAGTTGATGACGCTCTGCACAACAGACTCCTTCTTTAAATTCTTCACATAAGCCGGGGTTTCACTCATGGCAGTTTGCTCCTTTTCTTATACACTCCTATGCATAACATAGTACAAAAGGCGCTCTGCGTCAAGAAGGAACTTCCATACGGTACATGGAAAAGGCGCCAGACGGCAAGATATTTGCCGCCTGACGCCTCCAAAAGCGCCGCGCCGGCTTTGCTCAGCGGCCCAGATAGATGGACTGCTTGGCCAAAACCAACTGCAAAAGCAGATCGTTGCAGGGGGTGGGGACGTGATGCTCCCGTCCCAGACGGCACACAGCACCGGTGATGATGCGGATCTCCGTTTCCTTGTGGTGGGTCACATCCTGCACCATGGAGCTGATGGTCTCGTCAGTCATTCTGGCGACCTCGAAGGCGTGCTCCAGCTCCGCGTCATGCTCCAGCGTGCAGCCGCAGGCGTTGGCCACCACGATGGCCTCCTCCACCAGCATACGGGCCGCCTCGTGGGCGTAGGGATTGGCGTCTACAAAGCCGTTTTTCGTTTCCAGCAGGGCGCTCATGCCGTTGATGGCTACATTGGCCAGCAGCTTGTGCCAAATGGCGTTCATCACATTCTCGTGAACCTGTACCTCCAGACCGGCGGCACGCAAGCCCTCCGCCATGCGCTCCACATTTTCCATGGGAGCCTTCAGGGAACCCATGTTGGTAACGCCGGTGCCGGTGTGCCGGACATGACCCGGCTCGATGGGGGTGGAGCCGAAGGCGGTGTTGCCGATGATGATCTGCTCCTCGGGGACCACCTTGGCGATCTCGTCATAGTTGCCCAGACCGTTTTGCAGGCACAGGATCATGGTGTGCCTGTCGATCATAGGCAGCGCATTGCGGACAGCCGCCTCCAGGTACTGATAGTGTACGAAAACGATCAGCAGATCCACCACACCGATCTCCTTGGGATCGGTGGTAGCCATGGCGGGACGATAGGATACGGTTTCACCATTCCCAACGCCGGGAACGCATTCATCCAGCAGAATGCCGTTTTTCCGGATAGCCTCGATGACCGGGGCATAGGTGTCCAGCACACAGACCTCGTGTACCTTGGAAAGATAGCTTGCATAGCAGCTGCCGATGGCGCCGCAGCCGACAAATCCGATTTTCATGGAAATATCCTCCTGTATGTCTGATTTATTTCCGGGCCAGCTCCTGGGCCAGCTCCACAATATGCTCCACCGTCACGCCGTTGATGGCCAGCAGACGCTCATAGGGAGCGGACTGACCGAACTGATCCTGAATACCCACGCGCTTGACGATGCCCTTGCCCATTTCGGCAGCCACCTCGCACACGGCGGAGCCGAGACCGTTGAGAATGTTGTGATCCTCCACGGTGATGATCTTGCCAATGTCGTTGACGGCGGCGGTGACGGCCTCCACATCCAGAGGCTTGATGGTGTGCATATCCAGAACGCGGGCGCTGATGCCCTTGCCTGCCAGCTCCCTGGCGGCCTCGATGGCCAGACGGACGGTATCGCCGTTGGCGATGATGGCAACATCCTTGCCGTCCTGAATGGTGTGAGCCTTACCAATGGTGAACTCCACATCCTCGTCATAGATCTGAGGCACTGCGTCACGGGTGAAGCGCAGATACATGGGACCGTAGGTCTCAGCGGCCTGCCGCACCAGCTTGCGCGCGGCGTTATAATCAGCGGGCATGATGACCGTCATGTTGGGGATGGTACGCAGCACGCCCATGTCCTCAATGGACTGGTGAGAGGCGCCGTCGTTGGCAGGGGTCACGCCGCCGTGGGAGCAGGCAAACTTCACATTCAGGTTGGGATAGCAGACCTCCTGACGGATCATCTCGCACATACGCAGAGAGCCGAACACCGCGTAGGTCACCACGAAGGGGACCTTCCCGCAGGTGGCAAGGCCCGCGGCCAGACCGGCGCCGTTTTGCTCGGCAATGCCCACATTGATATACTGCCCGGGCAGCTCCTTGCGGAAATCACCGGTCTTGCAGCTCTTGCCGATGTCGATATCCACGACCAGCAGGTCGGGATTTTCCTTGCCCAGTGCTACGATCTCGTGGCCGAAGCCGTCGCGGGTGGCGATATTCTTCTTTTCGCTCATTTCATGTCCCTCCTTGCTTAGTGAACCAGCTGGGCCTTCAGCTCAGCCATGGCCTGCTTATACTGCTCATCATTGGGGGCGACGCCGTGCCAGCCGCACTGGTTTTCCATAAAGGAGACGCCCTTGCCCTTGACGGTGTGTGCATAGATGCACTTGGGCTTGCCGTTCCGGGAGGCGTAGCACTTATCCAGTGTAGCTACGATCTCCTCCATGCTGTGGCCATCGATCTCCAGCGTTTCCCAGCCGAAGGCGCGGAACTTCTCACCCAGATCGCCGTTGGGCATCACCTCGTCGCAGGTGCCGTCCAGCTGGAGATTGTTGCAGTCTACAAAGACAATCAGGTTATCCAGCTTGTACTTGTGGGCGGTATTGGCAGCCTCCCAGATCTCGCCCTCCTGCGATTCACCGTCGCCCACCACGCAGAACACCTTGTAGTCCTTGTGATCCAGCTTCCCTGCCAGCGCCATACCGGCGGCGCAGGCCAGACCCTGTCCCAGAGAGCCGGTGGAAATATCAATGCCGGGGCATTTGTTCATGGAGGGGTGTCCCTGCAGCATGGAGCCCTCCTTGCGCAGCGTGTCCAGCTCGGACTCGGGGAAGAAGCCGACGCTTGCCAGGCAGGCATACTGGATGGGGCAGACATGACCCTTGGAGAGCACCATGCGGTCGCGATCCGGCCAGCGAGGGTTCCTGGGGTCGAGGTTCATGTACTTGAAATAGCAGGCGGTAACAAAATCTGCGGCGGAAAGAGAGCCGCCCGGATGGCCGGACTGTGCCTTGTAGATCATGTCAATGACCTTCATGCGCATTTGTACGGCGGTGTTTTTCAGCTCCTGAATGGAAATGTCTTTCATAAAAATCACCTCATAATAACATTTTTGAAGGGGTATTGTAATATGTCTGACAAACTATGAGTACAGTATACTCCTTTGTCGGACAAAGTCAATAGGGTTTTTGATTTTTTTGGTTTTCTACAAATCAGAGGGCGGCTTTTTGTACAAAATGCGGGAGCAGCTGTCCGTTCCGGGGCTTTTTTGCAGGAAAGCTCCGGGAGGAGAGGTACCCGGAGCTTTCCCGCAGGGTCAACCAACAAGCATGGTGGAGAGAGCGGGGATATAGGTGACGAGGAGCAGAACGACCAGCTCTGCCACAAGGCAGGGGACGATGCCCTTGGTGATCTCCTCGATCTTGATCTTGCCGATGCCGCAGGCCACATACAGGTTGACGCCCACCGGCGGCGTGAACAGGCCCACGGCCAGGTTCACGATCATCACCGCGCCCAGATGAATGGGGTCAATGCCCAGCTGCAGCGCCACCGGCGCGAACAGCGGCGTGAAAATGTACAGCGCGGAGGTGGAGTCCAGGAAGCATCCGGCGATCAGCAGGACGATGTTCACGATGATGAAGAAGATGATCGAGCTGCCGCCGGTGACATTCATCATAAAGCCCTCAATGGCCAGATCCAGCCGGGCGCGGGTGAGCACATAGCCGAACAGCGTGGCACCCATGGTGATGAACATGACGGTGGCCGTGGTGCTGCAGGAGTCAATGAGGATGTCCTTGATCTTCTTCAGGTCGATCTCCCGATAGACGAGGATACCCACGATCAGCCCGTAGAACACGGAGACGGCGGCCGCCTCGGTGGGGGTGAAGATACCGCCGTAGATACCGCCGAGGATGATGACGGGCATCAAAAGACCCCAGAATGCATCCTTGAACGCTTTCCAGCGCTCCTTGCCGGTGGCCTTGGGAAGCACCTTCAGATCCATCTTCCGGCCGACGACCAGCGCAGCAACGATCAAGCCTGCGCCCATCAGCAGACCGGGGATCACGCCGGCCTTGAAGAGGTCGGTGATGGAGGCGTCCGCAATAGAACCATACACGACAAAGGTGATGGACGGCGGGATCACCACGCCGATGGCGCCGCCTGCCGCCATCAGAGCGCAGGAGAAGGCGGCGGGATATCCGGCCTTTACCAGGGCGGGGATCATGATCAGGCCCAAGGCCGCCACCGTGGCGGGGCCGGAGCCGGAGATCGCTGCGAAGAAGCAGGAAACCACCACGCAGACCATGGCCATGCCGCCGCGGATGTGGCCCAGGCACTTCTCCGCCAGATTGATAAGGCGGCCGGAAATGCCGGCCTTTTCCATCACATTGCCGGAGAGGATGAAGAAGGGAATCGCCAGCAAAACAAATTTGCTGCTGGCAGAGGAGCACAGACGGGGCAGCACACTCATAATGGCGTCCAGAGGCTTACCTGCACCCTGCGCCAGAATAGCGCCTACGCTGGACATACCCAGACACACGGCGATGGGTGCGCCGAACACCAGCAGCACCACAAAGATGCCCAATAATACGATTCCGACCATTATTTCTTGCCCTCCTGTTCTTTATATTCCTTGCACATGACCAGCATGGTCTGGAAAAAAGCAATTGCCGCAAAGGCTGCGCCGATGGGGACGAAGGCCCCATAGATCCACTCGGGCCACTGCATATTGGCAGTTTCCTGACCCAGCCGATACTGGCTGATGACCATCTGTACACCGAAAAACACGATCAGCAGACAGAACAGCACGGAGATGCCGTACATGACCAGCTGGATGATCAGCCGCGTATGGGGGCTGACGTGGTCGGTGATGATGGAAAGCCCCAGGTGCGCTCTGCGCCGGGCCGCGATGGCGGTACCCATAAAGCTCATCAGGACAAATAGGTAGGTGGACATTTCATCCGAAACCGCCAGAGAATGCTTGAACAGGAAGCGGGCGATGACGTTTGAAAAGACCAGCACCGCCATAATGGAAACGCACGCGCAGGAAACGAATTTTTCGATTTTCTCAAACATATGGATCCTCCTCATTCAATGCCGAAAGCGGCACAGGCGGCTTCGCCATATTGGGCCTTCAGCTCAGCCGTTACATCACTTACCGCGTCCTTAAAGGCCTGAAGCTGCTCCTCCGTCAGGATATCCACCTGCATACCGGCGTCCTGGAAGCCCTGGATCAGCTCGTCCTCCTCGGCCTCCAGCCGGTCGCGGCCCCATTCGCAGGCATCGGAGGCGCACTGCTGGAGAAGCGCCTGTGTATTTTCGTCCAGGCTTTCCCAAACCTTTTTGTTGGCCACAAAGAGATCATTTTCATAGCTGTAATTCCAGATGGTCATGTACTTCTGAATTTCATCCATCTTGGCGGATTTGGTCACGGAGCAGCCGTTTTCCTGTCCGTCAATAGTCTTTTGCTGGATGGCGGTGAACACCTCGCTCCAGCTCATGGCCGTGGGACTGGCGCCCAGCGCCTTGAATACGCCCATATATACCGCCGAGCCGGGGACACGGATCTTCAGATCCTTCAGATCCTCCGGTGTGGTGACCGGATGCTTGCTGTTGGTGAGCTGGCGGAAGCCGTTGTGGAAGGAACCCAGATACGTGATGCCCTTTGCATCCAGCAGCTCTGCGTAGTAAGCACCGCCGGTGGTGTCGATGACCTGCCGTGCCTCCTGATAGGAGGTAAAGGACCAGGGCAGCGTCGCCACGGACATCTTGGGCTCTATGTTGGCCAGGACGCAGGTGGCATAAGCTCCCAGATCCGCTGCGCCTACGGCGATATACTCCACGCCCTTGGTGCTGTTGCCGCCGGCCAGCGTGTCGTTGGGAAACACATCAATGGTGATGCTTCCGCCTGAACGCTCTGCCACCAGGTCTGCGAAGTGGTGGGCTACCAGCGAGTCGATTTGCGTGTCTGTTCCGTTGACCGCCATGGACAAATTGATTTTCCGATATGCGCCGTCCTCACTGTCAGAGGCCGTTGTGCCGCTGCAGCCGGACATCGTGCCCAGCAGCAGTACGGCACCCAGTAGTAATGCGAGCCATCGTTTGCACCGATTCATGTTCCATACCTCCAGCAAAACTTCGTCTTTTGTCATGTGTCTGACAAAGGCATTTATAGTATAGCAAGCCCCATTCTTTTCGTCAACCCCTATTGAGAATTTCAACAATTCGCACTATTCTGACAGAATGGTTTTGTGCAAAACGGAGGGGATATTCCTTGGCCGCCTGTGCCTCTCCTGCAAGTTCAAGGAGGAAACGGGCGAGAGCCTACCAAAAATGTGATTTTAGAGCTCAGGACAAAGATGGGACTGTC